>Ga0105237_10000153_pt1 | contig 96552 bp, 95 predicted proteins | sample KBSC24metaG_FD_81520 | JGI IMG/M metagenome (GOLD analysis project Ga0105237, IMG submission 81520) | Corn rhizosphere microbial communities from Kellogg Biological Station, Michigan, USA - KBS C2-4 metaG | ecosystem: Host-associated > Plants > Roots > Rhizosphere > Soil | place: Michigan, USA...
AGTTCCAATGACACGTCGATTCCGGCATAGTTCTCCACGGCTGTCCTCCGTCTCTAGATGCTTGGGGCCGACTCAAGTCGTGACCCCGTTTCATCATCTATCGGGGGACAGCCACCATCATGACCCTTGCTCGGAGCCGGGCCCATTACCGCATCTAGTAGATACTCATCGACATCGGCCGCCCTCGACTGGCGAATGACGTCGCGGATCTGTTGTTCCCATCCGGCCTCAGTGCCGTCCGCACCGATTACGAAATGACGCACGACGTCAAATCCGTTTTTTCGTAGATCCTTGAAGCGGTTCGACGTGAAGTCGAGCGGCTTCAGACTGAGCAGGACAACCTTACGATCGACCAGCCGTCCCCTCGCAAAGTTCGAACCCAAGGCCAGCTGCCAGGCGAACCGAAGGCTCATCAGGCCGACCCCACCAACGGCTGTGAAGATGATGACCGTGCCGCGCGAAAGGTTGTCGGTCGATTTCAACAGGAAGGCGGAGACAGCTAGTATCGTCAAAGACGCAGCCCAAATGACAACAGTCTTGCGCAACTGCCAAGCGAGCCTCAGTAAGCGATCCGTGTCGTATACGCCTTGAAAGTAGGCGATGGACACAAACAGCACGCCGACAATAAGCCCGGCGCCAACCGAGGCACCATCCGAGACCGAGGCTATTGCGGCGCTATAAAACCCAGACGCAGCTGCGTAGCAGATCAAAATAAGAAAATGATCTGCAGCCATGACAAAAACCTGGAACGGCCTGTGAAGTGCAGTACCACGAGTTGCGAAGGGCGAACGAGCGTCACCAGAACCATACGTTGCAACAGCCATTCGGTACCCCTGAGTGTCGAGCGCGCGTGACACTCGTCGCATCGCTGTTGATTTGCAGCGTTCGCGACAGAAGGTGTTAATCGATCGCAGCGAATTGTGGCACCGCACGCGTTTTTTTGCGACGCAGAGCTGCTCTCGACATTTCGAATTTGATTCCCGCTATACGTGTATTTCCTCAATTCATCGCATTGACATCACGATGGGCATCGCCCCGCATTTTTGCATTGGCTTCACACAATGCCGCTTGATCAGGATCAGTGTGCCTGCGAAGGGGTCATTTGGGCTCTCGTGATCATCCGTGGCAGTCCGCGTTCTTTAATCTACGTTTAATCTCACATCGCGATTGCGCTACCCAAGCTCCTAACTCAAATTTACGAACCATATCGAGCACCTCTGCGCGAACACGGATTCGTGCTTGAGTGACGTTCCGAAGATGGGGTTACCCGATTGCGCGCCGGATGACCCGTTCGCTCAGTTCAATTGCCGCAAATTCGAGCAAAGAAGCTCGCCTAGTTCGCGCAATCGAGCAGACCTGCAGCGGAGCAGTATTTGACTTCGGGTCGGGAACCTCTCAACGTCGCTGCTAACATCCGAATTACGTTGGTCAACGGACTCAAAAGCGCTGCATTCAGTATGATTCCCTTCACTAGACTCCGTCGCCCGGTGCAGAAGCCAAAGCTGCCCGATGGGGTTCGGGTCTACGCGATCTCTGACATCCATGGCTGTGCGCATCTGCTGGAGCCGATGCTGCGCGTGATCGATGCAGATTTGGCCCACAGACGACCGCGCCATGTGGTCGAGGTGTTTATGGGCGACTACATCGACCGCGGCCCCGACACACGATTGACTCTAGACCTTCTGATCGAACGAAGTCGTCGAAGTCACACCGTCTTCCTGAAAGGAAACCACGAGGCATTTTTGGCCAAGGTGCTACACAACCCTTCCTTACTCGGCGATTGGCTTAGAATCGGAGGAGCTCAAACCTTGTCGTCGTACGGCGTGTCGTCGGCCGTTTCAGGTGCAGAAACGAACGATCCCGTCTCTCTGCTACGCGACCTAGCCCGAGCCATTCCGCGCAGTCACGTCGAGTTCCTCCGCAATTTGAGACCCTCTTTTACCTGCGGAGACTTCTTCTTCGTGCACGCTGGCGTCCGCCCAGGCGTGCCGCTGTCCGAGCAACAAGAAGAAGATTTATTGTGGATTCGAGACGAGTTCTTGCAAAGCGACGAGCGCTTCAGCAAATATATTGTGCATGGTCATACACCGGTGCGGAGCGCCGAACTCCGTCCCAACAGAGCCAACATCGATACCGGCGCCTATGCGACGGGCAACCTCACGCTCATGAGTATCCAAGGCGCTCGCTTACTCGCTGTGTAAGCGGTTGAGACCTGTCCAATGTGCTGGCCGTGGCGCGACACAGCGAGTCTCGATGATATATCGTGCCGTCGAACTCCGTCGAGTTTGACCATAGCCGGCGCCGAGTTCTTGTCGAAATTCTGCACTGGCTGATCATCACCGACGATAACCCGGTGATGATCGGCTTGTGAAACGTCTCGCAATCGACCTTCAAAAGAAGAAGAATCAGGCGCGAGACTTATCAGCGCCCGATGGCAGCAAAAAACCGCAATCTACGGCTGATCGCAAGAGGGTTAGCTAGCTAACTGCTCGGCGGTCACGGCGCGCCGATTTCGCGGACGTCCTATCGCGACTTTGTGTCACTCAGCGCTGCGGAAAGAATAGGTGAACGGGCAACAGGGCATGACGGTGCGATGGCGGCTAAGGGCCAACAGGCGATGTCACGGCCGCCGCTTCTCTCGGCGAGTGGACCTTGGTGACGCCGGGATTAAGTCAGCAACGGAGCCGTCCGAGATACCGTCGCCTTATAACCCCAGCGCATGTTGCGCGTGTCGCAATACGTCGGCCGTGCTGTCGGTGTAGCGACCATCGTTCCAGCGCTGGTCTGCCGCATACGCGGCAATAGCAGCAATTAGGATGATCAGCCCAATTTTGCCCATTACACAGCAGCGAATAGAGCGGCGAGCGCTCCTACGGCCGAAGAAGCGAGCGCGACGACCTACTGGGAAAAGCCGCAGCGCGGTTCCAGCCCCACTGCGGCGTTCCCGGACGAATTAGATGTTGGTGCTTAAATCTCGCCGGTGTTCCTATGGTAGAACACCCCGTTCCGAAAATGGACTCCGGACAACTACTGGACCCCGATTTTGTACGTATTGCCGCCTCGTGGCGAACATGGCACCGCTCACTTTCCAGCCCCCAATGCTCCCGGCTGCCGATCCAATTGCGGATTTGAGCGCCGGGAGTGCTAGGTGGTCATAGCTGCGCGCGTTACCGCTCGCCAAATCCAATTCTGCCATTCGCCTTAGAGAGCACCACCGTGAAAGTGTCGGCGCGAGGGCCGCGACTAGTGTCGCCACCATGGATCTGCGGATGAAGACCGGAGATCCGGCCGGAAGTGCCGCTTCGCGCTCACCGGCATGGGCTCGGTACGTTGGCGCCAGGACGCCCGTGCCTCACTTGTTTTGTCGAAATAGATCAGACCGGCAGCCGGGAGTTGATAACCCGCGAAGCGACAGGCGGCGGCGCTTTTAAGCCCGAAGGCTCTGGACATGACACGACTCTCCCGGCCTTATTGGCCAGGTTCGGACGCACGCCGAAGCGTCACCCAAATTCGAACTGCGGCCCCATCGCTGCCAGGCGATCAGGGCAATTCCTGCCAGGGAATCCGGTCAATAGCTTCGTCCGGATTATCAAGCCCACGGACAACTTGCTCCTGATTTGCACAAGAATCCATTCTCTCCCAGGGGGAGTTGCTTTTTCGGTCGCGGCGCGGTTGAATTTCCGCGGGGGGAAGTCATGCGCATCAGTCCCATTGCCGTAGCCCTAGCGCTCGGCCTCATCGCGACGAGCGCCTCCGCTGCGGGCGATCAAAAGACGCAATGCGTCTTGAGAGCCACGGAAGCCCTTCCAAAACTTGCCGGCCTCAAAGTCGCGAGATCGGGAACGCGACCTATGCCGGCTGAACAGTTGGCGAACTGGAAGGGACAATCAAAACCGATCATCGTGGATATCGATGTAGGTACGCCAGATTTTAACGAGCGGTACTCGTACGTTTACGCAAGCGGTCCAACCGGAGGCACATTCGTACAACGCGTCGTCCCTAGTCGGTAGCCGCCGCCAAGTCAGTCATAGTTACCTTATCACGGGTACTGAATGAATCGACTTCAAAAGCTTGTAGAGCAGGGCGCCCACGGAGAGCGGCCAGGCCGCACCGCGTATGCATTCAACGCCGCAATCCTACCGGAGCCAACCCGAGGCCTCGATTGGCGGCCGGTGACCGGCTTCAGTCCCGGTGACGCGATCTTGCAGGATCCAGATCTGAAGGATGTATTCGCGGCAGCGATCAAGGATGGCTACTCCGCCGTAGAGACGTTGTAGACGCTCGCTTGAGCAACACCGTTGAAAACAAATGCGATCGCGGCTGCAACTAGCGTGGAGAGATATTTCAGTTTCATTCCATGTTCCCTCGCTGCGCACCGCGCGGTAGCACAGCTGCAAATCAAGATTGGTCAACTCTTGAACACAGCTTCGCATAGTGAGCAAGGCAACAGATGGTCGAAGTTGTTCAGTGAGTTCCAACAACGAAACATGGCAACTCACTCGACCCGCACAACCTCACCCTGAGTCGGGTACACAATCGTAAGACGACGCTGTCGCTGCGACCGGCTTCAGCTGCAGGTGCGGAAGGAAAGGATGAAGGGCTGATCGTGCGCCGATTTTCTTCGGCTCGCAGAAAGTCGTCCTCCGACCGCGCTAGATTTTGCTGATGCACAGCGCGCCCCAATAACGATCTGTGGCTGCGCAACCTTCATCATAATCGCGGTCCGGCGACCTAGGCGACATTGCCTATCGAATTCTGCTGAGCACGCTCCCCAAAACCTCGTCTCGTCGCATTGCGCGCAACGAACGACCGCAAAAAGCGTCGCACGAGATCGGATTTGCTCTGCGAAAGAAAAGAAAAAAGCCCTTGCGGGCTAATCTCTTAAAAGCGGTGGGCGCCCCAGGGCTCGAACCTAGGACCCGCTGATTAAGACTTAGATTTTTCTCATCGCTTTTTCAATTACTTAACTGCAAAATGGCACCGATCTCGGCTCAATGCGATCAACGGGTTACCTGTCAGTTGTAAATCGGGGAACCAGCAGGTGCTCGATAATGCGTGCTAACGAGTGCCGCTTATGACTTTGCACGCGCCATTGCCTCGCGCACGGAGCGGTTGTGACTCGCATTTTCGTCTAGCGAAGAGCACGTGAAAGTTGCCAACACGGACGGACTGAGCTCGTGATTCCAGCTGCTTCCAATGCCATGATAATGTCACGCCGTCACTGGCTTGCACTCGCCGCTCTCGCGCTAACGCGCACCGCTTTCGCGAAAGACGTTCCTCGGCGGGCCCTTGTGGGGGCAATCCGCTGGGATGCCTGGTATGCACCAGGCAGCAGCGTCACATCGGCCGTGGAGCGAAGCTTGTCTCCGGAGCCATATCGATGGCGGCGACCATTCTTCTCCCGTCAGGACGAGACGGACCATGTACACATGCCGGCGATCAGCCAAGGGCTCATGGACCTGGAGATCGCGCAGGCGCGGTATGCGGGGCTCGATTACTGGGCCTTTCTCGCCTACCCGTCCGATAGCACGATGACGGCACCGCTACTCCACTACCTCACCAGCACGCAGCGCGGCGACCTGCGTTTTTGCCTGTTCACGGAGCTATCGGCCTGGGGCAGCCGTGAGGAACCGGCCCCGCTTCTCAACGAACAACTCCGCCTGATGTCCAACGAGGCCTACCTGCGGGTCGAGGACGGCCGGCCGCTCTATTATCTCGGCTTCATAACCGAACAACGCGCAAAGGAGCGATGGGGTGGCGGCGACGGCCTGCGCCACGCCATTGCAGACCTCCGTGTTCGTGGAACCGCGAGCGGGGCTGGCAATCCCTACATCGTGGTCGGCGTGCTGCCGCGCGACGATATCGGATTTGCTGCCAGTCTCGGCGCCGACGCCGTTGGCGCGTACACTATTGCCGATGGTCACATGACCGGTGACTACAAGGCGTTGGCGCAGATCGCGAAAGACGGTTGGCGCGTTCTCGCCGCAACTGGCTTACCGGTCGTGCCTACGGTGATGGCTGGCTGGGATCGCCGTCCGCGCGTGGAAACTCCGGTGCCCTGGGAGCGAAGCCAGCGTCAAGGTGCAGGCATCAACTATTTCTTCGCCAGCCCGCAAGCGCCAGAACTTGCGGCACACCTGCGCGAGGCGCTGGACTGGCAGAACGCGCAACCCGCCGGCCGTCGCGCGCCGGCCGTGCTGATCTATGCATGGAATGAGAACGACGAGGGCGGTTGGCTGGTGCCGACGGCCCCATGCGACCAGGCGCGGCTGGAAGCCCTGCACCGCCTTCTGCGCCAGGGCGCCGCGGGCGATCCGCCCGGCTGCGCCTGGCGCGAGTGACGCGCGGTTGCTCAAAATTATCAGGCACTGACGCGGTTGCCGAACTGCGACAGGGCACTGCGATTGCGAACCAAATTGAAGAGCGGATCTCCGCTGGAGCTGAACACCACCTCGATATCAGCTGGCTTCACATGATCTAGCCCTGCCACAGCCGCGAGGTCGATCGTGAAGCCGTGAGCGCCGTCGCCGACACCGGCTTCAAACAGATCGTGCCGAAAGCCGTCCGCAACCACGCTCGTCACCGGCTTGCCGTTATGTTTGACGATCACCGCGATGCGCTTGGTCGGCCAGCCCGTGTGCCAAGCCCAGCCCCCAATTGTCGCGCCGGCAAGAAAGTCGAGCACGCCTTCGGGCCGCGTCGCCCCGTCCATCACCGACAGGGTCTCCTCACAGCCGACGACCCGCACGACGATCTGTTCATTGTCGAGCATAATACCGTAAGGCAAGACTAGCTCGAACCCGATATCGGACCGACTGATGCCAAGCCGTTTGGCGACGTCCGGCCTCTCGACCGTCGCCGGAGCAGCGGCGACGTGCCGGTCGCGCATGTACAGTTCGACCACGTGACGTCGGTCGCGGTTCTTTGGATCCGCCACCCATCCGACGATACGCTCGCGGTTGACGCGTTCGACACAACCGAGAACAGTCATAGGCCCCTCTTCCGCACGATGCGACTATCAACCGGCGCAGGCGATCTGCGGCGCGTCTAGGCGAAAATGCCTGGCGATCATCAGGTCGTTCTCAGCCATGTAGTCGAGGAAGTTGCTGTAGTAACTGGCAAACCGAGCGACGAATTCGCGTAGCTGTGGCCGTGAATAGAGCAGCGGGATGTCGATATCGCGGTCGCTCGGAATGTCCTGCCAACGAACTATCGGCACGCCCATGATCTGTGCCAGCTCAACCGTACGCGAATCGTGAACGATCAGCGACGCAGGCGTTCCGGCGATCAGCGCCGCTATCGTGCCGTGAATACGAGTGCCGAAGCAAAACGAGCGCTCTCGCATATAGGCGATCCAGTCCGAATACTGAGTGAAGACGCGGCCGTGGCGTTCGAGGTAGGCTGCGATCGTTTCCGCGTCGGCGCCATAGATACCTGGCAGGACTTCTGCGGCCCGGGCGGGAACCTCCTCCCCGGTCCGACCGCGCACGGCGTAGTGGATGTCGGCAACCTCCGACTGCAGCACCAGATCGAGCCCGCGGCTGAAGGCCTGGCGATAGAGAAACGTCTGAAATTCGTCGGTTGAGGAGAACCCGTGCCGCGTGGCATGGATGCTACAGGCATCAAAATGAGGCTCACGCAGCAGCGATGGGCTTGGGCCTTCCGGTCCTATCAGCATCAGTGACGGACAGCCGGTCGGCCGCGCCGATTTGATGCAGTATCTGTTCAGAACCTCGCAACTGAAGGTGCCACGCGCCGAGATGCTGCTGGAGCGATCCTGGACGAGGCTGAGCAACCGCAGCGTTCCCGTGCTCACGTCCGGGATCTCGTCTGCCGTCGAAGCCTGCGCGCCCACACCGATCAGGAACACCGGCAGCTTGGTCTTCTCGAGCCGCTCGGCCAACCAGCCGAAGTCGTCGAAATTGTTGACCCAGTTCGCTGCGGCGAGAACGATGGCGTCGTGTCCCTCGACGTCTTGTGCATCGAGGCGGAACGACCCCCACGCCGCACCTGCCAGCACGCTGGTGAGCGACTGGGTAAACATCATGTTTCCGGTGTTCTGGCCAAGGCTGAGCATCATCTGCTCGACCGTGGGCTTCTCGCCGGAATGATCCAGTTGGCGAACCCCGACGACAAGTGCGTTGCGATACATTTTACGCCGCTCCGAGGAGTCTGGTGCCCCTTGCGACCGATCTTCGCTCACCAGTCTGCTCTGCTCCGTTAATCAGCTTGGTAAACAACTCGATATAGCTCTGAACCAGCCGTTCCATGCTAAATCGGCTCGACGCCTTCAGGGCGTTGGCACACATAGCCTCATACCGCGCTGAGTTCTGTGCCAAGCCCGCGATTGCTCCTGCCGTCGCATACACGATGTCGGCGCGCGCCGCTTGATGCGGTACCAGCACCCCGGCGCGCAAATTGGCATCAGTGCCGATAATCGAGGGGATCTCGCCGATGTCGGTTGCCACGACGGGCTTGCCGGCCTGGAAACACTCCAGCAGGAACATCGGGAAGGTTTCGCCACTGAAGGTGCTCGGGAATACCCCGAGATCGAACGCATCGAAATAGCGTGAGGGATTGTCGACGTGACCGAGGAAAACCACCCAGTCGAGCGCACCGTACATCTGCTTCAGCTCCGACGCTGCGGGCCCATCGCCGATCAGCACCAGCCAGACGGGCCGGTTCGACAGCTCTCGCACCAACTGCACCGCCTCGATCGCCAACCGCCAGCCTTTGTCGGGGATCGCCCGTGAGCAAAGATAGGTGACAAACGCCTCTTCGGGAATGCCGTGCTGGTGGCGGAACTCGATACGGTCGACGTGCGGTCCGGCCGGCGGCGGCACTGCATTGAAGCTGCGACGGAAGCTGCTGTCGTCGATACCAGCGGACTTGAGCATCGCCGTGTTCTTGGTCGCGAGATATAGCCAGCTGTCTACGACCCGCTTCAGATAGGACGCGAAGTGATCGGTCAGCAGATCGGGTACGGTTTCGTAGCCTCCATGGAGCGAGCCGACATAGGGCAGCAGCACTTCAATGTGCTTGCAGTACAACGCATAGTCGACGCTCACATTGTGCGAGTTGAAGACCTGGATTCCGAAATTGCCAAGGAACCCGCCGAAGTCGTCGCAGACGTCCGACCACTGTACCACCGGAATATCGGCGCGCAGTCGCCGGCGCACGCTCTTGCTGCCGGTCGCCAGTTCATTCTCCATCACGAGATAGGTGACGTGCAGTCCTTTGGCCTTGAGCGCATTGGCCAGTTCTAGCGGCAGGATCTCGCCACCGCCAACATCGAAGCTGTGCGCGGCGATGCAGATCCGCAATGGCGGCCGCCGGGTGTGCGCTGGCGCAAGCCGCGAAAAGAGATCACCGCTCTCCCTGTCCGCGAAGTGACAAAGCAGTGTCTCTATATGGGCTCGAATCGCAGCGTCGCTCACGCGGTACTCCGACGAGAGGTCGTCGAGCACCATGCGATGCTCTTCGAGATGCCGATCCGTAAAGAAAGCGCTGCGCGAGGTGCCAGACCGGCTCAGTCGAAAGAACGACTTGGCTTCCGGCTCATAGGCAATACAGCCGCCGCGCAGCAACAGCGCGTAAAAATACCAGTCGCCCGCGAACCGGTACTGCACGAGGCGTTCGCGCTCTCGCTCGCTGAGCTGCGGTCGCCGAAATACGAAACCAGATGCATTCGGCACCACGTTCCGCACAACGAAGTCGCGCTTGAAGGCCCGGTGGGCCGGCACGACGCAGGCTGCGTCCCACGAGAAGTTCACCATATTGTCGAAATAGCTATCGAGGTCGTGCAGTACCTCGCCCGATTCGTCGATATAGCGGATATGGCCGAACGCACCCGCAATCTCGCCGCGCGCCAGATAGGGGACCAGACGCTCGAGGAACTCCGGATGGGCGGAATCGTCTGTTTCGGCGATCCAGATCAGGTCGTTGCGGGCGAGTTCGAGCCCCTTTAGCCATTGGCGGAAGACACCGCCGGAGTTCTGCTCGTTGCGTACGATCCGGTATGGAATATCCGAACCGCTCAAAAGCTCCTCCGCTATCGCCAAGCTGTCATCCGACGAGCAATCGTCGAGGAATATGATCTCATCGGGTCGATGGGTCTGCGCCAGCACAGAACCGATGCGTTCCTTCAGGAATCGGGCATGGTTGTAGTTCGGCAGGATTACCGAGATTGGTAGAGCCGGCGATTGACTGCTTCGAGCGATCATCCGCATCGGGCGCACGCTGCCGGTCGCCTGATTGATCGCCCGCGCAGTGGCATTGAGGTAGGCCGCACCGTAATGCACGTCGGGCTCTAGATAGGCGCCCTCGGCCCATTCATTCCAAGCGTTGATGGCAACCATCGGTCGACCGAAGATCGGCTTGACGACAGCCCGCTCAATGAGCGTCTGGAGCCACCGTTGATATTTTTTTGGCGACGTATGCTCGAGCGAGAGGCCACGGTTGGGACGGCGCGAATCGTTGTCCCAGCTCGGCACCACTGTCTTGATCAGCGGGAAAGGCTGCGCTGGTTCTTTGAGCGACGCATCGCAGAACTCGTCATATTCGATGACGCGGCCCGTGAATTCGGCGCTGTAGGCATCTGGGGTCGGACGCCCCGGCAGATTGTCCGAGAGCTTGTGCGGCGGGAACTCCATGGCGCCGTCGAGGCCGAAAGGCTCCGGATCGCGGGCTCCAAACGTCTGGGCCATGAAAATGATGGGATCGAGGCCGTGGCGGCTCTTCAGCAACGCGCGCCAGCGGGCGATAGTGACCTTGGGCTCAGGTATGTGGGCCGGATTGTAGATAATGAAGAAGGGCCGGCCCTCCAATCGAACATAGCGGCGATCGCTGAAGTGACGGGCCAGATCGTCGACCAGTGCGGGCTCGTCCTCTTCCTTGTAGTCCTGGCGCAGCAGCACCGAGCTCTCTGCGCCATCCCAGGTCCGGGTCCAGTTCTCGTTGGCCCAAATCAGCAGAAAGGGCATCTCGACGTCGGATTCGAGCAAAGCCTCAAGCGGCCTCTCGAGAACGCGCTTGGTGTTGAACCAATAATAATAATAGGCGAAAGCATTAACGCCTGCAGATTTGGCCATCGCCACCTGACGCGGCAACGCCTCGGACTCCAGAAGGTCGTAGAAGCCGAGATCACGCGGAATGCGCGGCTGATAGTGACCGGGGTATCGTGGCAGGCCGCGCGGCATCTGTCGCCATTCCGTGAAGCCCTTGCCCCAAAATTTGTCGTTTTCGGGAATTTGATGGAACTGCGGCAAGTAGAACGCAAAGACCAGCGGCTCCAGCCTCGAGGTCACGACACCATCCTGTTCGAGGATGCTGGGGTCGAACTCTTCGAATTCGGGTCCACGCGCGGTGAACTGCGAATGGTCTTGGAGCAGCCGATTGATCGTGCCTCGAATCTGTGGCACCCGGGAATTCGCGTCGGACGATGGAAGTTCGTGCACGCATGCGAGCGGCGCGACCGCATCGAGAAGAACCCGGAATTGCGGGACTTCGTCCTCGAGCGCCTCCTCGAATCTCATGTTGAAGCCGTACTGCCCCGTGCCTTTGCCGTGCTTGGCGAGATCCGGCCGCGGCTCCGCTGCGCGCGTGCGACCGATGACGCGTTCGCCGACCACGGCCTCCACCAGCACCTGCAGTTCTGGCGCTTTTGGCGACCACGCCCAGCCGGTGGCGCCCCAGCGCGTTAGATTGTCGATGTGCCCCTCGGCATCTCGCCCATTCTCGACCGCCGCACCGCGTTTCGGCGCAGGCTTGACCACCGGCGGAAGCTCGCTCACGCCCTCCAGCACTGCCGCTTCGCCCAGCCCGCAGGCCCGAAACTTCGGGATCTCGCCGCCTTCAAGGTCGTGGTCGAATGTCAGTGTGAAGCCGTACAGCCCCGTTCCCTTGTTGTATTTCAACAAGTCCGGCCGAGAGCGCTCGGCGCGGGCGCGGCCAATCACCTTTCCACCACGCGTCGCCTCGATCTCGACCGTTGTCTGCGGCGATGATGGCATCCAGGCCCAGCCGGATGCGCTGCTCCGGGACAAAGCATCAACGAAGCCCTCGATGAGCGATCGGTTTACCGGACCAGCTTTTGTGACATCAGACGCAGCAACAATGGTTTCACCAGACTTACCTGACGACTTCGTCATTACACCTGCCCGCACACTTTCCTCGCGCGCCCCGTCCAAGATCGCCCGGCACATGCCCTGGACGGATGCCACCGCCCCATCATCGACGATGATCAGGCAAGCTTCCAACAAGTATTGTGCTTGACCTTGGGTTTGCATGGAGATGCGGGTGACAAACAGTAAATCCGGAGCCCCACAACTTGGTCGACTTGTCCGTATCCACCTCAGTAATTTCCCCGCAAATTGACTCTGATTGTTCGCATCCTGTCAGCATTTGAAAACCGGCGTGCGTGTATGATGCGAGCATGATCGAAGTTCAAGACGACGCCCAGCTCCGGCGGCTCCCATCATTCAAGACGACAACGAGACGAGTCCTGAACGCAGGTTCGGGCCCGAGGTCGAATCAAAGGCTGCATTCCGCCTTTGATCCGGTGCACTGGCAGGAGATTCGCGCCGACGTCGATGCGCGGGCCGACCCCGACGTGGTCGCCTCGATGACCAATCTCCGCCCGCATTTCGCCGATCGGAGCTTCGATGCGATCTGGTCGTCGCACAGCCTCGAGCACCTTCATGCGCACGAGATACCGCTCGCGCTCGCCGAATTCCGTCGCATTCTCAGGCCGGACGGCTTCGCGCTGATCACGTGTCCCGACCTGGAAACGGTGATGACATTGTTCCTCGAGCATGGACCGGACCACGTCGTCTATCATTCCGCTGCCGGGCCGATCACGCCGCTGGACATGATGTTCGGCCACGGCCGTTCCATTGCATCGGGCAATATGCACATGGCACACAACTCCGGGCTGACCGCAGAGCGGCTGGGCCAGCTGCTGCTGGAAGCCGACTTTGCCGAGGTCGTCACGCGCCGGCAGAACTTCGATCTTTGGGCGCTTGCGCTGACGGAAAAAGCAGATCGAGCAGCGATCCAGCGCAAACTCAAGGCCGCTGGCCTCGATATGTCCGTATCGCCATAATGACCGATCTGCGTCCTACAATGCTGTCCAACTCGGAGCAGCGGCTGGATGGGCCCGGTGAACGTCCCGTCGCGCTTGTCGGGGATGTGCTTCTCAGGCGAATCTACTCACCGCAATCTTACGCGCAGGTACGCAATTCCGCCGTCGTCCCGATCGTGCATTCGGAATGTGAACCGCTCGCGTCCTGGTTCCCGCTGGTTTGGAGACGCCGAGAACTGAATCTCGAGTTCGTTGCACTGCGCGGGCTATCGAATGACGAGCGCATGCAGGCGCCCGCCGCTCGAGCACTGCTGCCGGTGATCCTCCGCGCCTATCCTTTCGTGTTTGATCCCTCCCAGCCGACCGGACCGGATACGCCAAGGATGATCGACGACGTGTTCGCCGATGCCCCAACCGACGTTGGCGCAACCATCACGACGGTTCGACACCGACTTTCTCGCGGAACGATGACCCGGTTCGCATTCATGGATCGCTTCGCGCGCGAGATCGGCACGACGATGGCGATTGGGCGGGCGCTCGCGGACATGGATGCATTCGAGCCCTGGCCGTTAACGTTCGACATCGACGGACACCGGATCCACGTTCCGGACCTGCTTGTGATCCGTCGCACGGCGTTCGACGACGGCAGCTTTGCGCCGCTTCTGCGGGAGCACGGAATGAGCTGCGCCCAGATGTTAAGCCTGCATCGCGTCTCGCTGTTTCGCGCCGGGGACCTGCTGGCGCGGGCCAAGGCCTTCCTTGGTCAAAGGCGGCAGATGCACCTCGAGAGTAGCGAGAGCCTTGCCCCGGGCACAGCGGCGGGCCGCCCTCTTGTCGGCGCTCCTTCCGAATTGATCCAGTCATGACGCGGCAGGTCGCCGTTCGCGAGGTGTCGCATCTACGGCTATCGATGCCGACGGAGGATTGCTGGACCGACCAGCTCAACTGGATTCCGGTCGGCATGAGCGAGTACCACCTGGCATGCCGTCATTTTCCGCTTGCGATGCGCATTGAGAAGCAACTTCCTGAGCTGGGGCTTCTGGTGCACCCGCGCTACTTCGTCAACCCGCTGCTGGACGCGGCCGGCAAGTGGCGCGGCGTGTACCGGCCCATCGGGCTCCGCTGCTTTCCATTCGCAGCCGGTCACCTCGGCGATGACCCGCTGTCAGAGTTCACCATTGCCGAGGATTCGAAGTATCTGTCGCCCTCCCACGGTATCCCGTTCCTAGACGAGGCAGGTCAGCCAAGCAAACTGGCCATGGAATTGCACCGGCTCATCGGTCTTTTGCGACGGAGCCGCGACTTGTTCGCGGATGTGCTCGATCAGTACCTGATTGCCGGCCTGTTGGTAGCGCTGATCGATAGCGAGCAGACTGACGACGGGTCACCCCTCTACGTAATCGACCGAGGTCGCCTCGCTCAAATGAACAATGCCGCCCTTGGCGCGATGGGCAGGCACAGGTTCCTCGGCGTCGATTTGGCGGTCGCCTGGGCGTTCTCACTGCACAACCTGCAGACACAATACTTGCCGAAGGACCCCGGGCGCTCGCGCCTTCAGCCTCAACCGGCGTCGCCGATGCTCGTGCCGGATTCGACTCCGATCGACCACTTGCCTCTCGTCCTTGACGATGGTGAGCTGGTATCTTTCGCAGAAATCACAACGACCTCTCCCGAGGGCGCCTGCCCCCCGTGAAGGCGGCCGGTACCGCTCGACAAGCGCGACGAGGTCGGACGGCATAGCCCGGCATTCGGCTCTCGATCGAACCGGGCCCGGTCCGGGCATGGCTTGCCTACGATTTCCCCGAGAATCCCCTTCGCGCCAACCGAACCGGCTAGAGCATGATCCGGAAATGTGTGCAGCGGTTTTCCGGAAAAATCATGCTCGAACAATAAGCGCGATGACGATTCATCCTAATCTCATCGCGCTTTAGCGCTCGCGCATCGATTTCGCGAGTCGGTTACGGATCGGTGCCACCAGATACGACAAGACCGTCCGCTCCTGGGTACGAATGATCGCATCAACCGTCATGCCGGCGCTTATGCGATCCCGGATCTCATCCGGAATCGACGCGCGATCCACAGCGACCTCTACAGCAAAGTAAGGTTGGGCCGGTCCAGCTGGACCTGGCGAATCTTGAATGCTGTCCCGGGAGATGCTGCGAACCGAACCCATGATCGGTCTCAGCTCAAACCTGACGAATTGAGGGACGCGCACTTCCACCGCATCGCCAGCAACGATCCGGTCGACATCGATCGGCATCACCTTCGCTCGCACCACCAACACGTCGCTCGAGGGCACGATGTCCATGATCGGATCGCCCGGGCGAATGACGCCTCCGATCGTGAATATCTTGAGCTGCTGCACGGTCCCGGTCACTGGTGCCTTGATCTCGATTCGTTGCAGGGCGTCATTGGCAACGACGAGCTGCTGTCTCGCGTCGCTGATCGTCTTCCGCACATCAGGCAACGCGTTGGCAGCTTCCTGGCGATAGTCCTGTTTCAACTGGTCGATGCGCGCCTGGAACTCGCCGACTTTCTCGGCCGCCTTCGTCTTGCTGATTTGCGCAGTTTCGAGCTGTCCCTGGACCTGGATCAACTGGCGCTCGAGCGTTGTGACGCGCGGAAGGGCCACAAGCCCCTTTTCGAGCAGAACTTTCAGATTCGGCAGCTCGACGTTGATGGACTCAATCTGCTGCTGCGCGGTCCTCTGATCGAGGCTGGCTTGCCTTATCTCGTCCTGCGCCTGCGCCACCTGCCTCTCGATGACTTCCGTGCCGCGCGTCAGGCTCTCGCGGCGATTGTCGAACTGACTTTGATTATCGTGAATTGCGTTCACGATGAGTGGATTATCCTTGAGCGATGTCACCTCGGACGGAAGCTCGATTCGGTTAGCGATGTCGCGTTGTGCCACCAGTCGCGCCTGCAAGGCGCTCGCTATCGCCAACTGCTCGCGATAGCCCAAATCGGCCGCAGCGTTGCGCGTCGGATCCAGCCGGATCAGTGTTTCACCTTGCCGAACAATATCGCCGTCGCGAACCAGGATCTCGCGGACGATCCCTCCCTCCAGATGCTGGATCGTCTTTCGATTGGATTCGACCGCCACGGCGCCATCGGCAACCACCGCCGAGTCGAGACGTGCCACCGCCGACCAGCCGCCCAACACCACAAACGTGATTACAATCACGCCGGCCGCAGCTTGCAACATGACGCGCCAATCCGTCGACGGAACGGGCGCGGGCAAGAGTTCGATCCGCTCTGCATCCATCGTTCACGCTCCCTGGCTTTCGAGCGCGCCGGGTATCACGGTCAGCGCGGGTGGCGCCGCCGAACGGGGAATGCGATTGACGATCTGGTCGCGTGCGCCGAAGGCTTGGACAGTACCGCTGTTAAGCACCAAAACGTCATCGCAATAGGTGAGAATGTTGAGCTTGTGGGTGACGATGACGACCGTCGCGCCCCTGGCCCGGACCTTCTGCACCATATTAAGAAAGCCTTGTTCCGCGATCGCGTCGAGATTCGAGTTCGGCTCATCCAGAACGATGAATTTCGGCTCCTCGTAGACGGCGCGCGCCAATGCGATTCTGCTGCGCTGACCGCCGGACAGCACATGGCCGTTCGGACCCACCATCGTGTTGTAGCCGTTCGGCAGCGACTTTATCAGGTCCTCGATACCCGCGAGCTCGGCAGCGGCGATCAAGGCATCGGGATTTGTCGAGGCAACCGGATCGAATCTGGAGATGTTCTCGGCGAGCGTGCCGGGCAGGAGGTCGACATCCTGCGGCATGTAGCCGAGATGGCGACCGAGCTCATCCTCGTTCCAATGCGTGAGATCGTGATTGCCGATGGCTACGTTTCCGCTTCGCGGCACCCAGGCTCCAACCAAGGTCCGCGCCAGGCACGACTTGCCTGCTCCACTCGGGCCAATCACGCCGAGCACGCGACCTTCCTCGACAGTAAACGAGACGTCATTGAGCAGCGGTTTGTCACCGCCGCCTGCAAACGCAAACACGCGCGACACCGTCAGCCTGCCGCCGAGCGCCGGCAAGGAAACCTTCCGGTTCTCCTCGCCTGCATCACGTAACACCTCGTCAAGTCTTGATACGGCTCCGAGGAAACTGGAATAGCTCTTCCAGCTGCTGATCACCTGATCAATCGGCCCGAGCCCGCGCATCATCAGCGACATCGCGACAAAGGTGTTCGACAGCGTCACCTGGTTGTCGAGGAAGAGCAGCGTGCCGACCGTGAAGATGCTGACCATCTGGTAGGCGCGGACGAATTTCGTGATGGACGCGAACATATCCGATCGACCAACAAGCGCCGATTGCCAGCCCAGCATCCGCACATGCAGGTCGTACCAACGATCCCGCAACGGCGGCAGCATTCCGAGTGCACGGACAGTCTCGGAGTTTCGTGAAACCGCGAGGCTGAATTCCTGCGACTTGAATAGCAACCGTTGGTAGCGACTTGCGTCAGCCTTGGTCATCCGATGGTTCAAAAATGTCAGGCCTGCGGTAATTGAGACCGTGAGGAGACCGACGACCCCGAACACCCAGCTTACGATCGTCATCACGATAATGAAGAGAGGCGCCCAGAATGCGTCGAACAGCGCGATCAGGGAACCGCCGGATAGAAAGTCGCGCACCATGTTGAAGTCGGCCAAGACGGCCGGCCCGCGCGCTCCGGCGCCCAGCTTGCCTGGCCGGTTTGCCGCTTCGAAGATCACTCGGCTGAGACGCTCGTCAACGGCGTTGCCGATCCGCCCAATCGCCTTCTTTCGCACCCATTCGAGTACCGCGTACATCGCAAGCAGGAACGTGGCGATCACCGCCAGAACCATCAATGTATCGACGTTTCGGCTGTACATCACGCGATCGAATATCTGCTCAACGAAGATCGGAGAGGTCAGATATAGGATCGGACAAAAGAAACTGAACGCGAACAGCGCCGCGTAGACCGGGATAAACGATCGCAGCTCGTTAAGGAGGGGCGAGGAAAGTTTCGGTTTCAAGGGGTCTCGCGAAGCTCCGCTCGTTTCCAAGCGCTACCGATTTTCAGATTTGGAGAAGGTCGTAGGAGCGAGATGTGAGCGAGCCGTCAGAGCTCACTCCCATCTCACTTCAGTCGTTGATCAAAGGTGCTCGGTCTTGTCGGTGAAGACAAGGTTCTCGACGTGAGTGATGGTCACCTGCAGACCATCCTTGAAGGTGATGATGGTCTCGCCGTGGCTGGTGTGCATCGAGCTGACCTGTTTCGATGAGTAGTCATCGAACTTGATCGTGTCGTTGCCGCTGCCTCCATCGACCGTGTCGTGGCCGTGCGGATCGGCCCCGATGTGGAACAGATCGTTGCCGCTACCACCATCCATCGTATCGCCGCCCGTACCGGCATACATCGTGTCGTTGCCACTGCCGCCCTCGAGCAGCATGTGACCACCGTTGCCGGCCACCAGGGAGTCGTTGCCGTCTCCGCCGAGCAACGTGGAATGTCCGCCGTCACCCCCGATCAGCGTATCGCTACCATCGCCACCTGACAGGAGCTGATGTCCGCCCGTTCCTGCCGTCAGCGAGTCGTTGCCGGCGCCGCCGTAGACGCTGTCCTCGCCGGCACCGAGCTGAATGACGTCGTTGCCCTTACCTGCGATGACGACGTCATCACCGGTATCTTGCAACGTAATGTGATCATTGCCACCGCCGGTCACGATCATGACGTCGTTGCTGCCATGAACCGTCAGATTGGCATTACCAGCGACATTCTCCACGATCGCCTTCAAATCGCCGCCCGTGGTTACGGTGTTCGTTGCGCTCGTCAGGACGAGAAGCTGCGCGTTGGGATCTACTGGATCTGTCCCATCGCTGATCTGAACGTCCACGGTCGGGTGACCGTGGTGGTGATGATGATAGTCGTGGCCATGACCTCGGCCGTGCCCGTGTTCGTCGCCGACTTCTTCGAAAGCTCCCTTCTGCAAGAGATAATCGATCACCGCCTTTTGCGCAGTAGGATCGATGTTCGGCGAGAGAAGGTGATTCAGCTCCGTCCTGTCCAGATCGTAAGTCGCCATGTGTGCCCCTGTCGACGAATAAGCCAAATGAAACGCTTAACTGCGTTTGCAAGTTGCGGTGAGGTGCTCGCTTCGTCAACAAGCGATCTGGAACTCCGCGCTGCGTCGCAAACAATCAGTTACTTTCGGCAAAATTCGACTGCACACTTTGAACCAAAATTCGCGATGCAATTAACGCTCAAAGTTGCGTCAATAACTATGGTGTCGATCGATTGATCCAGCCGTGCGCGACGAATCTTCGCGGCGCGATCACGACGTAACTCGCCGGCCGAGCGAACGTTTTTCGGGGACAAAAGGTCTGCACTGGTCGAAACGCGGCCGTTGAGGTCGGATGCTACCGGACTTAGAAGCCGGGCGGTACGTGCACGGGCGTTGGTCGCTCCAGGCGTCGGCATTCCATCGATCTCAGCGGCCACGCCAGCGCGGAGAATGGAATGGAATCCAGCGACAGGATCGGACTATAGAACGGGTCGTTCATGAGCACGTCAGCCCATTTTGCGCGCAGATTGCGCAGCTCGCGATCAAGCCTCGCCTTGCGGTCTGGACGCCTGTCGCTGCCCCGACTTGCCGACTCGAGGTGATGCAGCTTCGCGTGCGGCGTGAATACAACGCGCCTTCCCGCCGCGCGCAACTTCAGGCAGTAGTCGACATCGTTGAAGTTTACCGGAAAGCGGAACTCGTCCATGCCACCAAGGTCGAGATAGTCTCTACGGCGGGTCAACAGGCAGGCGGCGGTTACAGCACTACACTCGTGCGCAACACGCAATAGTTCGCCGTACCCAGCATCGTCATCCATGCGATCGTTGAATGCATGCGTCGCGGCGAAATTCGCGCCGAGTACAACACCGCCATGCTGAACGATGCCGCTCGGCCACAGCAGCCGCGCGCCGACAGCGCCGACCCTTGGGCCCGACATGCGGCCTAACATTTCATCGAGCCAATCTCCGTCAAGCGCCTGAACATCATTATTGAGCAGGCATAGGAACTCGCCTTCCGCTGCGGCCGCTGCGATGTTGTTCAACCGCGCAAAATTGAAGTCGCCGTCAATGCGCATCACCTTGGCAACCTTGCCGTCGATCGACTCGAGATAGTCGAGCGCATCCCGATCGGAGGAGCCATTGTCGACAACGATGATCTCGCAGTCCCGCTTCCCGAGCGCAGGCCGCAGGGAGCCGAGGCACGCCTCCAGAAGCGCGCGCTTGTTGCGGGTCGGAATCACGATAGTTACCGCACCGGCGTCCCTGGATCGGGATACTCTCGCTATCGGAAGAATCGCCGATGTTCCCGCGTCCACCTGCGCTTCGACACGCTGATGCTCGAGATGCGCTCGCGTCGCCGTCGCCAATGCCTCACTGGCGGAAACGAGATCGAGCTGCGGCAATACTGCCATGGCCCCCGGAAGATGGGCAATTTGCTCGGCAGCCTCCATGCCTTCATCCAGCAGCGAATTGAAGAGACGATAGAGGTTCGTCGCCCCCTTCTTGAGGAGACGCTCTGCGGCCGACCTCCTCAAAGCAAAGACGTGGCAGCAATAACCCTGTTCAAGCATTCTCTCGTAATCGAACGTGGGAAGCGCCAACGGCCAGATCGAGCTATCGCCAGTCGCGATCTCGACATCACCGTATGCTGCAACGATGTCGGGATGGCGCTCCAACACGTCGGCCATTCGCATGATGGCGTCGGGCGCCAGGATTGCTCCAGAAATGACGAACACAACGAATTCCGATTCCGCGGCCTCTTCCGCGAGGAATCTGCAGGCCTCGACGCAATCCAGTCCGGCGTACGATCCCGTGTCGGGCATTGACGTCGCGACCCAGGCGGAGTGCATTTGGGCGTCTAAGCTCGCTAGCGTGTCGTCGATCTCGCCCTGTCCAACGGCGACGACGGCAGCTTTCAAAGGGTTATCGATCGCTACGGCTTTGGGCAGCCTTGCCCGCCAGGACTCGTAGGCGGCAAAGGGTATCGACATCGGTACGAGCTGCCTGAAGATAGCGGCGCGCAGATCCTCAACCTCGGTCGAAGACGAGCCTCGCGACGCTCCGGACAGATCTTCGGGAACAGCCACAAAAGGCTGGGGGCCACCACCGAGGCAATTTCCGTCCGCATAGATCGCCGCCAATCGATGCACCGCGCCGTCGGCGAATCGCGACGGGAGGTGGACGTCGAATGCGCGGGCCGCGCGCGCCGCCTCGGCTTCACCGACGTGACACCATCCCGATGCCCGAACTTGCGTCACTCGTTCGCCATCAACCTGAATGTCGATGACGCCCCCGTATCCTTCTCGGACCCACCCCGAAAACCGCACGCCACCAAGCCACTGCAAGCCGCCGGATAGCGTGAGGTCGGGACCGCCGATCGAGAGCGCGTTCAAGACGACCGGTTCGCCGATTCCGATCCCGCTGTTTGCGATGCGGGCCTCAACGATCTCTGCGGTGCCCAGCAGCTGCGTATCAAGCGAGAAGCAGAAGCCATAGCAGCCATCGCCGATGCCGCCCGTCGCGAGCGCGGCGAGGTAGTCTGTGGCATGAACCGACTTCAGCGGGCGGCCATCGACCAGCAGTTCGACGACAAACTTCTGCGACAAGTTCGCCACGTCGAGCGCAAAGCCGGTGAACATCCGATCGTGAGACCAGTAAAATAGCGTTCTCAGATCACCGTCCTTTTTGGTCCCAATCGGCACAAAGGGCAATGTCATGGGAGAACGCGCCTTCCGAGCCAAGGGACTATCGAGTGGGCGATTACCGCCGCGGACAACGACGGATCGAGCGCCAGGTCGCCGTCATGCGGCGGACACGCGCCTTCCGACCAGTCGAAGTAGGCAACCGGGATCGCCGTCGTCATGCTCGACTCCACCACCGGATGCCCGAAAATCGCTCGCGTCGCGCAAACGACAAGGCGATCCAGTTGGTACCGCGTGAACAGCTGTGGCAGCTCGGCGGGCGATGCGACACCGGTCACAAAAGCTCCCGCCTTCATCAGCGCAGTCTCGTCGGGACTGACGCCGACTACGGTAATCTCAAGATCGGGACATACCGTCCGGAGCTGAATTGTGATCTCACGCATCAATTCTTGCTCGCGAACGCAGCCGCGAACCGCGACGAGACCGATTCGGGCAGCCGGGCCGAGGACACGCGCCGGATAACGGCGCTGGTCTGCTCCGCCCTTTGACAGCCGGCTGATAGCGTCGCGAGCGAGCGCTTTGGCCCGAGCTTCCGCCTGGGTATCCGGAACGAGCACGCGCCCGGCGCTGGCCACGATATCGCGCCAGAATGACGCATTCGAGGAGCTGCGCTCTGCCGTTTGAAACGGCGCGTACTCGAACCCTAGCTCGGCATGAGCGAGAAACACATCGTAGGTGGGAGTCAGACTAAGCAACGCGTCGACCAACGCGCGCGGCAATCTCGCCAGATCGAGAAACTCCACGCGCGACAGGCCCAACCGCCGCAAGATCCCTAGCAGCTCGCTGATCTCCGATGGCAAAATCAGGTCGACCGATTGCGGAACGCATCCGTTCGGATCGCGCAGTCGAGCGACCATTCGGTCCGGAAAGCGTTGAATTTCGAGCACCAGAACACCTTGAACACCTTCGGCGACCAGACACCGCGCCCGCTCGCGCGCAACTTCCGCAACGGCATCTGCCACCGAGACCAGCAGGATCCCGCCGCGACGTGCGCCCATAAGACAAGTTTCAATCGCCTGTCGCGCCGGTCGCAGCGGGTCCGCGAGAATAAAATCGGCGCACTCGGCGCGATAGCGAGGAAAGTGCTGCTCCAGGCGCTTCAAGTTGCGAACGACGAGGGATCGCTTTTCCTTACCGAACGAGCGCGAACCGACATGTGCGACATAAACCGACGTCGCGCACACGTTGCGAAGACCATGTTGCCGTGCGCGAAGGCAAAAATCGACATCCTCCAGGTAACCGCGATGATAACTATGCGACAGGGCCCCCACGGCATCGAGGCAGGCACGCGTGATGTACAAGCAGAATCCTATCCCATTTGGGATGTCGACGATCTGGCCCGCGTTCGCCAGCGCGGCAACGCCGTCAATCTTTGCGACATCGAGCCCCTCCAGGGCGTTCGGTCGATTTGCGAGCGGGAAGCTCGTGAACTCGCCGTTGTTGGAGAGCGGGGTGACAGTCGCGATGTCGGGTGACGACTTCGCCGCCGATGCGAGGCGCTCAATCGCTCCGGGACGAATGACCGTGTCGGAATTGAGGAGAACCACATCTCCATACGGAACTTCCGCAAGAGCGCGGTTGACCGCCCCGACGAATCCGAGATTGTACGAGTTGACGATAACTCGGACGTTCGGATCATCGACCATCTCATCAAGCATGCGATGAATGCGCGGGTCCGGGCTAGCATCATTGACCACGAGGACGCGGTGCTGGCTTCTGTCGAGTTGAACAAGCAGGCTTTCCAGGCAGGCCGCGGTCGCCTCGTAGTCCGCGTAAATGGGCACGATCACCGTTACGGACGGGCCGTTCGCATCCGACGCCGCCCTGACGGCAACCATTGGCTGCGCGTCGTCGACCGGTGGCCGGATCTCCGCAACGACCTCTGCCTCTCGAAGCACGGAGATGAAATGCGACGCTGGGGGACGCGGAAACTGAAAGGCAACTGCGCTCCCCAGTTCCGAGCTGAGCGGATGCATCGGATCGGCTTCAAGAACTCGTTCGATGCTGGCAGCGGCATCCTTCAAAATCACGCGGATCGGTCCAGTGCCCCGCCACGCTGCCCATCCCTCGACAAAGTCGTCGTAGACTCGGAGTGAGGCCACTGCTGCGCTTCCACTTTCGCGCAAGGCCACGACCGCCTGCCGCAAGGTGTGGACGTCCCGCTCCCGATCGATCAACACCCTCGCGGCGGCGACCTGGTGACGGGGCAGTCCCCAGGCCAGTAATCTGCGGTTGGCCACGATATCGTCGGGGGCAATGTGAACGGCTTCCAGCAGATCTTCTATTGCTGCCGAATGCTCGCCCATACGGTAAAGCGCTTCCGCACGTAGCACAAAGCAATGCGGATCGGCCAACGGCCGTATCCTGCATCGGCGGTCACCCAACCGATATGCAACCAGCAGATCGCCGCGCGCGAGCGCCTTGGCACACAAGACCTCCAACGCCTGATGATGCGGCTCTGCGAGAAGCTCAGACCGATGCAACGTCACGATACGTGGGACCGCTATCGAGGAAAGACTCCACTCTCTTGCTCATGCTGGCCCTGGCCCCGGCTGCTCGGAATACACGTACATCTCCGGATGGCTTGTTTCGCCTCAGGCTCGGGGGCTCGGGCTGCAGCGGCGCGCCGACCCCATCAACGCGAAGCTTGAATCCGACGAGCGGCTCGCGCCCGGTCGCCCCACCGACTGAAATCCGCGTTCCGATCATCCGCACCAGTGGCGAGCCCAGGAATGCTGCCTCGCCAACCAGCTGAAAGTCCGATGACCCGGGCCCCGACAATTCGATCGTCACACCAACGATCGGCAGTGCACGCCCTCGTGTTCCGGCATAATCGCCCAAGCCCATCGCACGACCCGAAGCGGCGTGCGGCCGCGCCAGCTTCACGGAATAGGCGATATCGATTGATGCAGGCTTGTCCGGCCATTTGATCGCGAGTCCCTCGATGCGGGCAGGCGCTTGCGGCCCGGCAATCCATTCATCGGTGCGCACAAGGACGTCACCGATACCGGCGACATGCCCAAGGACGTTCAATCCTTCCACACCTGCCTCTGTTGTGGTCTCAGACCAGCGCGTCGCCTCGGGCTCTCCTTGTGTCAGCGACTCGAGCTTTACCGTCGCGGCCGTGGAGCCGCCTACCTCGCTCGGTGTCACGTCGACGAGCAACTGTCCCGCCTCATGTGCGCGCACGACTAGGCACGCCCCGGGTTGCCACAACACCGCTTCGGCGTGTTCGGGGCTCAGTACGAGTTCAATGTTCTTTCGATGCTTCGGACTCACTTCGATCGCGACTCTCGGCGGCGAGCCTCCATCATCCGCTGTCGCATAGCGAACGAGGAGAAGACCCCTCTCAACGTCGACCGATTTTGTCTGCCTTGATCGCCGCATATCAACCGCCATGTCCCTGTTGTCTGAGGGCGGCAAACATAGGAAGCAACTGTCTACTCCGAGTTAATCGCACTTAAATGATTTTCGAGACATTCATGCTTCATGGCGTGAGCTCAACCGCTTTCGCGGCACGACGCGGCGACTCAAGGCAGAATTGAATCAAATGAATGTGCTATTCATACACAACAATTTCCCAGCACAGTTCGCACAACTTGCGCGCTTTCTCGCGCAGCAGCCCGGAATTCAAGTCGCGGCAGTGGGCGCGCAGTCGTCGCGCTCAATCAAGGAAGTAAAACTGCTCAAATACGCCCTCAACAATGTTGACGTGTCGCAGTCGCACCCGTTCGCGCGTCGCTTTGACATGGAGTGCCATCGCGCCGAACAAGTTCTCTACAATTTGACGGCACTCAAATCCTCGGGATTTATTCCTGACGTGATCATGGCTCATCCGGGGTGGGGCGAAGCACTTCCCATTCGCGCGGTCTTCCCGAATGCGCGCCTCATCATCTATTGCGAGTTCTTCTACGGCAGCACCGATCGCGACGTGGGCTTCGATCCGGAATTCCCGACGGTGGGAATAGATGGCCACGTCGGACTTCATCTGAAGAACGCGGCAACGCTACTCGCGCTCTCGGAATGTGATGCCGGCATCGCACCGACACATTGGCAGCGATCGACCTTCCCCGAGCTCTTCCGGGACAAGATTTCCGTTCTCCACGAAGGCGTTGACACTGCAAGGGCAAAGCCCTCGGCCGACGCCTCGTTTCGTTTGCCATCCGGGCGCGTTCTGACGGCGAGAGACGAAGTGATCACGTTCGCCGCGCGCAATCTCGAACCGCTCAGGGGCTACCACATCTTCATACGCGCGCTCCCGCGCATCCTGGCCGAGAGACCAAACGCACATGTCTTGATCGTTGGTGGAGATGGCACGTCGTATGGCGCCCCTCCTCCGGTGGGGACGACATGGAAGTCGATCTTCCTGGATGAAATCTCGGAACGGATCGACTGCCAGCGGCTATCGTTCGTTGGGCGTCTCGCCTACGAGGACTATCTGAGCGCCCTGCAGGTCTCCTCGGCCCACGTGTATTTGACATATCCCTTCGTGCTGTCATGGCAGTTGCTGGAAGCAATGAGCGTCGGCTGCCTGGTAATCGGCTCCGACACGGCGCCGGTGCGCGAGGTGCTGAACGAACGAAACGGTATCAAGGTCCCGTTCTTCGATATCGAAGGCTTCGCGGACCGTGTGGTTGAAGCCCTCGTACATCGCGACCGCTTTTCAGAGGTTCGCGCGGCTGCACGCCAGACCGTGCTCGACCGGTACGATCTTGCGGGGTCATGCCTACCCGCTCTCTCGAATTTCGTTCGAGCACCACACCGGTGATTCAGATGACCAACCGGCCTCGCCATACGCGTCTCTAGCTTTCAGTCGGGCTGCGTTCGAGCCGGTCCACAACGGTCGGCATCGGCGGCGCGATCGTTATGCCGCGGAGTTCAGCCAAAGCCGCGAGTTCGGCATCGAGCGCCGCTTGCCAAGTCGGCATTCTGATCGAAAACATCTCACGTGCCTTGGTTGAATCGAGACGAGAATTGCGTGGACGCGCGGCCCGCGTTGGATAATCCTCACTCTTGATCGGTATGACGCGCTCTGCCTTGACCCCCAGCTTTCGCTTCCTCAGACCGTCCACGATTGCATCAGCAAAGCCGAACCAGCTCGTTTCGCCGGAGCAACTGACGTTCACGGCTGCGCATTTATCCATGCGATCGCGAAGCGAGGGCAAGCCGGACCGGACAAGCTTCGTCACGGCGTCGGCGATAGCCCGCGACGACGTCGGCGCGCCAATCTGGTCGCATACAATACGCAGCTCCTTCTGCTCCGCAGCGAGGCGAGCAACCGTCAACATGAAGTTACGACCCTGACTTGCATATACCCACGACGTCCGGACGATCAGGCTCGGCCCGCCTGCCGCACGGACAAACATTTCGCCCGCAAGTTTCGACTTGCCGTAGACCGAAAGCGGAGCCGTCGCGTCGTCTTCCCTCCAAGCCGAAACGCCAGTTCCATCAAAGACGTAGTCGGTCGAGAAATGAATGAGTGGAACGTCATGACATGCGGCCCAGTGAGCCATCTCACGCGGCGCTTCGGCGTTGACGCGAAAGACCAACTCCGGCTCGTCCTCGGCGCGATCCACGGCGGTATACGCCGCGGGATTGACGATTAGATCAGGCTTACACTCGTCAAGAAACGTCGGAATGGCGTGAGGCATTGCGAGATCAAGCTCCGAACGAGCAGGAACGAGCACCATTCCAGAACCTGACAACGGCGCCAATAGCGCTCCACCAACTTGACCCGTGACGCCGGTCAGCAAGATGCGCATGTCAGTTCACCGCGAGTTCGGGCAGCGCTCGGAAATCGGAAAGACGGCAACCGGCCGCATCCCGGTCCGAGACCGTCGGTCGATCTACTCCCCAGTCAATCCCGAGTTCGGCGTCATTCCACCGAATCACGACCTGGGTTTCCGGCGAGTAATACTCGTCGCATTTGTAGAAAAAGTCCGCGGTTTCCGAAAGCACGACGAAGCCATGTGCAAATCCGCGCGGTATCCATAGCTGCCGGCGATTCTCGTCGTTGAGCTCTACCGCCACGTGCTTTCCAAACGTTGGGCTATCCTTTCGCACGTCCACCGCCACATCCAGCACTCGGCCGCGCAACACCGTCACGAGCTTTCCTTGCGCCTTCGGATCCTGAACATGGAGCCCGCGCAGGACGCCCCGTGCGGAACGCGACAGATTATCTTGGAGGAATGGCCCGGTGATGCCGATCTCCGCATAGCGTTGCGATTGGAACGACTCCAAGAAGAACCCTCGCTGATCCCCAAAGATCTTCGGCTCGATGATCATGACGTCGGGAATCTCGGTTCGGACGACATTCATTCCAAAGCTCTCCTACTGATCAAATTGTATCGAACGCATTTAGCCGATCTGAATTCAAGATCCCGTATAGGAGATCGATAAAATCATCCTGAGGTGCATATGAAGGGCATTATCCTCGCCGGAGGTACCGGCACTCGGCTCTACCCGATCACCACGGTCGTTTCGAAGCAGCTGCTTCCCATATTCGACAAGCCGATGATCTATTACCCGCTCTCGACCTTGATGCTGGCCGGCATTCGCGAAATCCTCATCATCTCAACCCCGCAGGATCAACCGCTCTTCAAAAGGCTCCTCGGCGACGGATCCGACTTCGGATTGGAATTGTCGTATGCAGTTCAAGTCGAGCCGCGAGGCCTCGCGGACGCCTTCATCGTCGGTCGCAAATTCGTGGGCAACGACGACGTCGCATTGATCCTCGGCGACAACATCTTTCACGGTCACGGCCTACCCGATCTTATGAACCGCGCCGCGACACGCCGCGACCGCGCAACGATCTTCGGCTATTGTGTGAATTCCCCGCAACAATATGGGGTCGTTGAGCTCGATGGCCACGGACGAGCGATTAGCATCGAAGAGAAGCCGATCGCACCCAAGTCGAACATTGCTGCCACAGGCCTCTACTTCTACAGTAACGACGTGGTCGACATAGCCGCATCGCTGAAGCCTTCTGCTCGCGGTGAGCTGGAGATCACCGACATCAATCGCATCTACCTCGAACGCCAAAGTCTCTATGTCGAAGTCCTGGGCCGCGGATTTGCGTGGCTCGATACAGGTACACACGAGACCCTCGTTGAAGCGAGTCATTTCGTGCAGATACTTGAACAGCGCCAAGGACTTCGCATCGCCTGCATCGAGGAGATCGCGTTGCGCTTGCGATATATCGGACTCGATCAGTTCCACCGGCTTGCTCAGCGCGCCGCGAAGAGCAGCTACGGACAATACCTTCTATCCATCCATGACACATTCGCCGCGGATGCGAGAACTATCAGCGAACCTCCCTACGTAACAAGCGCTCCGATCTACGCTTAGCTCGCGAGGGTCCGGCCACTCCCACCACAAGCGCTGTCGATCCGCAACAGATACACTGAGGTCACATGAGATTCGTGGGTTCAACCATCTTCGTCACCGGCGGAGCCGGCTTTATCGGCTCGGCTGTCGTGCGACACTTACTGCGCGACACCGGCGCAAGGGTTATCAACGTCGACAAGCTGACTTACGCCGCCAGTCCAGACTCCATTCCCGGCGCGGAGAGCGCCCGAAACTACCAGCTCGAGCGCGCAGATATCTGCAACGGCCCTTCGCTTCGGAAGTTATTTGACAGACATCGTCCCGATGCGGTGATGAACTTGGCGGCCGAAAGCCACGTCGACCGATCGATTGACGGGCCGGCGGAATTCATCCACACCAACGTAGTCGGTACGTTCACTCTTCTGCAGGAGACGCTTAGGTATTGGAAGAGCCTCTCCTCGGACGCACGTAGGGATTTCCGATTCCTGCACGTTTCAACCGACGAAGTCTTTGGGTCGCTGGGCACCGACGGGCTCTTCACCGAGCAGAGCCCCTATGCCCCCAACTCCCCCTACTCCGCTAGCAAGGCCGCGTCCGATCACCTCGTACGCAGTTGGCACGAGACGTACGAATTGCCCACGCTGGTCACGAACTGTTCCAACAATTATGGACCGTACCATTTCCCGGAGAAGCTAATTCCCCACATCATCATTAAAGCACTCGGCGGCGAACCACTCCCTGTCTACGGTGACGGTCAAAATATCCGCGACTGGCTCTACGTTGAGGATCATGCCAAGGCGCTGACGCTCGTTCTCGAACGCGGCAATATAGGCGATACCTACAACGTTGGCGGGCGCAACGAACGAACCAATCTTGCCGTCGTCCAACGCATTTGCGACTTGCTCGACGATATCTTGCCTACGCCTGCCGGCTCGAGGCGGCAGCTAATCTCGTTTGTTCAAGACCGTCCCGGACATGATCGGCGCTATGCCATCGATGCATCCAAGCTAGAGCGCACACTGGGCTGGCAGGCGATGGAGACCTTTGACAGCGGCATAGAGAAGACCGTCCGCTGGTACATCGACAATGAATGCTGGTGGAGAGCGATTCTGGATCGAGGCTATACCGCGAAGCGCGCAGGCCTCAAGGCTTAGGCCGGCACCATGGCAGGCTGAATTCGCTTGTTCCACGGACTTTGGAGAGATGCGGGAGTCAGATGCTCTCCTAGTATCTATAATGACTTGCAGACAGCGTTTTACAGCGATTTTGCTGAAGGCCCATTGGTCGAATGATCGCTAGACTTAAGAAACCGCTTGATTTCAATCCCGTTGTTTGGTGGGCGCATCAGGGCTCGAACCTGGGCCCCACTGATTAAGCGTCTTGGCCGGTACCGCCGCGATCTCCTCCACGATGGTTCGCTTCAAGTCAGCCACGTGGTCGATCGCGTCCTGCGCCTCGTTGACGCCGGCCGCCTCCTCCGCGGCGAAGAAGCCATCCACGTGAGCTTTCCATGCGTGCTCGATCTCTTCGATGCGTGCTTTTTGGTTTGGCAACAACGCAAGGTCCCACGGTGGAGGAGCGTACCGCAGCCGCCGGACCCCGCTTCCGACATCACCGTCGCCGAAGCAACGCCGGGGGAGCTGGGAGGATCCTGGCGCTACCGAACGAAACCGCGCCTCTTCATCGAGCCGACATCCGCGCCGAAGCAAGCAGGTAGTCGCAGGCCAGATGATGACGGCAATCCGCCGGGGCATGCCGAATTTCCTGATCGATGAGCGACGCAGTCGCTGATGTGTATCCCATGCGGGGCGCGCCTCGGCGCTAACGCTTGTGTAACGGCAATTTAGGAATTGCCGGCTATCCTGGCTTCGTTCGGCCGGTCCCATCTCGCTGAACGACCGCTTCTGGAAATGGCCCCCGGTTCTTTGGCTTGGACTGGGGGTTTTCATTTTGCGAGCAGACTTGGTTTAGCCGGTACTGTATCGCGCCTCAGTCTTAGCCACCAAATTCTTGGTGAAAGCAATGAGCTTTACCGCGCTTCAGCTCCCTCATTGGCTGATCATCGCCGGTACTGCCCTGATCGCAATCGGGATTATTGGTATCGCTAGCCGGGCGATGCGCCGGGAGCGGTGAGTTCTACAAGATAGGACGCATTGGAGAATCGAGGGCCGGCGCCAAGCAGCACTTTGAGGTATTGCGTAATGCTGGGCCGGCAGTTACTGGAAAAGCTTTGAACCCGCCTTGGGGGCTGAGGTCTCTCGTAGTGGGCTAAGGACAGTTCGTTCTGCGCGCGAGCTCTTCAATCATCGCGGCTTTCTTGGCCGAGATGAAATCGGCATACCTGAGCCTCGGTTCGATCACCCTCGCCTCCTTGAACATGGCATTCCACTCCCGCATCTCTTCGGTCGACGCCATTCCCTCGAAGGCTTGCTCAACCGCCGCAACCGCCTGCACGGGCGCGCTCGATCGCGGTGTGGTGCTTGGTGATGCCGATCGACAGGCCTCTCGCCATCTCCTCGAGCTTGCGCGCGATCGCCTCGGGCGCGGCCTGGACCGACCGCTTCCAGTCGTAGAGGTGATAACTCAGGCGGAAATGGTCACCGCGGAGACAGCAATAACCGATCCGGCCGCGCTCATCTTCGGTCGTCGCGACGTCGGCAGCGTCGATGTGACCGTCCTCATCAATCCAGATCGAGTCGACGCCGGCGGCGCGGAGAATAATAGTCCGCCAGATGATCTTCGTTTCGCGACATGAGCTAGATTGAAAAACTGCTGATGATCAAGGCAGTAGCGCCACGACATAGTGCCAGACTGAAGTCACGTCCTTTAGCCACGCCGGGTGCCAGTCCCACCAAGGCTCGCCAATGGCAGCGATAAGAACGCAAAACCAAAGTCCCCCCGTGGCGACAATGCCCGTCCGCATCAGAATTATGATGCCGTCGTATCCATCGATCGGGATTATTTCACCGTAGTTTTGAAGTGGAAACGCCTTCTGTTCGAGGGCCTTAAGGGCTTACGCTGCTGTCCTAGCGCCGAAATACGCCAGGACGTTCTGCAGAGTGAAAACGAGCGCGACTGGGAGCGCAAGTGGCGATATTGAAAACGCAGCCCCAGCCTGAACCGCAGCTCCAATCGCTGCCGCCGTTGCCACCGCTCCAACTGCGGGTGTTGGGTTCGATCCGTTGCTTGACACGGCAACCATCCAGCCGAAGGCAACCTAGTTGATCGTTGCAAAGACAGTGAACCAGGCAACGAACGTTTGGAAACTGCGCCTCGTTTAATCATGAATTTGGCGAAGCTTGTTCTCATCAAGTTGCTCTTTGGCCGAAAGCGAAGAGCTACTTCCCGATGCCTTTGGCCTAACGACAATTACTCTACGATCACTCACGACGCCCCCAATACTTAAAATACTACATCACCCGACAATGCAACTAATAATAGATTAAATGAGAGAGCGCTAGGCGCTGAATTATCGTCGGGAAGTCTCGCTCGCCTGCAGCATGGATCGTCCCCGGTTCAGCTGCACTTCCTTGAAGATGCGGCCTGGTCAACCGAAACGATGAATTAGGAGACGCGCAATATACTGGATTTGTCCGGCCACGCTTTCACCCGGACAAACCTTCTGGAAATGCGACCCCGGTCCGTCCCCATCACGGCACCGGGGTCGTTTCAGACTGATGACGGCGCAGCGGGTACATACCGTCCCGGCTAACGGGCTTTGCGAATTAAATCTGCCCATTTCCTAAGGGCACGCGCACCGCGCACCAAGCCGACGGCATCTTCAAGAAAGTCCAGTTGAACAGGGGACGGCCGATGCTTCAAGCGAGCGAAACGCCCTAATGGCTTCAACGCCTGGCCTCAGTGGGGGTGAGTAGCCCCAGTCAGGACGGCCGTTTGACCTGAGATTCTCGCCTCGCAGCGGCTCCGTGGCGTCTTGGCTTTTCTAGACCTAGAAGCCTCTACATCTCGTTCACCATTGCGAGCCTGCGCTCGAGCTCGCCGATCGATTTGAGGTTGCTCTTCCTGATCATAACCTGTGACGGCTTCTTCATGCGCAGCCCTTTAAGAAGTCCGGGATAAACTGGCAAATCTGCGCGTCGTTCCTCGGTTTGAAACTGTTTGGAACCTGGAACCGGCGGGAACGTTCTAGTCTCGCTTCCGACCTGTCCCTTGCCCTGTAGGTCAGAAGCCCTAACAGCGGCTCCAGCTTTGCCCAAGGCTGGAGCCGTCATCTTTTGGGCGCCGCGGTCTTAGCCCGCCCCGAGGGAACGACATCCACCCGCAGGCCTGCTACTTTGCACGTCCGGGGAGGGGGCCGCTGGGGAAACAGCGATGAGCAGTGACGAGGAAAACGCCAAACTGGCGGCACATCTTCAGGAGACGCTCGACGTGGCGAAGCAGATGGTCGACGCTGCAGACTCCGACCCGCACACGGCGCTCGTGAAGGCTGCGGGCGTGCTCGCTGGCGTGATCTACATCTGCACGCACGAGGCCGATCGCGAAGCAAAGATCGCGGAGGCGACCGCCATGCTTCGGGAGCACTTCAGGGTGCTCGATGAAGTCGCTGGCTTCGGCACTGAAGTGCACTGATCCTCCCACGCGGCGGCACACATGTCGTGTGGAATTACAGCGACCGCCTTCGGGCGGTCTTTTGTTTCAGCCGTATTCGTTATCCGGCAGCGTGCCAGGCGGCGGCTTCAACTCCTCGATACCGGCTTCGATGATCGCAATCTCATCCTGCATGGCTTGAACGGCCTTGGCCGGATCGATGCCGGTGACTGCCTGCAGCTCGCCGAGCACCTTGCGTCGCTGTGCGAGCAAATCTGAAAGCGCGCGGCGGTCACGCACTTTAACGTAGCCAGCAACAATTAATTCCATGGCTCTGGACATATCAAATTCTGCGTTGGTCCCCAAAATACGCTACGGGGAAATCCGCGCAACGTCGGTAGCGTTGAGTTTTCAGTGCATATAGGTTCGCTAAAGTGGCGCCCGGCAGCGCGGTCACAGTCGGGAGCCAAGCTCAATCCGTAAATAAAATTGTGAGGCCCCCAGTCGCGATCAATACTCGTAGGTTGGCGCGAACAAATTCCGTAGATAGATAGACGGCACCCTTGGTACCGTTGGAAATAGCCCGGATTGAAGTGTTCGCATCGCACTCTTTGCGGCCAGTATGCTCATATCTTCGGACACTGTCGGCGCCGAGGACTGCCCCTAGCGCGCTGAAGGCAAATGCGCGCGACTTAGGTAACCCGCAGCTATTCATCCAGCAGTGTAGCTGGCGCATCAGCGTCCGCGTGAAAGGCGGCGGGATAAATCCCATGCCGCCGACGCTACGCGGGACGATCTAACGCAGACCGAGAAGAAGGATCCGCACTCAGGGAGCGAACCCGTTCGAATTGTCGTCATTCGGCCCCAACAAGGAGCCGTCGGCAGCACTCGGGCAGCCTTATATTCTGTTGCAGCCTACCCCGTCCCGCGCCGGCTATCACTAGATGCCCAATTGGCAGAACTGGCCTACCTTCTCTGGCTCTGCCTGGATGCCGCTCAATCAAATCGGCCAAACTTGTCGTTGGTCATGATAGGCCCCGCGCTAACAAACAGGTCGATTTCAAATCGGGACCATTTTGTCACAACAAGTAGACGACAGACGGACGTTCGAATACGTGGTAATGTACTTCAGAATTCGGTTGGGATCTGAAGCTTTTAGCGGTACCGATCGTCTACGGGTCGCCGTCTGCCATCGATTGTGCTGATGATGATTTACGACTCGGACGAGTTACCCTCCTACCCGAAATCCGCTCCAACAGGCGCACATCGAATGTCACCTTCCCCTACCAATAAGGTCGCGCTCTTCATCGACGGGGCCAATCTTTACGCGACGGCAAAAACTCTCGGCTTCGACATCGACTACAAGCGCCTTCTGAAGGAATTTCAGAGCCGCGGGACGCTGCTACGAGCGTTCTACTACACGGCGATCATCGAGGATCAGGAATACTCCTCGATCCGCCCATTGATCGACTGGCTTGACTACAACGGGTACACCGTGGTCACCAAGGCGACCAAGGAGTTCATCGACGCCTCCGGCCGCCGCAAGGTCAAAGGCAACATGGACATCGAGCTTGCGGTCGACGCCATGGAGCTCGCCGAGCATATCGACCAGATGGTGCTGTTCTCTGGTGACGGCGACTTCCGCTCCCTGGTCGAGGCCGTGCAGCGTCGCGGCGTCCGGGTCACGGTGATCTCCACCATCGCCAGCCAGCCGCCGATGATCGCCGACGAGCTGCGCCGCCAGGCCGACGTCTTCACTGACCTCGTCGAGTTGCAGTCCAAGCTTGGCCGCGACCCGTCCGAGCGCCCCGCCCCGCGTGATCGCGGCGAGCGCGAAGGGCGCGGACATGTGCCAAAGTTCCTGCAAGAACCGAAAGGAAATGCCCCTCAGGAGTGACTTGTCAGATGAGAACCTTATAGACAAGTGAGGCGGCCGTCGCCGTTAGCGAATGTTGAGGGCCAATGTTGCCAGATTCCGGATTCGCCGCTCGCTCTTCGAGCGTGTTTGCGCCGCACCCGTCGAATTGACAAATGACTACTTGCCTCAAATACGATCTCGCAATTATACAACGACGTGTGACCTAACAGATCGAGCCTTGAGGAGCCTTTGACCGCAATTTGTAATTTCTGAACTGGTCGTGGGGAAGAACTCTTAGCTTCACCGCGATGAAGCTAACCGGCCAATGGCTACACTCGTACCCTGAGCGATTTGCCGGACGAGCCATTGCGCAGGCGGAACGCCGCCGAGTTAAGGCGCCTCAATTGGAATGTCGACACGCTTAACCTTAGCCATTGAGGTTAATCCGAACAACGGATTGAGGCAGTCGAGCTGCATCTTCGGCGGACCGTCTGAGTAAGTTTCACGTCAGAAAACGGGACTACGATTAGTGGTACCGCGCGCGTAATGCGCCGTCGCAATTGATAGGAGAACGGGAATGATGACCAGCTTCTGGGCTGCGTGGACACTTGCGCTCGCCTTCGTGACCCCGCGCACTCGGCTCGAGCCGAATGAAACAATCGAACATCGCCAACTGCAGACGATGATCGACGATACGGATTATCTGACTTAGTTGCAAAGTCAGCATTGCAGCAAGATATGCGAAGGAGTTGTTCATGACAGACCCCACCGCAATCTGTGCGCTCGTCATCGCGGCGTTTACGCTTGGCGTCTGGATCGGATACGCCGCCCGCGCGGCAATTTCCCGCCGCCGCCACGCCCGCACCGCTCGTTATACCTAAGACGGTCGCATCCATACGCTTCACTTTGAGCTTGGTGGCCTGTTGGCAACCAAAACGCGTACGTTGAGGTCGCCAGAATATCTAAGACGGCACATTCACATTGAGTAGCCAAATTCGTCGGCCAAGTGCGCGGCTCAGCTCGTTGCGAGACCGAACCGCTCTTAGCATGATGCCCGAGGACGGATTGAGCCATCAATGTTCTGCAATCAATAGCTTACAAATGCTGCGTGGAGGCTCCCTTTCATCATGATAAACTCGGATTCCGAGACTCGCGGAATGCGATTCGCTTGACGCTCGCTACCCATGCGGCGAACGTGTTTATTTTTGAGTGATCGAGGATGCCCATAAACAAGATCACCTGGGACAGAATCGGCCGAGTTACCGAGCCAGGCCGATATAAGTGCTTCTTCGGATACCTGACTGTCACCCGCGAGGACATCGAGGTGTGGGCGCGGTATCCTGACGCGACCTTCACGTTGATTGCGGCGACGCCAACCGGAGCCTGGCTCGGCGAAGATTATCGCCTAGGCGCGTTCGACATAGGTGCTACCTAGTTTTGGGAGCGCGAGATAGCCGCGCGATCGAGTTCCAGACTTAACTCGCTGGACAGCACTCTAGCCTAATTCGCATGTTCTGTTGCGGTTGCCGCTCTGCTTAGCTTGGCCCGCTCGCACCAGATATTGCACCGCCAGCGTTCAGTATGGCAGTATGGCTAGGGCATCGCGGCAGGAGATTCGGCGTGACGCCCTCGTTCATACACACGACTTGGCATGCGAAAATCGCTCCATATGCGATTCTGTCGCCTGTTGAAGATGCTCCTGCTCGCGGCGCTGATCACAACAGGCACGCGTGACGCGAAGGAGCAACGAGACCACTGCGGCAGCTATCGAAGACCAAACCGCGATCCGGTGGACACTGACCGATCGGTCTAGCCGTTGCTAGTACCCACCGACACTAAAGCGACCAGCATCCTTGCTTGCAAACCCACCGCAATTGCTGGATGTCCGTCATTAGAGACAAGGTGCGGGCAAGGTAACTTTTCGCCGCTCCGACGGTGGCCATGGCGGACAGAGCGAGGCACACAACAGGCACCCGTCACCGCAAAGGTTGCGGACCACCGATCCCTTGTGCATCATCTGGCTTGACAGCAGCACAGTTGGCTTGCCGACATTGTGGAGAACGTGCTTACCGACCAAACTTCTAAAGTCAGGCGCTAGGATGATGGCCCGGTAGACGCGACGTTCCGTGTTTACGAGAGCGGGTGCTATGGTGGCCTAGTGCCAGCGGGCATCTGTCAAATGAAGGCCGCAAGGTGTCGCGGCACTGTAGGCTACGAATTGCACTTGCCGTTCGTTGAAAACCTATAGACCTTTGTTAAGGAGTACGACTGGCAAGATTTCTCGCTAGTCTTTCAACTGATTCGCAAATTCTCAGCAGACGACTTGCCATTCCGACCGGTTACGAGTTCGTAACTGACTTTGGCACCCTCCACGAGCCCGCTATAGCCAGCTTTCTCAACCGCTGAGATATGCACGAACACATCGGGACCGCCATCCTGGGGTTGGATAAAGCCATAACCCTTAGTCGCATTGAACCATTTGACAGTGCCTAAAGCCACTTCAGATCTCCATACAATCAAATTATGGCAATGATAGTTTGAGCGGGAATTAACGACAAGACGAACCCGCTAGCTTCGACAGCTAGCGGGCTCTCTATGCCCATGCGTACCGCGGTACTCATCACCAATCCGCGATGTTCGATCTTACAGCGATGCCGGTTGACATCGGGTTACCGCCGCAGCCATCTCGCGAGCAATTCGCCTCAGCGCCTGAGCCATAGCTTACCCGACAGGTCACCGAATCACCTCGTCGAGAGGAAGCTATGCGGATGAGAGGACCAGCCGAATTATAGATCCGAGACGCCGGCCAGGGGTGATCGATTTGATCGGAACGACGGTTGCAGCCGTCGAGGAAATGCTCTGATGTCTCGCTGCCCACGCGCGGGTTGGACGAGAGCGCACAGAGGGCTCGAAGCACAATTGGAGGACCGTATGATGGAAGGGGCGAGCAGGCATGAATAGTTTATTGTCGACGCCTTAGGCCTTGATGGCTCTCTGATGGTCTTAGAATGAGAGCACCAACGTGGGGCTCAAGTGCGGGTTGCAGCCGGGATGGCCGAGCTCAGACCAACCCATGGCAACCTCCCACCCGGAAGGGGACATTTTGGGATAGGCGCTCCCGAAGATCGACACGACCGGCGACAATATAAAGCAGATCATCAAGGACGGAGACTTGCAGACCTTACAGCAATCCGGTGAAGCGCTTAGTCCGTTGGACGGGTGTGCTTGCAGGCATTCCGCGTCTGCCGATCCGCAGTAAGTATTGTAAGATCGCGTTTCAAAATTTCAGTCCCTGCTCGCTCTTCAGCCAGCATTCATCGGTCGCATAACAGACGACGCCTGTGAGACGGTTTCGGTGCAGAGAACCTTCATAGCCGTAGGACTCGTATCGAAACGTCCAGATTAGAGCGGCGGTACACAACAGGATCGTGACGGATAGAATAGACTTGGCGTCCATTACTCCACGCTCTCGGCTTCGGATCCGCTGCTGGCGAATGATCGCAAACCCGAAGAAGGCCAGGACAGTTCCGGGCAAACTCAAGGGTAGCAAAATCCAATTCATTGAAAACGCCTACTGCTTTAGACGCTAGTATGCGCCGCCCCTGACTCCATCCTTACGAAAGGGTCGTTTTGGAAAATAAATCGACACAGTCCGATTGGGCTCGCCCGCTCGGTGCCTCGTTCGCGGCAGCATCATCGGACATCATCGGCGACAACCAGCCAAACTCTGCACCTAACCAGTCTGGATTTGCGCATCAGGAACCGTTCGATGGACATCGTCTATATCGCCTCCAGTCACCTCGCCGTGATAATTTTCAGCATGACTTGCCCAGCACGCGATTTACGTCGCTATGTTCGAAACATAGGCTCAGTTTCCACATCGGAATCCTGCGACGTTGGTGATTACTGATGGACCACTCTACGATAATCATTCCGCGACAGGCACGATCTCTCTTCTTGGCTCAGGCGGTCAGCCAACAGCCGATCGCCGCAAATCCCGTCGGATTGAAGCGTTGGCTTGAGCGGGAAGCAAATTTCATCTCTCATCGACCTTAACTCCATACCATGAAATAGGACTGCGCACTCAATCAGATCAACAAGACGCGCCAATCGGACGTACAGGCTTTGGATTTTCGGCGGCACGCTTTTCCATCATCGCTCCTACCGCCCCCAAGCCGTGAGCGTGAGCGATGATGCTGCTTGATTTCCCTGGCCGCGCTAGGCTGAGCTACAGCCGCAGAAGCGGCAGGGACCAAATGTCGCTTGAGCGGAGACGATAGCGAGGCGTTCGACCCGGCACCCTTCTTCTGTGCTGCGTGTGCTGTGCTGCCTCAGCTTGCTCGATCTGGAGCACCGCGAGATATCCGGCTTCTGAAGCGCACGCTTCGATACCTTGCGTGCTGCTCTAGTTTGAGCGCGCCCGCCAAGCAAGCGGGCGTATTAAGGTTGACTGGTGAGGTTAACTCCAGCCCGCGTTTGTCGATGCCAACGGCGGCCGATATCTCTTCGTCAAACAGGATGGTGCCAGTATGTCCGAAAGTACAGCAGAGCAAAGCATAACGCCGATTGACTCAAGGAAGCTAACATACCTCGTTTTCCCAATTCTTTTTTGTGTTCTAGCCGTCGTGACGACCGTTGCTTGGCTCGCTGCGATCGGATGGGTGATCTCGCTACCAATTAGCTACCTGATTGCCCTTGCCTTTGGATAAGCGCTCGTACGTAAATCCTAACGCAAGAGATCTTATGATCGACGCAGCGGGACGTTGACGCTTCGGGCCCGTGTGCATGGCAGCCGCTTCAAGAGCTCGTAACGATCCATTACTTGCTTTCATGCCTACTTCAAAGCCAAGCCGGCGGCAGGCCGAAGCCTCCCGGCCTGTAGATTAATGACCGTCACAGCTTCTTGGCGAGTTGGGATCCCGACGAGTCGCTTGATCCCGAAGGTTTAGAACTGTCGCAGCGGGAAACGGCGAGCAAGAGTTTCCGCTGCGCGAACAGAGGCGCTGGGAACTCAAATTAACTATTGATTAAAAACTATCCACTCGCATAAGTTGTCGCCGCGCAGAAGAACTCTGCGTTAAGAAACTATATAGTTCTGGGGCATTGGAAATGAGCTACAAAACTCTGGTGGCAGCAGCTGCCATATTGATTGCTGGGCTGAACGGCGCTTCAGCGACAATCGTCGATAACACTACTCTCGCAGCGGGATGGCACAACGGCACGGGTACGGTCGACGGCCATTTTACGGTCGACCAGGAGAACGGTGTTGAACTGGGATTGCGTGCGGCAGTTCGTTTCGTCGGCCCGATCACACCCTCCGGCAACGTATACGTAGCACCGGTTAGTGCCCCTGGATCGACACTCGCTCTTTGGAACTTTGAATATTCCTACGATCCTGGCCGTAATTCAGGCACAACGACCTCTATCAAGATCACGGATAGCCTCGGTCACTCGTTTGAGGTTTCGCTCGACCTCTTTTCCGACAACACTCATGTCGGCACCGCGTCGCAAAATAGCGAGAACATGGGCTACTTCCCCTTTTCCATCGGCCTGTTCGATCCTAGCAAGGCAGCGATCTATTCAATCGATCTGATCACGATAGATAATGCTACGAAGGCTTCCCTCGCATCCGTAGATATTCAGGTGAACGTCGGCGCTGTGCCTGAACTTTCAACTTGGGCAATGATAATTCTCGGGTTCTGCGGCGTTGGCTTCCTCGCCTATCGCAGGCGCAATCAGGCGTCCGCACTCACCATGGCCTGAAAACCAACATCAGAGCAGCAGGAATACCGCAGTCTTGGCGGTCTTCCTGTTTGCATCGCTTACTAACGCCGCAACAGCGATGGAGCAAAATTCCGCTTTGTACTCTCGACGGATTTCATCAGCATCATTGCGGAATTGCAGACTGGCCATTGGCCGATCCCCGGGTGCATCACTTGATCGGCGCAACGATTGGGCTGTCATGACAGAAGTCTGATTGAAACGTGCAGGCCTTTTCGTCTGCGCCGCTTCTCTACCTAGTGGACTACAATGTTTGGCCGCCTTATAGAAGCGGCCTTTCAAGGCTCGTCTTCAATGAACAATTCGACCTCGGTCTGGTCACCGCTTGAAGATGCTCGCTTTCGAGATATGGTCGAAAGTGGTGCATCTGCGGAAGAAATTGCGGGCGCTCTGCGTAAGAATCAGCGGCAATTGCGACGCCGGGGCTACGACCTCGGGCTCCCTCTGAAGTGGTTCAGGAAGGCGAGCCCCACATGACGAAGGGACCTAGCGGTCGACCGCCAGCAACCCAAGAACTGCGGAACGAAAGCGAGTTGAGCTCACAAACCTCTCAGCAACGGCGTCTCCAAGGTAACAGAACGGCGCGGATCAGCTTCAGAGTGCCGACGCGGGTAGAGCCAAAGATGACCAGCAACTACTGCCGTGCCGGCGCGCTGTGATCTATAGGCGAGCAGGCAACGGAACGGCCTTGCCTGAGGCGACGACAATCTTGGTTGCGAACGATTTGCTCTGGTTCGTCGCCAACACGACAATGAACGTCGTTCGCTGAAGCACACGTCACAATGCCAACATCGAGTGCCTCGTCTTCGTCCCGGTCAAAGACCTAAAGGGTTGGGATAACTCCGCGATCCAGATCACGTGAAATATTGGTTCTTCCCGCACTAGCCGTCTTGAATGCCTGTCACATCAGGTATTCGACGTCAGCGACGCTCGCTCGGATGGTCGGACCCAGAATCCATACGTTTTGGAGCGCCTTGGGTCGCAATGGCCCGGAGCATAGCACATCGACATGACCCGCAAGCCCGTCGGTCGGTGCCGACAGGCTACTACCGATCTTGGCGTTCAATTGCACCGGGAGGCACATGTTCTTTGCCGTAGGCGGCCTCCACGATTTTGGCCTCCTGAGCGGCCCGGAACTCTCTAGCCGTTTTAAGAGCGCGACGCATCATCGCGTCGTCGGTTTCACGATTGAGCGTTATGAGCTTGCTGCAGTTACTGCAATTCAGCTGCACGCCCTCTCGCAAGCGAGTGCACTTCTCGCGGAATACGGTCTTGCATGCGGGGCACCTAATTCTGCCTTTGTCATCCATTTCAAAATTTCCTTCTTAAATGGACTAATGGTGCCGTGCTCTCGTTACGGAAACGATAATTAGTACTGGACCAAGCGGGGTACCCTTCGGTCAGGCGGGCGACCGACGCGCACTTGCCGGGTGCGGGCTCCATTCAGCGCGTACTAGTGCTTTGATGTTGCGGACAAAAGCCGAGGACTGCGCCATCGTCTTACTGCGCACGGTCATCAACCAGCAGGGCGCTCGACAATGCCTCTTTGCCCGGTTGCTAGATGCGTTCGGCATCGATCGATTCAATCGTTTCTCGATTGCCGGCCGCTTCATCGCAGTCAAGGCGACCTCAAACGGCGGAGATCAGACGCCGGTGCGGTAGCGGCGACACTAGCCCTCCAGCTCCGTGGATGCGAATAAAGCCCTCGGCTCACCTCTAAATTGTGTTGATTTTTTAGGAATAGAGGCGCTTTCTACCTGGGCTGGAGGCTGTATTTATCTCGATCTTCAATCATCTGAGGAGCCATATTATGGTTGTATCTCAAAACCAGAGAAAACCGGCAAAGAGCCTCACCACCATTCCTCGCATGCTTGCTTTAACATTCGGATTGGCCACTGCAGCAAGCTCAGCCTCTGCAGAAACGATCACCGCGACATTCACGCAGCCTGACGGCGGAGTTACGACCAGTCTCTACAGTGGCATCGTGCATGTGACGGTCTCGGGATTCGGCCAGTCCCTAGGCCAAGATCTCAACGACGCGTTTTACGTGTATAATCCTGGTTCACCGACGCACTTCTCCGATTACTATCAGCTCACGTTCGGTACCAGCACGTTGGTGCCGTTCGATCCAGCGCAGGACGCTTACCTTTCAATTTTGGGGGGACTTCCTGCCTACAATTCCAGCCACACTTATAGCTTCGACCTGAATACCGGTGCAGGTGTTCCGACTCAGCTTCATTTCGGCGTCAGCGATGGAAACTTTTCTGACAACTCGGGATCTTTCACGATCACGGTGAGCGCCGTTCCAGAGCCGGCGACTTGGGCCATGATGACTCTCGGTTTTGCGGGAATTGGTTTCATGACTTACCGTCGCCGCAGGCAAGCATCTACTACTCTCACTAACGCGTGACACTCACGGGTCAGAAATGAGAAGACCGCCTTACGGCGGTCTTTTGGCGCCTGCGCCCGACGGTTTGATCCCAAAATCTTGCGGAATGGCGCTGCATAGGCCTCACCGGTCCGCTCACGGAATGTTCTGCAACCGAGTCATACGTCCGGGACCGCGGCTCGTACCAGCCCTTCACGCTAACGATGAGTTTCGTCACGTGGTGCATTTATTGCCTGAAGTGTTCCAGAAACTAGACGTGTCCCGGCAGAGCGAGCTGGCGGCCCTGCTGGGCAGGCTGGTCTTGCGGTAGCCCAACGATTTGCGTTCGACCCCCGCCAGCACAGCAATGGACGTCGTTCGCTTCAGCGCATTTGATTATGCCAGCATCGAGCACCGATTTTCGTCTCGATCAAAGACCTTGGACACAAAGGTTTGTCCACTATCCAGGAGCCTTGAAATAATTTCTCAATGAATTTCACGGCACAGGCGTCAGCGACGCTCGTTCGCATCGTCGGACAGTCTTCACGCATTCTTTTTGCGAGCTGCCGGAATCGAAATGCCGCTCACCGCATACCCCATCGACATAATGTGCAAGCTCATGAGTCGGTGCCGACGGGCTACTACCGATCTTAGCGTTCAATTGCACCGGGAGACGCATGTTCTTTGCCGTAGGCGGCCTCAACGATTTTGGCCTCCTGCGCGGCCCGGAACTCTCTGGCCGCTTTGAGAGCGCGACGTATCATCGGGTCGTCGGTTTCGCGATTAAGGGTTATGAGCTTGTTGCAGCTACTGCAATTCAGTTGCACGCCATCGCGTAAGCAAGTGCACTTCTCGCGGAACACGGTCTTGCATCCGGGGCACCTGATTTTGGCTTTGTCGTCCATTTCAATATTCCTTTCTTAAATGGGTAGAGTGTGCTGCGCTCCCGTTTACTGAAACGATAATTAATGCTCAACCCAAGCTGGGTAACCGAGCAGGACGCCGTGTTGGAGGAGGCGCCGGAGCCAATGCCAAAGACGATTGAATCGATCGGTGCCAAGCAGTCATAGCCCTCCCGTTCCCTGAGTTGCTGCACGTTGTCCGAAATATTCCTGTTGGTTGTTGGGGGCCCGAATGATGCTGACACCGAAAGTCCGTCCCGATCGCCCCCGATGATCTCCGCCGCATCTTCGGCGAATTGACCGCAATGACCTGTTTCGACGGTCTCTCATATGAGCCGTCCCGTCGAGCACGCCCTCAGGATCCGCAATCCGACGAGGGCACAGCAAGTAAATTCTAGGCTGCGCGGGTCACAGTCTTGCCAGTACCCCGCACGCCTGCACCGTGCCCGGAAATTCAACACCGGACAATCCGAAGCCGATTGGGTCGAGGGGACCCTCGTTCAAGTATTGGATCTCATCCAAGAAGACCGCTGCCGCCCTCTCCGCCGCGCGGGCGGGCTCTCGCGTGCCTTGCGGCAGCGGCTAACCAAAGCGATTTACCGCTTGCGGAGGCATTGCTTGTGGAACGGAAGCAAAGCTGCTCAATTCAAACGATTATGGAAATGTTTATTGATTCAGTTGATCCAAAGGCTCCGATGCCCGCTGCAACCCGCCACCTCCTTGACGCCGTCGAGGCCCTCTACGATGCAGCTCCCAACCCGTCACTTTGGCCAATTGCCCTTGGCAAAGTAGCGGCTTGTTTCGATGACGTCGGCGCGATCCTCGAATGGCGGAAGGACGATGGAACCTTCGGAGCAATCGTCTCCGAAAGCCTCGCTGTAGCAGCCCGCGAGTTTGAGCAGCGATGGGCTGACCATAATTTTAAGGGCGAGCGAGCGATCCGTGCCGGCCTCTACTTCAACGGCGAGCCGATTGCTGATCGGCACATCGGGCCCATCGACGATGCTTACCTCAATCATCCGTTTCACAAGGATTTCCTCTTGAAACACGGCCTAGGCTGGTTTGGTGGGGTGTCCGTATCGCCGGATCCACGGATTGGCGTCGTCCTCAGTATACAGCGCAATTTTGCGAAACCGCAATTTTCTGATGCTGAGCTCGACGTTGTCGGCTCATTGGGACGCCACATCGAGAAGTCCTTACGTCTGTCGATGCGACTTCTCGAAGCCGAGTTGACTAATCTGGGACTAGGAGAGGCCCTCGCGCGCGTCGGCATAGGCGTCTTCGCTCTCGATTGGTCGGCTCGCTTGCTGTTTGCCAATCCGGTCGGGACAACTCTCCTTGGGGAGGTGTTCGACCTCGTGAACAATCAGCTGCTTATTCGAATCGCAGCAGGCCGAGTTCGGTTCGAAACGGCAATTTCGCAAACGCTTCGCGGCGACACATCCAGCCTCCCGGTTGAGCCGAGACCTATTCTGGTCGAGCAGACGTCGACAGGCCGTCGCTTTGTTATCTATGTTCTGCCGATCACGGCCAGCGCAATCTCGGCCAATCATTTTCTTACCCACACCCGTGCGATCGTTCTCGCGATCGAGCAGAAACTTGCGGAGCCAGCCGATCCTGCGGTTTTGAGAGACATCCTGGGATTGACGCTTGGCGAAGCCAGGATTGCTTCGCTGGTGGGCTCCGGCCTTGCGCCGCGAACGGCTGCGGAGCATCTTGGAATTGCTGAGGAGACGGCACGCAACGTATTGAAGCGCGTATTTCAGAAGCTCGATATCTCGCGACAAAGCGAACTTGCCGCGCTATTGGGCCGCATCATGATACTCTGAACGAAAAGCAAATCGCTATCGCGGAGAGCTGGAGTTAACAACGATCATACCGAGTTCGCAGCCCACTATCGATTGGCGGAGCGGCGTGGAACTGCGGTCAGTTATGAAATAGCACCAACGGTTTCGTGCGATTTATTGCGGTTGCGGGAGGGCGGCGCGAACTCAAACTTGTTCCGCCGGAAGCACCCCACAGCAATCAGGACGTCGATTGCGTACCTAAGCGTCGACAAGTCCAACTAATAAAGCGATTGGCCTTTCGACCTTCCTTGATTACCGATTGCAGACGAATTCATGAGCAGGAAAAACAGGGCTCGCGCAGCCTCATATCTCGCTACTATTCGTCTCTTTGTTTTTCCGCGCATGATTGGCCTACCAGAATGCGGGCCAACTTTCCATTCCCAGCCGCGCACACACCTCCGCACATGCAGGTCAAGAAAGAGAAAGTCGTCGGCTTCATGGGCGTCGTGTCGTGACGGAATTGAATTCATTCGCAAACACTCGCAAGTTTCGGGAGCGCAGCGAGGTGGATCGCTCATTTCAGGCAAGTTTATATTGGGCTTACCGCACTGTTCGAATTTCGAGTTGACCCAAATGGGCTAGGGCGAACAGACAAGTCGCAAGAACCCTCGAGTTGACAACGATACAAGGCATAATCCCGTAGTGGCGGCAGCATCGTACAAGCCTGATATACGCCTCACTGCGGTTCGGGAAAAAGCCGCGAACGGTTTGAAGAGTTCCTGCGTCTTTCGAGGAGCTGCCATCAGCTTGCATCGGCCTTCCAGCGGCCGCTTGCAAAGGCCGCCTCTCGAACCGCCGCCCAACTCAGATCCTTGCGGAGATCGCCGGCCTGTTCTTCTTACAATAGGCGAGGAATCCGAGGCCACAGAACCCAAGCATCATCATAGCCCACGTGCTCGACTCCGGAACGGCCGCCGTCAAATTGCCACCGTCAGCGAAGTTGGCAGCATCACAGGCGACGATTTGAAACTCACTTGGTATGAGAGAAACGCTCGTGTCGACGGGACCCGACCATGTGTATCCACCCCCCGTTGGTCCCCCGTAGAGAATATAGAACGAGCCGTAGGTATCATCGCCAGGCTTAGCAACATAGGTGTATGGCGTTGCCAGTTGCGACGGAATCCCGTCCACGCCTCCGGTATGAGATGAGATGCCTGCGGAGCCAGAGTACAAGATCGCATAAGTTCCAAAGTTTGCGATGTCCTGACCAAGCGCCTGCATGCCGCTTTGCTCGTATTGCCCACTCGGGATATTTCCGCCGCGTACGTACCCGTTAATGCCGGCAGTTATCGTAATTGGTGCAAACCCACTTACAGCTAAGGTAACGGATGTAACCGGTGATCCATACTTGTTGTGAGCGGCATTGTTCGGGCCGCCGTCCAAAGATGAATAGCCGGCCCATTCATTCGAGCCGTTCGGAACACTGTAAATGCCGAGGCTCGTGTCGTACGTGATTTTTTCTGAGAAGGCCAAACCGGTGTATTTCCCATAGGTGCCCGAGATGACTGAGAGACCATCGAGACGGCCGGATGGACCGATAGTTCCACTATAAATGATACTGTAAATGTCTGCGCTCGCGCTCGAGGAAATTGAACATGCTGCGACCGCAATAAACAAAGTAACCAGTGAAGATATGGCTTTCATCTAATCCCCCTAGAGTCACAATTCCTTCGCCGCATTTAGATGATGCGTCATGGGGCCGCATGACCCATATGGGTCTATCCACCAGGTCCATTTCAGGAACCGGCAGCAATCTCGCGCAGACAGAGGTCAGTTCACGATCAGTGGGCGGGACCAAGCCCGGCGCTCATGCCACTCGATCCGCGATCAACAGCATTGAACTCAGGGGCCGCCTTCGGACGGCTCTTCTACGCGCATCCTCGCGCGGTCGAAGTCGCATTTTGGCCCATCCGCGAAGTTGCGTCGCGTCTGACGGAGGTCCGCTCATCGCGGCAGATCGGACCAGACGTCACCCACACGTACGGCCCTCCGACCGCCCACGCACGCAACGTTCAGACAGACTAAATCGTCAGAACGAGTCTACTTTCATAGAATGACTCATGGATATGAGACGACGTGACCAGGCCCTCGGCACGCCGGATCAGAGGCACAGTCCGGGTCAATGGCTGAAGATAAAAAAATCGTCTGGGGCACAGGGCAACCGCCCACCGATCGCGCGAAACTAAACTCGCCGCCGTTCCCTAGTTCACCATGCGGCCTCTGACCGCGACTTCAAAGTTGGAGACGCAGGATTCGATACTGCGCGCCGGAGCGTTGTCGTTCAAATCCTGAGCAACGAAACGAAGGCGTGTGTGCGCGCGGCCTTCAATTTCATCGAGGTCGGTCGCGATCTTCTCGAGCGCCTCTTGAAGGCGTCGCAGATGGGAAAGTTGCAATGCCGGCCGGCCCATTAGATGGCCCCCCAATGTGCTCTCGCGGCGTGGAAGCAAACCTTCGAGGGTGCGCGGATGGCAGATCGACGACTGCGAGACGGCATTATGGGCCCTCGCAACATACCGCACCCAAAAGAGCTTCCCACGCAGATCAACATTAATACCCGGAACTTAAATAGATTCCATTATTTGCGATTTTTTAACGCAGGGTCAATAGCCCAATTTAATAATGGCGGGATTATATCTGTTAGGACTTCGGTGCGGCACAGTTGGCTACCGGGGTTGTTTCGCCCGCCGCGTGTAGCCATTCGGCCAAAGATTTAGGCCGCACTGATTGCCGAAACCTGGAAACGCCCGTGGCGGCTCAAAGACCTTACGATTGTACCGAGCACCGCAGAGATCCGTTAGTTGCCATCACGGTCACGGTCACCACGCGATTCTTCCGGACCGCAAATTCGCAAAGCTTTCGATTTGTTTCGCCATGCTTGAGCTGAATGACGGCAGTTCCGGTAGGTTGCTGGACCACAAGGCTGCTCCGGGCAGCGAGATCAAGCGTTGTCGAATTCAGGATCAAACTGTCGCCGGTCGCAAAAACGGGAAAACTCTTCTTTACCTCTACGAAGCCCGTTTCCTCATGCCAGTCACAACCGGCCAATCCCACCCCAGCCGCAAGTAAGATCGCTCGGGCGAACCTCAGCCTCATGACTCCGGTGGCGTAAGGCTGCGGATAAAGAGCTTCAACCCTTCAGAGGCCCCTCTCAGGTCGCCGGCGAGATTGCGGACAACCGTGACCATCTCGTCAGCGTTTTCGACTTCCAGCACTTCGGCTGCATAGTCGCCTCGAGTCTGGACAGTCTTCAAAAGCTGCGTGAATTCATTGCTGGCCTTTGCCAATTCATCCGTTGCCTTCACCATCTCGGCAACGTTCTGATCCCAGCGCTTCTGCAAGGCCTGCCGCTCTGACGGCGTGAACTTGGTATCGCTTCGCATTTGCTCCTGCTTGGAGCGAGCGTATCCGAGCGCCGAGGCGCCGAGCTTCGCAATCTCGCCATTGTCCGCGACCAGACCCAGGGTCTGGGAGATCAAGGCTTGAAGCTCTTCAACCTGTTGCTTCGCGGCCTCGGGCTTGGATAGGGTTTCAATCGTCTTCGCCTTCTCCTCGATCCTCGCATTGACGCCCTCAAGGCTCTTGCGGACATCGCCAAGCTGGCTGCGAAAATCGTTGAGTGGGGTCGAAGGCGTAGTTGCCGATGCGGGGGTTGACGGCCCGTTCTCTGCGGCGATCGCTGGATTGATTGCGATCAAGGCCGTGCAAATTGCTGCAGCGCAGATGGCCCCTCCCAACGACGAGCTCCGCGGTCTGGGCGTGAACAAAGCGGTCATCGCAACCCTCCAGGCTTTTGGGAATATCGGTTGATCACGCTCGCCGATCGCGGCGTATCACCACCAGAAGTAGGGAAATACCCGATACTTCAGCCGCGGATTGCCGTAGTAGCCAGGGCCGTCGTACGGGCCGTAAAAATTGCCGTCTCCATAGACCCAGCGCGCGACCGGTTTGCGGACTGGGGGGCGATAGCAGCGCCCGCCCTCGTCGCAGATCACTTTGACATTCTCGAGCATCAGATTGGAATGAGGGGCGGTAGCCTGGACGAGTAGCGGCGCCGCGGACGCCCCCCCTGCCAGCAACATCGAAAGACCGGCGATTGCTCCAGCCAGTTTCACCATCGTTTTGCCCCTCTGATCCACCCGATTCATAGTCAATTGCGGCCAATAGTCTTAATGGCCTCTCCTTCACAGGACAAGGCTGCTGAGACCGGACCAGCGCAATCTGGCCGCTGCCAGCCCCCCGCTGCGATGTATCTGCCACATAAGCTGTCCGGACGGCAGCCAAATGGAGGCAGTCGCCCTGCCTCGCAATTCCACCGCTTGCCGCGTCGTGACCGACCGAGGCCCGAAACAGCTCAGGAGCCTCATCAAAAGGTCTTGCTAACCAAGTCCATTTCCCACGCGAAAATCGACATAGATATTTCGGATTTTCGCTCCATAGGTTGGGTGGTATGTAGCGCAGGCTCGATTCCACTAGCCCAAAACCCAGATGGCCCTTTCCTCACTTTTCTGCTGTCAACGTTGCCAACGGTCGTGCGGCTTTGCTGCACTGCTCGCGAACCTGACGATCGTCGTCTCCACTTCCAGCCAAGCGCAGGACATCGGCCGTCTCTACGCGACTAAACCGCCGCCGGGCTATGCGTACATTAGGGTTGTTACCGGGTCCGACAGCGACGTCCCTCGGGTTCAGGTCAATTCGCAAGACCTACGGATAAGTGAGGCTACGGGAACCAGCTCATACCGCGCCGTTGCCGGCAATCAACCTCTGAACTTGTCGGTCAACGGTTCTACAGTTTCGAAAGATCTCGTGCCGGGCGCCGCGGCGTATCTGACCCTGGTGATTTCAAAAACAAACTCGGCCTGGACGGTCCAAACCGTCGACGAGGGGCAGAGCTCCGGCGACGGCTTGAAAGCCAAGCTGCGCTTCTTCAATCTCGCTCCCGGATGCACAGCTACGCTAAAGATCGCAGATGGGCCGACGATCTTTCAGCAAGCCGCGTTTGCCTCTGTTGTGTCTCGCTCCATCAATCCAGTAACCGCAAAGCTTGAAGGCTCCTGCGGAGAAGCCAACGCCTCCCTCACTCTCCCTCAACTGCGAGCCGGCGACTACTACAGCATATTGCTTCGCAAGGATTCCGAGCGGCTTCGTCTCACCGGCCAATTGGATGAGACTGAACCATATCGAGAGCGCTAGGCTGCTCCTCGATGGTGTTCGTCAGCGATTCCTTCGTTTTTCTATTTCTGCCCCTGTTTCTGCTCGTCTATGCGATAGTCCCCGCGCGATTCCGCAACGCCACGATCCTCCTCTTCAGCCTGATTTTTTATGGCTGGTGGCGGTTTGATTTTCTCCCGCTCCTCATCGCCATCGCGTGCTGGTCCTGGGCGACGGGCCTCTGGATCGTCCGAAGCGCGGGGCGTGAGCGCCGGATCGCTCTGCTCGCCGCTATCCTTGCGCCCCTCGCGAGCCTGATCTGGTTCAAATACGCCAACCTTCTCGCTGAAAGCGCCTTGGCCCTAGGGGCACCGATCGGACCTTGGACGACGGTTCCCTTGCCTATCGGCCTCTCATTCTTCGTATTCGGCGCGATTTCCTATTCGGTGGACGTCTTCCGAAAGACGGTTGCAGCCGAACCAAGCCTCGTAAACTACGCCACCTATCAGGCCATGTTCGGCCACCTCGTCGCAGGTCCCGTCGTGCGCTATCAGTCGGTGGCGGAACGACTGACATCACGCTCCTTCGACCTTTCGGAGTTCACTGAAGGATGGCGCCGTTTCATGCTCGGTTTTGCACAGAAGGTGCTCCTTGGAGATACGCTCGCGCCGCTCGTCGATGCCGGGTATTCGCTACCGAACCCCAGCACAGCCGATGTCGCCTTAACCGTCGCCGCTTACACGCTTCACCTCTACTTCGATTTTGCCGGCTACAGCAGCATGGCCATAGGGCTTGGCCTGATGGTCGGCTTGAAGTTTCCGGAGAATTTCGACAACCCCTATCTGAGCAGATCGATCTCCGACTTTTGGCGCCGTTGGCACATCAGCCTGTCGAGCTGGCTCCGCGACTACCTCTACATACCGCTCGGCGGAAACCGTACCGGCAAGGTTCGCTCCTATTTCAATCTGCTGATGACGATGGCGCTTGGCGGTATCTGGCATGGCGCGAGCTGGACGTTTCTGGTCTGGGGCATTTGGCATGGGCTGGGATTGATCGCGGCACGACTCTGGAGCGCCGTTGGCGCGCCCGCGATTCCTGCAATCGTCTCCCATATCCTGACGATCATTTTCGTCATGATCGGCTGGCTGCTGTTTCGTGCCCAGGACTGGCACGTCGCTCAGACAATGATGTCGGGGTTGCTGGGGCTTAACGGACTGCCCTTGTCCTCACCGATGGCTGCGGCGACCAGGCCTACCGAACTCCTGACGCTCGGCCTGGGTATCCTTTTAATCTACGCCCCGGCTCTGCCGCGCCGTCATCTGCGGGGTTACATCGCGCATCCACCATTCGAAGTGGCTCTCATATTGTGGCTCTGCGCCTTGTGGACGATGCAAAGCCGCACCGTGATTCCCTTCCTGTATTTCCAGTTCTAGGAGACCGGTGATGATTAGGGCTCTCCTTGTACTGGCAGTGATCTTCTCAGGACTGGCCGCCGTGCTGACCAAAGGTCACGAAGCACTCGGCGAAGTCCTGAGAACGACGACTTTGAATGATCTGACCGACGGTCGCTTCGCTCAAAAAATCGACAAGGCAATCTTCGGGGCGGTGCCGCGAAGCACCGCGTTGGATGGGCTCGTGAGCGGTTTGGAGTATCGCGTACTGGGTGACGCCGGGCCTCAGGTTCGCGCAGGCTGCGGTGACTGGCTTTACATCATGGAGGAATTGCGAGCCGAACGCCACGACCGCGACAACTTGGCTCTTCGCGCGGAACTTTTGCGACGGCTGGTCCGTATGATCAAGCTGTCGGGCGCGCGGCTCATTATTGTTCCCATACCCGACAAGGCAGATCAGGTCGAAGACAAGCTCTGCGGCATCAGAGCAACGCAAGCGCGGCTACGAGACCGATTCTGGAACGAGCTTGCACACATCGAAGACGCAGATGTCGTTGACCTCCGCGATCATTGGCCCAAGCCGGGCTATTGGAAGACAGATACCCATTGGGATCAAACCGGCGCACGCTTTGCGGCCGACCAGATTGCCCAAACAGTCGCGCGCAAGCTTGGTCCCGGCCAGGATGCGGTCAAATTGGTCGAAGGACCCTTGCGACAACGTACAGGCGATCTCGCGCGGCTGTCTGGACTGACCGATGCGCCAGGCTCGTTGACGCCCACGCTCGAGCAAGAACGAGAGGTAAAGGTGGATATCTCACGACCGGGCGGCTTGCTCGACGACACGCCCGAACCGCAGATCATTCTTGCTGGATCTTCCTTTTCGCTAAACTCGGGATTCCTCGAGTACCTCGAAGCTTCCCTCTCCAGAGAGGTAGCGCAAGTCAGCCAACCCGGCGGAGGCTTCGCCGGCGCGCTGCTCGAAACCCTCGACAAGCGGGCTAGCAGCTTGGAGAACGTCAAGGCTGTGATATGGGAGTGGCCGATGCGATCTTTGGTTTCCTCGCCAAGCGACGCCGAGAAGAACTTCATGCGCCAAGTCAGGTGATGCAGTGAGACCGAACGTGATCCGATTGACGGTGGCAAGTGCGATCGTGCTCCTTGCGAACGCGTCGTCCGCGATGGCGCGCGATGCGGTCCTCGAGGGCAAATCCAACTGGCTCTTTGCCGGTTGGGAGAGCCTCACGGTCGCCCGCCCTGACGCAGAGCGAGCATCCATCAAACTGATTTCAGAGGTCGGACGCCTACTGGCCCAAAAGGACGTCAAACTGATCGTGGCAATCGTACCGCTCAAACCGCGTTACTATGAGAGCCTGCTTCCCGACGGATCGGCGATCTCCGACGTCGTTCGAGGACGCTACGACCGGGAGCTCACCGAACTCCGCGCTGCCGGGGTCAATGCGCCCGATATTCGCGACGCGTTCAAGGCGGTCGTGGCCGATAAGCAGGAGGTCTTCTACCGGACAGATTTTCACTGGACCACCTTCGCCGCCGAAGCCACCGCGGATCTGATCGCCGGCGTGATCACCGCTCAGGGCCCGCTTCCCGGAAACGCTGGAAGCGGGGCGCAGCTCGGCGATTGGATGAGTGATCGGCATCTCGGTGATCTTGCCGCCAATTTCTTGTCGCCGGAGCGAAAACGGACCATCGGCCCGGAGGCCTACCGCATTAGGGCCGCTACCAAACCTGCATCCGGACTGCTCGATACGGAGCCCTCCGCGGTCGCCGTTGTCGGCAACAGCTTCGTGCAACCTTATTTTGGATTTCCGCAGCGACTGTCCAACAAGATCGACAGGCCCGTCGGCTTGAAATGGAATCCCGGAGACGTAGGACCCTGGGCCACGCTGCTGCAATATCTCCAATCGAGCGAATTCACGCCTTCCTCGATCAGATATCTCGTCTGGCAGTTCAACGAAGCCCAAATTCAGAACGGGCCCGACGCTGTTGGCGAATGGGCGTCGCAGAGTATTTCTAGTCCCAGCGATTGGAGCGCCAAGATTACCAATGCATTGAAAAGTCGATGAAAAGCTTAATTTTTCCTGATGACCAGTTTATGTCCTGAAACTGTTGAGAAATTACCGCAGCAATTGCGCAACACACCTCGGAAAAGCGTGATTTTTGAAGACCTTGTTGCAGTCGGACATCAAATTCCAGTTCCGCCAATTCGCCTCCTCCGCTAATCTCTGCGACGGAAGTTTATTCGCCTGTGGGGGCCATGACTGCTTGGGGTGCAGAACGTCCGGGACGACGTCAGCTATGGGCTGCTTTTGGCGGCCTTCTGCTTTCGCTCGTCTTGATCTGCCCGGCAAGCGCCCAAACTTCGGACCCAGGTCGTCCGCTCGAAGGCGAAGCTTACACCTCTGCTGAAGAGGCCTATAAGGCATTTGGACAGGGCAATTATCAATCGGCCGCAAACCAGGCTGCAGCATCGGTCGCTTTACGACCGGATATCCTCCGTCTGCGACTGCTTCTGATCGACTCGCTCGTCGCCGCGGGAAATCTCGCATCGGCCGAACAAGCAACCTCGGCGGCGCTTGCGACCTTTTCCGCGAACCAGGAGTTGGAGTCGCGACAAGCCAGCATTCGCCAGCGCCTTGCGCAGCAACCGGCAGGCGAGGGCTATAAAGCGCTTGAACGGGGTGATCCAAAGGGCGCCATTCGCGCTGCCCGCAGGGCCGTGGAATACGGTCCAGACGTGATGTCCTACCGACTACTCCTGCTCGCCGCCCAGCTTGCCGATAACAGCCTTGCTGCAGCCGCCGAGACTGCGTCGGAGGCCGTCAAGCTCGATCCCGGCAACTACGTGCCGGTCGTCTGGCGGGCTTATATTTACCAGAAGCTCGGCAACCGGACGCTCGCCATCGCCGACTTCAATTCGGCACTCGCTCTTCCCGATCTCACGGACACTGAGAAGAAGCAGATCCGACTGATTGCGGCAGATGCCGCACTTGCGTCCGGCGACGCGCGTGCGGCTCAGAACCTGCTTCAACCTTACTCCAAAACGGACCCTCTGGTCGTCACGCGGATCGGCGATGCCGATACCGTTGCCGAAGGCAGGGCTACGCTGAAAGGTGACGGCAAGATCATGCCGATGCCGGTGCAGGATTGCCGCGATACGCCGTACGGCTCGGTGTGCAGTCTGCAGGCGCCGCTCGTTCAAAGCGTTGCTACCCCCATCGACAAGAAGGCCGAAGGCATCGAGGCGGCGGGAAGGGCCTATGAAGCCAGCCGAGCCAAAAACTATGGCCTCGCGATTGAGGAAGCCAAGAAGGCGATCGCGGATGCTCCAGAGATCGCCAGTACACGACTATTGCTGATTAATCTCCAGCTGACCGCTGGTCGGCCGGCCGAGGCTGAAGCCACAGCGAGCCGTGCCATCGCAGAAGGGATATCCAACGCCGAGATCTACGCTCAGCGCGGATTTGCGCGAAGCCGCCTCGGCAATGACAAGAGCGCGATGGCCGACTGGGAGGCTGCGCTGGCGCGAGGACTTCCAGCTGAGCAGATTCGAAATGTCCGCCTTGGGCTCGTCGATACTGCGCTAAAAACCAAGGATCCAAAACGCGCGCTGCGCTCCATTCCGCGCGCGGGCCTGGACTATGAATTCACCATACGCCGCGCCTACGCATTTCAAGCCCTAGGAAGGAAGGAAGAGGCGCTGCGCGACTTCAGATCAGCTGAACGCCTGTCGGCGACCAATGTTCAGCGAGATGGCGCCATCCAGGCCCAGATCAACACACTCTTGGAGCTCGATCGAAAGCCCGAAGCGCGGGCGATCTTCGATGCGGCAATCGCTCGCGGCCAACTCCGGTCGATCAGGGACGCCGATGTCGCCTACATTGGTGTTGCGGTCGGCAACGACAAGGTGGCGCTAGAGCTATTCGATCGCGCCAAGACCAATGGTGCTCTCCCTCCCCGGGCAACCATTGATGCCGGGTACACGGCGATGCGGCAATTTCAGAATCCCAAGGCCGTCGCCTACCTCAAGGAGGGTATTGACGCGAAAGCAGACGGACGCATCAACATCGATGACCAGAAGCTGTTCGAAACGCGTCGGACGGTCGCCGATCTCACTCGCGAATGGGGCGTCAACAGCTCGATCTCCTACGGCAAGGTTGGATCAGCACCTAACCCCTTCCTGACGATCAACTCGCCAGCAAGCACCTATACGTCGCAATTTGGGTCGGAAGTTTATTACCGGCCCGAGGAGTTCGGAAACCGCAACGGTGCACTGTTCGAGGTTTTTGGCCGGGTGTTCGAGACGCTGTACGATGAGGCAGGCGGCCCCACCGGGTTGCGCACGACGCAGGGCATGGCCGGCGCACGTTGGAAACCGTTCTCTGACCAGAATCTCGTCCTCGAGGTGGATAAGCTGTTCAGGCTCGGCGACACCGCCCGCAATGATACGCTACTCCGAGCAGCCTATTCCTACACGGTAGGAACCGACTTGCGGGCGATCGATACCCATTGGCCGACTTGGTACATTTACACAGAAGTCGACCGCTTCTTTGAGAAGACACAGCTCGTCGGATTATTTGAAGGACGCTTTGGTCACAGTTTCCGGCTAGATCCGATCAGTACGAACTTGGTGTTCTTCCCGCACGCTGTCATCGCTGCCAGCTATGACGATTCATTCGCAGTTCATGATGCCTATTCCGCAGGTCTCGGCGGGTCGATCCGCTACTGGTTTGGCGAGACAAAATATGTCGCTCCTCCCTCGTATTGGGAGCTGACGTTGCAGTACCGTTTCAGGCTTGCTGGCGACAAACGCGCCGAAGGCATCTTCGCGCAGACCTCGATCAACTATTGAATTGTAGCCTCCCTCACCGCTGCAGCTAGCAACATCGCATCAGGTGATGCCAACGCCCGTGATGAATGTCGAACGACCTAAAAAATAGGCAAAATTCGTCTCGATAAAGTATTCGACTTTGCAGGAAAGCCGAGTGTTCGACGTCGCTTTCTTACGGTTTTGAATGCTCTTTTAAGCGATTCGTAATTCCCGTGACTGCACGCCATCGGCATTTGAGAATGCGATGAGCAACGCTCGGGAAGATCGCCAGAAGACTTGTTCCTTCCTGCGCTCGCTCGATCAAGTCATCGACATGGGCCACTCGCTCGTACGGTCGGCAGCGCAGATCGATGACCGCTTTGGCTCGGTATGCCAAGCCGATTCTGGACAGCCTGGCTGCCGACACGCCTTTTCGCTGGCCTGTTCATCTTGAAGCACATGCACAACCTTTCAGATGACAGTTGCGCGCCCGCTGGATCGAGACCCCCTGTGACCAATACCTCAATACTTCTGCGGGTAGTTGAGCTTTTGCCACCCGGCTGCCGTTCGGGGCGGCAGCGAAGCGTGAGATCGCCGAACTTCGCCGAAAACGGGCATGGCCCCGTCCGAATGCGAGCTGTCGATGCCGTGGTCCCAGCGCTGCATGGCAAGAGGTCCGGTCCACGGATCCGCCTTGCGGTCGGTCCTAGCTTAATTGCCAATGCTAAGCAGCCCCGCTGCCCATATCCGACGACATCAATTGGCAGCGCTCGCCAGGACGCATTGTTTCCGTTCGGATGCGCCCCAACAGACGTGACTAGCCGGCCCAGCGCACGGCCAGTGAGGTGATGTCGGCGTTCCGCTCGGGGCGGCCCCGACGGCGAGCTGGATCAGCGCTTAAGCCGGAGCGAGCAGCTGGACTAAAGTTCAAAGGCCTGACGCGCTTCGTCGGTCGAGCAGGTCGGCTCTCCGTCGGGGCTGGTCGGCAGGAGTTCAGTATGCGTCATCTTGCCGGTCTTCATGCCTCTCGCGGCGTGGCACACAAGCTCTTCCGGCGATCGGTCGACCCAGCGCTCGTCTTGCCAAAGGAGCTTCACCGCCGCTTCAAGAGCGCTCTCCGCATGCAACAGTCGAGTAACACGATCGATAATTTTGTCCGCACCGGCCTCCCGTTGGCCACTGGCATGGGGTTGGAATGCTGTAGATTCGGTCGCCGAATTCGGCGCGTCGTTTCCCCCCGGGAAATTCACATCGAGCAGATGGTTGCTCCGTCCGTAGGCAAGATCCAGACGCTCGCTGCGCAGTTTTACAAGCTTATCTTCGAACCAGTCGATCATCTGCTGACGACGAAGCACGAAGCTGCGATCGCCCTCCGAGGTCGGTGGACCTCCCTCTCTCTCGCACGACGCAGGTTCGCTTCCATGCGGATAGGAGGAAACAAGGGCCATGTTACTCAGAATACACGGGACTCGCAATTCGGCCTCCGCGCGCACGCTGGTTGCGTCGCGCTGCAATATCCTGTGCAATGCACCGACGAACAGCGTGCCTCGATAGAGCACGATCACGTCCTTTGTCCGTCCTTTTTGAGCCGTAACGCTGCTCTGGTCGAGATAGAATTCGATGTCGCGCTGCCCCGCCCCGGTCGTCCATAGCCGCTCCAAAATCGCCTGAAACAAGGGGAGGTTGAAGCCGGCGGCCTGGGCGGCCCTGCGCATGCTGTCGCTCATACGCGGCGGTTTGAAGACAGGACAATCTCCGAGTTCGTCTATGAGCCAACGGGCGACATCCGGAAATTTTTCTCTCGAAAGAGCCGCGACAATTGAGCGATGATACGGGCTCGGAGTCGGCACGCCCTCGATGTAGTAGGCGGCAAGCGCCATCACCTTATGAAGCTTTGGCATGATATGGCTCGTATCGAGCGCTCGGAAACCGGGCGAGACGTGACCAAGGAGCACGTGCAGGTGATTGGCGCCCCCTCCCTGTCGAGCACGTGGCTTCTCGTTGTGCGAGATTACGATCAAAGGATGCTCCTCAGCACGCAGCTCCTTCACGATCATGGCGACCACCCGTCGTCGCTCGCTAGAGCTCAAAGTGAACCTCGGAGAAACGATAATGTGCCAAAATGCGATCCTCGCCTTGGGCGCGCCAGCCTTCAAAGCTCTCATGACCGCCAAACCGGTGGCCACGTCACGCGCCCAGACATTGCGGAATTCAAGTTGCTCGGGGCGCTGGCCATCAGTCTTCGACAGGTGACGCTCGAGCTGGTGATCGTCGTGCCTGGAACCTTGGCATTTGTATGCACGAACAATCATGGGATGCCGAGCGAGCGCGCAATTTCAACCAGGATCGCTACCGCATCCTTCAATTGTTCGATCTGGGTCACAGCATCCCGATCGTTCTCAGCGATCCGGTTTCCTACCTTGATGATCGTCCCGTGAACCTGGGCCAGATCCTGCCGGAGACCGTCGAACTTGGAGCGGCGCCGGCGCACCGGCTTGCCTGTCAACTCGGCCTCGACCAGTGTACGGATATAGTAGCCGACCGAGACGTTGTTCGATTCTGCCCGAGCGCTGATCTTTTTCCTGAGATCCGGCGGCAGCCTGAGCGAAAAGGGCGCATTGCCGACGGCGGCTGTACTACACCCCATCTCTGGATCGTTCGTCAGCGGCACGGACACCTTGGCCGCCCTGTCCGTAGCGTTCTCGCTCATGGGCTGGACTCCGAGAGCGGTCGCCCCGAAAGCCGATCTCGCCAGACACTGTCTGCACGACCGAAGCCGATCCGGTGCGATCGGGGCCCTGCCAGCCGACAAGCTCTGCGGATGCAGGCGTCGTCGGCACCGCTTTCGAAGGCAAGCGCTTCAGGGGCATCGACATCCTGAGCAAGCCCGCGCGGAGATAGCTGATGCGCGCGGCACTCCGCCCTCGGCAATGGCGTCCGCGAACTGCCCGCGAGTGCTCGCCGAGCGCCCTGGCTTTTAGCGAGACCGAAATGCGCGATATTGGCCGCCTCTTCTCGCGGTGCTCCAGATGAGATAGGCGCAAGTCCCGCGCCGGCCGTCTTGCAGGAATCCGACGCACTCTCGAAACTCATGACGAAGTCCTCTGCGCGCCGGCCAGGCGGGTGGGAAGCTATTCGGGCTCGATCTGGCCCACCGCACCTTGCATCCGGATGTTACAGATGCCGCACCGGACGAAGGTTTTCCTCGCACCCCGGACCTTCTGAAAGCATTTCGAACATGTAAACAGGGTGTGACTGGCGGCGCGTTCCGCCCGCTTCCGCTCTGTCTGTTCGTCATGCCGGTCCTCATACCGCAGGATGCGACGCCCATCAGCGAGCAGAGCACGGCAGACCATATCGAAACGGTCGCCCTTCTTGATCACGTGGCCGACTCGCTCGCCGGTGCGGGGGCCCCCGATTTCGCCGTTGCTCGTGGGAATAAGCCCGATTGCCTCCATCCGGTCGGCCCAGTCGAGGTTGTGATAGCCGTCGCTTCCAGCGGTATCGGCGAGCAACTGATTCACATGCACCATGTTGTGCGCGAGCAGTGCCAGGATGTGTTCGTCGTCGCGATTCCGAAACGCGGCGGGGTTGAGCGCGATCTCATGGAGGGTCTTTCCGTTTTCCCCCCGGCCGATGAACTTGTCCCGGGAAAAGTACGCCTCCACCTTGCCGCGGCGCTGCAATGTGATCAGCAACGTCCCCCGCAGCTCCTGATCGAAGAGTTGCTCATCGAGACGAGCGAACGCTTCGTCGAGGCTGATGTAAGTCTCCACGGTCGGGGAGGAGTACACCTGTGGCTCGTTCGTCATTGTCTCTCACAACTCGCTCGTCATCCCGTCAGCGTGACAGACTGAAGCGCAACCAGCATCCACCAGCCCTCGGAGGATTCACGATTTGTTCTCGGACTGCGTTTGGCAAAGTCCGTACTCTCCCTCACAGCTTGGATCGTGCTATCCACGAACGGTCGTCAGGATCGTACGATCCAATTGATCAGCTCCTTGGTTCGTACGATCCAGCGGACAAATCCAGAGGACGCTCGTGAGCCGTCTATTGTGACAGACGCCTCCGTCAGCCTCTATCCCTGAGACGATCGTGGACGTTTCAACGCCACAATTTTTTTCCGCTTTGGCCCTTCCTAGCGGCCGTGACAAGCGAACGGGCGAGCCTTCTCGGGCGAACATTCTCAGGAAGCTTCGAGGGAAACATGCGCATTGTCTCTTCGCTCCGGCGAAACTTGGCGGAAGCCCCGTGTGACCGGTCGACCAAGCCCCATTCCAGTCGCGCGTTCATTTCGTCTTTCCAACGGCCGAGTTCGTGAAAATCGCGTGGACAAACGGGGCAGAGAGGGCCCAAGCCTGCATCCAGATCCGCCATGTCGATGCGCCTGGCGGCAAATATCTTCTGAAGAAAAACGCGCGCTTCGTTGATCAAGCGGATTTGGCGGAAGGTGCGGACGTGATTGACGGCATACCGGTCGAAGGCATCGGGGCCGCGGTCTGGATCTAGGAGGCCGACGGCCGCGGCGCGTTTTGCGAACTCGTCCACGTCGCAGCCGATGGTCTGCATCGTACGACGCTTGATGATATCGAAGATCATCTCGTAGGCGGAACGTTGCATGGCCTCGCAGGCATCATCCAGGCTCGGATGCGGTTCACGTATCCGACGCAGGATCTCCTCCGCGGAGCCCCGAGCCGGCCAAGGACAGATCGCCTCGGCGAGCGCGGTGAGAATAAGCGCGCTTGCCTTGGGCAAGACCAGGTTGGCGCGATGGAAGCGCAGAGGATCTCGATCATCTCTGATGCCGAATGCGGCTCTGAGCCATTGGCCAGCGGCTCGTGCCAGAGCCGCGATCTCGTCCTTCTGCCTATGGGACAATCGCCTGATGCGATCGGAGAGGACTGACCGGTCTGGGATTGCGTCGGGGCGGAAACCCAGCGCCAAAAGACTTCGCGGCCAGTGAGAAAGATGCCGCACCCACACCGCGACGAGCTTGTCGGAACTCGATGCAAGATGGACAGCACCTGCAAGAAGCCGCGTGTTGCGCGCGAGGGGGATCAGCGAAGCCTCACGAAGCCCGAGTCCCCCGAGTTGCAGCCTCCCGAAATCCGAAAAGTCGAGCCCCTGAGCCGCCGGCAAGAGGGACGCTGGGAAGCGCCCCGTCAACGCCATCAGACAGTCGCGGCCGATCATGCGTGTCCCGCGCGGCCGGCGGCCGGCCTGGAAAGCGCTGACCAAATAATCGAGGTCCGCAAGAACGGTACGGAGCGACCGACGAAAATCCTGGGGATGGGCAGAGGCGATGTAATCCACGATCTCACACACTAGGTCGTAGATTACTCCCTGTACCATCTCGACCGGTTGGGAATGTCTGGACGTCGGAAAATAGAGCATAGCGACGACCGCCGTCGCGGTTCGCGTACTCATCCCCTGAAGCCCGGTCAGCCGCGCGGTCTCCAACGCCGCCATGACCGTCGCATCGTCCAAAGTGACCTCTCCGGGCACGATCGACTTGATACTCATCGTTCTCCATCCAGGGCATGATCGGCTGCAGCATCTTTACCGATCGTCTTTCTATCAAAGTCGCATCGTGAGAATTGCCTGATGCTGCAGCAGATGCGGCAAGAACACGCGCGGTAAGGATGTAAATCATACGGTTCCGATGGTCGTCTTACGTTGCCGGTCGCGCTGCCTCTCTACCTTAACGGGCGGCCAGCGAGCCGTCACTGCTGTGCACAGGCGAGAGAACCGTGTTCGACGTCTTCCGGAGTTGCGCACGCTTGCGAGCTTTTGAGGGAGCCCCTGCTGAGACAATGCGCGTTGATCTCAACTCCTTTTCGCGTCCGGCGATTGCGGTTCGTCGAAACGGCAGCGCCGATCCGATCTGCTGCGGCCGATGCGGCTGCCGCTCGTATCCCGCGCCGGCAGCGATCCGCTGCGGTATCAGCCACCGGGTCCGCTCGAGCGATCTCCACTTAGGGTCCCAACGACGGGTCGCCATTGAGCCGGGTAGAATCGCAGAAGGCCCGGTCACGGACCCGTTGCCTTCCTGCCATGGGCGGTTCGGATCCGTATTGTCACCGTATCCGTTTTGTTCTATCTTTGTCCAGCCCTGCATTAAGCGCAAGGGCGGCCACCGGCGATGTTAGAGCACCGCACGGCGGCCTAACCACAACAGACTAATCCGGAGTCCATCATGGCTAATGTCCACTATATTGCCGATTCGGCGTCCAATCCTGCTTTGCAACCTGTGTCGGATGGACATCCGCCGCGCCCGCCTGCGAGCGCGTTGTTGGTGCTGATGCCTGTCCGCCGCAGGTCCCTGTACATGAGCCGCAAGCTGCCGTTGCCCCTCGGCGCGAACTAGTTGCTTTCCTCAACCGGGCTGCCACCTCGGCCGCGCTCTGGCGCCAGCGTGCCACGTTTGCGCGATCAAGCGCGGGCCTGGCGTTGTGCCGACCAGCACGCCGCGGCCCCCAACACCAAACAGGAGATTTTCATGTCGCTTTTTAAGGACAAGACCGTGCTGAGCCGCAGCACGACCTACATCTACCGTCCCTTCGGCGGAATTGCCGACGTGCGTGAGATCATGGACCGCTCGGCACTTGTCAGCGTCCTCGATTTTCCGAGGTCGCTTGTGCCCTATATCGATGCAAGCGAGCTCTCCTGCCCCGCCTTCTATGCGATGGTCGGCGAGGGCTCGATCTATCTCGGTGAGACCAACAATTTCAACCGCCGGATGGGCGAGCACGCCGCCGATCCGGCCAAGGCCTTCGCGTACCGCGTCTGCGCCGTCCGCGGGGTGCCGGGCTTCCGTTTCACCAAGGAGACCGCCGGTTACCTCCAGTATGGCCTGACGCTCGCAGCCGAGCGGAGCGGCGCGATGAGGGTGGTGGCCGGCAGCCCTCCCCGCCTGCCCGAAATCGATCCGTTGGAGATGCCGCTCCATGAGCGCATTCTTGAAGATAGCAAGCGCCTCATGTTCGACGCCGGCCTGCTCGCGTTCGAGCCCGTACCGGGGCGCACCCTCGATAACTTCATCCCGGCGGCAGCGGCGGCCGCCGAGACCATAGACGCCGACGAGGCCGGCCCGATGGAGATCGACGTTCACCTCCCGCGCGCCGGTACCGAATTTGAGCTGCGTTACGACGACACGATCTGGGCCCACGGCTACCCCGCGGGCGATCGCTTCGTGGTGGGCGCCGGGTCGGACATCCGCATCATGACCAATCCGAGTTCGAGCCCAGTCAACCGCGCCCGCCGCGCGGCATTGTTCGACGCCGGTGTCCTCAGCCCGATCCCCGGCGCGGTGGACCGCATGCGCCTCATGGTCGACGTCGCGTTCCCCTCCATGGCGATCGCCGCCAAGGTTGCCTGCGGCGCCCATGTCGACAGCTCCAAGTGGCGGGCGATCGATCCCAATCAGCGCCCGCTGATGCAGCTCTAGTCGAGCTCCGCTCCGAAGATGCCGAAAGCGCACGCAGGCCTTCGGCATCTTTGTTTCATAATTTTCCGTCGTCAGGATGGGCGATCGATCTGGGGATGCTTCATGGCTTCAACGAGGGTTTCGATCGGCATTCCAATGTAGCACCGACCAGATACTAGCTCGTCGCCAGGCGGTCCAATGCACGACCATTCCGATGACTTGCCGGTTACCGACTTCATGAAGACGTCATCGACGGCCCTGCGAAGGATCCGGCCTCGGGTGGGAATGAGCTCGCCGCTCATCCCCGCATCATGCGCTACTTTGGAAGCCGAACATGGCGCTCACATAGTCGCCGACGAAGCAACCATTTTTCGGCCGCGGCTGGGTCGATCGGCCTGGCTTACGACTATCCTCGGCCCGCATAGTCAATCGGAGCCGCGATCAGCTATCCGAAGCATCGCGTCAACCGCCATGCTTGCGTTGCCGCCTTCAAGCGCCAAAGATCCAGACAATTCCCGCGGACAACGCCCAGAACCAGGCAACCATCCCAACCACGAGCGACGCGACATAAAGCGAGCGCACTTTTCTTAATCCCTCAATGTCGATCAAGCCGCCAAGCATCCGCCTCAAGGAGGCGCTGCCTTAGCCGCAAGACTTCAAGGTAGCGCTCCGCAATGGTCTCACCGACGGGAGGCCTCTTCTGCGCCCGCTTGACCTTCTTTAATTCACGGGGCTTTCGCCCTTTCGGAAATGCGCTCTTCATGAAAATCTCCAAGGTCTAACAAGAAGCAAAACGCAGACCAAAGCACTAGCTCGCATTGGACAAGGCAATCGTTGGTCGCGCGACGAAAAGCGTGGTTCGATCAACGTCCCGTGACTTCGCGCAACGTTTGAAATTCCAAACGCCGCAATTATCGACGCTCCGCCGCCTTACGCGACAAACGTTGCGCACGAACTCTGAACGTGCGTGACAATATTTTTTGTGCGGTGTTGGGAGAAGCCTAGCGCCGTCACGGAGATTACGTCAATTCGATTCTGCTGAACGACGCAAAAGGTCGCGCCCGCGATGAACGGCCGTTTAGGAACATGAACAACGTCGCAGGGGCCCCGTGGAGAAAGGGCGGCAAAACGATCTGGGTACAAGCCGGAACGCTACGAAAGTCTAACCACGCCGAAATGTAAGGCCTACCCGACCCAGCTTCCGACGTAGCATGCGGCAATTGGCCCGAACAACTGCTGCATCGATTTCATCAAGCCAGCGGAACGTCTTCTTCACTTAACAAATGTCGGAGTTGCCATTTGCGTTTCGCGAAGTCGCTCCTCTGCCCCTCGCACGTTATTTGCCCGTGTGGTTCCGCACACGCCGTGGGAGTTCTCGCGACGGCGAATTCGGCTTTGGCTGGCGTGGCTAGAGATCCGACACCTCCGCGAAGGGCACGATTCCTTTCACGAGACTGACGGGCGCGCTCCTCAGGTTCAGACCACCGCCGTGACATCGTTCAATGTCAACGGCGCCGGCACTCCGCATGCGCTGACTTTCAGCGGCGGGAGAATCAATTCGCTGTACGGCTCAAGTCCCGCAGGACGGTGGCGTGACCGACGTTCACGACCAGCAGCGGCCTGGCGACATCCACCAACGTCGCAAGATTTTAGACTAGGACAAGTGGCGGGTCTTGGGCCGATAAGCGTTCTGCTGGATGGCATTGTGATGGACAGCTTTTGGCGACCGTCGTAGCGGCCCGGCATGCCGCGCGACACCATCGACTTAGCGCCCCCTCTCGCAATGGGCAGCACACGTCCGCCCTGCAATTGGCGTCCGGTGAGACCTCATCGGAGGGCGATGCCTTGCAGGCCACTCGGACTATTCGTTCCAGCTAGCGGCGTTGCCTACCAATATTTCGGAACGCCTGGTTCGCTGTAACCGCCGCGGTCGCCGAGGCCTCGACTTGGCAAAGGTCATCGTGAGGTTCGGCAGCCCAGCTTCCTCGCCTATCGTCGCAAGCAAGAACCCTCGCGCAACGCATCCCAAGCGGCTCCTCGCACTCGCACACAAGGAAACCGACTCCGGCGGAGTCTGTCTTCGTCAAGGTGTGAAACGACAAAAAAGCCCGACGCTCGACCGATTTAATAGATGCTGCAGACCACACTATGACTGACGGTTCACAAAACGAACATAACGACCGATAGCGGCCGCGATTTTAACGATCTTCCGTTGTTGAGCATTGACCTGACTACAGAATCGACCTACTCGAAAAATTGCGACTTAAATAAAAATTAAACTAAAAATACAGCAGGCAGAAATGGAAATGAAGAAGACTATTCTGGCTGGCCTCGCCGCCATGCCTCTCCTCTGGAGCGCTCCGAGCCAGGCAGCGCTGGTCTATAGCTATTCGACGTCTGGATGCTTCACGAGCACGATCTGCATCCCTTCGTCCCAGACGGCTTCTACGGGCGGCGCTGTGCGCGGTGAAGGCGGTCTCAACTTCAAGGGGACCACGGCTTCTAACAAGTCGGGACCGACGCTGAGCTTCGGCAGCATGTCGCTCCAGAACATTTTGTTTGATGACCCCTCAGCCACCAAATTCGACTTGAAGGTCAACTTCACCTCACCTGCCGGTGCTGGCTCAAGCAACTTTACAGCGGATCTTGTCGGCCTAATCTTCCTGGGCCTCGGCTACGTCGAGATCGACTTTGGCGGACCTCAAACCATCAAGTACGACGGTGGCTCATTCAAATTGGCGATCGACGATATCTATCTGTACTCGATCGATTCCAAGGATCCGATCACCGGACGCGTCTTCGACGTAAATTCAGCCCCGGTTGCTGCAGTGCCTGAGCCCTCCACTTGGGCAATGATGCTGCTGGGCTTCAGCGGCTTGGGCTTCATGACCTATCGCCATAAGCGCGCAGTGGCGGCGGTGCAGGCCTAAGCGGCAAGCCTCAAATTAAGAGCCATCGCTGCCACTAGTTCTGACTTGTCCGCGCTGGACGAGCGGTACGTAAATTTAACCCCAACTCGGGTGGCAATCCGGTCGGCGGTCTGATCGATATCCAGACCATCGACACCGGCTGCGCCTTTGTTGGCCCGCACCCATTGCAACGCCCGTTGCAGGTTCTCTCTCGTCAGCGCTGCCTGGAGCAGCGCCGACCCCGTGCTTTGCCGTGCATGCCGCGGGCGAAGAGTTTCGTCGCTGCCCCAGGCCCACGCGGCTTCACCGCGTCCTTCCTCGAGCCGCCCCGCTTGCGCAGGCATCTGACGTGGTGCTCCCCACATCGGCATGGTGCCGAACACTCCTCCTCGTTCGGTCCTTCGCCACAGATGCGGCTCCTTGCCGTACCGCCGACTACTACGACCCTCCTCGCTCCGGCTCGACACCGTCGCCCTTTCAGGCGTGAGGCAAGGTCTCCCCAGGTAAGAACGCACTCCTTCGCTGCACGACCGCCGGATCTACGCCGCTTCCCTTTGATCACGGGAGCTTCGCGGCTCATTGCCCGCTCGCCCCTGTCGGCAGCGCCTTCTATCCGGTTCTTGTTCATCGGCCCGCAGCTTCGATCCACGCTTCCTTCCCACATTCGGTCACCCTCATGCAGCTGCGCTTCACTTCGTTCGCCGTGATCAGCTCACGATGGGACTTGCACCCATAAAAGTGCGCCCATGCTGGGCGCACAACGAAAAGGGGCCGCCAACGCGGCGGCCCCTCAAACGCATCCTAGTAAGGTTCGATCAGGCCGCGATTGCAGCCTTATTCCGACGTAGGTAGGTAACAAAGCCAAGCCCTGCAAACCCGAGCATCATCATTGCCCAGGTGGACGGCTCAGGCACTGCGGATATCGTGACTCCGCCAATCACACCACCATAAAAGCCAGCATCATTGCTGAAGAACGAGAGCGTCTCCGCGGCTCCAGTCGTGGTGAAAACGATCGAATGAAAATCGTAGTTCAGGCTTTTGTCGCCATTGATCGTAGCGAGATAGGTATAGGTGTTGCTGGTGGCTGGCGTCGTCGGCGCGAGCGTCACACCGACGCTCTTGGTCGCCGGAGCTCCGTCGGGGTTGCCCGAAAGATAAAATCCCAAAACGTAGGTACCGGCGGCCAAATCGAACGTCTGGGTGATACCGCCCTGCCCGTTGCCATTCAGATCGACGCTGTTTCCACCGGTCGCCGAGGGGCCATTCCAATAGTTGCCGATAAAATCGACGCTGTCGCCCGTAACGGTCCAAGCCCCTAAACTAGATCCTCCAGCTACCGTCTGGAATGATCCCGAGCCAGGAGGTGCATTGAAAAGCCCGTCGGTAAACGGCGCTGCCGACGCCTGCATACAAGTTGCGGCCATGAGCGCGCCAGCAACAGCCATAGGCTTCAAATAGGGTCGCATCCAATATCTCCTTGGACCATTATTAAATATTAGATAGCAATTTACTGATTTTTCGCAACGCGTCAATGGCGAGTTTGCCCAAGCGCTCGTAGAGCGCCCGCTTCCTGACTTCATGATTTCGATGGGAGGAGCAAACTATATTGCCCGAGGTCACTTAGCCCGGCCCTGACGGGCAGCAATATCGCCAAAACGTGCGCGGCAAATAAGGAGGCCCAAAACTGCGACGGCGGTTCCACTGTTCACCAGAAAACAGGCGGGTGAGGAAAAGCAGTTGAGGCAGGTGCCAACAATTTCCATTGCAACGTCGTCCTCTGGTCGATTGGAGGGGGCCGCTCCCTCCAGCATCGGATACCGGCACCAAGACACAGTGAGGCCGTCATCGCTGACGGCCTCACCGCGTTCATCCAGTGGATCTGGGCATCAAGCGAGGCGCAACGAAGCGTCGCCGGTCTTGCTGCTCTTGCGATAGCCGAGGAAGCCAAGGCCCAAGAAGCCGAGGATCATCATCGCCCAGGTCGTCGGCTCGGGGACAGCGGAGATGTTCGTGATCTCAAAGGAGTTTGAGCTCGACGAGAGCTCGACCTTAGTGAACGGGGTGTCAGAGGTGAAGGTCACATAGCCGTTGCAGTCAGTACTGGTCTGACAGCCATTCGGCAGCAACGGAGAGACCATACCGCCGGTGACCACGTCGCCGGTGATTGAATTGAAGAACTTGATGCTATTGTAGCTGTCGACCGAGCCCCAATAGAAAGAAATCGTGTTGCGCGCGGAGAAGTTGATATCGATCGTGCCGCCACCGAGGACACTCAGATAATTGCCGGTGGTAAGATAAGGTTGCGCACCATTACTATCGGAACTGATTTTAATCTGGGAATTGTTGGCCGCACTGAAAGTCCAGTCGCCAACAGAAAACGAACCCGAAATAACGCCGAGAGGCTGGGAATCAAAGTTCATTCCAGTGCCGAGGCCTGGTGTCACACTCGTTACGACGGTCGCCTGGGCCGCTGTGGCCAATGACAATCCCGAAGCCACAACGAGCGCGAACGATATCGATTTCAACATTGAAGACGCCCTTCCAAATTTGAGTACCATATTACTCCAGAGAGCAAATTTGGTACTTTATTAAATATTGAGCGTCAATACATGCAATTAAATGATCGGGGACTTCCCCTATCGACGGCGCACTCGCCGGAAGGCGGCGTGTGCTCTGATCTCGACATCAAGGGAAAGCGAAAGCCTCGCATAAATACATGACAAATATGATGAAATTTTCGCATCACTGAATGAGACAGCTGAGATTCTCTTCAATCAGGCAGGTCGCAAGAACTTAAAATTAAATAGCACCGATTGAAAGACTGCGTCGAAATTACGCACAAAACCTTGGCAATTGATGTCGCGGCATGCAGCAAGTAGGCGCGCCTGCCCGTCTAGCACATCCTCGTTCAGGGCAAGCCAAACAGAAAAGGCCGCCTACGCGGCGGCCTCCTCAAGTCTTGGGTTGGCTGAACTCAATCACGCCATGCGGAACGCCGCACCAGACGACTTGCGGTATCCGAGGAATCCAAGGCCCAAGAAGCCCAAGATCATCATGGCCCAAGTGGAGGGCTCAGGCACACCACTGACGGTCGCCGAAACGTCCAGAGCCGTCGGGTTTCCGCCATTCTGAGCAAAGTTATCAACAGTGAAGGTCAGGAAGTAATTTCCAGCATCCGCGATCGGTGCGAAGGAAAATCCCGTCGGGGTGATAAAGCCACCGGATCCAGCCTGCACCGCACCAACCGGAAACAGCGCAATGTTCGATATGGTGTTGTCAGACAAGTAGCTACCCGACACAACGCTGCCAGCGTTAGCGTGGAATTCGACTGAGTAGGTGTAGAAACCATTGCTGGTCGGATCGAACGACTGTCCGGGGTTAGCAGTCGGAGTGATCCACTGCGACGTGCCGATCGGCGGAGCGTAAACGTTGAACGGAAATACCGACGTATTGTAGGTCTGAATGAACGGTCCGCCACCTGGCGCCGTGCCGGTGTTAGCGACAATCGACCAGTATGGATCGATCGAGCCGCCCGGGCCCTGACCGGTGCTGATATTGCCGGTTGTTACAATGGAAGCATTCGCGGATGCGGCTCCCAAAACCATAGCAGTGGCTACCGAGGCCACTTTCAAGAATTTAAGCATCGCTTCACTCCTAATGTACCGTTAACTTGAACCGGTATTGAGGCAATGTGTCGCAAGAAAACGGCGGAGTCAATTATAATCATCAAAATTAAATAAAAAATTCCTCAGCCTCCAATTGATTTAACTGGATTGCGATAATCTGCTCATTCTAAGTCGAGTTGCCCCGTAGCTAGTTTGCGCCCGGCCACGATCACCCCGATGCGAATCCAGAACTTGCAAGAAGTCGAGCCTCGCCCCGGACATAGCCATTCGGCGCTCACGAGATTGAGGGCGCATCCTGACGAACTGAAAAGGCCTTAGGCGGATTTGACCACCGATTTTTTGCCTGTGCTTGATACAGCACGCCCCAGCGTGGCTACGCCGACGAAACCAAGCAGCATCATCAGCCAGCTAGAGATCTCTGGAACGGGACTAACGGCCGAGAAATTCAACGTGCCTGAAATGCCTGGACAGTACGAATTATCTGGACAGGTAAGTTTACCGTTCTGATCAACGGGGGTCGTGGGGCCATCCGGCAGCCACGTCGTCAAGAACGGCCCGGGATTGAAGTAGAGACCGCCATAGTTGTTCGATCCGAAGGAAAACAACACGCCGTCGAAGGTGAAAGCCCCCGCGATGAAAAGATTATCGTAGGAGAAGAATCTGACGCTATCGCTCGGGTTTGGATAGAAGAGATTCTCGCCGAGAGAATAATCGGCGGGTACCAGACCGGTGATCGCTTGAGTCACGCCGCCAGACTTAACATTGCCCGAAATCGTCTGAAGCTGACCATTCGTCGGATCATAGGTAAATTTGCCGCCAACAGTGTAAGATGAGTTGTCACTGGTGAAGCTAAAGTACTCCGTCAGGTACGTTGTCGCGTGGGCCGGCATCACCATCAGGACGACACCGATAATAGCAGTTGTTAAAAGCGTGACTGTCTTCACAGATCCTGTCCCTGGATGAGCAATTAAAAACAAAAGCGCGGTCGCGCAAACGAAGGTCGTGAAAAGTCATTTCACGCACCCTGCACTCTCAGAACTGTTGGGATACTACGGCGAACGCCTACTGATTCGTCTGCCCGACTATAACCGAAGCAGGCTTGTTACACGCTATGTCAAATTTCAATGACGCGCGGCAAATCGACTCATTTAATTGCTGCAATAGCTGCGCACTCAGGATGCCGACTTGAACTTGTCCATACTCAAGCGAATCGTTGCCACAAAACGATTCTGGCGATCATCGACGTTGCCGCGAATCTGCAATTTACTAAGTTCAGTCAGAGCCTTAACCGCCGGCACCGTCTCTGCGATGATCGACGCTGAATGCTCGGCATCACGCTCTACCACATCATCGACGGCGTTGAGCGCCGCTAGCAAGACTTGCGTGATCGAGTCGGGCATCTCGTTGGCCATGTTGCGCAGAATCTCTTCGGAGTCGGCATGCCCACTTACCACTGAGTTCCCCGCGTAAGAAGCGGTGGTTGTCACCTCCGAAAAGAAATCTTTGAGGCGTGACTTCTCAGCCGCATCACTGCGCAGAAAGAGGCAGCTCACGATGGCGGCCGAGGCATTTTGAAGGCGCGAGAAGGTCGCGCACCCTCAATCTGCGCCTTCCCGAACGGCGCAGACTTGCCACAGCTAGATCAAGCAATAGCCAGCCGGCGCCGACGATGGAAGCCCAACATGCCGATGCCAAGGAAGCCGGCAATCATCATGAGCCAAGTCGAAGGCTCAGGCACCGCGGTGAGGAATTCGACCTCACTCAGCATGATCCACGGTTCGAGATTGGTGTCCCACGCATTCTGCTGGAAGCCACTCAAGGGGTCGTTGAAGGTGTTGGTTTTCGGATCCCAATACTGCTTCTCGTAGTCGTAGCCATCCTGTTCAAGGGCGCCACGGAACAGCTGAAGCTTGAAAAGGTCGCTTGAAGAAATTGCCTGGCTCAAGGTGATCGTAATCACATCCGTACTCGAGGCATACGGATTGCCGCCTGTGTATGGCGAGATTGTCTCAGTGTACTGAGACGCGTTCAACAGGGTCGAACCGATCGTTACAGCTACATTTCCTGGAGCTCCAACCAGCCCTCCAGAGCCGTTCGCTGCAACATAAAGGTTGATCTGGCTGACCATCGCCCCACTCGCGAGGTGAAAGACGATCGTCGGATCCTGATACTTCCAGCCAACATATTGGCTCGGCTGCCCGTTCAGCCCGCCATAGTAGGGCGACGCTGCTGTGGTCCAACCGTTTGAGATCGTTCCGTTCGAACCGCTGACCAACGAAAAATTGTTGGTGGCGATCGTGCCATCTGTCAGGATTCCCTTGCCCCCGGTCAGAATATTTGTCGCGTTGGAATTGTTCGGGATCGGGTTAGTAGATCCGTTCATGCCCGCGTTGGCCGCCGGGCTCGGCTGGCCAGTTTGCGTGTATGAAAAATCAAAATAGTTCTGACCGCCCGTCGGCGTCGTATATTGCGTGGCGCCGTTTCCGTTGGGCATGTCATAGCTCGTCACCGTCACGATTCCAGCGGAAGCGGCCGACGAAACCAAGCTCGCAACGAGAAAAACAGGGATTGAAAACGAGCGAAATGACATTTCAAACACTCCGGCATTCATCCCACATGTCGAGGGACTTATTTCACCCAATATTTAGCCTGTTCTAACCACCTTGTCGCCCATTTACACAACCTCAAGCATAAATTTCGGTAAAACCCGCTGATAACGTTAAGGTGTTAACCATATTTCAGGACAGACAGCCTCTGCGCCTTAGTTCTTTCTGAAGCCATTTTGGTTCGGCGGATTCGGCACAAGCTGAAATTCATTTGTGTAACCATCAGGCGCAACACCCTTAAACACGAGAAATCCACGCGGGGTCACCACGATATCGCCCGGACGTAGAAGGCCGTCGGTTTTCGCGATCTCAACTGCGATATTTTCAGCTTCGGCCCGTGTCGATTGCGACCTTTGTACGCGCAAGCCTTCGGCGCCAGCGGACACAGAAGCACTGAGCACAATCCCGGCTAGAGCAGTCGACCATCCGCGTGGAGAATTTGCCTTACCCTTTGAAGCCCTCAAGGGCAGCGCTATTCGAGCCGCCCTCATTCCGAAAAAAGCAAAACCCCGCCGAAATTCGGCGGGGTTGCAATCAACGATACGCCTAACATAGAAACGGCCCGTCACCCGGCCAACGAATGACGAATCACGCCAATCGGAACGAGGCACCCGACCGGCGCCGATATGCGACAAAGCCAACGGCCGCAAAACCCACCACCATCAAGGCCCAAGTCGCCGGCTCGGGAATCGCGGTCACAACAAGCGAAAGGTTGTCGCCTTTGATGTTCTGATTCGAGAACTCAAGGGTGTAAGAACCGGCTCCAAGGAATTGATTGAACTCCGACGAGTAATAGTTGCTCAGAACCTTCACGACGCCCTCAGTGGCAACCACGGTATTACCCTTCAATAGGGTCCAGGTGCTTCCAAGTAGGCTGGTCGTGCTTAGCCAGCTAAGTCCAATGTCAGTTACGGGATACGCGCCAACAGTAAAGTTCACATCGACCGTGCCATTGGCACCAGGAGTGAAAGTGTAGTTGGTTACGCCTCCCGGGATATTCCCCAACGGATCGATAATGACCGAGGCGTTGGCACCAACCGTTGCGCCAGCGAGAAAACCAGCAACAAACAATCCCTTAATAAACGACTTGATGGCCATGCCCTGCTCCTAATTTCCACCGGCAAAGAGTTTTTATCAATTGGTGCAATGAATCGTCAATCTGTTTTTTGCAACGCACACTAAAATAAGTGGACGTGATTACTGCGGTCTCGGAGTAACTGTTTCGGAGTAACTTTTTAGAGCATTTGGAGCGTTAGAAATGGGCACCGCAAGCATGCTCGGCTCGAGCAGCTCAATCCTTCTCCAAAACTGCACCCAATGAAAATTGCCTATTTAATCAATCAATACCCGGCGGTCAGCCATAGCTTTATTCGCAGAGAGATTCTTGCGCTCGAGCGTCAGGGACATGACGTTCTGCGCGTCTCAATTCGAGGCGGCAACGAGGGGCCTCGCAGCCAAGAAGATCAGGACGAAGCACAGCGAACACATGTCGTCCTTCAGCGCGGCGCGAAAGGGCTCGGCCTAGCTTTCCTTCGCGTGCTCGCGATAAGTCCTGCAAAGATGATGCGAGCCCTGACGCTTGTTTGGAAATTAGGGCGGCGGGCAGAACGACCACTCCCGGTTCACTTCGTCTATCTGGCCGAAGCATGTTTGATTTTTCTCTTGCTCAAAGATGAAAGTGTCGCACATCTTCACGCACATTTCGGAACTAACTCCGCCGAAGTCGCAATGCTGGTGCACACGTTGGGGGGACCGCCCTGGAGCTTCACAGCGCATGGTCCGGAAGAGTTTGATAAAGCGAATTTCATCGGCTTGCCCGAAAAAATCAGACGAGCAACTTTTGTTGTTGCAATCAGTTCCTTTGGACGCAGCCAGCTTTACCGACAGGTCACCTATGATCAATGGAAGAAGATAGAGATCGTTAGATGCGGCTTGGAAAGCGCGTTTTACGAGCACAACACGGACACACGACCAACTAAGACGACTCGACTTGTTTGCGTCGGAAGACTCTGCGAGCAGAAAGGACAATTGTTGCTGCTTGAGGCCGCGAGACGGCTTGTAGACAGAGGTCTTGAGTTCGAACTCATTCTTGCTGGCGATGGAGACATGCGAGCCGAACTCGAACGAACCATCGAGAGATTTCAATTGCAGTCGGTCGTGAAAATTACGGGCTGGATTACAAGCGACCAGGTGCGCGATCAAATCCTTGAATCCAGAGCCCTCATTCTTCCAAGCTTTGCCGAAGGTCTTCCGGTAGTTCTTATGGAAGCGATGGCACTGCGGCGTCCCGTCATCAGCACATTCGTCGCAGGCATCCCTGAATTGGTTGAGCAGGGTCAACATGGCTGGCTTGTTCCCGCCGGCGACGTCAACCATCTCGCCGAAGCCATGCGGCAATGCCTCGAATGCTCCCAGGAACAAATCGAAATGATGGGGCAAAAGGCTCGCGCCAAAGTAACCAAGCTTCACGACATCGACGAAGAAGCCCAACGTCTAGCCGAGCTTTTTCAATCCTTTCGGCCCGGGCGGCTCTCAGGATAAGGATCGAACCGCGACGGGGCTTCGCGGCCCCTTTCCGATCCCCCACCAAATGAAGCTAAACGCTCGTGGTACACAGGCCTATTTGGAAGGCCATGTCATTGACACCTCTAGAAACTCAACTGCCCCACCGGGCTGTTCGTCGAAGAAGACCCCGATAACAAGCCGCCCGGTCTTCCAAGCCATTCCATCGAGGTTGGTTCTGCCCTTGAAAACAAGGGGCGCGTTTTCATCGGCATGGTGTCCATGAACCACGTGCCTCCGTCCATGCCCGGAGTCAGCCCCCTTGGGATATCGCTTCCAAAGCAGCGTTCGATCACTTTGTCGATCAAGCGGGATCCTCGGATCCACGCCTGCGTGAACAAAGATCCGATGCATATCAACGTGGACAAGCGGGAGCTGATCGATCCATCGCAAATGATGATCAGGAACGACTTGCTTCGGCGGCGTCCCTGCGGAAACTCCCCCGTAAGAGGTTAAGGTTTCGCCGCCTCCGTTCTCGATCCAACGACTGGCTTCAATGAGGTTGTTGCAAGCTTCCCACATCATCGCCTCATGGTTTCCCTTCAAGGCGACAAGCTGCAGATTTGGAAAGGGCCACGCCAAGAGGAATTCGATCACCCTTCGGCTATCGGGGCCGCGATCGACATAATCGCCCAGAGTCACAACGCGCGCGGCCCGATTCTTGGCGTGCTCCAGAATCCGCGACAACGCCCGCTCAAGTAGGTCCAGACGCCCGTGAAGATCGGGGATGGCGTAAGTCAAATTCAAGAGCAGCCCTCAGAATAGCCGCGCCGATTCGCGCCTAGCTATTTCCTTCAAAAATGATGCAAAGGTTCACAGGGGCCTGTCCGCATTGGAAAATGGGACACTCCCCGATATCACATCGGGCCTGCTCAAAGTCTGTCGCAAACGCGTATCAAGCCGCGGCCATTTTTCGACGGGATTTTGTGAAGAGGCTGCCGAGAATGCCAAGGAGACCGTCAAAGGCAAATAGCAAGACAAGCGCTATGACAAACAGACTGATCCCCGTCAGGTCATGAATGGTCCCTTCAATGAGATCGGGGCCACCATAGTAAGCCATCAGGACCAGCGCGAACACGCGAAAGAAATTGGCCAGAATCGTGATGGGAATAATCGCTAACAACAGTAAAAGGCTGCGCAGCTTTTCTTTCCCTCGGAAGGCGTACACGTAAAATACGCCAATCGCAGACAACGCAAAGATCGAATTCATGCCGGAACAGGCGTCCTTGACCAGGAGTTGGTAGGATCCAATCATGATCATGACGCCGTTCTGGGCAACCGGGAAACCGGCAGCGTAAAGCACTCGGGTCACCGTGTCGGAGATCAACACCTTCAACGGTACCGTCATGGCATCGACCAGCCAGTCCGGCATTGGGACGGCAAAGATCAGGAAGCCAATCGGAAAAGCCAACGCACGAAGCGCGGGCCAGCCGGCGTAGATCAGGATTGAGCCCACGATCACGGGCAAAATCGACCCCATTTCCACGGTCAGCAGACCCTGTTGCAGGCGCGACAGGTACAGGAATACCAATCCGGCAAGAAGTACAGCCCATCCAGTGACAGGTGCGGGTACAATCTTAACGCGCAGAATGCGATCGCGTGATTGCCAGATCAACCAGAGCGTTGCTGCGATAATCAGAGGCCCGTGGCCTTCCTGTTCCGTTTGCCAAGGGCCATTGATAAGGCCACGGATCGTTGGCGTGTAAGCACCAAGTATGGCAACCCCGAGCAATATGGGCCCGAGGAAAGACGCAGTGAGACTGGTTCCAAACGATTTGCGGATATGAATATCAGTCATCAATTCACTCTGTGATTTAATATCATTTCCACTTGGAGCAGAAGCTACCATTGCCTGCCCGCATCAACAATCGCCTATCTTTTCATCACGAGTGCGGCAAAAACGATACCGGCCAGGATGAGCCCTCCAGCCAGGATAAAATGCCCCGCGTTACCAACCTGATTTGCCACGGCAAAAACAATGCCTGAAAGCATGAAATAGACGAGCGTGCGAATCTCGCGATCCGAGAATTGGAAGAACGCGATCACCAACCCAACAAAACTCGTCACTGTTACGACGTCAAAAATCGTTGCCATGTCCCATACACTGAACGGTTTAATCGAAGCAGGCTCCAGCGTGTTAGTTACTGGGATGTCTCACCCTGCTTCATGATGTCTGCGTAATCGCCCTCATACTTGGCGTCGAGCTTTGCTGAGTAAGCTGCCAACCCCAGTTCCGCTGCAATGGCGTCTGTTCTCATCATTTGGCGCGCTAGATTGACGGCCGCATCTCCGTCGATCGGACGGGATTCCTCAGCCCTCACCTTGAAGAAGAGCCCGTTTGAGCCGACCTTGGTAAAGAAGATGTCATCATCCTTACGCTTTTGAACCAGGCCAAAAAGCTCCTCGGGAAGATCACTGCTGGACACCACGCCAACCTGGCGGTTATGCGGAATTCCACTCGTCGACAGTCGCTGCAGCAATTCGTCGAGCGATTTTGCATCCTTGTTCGCATTCACAAAAGTCAAGGTCGCCGGCACCAGCGGAATGATCACCTCATCGGCGCTGTACAGCTTGCGATCAGCAAACTTCCAGGAGTTCTTGGCGATATAGCGATCGACGTCCGCCTTGGTTGGTGCTTTTGCGGTTGCCGCACGATTCAGAACTGCATTACCAAGGACCTGTTCACGGACACGGAGCAAGTCCAACAAAACTCCAGGTTCGCGGTCCAATTTGGCGGCCATGGCTTGCTGCAGCAAATACTTTCGAACAACGATCTCGCCGAGCACGCGCTTCACAATCTCAGGATCTTTCTGCTTGTCCGGCGCAATCCCAGCAATCCTGAACTCGTTGTCGAGCTCTTGGGTCGTAATAACCTCGCTTCCGACGCGCCCAACAACCTGACCTTTTGCCGCGGGGGTCTGCTCGCCGCTCCTCTGGCCACAGGAAGCCAGCGCGAGACCGGACGTCGCTAGGAGGAAAGTGAGAGCCCATGCACGCAAATTGCCAAGCTTTTTCAACGAATGCTCCCGTGTGTACCAGCGATGATCATCGGCAGACCGGTTTGACCTGCTAGACTTGAACATCCATGCATCAATAAATGGCCATCTCCGAGCCGTCGACAGAATAGGCCGCGGTCGACTGAAAATCCGGCATTTAGATTAACTGACGAATCTCAGCTCTCGCCCCCTCCGTGACGATTATGTGAGGGAATTCAGCGTAGTCGTCCCTTTATTTAACCTCTAGGAACCGCTAATAATTATCTGAACAGGAGCGTGCGATGAAGTCCGGCCGAATTGGAGTTGTTCTTGCGTCGATCGCAATTGCCGGGACAGCTATTGCTGCCGAGGTATTTGCGCCGCGTCAGTTGATGGCCCGCACTACAGCGTCCCAAAGCCTTGAAAGCGTCATTCCTCAACAATTTGGAACCTGGAAGGTGGTTCCCGAGATCAGTCCGGTCAAGCCGGTCGACCCCGAAGCTTACGTACAACCGCCGGATCCTCTTTCTGCAAAGGTTTACAGTCAGGAAGTCGCGCGTGGCTACACGGACGGTGCTGGCCACGTCGTCATGCTGCTCGTCGCCTATGGACCGGTACAAAACTATAAGCTCAAGGCACATCGACCGGAGATTTGCTACACGGCCAACGGATTTCGCGTCTCAGAGAAAACGAGTTCGGACCTGGATTACTCTGGCCACTCGCTAAAAACGACGAGATTGGTCGCAGAGCGCGAGTCCCGGTTTGAGCCCATTACTTATTGGATGAAGATTGGCAACGACATCTCGAACGGCGTCGTCGACAATCAGCTTAGCCGGCTCAAATACGGCCTGCGCGGAATCCTTCCTGATGGTGCCCTGTTCAGGGTCTCGACGATCGGCCTCCCCAAAGACGCTTCGTTCAAACTGCAAGATCAATTTATCAAAGATCTCCTGGTTGCTCTGCCGCCTCAGGAACGGGGCTTTTTCCTTGGAAATTCCTGATCGTCGTCGATGACGATGGGAACAGCGGCAAGGTTCGGTACGCGTAAGAGGGCACGGTCCCGAGCTCCGTCCGTGGCCATTGTCGTCATTTCCATCGTAGCTGCGGGGATCATGCAAGTGGCCCCGACTAGACGAGCAACGGCGCAAACGGCCGATGATACCCTTGTCGCCTACGCCGTGAACATTCACCAAACGCCCATGCAAACATGGGGACCGGGTTACGGAATCTATCTCGGTAAAGGCAATTTCCTGACAGCCGCTCACGTCGCCGGTCGGACCTGGTTTACACGACCGAAGGTCTCCATAGCGGGACAGGAATACCCCACCCGCGTCGTCAAGGAGGGCCAACTCGAGGGGACAGACCTTACTTTGCTAGCGGTCAAAGAGGATCTGTTACCGATGAGGCTGAGGCTAAGGCGCATGTCTTTATGCGATTCTCCTCCGCGGCCCGGTGAGGAAGTCGTCACCGTAGTCCCCGAAGCCGTCGTTCGCTCTCGCATCATAGCCCCGGAACGCATTCCTGCAGGAGCGCGGCGCTTCAACACAGCGATTGTCGATGTAGCAAAGACCGGAAACTCGGGATCAGGTGTCTTCGACGTGAAGCAAAGATGCCTGCTTGGCATCATGAGCCGCAAGATCAGTCAGAAGCGAACCAATCTTGTGACTCGGAAAGAAGAGACCTACGACATCGCTAAGTACTTCGTACCTGCAGCCGAGATCGCTGCGTTCGTTCCACCCGAAACGTTTTGAAGAAACTCGTCTGCTCGCTTGAAGAGACGAATGATACTCGGCTTTCAGTAATACCCGTAATAGGTATCGATTTTTTCGGTCACTTTGTTGACCACGACCCGGACCACCGGAACACGCTCGAGATGCTTTTGGCATTCCTTGATGTCAGCGACCGACGAACTTCCGACGCCGGTCACCAGCAACGCTGCATCCATTCGCGGAAAAATTGAAATGACGTCATCGCCGAGAAGCATTGGCGGCAAATCGAAGATCACGGTGTGGGAGCGGAATTCCCGCTTGATGCCTTGAAGCAATGCCGTCATTGTTTGCGAGGCCATCCACTCGGATGAGCCGGATGACAGGCCAGCCCCGGGCAAAACGAATAGACTATTGGGCCCGACGCTAGCTTTGACGACCGCTGACGAAATCGGTGAGCGGCCTTCGAGAACACCGAGAACGCCCTCGCTTTTCGGCAGTCCGAGATAGCTCGCCACCCTTGGCTTGCGGAGATCAAGATCGACAACAAGCGCCGATCTTTCGGGAAGTCGGGCAATACTCATTGCGAGATTGCAGGCTGTGACAGTCTTACCACAGCCAGCGGTTGGCGACGTAATGGCTAGAAACTGCCAATTCTTCTTATCCATCTCCTGGAGCACCTGGGTCCGGAGCATGTCATAATAGCGTCCGCTCTCGCTGCCGCCACCAAATGCCACAATGCGATTGGCCTCCAGATGATCGGCATTGAGGCGGACCTCCCGAATTGAGGACACCTCGTGTCCGACCGAAATCGGCTTCGATGCTCCGACAAGTTCTTGCTGCGGAAGATTGTCGCTGGAGCGAGCTAGTTCTACCGCTTGCCTGATCGAGTCCATTGGGATCCCTCTTGGATTACCGAAACAGGCCTGCCCGCGCCTTCGCGAGCATCAGGTCGAGCGGCGGCAAGAAGAAATAGGCGCCACCAAGAAGAGCGACGACAACGACCAACGCCAGCACGAACCAGAGGATCTTGCGGCGAGTTTGCCAGCGCAGTTCGGCCTTTGTGGCGATGTAGGGTACGGGGACGACCAATCGATTGTCGACGATCGAATAGACATCACTGCTGCGTCGAATGGCCTTGTCAGTCAATTCCATAACGAAAGTCAGGCCGGCGCCGGCAGCGAGTGCGAGCGCGAATGTAAGAGCCAGCAGCTTCGGCCGCTTTGGCTTGATCGGCTCTTGGGGAGCTGTCGGTTGCTCGATCACCTCGAGCTTTTCGGACTGCTGATCCTTTTCGAGGTTTTCACCGAGCCGAGCAGCCATCAATTTCGCTTGCGCTGCCTCGAGGTTTTTTTGCAAGCCATCCTGCTGTGCAACCAGAGCATCGAGACTTGCCGCGGCCGCAGCCTCATTTCCAGCAGGAGCTTGACCCGAAGGTTGGGCAGCGCCTTCCATCGCCTGAATCTGACGCTTCAGCGACTGAATCATCGGATGCTTGTCGGAATAGAGAGCGCTCTTCTGAATGAGCTCAGCCTTCAATTGAGCGAGCGTGCTCGTTGGCTGATCTTGTCCGGAGGTCGCCGTCGCCGGCTTGCCCTGCGCAATGCGAAGCTGAGCGATCTTGGCGTCCAGGGCCGTATTCTCAGTTTGCAATCGCTGAACTTCGCGCGTCAGAAAGCGCGATGTGTCGGTCGCGCGGGACGTTCGATCGCGAAGATCCTCGTTCAGGATTCGTGTCATTAGTTCGTTAGCGACACGAGATGCGATTACCGGATCACTGTATTCAAATCCGACCGAAAACACGATCGTCGGATTTTCGAGAGCGGCTCTGGTCCGTTGCTTGAAGTCAAGAAGGGGATCAACCGGCGCAATCTTCGCAGACTGCTTCATCAAATCTACCAGTTCAGTGACCGACATGAGCGTGCGCTTTTCAGGAAAAAGCTGGAACTTGTCTGCGATCGCGATAAGATTATCGCGCGTCATCGTCCGTTGCTGGATAACCTGAATGCGTTCTTGCGCCGCACTCGTTACGGTTGGCCGCACCAATTCCGTCGGAATCTGTTGAGACTGGACGAGAATCTTGCCTTCAGAAAGGTAGGTCGGCGGCCAGATCAGCACGCCAGCGGTTCCCGCAGCCGCGATCAGCACAAACGGAACCAACAGGAAAGCCCAACGCCGCTTGGCGATGCTCCAGTAATAGGACGGCTGCATGAGATGCGACCGGTCCTGCTCGAGCGGGCCGTCAAAATGATCCTCGAAATCAATCTTTTGCAGCATACGTTTTGTGGAACTCGGTTGATGCGACCTGCAAAGCGCGAAAAAGAAGCTTTCTCAGAACAGTCAGCCTGCAATCGACTTCCAAACAATTTAGCATCGAAATTGCATGAAGGCCCATTAATTATTGCGTCGCGAGAAAAAATTGAGTTGTCAGCCTTAATGCTGATTGTGAGTCGTTTCTTCAGGTAAATTCGTTCAATACTTGGCACTAAGCTCACCGGAATTCCGTGGGTTAAGCTACATTGCGACCCGGCGGCAGAGAACGGCAGGATGTACGAGGCATTTTATCAACTACGCGAGAAGCCGTTTTCGATCCTGCCTGACCCAGATCTGATCTACTGGGGCAAGATGCACTCGATGGCGTTCACGATGCTGGAGTTCGGCATCATGAACAATGCCGGATTTACGGTCATCACGGGCGAAATCGGCTCTGGCAAAACGACGCTCGTACGGCATCTCCTCAAGAAGCTTAGCCCGACCCTCACGCTAGGCCTGATCTCCAGCTCTCCCCAGGGCCGCGAGGAGCTTCTCCAATGGATTCTGATGGCCTTAGGGCAGCCGTTTGACGGAAATTACCCACATCTTTTCAAAAACTTACAAGATTTCCTGCATGGGCAATATGCGGCTGGCCGACGTACCGTCCTAATTATCGACGAGGCACAAAATCTCGAGGCTGAAGCGCTGGAGCACCTGCGGATGCTATCCAACATCAACGCAGATAAATTCCAGGTTTTACAGCTTATACTAGTTGGCCAGCCACAATTGCGGGATCTACTCCTGCTTCCGAAGCTGCACCAGTTTGCGCAGCGCATTTCCTCCGACTTCCACCTCCGGCCTTTGGATAGCCGTGAGGTCGCCAGCTATATCGCCTTCCGCCTTCAGGCGGTGGGGGCCCCTCGCCCGCTCTTCACCCAGGAAGCCTGTGCCCTGATTGGAACCGCCAGCGGCGGGATTCCGCGCATGATCAATGTCCTGTGCGACACCGCCCTGGTTTACGGGTTCGCCAACGACCAAAAGGTGATTGGCGAACAACTGGTACGCGACGTTATTGCAGACAAGCAACAGTACAGCATTTTTCCCGTGAAGCAGCTCTCGCGGGTTCCTTAAAAGGCCATAACCCATTAATTTCCGGCGGTTGCTGGCGGAATCGCTGGCATGTCTTGGCTTGAGTTGTTCAGCAAGATTTAGGGTTAATGGTTTACTTCGCTCATCTGCGGCTTCGCGAAGAGGAAAGAAACATGCGGACGATTTTGCTGGCACTGTTCATGGCAATCTTTGCCACATCGGCCTACTCACAGACGCTGAAGCCAGGAGATACCCTGTCAATTACGGTGCTGCAGGATCCGAAGCTTGACCGGACGGTTGTCGTTGATCCGCTAGGCGAAATTGCCTTTCCGCTTGCTGGACATATCCGAGCTCGCGGACTGACCCCTCTGGCCCTCGAAAATGTTCTGCGGAACAAGCTGAAGCCCAACTACAAAGATGATGCCTTGGATGTGACGGTTGCGCTCGCCAATGCCCCCAAAGACGTTCCTGAGGAGGACCTGAAGCCGAAGTTTTTCATCACGGGTGAGGTCTTAAGGCCAGGCCCGTACGTAATTCGGCAGCCCACGACATTGATGCAGGCGATCTCGCTCGCTGGCGGCCTCGGTCCCTATGCCGCGAAGAAGCGAATTCAGGTGCGCCGGCGCGCCCCCGGCGGCGACGAGACGATCTATGTGTTCAACTACAGGGCATATGAAGCCGGCGCCGACCTTGAAGGCAACATTGCCTTGAGGGCGGGCGACGTGATCATGGTCCCGGAACGAGGATTCTTCGACTAGGACGCCAACCCTAAGTGCACCCGGGGGCGGGACCAACAGTGAAGAAGATTGCGATTGCGGCCTCAATCTCGCTCGGGCTTACCCCAGCGACCGCTTTCGCATGGGATTGGTCGCTCAAGACCTCTGAGAGCGAGACAGTCGAGCTCAATAGCAACCAGTTTTTGAGAGCCTCTCCGGCAGGTTCGCTTGGTTCGTATTCGACGATCACCGGAACAGCTGAGGCTCTGACACCGACTTCCAAGCTCATCTTGGACGGCGATGGCTCGTACAGGAAATATTGGGGGCCGGGCGCCGACGGGGTGCCAGAGTCGCTTTCCTACGGAGCGAAAGCGCACTACGAGCAGTCTGGCAAGGACAAGTTCGACCGCGAATTCGTCGAAGCCGTATGGAGACAACAGAGCACGTCGCTAGCGCTGTTGAATGATCTGGGCGTCATATCTCCGGCCACAGGCTTTCTAGACCGTGTCACTGCGACCGGTGGAATCGATCGAGCGTTCAACGCGCGCGATACAGTCAGCCTGTTTGCGACATCATCGCGCACTTACTATGAGCCTTCGAGCGGAGGGACCGCTTTTACAGATACGCTAGCCCGAGGATCATGGCGACACGGCGTCAGTTCAACGACAGGGCTCAGTCTTTCGTCTGAGGCCGAACACCTCGCCTACGACAATGCATCCAGCACACAAATTGACATTTTCCGTAATCAGATCGGCATCGACACCGCATTGTCTCCCTTGCTGTCTTTTAAGGGCAATGTTGGCGCTGCGTATCTTGTAACGGACCGTGGCGTTTCGACATCCGCGATCGGTGGCGTGACTTCGAACACTCCAATTGGTAGCACTGCGCTCGACTGGATCGGCGACGCCATTCTAACCTATAAGTTCTTGAAGACGGCGACGCTTTCAGTCGTTGCAAGCCAATCTGTTGGACCGAGCATTGTGGGTTCACTGATCAAACGAGACAGCGTCAGCGCCAGCGTGAACTATCTCATCAACAGCCGCGAGAATCTGACCATCTCGGCAAGCGGCAACCGGCAGATCGCCACCACCACGACTGATTACGCATCGATTTCTGCAACCTACGGATACAATCCAATACGCGACATATCCTTACAGTTTACTTATCGCTATCAGCACCGCTTTGCGAGCACGGGAACGACGATCTTCGACCCGTTGACCGGGACCCCGACGGTTTCTGGCACCGGTCCTGCAGACTCGCACAGCGTGATGTTCGTAGCCACCCACAATTTCCTCGTGCTACCACACGGAAATTAGAGCGTCTTCTTAATCGCGTCCTGGATGTTCTTCTTGAGCTCGGTGCCATCGGGCTCAAGCTTGTTCGCTGTGTCCAGCTCTTCCTTGGCCTTCTGCGTCTGCCCATCCGCAGCGTAAGCAAGACCGAGATGATAGTGCACTGCCGAGAGATTTGCCGACTTCGCCGCACGCTCAAGAATGGCGATGGCCGACTTGACGTCACCTTGCTTGAAGCGCGCCCATCCAACGGTATCCTGAAATTGGGGAACGTTCGAAGCCTTAAGCGTCTCGGCTAGGGCGGCAACCCTATCAAGGCTTTCCTTGTCGGACCGTGTATCCAGAAGCAGGCTTGCGAGATTGTTGATCACAACGAGTGATTGGGCTTGCGGCTGGTCCTTTAGGATCGACTCATATTGGGCAATCGCAGCCAGGTTGTCATTTTTCAGGATCTGAAGGCTAGCAGAGGTCATCCTCAGCGGAATATTTTGCGGAACCTCTTTCAAGCCGCTCTGCAGAACATTGCCAGCAGCGTCATAGTTCTTGATTCGAATGTAATATTCCGACAGCGCGGCGTAGCCGGAGGGGTCCTTGGGCTTCTGCTTGATGGCTTCCTGAAAGCTGGCAATTGCATCCTGGTCTCTCTTTTGCGCAAGTCTGGTTTGGCCAAGGATAACTAAGAGCTCTGCGTTGCCCGGATTGCGCTTATTTAAGTCCTGCAAGAGTGCCGCAGCATCGTCGGCTCGCCCCGCTCTGATGTAAGCTGATGCCAGCGTTACTGCAGGCTGGATTGCTTCCGGTGCCGCTTTGTAGGCATCCTCGAGTGCGGCAACGCTCTCGCCGATGCGTTGCTGACCAGCATAGGCAGCCGCTTTTATCTGATCGGACACAACACGACCGTCTTTGTTGGCAGATATGGTCTGCGCGAGCGCTAACGCGCCGTCCCAATTCTGACGACTGAGTTTGATCTGAGCGAGCGACGAGAGGATCTGCAGATTGCCTGGATAGCGGGCGAGGACCTCGTTCAAAATATCCTCCGCGCGCGCGGCGTCATTTCGACGCTGAAGGAAAGCAACGTACCTTAAAGCAACCTCCGGATTGAGGTTTGTGTTTTTCAAAGCATCAGCATATTGGCGGTCTGCAAGCTCGGGCTTCCCCCCTTGCTCATAGGCCAAAGCGAGCGCAAGCAACAGCTCCGGCGATTTGGGCTGATCGTTAAGCGCCTCGCGCAGATCCGCAATCGCGCTATCCGTTTGCCCCTTGTCCAGGCTTAGTGCTGCGCGGAGCCGAAGGGCTCCTGAATTTCTACGGTCCTTCGAAAGAACTTCCGTGATCAACGGCTCCGCCGCGGCCTTATCACCCTTTGCGGTCAACATTTCCGCAAGTCTGACCTGGACCTTGATCTTGCGGTCGGAATTATCGACCTCGGTAGCTAGTTTTTGCAGCTCAGAAATCGCGTCGGCCTGTCGATTTGCAATAAAATCAAGCTCGGCCAAGGCAAATTTGAAATCGAATGTATCGCCCCCTGCCTTGATTTTGGAATCGAGTTCGGCCCGCGCAGCATCGGCGCCTTTGAAAGTATTGAGAAAGCGGACGAGTTCAAGCTCAAGCTTGCTGTCGGACGGATTAGACCCGACCCGCGCGCGCAACTCTTTCTCGGCATCGTCGAACTTTCGCTCAGCCGTTAGGATTTGGATCAACTGCACGCGATGCGACGCATCCTGTGGATCATCGATTACCAATTGGCGCGCTAGCTTTTCAGCTTCTGCTAGATCGCCTTTCCTCACAAGAATTTCGAGACGCAGTCGTGTAGCCCGCAAACGGTCTGCGCCCTGCGCTTGCGCGGGGAGCGCATCAAGCATTTTAAGGGCACCTGCGCTATCACCTTCCGCCAACTTCTTCGATGCAAGCAAAGTCACCGCGTCAATATTCGTTGGGTCGATCTCATAGGCGCGCTGTGCTTCGCGCATCGCTCCGGCAGCATCGTTGGTTCGGACGAGTGCAAGCGCCCGGACTGCATGAAGCGCTGCATTTGGTTTGTCGCCTTCGTCGGCGGCATCTAGGATCTTGATTGCCGGTTCGGCTGCCCCGCCCGCAACCATGATCCGCGCAAGCTTCGCTTTTGCATCGATATCCTTGGGATCGAGTTCGACAATCCGGCGAAGATCAAGAAATAGCGAATTAGCTTTCGTACGCTCGTCGATCCCCGCTAGCGCTTTCCAGACCTCGACCTTATCGCTCTTATATTTAACAGCTTTGAGGAGCTCGAGCCTCGCGCCGAGGTCATCGTTCTTGGCGATGAGGGCCATTCCGCTGTCGTAATATTCCTGCGCACGCTGATCTGGCGAGCCGCAACCCGCCAGCGCAGTGGTCGCCAGGACGAAGCAAAGTCTCTTCCAGGGCGTCTTACGGACAAAGCTGAATTCCAAATCAAGACCAGCATTCATTTTGGTATCCAAACTTTTGCTCGCTCGCGACCGCGGCGATCTAGCCTAGTAGAGCGCAGAATTAGCCTTCGGCCAGCAGAAATTCAAACCTGTTCCGCCGGAAAATTCGCCGCAGGCGTGGAGAAACACTTGTCATGGTCAACGACAGCCCCTTGTGCTCAAGCTGCTGTCGGAAGCAGATCAACGCACCGAAGAACCGGCCATCCATTCGATCGACGCCGGCCAGATCGAGCTTGAGCCATTTGTTGTCATTTACGGCCTGCCGAACGAACGGCGTCAAGCAATCGACTTTTTCGCCAGTGACCGCCCCGGACAGCCTGAGCGTTATGCCGTCGTCATGCAAATTTGCACGAACTTCGAATTCGGCGTGCTCCCGGGTCGATCTGGCCGTGATCGCCAGCGGTAGCACGCAGGTGCAGAGAATCTGCAGGAGTGCCTTGCCATCAGCCCAGTAGCGCCGCCAGAGATAAGGCTCCTCCTTAATTCGCCAGAGCCATTCGAATCCCGTGCTACGCAGCAAAGGCGGCGCCCGCTTAATCGTGCCTGCCTCGAAATTGATCGTGGCGCCGAACTGCGCCCGAATTGGAACCGTGAGTTGATGGTGGTTGCGCAAAAGCCAGGCTTGCGCCTTCTCGGCATTCAGAAAGACAGCCAGAAGGTCCGCCCCACTTGCGTTGATCTGAGAAATGATATCTGGCGAGCTTAGTTCCTCGACAGATCCAAAGCCCGGGTTCAGCACACCGACGCATTCGAGACCGCATAGTTCGGCGTTTAGCTTCTCGCCGACCTTCACGGCCAAATCCCCGGTCCCACCAAACAGAAAAACGCGCAACCTTTTCTCTGTTCTAGATTTCAACCGGCCGAAAAGATCGGATCCCGCCACCCTCTCCCTGATGGGAACTCGAAGCAGCTTCGCAATCCAGATGAGGGGCATTCCATCTGCGAGGCAGAGATCACTCAGGAGAATGCTGTCACGAAACGCAGGACTTTCATGACTCTTGATCAGGAAGTTGACATTAGGGGTCGAAATTAGGAATGGCTCGCGCCTCTCGATAGCTGAGTCCATAGCCCGCAATAGCGTCCCGAAATCTATTGCATCGACCGGTAATCCGAGCAGACCATAGAGTTGCCGCGCAGCAACTCGGCAACGTCCACTTCCGTCAATAACTTCCGTTTCCAAGCGCGGAGCAATAGCGCCTGCTGGGCCAATCCGCGCGGTTTGTATGGTTCTCAATTAGAAGTCTTTCGAATTGACAAATTGGTCGGCCATAAAATCGCCTGCAGAATTCCATTTTTGAAAGGCGTCATCCAGTTAACACACGAATGGCGACAACTGGAAGCCGATTTAATTGCGGTGATTAATGGAGTTCGCTCGGACCGTCGGCGGAACCGATTCACCTTGCTGCAACGTCGAGGCCGCGTTTTGTCCTTGGTTCGACGGGTCAATCTTGCGCATAATCAGCCTAGTGCGATAGGCTGCAAAGCTTGCAAAGGGACCGAGTAACCGGTCTCGGACCATTTATTTCTGGCTGGCTTGGGTAATGTTCGAAAACGTCAGGGCCGATTTTGCTTCGTATGGCCGTGACTGCGGGGCCCAGGGCTTCTGGGTCATGCTTGTGTATCGCTTTGGGCGCTGGCGCTACAGGATCCGGCCGGCGCTGCTGCGCAAGCCGATCTCGCTTCTCTACAAGATCCTATACAAGCTCGTTCAGATACTGACGGGGATCGAACTGCCTTGCGAAACCGTGGTCGGCCGTAATTTCGTGATCGACCATTTCGGCGGGATCATCGTCAGCGGCTATGCCCGCTTCGGTGACAATTGCAGGATCCGGAACGGCGTTGTGGTCGGATTGCGCCGCGTCGACGAGCCCTGCGCGCCGGAGATCGGTGACAATGTCGACATCGGCGCTGGCGCCAAATTGCTGGGGCCGATCAAGATCGGCGACAACGTCGTGATCGGAGCAAACGCCGTGGTGCTCTCGGATGTGCCGGCGAATTCGCTCGCGATCGGCGTACCCGCCATCGTCAAGCCGCGCCGTCCGGAAGCCCTGCGGGACGTGGCGCTGTGACCGGGAGCGACAGACCCGTCCCGTCGACCTGCGGCGTCGTGGCGATCGGCCGCAACGAGGGCGAGCGCCTAAAGCGGTGCCTGTCGTCTGCCCGGCAGGCGCAAATGATTATCTATGTCGATTCCGGCTCGAGCGACGGCTCGGTCGCCTGGGCACGGGGCCAGGGAGTCGAGGTGGTCGAGCTCGACACCAGCGCCGGCTTCACGGCTGCGCGAGCCCGCAATGCAGGGTTTCGACGGCTGATGGAATTGGCCACCCAGTTGCAGTTGGTGCAATTCGTCGATGGTGATTGCGAGCTCGTTGACGGCTGGCTGGACGCGGCAATCGCGTTCCTGGAGCAGCAGGCGGATGCGGCTGCGGTGTTCGGGCGGCGCCGAGAGCGGCATCCGGAACGTTCGATCTATAACCGGATCTGCGATGCCGAGTGGGACGTGCCGCTCGGCCATGCGCGCGCCTGCGGCGGCGACGTGATGATGCGGACAGCGGCACTGGAGCAGGCCGGCGGCTATCGCGACGACTTCATTGCCGGCGAGGAGCCGGAGCTGTGCGTCCGGCTGCGCGCGGCCGGCTGGACGATCTGGCGGATCGACGCCGAGATGACGCGGCATGACGCCGCGATGACGCGGTTCGGCCAGTGGTGGCGCCGCAACGTGCGGAGCGGCTACGCCTTTGCGCTGGGGCGGTTCCACCACGGCGCGCCGCCGGAGCAGCTCTGGGTGTGGGAGAGCCGGAGAGCCTGGCTGTGGGGCATCTGGCTGCCGCTGGCCTGTGCGGCGGCCGTGATCGGCTTCGGCGCCCCCGGCCTCGCCCTGCTGCTGATCTACCCCGTCCAGCTGCTGCGCCGCATCCCGCGGCAGCCGGGCGGCCTGCGCGACCGCATCGGGTTCGCCGCCCTCGAGCTCGTGGGGCGGTTTGCCGAAGGCCTGGGCCAGCTCAGGTTTGCCGCCCACCGCCTGTTCGGAGGGGGGAGCCAGATCATCGAGTACAAGTGAGGCGGCGGCGACGCCGAGCCCCCTGATCATGAAAAGTGAAAAACAACCCCATGCACAGTAGAACGCCCGCTTTTGCAGGGGACCCGTAGAATTCTATTAAGCCATTGATATACCAACAAAATCAAAAGATTGTCACGCGAAATGGACACCCTTGAGATTCCGCCCGACTCCCCTCCGCCGCAAGTGAGCGCAACCACACCGGATTGGTCGCGCGAGGACGTCACCTCATTTTGGCAGCCGAGCCGACAGTTGCTGAAGACCATCCGCGGATACCAGAAGCACGTAAACAGAAGAGGCGCGCTCTCGATCTTGCGCAGACGTCTCTACGTCCTCGAGCACCGCTTCTGGAGCGTCGTGACGGGCGCCGACATCCCTCTCACCTGCAACATAGGGGGCGGGCTTCTGATGCCACATCCCAATGGGATCGTAATTCATCCCCAAGCGATCATCGGCGTGAACTGCCTGTTGTTCCAGCAGGTAACGATTGGGACGCGCCGTGGCGGCGGCGTGCCTGTCCTGGAAGGCCACGTCGATGTCGGCTGTGGCGCCAGGATACTCGGGGCGGTGACCATACCCGCCCACTCCGAAGTCTCCGCGAATGCTGTCGTTACTTCGTGGCCTCCGAGGAACTAAATGAAGTCCTTCGGCTCTCAATTATTGTGGAATGGCCTTCTCCAGAGCATCGCGGAAAGACTTCCGGCTATCGAAGAATTGCTCCCTCAAATCGGCACAAGCCAGAGTGAGCCGCTCGTAAAGTTCGGGAGAATCCACGAGCGATAGGATTGCGTCCACATAGCTCATGACATCGTCAGTCACGGCGCTCACAGCCGCTGACTGCAAGAGTTCCAATGCCGGCACCACCGGATTGGTTACGATCGGGCGGCCCAGCAATACAGGCTCGACTGCCGTCATCGCTAACCCTTCTTCGAATCCGCTCCGCGTCGGAATAATGGCCGCGTGACTCTCTACCAATAACTGCCTCAGAGCTTCAGGTTCTACCCGTCCCTTGATGTCGATCACTCGGCCAAGATCAAGCTCATCTCGCTTCAGTCTTAAGAGTTCCAGTTCCGGTCCATCCCCGCATATGCACAAGGTGACGGCACCTGGCCGCCTGTGCTCAAGCATCGCAATGATATCCAGGAGATCGAAAACGCCCTTTTCTCGAATTATCCGCCCTGCAAAAAGCAGCCGAAATGGAACCGCGCTCGATGGTGGAGGGTGGAGCAAAAACGCGGCTCGATCGAATTGAGGGACTATAGTCAATAGTCGGATGCAATGACCTGCCGTCGCCTCCTCAACTTGACGGGCGCATTCGGGCGAAACGCAAATTGTGGCGCTGGCGAAATACCGGAAGAAGAGTGCATCAGTGTTGTCCAGAAATCTCCTCAAGATCGACCGGCGCCGAAATCCAGCGGGCCACAGCGTGTTGTGAAGAACAGGGATCACCTTGATCGAGAACAACGAAAACAACATCAAAACAAAGTAGTGAGTCGTTCCGGACTGAATAACCGCGTAGTCCGCTCGAAAGCGAACGGCCGAAATCAACAGCCGCAGTCCGTATCCTATCTCGACAAAATGATAGCCGATCCCTTGCGATATCGCTTTAGGTCGATGCTCGATTTGAAATTGCCCATCCACCAATCTGCACGGCGGAGACCTTGACGCGATCAGCAGAGCGATCACCTCCCTGTCTCGACAGAAGGCCTCGAACTCGCTTGAGAACGTCACCGACATCTGGCTTGGGTCTGCAAGCCCTGCCCGCCAGAACTTGTGAGCGCCAATTACATTCCCTGGACCAGCCGCAAAGATAATTCTCAGCAGTCGTTCTCTGGTGCCATCCGTCATCCGAGCATTTCCGTCATTCTAGCAAATAGCTTCAGCGGCACAGTATGTTGCGGGGATTCATCTTATATTGTAGTTAGCTCGACAAAGGTTGTGGAGCTCTGTCGCGGGATTAAGCACGTTTTGGCTGAATAATTTCCAGTAGTTGAATCAGTCTCGGTCATAAAGTAGCGCTTTCTGTCTAATACTTTGGACAAAACTTAATGCAGCCGAATTCGTCTCCCGCGGCAACCTTTCTGTTTTGCATTGAATCGGGGATTCTCGAGAGCCAAACTTTGCTGGCGATCGAGTGTCTCCGCAGGTTTGGCGGAAACCAGGCGCGAGCACCGGTTCTGGCCGTGACTCCTCGCAGAGGGCCCTCACTGACGCCGTCTACTTACCGCAGATTGGAAGAGCTCGACGTTAGATACGTGCGTAGCGATCAGCGGAATTCATGGGACTGGTTTACCTATATGAACAAGGGCTTGGCTGCCAGGTTCGGCGACGAGCTTGCCCAAACCGAGCAAGTTATATGGCTGGACTCTGATGTCCTGGTGGTTTCATCCCCCGATCCACTTCTGCTGCAGTCGCATGAGGATTTCGCGTGTGGCTCCATCAACAAGAATGTCGGGTCTACAGGCCCGGAAGATCCTTTCGACGCATATTGGCAAGCCCTGGCGGATGCATATCAAACTTCCGTCGATAGCTTACCTTGGGTGGTCACTCAGCGGGATAGTCAGCGAGTACGTCTTAGATTGCATTCGGGCGTATATTCATTTCGCCGAGGCCGGGGATTGGGAGCGCGTTTTGTAGCCGATCTCGAAACCATGCTCGGCAGTCACGTTGCGTTTAGCCGAAAGCTGCCGCAACCCGGCGACGATGTCGCCCTTGCGTTCTCGATCGCGGAACTCAAGCTGCGCTGGCGCAATTTGTCACAGTTATGTAACTACCAGATGGCTCCCTCGTCCCCATCTTACTCCAGGGACGAAGCTCGTCAGGCTCAAATCCTGCATTACCACCACACGCTAAGTACGCGGTCCGGGTCGGACTGGTTCATCAACGAACTTCAGACCTTTAGGCCCGACGTCGCAACTTGGTTGAGGCCCCGACTACCACTGAATCGACGTGCTGGCGGGTTGCTACGACTTGCGGAGAGACGGCTTTTGCGGATGGTCCGAACGAACCACCAACGGAAGCACGAGGCACAATGCAGATTCATGGTTCATGAATAAGCACCATGACGTGAGGACTGAAGACCGACAAGTACCGCTGCGCCGACGCGTCATCGGCGCCAGCATTTGGAGTCTCGCAGGGTTCGGTACCAGCCAATTCATCAGGTTTGGCGGCAATCTCGTTATGACCCGACTGCTAGCGCCAGACATGTTCGGGATCATGGCAGTTGCGACAGTCGTCATGTCCACACTAGGCGTGTTTAGCGACCTCGGTTTGAAGCAAAGTGTCATCCAGAGCAAGCGCGGGAACGAGGTCAGCTTCCTAAATACAATCTGGACAATCCAGATATTGCGTGGACTCCAACTCGGCCTTGCGGCGTTTGCTGTCGCCATTGCCGTGGGCGTCGTGGCCCATTACGGGTGGCTATCGGCCGTAAGCGTATACGCCGACGCCCGTGTCCCGTACGTCATCGCCGCGGTGTCGGCCACTGCAATCATCACCGGCTTCGCTTCCACGAAGGTCTATCAGGCGAGCCGGGATCTTCAGATTGGAAGACTGACATTGATTGAAGTCGCAGCCCAGATTGCCGGGCTGGCCTCCATGCTCGGCTGGATCGCCATTGAACGATCAATTTGGGCTCTAGTTGCAGGAAGCATTGTCGCCGCAACGACAAGCAGCTGTCTGAGCCACCTTGTGCTGCCGGGTCACAAAAGCCGCTGGGAGTGGAATCGTCCCGCCATTCGCGAGGTCATGCAATTCGGGAAGTGGATATTACTGACCTCAATCGTGGGTGCTCTCATTGCGAACCTGGATCGCCTCCTACTTGCGGCCATGGTCGACCCTACAACTTTGGGCGTCTACGCAATCGCGTTCAACATGTTTCTCTCAATTGAGCAACTTCTTATGAGAGTAGTGGCCGGCATCGCTTACCCTGCAATTAGTGAGGTTGTTCGCAATCGTCCCGACAATCTGAAGCGAGCATACTACAAGCTCCATCCGGTAGTCGCGTCCCTAGCTTATGCTGCGGCGGGATTCCTCGGCTCATATGCACCCAGACTAATAGGCCTCATGTAC
>Ga0105237_10000155_pt1 | contig 96466 bp, 84 predicted proteins | sample KBSC24metaG_FD_81520 | JGI IMG/M metagenome (GOLD analysis project Ga0105237, IMG submission 81520) | Corn rhizosphere microbial communities from Kellogg Biological Station, Michigan, USA - KBS C2-4 metaG | ecosystem: Host-associated > Plants > Roots > Rhizosphere > Soil | place: Michigan, USA...
CAACTTGCGGCGCGTGCCCTCGACGCCCAGTTCGAACGGCTTCGAGCCGAGCTCGACCTCCTTCTTCACCGACTGGTAGCGGTAGGCGCCGCTGTCTTGCCGGGCCAGCACCGACACGTACTTGCGCTCGAACGTGACGGCGCGCAGCCCGTCGACCTTGACGCGCTTGCCGGTGGGGCCGATGGCGATCAGCTCGACGTGGCGCTCGGTGCCGCGGCTCATGTAGCCCAGCTCGCCGTCGGTCTTGTAACCCAGCAGGTAGGGCTGGGGGGACACCACGGCCGAGGCATCGGCGACGACGCTGCGGCCGCCCTCCGCCTCGAACCCCTCCACCGTCACGTTCAGGCGGTAGGTGGCGTTCGCGAACCGCTTCAGGCCCAGGTCGACGTCCGCCACGCCCTCGTCGTTGGTGGTGGCGTCCGCCAGCGTCTCGCTGACGCCCTCCTTGGGGCGCAGGCGATCGAAGAACTGGTAGTCGCGCCACTTGCCGAAGGCGGGCACCCAGGGGGACAGCGTCATCCGGGCGCGGACCTTGCGATGGGCCGCCGGCGTGCCGAACAGGTTGGCCAGCGTGACCCGCGCCTTCAGGTCGGTCGGGGGCACCCAGCCCTCCGGGTTCTCCTGGGAGAAGCTGGCGCGGATCTTCATGCGATCGGGTAGGAACTCGCGGACCTGCACCGTGGTCGAGCCCAGCAGGTCGGAGGGGTGGCCGTCCTTCACCACGTACAGGTTCACGGCGTACGTTCCGGCGGGCGCGATCTCGGGCGTGGTGTGCCGGATCTCCTCGAACCCGGCCGCCGAGAGCTTCAGCTTCTGCTCCTTCACGGGCAGGCCGCGGGCGTCGGTGACGATCACCTCCAGCGGGATGCCCGCCAGCTTGCCCGACCAGTCCTTGTTCTTCACGATCACCCCGACCCGGATCTCGTCACCGGGACGGTAGATGCCGCGGTCCGAGAACAGGAAGGCGGTCAGGCCCTTCGCGGCGCCGCTGGTCGGCTCCTCGCTGGCGCCGCCCACGTCGAAGCGCGAGGTGTTCAGCATCCGATCGTAGCGGCCGATGGGCAGGAACGACTGGTCGCGCCCGCTGGTGACCAGGTACAGGGCTGGCTCCTTCTCGCGGCGCAGGTCCTTGAACGGGGGCAGGGCGGCGTGGCCGTCCTTGGCGGTGACCGCGTCCGCCACCGCCTGCCCGTTCTTCCCCAGCACCTGGATGCGGGCGCCGCCTACCGGCTCACCGGTGCGGGTCGATTGCACGAACAGGTCGTGGCCGCCGTCCAGGCTCTCCTTCACCATCACGCCCAGGTCGGTCACCAGGATCAGGCGCGTGTCGCTGTCGCCCAGCAGCGCCTTGGTGTCCGGATCGAAGCTCTGCGCCCGCAGCAGGAACAGGCCCCGCCGCTCGCCCCCCGCGCCGCCGCCCAGGTACTTGGTCAGATCCAGGCCGTCGTACTCCGGCTTGCCGGGGCTGGCGGTCAGGGGATGCGTCTCCTCGAAGAACTCGGCCAGGTTCGCGTCGTCGAAGCGGTAGTTCCACTGCGGCCGCGAGAAGGCCCCCGCGCTCTGCGTGACCAGGTGCTGGAGCTGATCCGGCAGCACCCGGCCGATCTCGTACTTGATGGCGGGGACGTCGCGCGCCAGCACCGGCACCTTGTGGTCGCCGCTCTGCGCCAGCAGCGCCCCGTCCTGCAGGATGCGCAGCATCCGCGGGTAGGGCGGCACCGCCACGACCGTCTGGAACGTCTCCCCCAGCACGTAGCCTCCGAAGCCGCGCAACCCCTTGTCCACGCGCACGTACACCTGGCGGCCGACCGGCACCTTCAGGCGAAAAGAGTGCTGGGTCGGAAACTCCGCCTCGCTGGCGATCGCCGTCAGCGCCACCGCCGTGCCCCGTTGCAGCTCCTCGGGCGCGATCTGCGCGGCATCGCCGTAGGAGGCGGGCTTGCCGTCGGCGGTCTGGGCAGGCAGCAGCGTGACCTTCAGCGCCCGCGCCACCTCCTTGTTCGCCACGCCGATGCTGGTCTCGACGATCAGCGCCTGCTCGGGCTCGTAGCGTTCGTTGTCGACCAGGCTCAGCTGGGCGCCGCCGACCTTCAGGAAGTTGTACAGGCCCGGCACCACCACCTTCTCGGTCAGCTCACGGCTCTCCGGTGGACCGCCGCGCGCCGCCTTGGTCCCCGGCGCCAGGGTGATCCACAGGACGGCGTCGTGCCGCGGGATGGCGATGGGCGTCGAGTGGGCGTACGCAGCGCCCTTGAAGCGGTCATACGAGACGTGGGCCTGGTAGTCGGCCGGGGCGTCTTCCTTGTCGCCGGGAACCAGGCGCATCTTGATGCGCCCCTCGAACGACGCCGGATCGACCGGGTGGGTGAAGGCGAAGGTCGCGATGACCTTCTTCAGGGTCGGGTTCAGGGGGTCTTGATAGAACTGTGCCTCGGCGATGCGCGCCTCGAACCGGGGCGTGGTGAACGGCAGCTCGTACTGCGCCAGCCTCACGTGCCCCGCCAGCAGGCCCTTCTTGGCCAGCTTCACCACCAGCGGCTCGCCGACCGGCCAGTCCAGCTTCGGCGTGAACGTCAGCTCGCGATCCGAGACCCAGCGCCAGGTCCCCTCCAGCTTGGGGGGACCGCCCCTGGTGACGCCGGCCAGCAGGCCGGTGCGGCCGGCCTCGAACACGACCCCGCTGGTGATCGGCTTGTCCAGCTTGTCGAGCGGCGCCACCGAGTCCTCGAACTCCAGGCGCAGCGGCCGCGGGTGCAGCTTCTCCTCCAGATGCGTGGGCTCCGGCTCGACCAGGTGCCAGGCCACGGTCAGGGGTTTGGGGCGGTGCTCCCACCAGCGCATGGCGGCCACGCCACCGCCCACGGTCGCCACCACCGTGAGCAGCAGGACCAGCGCCTTCGGTTTTTCCGCGCGCGCCCAGGCGCCGGCCCGTCCGCCGCCCCGGCCCACCGCCCGGGCCCAGGGGGGCGGGCTCCAGGACCCGAACAGGTACGCGAGGCCCCGGCCCGCCCGCCGCGCGAGGCGGCCTGCCACTGTCGACTTGCCGTCGCGTTCACTCATCGGGCTCGAACCTCCGCAAAGATCGAGCTGATAGGCTCGGGGCCAGCGTCGATCATGTCAAGACGGCCGAAATGGCGCGAAAGGCCAGCCGAATCGATCGCCGTCCGATATTGTCTGCCGCCATGAGCAAGGTTCACTTCGTGGGTGGCGAAAAAGGTGGGGTGGGCAAGTCCGTGGTCGCTCGCCTGCTGTGCCAGTACTGCATCGACAAGAAGCTTCCCTTTGCCGCCGTCGACGCCGACGGCTCGCACGGCACGCTGTCCCGTCACTACGGCGGGTTCACCAGGCCCGTCGATCTCGGCGAGTTCGAGAGCGCGGATCAGATCCTCACCCTGGCCGGTGACGCCGATCAGCGGGTGATCGTCGATCTGCCGGCGCAGAGCCAGCGCCCCCTGTTCGCCTGGATGGCGGCCACCGGCGCGGTGGCGCTGGCTGCCGAGAACGGCGTGCGCATGGTCTTCTGGCACGTCATCGACGACGGCAAGGATTCGCTGACCACGCTGGACCGCCTGTTCGCCCAGCTGGACCGCACCGTGCAGTACTGCATCGTCAAGAACGGGGGCCGCGGCGGCAAGGACTTCTCGCTGTTCGAGGAGTCGCAGACGCACGCCCGGGCCCGCGAGCTGGGCGCGACCATCCTGCACCTGCCCGAGCTGCACGCGGCCGCCATGCAGAAGATCGATCGCCTGGACGCCAGCTTCTGGGCGGCGATCAGCAACCACGACTACGGCGCCGACACGTTCACGCGCATGGATCGGCAGCGCATCAACGTGTGGATGGCGGCCTGCTACGCCCAGCTCGACGCCCCGGATCTCCTGTGACGTCGAGGGCGGTGCCCTAGAACTCGCTGGCGGCGCCGGACGTGCCGAAGGCCACCAGCTCCATGGTGGTCGGTTTGTCGACGCCCTTCGACTTCACCATCCCCGACAGGGGCACCGCCGGGTGCGACCACGAGTCGGAGACGCTGCGGAAGCCGGCCCACTGGGCGTCCGTGCGCACGCGATAACAGCCGGTGAAATGTCCGGCGGGCACGGTGGCGTCGTCCTGGGGCATGCCCTGCCAGTTCACCACCAGCATGGAGACGGCGCTCTTGTACATCGACTGCATCATCGGCATCACGCCGGGGGGCAGCTCGTTCACGCGTCCCTTGGTGTCCTTCATCTTCAAGGCGCGGATCTCGATCTGCGACGGATCCATCCGGTTGCCGAAGGCGACGACCATCTGCTGCATCATCTTGCCGGTGTAACCCTCGTGTACGGTCTCGATGACGAAGGCATCACCCTCCTGGCGCAGGATCTTGTACGTTATGAACGACGGCTCGCCCTTCTCGTTCACCAGCTTGTGCTGCGTCCACTGCCCGGCGGCCAGCGGCATGGGCACGAAGCCCGTGGGGGCGGGGAAGGCGTCGGCCGAGGCGTGCAGCGCGGCCACCCGGCCGTCGATGTCGGCCTTGGCCGCGGCGTCGATGGACGGACCGCAGCCGGTCGCGGTCAGCGCGGTCAAAGCAGCGCTGCAGATGAGGCCAGGCGCGAACCTGCCGAGCCGTTCGAGGTTCCCACGACGACGTCGTACGTTCATGCGGCGCATATTGCCTGTTGCAAACTTGCAAATCAATGGCGACGCGAAGAGGTCACCGAGGCCGCGCTGCCGGTCACCAGGCCAGCCGAAAGCTGGAGGTGTAGCCCTCCGCCGTGCCGCCGTTCAGGAACCACTGCGTGTAGCCCAGCCGGATGAACCAGCGGGGCAGCGGGGTTCCCGTGGTGGTGATGGGAAACGGACCCAGCGCCGGACCGAGCGCCCCCACCTCGATGTCGAGGCCGGCGTCCAGGGACAGCACGCCGTAGACGTGAGGCATCGGCTTGCCGTCGGGGGGCGGCGGCGGGTCGAGCGAGACCAGCAGCTGCCCTTGCCCGCCGGCGAACAAGCCCACGCGACGCGGGTCGTGCTGGGGGCCCCATTCCAGCAGCGGATAGGCGACGTGCGCCGCCAGACCGCTGCCCGCGAACGACGAGGTCGGGGACGTCAGGCTGCCCTTGATCTGCACCAGCATGGAAGAGGTCAGATCGAGATCGAGCAGCGCGCGACCCTGACGGCGCAGGAACGTGATCTCCGACGCCAGGCCCGTCATCTTCGCCGTCCCCCCCAGCAAAGAGATGCTGTCGAGCCCCAGCATCACGCTGCTCTTCCGGGCGGGCAGCGTCCAGCGCAGGGTACCCCGGGCCGGATCGGCGAGCACCAGACGCACGGGCCGACCATCCGGGCCGGGGAAGGTCAGCACGACCCGCCGCTGGATGTCGCTGCCCGGATACTTGTAGCCCCGAAACAGCGCCCAGATGCGCTGCGTGCTGCCCGCGCTCACCGCCAGCGGCTTCACCTCCAGGACGTCCTCGCCCACCGCGCCGGGAAAGGTGCCCGACGCGCCCGCGCCGAGCGGCAGCGACAGCGTGGTCTCGGGCGCGCCGACGTCCAGCTCGAGCAAGCAGGTCAAGGAGGTGAGGTTGAAGGTGCGCGGCTCACTGGAGCCGTTCGCCACGTCGAGCTCGACGACCAGCGCCGTGTCTTCCCGCAAGCCGCCCCAGGGGACGTCGTCGGTCAGCAACAGCCGGTGCACGTCGACCTTCAGCGCGCCGGGCGTCTCGACGCGCAGGGGCTGGGTGGGCGTCACCTCGACGAAGGTGGTGCCGCAGCCGGCCAGCGCCGCCAGCAGCACGAGAGCGCCCGCGCGGGCGCGGCGGCGGGGAACCGCCATCCAGGACGCAGGGGAAGACCGATCGATCGAGAGGGGGCGGAGAGGAAAGGGTTGGCTCATGGACTCTCTTGCACTCGGGCCACGGGGGTCACGGCATGCGTTAGCGCGCTCACGGCGCAAATCAGCGCGCTCACGGCGCGATCCAAAACATCCGGCTGTCCCACGACGTGCCGGCGCGCTCGTCCCGGACCACCACCCAGATCGTCACCCGGCCGTCCGCTGGCACCCCCGTCGCCTTCGGCGGGTGATATTCGCTGTCCAGGTGCACGCGTCCGTCAGCCGACGTGAAGACGGGCGAGAGCTCGCTCTGCCGTGTGTCGGGCGAGAAGGTCCCGGCCGTGGCGTAGAACTGGTAGGTCAGCAGCTCGCGGGCCACGTCCACGGTCTCGACCACGTTGGTCTGGGTGTTCCGCACGCGCAGCAGGTAGCGCTCCGCCGCGTCGGGCGCCGGCACCGGCACCACGAACAGCTTGTCGTCTGCGGACAGCGACAGCGTCGGTGCGGCGTCCGGATAAGGATCCATGACCTCCCCGGTGACCGCGTCGCGGTGACGAAACAGCTGCAGATCGAGGAGGCGCGGGTTCTGATTGGGCACCTGGGGCTGGGCAAAGCTTTGCGGCACCAGCGCGGGCGGCAACAGCGGCCAGTACACCAGCCGCTTCAGCACCCGCGCCTGTTCGCTGCCCAGCCGGAAGGTCAGGTCGACGATGGCGTCCATGCCGAAGTCACGGTCATAGGCGATCGCGGCGTCCACCTCGGCGTCTCCGGTGAGCGCCGGCGAGAAGAACAGCCCCACCTGGGCGGGCGTTAGGCCGAACGCCACCTGCGGGTGATACTCGATGGCGTCGATCGGTGGCGCCTGCCCCGGCTGGTCCGCGGTCGCCAGCGGCGTGGCGGCCAGCGCGCTGCCGAGCGGCGGTGGAAGCGCCGCCGTCTCGGCGGCGTCGGGGCAGACGCGGCTCTCCTGATCGGCGAGCGGCTGCAGGGTGCTGAGGTAGTCCGGGCAGGCCTGACCGGTGAAGGTCAGCGTCTGGCCTTGCCCCTGGGGATCGACGACCAGGGCCGTCAGCGTCGCCTGCAGGTCCCGCGGTGCGACGGCGCCCGGTCCGTCGAGGGGAACCAGGAAGCCCGCCGGCTGCGCCTGCACGGCCAGCACCCGCAGATCCTTGACGGTGGTGACGTCATCCAGATCGGCGCAGCCCGCGAGCGAGAGCGCGGCCAGCCAGGTGGCGGCCTGGACAGGTGCGCGCATCAGAACAGCCCCCGCAGGCCGATGACCGGAAGCAGCGGCAGGCCACGAAGGGGGGCGGAGCCGCGGCAACGGTAGTCACGCAGGGTCCCCTCCGGATTCTGCGCGTTGGTGACGTTCTGGACGTCGACGTAGGCGCCGAACTGCCAGGCGCTGAACGTCCACAGCCGTTCCACGCGCACGTCCAGCTGGGCGAAGGTCGGTTTGCGGACGCCGTTGGTCGGTCCCGCCTGACAGGCGTACTGGCCGCTGTCGGCGTCGAAGGCGCCTTCCGTCAGCGCGGTGTCGGGCGCGCCGGTCACCAGGCGAAAGCGGGAGCCGAAGCGCCAGGCACGCCAGGCGTAGCTGCCGACCGCGATCAGGTTGTGGGTCTGGTCGAAGTCCGTAGGGTACCAGCGCGCGGCGCTGGGGCCGTTTTGCAGCGTGCCCATCCCGGCGTTTCCCTGGGTGGCGCTGTCGACCGCGTAGGCCGTCTGCTCCGAGCGGGACAGCGTGTAGGCCAGCCAGCCGTAGAACCGCTCGGTGAACTCGTGCTTCAGGATCAGCTCCATCCCGTACGAGCGCCCCTGGCCACTGGCGTCGAACCGGGTCGGTCCGGCGACAGGGACCGCCTGGTTGTGACGACTGACGTAATAAAACGTGGTGTCGAGCGACAGCTTGGACGTGATCTGGTGCACGAAGCCCAGGGAATATTGATCCGCGGCGACAGGGGGCAAGGTGGGATTGCCGAACTCGGGGTTCAGCAACTGAGGAAGCTGCATCTGGTGGAAGCGCCCCACGCCGGCCTTCAAGCCCAGGCGGGGCGTCAGCTTCCAGCGCGCGGTCAGCCGGGGATCGAACGTGAAGCGCGCTTGCCCCGAGGCGCGCGCGTAGTCCCCACGCAGGCCGGGGACCAGCGTGACGCCGGCGCCCGGCTCCCAGACGGCGTCCGTGTACAGCGCCGCGCCCAGCGTGTCGAGCGGGATGTCGCGCCGCTGGTACATGGGGATGGTGTCCCCGTACAGGCGGGTGTCGGGCGGCACGGGCAGGTGGAAGAACAGGGTGTCCTTGCGCAGCTCACCGTCGAAGCCCAGGCGCCAGGTGAGGCGCGGGCCGAACGCGCGGGACAGGTCGTCGCGCAGCGCGAACGTGCTGGCGGACTGGTCGACGTCGATGCCGCCCGCGCTCAAGCGGTCGCGTTCGTACCCGTACGCGGGTGACAGGCGGTTCACCCAGCCGTGCGCCGCCCCCGTCCACACGCCGATCACCTTGTGGAACCCGGTCTCGGAGCTGAGGTTCAGGTTCCCTTCGACCGGATCGTGGGAGATCACCCGCAACGTGTCGTTGCTGCCGAACGCGATCAAGGCCAGCTTTCCTGCGCCCAGGTCCCGGTGCACGGCCGCCTGGTAATCCCAGAACACCGGCGCCACGGACGCGGTGGCGTTGCTGGGCGTGGCCGCCGCCAGCACGGCATCGATGTACGATCGCCGCGCGGACAGCGAGCCGCTCCACCCGGCGCCCAGCGGCGCCTCCACGAAGGCGGACGAGTCGAGCAGGTTCAGGTCGGCCTGGCCGTGCACGCGGGGCGTGGCCTCTGCCTTCACACCCACGTCGATGATGCCGGAGGTGGCCCGCCCGTATTTCACGCCGAAGTTGCCCGGATAGAAATCGATGTGGTCGATCAGCTGGGGCGCCAGCACCGACGGTCCCGCCAGGAAGTGATACAGCAGCGGCACGGGGTGACCCTCGACGAACACCCCCGAGTCCAGCGGCGAGGCGCCGCGGATCACCAGCAGCCCCAGGCCGTAGGGCGTGCGGGCCACGCCGGGCAGGCTCTGCACGACCCGCAACGGATCGCCGAACGTGCCCGGCACCGTGGTCAGCTCGGGCTGCGTCAGCGTGTACCGGGTGACGGCCTGATTCGGCGGGGTGGTCTTCACCGTCGTCTCGTAGCTGGTGCCCAGCTGTCGCGCCACCAGGCATGACACCTCCGCCGGCTTGTCCGGCCGGGCGTCGCCGGCGCTGACGTCGCGGACGCACGCCTGATGGCGCGCCTCGGTGGCCACGATGCGAAAGGCGATCCCGGGTGGCCCCTTGACGACGAAACGGCCATCGCCATCGGTGACGCCGCCCGACACCGCCGGCTGCTCGATCCCCGCGGCGTCGCGGGCGATGACGGACAGTTCGACCCCCGCCAGCGGCTCGCGCGTCCCCTTCTCGCGGATCAATCCGGTCGCCACGACGAAGGTGGGCGGCGGTGGTGGCGGCGGCCCGGCGCCTCCGCTGCCGCCCTGACCTTCGGCGGGTGGGGGCTCCGGAACGGCGGCGGGGCGGAAGTGCAGCGTGTATTCGATGCGGATCGGCGCCCGCTTCCCGTCGATCTCCGCTGGCGAGAACCGATACTGCCGCATGGCGGCCGTGGCCGACTCGTCGAACCCGTGTCCCACGGCCCGCGGCACCGTCACCCCCGTGACTTCGCCGTCGGCGTTCAGGTCGACGGTCATGGTCACGTCCGCAGCGGCACGGGTCGCCAGCGCCTGCGGCGGATAGAGCGGGTCCACCGCCTTGACGACGGTGGGCGCCTTCGTCAGCGCCGCCGTCCCGGGCGCCGGGGGCGCCGGCGCCACGCCCTGACTCAGGTCTTGCGCGCGCGCGACCGTCCCCAAGCTTCCAGCCAGCACCAGACCGATGACTCCGGCACGCACGCTATCCGCCCAGCTTCGCACAGACGCGAAGTCGAGACCCGCACGCCATGCGTCGGGTTGCCTGGCGGGGTACCTGGACGGTCCTGGGAGGGCGGCCGGATCAGCCCGGCTGAAGGGAGCGGTTGGCCGCTCGGCTCAGCCCACGCCGTTCAGCGCCGCCGGGACCACCTTGCCGCCCGCGGCGGAGGTGAAGTCGGCGTCCAGCACGCTGGCGGGGATGCCCAGCGCCACCCCCAGGGTTCGCGCCATCGACACCATGGTCTGTGACGCCGGGATGTCCCCGCCGGACACCGCCGTGCCATCCGCCGACTTGATGTCGGAGGCGACGTACCCGGACGAGGCGCCCGTGATCCCTCCGATCACCGAGGGGGCGATGTTCTTTCCGATCAGGACGCCGACGTTGTGGTTCCCGTAGTGGTCCCGGCCTGCCCGCGAGAGGACCTTCGAGATCCCGTTCAGGTTGCGCCCGAACACGTTCATGGTGGCGAACGTGACGTTGTCGGCGATGCTCAGCGACGCCATGGCGTCCATGACCGTCTGGATGGCGGCGACGCCGCTGACGTGCTGATCGGCCTCGGCCTGCAGGTTCTGATCGCTGTGGTTGTCGCCGCCGAAGCCGATGTGGATGGTGGCCACGGGCGTCACCTTCGCCGAGAACAGCGCCGCCGCCGCCAGCGCCTGCCCCTTCACGTCGTCCGCGGTGATGGCGTTCAGCGTGGTGCTGAGGGCGTCGGCCAGGGCCCGGACCTGCGTCTGGCTGTTGGCCAGCGCGTCCAGGAACTGCGCCTGCACCGACGTGGCGTCCTGCTTCGCCAGCGCGTTCAGCTTGTTCAGCTCCATGTCGCGCATGGAGCGCAGCTTCACCAGCGTGTCGTTCTTCGAGCCGGTCAGCAGCGTCTTCAGCTGCGTGGGCGAGATCGACGGCAGCGTGCGCCCCCCATAGCTGACCAGCTCGGCCGCGTTGCCGTGGGCGCCCAGGGCCACCGGTTCGGCCTGGATGGTGCCCAGGCAGGGGGCCAGGTGCTTGGCGTAAGCCGAGATCATCATCTCGCCGCCGGTGGTCGCGCCCTGCAGCTTCATGACCTTGGGCTGATCGCCGTGCGTGGTCGACAGGGTCATGTGGTGGAAGAACGACGTGCGGGCCAGGGTGGCCGCCTTCAGCTGCCCCTTGGCGGAGCCGTCCTTGCTGGTGACGGCCGGGTCGGCCCAGGGCAGGGCGGCCCCGTAGCTCTTGCTGCCCAGCATGACCGTCGTCTGCTCCACCTCGGTCTGCTGGGGGTGGATGGCGTCGGTGTTCTCGTAGGTGCCGGGGCAGTTGCAGTTCACCGGATCGCCGTTGAACGATGTGCTGACCACCAGGAACTGCATCTTGTCCTTCGCGTCGATCATGCACTGCAAGGTCTGGGCGTTGGCCCGGCGCGGGTTCACCAGGAACCAGGCAGGCAGGCCGGTGGCCAGCGCTCGCAGGCCCAGATAACCGGAGCCGGCCAGGCCGCCCAGGAGCGCATCACGTCGTTTCAACATGGTCATCTGCCCCTTCCTCAGAGTCCGAACGAGAGCGACGTGGGCGATTCACACGCCAGCACGAAGGTCGATCGCAGCGCGTTGGTGGCCGTGTTCTTCGCGCCCATGACGGCGCTGTAGTGCTCTTTCAAGATGGCCAGGGCGTCGGCGTAGTGATTGGCCGAGGGTGGGTACCCCATGATGTCGGTGACCATCTTGGCCATCGCGCCCGCGGCGTCGCTGCTGGCGAAGACGCTGGTGCCGCTGCTGGCGTCGACCACCTGGGTGGCCACGTTCTCGCACAGCATCTCGGTGGCGGCGCGGAAGAACAGGGTGGGATCCGACGCGGTCACCGGGATCTCCGAGCCGCGCGAGAAGGCGTCGGCGGGGATGGCGGTGGCGATCTTGATGGTGGTGTTCTGCGCCGACGTGGGCAGCGGCGCGGACAGCGCGCAGACGTCCTGGCCCAGCCGGTTGCGCAGGGCGGCGCACAGCTGGTCCTTGCGCGCGATGCTGACCAGCATGCCGCCGTCGGCGAAGGTGTCGGTCGGGGAGGCGCCCGTCACCAGCGCAGAGGAGAACAGCTCCTTCACCAGCGAGAGAAAGTTGTAGTTGCTGGCCTCGAAGTCGTGGGCGACGCGCCGGAACTCGGCGTCGGACTCCAGGCACCCGGTGGCGTTCGCGAAGTAGCACAGCTTCTGCGTCATCGACAGCGCGAAGCGGTTGATGGGCTGGTTCGAATCGCTGTGGTCGACGTTCTGTTGCAGCAGCGCGCCCAGGTCCGCCATGCTGGCGCCCATGGCGTTGACGCTGCCGAAGGCCAGCAGCCCCCCGGTGCTGGAGGGGCGCGGGTTGGCGGCCGCGCCGGTGAACGACGCCCGGGCGGGGAAGTCGTTCCGGTCGTTGAAGTCGAACTGACTGGCCCAGAACTGGCGCAGCGGGTCCAGGCTCTTGTGGCAGCCCACGCACTCCGAGCCGGCCACCGAGTGCGCGGAATCCAGGCCGGCGGCGCTCAGCGGAACGATGGAATTGGCGGCGCTGAACGACTGCCCGTAGGCCACCAGCAGGGTCTGGTTCGCGGTCACGCGGTGCTGGTTGCTGTCGTTGGTGTTCCACAGCGCCAGAAAGGCCGGGGTGGTGTAGTAGCCGAAGCGGGGCAGCTTCAGCGGCAGCTCCGTCGCCTTCCGCAGCGCGGGCAGGTCGAACGGCTGCAGGTAGCTCTCGCCGCTCTGCAGGGGGCGGACGGTGACCAGCGACCAGTCCGAGACGTCCGACGTGGTGAAGTACGGCTTCGACGGGTGCTCGAAGCAGGTGGTCTGCTGCACCGCCTCGAAGGGATAGCGCGGCGTCATGCCCAGCAGCCGCTGGAACAGCATGGCGTAGCCGCTGTTCATGGCGTAGGGCACCGCCTGGCCGGCGCCGTTCGTGCCGCCCCGGCAGGTGTTGAAGCCGCCGCCGCCCGTGGGCAGGCCGGTCCCGCCGTTGGCGGGCGGCATGTCGTCGAACGTCAGGTAGTTGGGGCTCTGCGGGTTGATGACGTCCTCGATGGGGATGGCCGCCGCGCCGCTGTAGTCCACGCGCCAGGCCAGCTTGGGGGTGTTGCTGCCGGTGAAGGCGTACGGCTGGTCGTTCGGCATCTCGATCTGCAGGTACAGGCTCTTCAGCGCCGTCGTCATCATGAACTTGTTGGTCGTCAGCACGTTCGTGAACGGCTGGCCGCTGGCCACGATCTGCCAGGCGGTCAGCGCGAAGCTGTCCTGGAGGTTCTGCACCAATCGCGCGAACGCGTCGTCACCCACCGCCGAGGCGCCGATGGGGCCGAAGTCGAAGCCGCCGTTCTGCAGCAGCTGCGGCTTGAAGTCGTCCAGCGGGCTGAACGACGTCTGCTGAAAGGCGTTGCGGAAGAAGAAGATCATCTTGTCCTGGAAGCGCGGCTGAAAGCCCGGGTCGTTCATCCAGGTGTCGATCAACTGCTGCAGGCCCGCCGCGCCCATCGCCGTCACCAGCGCCACGTCATCGTCGGTGGGGGCCATGCCGGTCAGCAGGTCCTTCACCTTGCGCACGGCCGTCTGTGCCGACGCGGGCTGGAACGGCTGCGGCGGCTGGGTGATGGGGCCGCCGTCGATCATCGACGCACCGCCCGAGCCAGGGGGCCCGCCGCTGCCTCCCCCGCTGCCCGGCGGCCCGTTGCCCCCCGAGCCGGTGCCGGGGTTTCCGCCACCGGTGCCCGGGCCGGCGCCGCCCGAGCCGTGGGCCTGATTGTGGCCGCCCGAACCGCTCTGGCCGGCTCCCGGTGAGCCGGTGCAGCCGCCGAAGCCGGCGCTGCCCAGGCCCAGGAGAACTACCGCGACGGAACGCCTCATCATGGCTGTGGCCTTTCTGGTCCTGCCGCGCGCGCGCGTGACGCCCCAGGAATCTTCGGGCGAACGGTTCGGGGGAAACGGTTCGGGCGAGAGCGGTCAGGAAAGAGGGAGCGGGGGATGCCGTGGGGAACGACGGGCGGGGGAGGATCGGTGCCCGCGTCAACTCAGTGGCGTTGGGCAGCCTGATCGTGTGAGGGCGCACCCGGATCCATCAAAAAAAGATCAGGCCCTCGCCGAAAGGACGGCATGGCGCGGCGACGTGTGCGTCGCTGGCGTGGAGGGTAGTCAGGTCTGCGCCGCCGGCGGGCGGCGGCGCGATTCAGCGAGAGCTGATCAGCGCGAGCGCGGCCGGTCGGGCGCGCTCGATCAAGTTCTCGATGGCGCCGGGCGCCAGCCCCAGTTCGACGAGCACCGGCTGCTCGCTGGGCAGGATCCCCGGCGGTTCGACGTCCGGAAGGATGTACAGCGCGCCCACGTCGGCCGCCGCCACCAGATGGGCCGCCAGGTGGGTCTTGCCGCCGCTGCGGTAGTCGTGGTGAAAGAGCGCGGCGTCGACGACGCCGGAGGGCAGCTTCCACGAGCGGCAGATGGCGCCCCCCGCGGCGGTGTGGTGCGCGTGAAGGCGCTCGCGCACCAGGTCCCCCTCGGGTCCGGCCCAGATCGCCGGGGTGACGATCCCTTCATGAACGGCCCGCTCCAGCAGCACCAGCGTGCCGATGTCGTGCAGCAGGCCGGCCAGAAAGCCGTATTCGGACTCGGCGCCCAGCGCGCGGGCCAGCAGGCGCGCCACCGACGCCGAGGCCAGCATGCGCTTGCGCATGCCCTCGACCTCGGGGGCGAGCCCCGGCACCCGGAACATCGTCGAGTTCGCCACCACCATCATCACCACGTCGCGGACGGCGTCGAGGCCGATGCGCACGACGGCATCGCGCGCGCTGAGGATGGGCATGCGCGGCGCGAACATCGCCGAGTTGGCGACCGAGACGACCTGGGCGCTGATGAATGGATCGCGGGTGAGGGTCCGCTCCATGGTCTCCGCGCTGGCGTTCGAGCGGCCGCATAGCTCGATCACCTCGGCGGCCACGTCGGGCAGCGTGCGGCGCAGCGCCTTCGGATCGCTGATGATCTCCTCGGCCAGGTGATCCAGGCGAACGGCGATGGTCTGGCCGATGGACACGGCCATCGTCACCCGGCCGTAGACGCCGCTCATGCGCGGCGCTGGCGGCGAGTAGGTCCCGCTGGGGCGCGGTTCTTGCGGTGGCGGATCGCTCCGCGTCGTGTTCGTGACGGACCCGGGCCGTTGCGTCTCGTCGAGAGGCATGTCAGCTGGCTCTTCGGTGGAAGGGGCGGCGAACCTGAGAAGATCGCCGACAAATCTCCGGGCGTCGCGCGCGCCCGTCAATCGGATGACGCGGCCGTGGCGGCCGTCATGCGGCTGACGCCCGGGCGTCAGAATGCCCCCGGTTTCAAGCGGTGGAAGAACGAGCCCCGAGCGGTACGGCCCTTGCTTCGTGACTCAGCCCGGAGGCAATCGATGAGTGAAGCGGCAGCAGACACCCCGGCGGACGTCGTACCAGCGAAGAGTGGCAGCAAGGTTCTCCCCATCATCTTGGTGGTGAACACGCTTCTCTTGACGGGGGTGCTGGTGTTCGTCATGAAGCGCCCCTCTGCCCAGGCCGCCGGAAAGTCCGAGCACGGCGAGAAGGCGGATCACGCCGAGAAGTCCGAGCACGGCGAGAAGGGCGAGCACGGTGAGAAGGGCGAGCACGGCGAGAAGGGCGAGGGGGAGCACGATCCCGACGGACCGGGGCCCACCATGCGCCTGGACGGCTTCATCGTCCAGGTGCGCTCGGCCGATGGTGATCGTTATGCCCACCTGACCGTCGAGATGGAGGTCGGCTCCGAGGGGGACAAGAAGTCCTTCGAGTCGCGTATGCCCCGCATCCGCGACGCCGTCATCGGATATCTGTCGGACCGCACCGAGGACGAGCTGCGCGGCAGCGAGGGTCTGCAGCAGATGAAGGACGCGCTGACGAAGAAGATCGACGAGATCGTGCCCGGTCACCGCGTGCGCGGGCTGTTCACCACCGAGTTCATCATTCAGTAAGGGAGCCGCCCCGATGTCTTCGCCCCTCGATCAAAGTGAAGTCGATGCGTTGATGGCGGCCATCCAGGATGGCCGCGTCGCGGGGGAGTCAGGCAAGGATCCCGACGCGCCGGTCGTCCCTTATGACCTGACCAGTCAGGACCGCATCATCCGCGGTCAGATGCCCACGCTGGACTCGATCAACGAGCGCGTGGCCTCGATCTTCGGGTCGAACCTGTCCGGGCGGACGCGCATCGACGTGCGGGTCGCGCCGGCGCCCTCGACGCTGATGAAGTTCGTCGACGTCGGCTCCATGTTCTCACCACCGACCACCGTGTGGGTGGTGTCGCTGGGGGCCGGACACGGCCTGGGCGTGCTGCTGCTGGACGGCGCGCTGGGGCGCGCCTTGCTGTCGGGCGCGCTGGGGGACCGCAAGATCCGCTCGGACGCGCGCGGCGACGCCCCCCCGGCCGAGCAGCCGTCCGAGCTGACCAGCGTCGAGCGCGGCGTGCTGAAGCACCTGCTGGGCATCTTCACCTCGGCCATGGGCGACGCCTGGGTCGAGATCCTGCCGTTTCGCCCCGAGGTGCTGCGCTTCGTCTCGGACCCTCGCATGGCGATGGTGGCGCCGCCCTCGGACCTCGCCATCCTGTGCAGCTACGAGGTCAGCGGAGCGGTGACGGGCCGCCTGCAGATCGCCATCCCCTACGCCACGGTCGAGCCGGTGAAGAAGCTGCTCACCTCGCCGCCGCGGCCGGGCAGCAGCGTGGACGCCCGCTTCTCGGCGGCGCTGGCCAAGGACCTGGAGAACGTGCCGGTCGAGCTGCGCGTCGAGATGGGACGGACCAGCCTCAGCTTCTCGCGCTTGCTGGACCTGAAGATCGGCGACCTGCTGGTCCTCGAATCCAGCGAGGCCTCACCGCTACCGGTGTACGTGCAGGGGCGCCGCAAGCTGAGCGGCTCGCCCCGTGTCGCCGGCGGCAGCCTGGCCATCGCCCTGGACAAGGGTCTGTCCGCCCCCGGCCCCGCCAAGGGCGGCCCGGGCGCCAAGTCGTTCTCCGTCCCCAACGCTTCCCGCTGAGCTCGCCGATTTCCGACCGATCTCTTTGCCGACCTTCCGCCTCTTCCCAAAGGAGCACCCCGCATGTCGACCGACGCTGAATCCCCCCCTTCCGGAGAACGCCGCATGGACCTGCTCCTGGACGTTCCACTCGAGCTCTCCGTCGAGCTGGGGCGGGCCCGCATGACCATCCAGGATCTGCTGGGCCTGGGGCCTGGTTCGGTCATCGAGCTGGACAAGGTCGCGGGGGAGGCCCTGGACATCCTGGTCAACGATCGTCTGGTGGCGCGTGGTGAGGCGGTGGTGGTGAACGACAAGTTCGGTGTGCGGATCACCGACATCGTCAGTCAGTCCGAGCGCGTGGCCCGCCTGCGGTAGCCGCGCTCGTTCGAGCTCCCTCGACGGTCCTCATCCCTGTCCCCGCCGGCACCGGCGGGGCCGGCGGAGCGAGGGCCGCTGCGCATTTGGGCCTCGATGGTCTTGGTTCGCCGGCGACGCGCTCCGCGAGACGTGGCTGTCGGAGACGTGGCGCGGGCTGGCACGGAAGGTGCTGACTTGGTCCCCGAGACACGGATCGAGTCAATCAGTTGACACGAGCGCAAGACGAGTACGCCAGAGAAGACGGAAGAGAAGAAAGGTAAGCGTCATGATCCCGAGCCTGCTGTTGTTGTCCGCCAGTGTGGTCGCGTCGCCGGTGATCCTGTCGGAGGTGAAGGCGACGCGCGAGGCCGGTCATCTGCGCGTCGAGGTGCGGGCGGACGGGGGCATCGATCCCGAAGCGGCCCGCACCCGCATCGATCAAGGCAGCCTGTACCTGTTCCTGGGCGGCACCCGGGTGAAGGCGGACAATCGCGCCTGGAAGCTGGACGAAGGGGTGGGCGAGATCCGGGCCCATCGTCATCACACCGAGACAGAGCTGGACGTCCCCCTGCTGGGAAATGGCTGCTCCGGGCCGGTCGAGCTGCAGGGCAACGCGACGGGCCTGACGGCGCTGGTGGGATGCGAAGGGGCGAGCCCTGCGATGGCCGGCCGTCCGGGGCGGGGGCCGGCCAGGGAGAGGGCGCCGCAGGCGATCGAGAAGGCGCCCGCCAAGGCGGCCCCTGCTCCCGTCGAGAACAAGGTTGCGGCCGCGGCCCGCGAGCTGCCTTCCCAGGCGGCCAAGCCAGCGGTCGAGGCGGCCTTGCCCCCCAAGACCGCGAGCGGCACGACGGAAGCAGCGGCGCTGAAGAATCTGGTCGCGCTGCCTCCTGGCGACGACGACGAGGCCGGCGGTGACAACGCGGCTGACGTGAAGGCGGCCGCCAAGGGTTCGACGGCTGAGCCCCCGAAGGAAGCGACGAAGGATGACGCCCCCGCCGGCGTGGTCGCCGGAAACGCGGCGCCCGCCGCCGCGGCGAAGACAGAGCTGATGGCGGCCAAGACCGCGCCGTCGTTGGACCTGCCCGCGCCCCAGGCCGAGCCGGTGAAGGCCGCGTCGGTGGCGCCCTCGGGGTTCCGCGCCGTGGGCATGCCCGCGCTGTTCCTGGCCGGGCTGGCCATCGCCGCCTACGTCTTCGCCCGCAAGAAGCGGGGCCTGGGCAACACCCGGCGCATCCAGATCATCGAGACCGCCAGCCTGGGACAGAAGCGCTCGCTGGTGATCGCCCGCGTCGGTGACGAGACGCTGGTGCTGGGCGCGAGCGAAGCGGGCATCACGCTGCTGCAGGCCGGTGACGGCAGCGGCGCCCCCGCCAAGCTGACGGCGCCCGCCAGCGCCCCCGGCGAGCTCGCCGCGCCGGCCGTGAAGGCGGCGCCGTCCAGCAAGCTCGACGAGGTCGAGCTGCCGAACGAGCTGGACCAGTCGCTCGTCGACGCCCTGGCCGACGTGCCCGAACCGGACGGCATCGCGCCGGCGGCGGCGCGCGGCTCGTTCCGCTCGATCGAGGGGGGGCTGGCCTCGCTGTTCGGCCGCAAGGCCGCCGCCACGGCCGCCGCCCGCATCGAGCCGAAGGCCAGCGCCGCGAGGACGTTCGACGATCTGCTGGAGGACAGCGTCGAGGATCAGGAGCTGCGGCGCAAGCTGGCCGCCGGCATGTCCGCGAGGGTGCGTTGAACCTGATGTCGCTGGCCGTCGCGGCCGCGCCCCATGCCGCCAGCTCCGGCCTGGCGGGCGTGGTTCAGGCGGGTGCCGATCTGGGAGGTCAGCTGGCGTCGGGCGCGCAGGGCGGCTCGAGCGCGGTGAAGATCTTCCTGCTGATCACCGCGCTGTCGTTCGCCTCGGCGCTGGTGATGTCGGTGACCTGCTTCACGCGCATCATCATCGTGCTGTCATTCTTGCGCCAGGCGCTGGGGACGCCCCAGCTTCCGCCGAACCCGGTCCTGATGGGGCTGTCGCTGTTCCTGACCATGTTCATCATGTCGCCGGTGGCCACCCGCGTTCAACACGACGCGCTGGGCCCCTACATGGACGACAAGCTCAGCGCCGGCGAGGCGCTGGAACGCGGGGAAGGGCCCTTGCGCGACTGGATGTTGAAGCAGACGCGCGAGGAGGATGTCCGCCTGTTCTTCGAGATCTCAGGCCAGGCGCGTCCCGCGCGGGGCGAGGCGCTGCCCATGACCGTGGTGGTGCCCGCCTTCATGGTGAGTGAACTGGGCACCGCCTTCCGGATGGGGCTGTACATCTTCATCCCCATGCTGCTGATCGACATCCTGGTCGCGTCGGTGCTGATGTCGCTGGGCATGATGATGGTGCCGCCGCAGATGCTGTCGCTGCCTCTCAAGATCGGCGTCTTCCTGCTGGCCGGCGGCTGGCACCTGGTGGTGTCGTCGCTGGTGAGGAGCTTCTGATGGGCGAGCTACCCGCCACCCTGACCCGCGAGGGCTTCATGCTGCTGTCGTCGACCGCGGGCCCCATCATCGGCGCGCTGCTGGTCATCGGCCTGTGCGTGGGCGTCTTCCAGGCGGCCACGCAGATCAACGATCCGGCCGTCGGGTTCCTGCCGCGCTTCGCGGTCGCCGTCCTGTCCGTCTGGCTGCTGGGGGGGTGGGTCCTCGAGCGCTACAGCACGTTCTTCAGCCACAGCCTGGAACGTATGACGGGCAAGTAGACGGGCTGCGCCGGGCCACAAGGCCGGCGCGGCCACGCCCGGGCCCATCCGAGCGGAGTTCAGCTGGGCGCGCCGGTGCCGGCCTGGCGGGCAGGTGAGGAAGACTCGTCCTCCGCCATGGCGTCGGCGATGGCGCGCGCCACCACGTCCACGTGAGGATCGCGCAGCAAGCCCAGGTGAGTGGCGGGGACGTCGTAGGTCCGCAGGTCGTCGGACAGCCCCTCCCAGCCCAGATGGGGCTCGACCCGGACCCACGGGGGCTGATCGCTCTCCAGCGCCCGGACCACCAGCAGCCGCCCGGATATGCCGGTCACGTCGGCCGCGAAGCGGTTCACCTCGGCATCGGCTTCCGGCCCGTCGATCTCCACGTCCAGCAGGCGCGCGTCGGGAGAGGCCGGCTTGCGGGGCAGCCGTTTCATGAAGGGCGCCAGCTTGCGCCGGATGGCGGCGGGCACGCGCTTCGGTTGGGTGAGCCCGATGCGCGTGTACGCCAGCAGCCGCCGCACTTGCGCCGTGCGCGCGCCGCTCGGCAGCATGCCGTCGAACACGGCCACCAGCGCCACCTTCTCGCCTTCGGCCTCCAGCTGGCGGGCCACCTCGAAGGCGACGATCCCGCCGAAGCACAGCCCCGCCAGATGGTACGGGCCGTGGGGCTGCCGCGTGCGGATCAGCTCGATGTAACCCCGGGCCATGCGGGACACCGAAGGGCGCTGGCCCGTGCCGGGCACGTAGCGGAAGGGCAAGTGCATGCCCACCACCGGGCGATCGATCGGCAGCGCGAACGCCAGCTTCTGGTACAGGTGAACGCCCAGCAGGCAGAACAGCGGCTCGCGGCGGCTGGCGGTGCGGCGGAGGTCGACCACGATGGGCCGGGTGGGCGAAATCTCGCCGCGGGCCCGGCCCAGGTACGCCGCCATTCCTTCGATGGTCGGTGATTCGAAGAACGTCGCCAGCGGCACTTCGATGGCGGTCTGTTGCTCGACGCGCAGGCAGGTCTCGATGGCCAGCACCGAGGTCCCGCCCACGGCGAAGAAGTCCTGGTCGATGCCGATGCGCTCCCGGCCCAGGACGGCAGCCCAGATGGCCGCCAACCGGGTCTCGGTGTCGTTCCGGGGAAGCTTCAGCGTCTGCGCCTCCTGATCGGTGGCCTCACCGGACACGGGCAGCTTGGCCCGATCGATCTTGCCGTTCGGATTCAGGGGAAACGCCCGCAGCGGCACGTAGCTGGAAGGCACCATGTAGGACGGAAGCGAGCGGCGCGCTGCCTCCACCAGCGCCGGCCCTGATGCCGGGCCAGTCCAGTAGGCGCACAGGCGGGGGTCCCCCTCGATGTTCTCCGCCACCACCAGGACCTCCTCCACACCGGGCACCTTGCGCAGAACGGTCTCGATCTCGCCGAGCTCGATGCGAAAGCCTCTGATCTTGATCTGGTGGTCGATGCGGCCCAGACATTCGAAGGTTCCATCGGGCGCCATCCGGCCCAGGTCGCCGGTGCGGTAGATGCGGTCGCCCGCCGGTCCGGCTGGATTCGGCACGAAGCGCTCGGAGGTCAGGTCCCGGCGGCCCCGGTAGCCGCGCGCCAGTCCGTCACCGCCGATGTAGATCTCCCCCACCTCTCCGCTCGGCACCTGGTTGCGATCGCCGTCCAGGATGTAGACCTGCGTGCGGTCGATCGGCGTGCCGATGCTGATCCGCTGCTCACCGGGGCGGATGCGGTGCAACGTCGACCAGACCGTGGTCTCGGTCGGCCCGTACATGTTCCACAGCTCCCCACCGCCGGCGACCAGGCGGTCGGCCAGCGTGCGGTTCATGGCCTCGCCGCCGCACAACATGCGCAGGCCAGGGTCGCCGGTCCATCCCGCCTCCAGCAAGAGGCGCCAGGTGGCGGGCGTGGCCTGCATGACGGTGATCCCATCCGCTTCCAGGCGGGCGCGCAGGCGGCGCGGATCCATCACGGTGGGCCGGTCGACCACGACCACCGTCGCCCCCACGTACAGCGGCAAGAACAGCTCCAGCCCGGCGATGTCGAAGGACGTGGTCGAGACCGCCAGCAGGCGGTCGTGCTCGTTCATGCCGGGCTGGTACGCCATCGATCGCAGAAAATTGGCGAAGGCGCCGCGCGTGATCTCGACCCCCTTCGGCCGGCCCGTCGAGCCCGAGGTGAACAGCACATAGGCCAGCTGCGCCGGTTCACGCGGCGCTGGGGGGAGGGTGGCGTCCTGCCCCGCCGTCGCGCGCTGCAGGTCATCGAGCGCGATCACGTTGGGCCGCCCCGCCGTCTCGGCCGCGACGGGTGAGGTGGGATGAACCAACATGGCGGCCGGGGCTGCGTCCTCGAGGATCAGGCGCAGGCGGTCGATGGGATGGGAAGGATCGAGGGGGACATAGGCCCCCCCAGCCTTGCTGACGGCCAGCATCGCGATCAGCTCGGCCGCCCCGCGGGGCATCGAGATGCCCACGCACTCTTCGGGGCCGACGCCCAGGGCCATCAGCCGGTGCGCCAGCTGGTTCGACAGCCGGTCCACCTCACCGTACGTCAGCCGCGCATCAGGGCCCTCGACGGCGACGTGCTGGGCACGGCGGGCCCCGTTCCGCACCACGACGTCGACCAGGTCCGGGGGGGGACGGAGCGGCTCGCGCCCGCGCGCGGCCGACGGCCGGTGGGCGGAGGCCGAACGAAGGTCCCGATCCTGCGAGTCTCTCCCGCTCTGCCGGCTCGTTGCGTCGTTCGGCGTACCTTTGTTCACTCGAGGTTCCCTCTTCTAGAGTCGTTAAATACCTCCTGGAGATGGCAGATATGTGAAAAGGGTCACACTTTCTGCCGCGACGCGGCGCGCCGTCTCCTCGGGAGTGATTTCCTCGCCAACCTAACTTCCGGCACGGCGCTCGCTAGGGACCCCCCTCATCGTGGGTCTCCCTGCCGGATTCGTGACGCCAACTCTGTTCGGGTTCCTGATGGTGCTGTTTCGGGCCGCCGCCTTCTGTACGACCGCGCCCCTGTACGGCATGAAGATGGTCCCCACCCGGGTGCGGCTGGGGCTGTCGCTGCTGGTCGCCTACGCCGCCTACGCGGGCGCCGGCTTCCCGCCGCTGGCCACCGGCGGCGCGGTGGGGCCCCTGGTGTCGGGCGCGTTCGTCGAGACGGTCATCGGCCTGGCCACGGGCATGACCGCGCGCTTCGCCGTGGACGCCGCCCAGGCCGCGGGCCAGCTGATCGCCACCAGCGTCGGGCTGTCGTTCGGCGCCACCGTCGATCCCATCCACGGCGCCGAGACGGCGGCGGTGGGCGAGTGGCTGTCCATGATCACCATCGCCGCCATGCTGGGCGCCGGCATGCACCGCGAGCTGGTGGCCTGGGTCTGCCGGTCGGTGGTGGCCATCCCGCCGGGCGCCGTCGTCGATCTGCCGCGGCTGGGCGCGGCGGTGGTGGCCCAGGCCATCTCGGCGGTGGCCCTGGCGGTGCGGATGTCTTTCCCCGTCATGGCGGCCGTGACCTTCGGACACGTCGCGCTGGGCGTGGTGGGGCGAACGGCGCCGCAGCTGAACATCAGCAGCCTCGGGTTCTCGGTGACCATCCTGGCCGGCGGGGGCGCCCTGTACATGATCGCCCCGACGGTGGCGGAGATGGCCGCCCGCACGTCCCAGCAGGTCCTGGCCCGCGGCATGTGACATGGCAGACGGCGAGACGTCCGCGGAGGACAGGACAGAAGCACCCAGTCAGAAGCGGCTGAACAAGGCCTACGACGAGGGGTCGCTGCCCATCGGCCGCGACTTCAACGCGGTGGCGGGGTTCGCCGCCGGCACGGCCGCGCTGTTCGCGTTCGGCCCCGACCTTCGAAGCGCGCTGGTGCGCCTGGTCGCCGCCTCGGCCCAGGGCATCAGCGGCGCGGCAAACCCGCGCGCGCTGCTGCCGCTGATCGCCCGGCCCGTCGTCCTGGTCGCGGCGGTGGCGGCGGCGGCGGCGGCGGCCGGCGCGGTCACCTACATCGCCCAGACAAGGGGGCGGGTGTGGCTGCAGCTGGCGATGCCCGATCTCTCCAAGGTCTTCTCGGGCGGCAAGCTGAAGCAGCTGTTCAGCCTGCGCACGGTCACGGACCTCTCCTTCTCGTTCGTCAAGTTGCTGACAGTGGGCTGGGCCGCCTGGTCCACGCTGCGCGCCGACTTTCTGACGCTGCCGCGGCTGCTGTTCACCAACACCGACACGCAGTTCACCGCGCTGTTCGCCCCGCTGGCGCGCGGCTCGGTCAAGGTCCTGACGGTGATGGCGTTCTGGGCTGGCGTGGACCTTGCTCTACAGCGAAGGCGGTTCACCAAGCAGATGAAGATGACGAAGGAAGAGGCCAAGCGCGAGTACCGGGAAGAGGACGGCGATCCCATGATGAAGGGCCGTCGCCGCCGCAAGCACCGCGAGCTGGCCAGGGGCCGCGCCCAGAAGGAAGTGCCGCGCGCCGACGCGCTGGTGGTGAACCCGACCCACATCGCCATCGCCATCCGCTACCGGCCCGGCGAGACGGCGGCGCCGCAGGTGACCGCGAAGGGCAAGGGGCAGCTGGCTGAGTTCATGCGTGACCTGGCCCGCGAGAACGGCATTCCCATCGTCGAGAACATCCCGCTGGCCAGGCTGCTGTATCGCCGGGTGAAGGTCGGTAAGTCCGTTCCGGCCGAGACCTACAAGGCCGTGGCCGCCATCCTGGCCTACGTCTATCGCATCACGGGCCGCGGCGGCGCCCAGCGAGTGGCGGCGCGCTGATGTCGACCGCGCCCAACACCCCCGGTACCGAGAAGGGCAGCGCCCAGGGGCTGCTGGCCGCCGCCGTCATCGGCGTGCTGGCCATCCTGATCCTGCCGCTGCCGTCGCCGGTGATGGACATGCTGCTGGCGCTGAACATCGGCGTCTCCGTGCTGATCCTGCTGGTGGCGCTGTCGCTGGCCAAGCCGCTCGACTTCTCGGTCTTCCCGTCGCTGCTGCTGATCACCACGCTGTTCCGGCTGGGCCTGAACGTCGCCAGCACGCGCCTCATCCTGATGAAGGGGGGCGAGGGCGCCGGCGCCGCCGGCCACGTCATCGAGACGTTCGGGCGCTTCGCGGTGGGCGGCAGCCTGATCGTGGGCGGCGTCGTCTTCCTGATCCTGCTGGTCGTCAACTTCAGCGTCATCACCAAGGGCTCGAACCGCATCGCCGAGGTGGCCGCCCGCTTCACGTTGGACGCCCTGCCCGGCAAGCAGATGTCGATCGACGCCGACCTGGCGGCCGGCATCGTCGATGATCGCGGGGCCCGGGCCCGGCGCGCGGCCCTGGAGCAGGAGATCGAATTCTTCGGCGCCATGGACGGCGCCAGCAAGTTCGTGCGCGGCGACGCCGTGGCCGGCCTGATCATCACCGCCATCAACCTGATCGGCGGCCTGATCGCCGGTCTGGCCCGCGACCACATGTCGCTGTCGCAGGCGGCCGAGTCCTTCAGCATCCTGACCGTCGGTGACGGCCTGGTGTCGCAGATCCCGTCGCTGCTGGTCTCCACCGCCGCCGGCGTGGTGGTGACCCGCGCCGGCGTGGGCGCGAACCTGGGCCAGTCGATCGCCGGCCAGATCTTCGGCAAGTCGCGCGTGCTGGGCTATGCCGCGGCGGTGCTGGGCATCTTCGCGCTGCTGCCGGGCATGCCCACCATCCCGTTCGGCGCGCTGGCGGTGGCGGCGCTGGTGGCGTCGCGCCGCAAGCCGAAGAACGTCCCGGACGCCAAGGCCGCCGCCGAGGCCGCCGAGCAGAAGGGCGACAAGCCGGAGCGCATCCAGGACCTGATCTCCGTCGACGCCATCGAGCTGGAGGTGGGCCACGGCCTGCTCGGCTTGATCGACCTGGCCAAGGGCGGCGAGCTCCCGGGACGGGTGACCAACCTGCGCCGTCAGGTGGCGTCCGATCTGGGGCTGGTGCTGCCGCCGGTGCACCTGCGCGACAACCTGCGCCTGGACGCCAACGAGTACCGGGTGCGGCTGCGCGGCGTGGAGATCGCCCGGGGGGTCGCCTACGCCGACCGCTTCATGGTGCTGGAGCCCTCGGGAGGCCGTCCCGTGCTGCCGGGCGCCGACGCCATCGCGGGCAAGGAGCCGGCGTTCGGCCTGGAGGCGCTGTGGGTCACCGGCCTCGAGCGCGCCCGCGCCGAGTCCGCCGGGATGACCGTCGTCGACCCGGCCTCGGTCATGACCACGCACCTGGGCGAGGTCATCCGCCGCAACGTGCACGAGCTGCTGGGGCGGCAAGAGGTGCAGGAGCTGGTGGCGGCGCTGGGCAAGGAAGCGCCCAAGCTGGTCGAGGACGTGATTCCGGGCACCGTGACGCTGGGTGAGCTGGTGCGCGTGTTGCGCGGCATGCTGCGCGAGGGGCTGTCGATCCGGGACCTGCGCACCATCCTGGAGGCCGTGGCCGACGGGGCCGCGCGCAGCAAGGACACGGCCTTCCTGATCGAGCAGGTGCGACGGCGGTTGTTCCGCCAGATCACCGCCAAGGTGGCCGACCCGTCGGGGGTGGTGAAGGCGGTCACGCTGGATCGCGCCACCGAGGACCTGCTGCGCCGCAGCCTGGGCCAGACGGACGGCGAGGCCACGCTGGCCCCCGAGATCGAGTCGGCGCGCAAGCTGGTGACCGCGCTGGAGCAGCGGGCGGCCCGCTTCGCCGCCGACGGCAACCCCACGGTCGTCATCGCGCCGCCCGATCTGCGGCGACCCCTGTTTGATTTCGCCACGCGGTTCGTGCCCGACCTGTGGGTCATCACGGCGCGCGAGCTGGTTCCCGGAACGCAGGTGGAGCCGGTGGCGACCATCGATCTGCAACAGAACACGCCCTTCGGACGTGCCGCCTGACCACGAGGAGTGACCATCCATGAACGCGACAGCGCCTTTGATTCGAACCTTCCGGGCCCGCGACGCGCGGTCGGCCTTGAGCGCCGTGAAGGCGGCCTTCGGCCTCGACGCCGTCATCCTGGAGACCAAGCAGGTCTCGGGGGGACTGTTCGGCAAGCCGCAGATCGAGGTCACGGCCGCCTCGGGCAGCCCCGATGATGCGCCGGCGCCCGCCCGGGCGCCCAAGCCGGACCGGGCCGTGGAGACGGACGTCGCCGCCCTGCGTCGGGTGATGGAGGACGTTCGCCGCACCCTGAACCAGCGCGGTCGCGAGGACGCCGGCCGGGGCGCCGAGCGCAGCCTGGACAGCGAGCTGACGGCGGATGCCCGCCGGGCCTTCCGCCACCTGCTGGACTGGGGCCTGGACGAGGCGCAGGCCCGCCGGCTGCTGGATGACGCGCAGGACGCCGGCGCCGAGCGCGCCTCGGAGATCCTGCAGTCGGCCGGGATCACCCTGGGCCGGCAGCTGACCGCCGGCCCGGCGCCCTGGACCGCGGAGAGCCGCCGGACCATCGCCCTGGTCGGTCCCACCGGGGTGGGAAAGACCACGGCGGTCGCCAAGATAGCGGCCCGGGCCCTGCTGGAGACGCAGTTCAAGGTCGGCCTGATTACGGTCGATACGTACCGTGTGGGTGCCAGCGACCAGCTTTCCCGCTACGGGAAGATCATGGGTGTGCCGACCTACGTGGCCCGTGATCGCGCCGGGTTGTCGGACGCGGTGGCGCGGACGCGCGACTGCGACCTGGTCATCATCGACACGGCGGGCCGTTCCGACGACGCCTCGATCGAGGCCCAGATCGACCTGATCCGGACCGCCCCCAACGTCCAGCTTCATCTGGTCATGTCGCTGGCCACGGGGAGCCGCGAGCTCGGCGCCGTGGCCCGGCGCTACAAGCCGTTCGCGCCCGAGCGGCTGATCTTCACCAAGCTGGACGAGTCGGAGGCGCCCGCCGGCGCGCTGGCCGCCACGGCCCAGCTGGCGCGGCCCGTGTCCTGTCTGTGCGACGGGCAGCGGGTCCCCGAGGACATCCATCCGGTCACGGACGACCAGCTGCTGGCGCGGCTGGTGGGGATCGGCGCGAACGGGACCAGCGCGACGGTGAAGGCGAACAACAAGGAGCAGACTCGTGGATCAGGCCGATAGCCTGCGGCAGCTGGCCGCATCGGGAAAGATTGCCAAGGCCCCCCTCAAGGTCTACGCCGTCACCAGCGGCAAGGGCGGCGTGGGCAAGACCAACATCACCGCGAACCTGGCCACCAGCCTGGCGCGCGGGGGCAAGCGGGTGCTGGTCATCGACGCCGATCTGGGCCTGGCCAACACCGAGATCGTGCTGGGCGTGAAGCCCCGGTATCACCTGGGCGACATGCTGGGCAAGGGGCTGTCCATCGAGGACGTGCTGGTGGAGGGCCCCGCCGGGGTCATGCTGCTGCCGGCCGGTTCGGGGGTGCAGGCGCTGACCCACCTGACCGACGAGCAGAAGTTCGCCTTCGTGCAGACGCTGGAGCCCATCGAGGACATGTTCGACGTGGTCCTGATCGACTGCGGCGCCGGCATCGGCGAGAACGTGCTGTTCTTCGTGGGGGCGGCGCAGGAGGCGATCCTGGTGGTCAGCCCCGAGCCCACGTCGCTGGTCGACGCGTACGCCACGGTGAAGGTGCTGTCGCAGCAGGCGGGCGTGCGGACGTTCAACGTCATCATCAACCCCATCGTCGACGAGCTGGCGGCGCGCGGGATCTTCCAGAAGCTGACCGCCGTCACCGCCAAGTTCCTGGAGGCGCGGGTGCGCCACCTGGGCTACGTGCCCCGCGACGAGAACCTGCACCGGGCCATCATGGCCCAGCGGCCGGTGTGCGAGATGTTCCCTGCCTCGCCCTCGGCCCGCGCCATCGCCGCCATCGCCACGCGGCTGGCGGCCGACAAGTCATCCGAGACGCAGCCGGTGGACGGAGGGCTGAAGCTGATGTGGCAACGCCTGTTCCGCGATTCCCAGGCGACCGACGCCCAGGCGGCGCGCATCTGAGGCCAAAGAAAAGCTCCGAGGGCCAGGACCAAACACGATGCACAGGGCGCTAGCGACATACTCTTCCGCCTCGACGGGCGGCGAGGGCGACGAGCTGATCCAGAAGTATTCGTCGGTCATCGATCGCATCGTGCGGCGCATCGTCATGCGAACGGGCCTGCAGAGCGCGTTCGACGATCTGTGGTCGGCAGGCGCGCTGGGCCTGATGGAGGCGTCGCGCCGCTTCGATCCCACCCGGGGGGTGACGTTCGAGACGTTCGTCGAGCACCGCATCCGCGGCGCCATGCTGGACGAGCTGCGCCGCATGGACCATCTGCCGCGGCGCTTGCGCTCGCGCACCGACGACGTGCAGAAGGCCCGCAAGAAGCTGTCGGGGCAGCTGGGGCGCGAGGCCTCCACCGAGGAGGTGGCGGCCGAGCTGAAGCTGGAGCTGGAGGAGGTCGGCGCCGTGGAGGCGCTGATGGAGCCGCACATCCCGCTCGACCGCTGGGCCCAGTCGGCCACCACCGACGAGGAGTCGGGGATCGAGGATCGGCTGTCGCGGTCGCAGATGGTGGGCGCGCTGGAGCAGGCCATCCGGGGGCTGCCCGACCGCTTACAGACGGTGCTGGGCCTGCATTACCTGGAGGGTCTCACCTACCGGGAGATCGCGAAGATGCTGGACGTCAGCGAGCCGCGCGTTTGCCAGCTCCACTCCGACGGGCTGCGCAAGCTGCGCGCCGCCCTGGGTGAAGGAGAGCTCTAGATGCAGATCGGCCTCCGGCAGAAGTTGGAGACTTGCAAGAGCTTGCCCAGCCTGCCGGCCGTGGCCGTGCACGTGCTGCGGCTCTGCCAGCGCGAGAACTTCGACATCGCCGACGTGGCCCGCGCCATCGGCACCGACCCGGCGCTGTCCGCCAAGGTGGTGTCGCTGGTGAACTCGCCGCTGTTCGGCCTGCGCAAGGAGGTGGCCACCGTGTCACACGCGCTGGTGCTGCTGGGGGCGAACGCCGTGCGCACCATCGCGCTGTCCTTCGCGGTGGTCAACGACCTGCGCGAGCACGAGCGGGTGGGGTTCGACCACCGCGCGTACTGGCGGAGGGCCATCTTCGCCGCCGCGGCGGCGCAGGAGCTGTCGCACAGCGAGGGGGCGCGCAATCCGGCCGACGCTTTTCTGGCAGCGCTGCTGCAGGACGTGGGACAGCTGGCGCTCGAACAGGCGGCGCCCGACCAGTACGGGCCCATCGCCAACGACGCCGGTCCCGACCACGCGAAGCGGGTGGCGCTGGAGAAGCAGGTCTTCGGCTGCGATCACGCCGAGGTGGGGCGGTGGCTGATGACCCAGTGGCGCTTGCCCGAGCTGGTGCGCTCGGCCGTGGGCGGCAGCCACGAGCCGGCGCGCTGGCAGAGCGGCGCCGATCCGGCCACCACCATGGTGGTCAAGATCGTGGCCCTGTCGGGGGTGCTGGCCGACGCCTGGGTGGTGCGGGATCCCCGCCGGGTGGCCCACCGCCTGCGCGAGCAGGCCCACCAGATCCTGGGCATCGACGAGTCTCGCGTCATTCCCCTGATGCGGCGGGTGAACAAGACCGTGGTGGACGTGGCGCCGCTGTTCGGCCTGCAGGTGGGCACCATCGAGGAGCTGGACGCCGTCGTGGACCGGGTCGAGGCGGCCCTGGCGCAGCCGGAGAGCGCCGGCGACAACGTCCTTTCCCTGGAGGGCATGACGGCCGACGCGAAGGCGGCGCGCACGGATGCCCTGACCGGCCTGGCCAGCCGTGGCCGCTTCGATGACTACCTGGCCGACCAGTTCGACTTCGCCACGAACGCGGGGCAGCCGTTGAGCGTGATCCTTTGCGATCCGGACCACCTGAAGATGATCAACGAGACGTTCGGCCGCGAGGCGGGTGACCGGGCGCTGCGGGCCGTGGGCAAGCTGGTGGGCGAGCGCCTGCGGGCGCGCGATCTGGCGGCGCGCTACGGCGGCGAGGAGTTCGCGCTGCTGCTGGTCGACACGCACGCCGAGGGCGCCGCCGTGGTGGCCGAACGGGTGCGCAAGAAGATCGAGGACGCCCAGCACGACATCGGCATCGGGGACCCCATTCGCATGACCATCTCCGTCGGGTTCGCCACGCTGGACCAGGCGCTCAGCTACGCCTCGCCCGCCGACCTGCTGGCGGCGGTGGAGAAGACGCTGGCGCAGGCCAAGCAAGACGGCCGCAACCGGGTGGCCCGCCCCAGCGTGAACCAGGCCGCCTGACCGCCGCCGGTCGTTCGACGACGGCGGGCGACGCCTCACGCCAGGCGGAGCATCAGGAGGCCGAGTAGCGGATGACGCTCAGCTCGTCCTGCTCTTTGCGCTCCGCCTTGTCGCGGGCCTTCAGGATCTCCTCGACGCGGGTGGCGGCCACGCGGCGCAGGGCCTCGGCGCGCTGGTAGGCGGCGGCGTAGCGGTCGCGGGAGGCGGTGTTCGCGGCGCTGGCCTGGCTGACGGCCTGCTCGGCGGTGCGAACGTCCGACAGGACGCGCGCGTGCGACAGGTCCGACAGCAGCCAGTCCGAGGCGGCGGCGCGGCGCCGCGTCTCCTTCACGGCGTTGGCGCGGCGCTGCGCCAGGACGTCCTGCGCCTCCTGGAGCTGTCGGTGCGCCTCGGACATCTCGTTCAAGCGCTGCTCTTCCTTGCGCTCTTCCAGCTTCACCGCAGCGTCGAGACGGATCTTCGGCCGCACGTTACCCTCTTCGGCACGTCGCCCTGGTGCCTTGAGGCGGCGGCCGCAGAATCCGTGCGACGGCGCCGAGCCGGTCTCATGACGCCCGCCCCGTCAGAAACGCGACGAGCGGGTTGGCCTTGCCCTTGCTTTGTCCCCCTGGCGGGAAGGAGCAAGTCAATTGGCTGACGGAATATATGTAGGCATGGCAGCTGCGGCGGCGCGAGCCGAGCAGCTCGACTCGATCGCCGACAATCTGGCCAATGTCGAGACGCCTGGCTTCAAGGCCTCCCGGCCGGCGTTCGAGTCCTTCCTGCCCCCCCGGGCGGGGACCTCGTCGGACAAGGTGTCCACCGCGGCCGTCGGCACCGGCACCGACATGTCGCGGGGCATGCTGCGCACGTCGGACAACAAGCTGGACATCGTGCCACAGGGGAACGCCTTCCTGACGGTGATGACCCCCAGCGGTCCTTCGTTCACGCGCAACGGTCACCTCACCGTCAGCCCCGAGGGGCTGCTGTCCGCCGCCGGCTATCCGGTGCTGGGCGTCTCTGGAAACCCCATCGAGATCCCGGTGGGCATGACCCCGGTCATCAACGAGCAGGGGGCCGTGATGGTCGACGGTGGTGCGAACTCGGGCACGTCGCTGACCGGGCCGATGGAGATCGATCGCCTGGCCCTGGCCGATCTGCAGGGGAACGTCGTGCACAAGGGCAAGTCCCTGTATGGCTCCGGGCCGGGCGGCACCGTCGTCCCCTCGAGCAGCGGCGTCGACGTGGGCCAGATCGAGATGGCGAACGCCACCGCGCTGGACGCCACCGTGCAGATGATCGGCGCGCAGCGCCAGTTCGAGACGGCCATGCAGGCCATCCAGACCTACCGCCGCCTCGACGATCAGGTCCTGAACGTCGGCAAGGCTCGCTGACCAAGACGGCGCCGAAAAGAAAGAAACGAAAGGATCAAGGAGCTCTCATGTTGCGATCGCTTTACACCGCGGCCACCGGAATGGAGGCCCAGCAACTGAAGATGGACGTGATCGCCAACAACCTGGCGAACACCAGCACCACCGGCTTCAAGCGGGTGCGCGCCGAGTTCCAGGACCTGATGTCGGAGACCATCCAGCAGGCCATCCCCGCCGGGCCGCAGGGTGGCGGGCAGCCGGCGCCCTTGCAGGTGGGCCTGGGGGTGAAGACGGGCAGCACCACCCGCGACATGGGCGCCGGGGACATGCAGAACACCCAGAACCCGCTGGACTTCGCCATCGAGGGGAACGGCTACTTCCGGGTGCAGCTGCCGTCCGGCGACATCGCCTTCACGCGCGCCGGAAACTTCCGGGTCGACGAGAACGGCCGGCTGGTCACCCAGCACGGCGAGACCATCGAGCCCGCCATCACCGTGCCGCCCGAGACCACGTCGCTGACCGTGAAGTCGGACGGCACCGTCTACGCGCAGCTCCCCAACAAGACCGACCCGACCGAGCTGGGGCAGCTGCAGATCACGACGTTCACGAACCCGGCGGCGCTGACGGCCATCGGCCACAACCTGTTCCAGCCCACCGGGGCCAGCGGCCAGGAGATCCAGACCAAGCCGGGCGAGCAGGGCTCGGGCACCATCGCCCAGGGCCAGCTCGAGGGCTCCAACGTGCAAGCGGTCGAGGAGATGATCGACATGATCAACACCCAGCGCTCGTACGAGATGAACTCGAAGGTCGTGCAGACCGCCGACCAGATGCTGCAACGCCTGACGCAGCTGCGGTGATGAGCATGCGCAACCTCGGCGTCCTCACGTTCGCTCTGGTCGCCTCGCTGGCGGGGAGCGGTGGCGCTCGCGCCGCGGCCGGCGAGGCGCGGCAGGTGGCGCAGGCGGCCCTGGACGCCGCCGACGTGGTGCCTCACGGCCGCGTCGAGATCCTGTCGCTGGACCGCGCCCCCGGCACCTGCGCCGGCGAGCTGCGCGCCGAGGTGCCCCGGCCGGTCGACGGTTCGGGACGGTTCGGCGTGAAGCTGCTGGGCGTCAGCGCCGGCGGCTCGCCCTGCCAGGTCTGGCTGTGGGCGCGGGTGCGGGTGACGGCCCCGGTCAGCGTCGCCACCCGGGCCGTTCGGGCCGGGGACGTCCTGGCGGGCGCCACGGCGACCGCCGAACGCGAGATCCTTCCCGGGCGGCAGCCGGCGGCGGCGCTGGACGGCGCCATCGCCGAGCGCAGCGTGGGCCCGGGCCAGATGATCGAGGCCGACATGGTGCGCGCCCCCGGGCTGCGGGCGGGCGAGCCCGTGAAGGTGGTGCTGGTCGCGGGAGCGCTCTCGATCGAGCAGATGGGCCGCGCCGTGCCGTGCGCCCGCAATCACAACTGCGCCGTGCTGCCCTCGGGGCGGCACGTGGACGGCGCGCTGGTCGACGGACGCCTGCTGGTGGACATGCCATGAACGAACACGACACGAACCGGAACAGGGGATTCGGGGTGAAGATCCTGGGCAGGGCAGGGCGCCTGGCGCTGCTGGCCTTGCCGGTGCTGGCGGCCGCCTGCGCGCACGACCCCGCCCACACCGGCACCTACAAGCAGAAGAAGCGCGAGTACACCCTCGACACCAAGGACGACAGCAAGAACGCCAACGTCTCGGAGGGGAGCCTGTGGCAGGACGGACGGCCCGCCTCGATGTTGTTCACCGACGCGCGGGCCTTGCGGACCAACGACCTGGTGGTCATCAACGTCGAGGAGATCGCGTCCGCCAACCGTTCGGCGAACACCGACCTGGATCGCACGTCCTCGGCGGCGGCGAAGATCGACGCCTTTCTGGGCCTGCTCTCCAAGCTGGGGAAGGCGGGGCTGGATCCCAACCTGAACGTGGGGGGCAGCTCGACCACCGCCTTTCACGGCAAGGGCTCGTCGGACCGCAGCGAGTACCTGACCGCCACGGTCCCCGCGCTGGTGCGCAAGGTGCTGCCGAACGGCAACCTGTTCGTGGAGGGGCACCGGGTGGTGCTGGTCAACGCCGAGGAGCAGCACTTCTACATCTCGGGCATCGTGCGTCCCATCGACATCGACCAGCAGAACAGCGTCAAGAGCTCGATGATCGCCGACGCCGAGATCGAGTTCACGGGCGCGGGCGACCTGACCGACAACCAGAAGCAAGGGTTCCTCTCCAAGTACCTGGGCTGGCTGTGGCCGTTCTAGGCGGGAAGTCATCACCATGAACACACGATCATTCCAGTCCCTTCGCGCAGCGGTTCGCGCAACACTTCGCGATCGTCCGGCGCGGGCCGTCCTGTCACTGCTGGTGGCGGCGCTCTCGCTGGTGGCGCCCCTCGCCACCCGCCCGGCCCAGGCGGCGGCGGTGCGCGTGAAGGAGCTCGTCGACGTGCAGGGCATGCGCGAGAACGCGCTGTACGGCTACGGCCTGGTGGTCGGCCTGGCGGGCACCGGCGACACGGAGTACGTGTTCTTCACCTCGCAGTCGATCAGCGGCATGCTGGGCCGCCTGGGAATCCGCATCGATCCCCATGACGTGCGCGTGCGCAACGTGGCGGCCGTGATGGTGACCGCGCGCCTGCCCGCCTTCGCCCGTCCCGGCACCACCATGGACGTCAGCGTGGCCTCGATGGGCAACGCGCGCTCGCTGGCGGGCGGCGTCCTGCTCATCACCCCGCTGACCGGCGCGGACGGCCAGGTCTACGGCCTGGCCCAGGGGCCCGTGCAGGCGGGGGGCATCGAGGCGGCCGCCTTCGGGTCGTCCTTCCAGAAGAATCAGCCCACCTCGGGCCGCGTCCCCGCGGGCGCCACCATCGAGCGTTCGGTCTCGCCCAACCTGGACAAGGAGAAGTTGACCCTGGGGCTGAAGCGCCCCGACTTCACCACCGCCAACAACCTGGTCGAGGTCATCAACAAGGCGCTGGGCGAAGAGGCGGCCAAGGCCATCGATCCGGCGCAGGTCGAGATCAAGGTCCCCGCCGCCTACAAGGGCAAGACCGTCGGTCTGTTGACGAAGCTGGAGACCCTGGAGGTGCAGGCCGACGATCGAGCGCGGGTGGTGGTCAGCGAGCGCACCGGCACCGTCGTGGCGGGAGAGCGCGTGCGTATCCATCCCGTGGCGGTGGCGCACGGAGGTCTGTCCATCTCGATCCAGGCGAACGCGCTGGTGTCGCAGCCGAACGCCTTCTCGCCCGGCGGTAAGACGGTGCAGACCAAGCAGGCCCAGATCGACGCCAAGGAGAAGGAGAAGGCGATGGTGGCGCTGCCGGCCACGACCTCGGTCGAGGATCTGACCAAGGCGCTGAACCTGCTGGGCGCCAGCCCCCGCGACCTGATCGCCATCTTGCAGGCGATGAAGGCCGCCGGCGCGCTGGACGCGGACCTCGAGGTGCTGTGATGGCCGGACCGGTGCGCGGACAGGCCGAGGCGTTCCAGCAACTGGAGGCGGTGATGCTGCGCCAGATGCTGCAGTCGAGCGGCGCGTTTCGCGCCAGCGACTCGCCCGGCTCGCAGCTGCGCACCGACATGTTCGTCGAGACCCTGGCCGACGCCGTCGCGAAGGCGGGCGGCCTGGGTATCGCCCGCATGCTGCAACGTCAGATCGGCGGCGATCAATCCGGTGCGGGGGCGGGCCAGCCGGCCGGCGGCCCGGCGCCGTTTGCGGCGCTGATGCGGGGCGTGGCCACCCCCGCCAGCGCTCCGTTCACGACCGGCGCCAACGCCGCCGACGACCTGGATGACCCGAACAGCACGGCGCCGCTGCCGGAGGATCCCTCGGCCGCCAGCATCGATGACTTTCAGCCGGGCCACGCGCCGCCCGTCAACGCCGGGGTGGCGCCCGCGATGCCGGCCCCGGCGACGTCCGGCGCGGCCGGGCCGGGAGAAGTGACCGATCATGTGACCAGCGGCTTCGGCTTCCGCGACCACCCGATCACCGGCGACCATCGCTTCCATACCGGGGTTGACCTGCGGGCGGCCGAGGGCGCCCCCATCCGCGCCGCCGCCGAGGGGGTCGTCAAGTCGGCCGGCCCGCGCGGCGGCTACGGAAACGCCGTCGAGATCGATCACGGGGACGGCACGAGTACGCTGTACGCCCACGCTTCCGCACTGCTGGTGAAGCCGGGACAGCGCGTCACCCGCGGTGAGCCGGTCGCCCTGGTGGGCCAGACGGGCCAGGCGACCGGTCCCCACCTGCACTTCGAGCTGCGCCGCCACGATCACCCCGTCGACCCCATGGCCATGGTTCTGCCCAATCCGACCGGACGCGCCCTTAATACATACAGGGAACGTGTCGAAGACAGGTCTGGAGGCACTCCCGCTGCCGTGGGTGCCATTGGAGGCGAGCCATGAAAGTCTCAGAAAGTACCCCGATCGCTGGTCCCGACCGTGCTCCCCCGCCGCAGGCCCCGACGTCGTCGGCCAGCTCGGCGGCGGCCGAGGGGGCGCGCGACCGCGTGTCAGTCGACGCCAGCAAGGGGGCGGAGTCCAGCATCTCGGCGGCGCGGCGCTCGTCCGCCACGGACCGGGCGGCCCGGCTGCAGAAGCTGGAGGCATCGGTGCGAACGGGCACCTATTCGCCCGATCCCGGGCGGGTGGCGGAGCAGATCCTGTCCGACGCCGAGGTCGACGCCCGACTGCAGGCGATCATGGCGCGTTAGCGGCCCCGAGGTCATGAATGAACAGTCTTTCTCGCGCGATTGAGCTGACCGAGGAGATCCGGGCTTCACTGGAGGCCGAGGTCGCCGTGGCGCGTGAAGAGCGCGTGCTGATCCGGCGCATGGACTCGGAGGGCTTGATGGCGCGCGCCACCAAGCGGGCCGAGTTCAACACCCGCACGGCCGCCCTGATGGTCTCGCTGGGGCAGACGCTGGGCGCCGCCGCCGCCGAGTTCGGGTTGACCGAGGTCACCATGGACGCCCTGCAGGCGCAGGCCCCGGTCGACGGCCGCAAGATGGCGACCCTCCTGGCCGAGGTGCGCGCCCTGGCGGCAAAGCTCGCCCAGCTCGACGCCCTGAACCGCATGCTCAGCCAGCGGGCGCTTTCCTACGTGCGCGCCCACCTGGCCGTGCTGTCGCCGAAGCCCGCCGCCTACGATCGCCGGGGCGGCGGCGCGAAGACCGATCGGACCTCCACCTTCGTGCGGGTGGCCTGACCATGGCCGCCGACCTTTTCTCTCTGCTGGTTCAATCGGGCAACAGCCTGGGCGCCCACAGCGCCGCCATGTCCGTGGCCGGCAACAACGTCGCGAACGCGAACACGCCCGGCTACGCCCGCCAGATCGCCAACTTCGCCGCGAACCCGGGGGTCAGCTCGCTGGGCGCCGGCAGCGTCGGCACGGGCGTGTCGCTGGTGAACATCACCCAGGCGCGCGACCAGTTCGTCGAGCGTCAGATGCCGAATGCGCTGGCGGCGCAGTCGCGCTCGCAGACGGAGAGCGACGCGCTGTCGGCCCTGACCGCGCTGAACCCCGATCTGGAAGGGGGCCTGCCCAACGCCATGGGGGTCTTCTACTCGTCGCTGCAGACCTGGTCGCAGAACCCGGGCGACCCGGCGCTACGACAGAACGTCATGGGCAGCACCCAGGCCCTGGTCACCTCCTTCAACCAGACGGGCAGCGCCATTGCCTCGGCGCGTACCGGCCTGGACGCGTCCATCACCGGCAAGATCAACGAGATCAACGCCGCCGCCAAGTCGCTGGCCGACATCAACAGGCAGATCGAGATCGCGAAGTCCGCGGGCGGCCAGCCTAACGACCTGCTGGATCAGCGTCAGACCGCGATAGACACCCTGGCCACCCTGACGGGCGCCACGCCGTACACGGACGCCGGCGGAGACGTGTCGATGGCCCTGCCGGGCGGGACCGCCCTGGTGGTGAACGGCAACGCCGGCACCTTCTCCGCCGTGCCGGACCCGTCCAACAGCGGCCTGCTGAAGCTGCAGCTCAACCGGGCGGACGGCTCGCCGCCCACCGACTGGGACGGCACGACGCTGGGGGGCACCATGGGCGGCCTGTTCGCCGCCCGCGACGGGGCGCTGAAGACCGCGGCCGATTCGGTGGACGCCCTGGCCTTCAACATGGCCACGGCCCTGAACACCATCCAGCAAAACGGGTACGACGTGAACAGCGCCCCGGGCGTGGCGCTGTTCACGTTGCCCGCCACCGCCGTCGGGGCCGCCTCGCAGATCAGGGTGAACCCGGCGCTGAACCCGCTGGAGCTGGCCGCGGCCGGCACCGCGCCCGCCGCCACGGGCGACAACACGAACGTGCTGGCCATGATCGGCACGCAGTCGGCGCCCTTGCTGAGCGGCGCCAACCCCGCCGCCACCATGCAGACCATCGTGACGGCGTTCGGCACCAGCGCCTCCCAGGCGGATGCGCTGGCCGCGCACGACGCCGCCATGGCCACCAATCTGCAAAACCTGCGCGACGCCACCTCGGGCGTGTCCATCGACGAGGAAATGGTCAATTTGACCAAGGCGCAGCGCGCGTACGAGGCCGTCGCCAAGGTGATCTCCACCGCCAACCAGATGCTCGACACCCTGATGTCGATCGCTGGCTGACAGCCGACCAGGAAGGAACAGCGGAGCCATGCGCGTCACCAACAGGATGTCTTTCGATCAGGCGCAAGGCCAGATGATGGCGGCGCGTGATCGCGCCCTGCAGGCGCAGCAGCAGGTCACCAGCGGAAAGCGCGTCGACCATCCGGGCGACGATCCCGCCGCCGCAGGGGTCATGGTCTCGCAGGGCATCGCCATCCAGCGGCTGGACACCATCGACAAGACCATCTCCAGCGCCCAGGGTGAGGTGCAGACCGCCGACGGTGCCGTCCAGAGCGTCTCGACGTTGCTGGCCCGGGCGCAGCAGCTGGCGGTGCAGCTGGGCAGCGACACGTACAGCGCGGCCGAGCGCTCGGCCGGCGCCCAGGAGATCAACAGCATCTCGTCTCAGATCGTGCAGCTGATGAACACCCAGGTGGCCGGCCGTTACATCTTCGGCGGCACGAAGGACAGCGCGCCCCCGTTCGACGCCAGCGGCAATTACCAGGGCGACGGCAACGTCCGCCAGATCGAGATCGCACCGGGCCTGCTGCAGGCCTCGTCGATCCGGGCCGACGTGGCCATGAAGGGAGCCGGGGGAGGCATCGACGTGTTCGGTGCGCTGTCCGCGGTGTCGTCTGCGCTGGCGAACAACGACGGCGCCGGCGTGCGCGGGGCCATCGCCGGCCTGGACAAGTCGACGGATCAGATCTCGGCGGCCCTCACCAGCACGGGCGGGATCCTGTCGGCGTTCGAGAGCGCCCAGCAGGTCGGCAGCGTGGCCAAGGAGTCGGCCCAGAAGGTCCTGTCGGCCCAGTCCGAGGCGGACGTGTTCGAGGCCACCTCCAACCTGACGATGGCCCAGCAGTCCCTGCAGGCCGCGCTGGCGGTGACCGCGCAGTCGTTCAGCGTCACCCTTCTGAACTACCTGAAGTAGGCAGGGGCGCCGCCGCAGCTCGCCGGCCGGCATCGCGGCGGTGGCGGGGCTCGAGCTGCCGTCGGGCTGGCGCAGCCACCGTCACCGGATGGCGCGCCGGTGAACAGCGCGGGGTGATGGGACCACGGCGCCAGCGGGCGGGCGCTACCGCAGATCCTGCAGCAGCGTGGCGTGATACGAGCGAATGCCGCGGCGCAGATTGTCGTCGCGCAGGGAGGCGTCGTTCAGACGCTGGTTGGCGTCCGTCAGCGCCAGTCCGCACTTCTCGGCCAGGGCGCGCAACCCCGGGACCTCGTCCTCGGGGATGCCCAGTCCGGCGACCTGAAGGCGGTGGCAAAGCTGGGCGGCGGCCGCCATCTGCTCATCCGCCACCGCCAGATCTTCCTTGGCCAGCGCTGCCAGCGCCTTCTTCAGCATCTCGGCCAGCTCCAGGGAGGGGGTTTGTTGCAGCGGCATCGATGCGCTCCCCGGGTCAGGGCCGCGCCGCTTGCGCCGCCGGTCCCGACATGGCCGCCACCGCCTTCTGAAAGCCTTCCACCACGGGCGCGAAGGCACGCTCGGCCTCTCGGACGTCCGCGGCCCTTCCCGTGACGATGGCGCGCATCAGGCGGGCCATGGTGAACGTGTACAACTCGGTCAAGGTGGCGGCGATGGCCGGCGCGGCGTCGCGATTCAGCGTGCCTTGCAGGTAGGCCACGATCTGGGAGGCCTTGTCCAGCAGCGGATTGGCCGCCCGTCGATCGCCCTTCTCGAGATGCTGCATGGCCACCCGCATGTGGCGCAGCGCGGTCTCGAACAGGTTGACCATCAACCGCTCTTTGGAGGCGGTCGCGTTCTTCACGGTGACGTAACGGTTGGCTCCGCTCATTTGGAACTCCCTGAGGACGAGGACGAGGTGCCGAGGCCGAGCCCGGACGCGCTCAAGAAGCTGCCGATGCTGTTGTAGCTGGAGATGAGGCTCTCCATGTTGGCGAACTGCTTTTGAAGCTGCAGCTTGTAATTATCGACGTGGTCCTGCAGCTGTTGATTCCGCGTCGCGATGTCTTTGATGGTTTTTTGTAGCGACGTGGTGCGTTGCACCAGCTGGCCGCTGAACGAGTTGGTGTACTGGTTCGACAGCGCGGTCAGCTTGTCGGACATGCCCGTCGACGCGGAGCTGAAGATCGCGTTCACGGCGTCCGGGTCGCGCGTCAGGACCTTGTTGAAGGTCGTGGTGTCCAGCGTCAGGGTGCCGTCGTTCTGCAGCTTGACGCCCATGTCGGCCAGCGTGCGCACCGTGCCCGACTGGACCACCTGGTACGACAGCATGCTGTTCATGCTCTGCTCGAGGCCCAGCGCGGTGCTGCCGTCCAGCAGCGTGCCGTTGGGGGCGGGGTTGCTGGGATCGGGGCGCAGCGATGGCTGCAGGGCGGTGACGACGGCGTTGAACGCGCTGATGAACCCCTGGATGCCGGCGGCGCTCTGGGCGGGGTTCTGGGCGATGACCAGGTTGCCCGCCGAGGTCGTCTTCTGCGTGGCCGTCAAGGTGACGCCCGGGATGGCCGTGGAGATGGTGTTGGACGCGCTCTCGACCGTCAGGTCGTCGACCTGGACGATGGCGTTCGTCGCGTTCTGCGTGACCGCCAGGCCCAGGCCCGTGCTGTCGGAGTCGATGGTCAGCCCGCCGTCGGCGGCGCTGCCGATGGGCTTGCCGGTGTTCCGGTTGGTCAACGACACGTACATGTGGGAGCCGTCGCTGACCACCGCGGCGGCGATGGGAGCCCCCGACGAGTTGATCTGCTTGACCACGCTACCCAGGTCGCTGTTGGCGGCGATGTTGATGGTGGTGGCGACGCCCTGGATGTGCAGGTTCAAGGCGCCGCCGGCGACGGTGTCGTTGGCGGTCTGAAACTGCGTCGACCGCGCCCGGGCCGAGGTGGCGACCGAGTTCACGGTGATGGCGTAGCTTCCCGGCAGGGCCCCGGCGCCCGCGACGGCCGCGACGCCGGGGGGCGTCTGGCTGATCGTGTTCGAGGAAACGCCGCTGGTTCCCAGCGACTGGGCGGAGGCGGCCATGGCCTTGATCTTCGAGGACAGGTCTCCGATGGACGAAATCTGGGCGGTGAGGGCAGCCTGGTAGGCGGTGTTCGTCGTGATGGGCTGCGATTCCAGCGCCACCAGCTTGTCCACGATGGTGTTGGTGTCCAGCCCGGAAGCCAGTCCACCTGCCTGGAAGATCGCTGACGTCGACGCCATGAAGATTGCCTCCTCGGTGCGGGAGCGCCCCGCGAGCCTTCCGGCTGCGGGGCGCTATTCCCTAGGGTCTGTTTTCGGTCGGTTAGCCGAGCAGCTTGAGGGCCAGCTGGGGCATCTGGTTCGCCTGGGCCAGGACCGACACCGCCGACTGGCTGATGATCTGGGCGCGGGTCATGGCGGCGGACTCGGAGGCGACGTCGACGTCGCGGATACGACTGTTGGAGGCCGACAGGTTGTTCGAGGTCGTCTTCAGGTTGTTCATGGTGTGGGTCAGCGAGTTCTGCGACGCACCCAGGGCGGCGCGGCTGGACACCATGGCGGCGATGACGTTGTCGACGCCGGTGATGAGCGACTGCGCGTTGGCGACGGTGTGGCCGTTGTTGCCACCGAAGTTCGAGATGGCCGTCTGCAGGGCCGAGTAGACGCCGTTCGCGCTGCTGTTCGAGGCGCTGATCTGGGCGTTGAAGAAGGTCGCCGACTCACCCTGGTTGGCGTTCGCGCCGACCTGGAACAGCGCCGAGCCGCCGGTGCCGGAGGTGATGACGGTGCCCGCGGTCGCCAGATCCGTCGCGATGCCGGCCGCGGTGGTGTTGCCCGCCGCCGAGACCGTGAAGCTGACGCCGAAGGTCGAGAAGTCGAACGTCTGGGACTGGCCGGCCGTGGGGGCCGTGGCGGCGATGGTCTGCGTGATGTTGCTGTTGCTGTGGTCCGTCAACGTCACGTTGCCGTTGGTGTCGGCCGTGATGTCGAACTGGGCACCGGCGGCCGCCTTGCTGACGTCGACGGCGGACACCGAGGCGTTCGTCTCGGTCGCCAGCGCGAGGCCGGCCAGCAGGCCCGAGTTCGTATCTTCCTTCGTGCTCAGCGCGCCGGTCAGCAGGTTCTGGCCGTTGAACTGGGTGCGGCTGGTGATGTTGTTGATGTTCGTGTAGAGGGCCTGGATCTCCTGGTTGATGTTGCCGCGGTCGGTGTCCGACAGCGTGGCGTTGGAGGCCTGGACGCCCAGGTCACGCATACGCTGCAAGCTCGAGGTGACCTCGTCCAGCGCGCCTTCCGCGGTCTGGATCATCGAGATACCGTCCTGGGCGTTCATCGCGGCCTGGTTCAGACCGCCGATCTGCGACTGCATCTTCGTCGAGATGGCCATACCGGCAGCGTCGTCCGCCGAGCTGTTGATCCGGTAGCCCGACGACAGGCGCTGCATCGAGGTCTGCAGGTCGTTGTTGGCGTTGAAGAGGGCGTGCTGGGCGTTCAGAGAAGCGACGTTGGTGCGGATGGACATAGACATGACGAGGACTCCTTTTTTCTTTCGTTTCTTTCGAGAACTTTTTGGCTCGTGGCCTTCGCATGAGGTTTCGTCACGGGTCCGGCGAGCGATAAGGGGTAATTTCGCTTACGGACTTATACCCATGGTGATGATGAGAACGCCGGGGCCGCGGGGGCCGCGGGTCGCAGGATGAGGGGCCGTGTGCGTGGCGAAACCCGATACAAACCGCGGCCATGACGGGCCTACCGGCACGGCCGCCCTGACCGGGACGAGGCCTGGCGGGGCAACGGTGGGGAGCGGCCGCCCGGGCGAGCGGGGGCCCGGCTGCAGCAGCACGATCGACCAGCGGGTCAGGCGCCGCATCCATGCCGCGGTGGTCCCCTCAGGCCAGGCTGGGGTCCGGAGACGGGGCGTCGGCCTTGACGAGCTCGAGCATGTAGCGGTCCCGGTCGCCCTGGCCGTGGTTCCGGGCCAGCTTGAACCCCGGAAAAAGCTCCTCCATGCCGGCGATCAGCTCTTCGACCGTGGAGTATCTCCAGCCGGAGGTGTTCTGCCAGCCGCCGTTGCCGGTGGGCTTCATTCCGCCTTCGGCCAGCCGGCACTCGATGATGATGCGCCGACAGCGCTCGCTGATGGCGAGGGCGTTGGCGCGCAGGTTCTTGGTGTGGTGAATGACCGAGAACAGCAGCACGGTATCGAACGTTCCCTCGACCGGCCCGGCGTCGAGATCGTGGTACCGGAAGGTGGCGTCCGTGCCCAGGATGTGGGACAGGATGTTGCAGCCCCGGATGATCTTCGGATCGAGATCGATGCCGGTGACCTTGCAGCCCCGGCGCGCCACGTAGGTGGACACGATCCCCGAGCTGCAGCCGACGTCCAGCACCCGTTCGCCGGGCGCGAAGGCGATCCCGTCCAGGTAGCCACGGCGCGAGTCGAGCGAACGCTCGCCGTCGATGAACACCGCGGCCTCACGGATCGTGTGGTAGATGGCGGCCTTGGCGGCGGTGGTGATCTGATTGGTGAACAGGCGGGTCGAAGCCAGGTTGAACGCGCCGTCGCGAAATAGCGCCGCGAAGTCGCGCTGCATGTCCAGCGCCGGGAAGTAGTGCAGGAAGCTCTTGAAGTTCCAGCGGCTGTACTTCTGGCGGATCAGCTCGTTGCACCAGGCGAAGAAGGCGGGGTTGCTCAGCTGGCGCGTGGCCTCGTCCAGCGGCTCGGCCTGGTCATAATCGATCAGGCGGCACAGCCCGGTGGCCTGGTCCATGCGGCAGTTCTCGGGACGCAGGTCGGCATGGAACACGCCCAGCGCTTTCTGCTCGAGGACGGCGATGACGATGTCTCCCAGCTGGGGGACCTCGGTGGCCGGCAGGAACTCCTCGATCAGGTAGTCGAACCAGTCGGCGGTGGCGGACGAGAGGGCCTGCCGCCCCGCGGCGTCCAGGCACGCCTCCAGCTGCGCGCGCTCCACGCGGCCATGCGCCAGCAAGCGCGGACAGGTCACGCAGCTGGCGGCGTTCAGCGCTTCCAGGATGCGCCGCTCGCCGTCGAGGGTGTTCTTCTTGAGGGGGTTATGGCGCAGCTCGAGCTTCAGGAACGCGGCTCCGTCGGCGCTGACGCCCAGCAGGCTGGCGCCGTTGGCGTCGGCGCGCAGGCTTAGATCGCTGAACTGGACGCCGTTCAGCGCCAGGCGGGCGGCGCTGACGGGCACCCCCAGCGCCGCGGTGACGACAGCGGGGGCGGCGGGCTTGGCCCCACCCGCTGCCTCGCGCCGGCGATACAGGTCCACCGCCAGTTGCAGCACCATGATCGTGTCGTCCTTGCGGTCCAGGGTGCGCAGCACCTGTGCCAGCTCGACGAGAATGATCGGTTCCAGCGGCGCCAGCTCCTTCGCGCGCAGGTAGGCGGTGGCGGCCTGGCTGAACAACTTTCCCGCCGCGAAGCTGCGCGCCAGGCTGAGGAAGTACACCGCGTTGCCGGGGCTCAGCTTGGCCGCCTCCATGAACAGGGCGATCGCGCCCTGATAGTCCCGGGCCTGGAACGCCTTCACTCCCTGGGTGTGGAGCGCCTCGTGCCCGGCCAGCCCGAAGTCGACGGTGTTCGGCGGGGCGGCTGGCGTCGCGGGTGTGTGTCCATGAACGGGAGGACCTTGCATGAGCCCCCTATCGGTGCGAAGGGTTATCCACTTGAGATCCGCGGAAACGGGCCGATGGAGGCCACCGTGGGACAAGCAGCGATCCGAAGGCGGCTGGCAGCCGCGGGCGGCGGAGGGCAGGGCCACCTGTCGAGCGCGTCACCGCCCGGCCAGACGATCGACCGGTCACCGCCCGGGCCACTGCCTCTCGACAAGGTGATCGCTCGGGCCCGTCACGCCGAGCGCGCCGGCGACAGCAAGACCGCCATCTCGCTGTATGCCGAGGCGGTGTCGCGGGGAACGACGGCGCCCGAGGTGTTCAACGACCTGGGGACCTTGCTGGCGCGGCAAGGACAGTTCCCGGCGGCCATCGTGCAGTACGAGACCGCGCTGATGCTGGCGCCGGGCTCCCCCGAGATCGCGAAGAACCTGTCCAAGGCCGTGGAGGCCATGTCCTTGAACGCGTTCCGGGAGAAGCGGTGGCTGGACGCCGCCGCTGGTTACGGTCGCCTGTGCAACCTCGATCCCACGTGCGCTCTCTTCCAGACGAACGCGGGGCGCGCCCTGTACGAGCTGAGATCGCTGCAGGACGCCCTTCCTTACTTCCGGCGCGCGGCGGCGCTGGCCCCGGCCGACCCCGCCATGCTGCTGAACCTGGGGTCTTTGCTGTACGAGCTGAACCAACGGGAGGCGGAGCCGATCCTGCGGCGGGCGCTGGAGCTGGAGCCCGACAACGTCGCCGCGCTGGTCAACCTGGGGGCCGTGCAGAATCGCCTGAACCAGCTGGAGGCGGCCGCCGCAACGGCGCGACGGGTGCTGGCGCTGTCGCCCGAGCAGCCCGACGCGCACGGCAACCTGGCGGCCGTGCTGCGCGAGCAGGGGGAGATCGCCGCGGCCATCCAGCACTATCGTCGCGCCCTGGCTTCCAGGCCGGACTCGCCGCTGATCTTTTCGAGCTACCTGCTCGCTCGCCAGGCGGACCCCACGGCCCGGCCGGCCGAGCTGCTGGCCGATCACCGGCTGTGGGAGCAGCGCTTTGCGAAGCCGCTGGATCCCGGTCCGGCGGGGATGTTCGGGGCCCGTGACGCCGATCCGGGCCGCCGCCTGCGGGTCGGCTACGTCTCGGCCGACCTGCGCAGTCACTCGGTCGCGTCGTTCATCGAGCCGTTGATAGGCGCCCACGACCGCGCGGCCGTGGAGGTGTTCTGCTATTCGTCGACCGTTCATGACGCGGTCACGGAACGGATCCGCGCCCGGGCGGACGCCTGGCGCGAGACCCGTCACCTGGGGGATGCGGCGCTGGCCGCCCTGGTGGTCGAGGATCGCATCGACGTGCTGGTGGAGCTGAGCGGGCACACCGCCGACCATCGGCTGCTTTGCTTCGCGCGGCGGCCGGCCCCGGTGCAGGTGTCGTACTGCGGATATCCCGGCACCACGGGCCTGTCCGCCATCGGATGGCGGCTGACAGACGCCATCGCCGACGCCGAGGGCGAAGCCGACGCCTGCCACAGCGAGCGGCTGTGGCGGCTGCCCAACGGCTTCCTCACCTATCAACCCGAGGTCGCCGCCCTCCCGCCCGCCAACCCTCTGCCGGCGCTGGCCCGGGGAGCGGTGACGTTCGGTTCCTTCAACAACCTGTCCAAGCTGAACGACGGCGTCCTGGACCTGTGGGCGGCGGTGTTGCGGGCGGTTCCCGGCGCGCGGCTGTTGCTGAAGTGCCGCGGCCTGGGCGACGAGGGACCGCGGCGCCGGGTCGCCGAGCGGCTGGGGGCCGGGGGCGTCCCCGCGGAACGCCTGGTGATCGTCCCCTACACGCGGACCCGGCTCGAGCACCTGGCCTATTACAGTGAGGTGGACATCGGCCTCGACGCGTTTCCCTACAACGGGACGACGACCACCTGCGAGGCGATGTGGATGGGCGTGCCCGTGGTGACGCTGAGGGGAGGGGCGCATCCCGGGCGGGTGGGGGCCAGCCTGCTCACCAGGATGGACCTGACGGACCTGATCGCAGAGACGGCCGGGGACTACGTGGCGGTATGCGCCCGCCTGGCCGCCGACTTGCCGCGGCTGGCGGCGCTCCGCGCCGAGCTGCGGGGCCGCTTCGCGGCGTCGCCCCTGGGGGCGCCGGCCCTTCTGGCCCATGACATAGAGGCGGCCTACCGGGGCATGTGGGCCGCCTGGTGCGCGAGCACGACGTCGGTCGGTCCGGTCAGCTCAGGGTAGCGGCCAGGTCGGCGTCGAAGGCGGCCTCGGCCAGGATCTGCTCGGCCAGCTGGGTGGCGTTGGGCCGATAGGTACCGCTGCGTACCTGCTGGGTCAGATCGTGAATGCGAACCGCGCGCTCCGTGGCGGCCACGTTCACGCTGCTGGCGATGGACGTCCGCAGGTAGTCCGACTGCGCCAACGTCGTCCGGTCAGTCGGCACGACGGCCGGGGCTGCATCCTGGCTGCGTCGCTCGGGTGCCGGAGCAGCCGGGGCGATGACCGCGGAACTGTTCACGTCGTTGGTTTTCATGCTGACATCTCCGTCTCGGCTCTTCTTGTCTCTTCTTGCGAATGGGCTTCGGCACACCCCGGACGCGCGATAAGGGCTGACGATGCGAAAATTTTGTGGCCGCGATTGCGCGCGATCTCCGGGGAAGAAGCACGCGCGGTGCAACCCTTGCGCCGACATGCGAACCGAACCCACATTCGCCCCACTTCTGTACTTGACGTTGAACGTCGGCTGAGTCTATATGCTGCGCCACGCGGATGAGCCCTCTCATCTTTAGGCCTCGACACAACACGCTCGCGCGGCTGAGTCTGATCATTCTCGCTGCGGGAGCCGGTGGTACTGTTGGCGGATTGATGCTCTGGGCGCGAACGCCGTACGCGCGCGCCATGGAGACACCCATCGAGCAGCCGCTGGAGTTCGACCATCGTCATCACACCCGCGACGAAGGCATCGACTGCCGCTACTGCCACAACACGGTGGACAAGTCGTCCTTCGCCAGCATCCCGCCGACGCAGCTGTGCCTCAACTGCCACTCGCAGGTCTGGAACAAGAGCCCGTTGCTCGAGCCGGTCCGGAAGAGCTTCATCGATAACAAGCCGCTGGTGTGGAACCGGGTCTACAAGGTTCCCGAGTTCGTGTACTTCAACCATTCGATCCACGTCGGCAAGGGCGTCGGCTGCGTCACCTGCCACGGCCGCGTCGATCAGATGGCGGCCGTGGAGAAGCAGACGCCGCTGACCATGGGGTGGTGCCTCGAGTGCCACCGCAATCCGGAGAAGAACCTGCGTCCGGTTTCGGAGGTCACGAACATGACCTGGCACGCCGAAGGCGACGCCGAGGAATCGGGTCGTGTCCTGGCCGAGAAGAACGACGTTCACACCCGCACCAGTTGCACGACGTGTCACCGATGAGCAGCCACGATCAGGACCCCCCGCAGGATCATCCGGAAGATCACGCTCGATCGACCTCCCCCAGGCAGGGCGAGGGCGCCTCCGCCTCGCCCCGGCGGATCTCGCTTCCCATCGTCGACGAGGCCCTGGCCGCGACCGAGACCGCCAGCGGCGCGGTGAGGGAGCAGCGAAAGTACTGGCGCAGCATCGCCGAGAAGGAGGGCTCGCCGAAGCTCGCCGCGGCCGCCCTGCGCGAGTTCCCGCCGGGAGCGTCCGAGCTGCCCGAGGTGAGCCGGCGTTCATTCATGAAGCTGTTCGGTGGCGGCGCCGCGGCCGCCGGCCTGGCGGCTTGTCACCCCTCGGATGAGCAGGCGATTCCCTTCGTGCGCCGCCCCGAGGAGGTCACGCCGGGCAACGCGCTGCACTTCGCCACCGCCTACGGCGTCGAGGGCTACGGCCGGGGCCTGCTGGTGGAGAGCCACGAGGGTCGCCCCACCAAGATCGAGGGCAACCCCGATCATCACGACAGCCTGGGCGCCACCATCCGCTACGAGCAGGCGCTGCTGCAGGGACTTTACGACAACGATCGCGCCAAGCAGCTGAAGCACAAGGACGAGCCGCTCAGCTGGAACACGTTCCTGGGCCAGATGGCGACGCTGGCCGGGCGCCACGCCGCCGACGGCGGGGCCAAGCTGCGCTTCCTCACCGACCCCACCGCTTCCCCCCTGCAACTGGAGCTGCGGAAGCGGATCCTGGAGAAGTTCCCCAAGGCGAAGTTCACCAGCTACAGCTCGATCGCGGGAGACGGCGCCGCCGACGGCCTGCGTCTGGCCTACGGCAAGTACGTCGAGGCCCGGCACGAGCTGACCCGCGCCGCGGTCATCGTCTCGCTGGACGCCGACTTCCTGGGCGAGGGTCCGGAGTCGGTGCGCGCCATGCGCCAGTTCGCGAGTGGCCGCCTGCCCGGCGCGCCGATGAACCGGCTGTACGTGGTCGAGCCCGCCCTGACGGTGACGGGCATGTCGGCGGATCACCGCCTGCGCCTGCGCGCCGGCGACGTGGCCGGCTTCGCGCTGGCCCTGGCGGCCGAGCTGGGGCGCCGTCCCGGCTTCGCCCAGCTGGCGGGGATCGCCAGTGGCGGTCACGGCGTCACGGCCGGGGATCCCAAGTGGATCAGCGCCGTCGCCTCCGATCTGATCAAGCACCGGGGACAGTCGCTGCTGATGGCGGGCCGGCGCCAGTCCGCCGCCGTTCACGCGGTGGTGGCGGCGCTGAATGCCGCGCTCGACAACGTGGGGACCACGGTCACCTACGCCACGCCGCTGCTGGCCGATCCGCTCTCCGGACCGAAGGCCCTGGCGCCGCTGGCCGAGGAGATCGCCGCCGGTCAGGTCGACACGCTGGTCATCACGGCGTACAACCCGGCCTACACCGCGCCGGCCGACCTGAAGTTCGACAAGCTGCTGGCTCGGGTTCCCAACACCATTTACTGCGCCGCTTACGAGGACGAGACGGCCGCCGTCTGCTCCTACATCGTGCCGGCCGCTCACCAGCTCGAGTCGTGGGGCGATGCCCGCGCCACCGACGGCACCATCTCCATCGTGCAGCCGCTGATCGCGCCGCTGTGGGGCGGTCACACCGACATCGAGATCCTCAGCGCCTTCCTCGGTGAGGGAGACCTGGGCGCGTACGAGGTGCTGCGCCGCTCGTGGGCTGCCAAGCAGGCCACGGTGCCGGGCGCCACCGGCGAGTTCGATCAGGTGTGGGAGAAGTGGGTGGGCGACGGCGTCATCGTCGGCACCGAGACGACGCCCGAAGCGGCGCTGACCCTGGACGGCGCCGCCATCCAGCAAGGGTTGGGCGCGCTGCTGGCGGCCGGCCCCAAGGGCGGTGGCGTCGAGATCGCCTTCGTCCCCGACTACAAGGTGCTCGACGGCCGGTTCGCGAACTCCGCCTGGCTGCAGGAGCTGCCGGATCCCGTCCACAAGATCACCTGGGACAACGCCGCGCTGCTCTCGCCGGCCATGGCCAAGTCGCTGGGCGTGGAGGTCGAGCGCGACAACGACACCTTCTCGGTGCTGGTCATCGAGTACAAGGATCGCCGGGTGCACGCCCCCGCCCTGATCGCGCCGGGGCACGCCGACGACTCCATCACGCTGGCGCTCGGCTATGGCCGCACCGGCTCGGAGAGCGTGGCCGATGGCGTGGGTTTCAACGCCGGCCTGCTGCGGGGCAGCGACGCGCCGTGGTTCGACCGCGGCGCTCAGGTGTCGCTGGCGACCGGCATGCATCTGTTCGGCCTGACGCAGAACCACTGGTCGATGGAGAACCGCGAGCCGGCCATCGCCACCAGCCTGGCCGACTTCGAGAACCCGCGGTCCGAGGCGCGCGAGCTGATCGAGGAGCGCCGGGCCGCGCTGCCCACCATCCACGAGCCGCACGACTACAGCAAAGAGCAGTACAAGTGGGGCATGGCCATCGACCTCGGCAAGTGCACGGGGTGCAGCACCTGCATCGTCGCCTGCCAGTCGGAGAACAACATCCCCACCGTGGGCAGGGATCAGGTGGTGCGGGGCCGCGAGATGCAGTGGCTGCGCGTCGATCGCTACTACTCGGGCGAGCTGGAGGATCCCGAGGTGATCGTCCAGCCGCTGGCCTGCGTGCACTGCGAGACCGCCCCTTGCGAGTATGTCTGTCCGGTCAACGCCACCGTCCACAGTGACGAGGGCCTGAACGAGATGGTCTACAACCGCTGCGTGGGCACCCGGTACTGCAGCAACAACTGCCCCTACAAGGTCCGTCGCTTCAACTTCCTGGACTTCACCAGCGAGACTCCGGCCGTGCGCCGGCTGGGGATGAACCCGGAAGTGACCGTGCGCAGCCGCGGCGTCATGGAGAAGTGCACGTACTGCGTGCAGCGCATCGAGCGCAAGCGCATCGAGACGCGGGTGGCAGGGCGTCTGATCGAGGACGGCGAGCTGAAGACGGCCTGCCAGCAGAGCTGCCCGGCCGGCGCGATCGAGTTCGGGAACCTGAACGACCTCAAGTCGCGCGTGACGAAGGCGCAGGGGGACGAGCGACGCTACGACTTGCTGCACGAGCTCGGGACGCGTCCCCGGACCGCCTATCTGGCCCGCGTGCGCAACCTCAACCCCGAGCTAGCAAAAGGCTAGGCGACTGACATGGCCAGCACCGCGACATCAGCCTCGACGACCCGCGACCCGTTGGAGCCGATTCCCCTCATCGAAGGGGCACAGACCGACGAGTCCCTCAACACCTCGCTCCTCGATCACGTCTGGCGCAGCCCCGGCAAGGGCTGGTGGACTCTGTTCGGCCTGGCGTTGGCCGGCCTGGGCCTGCTGGTCGTCGGCATCACGGTCACCCTGTGGAAGGGCATCGGGATGTGGGGCAACAACATCCCCGTCGGCTGGGCGTTCGGCATCATCAACTTCGTCTGGTGGATCGGTATCGGTCACGCCGGAACGCTGATCTCCGCCATCTTGCTGCTGTTGCAGCAGAAGTGGCGGACCTCGATCAACCGGTTCTCGGAGGCGATGACGCTGTTCGCGGTCATCTGCGCCCTGTTGTTCCCGCTGATTCACACGGGCCGCCCCTGGTTCGCGGCCTACTGGCTGATGCCGTACCCCAGCGTCCAGGGCATCTGGCCGCAGTTCAAGAGCCCGCTGGTGTGGGACGTCTTCGCGGTCTCCACCTACTTCACCATCTCGCTGCTGTTCTGGTTCCTGGGTCTCATCCCCGATCTCGCCTCGCTGCGTGATTCGTCGCGAAAGCCGCTGCAGAAGGTCATCTACGGGGCGCTGGCCCTGGGCTGGCGCGGCTCGGGCCGTCACTGGGCCGAGTACAAGTGGGCGTACCTGCTGCTGGCGGGCCTCTCCACGCCGCTGGTGCTCTCGGTGCACACCATCGTGTCCTTCGACTTCGCGGTGTCCATCCTCCCCGGCTGGCACACCACGGTGTTCCCGCCTTACTTCGTCGCGGGCGCCGTGTTCTCCGGCTTCGCGATGGTGGTGACGTGGATGGTTCCGGCCCGCCAGTTCCTGGGCCTGAAGCACGTCGTCACGATGAAGCACCTGGAGAACATGAACAAGGTCATCTTGGCCACCGGCCTGATGGTCGGCTACGGCTACGCGATGGAGCACTTCATCGCCTGGTACAGCGGCAGCAAGTACGAGTTCGCCGAGTTCTTCGAGGTGCGGCAGCGCGGTCCGCTGGCGCCCGTGTACTGGTTGATGATGTTCTGCAACGTCGTGGTGCCGAACATCTTCTGGTGGCGCAAGGCGCGCACCAATCTGCTGATCATGTGGGTCGCGGCGCTGCTGGTGAACGTTGGCATGTGGTGCGAGCGGTTCACCATCATCGCCACCTCGCTGCACCGGGACTTCCTGCCCTCGAAGTGGGAGCTGTACGCGCCGACCTGGGTCGACTGGAGCATCTACATCGGAACCATCGGGTTGTTCTCGACGTTGTTCCTGCTGTTCCTGAAGTTCGTTCCCGCCGTCGCCGTCACGGAGGTCAAGGAGCTGCGCCACGAGCTCGCCCACCAGGCCCACGGTCACGCGGAGGAGGCGCACGGATGAGCCACGGAGGAGGGTTCGAGCCGCGCCGCTACGTCATCGGCCAGTTCGCCGGTCCCGAGGCGATGCTCGACGCGACCCGCAAGATGCGGGAGCGCGGTCACAAGAAGCTGGACACGCACACGCCGTACCCGGTGCACGGCATCGAGGAGGCGCTGGGCTTGGGGCGGGCGAAGATCCCGACCATCGTGCTGTGCGGCGCCATCACGGGCGCGTGCCTGGCCTACGCGCTCATCTACTTCATGAACGTGGTCGACTTCCCGATCAACGTCGCCAACCGTCCCATCCACAGCCCGCCCGCGAACATCCCCATCATGTTCGAGCTGGCAGTGCTGCTGGGCGGAACGTCTTCCTTCTTCGGCCTGATGGCGCTGATGCGCCTGCCCGAGCCCTATCACCCCGTATTCGAGGCGGAGTCGTTCTGGCGGGCCAGCATCGACGGGTTCTTCCTGTCGATCGAGGTGCCGGCGGGGCAGAGCCCCGAGGCGGTGGCCGCCGAGCTGAAGTCCCTGTCGGACGTGAGCATCGAGATCGTCGAGGAGTCGGAGCGATGACGAACCGGACCGTCACCCTCTTGCTGGGCGGCGTGCTGTTGAGCGCGGCCGGCTGCAACGAGCAGACCCTCGATCCGATGGCCGATCATCAGCAGCCGCGCGAGCGCGCCTACCGCCCCAGCGACTTCTTCGAGACGGGGCTGGTGATGCAGGCCCCTCCGCCGGGCACCGTCCCCCGCGAGCGCCGCACCATGAACATGACCCTGACCAGCGGGGTCTCCGGCTACACGGGACAGTGGGGGCAGAACGGCGAGCGCATCGTTCGCTACGCCAACCGCATCCCGGTCCCCGTCACCCCCGAGTTGATGGCGCTCGGCCGCAAGCGGTACGACATCACCTGCGCCACCTGCCATGGGCCGCTGGGCGACGGCGACAGCATCGTGGCCACCCAGATGGCGCTGCGCCCGCCGCCGTCCCTGCACAAGTACGCGGACCGCGCCCCAGGCTACATCTTCGAGGTGGCCACGCACGGTTTCGGAATGATGGCCTCCTACGCGGCCGAGTTGACCGTCGAAGAGCGCTGGGCGGTGGTGGCCTACATCCGCGCCCTGCAGATCAGCCAGAACGTACCTGCGGCCGAGCTGCCTCCGGATGCGCAGCGTCAGCTCGGTGGGGAAGCCCGATGAAGATCGACATCCAGAAATACGACGGCGGCCGTAACGTGATGATGGGAGCCGCGGCCATCGGCCTGCTCGGCACCCTGGCCACCGTCGCCGGCATGTTCACCGCCGATGGGCGGGCCGCCGCCTACTCGTACCTGTTCGGCTTCGCTTACTGGGGCGGCATGGCCCTGGCGGCCGTGGTGCTGCTGCAGATCTTCATGGCCACGCAGGCCCGCTGGATGGTGGTGCTGCGCCGCCCGGTCGAGATCATGGCCGTGACGGTGACCCTGTTCCTGATCCTGTTCATCCCCATCATCCTGGGCATGAAGCAGATCTATTCCTGGGTCGAGCCGGCCGCGGATCTGCCCAGGGAGACGTTGAAGCTGCTGGAGCACAAGAAGCCGTACCTGAACACCAGCTTCTTCGTGGTGCGCAGCTTCGTCTATCTGCTGCTGGCCACGGTGGTGGCGCAGCGGCTGTTCGGCTGGTCGACGAAGCAGGACACCACGGGCGACATCCAGCTGACAGCCCGTCAGCGCCGCCTGGGCGCGGGGGCGCTGCCTTTCGTGGCCCTGATGTTCAGCTTCGCCGCCTTCGACTGGCTGATGAGCCTGAACCCCACCTGGTTCTCCACCATCTACGGGGTCTACTTCTTTTCGGGCAGCTTCGTCAGCGTGCTGGCGCTGCTGATCATCGTCACCGACCGCGCCCGGGGGAAGAACCTGTACGGCGACTACGTCTCGCCCGAGCACATCCACAACCTGGGCAAGCTGATGCTCGCCTTCATCTGCTTCTGGACGTACATCGGCTTCGCGCAGTTCCTGCTCATCTGGATCGCGGGCCTGCCCGAAGAGATCCCGTTCTATCTGGTGCGCATGCACGGCGGATGGGCGGCGGTCAGCATCTTCCTGATCTTCGGACACTTCTTCATCCCGTTCGGCCTGCTGCTCTCGCGCTCTCGCAAGCGTCACAGCGGCCGGCTGTCGCTGGTGGCGTTCTGGGTGCTGCTGGTCCACGCGGTGGACATCTACTGGTTGATCGTTCCATCGCTGGATCCGAACGCGCTGGTCCTGCACTGGTCGTTGCTGACTGCCTTCGTCGGCATCGGTGGCCTCTCCGTCGCGTTCGCCATGTGGCGCATCCGCGGGCACTTCACCGTGCCGATCCGTGACCCGTACCTGGCGGACTCTCTCGCCTACAAGCAGCCGTAAACCATGAGCCACCCCCATTCACATTCGACAGGCGGCCACGGGCACGAGCACGTGGGCAGCGACGAGATGAATCTGAAGAAGATCATCGCGGTCGGTGTCGTCTCGCTGATCGTGTTCGCCGTGGGCATCATCTGCGCGTATTTCCTGATGGTCGGCCAGCGTGCCCAGGTTCGGCGCCTGGGGCCGGAGAGGGATCGGACCGAGCTGGGCAAGGCCGAGATCGGCATCGTCGATCAGGTGCTGTTCTCGTCCGACAACCGCCTGGAGATCTGGCGCGCCGAGCACAAGAAGCGCCTCGAGTCCTACGGCTGGATCGACAAGGCCAAGGGCATCGCTCACATCCCCATCGACCAGGCCATGGCCAAGGTCGTCGCTTCGCCGCCCGACATCGCTGGCGAGGGCGTGCCCCCGGTGGCCGCGCCGCCGGCCGCGCCGCCCGAGTTCACGGGCCCGGAGGCGGGCAAGAGTCCGCCGGCGAAGCCCGCGGCCGAGAAGACGAAGGGGAGCAAGCGATGACGGTTCGCTCGCTGTCGCTGTCGATGGCGTTCGTCTCCGCTAGCGTGACCCTGGGCGCCGCCCCCGGCGTGGCGAAGGCGACCGAGCGGAACACGCCCCCGCCGTCGTTCACGCAGGACGCAGAGCAGCCGCTGGCCGCCCTGCAGGACGTCGACGTCATCGAGCACCTGGGCGACAAGGTTCCCGGTGGACTGACGTTTCGCGATCCCAGCGGCAACAAGGTCGAGCTGGACGGACTGATGGGGAACCGGCCCTTGCTGGTCACCCTGGGCTACTACCGCTGTCCCATGCTCTGCAACCTGGTGCTGGACGGCCTGGTGAAGGCCATGAAGCAGTCGGGGCTGGTAGTGGGCCGGGACTTCCAGGCGGTGTCGATCAGCATCGATCCGGACGAGGACGCCAAGCAAGCGCTGGCCACCCGGGCCCGCGTGTGGGGCGCCGCGGGCGGCGCGGCCGATGCGAACTCGTGGCCGTTCCTGATGGGCGACAGCGTGGGCAGCCGCCTGCTGGCCGAGGCTGTCGGTTTCAAGTACGTGTACGACAAGACGAGCCGGCAGTTCGCGCACGACGCCGTCAGCTTCGTCTTGACCCCCGAGGGGCGGATCTCCCGTTACCTCTACGGCGTCGACGTCCTGCCGCGGGATTTCCGCCTGGCGATGGTCGAGGCCGGCGCGGGCCGGGTCGGAACCTCCTTCGACCGCCTGCTGCTCTCCTGTTTTCAATATGATCCGGTCAATCGAAAGTACGCCCCCTATGCCCTTGGTTTCGTTCGTATCGGCGCGGGACTGGTGTTCCTGATGCTGGTCACGCTGCTGACGGTGCTGTGGCGGAAGGAGTTGGTCATGAGAAGAAGGAGGGTCGCATGATGAACGACTTCATGCGGACCATTCTCTGGCTGCCCGAGCAGGCGTCGACCTTCGCGCGCAAGGTCGACACGCTGCACTACTTCATCATCACCGTCACGATGGCGGCCTCGCTGCTGGTGGGGCTGCTGGCGTTCGGGTTCTTCTTCCGCTATCGGCAGCGCCACGTGGGGCAGTCGACGCCCATCGTCGAGCCCAGCGTGCGCTTCGAGCTGACCGTCATCGCCGTGCCGCTGATCTTCTTCCTGGCCTGGTTCGTTCAGGGCTTCCGGGACTTCGTCTGGTACACCACTCCCCCCAAGGACACGACCGACGTGTACGTGATGGGCAAGAAGTGGATGTGGAAGTTCGCCTATCCCGATGGTCCGAACGCCATCGGAACGCTGCACGTGCCGGCCAACCGTCCCGTGCGCCTGCTGATGACCAGCCGCGACGTCATCCACTCCTTCTTCGTGCCGGACTTCCGCATCAAGATGGACGTGCTGCCGGGCCGCTACACCGAGGCCTGGTTCGAGGCCACGAAGCCGGGGCGTTATCAGGTCCTGTGCGCCGAGTACTGCGGCACGTGGCACTCCCAGATGTGGGGCGAGGTGGTGGTCATGCCGCCGGCCGAGTTCGACGAGTGGCTGGCCGACCAGAAGAGGGGCCTGGCCGAGCGGGTGGACAGCGGTGGCGACGACGGCCCCAGCTTCCACGGCACGATCGTGGAGTACGGCAAGAAGGTCGCGATGGCCCAGGGCTGCCTGAAGTGCCACTCGCTGACCGGGGAGCCGCACATCGGCCCGACCTGGCTCGATCTGTACCACCGCCGCGAGACCCTGGAGAACGGGGAGACCATCGTGGCCGACGAAGGATACCTGACCGACTCGATGATCGACCCGCGCGCCAAGATCGTGAAGGGTTTCAAGCCTGTCATGCCGACGTATCGCGGGAAGCTGACGGCGCCCGAGGCGGCGGCGCTGGTGGAGTTCATCAAGTCCCTGCGTAGCACCCATCTCGAAAACGTTCCGTCGAAGGAAGCGGTCTATGAGCCAGCCAGCCGATAGCGCGGCCCTTACGCCTCCCGAGGCGCCGGCCTATCAGAAGATCAACTACCTGAACGTCGATCGCGGCGTCATGTCGTGGTTGAAGACGCTCGATCACAAGCGGATCGGGATCATGTACTTCGTGTCCGTGCTGGCGACCTTCCTGCTGGGCGGCATCTTCGCGATGATCGTCCGTCTCGAGCTCACCACCCCGGAGCCGACCATCATCGGCGCGAACGCCTACAACCGGATGTTCACGCTGCACGGCATGGTCATGGTCTTCTTGTTCATGATCCCCGCCATCCCCGGCGTGTTCGGCAACTTCTTCATCCCCCTGATGGTGGGGGCCAAGGACGTGGCCTTCCCGCGCCTGAACCTGCTGTCGCTGTACGTGTACTGGACCGGCGCGGTCATCGTGTTGATCGGCGTCATCACCGGCGGCGCGGACAGCGGCTGGACGTTCTACGCCCCGTACAGCACGACCACCCCGATGACGCTGTTCCCGGTGTTGCTGGGCGTCTTCATCCTGGGGTTCTCCTCGATTCTGACCGGCCTGAACTTCATCGTGACGGTTCACACGTTGCGGGCGCCAGGCATCACCTGGATGAAGATGCCGCTGTTCGTGTGGGGCATCTACGCCACCAGCATCATCCAGGTGCTGGCGACGCCGGTCATCGGTCTGACGACCCTGCTGGTCGGCATCGAGAAGGTGGGCGGCTTCGGTCTGTTCGACCCGGGCCGCGGCGGCGACCCCGTCCTGATGCAGCACCTGTTCTGGTTCTACTCGCACCCGGCCGTCTACATCATGGTGCTGCCCGCCATGAGCGTCATGAGCGAGATCGTGGCGGCCTTCGCCCGCAAGAACATCTTCGGTTACAAGATGATCGCGTACTCTTCGCTGGGCATCGCCTTCGTCGGCTTCTTCGCCTGGGGCCACCACATGTTCGTGTCCGGCCAGTCGTCGTTCGACGGCGGCGCGTTCGCCGTCATCTCCATGCTGGTCGGTGTGTTCACGGCCATCAAGGTGTTCAACTGGGTGGGCACGATGTACCGGGGCGCCATCTATGTATCGGCGCCGTTCCTGTACCTGTGCGGCTTCCTGTTCTTCACGGTGTTCGGTGGCATGACCGGCATCGCGCTGGCGACCATCTCCCCGGACGTCCACTGGCACGACACCTACTTCGTCGTGGCCCACTTCCATTTCATCATGGTGGGCGCGGTCATCATGGCGTTTCTGGCGGCCATCCACTACTGGTTCCCGAAGATGTTCGGGAAGATGTACCACGAGGGGTGGGGCATGGTGGGCGCTGCCTTCATCGTGCTGGGCTTCAACGCCACCTTCATCCCGCAGTTCTTGCTGGGGAACGCCGGCATGCCGCGCCGCTACTACATGTACCCCGAGCGCTTCACGGCGCTGAACGTCGCGTCGACGGCCGGTTCGTCGCTGCTGGCGATCGGCTTCATCATCATCCTCATCTACCTGATCTACGCCCTGATCCATGGCGAGGTCGCCGGACCGAACCCCTGGCAGTCGAAGGGCTACGAGTGGCGGACCAGCTCGCCCCCCATCAAGGAGAACTTCGAGGAAACCTTGGAGTACCCCGAGCCGCCGCACACCTACCAGCAGCCCGGTGAGGAGGTCGAACATGTCGTCATCTGATGCGGCCGTGCACGGCCACGGAGGGCACGACGAGCACGCCTCGAATCCCCACCTGGCCCATCACTTCGACAGCATCGCCACGCAGAACCATGCGTCGCGGCTGGGGATGTGGCTGTTCCTGGGCACCGAGGTCCTGCTGTTCGCGGGGTTGTTCCTCGGCTACGCCGTTTACCGCCACTTCTATCACGACACGTTTCGCTTCGCGTCGCACACGCTGAACCTGACGCTGGGCACCATCAACACCATCGTGCTGATCAGCAGCAGCTTCACGGTGGCGATGGCCTACAACATGGTGAAGAAGGGCAACAACAAGGCGGCCGCAGGGCTGCTGGTCTTCACCATCCTCTGCGCGCTGGCGTTCTTGTGCATCAAGGCGTTCGAGTACCAGCACAAGTTCGTCGAGGGCGCGCTGCCCGGCAAGTGGTTCACCTTCGAAGAGATGAAGGGGATGCCGGGGGCGAACATGTTCTTCACGGTCTACTTCCTGACCACCGGCCTGCACGCCTTCCACGTCATCGTGGGTATGGCCATCCTGATGTGGGTCTTGAAGAAGGTGATCAAGGGGCAGGTCGACCCGACCTACTACATCCCCGTCGAGCTGGGTGGCCTGTACTGGCACCTGGTCGACCTGGTGTGGATCTTCCTTTTCCCTTTGCTGTACTTGATCTAGCGACCTTTGCGGAGACGCCGTGGCTGAAAAGAACAAACAGGCTGCCGACCCGAGCGCGCATGAGCATGAGCATGGAGCGGGCCGCTACGTCCTCATCTGGGCGGCCCTGCTGGTGTTCACCCTGACGACCGTCATCACCGGGCGAATGGATCTGGGCGGCGCCAATCTGCCGCTGGCCCTGATCATCGCCACCGTGAAGGCGACCCTGGTGGTGCTGTTCTTCATGCACCTCTGGGACTCGGAGGGGATCAACCGTCTGGTCTTCTGCGTGGCGCTGTTGTTCGTCCTGGTCCTGATCGCGGGGGTGTTCGGCGATCTGCTGACCCGCATGCCGGACGCGCTGCCCACCGGCCGGCACGCCCACACGCTGGAAGGGGGCGACATGCCCACCACCCCGGCGCTGAACCCGCACGCCGAGTAGCCTGACCGCCGGCCAGCCGGTGTGGGCTGCCGAAAAATCGGGGTCCGGTGGGGTGGGCCGCGCCTCCGCGGCTGCTGATCATCACGTTCGGTCGTCGGGTGCCTTGGTGGCTGAAACGTGCTCTATTTGTCTGGAGTCAGTCTTCTCAAACCACCCAAACCGAGGCAAGGTTAGACCATGAAGCGTGTATTCAATTTCGGTGCTGGTCCCGCAACGCTGCCTGTCTCCGTCCTGGAGGAGGCCAGCCGGGGAATTCTGGAGGTGGGCGGCTCGGGGATGTCGGTCCTCGAGGTCAGCCACCGCAGCAAGGTCTACGAGGCGATTCACTTCGACGCGCGCGATCGCCTGTTGAAGGCGCTGGGCCTGGACGCCTCGGAGTACGGCGCGCTGTTCCTGGGCGGTGGTGCCAGCCAGCAGTTCGCGATGCTGCCCATGAATCTGCTGGGGGGCGGAACGGCCGACTACGTCAACACGGGCGAGTGGTCGAGCAAGGCCATCAAGGAGGCGAAGCGCTTCGGCACGGTCAACATCGCGGCCTCTTCCGAGGACAAGAAGTTTTCGTACGTCCCGAAGACGCTGAAGCTGACCGCGGGCGCCAAGTACGTCCACATCACCACCAACAACACCATCGAGGGGACGGAGTACAACGCCCTGCCGGAGACGGGTGACGTCCCGCTGGTGGGTGACGCGTCGTCGGACATTCTCGGTCGCGCCTACGACTACAAGCGCTTCGCCATGATCTACGCGGGCGCGCAGAAGAACCTGGGACCCGCCGGCGTCACCATCGTCGTTGCCAAGCGGAAGTGGCTGGAGTCGGCGACCGACGACGTGGCGGCCATCCTCTCCTACAAGACGCACCTGAAGAACGACTCGCTGTACAACACGCCACCGGCCTTCGCCATCTACACGGTGGGGCTGGTGCTGAAGTGGGTGGAGGAGCAGGGCGGTGTGACCGCGCTGGACAAGCGGAATCGCGAGCGCGCGGCCGCCATCTACAACGCGCTGGACGCGGCGCCCGACGTCTACGATCCGGCGGTGACCGACAAGGCCGACCGCTCGTGCATGAACGTCACCTTCCGCATTCGAGACGCCGCCAAGGAGAACGAGTTCCTGGCCGCTGCCGAGGCGCAGGGGCTGGACGGCCTGAAGGGGCACCGCTCGGTCGGTGGCTTCCGGGCCTCGATCTACAACGCCATGCCCCAGGCGGGCATCGACGCGCTGGTGGGGCTGATCCAGCAGTTCGCGAAGAAGTAGTCGTGCGCGGCTGAGGCCGCGGACGCGAAGGGCGGGGCGCCATCAGGAGCTCCGCCCTTTTTTTGTGTCGGCGTCCACCCGTTCGCAGAAGCGGCCGGGCCGCAGCGCCGCGAAACGGGCGGGGGCACCCTGGGGGAGCCGCGGCTCCTTGTGTGCCGGGGTCACCCGAGGCGGCCGTGGCCCGCGAGCCAGACGGGAAGAGCAGGGCACATCGGGAGGTCCGCCTTCCGTTGTGCTGGGCGTCCCGCCAGGCCGTCCCCGGCGCGGCGCTGACGCGAGGGCGCGGCGCGCGGCGCAGTTTGTTGAAAGCAAAATGCACGATATCGCCAAGTGGCACATCGCAGATTGTCGGTTGTGCGTGGGGCCACGGGGTCGGCAGCCGCAGCGGTGGCACTGGCCTGGAGGGATGCGACGGCGTCGCGGCAGCCCGTCACCGGGCCGCTCGGCGGAGCTCGCCTCGCGGGAGGGGTCTGCGAGCGCCGGGCGGTCGAGGACCTGTGCCCTCCGGCCGGCGAACAAACAAGCCCTGGCAAAATGCTGATCTGTGGCGAATGGCCAATCGCAGAGTGGTCGGTCATCGGTCTGCCCCCGCGCCCCGCGTCAGCGCCAGCAACTGTCACCACGGTGACGCAGGAGGGGACGAAACAATCTGCCGGTCGCAGAGTGTTCAGCAGGCCGTCGGCCGGGCGCGCCCGGACAGCGCCGCTAGTTCATCGCGACGGCGGAGCAGGAGTGCACGGACTGGATCTGCGTGCAGAGCTTCTTGTAACGCTGCTCGATGGGACGGTCGACGGTGCGATCGCGCTTCCCCACGTCGTGCACCGTGATGTGCTTGCTCGCCAGCTCCGGAGCGTCGACGCTCAGCACCGACGCCAGCGCATGATCGAGCACGGCCACCCGGTGCGGATAGTGACGCGGATAACCCTGGTTGATGTAGTGAGGGCCATGGTTGTAGTGGGCCCAGTACGCGTGATCCTTGTGGCGGCAGGGGACCTTGCGCAGCATCGGCCGCAGGTGCCCGTTGCGATCGCGGACCTTCACCACCACGTTGGTGGTCGCTCCGCCGTCACGCCAGTACGCGAGCTCGCGCGCCCCCATCTCGATGTTGGTGGCCGGATCCATCAGCTGGGTCCAGGCGGTGCCGCGCATGTTGCCATTGACGCAATGCCCGCGCTTGTCCAGCACGCAACGGAGCCCCATCAACCCGCTGTCCTTGGCGTACAGCTTCTCCTCGTGCATCGTCGGGCGAGACGCCTTTTCGTTCAGGTCGCTCTCGTTGATCATGACCGCCAGCAGCAGGGTGGGGCTGAGGTTGTGGCGCTTCGCGGAGGCGAGGACCGCGCGGCTGATCTCCTGGCACTTCTGGTCGTTCCAGGCCGGCGTCTGCCACCGGATCTTATCCTTGATGGCACAGATGGTGCGGGCCAGGCACCCCGCGTCAGGCAGGGGGCTGGTCGCTGCATGATCGCTGCCATCGGACGGCATCCCGTGTGCTAGAGAGTCGGGCGTTGCCGATTCCTGGGGCGCCGTGCTGGTAACCCCGCGTTCGGCCGCATTTTCCGCAGGAACGACGAGGTTCCCTGGTGCCACAGGCAGAGAAACGACGCTGGTCAGATAGACGAATGCTTGAATGGATAAGACGGGTGGGAACGGCACTTCAGCCACCTCCTGGAACGCATCTTGAAGCTTCTTTTGAAAGCGAGATGACCTGTTATCGCTCGGTCGACGTTTCTGATGCCGAGGAAAGATCCCGCCAGGAATCGGCAACATTGCATCGACGGCATCGCGAGCGCAAGGCCTAGAATTTCCGGGCCTGCAGAAAATTCAGAAAGCGATTGTGAAATTGTCTAAGCCGGAAATCGCCTCCAGTCCGCTGTCGAACGAAGGCCTCACCTCTCTGTGGATTTCTGTGGCTGCAGAGGCCGGATGGCAAGTGATTCGGACCACCGACGCCTATGCCAGCAGCGATGGTGCCGGGAAGATCTTCGTGGGCGTGGACGACGTGCTGGATCGAGACGACGCGCCCGCGCAGCTGATCTTTCACGAGCTCTGTCATGCTTTGACGCAGGGACCAAGCTCGTGGTGCCAGCCTGATTGGGGGCTCTCCAACACCGACGCGCGGGACGTGACCGCCGAGCACGCGTGCTTGTGCGTGCAGGTCCTGCTCACCACGCCCTTCGGTTTGCGGGACGCGATGGCGCCCACCACGGAATATCGCGCGTATCACGACGCGCTGGACGTCCAGGCCCTATCCGCCTCGGCGGACGCCGCCGCCCTCCGTGCTCGTGAGGCGCTGGGGGCGCCCGGCAACGAAAGGCTGCGGGACCTCCTCCTTCGCGGGCTGACGGCGACGCGCGCGGCGCTGGACGAAGCGGTCACGTCACGCGAGGTGGACGGTGGCCGTCATCCCGTAGGTCTGCCCTGGGGCCGTCGAGATCGCTCCTGCGGCGCATGCGCGTGGTTCTATCGCGGGGGGCGCGGGCCGGCGGTCGGGCGGTGCCGACAATCCTCGGCCGGCGGGGGCGACGGCCAGCGGACCGAGGCGACCACGAACGCCTGCGAGCGCTGGGAGGCGCCGGTCGATTGTCAGGCCTGCGGCGCCTGCTGTCGCGAGGCCTATCATTCGGTCACCGTGTCGGTGCGCGATCCGGTGGTGTGGAAGCAGCCCGACCTGATCGTCCGCCACGGCCACCGCTTCGAGATCCGGCGCGAGGGGCCGCGCTGTGCCGCCCTCGACGATCGGCGGGCCTCGCCGGTGGCGTCGTTGCCGCTGTTCTCGTGCAGCATCTATGACGACCGGCCGCGTGCTTGCCGCGAGTTCGAAGCGAACGGCCGCCATTGTCTGGTGGCACGACGCCGGGTGGGGTTGTCGCCCTGAGCCCCTCGGCGCCCTCCGAGATCGAGCTGTTCGTTCCCCTGGACGAGCTCGCCGCTGGCGGGGATTCGTCCGCCCGGCTGCTGCGGCTGGCGGAGCGCGCGCTGGGCAGCGCGCCCGGATCGCTGGGCGCGCTGCGGGTGTTGCGGCGTTCTCTGGACGCCCGCAAGAACAGGCCCATCGGATATCGACTGCGCTGCCTGGTGGGGGCAGAGGGGGCGGCGCTGGAGTCGCCGGCCGAGGAGCGGGCTCGCCCGGTCGTGCGCTGGCCAGCCGGGCGGCCGGTGCCGCGGGTGGTGATCGTCGGCTCGGGCCCCGCCGGCACCTGGGCGGCGCTGAGACTGGCCGAGGCCGGGATCCCCGCCACCATCCTCGAGCGGGGAAAGCCGGTGCAGCCGCGTCGCGCCGACCTGGCGGCCCTGACCCGAGGGCGGCTGGACCCGCAGTCGAACTACTGCTTCGGGGAGGGGGGCGCGGGGACGTTCTCCGACGGCAAGCTGTACACGCGCGCCAAGGACCGGCAGGCGGTGAACTCGGTGTTGCAAGATCTCGTGCGGTTCGGCGCGCCGGACGAGATCGCGGTCGAGTCCCGGCCCCACGTCGGTTCGAACCGCCTGCCCAAGGTGCTGACCGCGCTGCGAGAGCACCTCGAGGGACAGGGGGTGCTGTATCGCTTCGCAGCCGACGTCACGGCGATTCGCTTCGACCGGCGCGGCGTGCAGGCGGTCCAGCTCGCCGGCGGCGACGAGGTGCCGGCGGACGCTGTCGTGCTGGCGGTGGGGCACTCGGCGCGCACGATCTACGAGTGGGCAGCCGGTGCTGGCATTGCCATCGAGCGCAAAGGGATCGCCGTGGGGGTGCGCATCGAGCACCCGCAGAGCCTCATCGACGAGATCCAGTACGGCGCGGTGGCCGGGCACCCGGCCCTGCCGCCTGCGCTGTACGAGCTGACGTCATCCGGCGCCGGACGGGGGGTGTACAGCTTCTGCATGTGTCCCGGCGGATGGATCGTCCCCGCGGCCACCGAGCTGGATGGGGTGGTGGTGAACGGCATGAGCCTGTCCAAGCGGGATTCGCGCTTCGCGAACGCCGGCATGGTCGTCGCCGTGGAGGCCGGGGACTTCGGACCGGCAGGTGACGGCGCCCTGGCCGGGGTGGAGTTCCAGCGGCGCATCGAACGGGCAGCCGCCCGGGCTGGCGGCGGCGGTTTTCGGGCGCCGGGCCAGCGGCTCGGCGACTTTCTGGCGGACCGCGCCAGCACGTCCATCGCCGACTCCAGCTACCGCCCGGGGGTGGCGCCAGGCGCCCTCGCCGAGGTCTTCCCGCCCTTCGTCGTGACGGCGCTGCGCGAGGGATTGCGGCGCATGGGCGCGCAGATGCCACGCTTTCTGCACCCACAGGCCTCGCTGATCGCCGCCGAGACGCGCACCAGCGCGCCGGTCCGTTTTCTGCGGGACGCGGAGAGTCTGATGTCGCCCGACTGCCCGGGCCTGTATCCGGCCGGAGAGGGCGCCGGTTACGCCGGCGGCATCGTCAGCGCGGCGCTCGACGGATTGCGCGTGGCGGAACGCCTGATCGCGCGCGGCTGACGGGACGGGCACGCCCCGGGTCAGCCCGGGGTTTCGTTCAGGTGGCCGGTGATCTGACGCAGCCAGCTCTTCTGCTCGTCGGTGATGACCTCGAAGCGCACCCCGGTCATGTGCCGCCCGTCGTCGAGCTCGCCGGACCAGGCCACGCGGCCCTTCACCCACAGCGGCGGCACGCGCTCTTCCTCGACGCCGTCGACGACCAGGAACAGGCCCAGCGTGACCTCACCGCCCTCGGGCAGCGCCTTGCTGGCCTCGAGCCCGACGCCACCCTCCGACAGATCGCGGGTGGTCCCGGTGAAGACGTTTCCGCCGAAGTGGATCTCGGCGGACATACGGATGGGAACGCGCTGAAATTGCCGGCGACGCTCGTAGGGGGCGGGGCGAGAGCTGGTGGCCATCGGTCGTCTCCTCAGGGCCGGAAAGGATCGTCCTTGTCCTCGGGCCGTTCAGGCGGGGCGGGATCGGGACCGGGATCGTAGCCGGCCGGCCGGACGTCCCCGTCGATGAACCGCATGAACAGATCAAGGAAGTGCAGCTGCTCGTCGTCGAGATCCGCGAACATGACCCCAATCTGGTACTTGCCGAACAGGGCGGTGCACCAAACCGTGCGCCCCCCGACCAGCAGCGGTTCGGACATGTTCTGTGTCCCCAGCGACAGCACCAGGCACAGCTCGAGATCCGTATCGCGGCCGATGTCGGTGTCGCTCACCAGGCACAGGCCCGAGCGCGAGATATCTCTGGTTCGGGCGCCCAGCACCTTTCCCCCGACCGACACGGTCACGTTGACGTCGATGGCGCGGCGTTGTTCACGGCGCGAGTCCTTGCGCGGCCGCGCTCCAGGAGGGCTGGGCGGCGCGGGGCGGTCGCTCAAGGCGCCACCTGAGCCGGGCTGCCGCCGCCGGGCGGCGCGAAGCGCAGGCCCGACAGCGCTTCGAGCTGCGCCTCGAGCTCGAGCACCCGCAAGCGCCGGCGCTCATCGTTACCGTCCGGCGCGCCCCGTCCGTCTTCGGACTGACCTTGCCACTGGACCTGCGACTGACCTTGGGACGGATCTTGTGACTGATTTTGCGACTGATTTTGGGACTGATCTCGAGACCGATCGGCAGACTGATCTTGCCGGCGGTCCAGGGACCGATCTGGCGAGGGGTGCCCGGACCGCGCTTCTGGCCGAGGATCGGCCCCATCGTGCGCGGCGCCTGCGGTGCCCGCTGCCCCCGGCCGGCGGAACGACGCCAACAGCCGCCGTCGCTCGAAGTAGAGCCGGATGACCAACGACTGGATGTCGTGTCTCACGTCTGCCATGCGAAGGGCCTCGGCGTGTGCCTGTAGCTCGTCGGGGTTGAATACAATCCTAGACAGGTCCCAGGTCGCCCGCCACTCGTATCTCACGTCATCAACGCCACTGACATCGACCGGCGTGGTGGTGGCGGTGTCGTCCAAGGTGAGTCCCTCCGTACGCGCGAAGCGCCGGAACACCCGAAAACGCAGCTCGGGCAGCCAACCCGCGGCGCGCGCGCGGACGATGAAGCTGCGCGCGCGCTCCGGTTCAGCCAGCGCCAGGGCGACGGCGGCCCGAGAAAGCTCGTCCACCGTGGGCTCCCCGCGCGCCGTCGATCCTGGGCCATCCTGGGCTCGCGCGATGGCCGGACCAAGACCGGCGGCGCAGACGAACCCGACGATCAGGTGTACGGCGACGGGCGCGACCAGCCAGGCCCAGCGCCCGCCACCTTGCCGTGCGGACCTGTTCCGCCGATCGGTGCCGCTCTTCTCTTTCACGACCACCCCGACCGCGGCGTCCTGCGCCCTGTTCTCCCGTACGTCATCGCTCACTCCAGCAGGCGCGCCACCGCGTCGCGCTCCTCGCCGGCGATCGGATCGCGCTCGCCGCCGCCAGCCACGGTCTCCGCCAGCCCGCGCTGCGCAGAGGCGCGTCGCTCCGCCGCCCGCGCCAGGGCCTCCAGGCGGCGCTCCGCGCCGGCGTCTCGCCGAGGATCGAGCGTGAAGGTCAGCAGCACGAAGGCGCGGAGCTCGTGACGGGTGCTGGAGCGGGCGGTGGTCAGATCCAGGTCGACCCGGGGAAGGGCCGCCAGCCACCAGGGGCAATGCCCCACGGGCAGCCGGTGGTCCGCGACGTCGCCCCGCGCGCTGGGTCCCGTGAACGGCGGGCGGGCGCCGGACGCAGGGCAGGGCGAGGGAGCGCGCAACGGCAGCAGCGCCAGCCCGCCTCCGCCGGCGACCCACAGCGCCGCCGGACCGACGGCGACCGCCGTGATCGGAAATGCGCTGCCCAGATCGTCTCGCGCTGTCCACGTGTGACCGCGATCGTCACTGACCCACAGGGCGGCGCCGTAAGCGACCCACGTGCTGCCGTCGGGGGAACAGGCCAGCCTCTCCACGCCCGGGGGAGCCATCGACCAGCCCGGATTGCACCCCGGATTGCGCCCCGGGTCGCGCTCCCGATCGCGCTGACTTTCGGCGCGCTCGTTCGCCGGCGATAGGCCGGACCCGGACACCACCACGAGCCACCGTTCCACCAGCGCCAGCGCCTCGTTCCCGCAGGCCGTGAGCTCCCCTGCCCTGGGGGCGATGAGCTGGGCCGCCGCGCCGCTCTCCAGGCGCAGCACCCCTTCGGCTGCCAGCGCGTACGCCTGTCCCGACTCGGTCACGGCCAGGCCGGTCATCGTCACCGCCGCCTCGGGCAGACGATCGAAGTGGGCCCCGCCATCGTCCGAGCGAACCACGCCGCCGTCCAGAGCCGCCACGATCACCCGGCCCTTCGCGCCCGTGGCCAGCCGGCGAACCGGTCCCGCCGCCGGGAGCGCCACTCGCTCCGCCGCGCCTGCCAGCGAGAGCCGCCATAGCCCGTCCTCGCGGCCCACCCACAGGGCGTCCTCGCCCGCCGCCAGCGAGACCGCGGCGGTCGAGGGGCGCGCGCTCGCGTGCCGTCGAGCCGGGGGAGGGTCCTCGACGAGGATGTTGTCCGCATCCTCGATCTCCGAGTCCGGGTCGTGCGGATCGTTGAAGTCGCCGTCGTCCAGCACTCCGGCGGCGGGGAACCCCGAGCGGGAGCGGGCGTGCCGGCGCGGCGCTACGGCGGATGGCCTGCTCTCGCGCGGGAAGCGACGGAGGGGGAAACCCGTGGCGTCGATGAGGCGAACCTCGTCGTCCGTCAGCGCGAGCGCGGCCACGCCGTTCGCCGCGACCGCCGACACCGGCACCCGGATGGGCAGGGGCGGGGGCACGGGCAAGGGTAAGGGCATGACGGCGCCCAGAGCGAGGGCACCGAGGTGCAGGAGAAATTGTCCAGGCACGACAGCCCATCGGCGGCCTGGCCCTTCCGTTGCGTGATATATCGACGCCAACATGTCGTCCGCGCAGATCATCGATGGCAAGGCCCTGGCAGCCCGCGTTCGCGCGCAGCTCGCCGCCCAGACGGCGCCCCTCGTCGCGCGTGGCGTCCGTCCCGGTCTGGCCGTGGTCCTGGCCGGGGACGATCCGGCGTCGCAGGTCTACGTGCGCAACAAGACCGCCGCCTGCGCCGAGGTCGGCTTTCGCACCTTCGATCACCGCCTGCCGGCCACCGTCACCCAGGCCGAGCTGCTGGCGCTGGTCGACCAGCTGAACCAGCACCCCGAGGTCGACGGCATCCTGGTGCAGCTGCCGCTGCCCCCGGCGATCGACGCGCGCCAGGTGCTGCTGGCCACCAGTCCCCTGAAGGACGTCGACGGCTTCCACCCCGAGAACCTGGGCCGGTTGCTGATGGGAGAGCCCCGGTTCGTGGCGTGCACACCGCTCGGCGTGATGCGCCTGCTGGAGGAGGCGCAGACCCCGCTGGCCGGCGCGGACGCCGTCGTCATCGGCCGCTCCAACATCGTGGGCAAGCCGGTGGCGGCCCTGCTGACCTCCGCCGATTGCACCGTCACCATCTGCCACTCGAAGACGCGCGATCTGGCCGACCGGGTGCGCCGGGCCGACATCGTGGTGGCGGCGCTGGGCCGGCCCGAGACCGTGCGGGGCGACTGGATCAAGCCGGGCGCCACCGTGATCGACGTGGGGACGAACCGCCGGGCCGACGGCAAGCTGGTCGGGGACGTGGCCTTCGCCGAGGCGGTGACCCGGGCCCGCGCCATCACGCCCGTGCCGGGCGGCGTCGGACCGATGACCATCGCCATGCTGCTCGCGAACACGCTGCAGTCGGCGAGGCGTCGCGCCGCTTGAGGTGACCGGGCGGAGGCTCAGGCGCTGATCAGCGCCCGTGACAGCAGGTGCACCACCGACGCGTGCACGTCGGCGAACGAGGGCGGGTTGGGCAGCACCTCGTCCGCCCGCAGCTCGGCGCCGCGGGCCCGGTCGAGCTCCGTCTGCGCCAGCACCACCACGGGGATCTCGGCGGTGCGCGAGTCCTCCTTCAGCAGCTTCACCAGCATGTGGCCGGCCTCGCGGGTGGCGTCGAAGTCGACCATCACCAGGTCGATGCCCTCGTGCCGGTTGCCGCCGTACAGGTCCGCCTCGATGATCTCGCAGCTGAGGATCGAGCGCAGGTAACGGCTGAGCACCGCGCGGGACAGCGTGTCGGTGGCGGCCAGCAGGATGCGCGTGCCCATGTACATCGAGGCCAGGGTGTCCACGGTCGCGCCATGTCCCTCGATGGAGGTGGCCAGCGAGAAGCCCATCCCCGCCGGCTGCCCCGGGCCCACCGCGGCCGGCCGGGTCCAGCTCACCGAGGCGGGCACGCCGATGGGGCCCACGCCCGGCACGTGCAGCTGCAGCTCGGCGCGCGCCCCCAGCGGCCAGGCGTTGTCGGTCTCCACGAACAGCTCGCCGCGCGACAGCCGCGAGGCGTACGCCACCAGAAAGGCCCCTACGGTGCGGAACCGCAGGTTCAGCAGCGAGGCGGGGTTGATGCGCGACGGGGCGGCCATGACGTCACGGCAGCAGCTTGGCCAGGAGGCGATCCAGCTCGTCCAGCGACGCGTAGTGGATGGCCAGCTGGCCACGACCGGGGCCCGCCTCCACCACGCGCACGCGCGCCCCCAGGCTGCGGGAAAGGCGCGTCTCCAGATCGCGCGCCGAGGCGGTCGGCCGGACCGGGGCCTCGGGGGCGCTGTCGCCGGGCGCCTCGCGGGCGCGGCGAACCAGCTGCTCGACCTGCCGCACGGAGAGATCGCGCGCCGACGCCTGGCGCGCCATTCGCTCCATCGCCTCCACCGCCCCGGTGGGCAGGGTCTCCAGCCCCAGGATGGCGCGCGCGTGGCCCATCGACAGGCGGCCCGCGATCACCAGCGACCTCACGCCTGGCGGCAGCTTCAGCAGGCGAAGCGCGTTCGTGATGGTGGTCCGATCCTTCCCCACGCGCCCGGCCAGCGACTCCTGCGTGTAGCCGAACTCGCGGATCAGGCGATCGAAGCCCTCGGCCTCCTCGATGGGGTTCAGATCCTGGCGCTGCAGGTTCTCCACCATCGCCAGCTCGAACGCCTCGGCAGCGGCGCTGTCGCGCACCACCACCGGCACCTGGTGCAGGCCCGCCCGCTGCGCGGCCCGCCAGCGCCGCTCGCCGGCGATCAGCTCGTAACCGCCGCCGTCGCGCAGCCGGACGATCAGCGGCTGGATGATGCCCTGGGCGCGGATGGAGGCCGCCAGCTCGTCGATGCGCGCGTCGTCGAAGCTCTTGCGCGGCTGGCCACGCATGGGGTGGACGTCCTCGATGGCGACGGTGCGCAGCCCTTCGCGCGCTGGCTCCGCTTGCCGGCGCTCGGCCTCGGCGGACGGCGCCGGTTCGGGCGCGGCCGCGCCGGGAATCAGGGCGGCCAGGCCCCGCCCCAGCGCCTGGCGCTTCGTGCTCATCGCGCCCCCTGCGCGGCCGGCCGCAGCCGCGCCGCCTGGCGCGACAGGAACTCACGGGCCAGGTCCAGGTAGCTGCGCGCGCCGCGGGAGCTGACGTCGTAAAGCAGCGCCGGCTTTCCGAACGAGGGCGCCTCGGACAGCCGCACGTTTCGCGGAATGGTCGTCCCGTACACCTTGTCGCCGAAGTGCTGGCGCACCTCGCTGGCCACCTGCTCGGTCAGGTTCTGACGGGTGTCCACCATGCACAGCACGATACCCTCGATGTCGAGACCGCGGTTCAGCTGCCGGCCCACCAGCGTCACGGTGGACTGCAGGTCCGACAGCCCCTCCAGCGCGTAGTACTCGCACTGCAGCGGCACCAGCACCGCGTCCGCGGCCGCCAGCGCGTTCAGCGTCAGCAGGCCCAGCGAAGGAGGCGTGTCGATGAAGATGAAGTCGTAGCGCTCCCGGGCGGCGCGCAAGGGGCCGTGCAGCCGCAGCTCCCGCCGCTCCACACCCACCAGCTCGATCTCGCCCCCCGCCAGGTCGGCGTTCGCGGGCACCAGGTCCAGGGTCGGTAGCTCGGTCTTGCGGGTCACCTCCTCCAGCGTCCGGTCGCCCAGCAACACGTCGTAGACGGTCCCCTCGGCGGTCCGGGCGCGCGGGTAGCCCAGTCCGGAGCTGGCGTTTCCCTGGGGGTCCATGTCGACCACCAGCACCCTCTTCTCGGCGGCTGCCAGCGACGCGGCCAGGTTGACGGTCGTGGTCGTCTTGCCAACGCCACCCTTCTGATTGGCGACTGCGAACACGCTCCCCATTGTCGGCGCGGGAATCTACCTGCCGCGCGCGGAGAGCGGAGGGGCGCGCCGAAAAAAAATTGCGGCGGGGCGCCGAAGGTAGTATCTGGTCTTACATGTAGGTGTTCTGGTCGTTGAACCCTTTCAATCACCCGGAGAGAGAGCCCATGCCCCACTACGACGACGAGCCCATGTACCGGACGTTCGAAGAGTTCGAGCGGGAGGAGTTGCGCCGAGCCGACACCATCGGCGCGACGGTCGAGGAGCTGTTCGAAGGCATGGTCGCCGAGGATCTGGACTTCGACGCCGCGGCGGCCCGCCGGGCGCCGCGCCGCCGGATCGAGATCGAAGGCGACGACGAAGAGTAGAGGCCCCGTCGTTCCTAGAACCGCTGCGTGGGCACATCGGGGTGGGCGCGGTGCAGGACCTGCGCCCCCACGCCCCACATCAGCTGGACCTCGTCGCCCGAGGCCAACCCCTGGTACGCATCCAGGCGGCGCTGGCCGTTGTCGCAGGCGTTCGGCGCCAGCACCTCGAAGCCGTTTTCGTGGATGACCACCTGGTTGCCGCGCACCTCGCCCTGGATGCGGTAGCGGGTGGCGATCTCGAACTCGGTGTTCATGCTGCAACGAAAGGCTTGCCCGTCGGTGGAGATCTCGCGGACCACGCGGTCGTAGTAGCCCGAGATGTGGTCGCCGTCCTGATCGACGTGCCACTCCTCGCGCTCCTGCTTCTCGTCGCCCGTGGGCACGTGACCGTTGTGCTCCCACACCCAGACGCCGCTCACGTCAGCGGGCGGCTGGCTCTGCAGCGCGGGGGTCAGGTGCGGCTGCTCGACCACGGCGCGAGAGGGCTGGGCCGCCAGCAGGGGCCGCGCTGACGGCTCCTCCGTGGGCGTTGCCGAGGCGAACTCGGGGTCGGTGTTGCGGTGCAGGACCTGGCGCTCGCTCGCGCTCACCAGCGTCAATCGATCGCCGGCCACCTCCGCGCGGTAACGCACCAGCGGACGGTCGCCCAGGGCGCACGGTCCTCCCGATGTCCGCTGCGCCAGCTCGACCAGCGACAGCGAGTTGCCGTTCAGATTGCCGCGGACGTCCACGCGCACCACCGCCGAGAACTGAGGCTGGCGGCTGCACACGTAGGGACGCCCGTCGCCCGAGGTGAAGGTCAGCGTCGCCATGTAATAGCCCGAGACCGTTCGCCCGCGCTGATCGAGGTGCCACTCCTGACGCTCTTCGCGGGTGTCACCGGCGGCCGCGCCGTCGGTGAGGGTCTGACGGAAGGTCCCGTCCCACACGCCCGCCACCTGAACTGACGGCGCCGCGGTCTGCGCCTGCGCGCGAACCCCAGGAGCGGTGGCGGTGGCGCACCCGAGCGACGTCGCTTGCAACCCCGCCGCGATTCCCATCAGCAGCAGGCGGTGCGAAGAAAAAGAGTAGCCAGCGAAGCGTAAAGAGTTGCTAAGCATGGGCCGCATGCGGTGAACCTCCCCGCTCGATCATTGTAGCCGACGAAAGTTTCGAGAGCACCGCCGTCTCGACCGCTTTCGTGCGGCCAGAGTGCCTCGAACGAGATCATCGGCGGCGCGCGCCGCCGCTTGATGAAAGGACGAGGCGCGTCCTCTCGCACATCGACGTGCAGCCCCGCACGAGGGCGCCGATGTCATCCCCCACACGGACATGCACGCGCCCACCACGCCAGAGACGGCGACGGCAGCGCGCTCAGCCGGCGGCGGCGCGCGCGGCGCTGGCCGCTTCCCACTCACCCATGCGTCGCTGTAAAAGCTCATCGAGCTCCCGCTCCCGGTCGGACAGCGTGTGGAGCTTCTGCCAGTCCCCCCGTGGTCGGCCGCCAGCGCCGCGCGCACCTCGGAGAGGTCGCGCTCCAGCTTGGCCACATCGGCCTCCAGCGTCTCGATCTTCCGTTCCAGGCGCTTGCGCTCGCGCTCCTTCTCCTTGGAGACGTTGCGCCCGGCGGCGCTGTCGCCTGTGGGAGGCTGGGCGGCGGTCTTCGTGCCCGGCGCCGGCCCGGCGCCGTCTTCCCTCCGCGGGGCCCGGGCGCCGCTGGTCGATCTTTCCGCGGGGGCAGGGGGCGCCTTCTCCCGGGTGGTGGCGGCGGCGCGCCGGTGTCGCCAGTCCGAGTAGTTACCGATGTGGTTCTCGACGTGCGAGCCCTCGATGATCAGCAGCCGGGTGACCACCCGATCCAGGAAGTAGCGATCGTGGCTGATGACCAGCAGCGTCCCCTCGTAGTTCCGCAATGACTCCTCCAGCGTCTCGCGCGAGGGGATGTCCAGGTGGTTGGTGGGCTCGTCCAGCACCAGCACGTTGCGCGGGAAGAGCATGATCTTCGCCATGGCCAGCCGGCTGCGCTCGCCGCCCGACAGCCCGCGCACCGTCCGGAACGGGTCGTCGCCGAAGAAGCGGAACTTCGCCAGGTAGGTGCGGATGACGTCCGGGGACAGGTCGGCGCGCACGCTGCGGATCTCGTCCATCAGCGACAGGCTCTCGTTCATCTCGCCCAGCTTCTGGTCGAAGTAGCCGATGCGGACCCCCGTCCCGATCTCGACGGTGCCGGCCAGCGGCGGCAGCTTGCCGATCAGCGTCTTCAACAGGGTCGACTTGCCCGCGCCGTTCGGGCCCACGATGCCGACCTTGTCCCCGCGGTAGATGTTCGCGGCCACGTCGACCAGCAGCGGCGCCCCCGGGTAGCCGACGGTGATGCGGGGGGCGCGGATGGTCTCCTTGGCGCCCAGATCGTCGCCGGTGCCGAAGTTCAGGGCCACCCGGCCGGCGTACTCCCACTGGTCCTCGGGCTTCTCCAGGCGCTCCAGCTTGTCCAGCATCTTGCGGCGGCTCTGCGCCTGCTTGGTCTTCTGGCCGGCCAGGTTGCGCCGGATGAAGTCCTCGGTCTTGTCGACGTGCTCCTTCTGGCGCTCGTACTCGGCCCGGGCCCGCTCCAGGCGGGCGTCGCGCTCCACGACGTAGCGGTCGTAGCCGAACGGGTAGCGGACGAACTTGCCGTCCTCCAGCTCGACGATCTCCTTGCAGGTGGCGCGGATGAACTCGCGGTCGTGGGACACCATCACGAAGGCGCCCGGATACTCGGCCAGGAACGACTCCAGCCGCTCGATGGCCGCCAGATCCAGGTGATTGGTCGGCTCGTCCAGCAGCAGCAGCTCGGGCTGGCGCACCAGCACCTTGGCCAGCTCCAGCCGGCCCCGCTCGCCGCCCGACAGCGTCTCGACGTGGCGCTGCAGGTCCTGCTCGGTGAACCCCACGTCGACCGTCAGCCGCTTCACGCGCGACTCGATCTCGTAGCCGCCGCCACGCTGGTAGCGCTCCTGCAGGTCGCCGTAGCGCTGCAGATCGTTCGGGTCGCCCTGGCCCAGCCGCGGCTCGATGGCCACCATCTCGTCGTGGAGCTTCTGCAGATCGGCGAACGGCTCCAGCAGGGCGTCCAGCAGCAGGCCGCGCCCCACGAACTCCTGCGACTGGCGCAGGTACGAGACCGAGGCGCGGCCCAGGATGCGCACGTCGCCGCTGTCCGGCGTCAGGTCACCGGCCAGCAGCCGCAGCGCGGTCGATTTACCGGTGCCGTTCGGTCCGACCAGGGCCAGCCGATCGCCGGGCCGTATCAGCAGCGAGGCGCCGGTGAGGATCTCGGTGCCGGGATATCCGAAGTGAACGTCTGCGTACTGGGCGAGCGACATGGCGAGCTGCGGTGGTGAGGGGGTAGGGGAATCGATACGGGCTTTGCCGCGGCGACAGAATGTAATAGAACGTGGCCGCTAGCCATCCCATGAAAGAGTCAGCCGGATTTTCAGCTGACACAGACGTCCTCGAAGCTGGGAGAAGAAATCATGTCCGAACCGATGTCCGTCCTGATTGCCGATGATATGTCCAAGCGCGCGGTGGAGATCTTGAAGGAGGCCGGCTTCACGGTCGACGTCAAGGTCGGGATGAAGCCGGAAGAGCTGGCCGCCGTGGTCGGCAACTATCACGGTCTGGGCATCCGCTCGGCGTCGAAGGTGACGGCGGCGACGCTGGCCAACCCGGGCAAGCTGAAGATCATCGGCCGCGCCGGCGTGGGCGTGGACAACATCGACACCGCGGCCGCCGCCGCGAAGGACATCCTGGTCATCAACACGCCTGCCGGTAACGCCACCGCGGCGGCCGAGCTGGCCATCGGCCTGCTGTTCGCGCTGGCCCGCAAGATCCCGCAGGCCGCCGGCCTGATGCGCCAGGGCGTGTGGGAGAAGAAGAAGTTCATGGGCGTCGAGCTGACCGGCAAGACGCTGGGCGTGGTGGGCTTGGGCAACATCGGCCGCCAGGCGGCCGAGCGCGCCGTCGGCCTGAAGATGAAGGTCATCGCGTACGATCCGGCCCTGGCGCCCAACGCGCAGATCCCGGCCGGCGTCGAGGTGGTGTCGTTCGACGACCTGCTGGCCAAGTCCGACTTCGTCACGCTGCACGTGCCGATGACGAAGGAGACGAACAACCTGTTCAACGCGGCGACCTTCGCCAAGATGAAGAAGGGCGCCTGCATCGTGAACTGCGCCCGCGGCGGCATCGTCAACGAGACCGACGTGCTGGAGGCGCTGAACTCGGGACAGCTGGGCGGCGCGGCGCTGGACGTGTTCACCAAGGAGCCGCCGGACGCGTCGCCGCTGTTCGCGCACGACAACCTGATCGCGGTGCCGCACCTGGGCGCCTCGACCAAGGAGGCGCAGGAGAAGGTGGCCATCGAGCTGGCCGAGGTCTTCGTCGGGTTCCTGAAGAACGGCGTCGTTCGCAACGCGGTCAACCGCAAGTAGTCGCGGTTCCCGTGCTGGAAACCCCCTCGCTGCGGCTGCCCGCGGGGATGCGCGACTTCGCGCCCCGCGCGGCGGCGTCCCGCCGTCGCATCGCCGAAACCCTGGTCAGCGTGTTCGAACGCTGGGGGTATCCGCGTGTCATCACCCCCGCGTTCGAGTACGAGGACGTGCTGGGGCTGGGCCTGGGGCCCGAGGCCCGGGCGCAGACGTTGCGCTTCGTCGAGCCCAGCTCGGGACGCGTGGTGGCGTTGCGTCCGGACTTCACCCCCCAGATCGCGCGCTTCATCGCCACCCGGTATCGCGACCAGAAGGGGCCCATCCGCCTCTGCTACGAGGGGCCGGTCACGCGCCTGGAGCGGGGGGCGCGGTCGCAGCGCGAGCTGATCCAGGCGGGCGTCGAGCTGGCCGGCCTGGGAGGGCCGGCCGGTGACGTCGAGATGATCGCCCTGGGGGCGGCGGCGCTGCACGAGGCCGGCCTGGCCGAGGCCGCCTTCGAGCTGACCATCGATCTCGGTCACCTGGGGCTGATGCGGGAGATCCTGGCCGCCCTGCAGCTGGGGCCCCAGGAAGCGATGGCGGTGCGCGCTGCCATCGCCAAGCGGGACCCGGTGGGGCTGTCCGCGGCGCTGCAGGCGTCCCGGGCCCCGGCGGCGCTGAAGCGGTTCGTGCGGGCCTTGCCCGAGCTGGTCGGTGACGTGGGCGTGCTGAAGGTGGCCGCGAAGCAGGCCCCCGACGGCCCCATCAAGCGCGCCATCGCCGAGCTGCAGGCCATCGTCGACGCCGTGGCGGCGCGGGCGTTGCCGGCCCGGCTGCACGTCGATCTCGCCGAGGTGCGTGGCTTCGACTACTACACCGGGGTACGCTTCCAGGGCTTCGTGGCCGGGGCCGCGGAGCCGGTGCTGCAGGGTGGGCGTTACGACGATCTGCTGGGACGGTACGGCCGGCCCAGTCCGGCGGTCGGCTTCGCCATCGACGTCGAGGCGGCGGCGGGCGCGCTGGAGGTGAAGTCCCAGAGCCTGCCCGACGAAATGTAACTGAATCACGCGGCCAGGGGTCGCGAGCAAGAACGAAAGGGTCGAAAGGAAAGTCATGCCCGTGGTCATCGTTGTCGGCGCTCAGTGGGGCGACGAGGGAAAAGGAAAGATCGTCGACCTGTTCACCGAGTCGGCGCACGCGGTCGTGCGCTGGGCCGGCGGCGCCAACGCCGGTCACACCCTGGTGGTGGGCGGCAAGAAGTACGTCACGCACCTGATCCCGTCCGGCGTGCTGCACAAGGGCGTCACCTGCGTGCTGGGCGAGGGCATGGTGATCGACCCGGCGGTGCTGTTCGACGAGATCCAGATGTTCCGCCAGCACGGCTTCCTGGAGAACGACAAGGATCTGATCATCGCCGAGCGCGCCCACCTGACCATGCCGTATCACCGCGAGCTGGATCGCTTGCGCGAAGAGGGCCCCTCGAAGATCGGCACCACCAAGCGCGGCATCGGCCCCACCTACGAGAGCAAGGTGGCTCGCCGCGGGGTGCGCGCCTGCGCGCTGCTGCACCCCGAACGACTGCGCCGTGACGTGGAGCAGAGCATCGAGCAGATCGGGCCCGAGATCGAGGCGCTGGGCGGCAAGCGCCCGGTGGCCGCCGAGGTGGTCGAGATCATGCGCGGGCTGGCCGAGCGGCTGCGCCCCTTCATCGGCGACGCCTCGCGGTTCGTGCACGAGCAGATCGTGGCCGGGCGCAACGTCATGTTCGAGGGGGGGCAGGGCGTGCTGCTGGACATCGATCACGGCACGTACCCCTACGTCACGTCGTCGTCGACGACGGCCGGCGGTGCTTGCGCGGCGCTGGGCATCGGCCCCCGTTACGTGGACGCCGTCGTCGGTCTGACCAAGGCCTACGTCACCCGGGTGGGCCTGGGGCCCTTCCCCACCGAGCTGGACAACGAGGTCGGCGAGCGCCTGCGCACGCGCGGGGCCGAGTTCGGCGCCACCACCGGCCGGCCGCGGCGCTGCGGGTGGCTGGACATACCGGCCCTGCGCCTGGCCATCCGCCTGTCCGGCATCGAGGGGCTGGCGCTGACCAAGCTCGACGTGCTGGCGGGCCTGGACCAGGTGAAGATCTGCGTGGCCTACGAGCTGGGGGGCCGCCGCCTCGACGAGATGCCGCTCGACCTCGACGACCTGGCGCAGGTGAAGCCGATCTTCGAGGAGCTACCCGGCTGGTCCGACACCGGCACGGCCACCGGCGAGACGACGTTGACCGAGGCGGCGCTGCCCGCGAACGCCCGCGCTTTCGTGGAGCGGGTTTCGGGGCTGGTGAAGACGCCGGTCTGGGTCGCCTCCGTCGGTCCTGGCCGCCTGGAGACCATCGTGCGGCAGAATCCGTGGCAGAAAAGCCCGTGGCGGACGGCGTCCTAATCCTCGAAATCACTTCGGATTCGGCGGCGATTCGCTTGCGGCGCGTCGGCGCGGACGATATGATATCTGCTTCCTTCGGCGAGGCCTGGCTCACCGTGTGTGCCGTGGATACGTAACGAGGCGGAAATGAAGATCGTTTGCGATTCCTGCTCGACCAAGTACTCGATCTCGGACGACAAGGTCCGGGGCAAAGTTTTCAAGATTCGCTGCAAGAAGTGCAGCCACATCATCGTCGTCCGGGGGACCGCCGATGCCCCGGCGCCCGCGGAGGCCGCGGGTGACGCCGTCTGGCACCTGGTCGTCGACGGGGACCAGGTCGGTCCGCTGACCGACGTCGAGGTGCGCGCCCGGCAGGCGCGCGGCGAGATCACGCCGGAGAACTACGTCTGGAAAGAGGGCTTCGCGGACTGGCTGCGGCTGGTCGACGTGCCCGAGTTCGCGGATCTGGGCGCGGCGGCGCCTCTGGGCAACGAGCTGTTCTCGGACAGCGCGCTGGCGGCGAAGTCCGGTCAGGTCGATCTGGCGGCCGCTGCCGACGGAGAGGGCCCCACCATCGCGGCGCCCCAGGCGAGCGAGGACCAGGGCGCGTTCTTCGGAGCCGGAGCGGCGGGCCAGGAGGCACGGACCTCCAGCCGCGCGACGTCGGGGCGCACCCGCGCTCCCGCGGCCTCGGCTTCTTCGCCCGGGGTAGAGGAAGACGCTTTTTCGCTGCCCGCCGCGTCGTCAGCGCGCGCCAACGAGGGCGCCGATCTGTTCGGCATGGCGCCGGTGGCGGCCACGCCGGTCGAGTCGGGACGGATCAAGACCCGCAGCAATGGGGCCAGCGGTGGCGCCGCTCGCCACGACGGCGGCCGCGTCGAGAACCTGACCGCGCAGCGGAGCGAGAACTCGGTGCTGTTCTCGCTGTCGAACCTGCAGTCGCTGGCGGCGCCGCCCGCCACGAAGTCGGGTGGAACGCCGACGACCGAGGGTTCGGGCCTGATCGACATCCGCGCCATGGCGGCGTCCACGTTGAAGAGCCCCTCCGCCTCGCCGGGCCAGATTGTGTTCGGTGGTGGTGGCGGCGGCGGCGGGGGATCGACCTCGGCGGCGGACGAGCTGCCGGCGTTCGGCGCGTTCTCGTCGGCGGCGCCGGTGCTGTTCCCCATCCCCACGTCCAGCGGTCCGCCGAAGTGGCTGTACGCCCTGATCGGTCTGGCCACCGTGGCGCTGATCGTCGTCATCGCGGTGGCGTTCAGCGTGCTGCGAAAGCCGCTGATCGCCGAGCAGCCGGTGCAGCCCATCGTGATGGCGCCGCCACCGGCCGCCCCGGGGGTGGCCCCTGCCGCGCCACGGGCCGCCTTGCCCGAGGGCGAGTTGCCCCCGCGCGAGCGCGAAGAGGGCGCCGGCGCGCCGGCCGGCGAGAAGGGCGGGGAGAAGGTCGCCGCCAAGGCCGGTCATCACGGCAAGTCGGGCAAAGGCGCGAAGGGCGAAAAGGGAGAGCGGGGCGAGAAGGGCTCCGGAGCTTCGGAGGGCAAGTCGGGCGGTGAGAGCGCGTCGGCCGCGCCGGCCGAGCCCGAGAAGGCCAAGGCGCCCAAGGGTTCGCTGGACGATCTGCTGGAGGGCGCGCTGAGCAACCGCGCCAAGAGCCGTTCACGCGCCAGTGACGACGATGCCAAGCCACGCGGTGGCGGTGAGTCGGCGGGCGGTGGTGGCCCCCTGGCGAAGAGCGCGGTGGTGGCCGGCATGAACGGTGTGAAGGGCAAGGTCGCCAACTGCTACAACCAGTACAAGGTGCCGGGCATGGCGATGGTGAACGTCGTCATCAGCAAGTCTGGCAAGGTCACCTCGGCGAACGTGACCGGCAAGTTCGCCGGGACCCCGACGGGAACCTGCGTGGAGGCGGCCGTGAGGAGCGCCAGCTTCCCTCCTTCCGACGGGTTGAGCACGCCGTACCCGTTCAACCTGCGCTGACCCGGGCAGGCGACGGCGCGCCGCGCTTCGGGGCAGAGGCATGACGGAAGATCCCCGGGAGAGCGCGCCGCTGCTGTCGGCGTTGCGCGAGCGGCTGGCCGTCGAAGCGCTTCACGTCGTGCTGCCGCTGTCCGCGACGGCATTCGACGAGGTGGCGGTCCCCGCCGGGGCACGCCGCGCCGGGGAGCTGGTCGAGGGGGCCGGCGGGGTGGTGCTGATCGGTGACGGAGGACCGGGCTTCTTCGCCCGCTTTCGCGACACCGCGCCGTACGCATCCGGGGTCGCTCATCCGCTCGACGACTACACCCGCGGCTGTGTGATGGCCGCCGTGCGCGAGGTGCTGGGGCCGCTGGGGCTGCGCTTCCAGGTCGCCTTTCCCTTCGCCGGCTCGGACGGTGTCTCGTCGCTGCCGTTCCAGCGTCTGGGACGCGCCGCCGGTCTGCCCGAACCCGGGCCGCTGGGGCTGCAGGTGCATCCCGAGTATGGTCCCTGGTGGGCCTATCGCGCGCTGGTTGTGCTCGACGTCTCGCTGCAGGCCGAGCCGCCGCTGCTGCCCTGGTGCCCACCCTGTGACCGGCCCTGCGTCCGCGGGTGCGCGGCCCACCCGTTCGGCGACCGCGCCACGGCATCGGAAGGCGCCTTTGGTAGCGACGTCTGCGGCGACGGCTGCGGCGCGCGCCTGCGCTGTCCGGTCGGTCGCGAGCACGCCTATCCGGCCGACCAGGTGGCCTTTCACCTGAGGGCGCGGGACGCCTTGCTGCGGGCCCTGGCCGCACCCTGAACGGCCGGGCCGGGCGCGCGGCTGTCGTCGCGACATTCTCTTGACCGCACCGCGAGCCGCTCCTAGGGTGGGCCATGGCCACCAGCGTACGCGCGCACATCACGGGCACCGTCTGGAAGATCGAGGTCGCCGTCGGCGACGCGGTCACGGAGGGGCAGACCCTGGTCATCCTGGAATCGATGAAGATGGAGATGCCCGTCGAGGCCCCGGGCGCGGGAACCGTGTCCGCCATCCTGGCCAAGGAAGGCGCGGCCGTCGAAGAGGGCGCGGTCCTGGTCGAGCTGTCCTGAGCCGACCGGGTCCCCGTGGCTCGGGGCGCGAGCTTCAGGGAACGGGAATCGTGGGGGCGCGGGGCAGGCCCCCATTCGGTTCGGCGGGGGCTTTGGGGACGTCCTTGTCCCGATCTTTGTCCCGGTCCTTGGCGGTCTCCCCGGCCGCCGGCTTCGACTTGGGCGCTGGGGCTGGTCCCCGTTCCTGACGAACCTTGGCGCCCAGCTCTCCCAGCAGCAGCATCTCGTAGCGCCGGGGCAGGTCGGGCATGGTGATGATCACCTCGGTCGAGGCCCGGCCGTCGTCCTCCGTCAGCGCGACCAGTTCCAGCGACGCGTGGAAGACCTTGCCGGTCTCCGCGTAGTCGAACAGCACGTAGCCGGCCTTCTCGTCCTTCTCCCGGATGGCGAAGCCGCGATCGACGCGCAGGTAGCGGACGGCCGCCGCCCAGACGTCGCCCGTGGGGTACGGCAACGCAGAGGCCGACTTCGCGTGCGCCGCGGGGACGAGCAGCAGGCTACCCAGCAGCGACGCGACGAGGGTCAGGCAGCGTCCGACCGCGCTCATTCGGCCAGGCCCGCCTCGGCGCGATCGCCGGCGCGCTGCGAGCTGCGCAGGACCTGACCCAGGGATTCTCCCTTGCCTCCGCAGAAAGGCAGCGCCACCACGCCCGCGCCGACGTACCACAACGTCTGCAGCCCATGCAGGACGACGGCGTAGGCGAACCCCTTGGTGTTCACCATCGCGGCAGGCAGGTAGGCCGCCAGCGCCATCTTGATGCCCGCGTGAAACTGACCGACCAGGCCGGGGGCGTTGGGCAGGCTCAGCACCACCCCCGTGAAGGCCATGGTCACGAAGGCGGCGCCCAGTGAGATGGGCAGCCCCATCTGCCGCGCCAGCACCCACATGCCGAGACCGTTGCAGGCCCAGTAGGCGATGGTGTGCGCCAGAAAAGCCGCCAGGTTGCGGTGGTCGGACAGCACCCGGAACCCGGAGATCAGCGAGCGGATGTGCTCGCTGAGGCGTGGGGCGCGCGCCGGCGCCAGCGTCGACATCAAGGAAAGCTTCAGGAACAGGCTGATGGCCAGCTCCGTGCGCACCAGGGCCAGGGCCAGAAACGCCGTCAGCCCCAGGAACCCGCACAGCGACAGCCACGCCGCCACGCGCAGCTCGGGCGAGAACACGTCGCCCGCCGACAGCAGGTAGGCCACGAAGAACAGGATGGAGATGCACAGGCCGTCGATGATCCGCTCGACGGCGATGGTGCCCACGGCGGCGCTCATGCGCACGGGCCTGGCGCGCGCCACGTAGTAGGGACGGACGAACTCTCCCAGGCGCAGCGGCAGCAACAGGACGGCCATGAAGCCGACCGATGACATGGGAAGCAGCTGCCGGAAGCCCAGCGACACGCCCAGCGGTCGCAGCAGAAATTCCCAGCGCCAGGTGCGGAAGGCGTGCGTCGCCATCAGCGTCAGCACGTAGACCAGCACGGCGCCGGCCGTCAGATGCCGCAGCTCGGCCAGCACCTGGGCGCGGTCGACCCCATGAAGCGCGTAGGCGACGCACACACCCGTGACCAGCACGGACGCGGCAATCTTGCTACCAATCTTGGCGGGGAGCTTCACGTCGGGGGCTCGGACAGGGCGGTCACCGGCCCCGTTCGGGCAGGTCGCCGGCGATGATGCGGCGGGGGTTGTCGGCCAGCAAGGTCTGCAGGGCGGCCGGGCCCAGGTGCTTGCGGATCCAGGCCATGCCGGCGGCGATCCCCGGGAGATCCTGTGGTCCATGAATGTCGGTGGCCACGGCGTGCGCCAGGCCCAGATTCAGCAACTCGCGCGCCGCCTTCATCTGCGCGCGCCCGTGGGCGCCGTCCAGCGCGCCCAGGTCGACCACCAGCGCCGCGGTCTGCCCGAGCGCCTCGGCCCGTTGCAGATGAGACTGGATGGCCTGATAGCGCTCGGGATGCGCCATGACCGGAAGCTTCCCGCCGAGGCGGATCTCGAACAGCGTCGCCTCCAGTCCGGCCGGCATGAGCGGCGGCGGCACCTCGAACAGGAAGGCGGGGCCCCCGTCGTAGCAGGGGATCTGTCGCGTCTGGACGCGGCCCAGGAACGTGCCGTCCCAGAAGTTCTCGGCCCCCAGTCCCACCGTGAAGCCGGTCTGCCCGCTGGCGGCCTCACCCAGCTGGGCGAAGGCGGCGTCTATGGCCTGGCGGGTGGGGAGGTACAGACCCTCGCGTTGGTGCGGCGTGGCATAAAGCTGCGAGAAGCCCAGCCCGACCACGCCCTCCACCATCTCGCGGGTCGTCTCGAAGTCCGGCGCACCGTCGTCCACACCGGACAGGTAGTGGGCATGCAGATCGACGAACCCCGCGCTGGGGCCAGAAGTTGACATCGGCGGGGCCGGACCATAGCTCGCCCGAGGGAACCGCGCTACAATCCCCGGCCGTACTCGTTTGCCCCAGGGAAGGTCGTATCGTCGGCGCCGAACTCCTACATTCCAGGTGTCCCGGACATCTGGGATCGTCGGACGGACGCCGCCGCGCGCGCCCCCGCGGGGTCGAGGCCGCCGCCCCCCCAATCGCCCGAACGTCGCTGGAGGAATGATCGAAAATGAGTGATCCCGTCGTGCTGCCGAAGTTCGAGCTCCCCGGCGAGAAGCCTCATTGGGCCGTGCGCGCCGCCTGGATCACGACGGCCGTTCTGGTGGTGGCGATCGCGGGCCTGGTTGGCATCCTCATGCACCGGCATTCGCTGGAAGTCGAGGCCCACGTGAGGCGCGAGGAGGCCATCGCCCGCGTGAAGGCGGAGGCCGACGCCAAGGTCGCCGCCGCCGCCGCCGCGGCCAAGGCCGCGAAGGAGGCCGAGCTGGCGGACAAGCACGCCCGGGAGGCCGCCGCCGCTGCCGCGAAGGCGGCCGCCCTGGCCGCGAAGTCCAGCGAGGCGACCGATGGCGACGCCGATCCCGACACCAAGGCCAAAGGGACGAAGACCAGTGGCCACCGCAGCCATTCGGGCCACGGGGGCAAGGGCAGCAAGACGGCCGCCAAGACCGCGGGCTCGAAGGACAGCGGTGGAGGCGTCAAGGACAACAGCAGCAGCCTCAAGCCGAAGAGCGGAAAGCCCGATCCGATCGACGACATGCTGCGCAAGATGAAGTGACCAGACTCGACCGAACGGTCCGCCCACCTTCGCCATGCTAAACAAAACGCAGCCAATCCGGAGACATCACCCTTGAGCGATCAGACGTCGCAGCGCCGCGAGGAGAACTCGGTCCTGATAGCCCTGAAGGAATTGCGGGGCATGGAGGACGAGCGCGTGAAGCGCGAGCAGGAGGAGGCGCGCGCCCGCATCGAGGCCGAGCGAGCCGCCAAGGAGGCGGCGGCGAGGCGGGCCCGCGAGGAAGAGGAGGCGCGCGCGCGCGCCGAGGAGGAGCGCCTGCGGCGCCTCGAGGAGGAGAAGCAGAACCGCCTGCGCGAGGAGCAGCTTCGCATCGAGGAGGCCGAGCGGCGCGCTCGCATCGAAGGCGAGATGAAGTTGCAGGAAGAGCGGATGCGGCTCGAGATCCAGTCGCGCGCCCAGCATCGTTCGCCCGTGAAGGCCGTGGTGGGCGCCGTGGTGGTGGTCGCGCTCGTGGGCGGCATCATCGTCTATCGCATCAACTCTCAGAACAAGGCCGAGGCGGCCGCCGCGGCCGCCGCTGCGGCGCACGATCGCCAGCTGGCCGATGAGCGCGCCCGGGCGCGCGAGGCCGAGTTCAACGCCAAGCTGGCCGCCATCACCAAGGAGATGGACGAGCGGCTGAGCAAGGCGAAGAGCGAGGCGGAGCGCGATCGCATCCGTCGCGACGCCGAGGCGAAGCAGGCGGACGCCGAGCGCACCGCCGGAAAGACCCACTCCAAGCGTGGCGACTCGTCGCAGCCCTCGACGCCCAAGACGCCCAAGTACAAAGACCCCGGTAAGCGGGACATCAACGACGACATCCTGAACGGTCTGTGATGGCGGCCAGGGCCGGCGGCGCGACGCCGGCCCCGTCATCGTCAGACGCCGCTGCTGACGTTTGTGCGTGACGCCGGCAGCCCGGCGTGCGGGCGCGCTGTGGTAGAAATCGTCCCGCATGGTCGACACTCTGGGTGATCCCCTGTTCGAGGTGAAGCGGGCGCGGCTGCTGCAGCTGCTGGCCCGCCTGTCGTACGAGAAGCGGGACGTGACCCTGGCGTCCGGGCGAAAGAGCGACTTCTACATCGACTGCAAGCAGACGGTGCTGACGGCCGAGGGCCACTTCCTGTCCGGGTCGCTGTTCGTGTCCGTCATCCGCGATCGCGCCCCTGAGGTCGAAGCGATCGGCGGGCTGACCATGGGCGCCGATCCGCTGGCGTCCGCTGCCTCGACCCTCAGCTACGTCGCCGGCAGGCCCCTGACCGCGTTCTACGTCCGCAAGGAGGCCAAGGGGCACGGCACCGCCCAGTGGCTCGAGGGGGCGAAGTCCTTGCGGGCCGGCATGCCGGTGGCCATCGTCGAGGACGTCGTCACCACGGGCGGCTCGGCGTTGAAGGCCATCGAACGGGCCCGCGCCTTTGGCCTGGACGTGAAATTGATCGTCGGCCTGGTCGATCGCGAAGAGGGGGGCCGTGAGGCGCTGGAGGCGGAGGCGCCTCTGGTCACCCTGTTCCGCAAGCGGGACTTCGCGTGATCGCGACCGAGACCGCCGGCGCTCCGGGGCGGCGCAGGCGTGGCGGGGCGCTGGCGCTGGTGGCGGCGGTGTGGGCGGGGCTGGCGGCCAGCTGCATGCCGCGCGCGCCGGTCTTCGTCGAGTTCGGACCGTCCTCGCGCAAGTTCTACAGCGGCGACTACGAGGAGGTGTATCAGCGCTGGACGCGACACGACATCGTCCTGCACGAGACGGACACCGCGCTCGAGGCGTGGGGGACCTATCGCAGCTCGGAGTTCCGCGAGGCCTTCGTGGCCCGCTACGCCGAGGCGTACCAGCTGGACGACGGCGAGCGAGAGCGGCTGCGCCAGGCTCAGCATGACGCTGCCAGCGCCACCTACGACTTCATCGTGACCACCCAGAGCAACAACTACAAGTGGAACGACATCGAGAAGAAGAACTCACCCTGGCGGGTGTCGTTGATCGACGGGGCCGGGCACACGGTGACGCCCGACGAGCTGCACGAGGAGCACTTCCCCGATCTGTTTCAGCAGGCCTTCTACCCCACGAAGACGCCCTTCTCGAAGACCTACGCGGTCCGGTTCAATCACTCCGTCGAACACGACGAGGCGTTCCTGGGCGAACGTTCGGGCTCGCTGACCCTGCGCCTGGCCGGTCCCTTCGGCCACCTGGACCTGACCTGGCGTAGTCGCGCCGGGCAGTGAGGGGGCGCCCCCGCGCTCCCCGTCAGCTCTTGGGGACCGAACCGCGCGGCGCGCCGGTGCCGCCTTCCAGATCGTCGAAGGTCTCGACGGACTCGCGCTTGTAGAGATCGGCCTCGCGCTCGAAGAAGTCCGCCTCCATCGCGCTGAAGCCCGTGGAGGGGGTGCGGGTGCGAGGCGCCGGCTCGCCCCCTCCCGCCGCGGGCGTCTTCCGGCGCAGCACGGGAGGCTTCACGGGCAGCGGCGCTGCCGTCCCGCCGGTGGGGGTGACGGGGGCGGGGACGCCGTCACCGGCAGGATTCAGCGGCGCGGGCGCCCCCGCGACCGGGGTCGCGTGAGGGACCGGCAGTGGCGCCTCGATGACGGGCGCCGGCGAGCGAGGCTGCGGCACGGCGCCGAGCTCGACCATGACCGACGGCGCCGCCGGCTTGGGCGACTTTTCGATCTTCTTGCTGAGAGGGAGCGGGGCGGCCACCTGGATCTCGCCGCGCGCGATGCTGCTCGACGGGGTGGGCCGGCGCCCCGCGACGGCGGCCGGAGAGACGATGACGGGGGGCGGGGTGGCGGGCAGCGCGTCGTCGTCGGGCAGGTCGTGCCGGGCCGGGGCGGCCGCGACCGCTGTCTCGGCAACGACGACCGCGGCGGGCCGCAGCGGGTCGGGCGCCAGCCGGGCGCCCGCGCCAGGATTCCGCATCGGGTAGTCCCGGCGGGTCAGGGTGCGCTTGACGGCGTGCGGAATGCCGGCGCCGTCGCCCGGGGCGCGGGCGGCGGGCCGCTCCAGCGGCGCCACCGGGGCCGACGGGCGCCGCACGCCGCCGCCGGAGAGGTCGCGCTGCGCCAGCGGTTCCGGGGGAGGGGTCGGCCGGTCCTCGTCGGCGACGCGCCCGGCACGCAGCGGTGCCACCGGGGCGCCCGCGCGAGCGGGCCCTGCCGGCCCGGGCGTCGTGGGCGTGGACGTCCGGACAGGAGAGGGCGAGCCATGCTGGAACCAGGCCGCCAGCGCGGCCGGCCCCGGCGGCGTGGCGGGCGGCTTCGGAGCGGGGACGGCGTCGGCACGGATCGCCTCGGCGGCCGCGAACTGATGCACGATGCGGAGGGTGTCGAAGACGCGGAAGGGACTCTCCTCCAGGATCTGCGCGAGGGAGCGGTTGCCGTCGAACATGCGTAGCAGCGGCACGACCTCGGCCGGCAGCGACGAGGTCGGGTGCGCGTCGCTGCTGGGCCGATACACGGTGCCGGCGACGCCCAGGTCCTTCACGTCGTGGGCGAAGTCGCGCAGGAAGCGATCACACTCTTCCAGCAGCTCGTCGCTCTTCAACGACAGCTGTCCAGCGCGGCGCACGATGTTGCGGAACTTCAGCCGCAGCTCCGCCTCGTCCCACAGCAGCGCCTGGTGCAGGGCCGCCATGCCGGACAGCGCGCCGATCTGCACCGACGAGAGCTCGCCGTCGATGAAGCGCAGCTCGCCGCGCCGCACGCCGCGGGTGAGCTCGACGGCCGCCGAGCGCCCCGACGCCGCCAGCGCGCGGATCAGGTAGTAGACGCCGCCCAGCTCGCCGAGCTTCAGCGTCACCTCGGTGTCCGGCGACGGGCGGCTGCCCGGCACCGTCGCGGCCGCCACCAGCTTCGCGGCGTCCAGCACGTCACGCAAGAAGACGGGCGAGGCCAGCAGCCCGAACGCTCCGGCCTGCACCGCGGGACCACGCCATCGCGCCGGCCCGATGGCGACGGAGGCGACGTTGCGCGTGCGCGGGGTGACGGTGATTTCCCGGAGCAGATCGATGCCTGCCTGCTCCGGGTCTCGGAGGGCGACCAGCGCCAGGGGAGGGACCTCGGCCTGCAGCAGGCCCATGACCTGGGCGCGATCGCTGGTGCGCGCCACCTTGCACCCCTCCTTTTCGAACACGTACGCCAGCGTATCGAGCCCGCTGGGATCAGGATCGAAGAGCAATAGGTGCGAGAGCTTGGCCATCGAGACTTGCGCGGCGTCGGAGGGCGGGGCAGAGGGCGAGAACGAGCGGTGGTCGAGGACGAATGGGAAATTATACGCGCGTCGCTGTTTCCGCCAAGCCGGGAACTGTATGGATCGCGAACGATCCGGCTGACGAGCAGCCGCGGCGCCTGTTCCCGGGGGCCGAGGCGGACACGGCATCAATTCAGTGCCGGCCACGCGGACGGATTGACGACCTTTTCGAGGGTGCTAGCTTTCACGCCCCCCCGGCGACCGGCCTCGGGCCATCCTCCATGACCGCCCTCCTCGGACCCGACCTGACCCCGATCGCATCGACGGAAGATCTCGTCGTCTACTTCGCTCGCGGCGCGAAGGCGCCCGAACGGTGGCGCATCGGGGTCGAGCAAGAAAAGGTCGCCGTGTACGCGGATGGCGGCACGCCGCCGTTCGTGGGCGAGCGCGGCATCGAGGAGCTGCTGCGGCGGATGGCCCCGGAGGGATACGAGGCCATCCGCGAGGACGGCCACCTGCTGGCCCTGAAGAGGGCCAGTGAGAGCGTCACGGTCGAGCCCGGCGGACAGGTCGAGTTCTCGGGACCGGCCCTGGGTACGGCGGTGGCCTGCCGCGACTCGCTGCTGGCCCACGTGAACGTGGTCAGCGACGTGGCTCGCCAGCTGGGGCTGACCTTCCTGGGGGTGGGCCTGCGGCCGTGGGGCACCGTCGAGGAGATCCCCTGGCTGCCCAAGCGACGCTACGGCGTGATGCGAGACTATCTGCCGACCAGGGGCAAGCTGGCCGCGCAGATGATGAAGCGCACCGCCACGGTGCAGGCCAACCTCGACTTCGACAGCGAGCCGACGGCCGTCGACAAGATGCGCACCGCGCTGGGCGTGACGTCGATCGTGACCGGACTGTTCGCCGCTTCACCCATCAGTGAGGGGAAGCCCAACGGCTACCAGACGTTCCGCGCGGCCATCTGGCTGGATACCGACGAGGCCCGCTGCGGGCTGCTGCCCTTCGCCTTCGAGGAGGGCTTCGGGTTTCGCCAGTACGTGGAGTGGGCCCTGGACATCCCCATGTTCTTCGTGGTGCGGCGCGGGACGTACCACCCGGCCGGCGACTTCACCTTCCGCCGCTTCATGCGCGAGGGGTTCCAGGGCGAGCGCGCCACGATGGGGGACTGGGAGACCCACCTGTCGACCCTGTTCCCCGAGGTCCGGCTGAAGCGCTACATCGAGGTGCGCGGCGCCGACGCCGGCCCCATGGACATGGCGGTGGGCCTGGCCGCGCTGTGGCGCGGGCTGCTCGAGGACGTCGAGGCGCGCCGCGCCGCCTGGACCCTGGTCAAGAACCACTCCTTCGCGGAGCGGGAGGCGCTGCGCCGGGAGGTGCCGCGCGCCGGTTTGAAGGCGACCCTGGGGCGCCGCTCGTTGCAGGAACTGGCACAGGAGCTGGTCGCCATCGCGCGCCAGGGCCTGCTGCGCCTGCCCGACGGGGACGCGGATGCGGCGCTCCTCGAACCCCTCGCCGCGCGAGCCCGCTCGGGCCGCACCGCCGCCGACGACATGCTGGCCGACTACGAGAAGGCGAAGGGCGATCCGGCGGCGCTCGTGAAACGCTGGAAGCTGTAACGCCGGCCCGCGGGCCGGCCAGAGGCGCCGGCGCCCCGCTCGTCAGGGCAGCGGCGGGCTCGCTCGCCCCCCGGCGGGGCGGCCAGCGGCCCGGCCCCGGTCAATCCGCGGCAGGGGCGTAGCCGCGTTCCTGCTTGGAGGTGCCGCCCGGATTTGAACCGGGGAATGAGGGTTTTGCAGACCCTTGCCTTACCACTTGGCCACGGCACCGGAATGATGCGAGGCCCGTGTCTAGCACAGGCGCTCGCGCCCGTCAGGCCTCAAATTGTTTCGGTCGCAGGGCGGCTTTCTTCCGGAGGGGCCGTGGGGGCGCCGGCCCGCAGGTAGCGGGACGCCATCTCGAACTCGAAGAACGAGATCATGTGGGTGTCGATCACCTTGCGCCACAGCTCGTGCGCGTCGTCGGCCCTGCCCTCGCCCAGCAGCTGCATGGCGCGGTAGAAATACACCTCGGCGCGTTTTCCGGGTGTGTCGGCCTTGGCCAGCAGCTGCGGGTAGTCGAGCTTGCCGATCTCGAACGCGCACAGGTGCCGGTACCAGGCGGCGCCCCGCTGCGGCCGGATCTCCGGGTGGCGCAGATCCATGGTGCGCAGGAACGCGTCGGCGGTGGCGTCGGGCACCTTCTGGGCCCGCCGGCTGAGGTCGTAAATCCACAGAGAGGAGTAAACCTTGACGTACTCGGACACGTTGCGGTCCGGACGCGACAGGGCGCGCCGGTAGATGTTCACGGCCGCGTCGATCTCGCCGTTCTGCACCAGGAAGGCCACCGCGTCGATGTACGACTGGTCGCGGTCGCTGTCCTGCTCGATGGCCTCCTCGAACTTCTGGATGCCGTCGCTGTGGCGGCCCAGCACGTACAGGATGCGGCCGATCTCGAAGGTGGCCTCGGCCGAGCGCGCAAAGTTCTTGCGATGCAGGTGCTCCAGCATCAGCCGCTCCCAGCCGGCGGCGGCGATGCGCCACGCCCGCTCGGCGCCGTTACGATCGCCGCCTTGATCCAGGGCGTCGCCCAGCAGCCGTTCCAGCCGCGACTCGCCTTCGACCCCGCCGATGGTCTCGCGCGCCCCGCGGGCGGCCTGCATCGAATCCAGGCTCTGCTGCAGCAGCCTGGTCGCCTCCTGCGGCTGTCCGCGCTTCAGGAACAGGCCGGCGAGATCCGCCGTCACCTCCGCCTTGTTCTCCGGTTCGGCGCCGCGCGCCCGCTGCAACAGCGGCTCGGCGCGATCCAGCAGCCCGGCGTTCACGTAGCTGCGGCCCAGCTCGAAGTCGATCTGCCCCTCGGACACGTGCAGCTCGGCCCCCTGGAAGCGGCGGCGCGTGTCCGACGCCTGCTGGCGCAGGCGCTCGGCCTGATCGGCCGCCACCGGACCCGCCCGCTCGGGATCCAGCGCCAGCCGCAACCGCAGGAAATACAGATCCAGCAGCTCGCTCGAGACGCGCGCCATCAGCTCACCCTGTCCCTTGCCGGCCCTCTCCAGCAGCTGCTGCGCCTCCTCCAGCTCGCGGATGGCCAGAAACGGCGCCGAGACCAGCTTGGCCAGCTCGGACGACAGCAGCAGCAGCTCGATGTCATCGGGATTTCGCTCGAGCCCGACCTGCAGCACGCGGTAGGCGACGCCCAGATCGGGCGCGTCGGTGGCCGTGCCACCCAGCGGATCGACCCGCGGCAGGAATCGCCGCGCCAGCGCCAGGATCGGTCCGGGGCCGCTGCTGGCCGGCAGGGCCGCCGCGATCAGGGCGCGCAGCTCTTGCTCGTCGCCCGGCTTGCCGGCCAGGGGCGCGATGGCGGCGGCCGCGCGATCGAGGCGGCCGCAGCGCAGGTAGGTCGCCGCGACGTTGGGGACCGCCCGCTGCATCTCGTCCCCCTGGGCGATCAGCAGGTCGCCCAGGGCCCGCCGCGCCTCATCGTTTCCGGGCAGCGGCTTGCCCAGGATCAAGGCGAACTTCTGCCGGCGATCCGTCAGCAGGCCGGCCAGGCGATCGGCGACCGCCGGGGCCGGCCAATCTCCGAGCACCGATTCCAGCAGGTCGACGGCCGTCATGTTGCGCCGCACCCCTCCCTCGCCCGCGGCGCCCGCCTCGTCCATCCAGCCCAGCAGCCTGGCGATGCGATCGTTCCATTCGCGGTTCTGCGGCTCGAGGGTGGCCAGCACGTTCAGGGCCAGCGCGGTGGGGGACTCGGCGCCGCGAGGCCCGAACAAGCCGATCACCAGGCGCGCCGTGGCGGCCAGCAGCTCCCGTTCGGGGGGCGGGATGGCGACCGGGGCCGCCCACAACTCATCGGGCTCGTACAGGTTGGTGGCGTCACGCAGGGAATCGTAGATCCTGTCGAAGACGTCGGTGTTCCCCAGCTCGGTGGCCTCTTGCCGCAGCTTGTCCGCCGACAGGCCCTTCATCGGCTCCAGCAGGTAGGTGATCAGCTTGGCCCGCAGCGGCGCCCGCTCGGATGAGCCGCGCGGCAAGGCCTGCAGGACCAGCCGCCCCTCGACGAAGTCGTCCTCGAACTGGACGGCGCCCACCCGGGAAGCGTCGGCCTGCATGCGCTGGGCGGGACCGTTGGGCGCCAGCCCTGGATGGTGCGCGCAGGAGGCGAGGGCGGCGGATACGGCCAGCAGCGGCAAGCACCACGGCGCGCGGCGCGCGAAGGTGATTCGACCGGTCGCCCGAGTGGTCACGCGGCCGGTGCTGGGGGCGAGGCGCGGAGCGACGGCCGCTACGATGCGCGCGCCACGGCGCGCGGTCACGAGAGACATCCCGGGAGTCTAATTCACGCCGACACGATCACCTATGAACGTTTCGGGCCCGGCCAGGCGCCCGGCGGGGCCGATTCTTTCCTGAAACGGCGATATGGAGCATGATCGTGTCATGCGCGGCCATCGGATGCGGGGCGGCTGTTTCGTCTTGGTTGCAGCGGTCGTGATCACCACGGCGGCGTGTGGCGGAGGGAGCGGAAAGCCCTTCGGCGGCGGCTCGGATCACGGTGGTGCGGGCGCGGGCGGAGAGGGCGCGGCGGGCGGCGGTGCCGCCGGCGGAGCCGGTCCGGGCGGCGGCGCTGGCGCCGGCGCGACCGGCTCCGGAGGAGGGCCCCCGTCGGGAGGCGCTCCGGGCCAGGGTGGCGGCACCGGCGGCGTCATGGCCACGGGGGGCGTCCCGGGGCAGGGTGGCCACGGGGGTCGCCCTGGCTCGGGCGGTGGTCCCCCGTCGACCGGCGGCGTGATCGGCCAGGGTGGCGTCATCGGCATCGGCGGCGTGATCGGTGTGGGGGGCATCCCGGTGCCAGGCACCGGCGGCAGGATGGGGACAGGCGGCAAGGTGGGCAGCGGCGGCGTGACGGGCAGTGGCGGCGTCACGGGCAGCGGCGGCGTCACGGGCAGCGGCGGGGTGACGGGCAGCGGCGGTGTGGTGGGGACGGGCGGGGTACCGGGAACCGGTGGTTCGTCGGGGACCGGCGGCGCCGGTGCCTGCGCGACGTTGGCCACCATGTACGACGCCGCGATGCCGGCCGCCAAGAGCTGCCCGCTCAACTCGCTGGTCAACCCCTGCACGTATGCCTATCCGTCGACGCTGACCTGCGCCAGCGCTTGCAATACGTATGTGGCCGACCGCAGCACGATCGACACGCTGCTGCAGAAGTGGAACGGCGCCAACTGCGGCAGCTACGTTTCGCCCTGCGCGGCCTGTCCGCAGCCCAGCGGTGGCGCCTGTCAACCGATCGGGGTGACCACCCAGGCCGAGGTGGCCCCGCCCGTCTCGCAGAACGGCCGTTGCATCGACAGCGGCATCCTCACCACGTTGTGACCAGCAGGCGCGCGCGCTGGGCCGATTCCGCGTGGGCGCGCCCGCGTGGGGACCTGCCGCTCATCATCGGACACCGGGGGGCCAGCGCGCACGCGCCCGAGAATTCGTTGCCATCGTTCGCGCGGGCGGC
>Ga0105237_10000156_pt1 | contig 96442 bp, 69 predicted proteins | sample KBSC24metaG_FD_81520 | JGI IMG/M metagenome (GOLD analysis project Ga0105237, IMG submission 81520) | Corn rhizosphere microbial communities from Kellogg Biological Station, Michigan, USA - KBS C2-4 metaG | ecosystem: Host-associated > Plants > Roots > Rhizosphere > Soil | place: Michigan, USA...
CTATTCCCCAGGCCTCTCCCAAAATGCGCGCATCCCCGATCATGCTATCCCCCGGCCCTCCCCCGAAATGCGCGCACCTCTTAACAAATTCTTAAAAGGAGCGGAACGTGCATATTTTCTCCCCTTCGTCCCAAAAAACTTTCCCTAACTTTCCAAAAAACCTTATCGCCTATGGATTTACGTTTGTTCCATCCCTGTGAATTCCCCAACAGGAAATTCAAAATGCTGGACCGCCTAAATAGCTGGACCCGTCTCCAACCCTGCCGTTTCCTGGAATGGACGGCCTGGTATGACTCATCGGTGCCGCAACGACTCCTGGGCCATTACCGGTTATTTCAACTTTATAAAAAGCATCATTCCGGAGGCAGTCTGGACATACCGGTCGTCAATGGCTACATCCTCCAGCGCCAGATCACATTCGGATTAAAATATAAGTTTTTTAAATTCGCGGTCCACTTCGCGAAAATCGTGGGATATCCCGAACGCACCATGGAAATATATATTATCAACAAGATGCTCCTCCATGAATGCTCACACGTTTTACATGAATTTCTCACCAACGCAGACACGGACTTCGAAAAAGCGTACAAAAAAGCCATACAGCAGATCCATGCCCCCCAGTTCCTGAACCCTGCAAGCGCAGTCACTGCCCAGCCTCCAAAGATCATCGTCCAGGGAAAAGCCCCCATCCACGGCAAAGAAAAAGGAGTATTGACGAAAAAACAGGTGCTTATCCTCTTTGATCTTCTGTCCCAGTCAGCCAACATGGAAAGCATCGAGCTTGACAAACCCAACAAATTAGACACCTACGCCGAATTCCTCCGGGCCGTCACCGGTAAAAGCATCGACACCTGGCTCGAAGAGCTAAGACACTACCGCAACAAAGACCTATACCATTTCGATACCATTGGCGAGCGCAACCAATTGATCAGCACGCTAACCAACCTCTCCGAAATTCTTCGCAAGACAGGGTTCAGAACCCTTTATAAACTAGTCAACGAAAAAATGAGAGCGATCGAAACAAAGAATCAAACGCTCTCATAAAGAATCCCGGCGGTTAATCTCCCGTCCCAGTTTAGCCGCCTGGCCGCAGTTAGCCGCCCCTATCCCCGCACAGTCACCCATGCCCCGCTTAGCTAGTCCCGCCGCTTCGCCTTTTTCTGCTTCTCAAGATTGTCAATGTCTTTAATCCCCTGGTTCACCTGCAGGATCTTTTCTGCCAATTCTTTCCTGCGCTCTTCTTCAGCAACTACATCCTTTTCCAGCTGTTCGGAATTAGACAGGTATTGCTGCTCCGCCATGTCCAATACATGCGTCACCGCCGAGTCCAATGACAATCGCGCGTACCGCCACTTTATATCGCTGGCCTCATACTTCCCGGCCCTACCCCAGACGTTTACCAGCAGCGCACCCATGCCTGCCATCGCTACCCCCATAACGAAAAGCACCAGCAAAGGCCAGCCGACAAAATGCCGGTAGTGTATCTCTTTTTTTGTAGGGTTTTCGAAATATTGGATGTATGTCAACATATCGTTCCGCAGATTTTGCATGGCCGCCTTTAGACTCTTTTCATCCCCTTTGTCTTCACGCAAGGTCTCATTCATCATACTCATGACCTTAGCCACTGCTTCCTGCCTCGTTTCGAGTTTTTCCATCCGTTGTTCCAGTCCCTGGATAAGCCCGCCCGGTGACGGCAGTTTCCTGATCTGTTCCCTGGTCTCGTTGATGGCCGTACCATTGTCCATCACTTTTTCGACCAGCAACTTAAAATATTCATCATTTAGGGCCGCACTCGTTGCGCCCGCTGAATTCCCGTTTTCAATCATAAAAAAATAATTTAAAAATGTTAAAAACTTTGCCGATAACCCCTTCTTTGCACTTGCTGGTGCTGTATCTCATGCTGCTGCGCTTCCTGCTGTTGCTGCGTTTCCTGTTGCCGCGCCTCCCCTTCCCCCGGAAGCTCACGATCTTTCAGCTCCGGCCTCTGCGCCCCTCCTTGCCCCAATTCCCTGCCCTGCCGCAACTTCTTATCCTCCCTCAACTCCTTATCCTGCCGCAACCGCTCAATCCCTTCTTTCAGCTGTACCGCAGCCTTTTCCCGCTCTACCTGCTGCAAAGCCAGCTTCCTCTCCAATCCCCTCAGTGAATACTCATTATCCACCTGGCTCCCTTTAAAGCTCCTCTTCTCCAATCGGAAACTAACACCCTGCCGCTCACCCGTCTCCGCATTTCGACGATATCGCATCGTGACACCCCGATCCAGCAACTTCTTTTCGAGATCGTCCAATCCGCGGCACCGCGGCAATACCTCCCGGATAGCTTCATAGATGCGGTAACGCTTGGCATCCGGCTCATGTAAAGCCCCCCGCCTCGTCATGGCCAGCCGTTTCCCCTGCTCCAGCCGAAGCCCATACTCCTGGGTCAGCTCCTTCGCTGCTTTCATCGAGCGTTCAATGACCAATCCTTTCCCTGTCGGTCCCGCATTGTTATCCACCCGGTTGGCAATGACATGGACATGCAAATGCTCCTTGTCGGTATGTTTGATAAATGCATACTGGGTATTGGCCATCCCGATCTTCTCCATATACTTCCGCCCGATCTCCACCAGTTTCGCATCCTCTACCTGCTCCCCCGGGGAAAAAGTCAGGGCACTATGAAATACCGGTTTTTCCTTTTCCGCCATGCGCTGGTGCTGCCGTTCAAAATCATCCACCATTACCTCGAGAGTATGCCACCTGAGCCCCTCCGCATACAACACCGATGCGTTGGACTGACGCTCGCAACAATAGGCACAGGTTTCCTTAAAGCCTTTTCCCGTAAGAAATACTTTACCGAGCATCGCATAATTTTTTAATGATCTCATCCATTACATCGCGATATTGCGAAAAATATAACGCCGCCTGGACAGCGCCTTTTTCCCTGGCCATCTCCACCAACTGATGGATTCCGGCCGAAATGCCAGTCAGCTTTTTGACCATCAGGAATTCCTCGTTCGTCCATTTGGCCTTGACGTACCCGTTTATCGCCATCTGCCGCATATAATCCGAAATGTTCACATGCGCCCTTTCCGCCTTTTGCAGGATAACGGCATATTGGGCCATCGTCACGAAAAAGCCAATATTCTTCTCCCGTGTCACGGCCTTCTTAGGCCGTCCTTTGATATCTGCCATAGTTTTTTTGAAACAAAACAAAAGAAAAAGGTGATCCAAATACAGGCAGGACGCCCTGGAAAAATAAGAGGTTATAAATCAAATATATCGGAGACCGATCAACGCATTTTTTTCAGACAGTCGCGCAAGACCCCAACTGCCTTGTCCTGTTCGGACATATCCAGCGAAGCAAAACCAAGCCTCAATCCAAAATAATTCCGGCCCGGCGGATTATAAAATGTACCGTCACTAATATCGAGCCCTTTCCCCGCTGCCGCCTCCGACAGCGCCCGGAGATCCACGCCTTCCCACCTCGTCCACACCGCCATTCCCCCCTCCGGTCGCACAAATTCGACCCTGTCCCTAAGAACATCGCTCAACAATCCGCAAAAATGATCCCGGCGTTGATGATAAATACGGACCGACTTATTGATATGCCGGCTCACCGCTCCGTTTCGAAGCAGTCCCGCAAGCGCCAGCTCCATAAAAGCATCTCCCTGAAAATCAATAATACTCCGTCGCCTGGCAGCGAGTTGAATGAAATTTTCCGGACCCGCCATAAATCCGATACGCACCGCAGGCACCAGCGTCTTACTCAGCGTTCCTACATAAATGACATTCCCGTAATGATCCAGGCTCGCCATCGGCAGCACTGGACTTGAGTCATAATGAAAATCATAGTCGTAGTCGTCCTCGATAATGGCTACCCGGTAGCGGTTAGCCAGCTCCAGCAATTGTATCCGTCTTTGAGGGGACAGTCGCACCGTCGTGGGACTATGATGATGCGGCATTACATATAATAAGGCGATCTTTTTCCGTTTACAGAGAGCCTCCACCGCAGACACGTCGATCCCCTGTTCATCCACCGGCACGCGGTTCACAACAGCCCCCAGTTTCTCAAATGTTTTATTGGCATAAGCATATCCCGGTTCCCCCACTATCACATGTGAACCCGGTTTTAATAATAGACTCGCCGCCAGATACGTACCCATCTGCACGCCCCGGGTGATCATCAGGTGTTGCTTCCCGATATGCAGCCCGCGCGTATCGTTCAGATAGGTCGTGAGCGTGCTGAGCAGAAAGTCCGTGCCCGCCGGCGACCCATATTGCATATACTGCCGGAAAGACGGCAGCCCCGACAAGCTTCTTATCTCCCGCAGAAAAAGATCCATCGGCGCCAGCCGGATATCCGGGAAACCATCGTCGATAAAAATATTACCCGCATGCCGCTTCCTGTCCGTTATCGGATCGTCATCCGTATACCACATCTCGAAATTGGCCCGCCCCGCCGCCATCGCCGGTTCACTGCCCTCCACCCCAAAGCCGCCCGCCGCCCCCCCACGCCCTCCAAAACTCCGCCCCACCCTCACCTCCGGCAGATCATGCGCCACGAAGATCCCTTTCCGCGGCACCGCCTCGATCCAACCCTGCGCCTGCAACTCCTCCAGCGCCGCCTTTATCGTATTCCGGTTCAGCCCCAGCAGCGCCGCCAGCTCCCTCGTACCCGGCAGTTGCAATCCCCTTCTTAATACCCCCATGCGGATATGATGGATAATAGAATTGGCGATCTGCAGGTACACCGCAGTATCCCCGGATCTATCTATAATTATAAGGCGGTCAAAAGGCAACATCTGGGCCATCTATTTTATCCCATCTGGGTCATATTACTGGTCCAGTAAAGTTAGATATTTGTTTTCAGAAAAACACAAAACTATGCTCAAAGCCATCGCTCAGCTCTATCTCCGTCTCGCTCTTGGAACAGGGTTCTTCCTTCTTGGCCTCGACCGTCTCGGCGCCTGGGGTCCCAACGGCAGGCCCTGGGTCAGTTGGGGTGACTGGAAACACTTTTCCGCCTATGCCCATGAAGTAATGAATTTCCTGCCGGGCCAGTTGGCCGAGGTACTGGCCATCATAGCCACCATATCAGAGATATCCATCGGTTTCCTCCTGCTGACAGGCTGGCTTATACGCTGGGCCGCCCTGGGAAGCGCGATCCTGACCGCCTCCTTCGCTATCGCGATGGCCATTAGTTCCGGTATAACCTCCCCCATCAATTATTCCGTCTTCACCGTCAGCGCCGCAAGCCTCCTGCTTAGCACCCAGCCGACCTACCGCTGGAGCATCGACGCAGTCATCGTCAAAAAAAGAACCGCTTCCAGGGTATAAACAAAATCCTCATGACACAAAAACTCATGACGCTCATCAACACTTATCGTGACGCCTTCCACGGCCTCAATCGCGAAACATGGCTCCTCAGCCTCGTCATCTTCATCAATCGCTGTGGCACAATGGCCATACCATTCATGAGCATCTATGTCACCGAACAATTACACCGCAGCATTGCCGACGCCGGGCTCATCATTACCTTGTTTGGCATCGGCGCCATCGCCGGCTCTCTCTTCGGGGGATACCTTACAGGTAAGCTTGGCTTCCGCACTGTCCAGATCCTTACCGCGGCTCTCGGCGGCCTGCTTTTCATCGGTTTCGGTCTGGTACACAACTTCTGGGTATTATGCGCGCTCTGCACCGGGGCGAGCCTTTTCGCAGAAGCATTCCGGCCGGCCAACTATGCCGCCATCGCCACCTATGCGGCAGAAGGTACGATCACCCGCGCCAACTCCCTCAACCGGCTGGCCACCAACATCGGTTTCGGCATCGGCAGCTCGCTGGGTGGTTTCCTGGCAGCCTTCAATTATCAATGGTTGTTCTGGGGTGAGGGCGCCAGTTACCTGCTGGGAAGTTTTTTGATCATCCTGTTGTTACCCAAAACCATCCCCATCGCCGACCAACGCCAGGTCGCCCACACCAATCGCCAGCCCACCTCCGCCCGCAAACAACCATCCATCTTCACAGACACACCTTTTATCCGCTTCCTTCTCCTGGCAACGGTCTACACCACCTGCTTTTTCCTCCTGTTCCGGCTGGTGCCCGTCTACTGGAAAGAGCAGTGGAATATGAGCGAATCCTCCATCGGCATATTGATGGGTCTCAACGGCATCGTCGTTGCCTGTTTCGAGTTGGTGCTGGTCCGCTATTTCGAAAAACGCCAACCCAACACCTCCTTTTACATTGCCCTTGGAGTAGCCCTCACCGCTATAGGATATGGGCTGCTCATTTTGCCCGGTCAATTTCCGATCGTTTCAGGCGCTGCTTGTGTATTACTCATAACTGCAGGTGAAATGCTTGCCATGCCCTTCATCGGCTCCTTTGTCTTGCAGCGGGCCAAAGATCACAACATCGGCAAATACTCATCCGCCTATGCGCTCTCCTGGTCCATCGCCCGCATCGCAGGTCCTTCTTTTGGCTCCATAGTGATCGGGCATTGGGGGTATACTGCTCTGTGGATAATATTGATCATTACCTGCCTGATCTGCGCGCTGCTGTTTAAACTCCCCCCTCCCCCAACAAAAATTAACAATCCATCCTTATGTAATCCCCCCGCGCCCCGCATCTTATGATAAACCCTGTATATGAGCAAACCTATACACCTCCATATCCCAACCCCCTGTCACGAAAACTGGGCAAACATGTCCCCCTCCGAAAAAGGCCGCCATTGCGCGGCCTGCCAGAAGACAGTCATAGACTTCACCGTGATGAGTGACACCGAAGTCCTCCGTTATATGGCTCAGGCTGGTCCCCACGTCTGCGGCCGTCTCGCCCCCGATCAGCTAAACAGACCTCTGATTCCCCTGACTCCTCCCCAAAAGAATAAATTGCCAGGCTGGTTTCTGTTGGCAGGCCTTCTGTTTTCTTCCGATAAGTCCTTGCCCACCAACCATCATAGACTGGTAGGAATGGTTGTAACATCGGAGAATGGTAAACCGTTAGATACCACCATCAATTCCGATAGCGTTATCAAACCCGATACCACCACCCCGCTCGCTGAAAACCTCCCATTCACCGGAAAAATAGTATGCGAAGGCCCTGCCAAAATCCCGCCACTAAAACACCCCCTCGATACCGTCAAACAAACCATCGACACCGTAAAACAAATCGTCATCGACACCCTCACCACACTCCGCCTCCTCCCTCAAAAAGACAGCCCTGCTGCAACCAATTCTCACCCTCCAAAAACGGCCCCTCTCAGCCCCCAAAATATTGGACTCACAATCTACCCAAACCCTGTCCGTCGCGGAACCGCCTTCCGCCTTTCCTGGCAAACCAATCCCGGAAAATATCAGGTAAGTCTGTTCAGCCCGGCCGGCGCATTGATACAGCAGCGGGTGATAAACATAGGAAGCGCCCTGCAAGTCAGCGACTGGCAGTTACCGGCGAATGTCCCTGCCGGCATTTACATCGTCCGCGTGATCCAATCAGGCCAGGATGGCGTATATGCGCGGGAACTGGTGGTAGAATAATATTGCTTATTTTGCAGCCTACAATCCAGGAGTATGAAAGGAATGAGGCTGATCTTTATTTATTTGTTGGCAACACTGGGCTGCCGTGAACATTCACAGCATCAGCAATTGGCCGCAGACAAACAAAGAGCGATCTCCTGTGAATCGAATATCCCATCCCGTTTCTCAGCCACCGCCGCAAGCCCCAAACTCCCCGGCCTTACGACCAACCCATCGTCCGGAAACGCTGCCCTAGAAGCGCACCCCGGCATGATCTGGGTCCCCGGCGGCACGTACCGCATGGGCGCCGACAGCAAAGAAGCGCAACCCGACGAATACCCCAAACATTCGGTCATCGTCAGCGGCTTCTGGATGGACAAGACAGAAGTCACCAACGCTCAATTCGCGGCCTTCGTCAAAGCCACCGGCTATATTACGACGGCCGAGAAAAAACCCGACTGGAACGAACTAAAAAAACAGCTTCCTCCCGGCACAGCCAAACCCGACGAAAGTCTCCTGGTCGCCGCCTCTCTTGTCTTTTCTCCACCCGACCATCCCATTTCGCTGGACGACTACAGTCAATGGTGGGCCTGGAAAAAAGGCGCCAGTTGGAGACATCCGCAGGGGTCTGGCAGTGATATCAACGGGAAAGAGAACTATCCTGTCGTCCACATCTCCTGGTACGATGCATCGGCCTATTGCAAATGGGCGGGTAAAAGTTTGCCTACCGAGGCAGAGTGGGAATTCGCCGCGCGTGGGGGGCTAAAAGATAACGTCTATCCCTGGGGCAACGAAGGGGTCAATACCGGCAAGGCGAAAGGCAATTTCTGGGACGGCCATTTCCCGGACAAGAATACGGAAGTCGATCATTATTATCATACGGCTCCTGTGGCCTCCTTTGCCCCTAATGGGTATGGTCTTTACGACATGGCTGGAAATGTCTGGGAATGGTGCGCCGACTATTACGATTACGCATATTATCATGAGTCCAATGGATTGAGCAATCCAAAGGGGCCCGCCAAAAGCCACGACCCCGACGAACCCTATGCTATCAAACGCGTCATCCGCGGCGGCTCCTTTCTTTGCAACGATTCCTATTGCTCCGGTTATCGCGTTTCCCGTCGTATGAAAAGCAGCGAAGACAGTGGTTTGGAGCACGTCGGCTTCCGCTGCGTAACACATCGCTAACAGCTCATGAAAGGACATCGCTAAAACGCTTATGAAAGAACACCTGAAAACATTCCTCAAAACCCTCCGGCTCTATCATCCCCTGCAATCCGCCTATAGATCCACGCTTACAGGCATCCGCAATCAATATCTTAGACTCTCCTATTCCAAATACAAGGTTACGCCCCCCCCTATCCCCCCCGCCGTTCCCCCGCCTTTCCAATGCAATTTCTGCGGCGCCGCTTACACAAAATTTGTCCCCGAATACCCCGGCCCCGACATCGCAGCCGCGATCAACAACAATAATGTCATCGCCGGCTTTGGCCAAAACGTCTACTGCCCCAACTGCCTCAGCAAAAACCGCGAACGCCTCATAAAAGCCGTCCTCCAAAACTATGTCTCCATCGACAGAAAAAAAATCCTCCACTTCTCCCCCGAACGACATCTCTTCCTCTTCCTAAAAAACATCGCCGCCGTCACCACCGTCGACATCACCCCCGGCTTCTACCGCCACATCGACAAAAACATCCGTTACGCCGACGCCACCTGTCTCCCTTTTCCCGACGGTGCCTTCGACATCCTCATCGCCAACCACATCCTCGAACACATTCCTCAAGACCAAAAGGCCATGACAGAGATGTTCCGTGTCCTAAACGACAAAGGACTCTCCATTCTGCAAGTCCCCTATTCCGAAACGCTTGGCTCCACCCTCGAAGAGCCCCATATCAACGATCCTGTCCGCCAGGCGGCCCTGTATGGCCAAAAAGACCACGTACGCATCTACGCCAAAACCGACTATATACAACGTCTCCAAAAAGCAGGCTTCCAAGTCAACGTCCTAACCCCCGAAACCCTTTCGTCCTTCCGCATCCACGCGATCCAGGAAAACGAATCCGTATTCCTCTGTTCCAAAAAGCCCCTCTAGCCGCTCCTCATTTTATCAATCATAGCAAAAATATCCTCCCTACTAAACCCTTGCTTTCTCAGGAATTGAATAGAAGTATCCCCCGCCGACTTCGACAGTTTTCTCCCTCCTTTCCCTACCAGCAATGGATGATGATAAAAAGCAATAGCCCCAAACTCCTCACCCTTCCCCAACCTTGCCGCCAAACAATGCTGCGCCACCGTCGACGCCCAAAGATCCTCCCCTCTCACCACCAGGTCTACCCCAAAATATAAGTCATCGATCACCGAAGTCAACTGATACGCCGGAAACCCATCCCTCTTCCGCACCACAAAGTCCTTCATCGTCTCCGGCAAACCCACCTTAACAATTTCTTCCCGCATTTGCCCCACACTCTTCTCCGCGCCCACCTCTCCCCCCAACACCTTAACTCCCCCCTCTTCACCCCCTGTCCTCAACCGCCAACTCACATTCTCCGCATCCAACGAAATCCCCTTATCTCTACAAGTCCCCGGGTAAACTCCATCCACACTCTCCCTCGACACCTGCGCCCGCGAACAACTACACGCAAACACCTGCCCCCGGTCTCTTAACTGATCCAACGCCTCCCTATACAACCCCGTCCGATGCACCTGCGACCACTCCCGCTCAAACTCATTTACATCCTTCGGCCCCTCATCCCAGGGCAGTTCCAAAAAATTCAACGTATCAAAGATATCCTGCACATATGCTGCCTCAACCCTCTCCCGATCCAGATCATCGATCCGCAACAATATCTTCGCCCCTGCCGTCCTCGCCATCTCCACCGTCTTCACAAACGCCGCCACATTCCCCAAATGCAAAAACCCACTCGGCGTGGGCGCAATCCTGGTCTTCCCAAACATGAATGTCTTCTCCATCGACACAAACATCCCACTTTTCTCCCAACAATCCATCGCTCCCCCTCATCTCTACTCCATTGCATCCCACGAATCCCCCCCGCCCTTCCCACACCCACCCAAAACCTTTTTCGCCCACAATTTGTTTATTACCCCCTCTTCCCCCTATATTTGCACCCCCAACAATCAATGGATCGGTAGTTCAGTTGGTTAGAATGCCGCCCTGTCACGGCGGAGGTCGCGGGTTCGAGTCCCGTCCGGTCCGCGAAGGCGCCTTTTAAAGGTGCCTTTTTTTATGTCCAAAATCGGCCAAAATTCACTAAAATCAGGCATCTTCAAAACTTTTCATTTCAAGTTGACACATCGGACTTCAAACTTTTCGGGTAGGGAATGGGTTTCCTACCCGCGGTTGTAACTTTATTCCTACCCTCGGAGATTGAAAGGATTTTTTAGGGCTCCATTTATCCACCTAAAAAAATTGTGTGTTATGAAGGTTAGTGAAAATCTCTCTATTATTTTCCTGGTTGAGAGACCGGAAATGTCCAAAGATGGCCGTGTTCCCATCTATGCGCGGATCACCTACAACGGCCGACGCGCGGAAATATCCTTAGGTGCACGTATTTTCCCGGAGCAGTGGGATAAACTGGCCTGCCGGGTGAAAGGTAATTCTCCGGATGCCTTACTCCTGAACAGCCAGATCACCCAAACCAAGGCCAAGCTCGAAAGGCGTTTTTTCCTGTTGACTACGCAGTACGAATACGTCACGGCGGAAATGATCCGGAAATCCTACAAAGGGCGGCTGGTCGAGCCAGATAACGAAGGCGACACAAATGAAAAGAAAACTTTCATGCAAGCCGTCGATTTCGAGATCAGCCGGCTGAAAGAAAAGCAGGAAAAGGGCCTACGAGCCAAAAGCACGATCACCAAATGGGAAACCACGCGAGCTAAACTCTCCGCCTTCCTTTTGTACAAGTATAAGAAGGCGGACATACCCTTGGAAATGATCCGGCCTAATTTCGCAGAAGATTTGTTTCATTATTTCACGGTTGAGGATGAGTTGGATAGCAACACAGCAATGAAATACGTTCGGAATACCAAACAGGTATTGACCACCGCTACCGGCCGCTGGATCAAATCCAACCCGATCCGGGACTTCCGTTGCAGTTACAAGCAGCCGGAAAGGGATGTGCTGACGATTCAGGAAATATGGAAGGTCTACAAGAAGCCTCTTATCAAGCGCATGGACCAGGTGAGGGATGTTTTCCTGTTCAGTTGCTTTACAGGCCTGGCCTATAAGGAAGTGTATAATCTTACGCTGGACGATATCGTTACGGGTAATGACGGCGGCCGCTGGATCAAGATCAACCGAGTTAAGACCGGAAATCCAGAGGATGTTCCCCTCCTACCCATTCCGGAAGCCATTATTGAAAAATACCGGAACGACAAGCGTTGCCGGGAATCCAACCGCTTGCTACCGGTGAATAGTAATGTCAAATACAACGCCTACTTGAAGGAGTTGGCCGATCTTTGCGGAATCAGTAAGAAACTGACAACCCATATTGCCCGGCACACTTTCGCCACTACCGTCACCCTTGAAAAAGATGTACCTATTGAAACCGTGAGTAAGATGCTGGGCCATCGGAGCATCCGGACAACGCAGATTTACGCCCGGATCACCAAGAAGAAGATCAGCAATGATATGAAGGCTCTTCGAAAGAAACTGTTCTTTGGTGGGAAATTGAGAGGACAGGGAGGACGATAGACATAAGGTTGCCATCTAAGTTGTGGAATAATATGATTCAGGCTGTACCATTCCAGGTATGGCTTTTTTTGTGAAATAATTTTCCGGAAGCGTCTTGGAGAAAGCAGGAACTTTTAATAATATTAGGTCGTGAATACCATTGACACAATAGAGCTAAGGAATATCGATCCCGACGACATTTCAGATGTCTTGGTGAAAATCGAGAAATCGTTTGGTCTGACTCTTAAAACAGATTCATTCAAAAATGCCAAGACATTCGGCGACGTCTGCGATATCATTTCCTCCAAGGTCGATCTGGTACATGCTGATGATTGTACAACGCAGCAAGCTTTCTATAAAATCCGGGAATCAATTGCAGCCACGCAATTTCTGGAAAAAAATGCGATTACCCCAGATTCTGATCTTGAAGAGTTATTACCCAGAAAAGGCCGGCGTCATCAAATTTTGCAGATCAGGAAAGAATCAGGCCTCGAATTAAATATATTGGAGCCGAAGGAATGGATAAGCGCCATGCTTTTTTTAGGCCTTCTGGCCTCTTTTATAGAATTGCTCTTTAATTGGAAATTTGGGCTTCTATGCCTCGGTACGATCATTATCGGTTACCGATTAGCAGGCTGGCTTGGAAAAGAATTCCGGGTCAAAACCGTTGGCGATGTTGCGGCCATGGCGGCAAGGGAAAACTACATAAAATCCCGTCGGAATCCGAGAACTGCAAACCAGCAGGAAATTGTCAAAAAAATCAAGGAGCTTTTTAGCCATGATCTCGACCTTGATCCATCAGTCTTAACCAGGGAAGCGCCTCTATTTTAAAGCTAAAATGGATTGACTGCGCCTTTTTTATGCGCAGAGCAAGATATAGTGTTGTAATCACCACAACTATGCATAAGCCCTTCCATTCCCACCCTGTGCCATTAATAGAAAATGCTCAAAAACAATATCACATTTGCTGCTATAAATAGCTCTGTCATAACTTTCCGGCAACGTATCATTCAACACTTTCTTAATAGCAGCCTGCACCTGGAATCTGACTTGAGTATCCTTATACCAATCGTTTATTAGTACCGTTGGCTTTTCTTCCCTTAGCCTGCGCAATAGATGTTTCGCAGCCAACTTTACCTTTTGTTCTTCGTCTTTAGTGAGATTATCTTTTTTGAGTAGGTCAAAAATTTCCAGCTCACTTTCAGTTAAACCTTCCCTTGCAGCCCGGGCCTCCTCCTCACGCATTTTTTCCATGAATTCCATCAGTTCCGCAAAATAGCTCTCATTTGATGCATTTCCTGCATTATAACGATTAATGATCTCCTGGAGTCGTTGCGCAAAGCCTGCCCTTGTTACATTCCGCGAAATCATTTGTTGGAGCTTATCGGATATAAAAGCACGTAAGTCTGCTATCTCAATATTCTTATAAGGAGCTTGTTGATACTCTTCTCGTAATTTTTCAATATCGAGTCTGCTCAAATCTATTTGTTTCCAGGATTTGATACCATAGTGAAACCTTTCCTCTGAGACTATGGAATTTGAATTATCGCCTATTGAAGCCGATTTGTCTTCCTCTTGCGTCACTATGCTTTCATCCAAAAGTTGACTGATACGTCGCTTGGCGCTATCTAGGTTTCCCCTATCGGCCCTGCCATCAAACACTTCCCGCAAATATCGAATAATGGCAACCAGAGGATAATTCTTTCGCCTACCTAATATTTCAGGTTTGCAGGCTTCATACAAGGCATCTATTGTATTGTCATAAACTACAAATTGTTTACGATGATCATCGTTAGCCATTAAAATGTCAGCATACGAATCAAAAAGACCTAACTGACTAAACACCAGATCAGAAGCCACTATAGCATTAAGATCAACCCCAACAGCAGAACACCAGGTATTACATTCACCAATAGCATCTTGGAGCAAAACATACAATTCATCCTTTTCTTTCACCGGTGAATCATCGCCTACCTTTTCACCACCGATCATTGTTCCGGTTCCGTACGAAGCAAATGCCTTTTTCAAATTCCGGAACACATTATAATAATCCACTATCAACCCATTTTTCTTTGGCTTGCCGTGGATGGTAAAATCTGTTACCCGATTGGCCCTTGCTATAGTTTGCATCAAGGAATGATCTTTCATCGGTTTATCCAGGTATAGCGTAGAAACAGTAGGAGCGTCAAATCCTGTCAGCCACATACTGCAAACAAATACAAGTTGGAGAGGGTCTTCCGGATTCTTAAATTTGTCCTCAATTTCCTGGCCGTTTTCATCCGGAGTGATCATCCGCCTTCTGTGCCAGGATATGTCCAAATGTTCTTTCTCAAACTTTTCATTTTCACCGGCCTCTTCACTCACAATCACAGCCATATCAGTTTTTCGCATCCATTCCAATACTTGCTTCAATTCCTTTTTATCGTTGTCACCCACCGTAGAAGAAATCTGCTTTTGCAAGGCCCTTTTCTCTTCTTCCCACAGCCTTTTTACCTTGTCATACATTTTTACGGCGGTAAACTTATCAATCGTTACTACCATCCCCTTGCCCAGGTAGCCCCTTCTTGGGAAGTGATAAACAATATCGCGGGCTATCGTTTCCAGCCGGTCATCCGCCTTCAGAACACTCAGTTCCTGGGCGAACTCCCTTTCCAGTTTCATCTGCTGTGCATCAGTAAGGTTTTCATCGCTCACAATATCTGCCAAGTCATCATCCAAATCATCATTTTGTAAAAGCACCTCGGGGACACGCTTGTGATAAAATAGTGGTACCGTGGCTCCGTCTTCAATACTCTGTTTAAAGTTGTATTCCGATATATTATCGCCAAACCATTCATGCGTCAGTTTTTTGCTTCCCAATAAGGGCGTGCCTGTGAAAGCCATGTATTGTGCGTTGGGCAAACCCGTACGCATATTTTCCGCCAGATCCTTGTATTGTGTCCGATGAGCCTCGTCGATGATAACGATAATGTCATTCCGATCCGAAAGCACAGGGTATGCTTTGCCTTTTTGGTATCTAAATTTTTGAATAAGGGTAAAAATATAGCGCGTATTTGTTTTCAGCATTTCCCGCAGGTCTTCGCTATCCTTTGGCCTGCACTTGATATTCTTTCCGATCGCGCCTGAACCCAAAAAGTTCCGGTATATCTGACTGTCCAAATCTTCCCTGTCGGTTACTATCAAAAAAGTATAATTGCCGGCAAACTTCCTAAACACCTTCTGAGCAAAAAATACCATGCTAAAACTCTTTCCACTCCCTTGTGTATGCCAAAACACACCCAACTTGCCCTTATTAGCCGTATCTGTACCTTCTTTATCATGCTGGAGCCGGAGCGAAAAATTGCCAACAGCATTGTTAACGCCCAAAAACTGGTGGTTTTTAGCGGCTATTTTAGCGACATCATTATAATAAAGGATAAAATTTTCTACATAATCGAGCAACCTTCTTTTTTCACAAATACCTATCACGGCATAATCCAGGCTCACTCCGTATTGCTCTATCCGCTTTTTGTCCGGCACCTGCTGTTCTTTTTCCGGCCTTAACCAATGGAAGAAATGCCCGTAGCCAGAATTAAAGCTGCCCACTTTCGTTTCCAGCCCGTTGCTCAACATGCAGATTGCATTATAGTGAAAGAGCAGAGGAATGTCCTTTCTATAATTTGTCAGGTTATCATCATACGCATTGCGCAGGGCAATATTGCTATTCTTCAATTCAATGAAAATAAGTGGTATCCCATTTACAAATACTATCAAATCCGGCCGCCTGCGGATAAAGGGTCCTTGCAACCATAGTTGGGATACCACCAAGAAATCGTTGTTCCTTTCATCACTAAAGTCAATAATTTTTACAGTAACAGACTCTTTGCGACCATTCGCATTATTAATTTCTACGTCGATTCCGTTTTTGACTAGACCGTGAATTTCCTTATTACTAATTATTTCCGATTTATCCAGCCTCGTTTGGCATATCTGTTCAAAAGCTTCTTCAATAGCATGAGCGGGCAAACCTTGATTTAGATCTTTCAGTTTCCTTTTTAGAAGTGGTTTTATTAATACGTCCGTTTCACTTAATCGCTCAGAATTGTCTTGGATCTGGCAATCTACATGCCTATAGCCGAGGTTGTTTATAAATACCCCAATGGCGGCTTTTTCTATTTGGTCTTCTGAGATAAAATTAACCATGCTTTATCAGAGTTATTACGCGGGAGCAAAACAACATCGTGTTCCATACACTCCCAGGATTGCTAACATCTCCACTTCAAAATACATTATTATTTCCTCATATCATAATACAGGACAATGTGTTAAATTCCTACGATTTGCTTTTACTGGAATTGCCACCCGCACCCAATTTCCCGCTTATTAATCTTGGCAATAATCTATCTCTAATTTGCTTGAGATCAGCATTTTGCTCCCTGAGAATTTGAAGCATATCAAAGATTGGCTTTACAATAACGTCGAAATTATCGAGAGCATCTTTTGATGGAACAATGATGTAGTTTGAATATGCTTGATTTCTATTCAGTCCAGGAACCGCAGAGTCCCCTTCTATAAAATTTTGATGATGCAAATTGAAAAATATGTAATACAGGCTAATATTTGATTTTACGTAAAAAGCAGTGTCAATTGGATAAAAATCTCTCGTCGCCCAAAACACACTTCCCACGTTTCCCTTTCTACCAACAATAATTCCTGGGGCCTTCGCAATGTAAGAGTTATGGCTACCTACAATTCCGCTCGACCCATACACAGGATATTCCCCTTCATTTCGATCTTCTTCTTTTAATGCTTTTCCATAAGCCAGTTCAATTACTTGCCCTAACTTCTTAATCTTCCATTTCTCAGGAATGCCCTTAAGAAACTTCGCTCTTTTATAACCAGGAAATCGCATTCTTACAAACCAATCCTTATATACTTCCCGAGCCGTTTCTTCTAGTATACGGATACGTTGGTTATTAACATCAATCAGTTGATCATACATATTCAAGATGTTAACTATTCGACCTTGAATTGCGAGAGAAGGTAACGGTATTTTATATTCTGGAAATTTAATAAGAGGGATTCTATCTACTGTTGAGCCAGACACCTGATTTGCCTCAATGAACGAACGCCAGAAAGGCGACAAAAAAAGGTAAAAAAGGTATTTTATGTTTAATTTATCTAGGTTTGGCCTTATTAACGCTAATCTTCGGCCTAAGCAGCCATGAAATCCTTCTGGAATTAAAGCGTATCTATGTAATGTAGCTTCATAGGAGAATACCAAATCGCCAAATTGTGGGGTTACTCTTTTTGTCCACTTTTTTAGCTCAATCTCGGAAATATAAAAAGCGTCAGTTAAGTCTATTCTACCATCCTCCGTCAAATTCTTAATTCCTAGGAATATAGCCCCAGAATTAGCTTTATTAGGTGTAGCATGTGGTCCATCATAAATACCTTCGGAGATATCCTTCAATTTGTATTCTGTCCAACCTTTCATGTTAATTATCTAAAGAAGTAAAATTTTTTGCAATAATTTTGGCAAACTTACTCGCCTTCAAATTCAAATCATTTAACGCCTTATGTCTTTCCTTCATCTCCTCAATAAACTCTTTTTCTGTCAACCCGTCCTCTTCAATGACAACGCCCACGTACCGCCCTGGGTTCATGCTCCAATCCTGCTCTTCTATTTCTGCTAGAGTGGCAGCCTTGCACAGACCAACCACATCTTCATATACACCATTAGGAAAATGTTCTTGCAACCAACGTATGTGACCTTCAAAATATAGCTTTTTATCTTGCAAGAGTTTCTGTTCCTTTGCAACCGCGTCCATTTCTTTTTCCCAACGCCTCATTTCCTTTTCACTTTCCGGCTTCTCTTTTTTCAATTGCTCCAGCTTTTTCCCCTTAGCTGCCGCTTGCCTTTCAAACGCCGCAGATTCCTGCTTGTACTTTTTGAGTAAACTGGAAAAGTGTTTAGTTTCTCCCCGATATAGCCTCACAATGGTTGCTATATTTTGTATTTGCTCTTCGGTAAACTCGCGCAATGCCCTATTTACCTGGCGGAAAATATTCCTTGCATCAATAAACAGCACTTTTCGCTCCTTAGTCCTTTTCCCTTTTTCAAAAAACCATAAAGTAGCCGGCAAGGTCACTGTGTAAAACATATTCTTTGGCAAACTAAGCATACAGTCAATTACTCCACTTTTAACTAGGTTTTTTCTTATTTCTAGTTCACTGTTTCTGGCATCACTCGCACTATTCGCCATAACAAGAGCAGCTCTTCCTTTCGGCTTCAATGAAGTGGCAAAGAGGTTTATCCAGAGATAATTGGCATTGGGTATGGTATTGGAATCCGTTCCCTTATTACCAGCACTCTTTGTCTTATTTTGTGGAATACCGTATTCATTAAAACGCCGTTGCCCCTTCACCCTATCCAGGTTTACATCATTAACATTGAAGGGTGGATTTGCCATTACATAATCAAAACGTTCATAGCTGTTATAAGGATCTTCATAATAACTATTAGCCGGTCTTATCTCCCCTCGAAGTCCGTTCACAGCCAGGTTCATTCTCGCCAATTTCACTGTTTCCGGCGTCCGCTCAGCGCCATACACCATTAGATCTTTGGTGTCTGTATCGTGCAATTGCTCCCGGCGCCTGTCAACAAAGTAAGAACTTTGAACAAACATACCACCGCTACCGCAAGCCGGATCAAAAATAGTTCCATGATAAGGTTCTATAATTTCAACCATCAATTTTACTACACTAGTTGGTGTGAAGAACTCACCACCACCCTGCCCTTCTGCCAACGCAAACTCAGCCAAAAAATATTCATAAACCTTCCCAAACACATCTCCTGTCACATCTTCTGATATATCTGCGAAAGTTTTTAATAAAGATTTAGGAAGGCTGCGATCATCAGGCTTTACCAATTTAAAATATTCATCTTTCGGTAGACTGTCCGCCAATTCCGGCTTGTACAATTCTATTTTCTCCATAGCCACTTTAATGGCTTTGGCGATGTCTTCCTTTTCAGGAAGGTTCAACAAATATTCATATTCGGCCTCAGGCGGCAGATAAAAACCACATTTTTCAATAGCAATTTCATGGCGTTGACGTTGCATCCGACTATTCCTATGCGCGGCTATTTCTTTATCAATTTCTTTTTTTACCTTGTTGTACCGTATTGAGGCAAATCGCAGAAATATCAACCCAAGTATGGGTGTGGCATATTCGCTTGCCTTCAATCCGCTGTCTACCCGAAGTTTATCGGCCGCTTGCCATAACCTATCTTCTAATTCTTTCAGTTGCTCTGCCGTCATTTAATTTTATGATTTCTATTTTTTAAAATCCGTATTATACCTCGTCAAAATAATCAGTGTCTAATCGCTTAACTTCATAAGCCTTTTTTGTCGCAACCCCAATGTTGTATTCAATCATCAATTCCGCCAATTCCCTCCCATCAATTAATACAATTTTAGGCTCAATAGAACTAACAAATTCCTTTGCGCTTCCAGGGTAACTAGATGTAGTAATGAAAATACCCTTTTTTGCCTTTTTCCCCAATAATGATCCTGCAAAATCTCTTACTTGATGTATTGTCACCTGATTCTCCCATCTCTTGGCCTGAACATATATAGTATCGAGCCCAAGCTTGTCTTCCTTGATCAATCCGTCAATTCCTCCGTCGCCGGATTTACCTATAACCTGCCCCGCTTCCCTTCTGGAGCCGCCGTATCCCATTTTAATAAGTAAATCGATAACTAAAATTTCAAAAAAAAGCTGGCGTGGTACTTTTAACCTTTTCTAATAATTCAGACGCCAACTGCTCTTTAATGGAAACAAAAGAATATTCCAGCAATTCTTCAGGAGTTTTTCCGGTTTCTATTTCAGTCTTTTCAATAACAGGGGCTATTTCATCGTCTTTAGATGAAGAGGATTCATGCCATTCTTTAAATCCTGGCAATGTTTTTAAGAATCTGACATCTATTTTCTCGGGTTTACTTTCAAGTAATTTTTTACCGGCCTGACTAATTTTCAAGACTCCTCTACGAGGAGTTTCAAGAAGTTGAGCTTTTTTTAAATAGGTCCTCACCCACCCTACTCTATTGTCAATGATGGGCTGGTTACCACTAGGCAACAATTCTTCCCTTTCCTCTTCCGACAATCGAAACTCATCGGATATTTTATTAATAACCTCCCTTAAGGGATGTTCATCCCCGTCCGATATGATTTTTAATAAAGGCAACATAATTTTTTGAAAATCCGGAATCATTTTTTTTACAAGGATTGAGGTGTTAATTAATCACAGACAACCATCTCATCTCACTGTCGGCTGTCCATATAACAATACTAAACAAAAATTCAATTTCGCTTAGTCTTTTAAACTTTCCTAAAATGCTTATTCAGTTCTCTAACCACCAAATCGAATTCCGGCAGATCCTTTATTTGGCTCGATAAAGACCCTTGCCATCTGCCCTTAAAGGAATTCATTTTAGTTTGAATCTTTTCTTTAAATGCTTCGGGTGCATGCCCTTTATTTTTAGCTTTCCTCTCGAATTCAGGCCAGCTATAGACGATATCCATTTTATCAAATTCCAGCAAATACCACAGATCATATAAATCACGGGGCTGTGTCCTCCCCATTAGTGCACACATTTTTTCTATCAATACTTCTTCCAACGAATAAGAAAGTATATCAAATGGTTCTAAATCTGAGTAATGGATAAAAACAGGTTTAAGCAGAGGCTCAAACTCAAGCGTTTCTTTCCGCGTTATATCCATTTTCACTTTTTTATTTACTCCTACTCCCCCCAGCGGACCGGTATAGCTTATGTAGAAGTTGATGCTACCGCTTTCATGCTCCGAATCCTCCGCCAATTGAAAAGCAATGTTCGCCTCTTCTTTGGCCCACGAAAAAATCTGCTGAAAATCACCGAATATTTCTTCGTTAGAAAGGTTATCGTCCATTAAAGTAAAATCCAGGTCTTCAGAATAACGATAATGTTCGAAATATACTTTCTTTAATACAGTGCCTCCTTTAAAAGCCAGGATCTTTGAAAGTCGCTCATGCTTTGAAATACCGAAAAGTATCCATGTTAGGATATAATCCTTTTCGATTTGTGTATCACGTACGGCCATCTTACGAGCATACTGCTGAATTTCCCCAGGCCTGATCATGTAACAATTGATGATTTAATGGTTTCCGAATCTATATTTTGTTGAATACTCCAACGGCTTAGTCTTTTTCCCTCTTTCTCCATTTCAGTATCTAGCAGGATATAAGAATCTGTTTTAAGAGCCTGCAAGTCACTGATGATAGGTGTATCGATTTTTAATAACTCAAGCAAGAAACCAAGTCTTTTAATAACAGCTTGGGAATCAAATTTCCTACAGTAATCCAATAACTTTTCAAAATTTATAGCCGTTCTTGCCCTGTAGAGAGCCTTACCAATTTCTACAATTCCACCGCCGTAGTCAGGTCTGAATAGGCAATCTATAAATGTTTTTTCCAAATCAGAGCTTACTACCTTATTAAAAGAATCTATCCAGACCTTTTTTGTTCCAAAAAAATGCTTTTCGTTATGATAGATAAATTGAAACGTTACATCTTTTACCTTAATCAGAGCAGGTTTTATTTGACGATCAGTAACAATCAATTCTTTAAGGGAAGGCTGAGTAATTAATTGATGCAATTGAAGAGCCGAATAATAACCAATATAAAATTTGCTATCATTTACCAAATATTCCGCCAGTAAATGCCAATCAGGCATGAATGTTTGAGGATCTTGATCAAAAGGGATGATATAGTACAATCCCCTTTTAACACGCATTAACAGACCTCTTTTAGTCATGTCACTTAGCAATTCTTTGACTGCACTTTCTGACGTGTCCGGTAATGCTTTTAAGGCTTCGGTAAAAGTAAAGCATAGCTTGTGGCTATTGAAAAAATAGCTCAGAATATTGTTGGATTGATATGATATATTTTTATGTTTCATATCCGATTCGTCAGGTTAATCCTGACTACTCGGCTACAAAGTAACAAAATAAACTGCAATTCCAAATTTAAATAATATTTTATATCGAATTAGTCAGGTTAGGCCTGACCAAAATACTATAAAAGATCATTTTCGAAACCAATACCTGACCTATAGCCCTTTGTTCAAACGAACTTCACGCTGTAATCATCTGATTCCATGGATAATACGCCGAGCCCGATAGAATTCCTTGTCTGCTGGCAATATCTTGAAACCGTTAAAGTGTTGGATCAATTTATCGAATGCTCGTCCCAACCCAAAAGACCAAAAAAGCGGCGCAAGATACAGCCCGGGACGATTTCGCGGCATAAACACAGCGCCTGCCGCACAAGGGCCACCCTTTATACGCGAAAAGAAAAATCAGGCTGTAGGCTGCGCCTTTCTTTTTTGCCCTTTTTTCGTTTTGGGGAATTGTTATTAAGAGTGGCCCCGGCCGCGCCTCCTACCCTTTACCCTTCTTGCGTACATCAGCATTATTTTCTATCTTTATTCCGCAATAGTTCTTTGTCCTAAAACGGTCCAATCACATCAAATCTCCCGGGTAGGGATTCGGGTAGTCATCCGATCGTTATCTTGAAACATAATACAGGCGCAGCTTCCGGCGGTCAGTCATTGTCCCGTCCGGTCCGCAAGTCACTCAGACAAAGTCGTTTAAACCCGCTTCAGATACAATGCTGACGCGGGTTTTCGCTTTTCGGGCATGTCCAATCGCAATCAATCGTGTCCATTCATTCGGTCGCAATTCGTAGCCAGCCACCGTAGCGCAAAAAGCACGCTTAAGGCTGTCATTGAATATGGAATTTGATAAAATTAATGATCCGAAAGGTCTCTGCAAAGATGTAACCGATCTTGGTAGGTGGGGGTAATGGTGATATTGAAGTAGGTATTTCTTCCTCTAGTCAGTTGAATGATGTAATGGATTTAATACAACAGGCCTTTGCCTCTCAATCAGAGGCAGAATAATTTTACTTCTTTTGCAATCCGTGTCTGGGAAAAATTAAATATATTAGCGATGCTTTTCGAGCCCACTATATCTTTGCGACCGGTGTTCCCTTCATCCCTTCATTGGTAAGATACCCTAAGAATCTAGCAAAAAGCTCTATGTCCTGGCCAACGCTTGCTTTTTCAAGAGCCTGCATATACTCTTCGCGTCGCTGTACAGGAATTACCGTCCAAGGATACCCTCCTGAAGAAAGCATGACATTCATCAGGAATCGCCCCATCCGACCATTGCCATCCATATAAGGATGAATGAACACAAATACAAAATGCCCTAAGACAGCCCTCACGGAAGCCTCTTTTTCTTCTGTTAATAACTCGAAAAGGACTGGCATAGCATCCCTAACGGCTTCTTTATTCAACGGCGTATGCATGGATCGGCCAATATAGACCTGGTGATTCCGATACCCTGCAAGATCAGATGGTTTTAGAAGACCGGCTGTTACACTAGGCTCGAAAAGGGCAGCGTACCATTCTCCATGATCTGAATATGCGACTTCGCCCGGATTTTTCCCATCCAGAATTCGGCCGATGCTTTTTTCAACTTCCTGGAAAGCATGCCAATATCCTTTGGCAGCCATGGCATCCCGTTGTTTTCGATCTTGGTCATTTGTTTTCGAATCCCAGGTTCCCTTCTTGACTCTTTCAATAAGTTCGGGGGTTACCTTGTATTTCTCGATTGACAGGGAATGGTAGGCATCGGTAACATATATCTTCTCGACTGCATCCAAATACATCTTCTTATCAGCGGGCAAGCCTGGAGCAGCCGGGAAATGAGGGAGCACTTTTTCACGCATCGATTGCCACATTAATCTTATTCGGTTGCCATAGGGAGAATGCACTCGGCCTGATAGCGGAATAATCAACTTAGTTTCAAAAGGGTCGGTTTCTCTTACGTCATAACCAGCCCTCTGCATGGTTTTTATGATTGCATCCGCGATCCGTTCTTGATGATTATTCCGGAAAGCACCAGCGATCCTGCCAGCAATGGCACTATGTCCGCCATCTAATAATAGTGCCAATACATCTGAGGCATCGCTTACCAAAGAAAGTGCGGTTCGCACATCGATAGGGTGATTGGCAAAGGTATTCGGTGCTGCTCCTATGAGCGCCGCAGGCAGGGAAAACATTTGAATGCCATCTTTCTCGATTCGCTCATTTTCAGGTGGCAAATTGGACCTCATTAAAAACAAGGAAGTATAATACGGAAAAGTTATACTGTAGTTGTTGCCTTCGGGGGATCGAATGATCATTTGAGATGGCACGGTTGTATTGCCACCATGCAACAATAGTGATTGTTCGGGAGAAATACACCAATTCTGTCCGAATCTGTCTTTTAGAAATTGACCACAGAAATCCCAATAGTTGCTATACCATGCGGTGCTGTCTCCCTTTATTGCTTCAGGTGACACGGCAATATACCAGCCTTTGTGAACCTCCTCCAGGAAACCACTTTCCACTAGTCTTTCCCGATGGGTCCGGCTTAACGTATCTGATTTTACCGCTACTACTCCATTATCTTGTAATTCCTTTAGCTTTTCTAAAGAATCGGCCAGTTTTTCAGAAGGTGTTGCCATAAGCTTGTTTGTGAGATTATACTAAAATGACGCCGTGCATTTACACTAAATTAACGCCGTGCAAACATACTAAAATAAAGTTGTGCCAAAATACTAAAATGATGACGTGCGCTTACACTAAAATATTGCCAAAATCAAGGCGAGCGCAACACAATTAATTGAATATTAATATATTGTATTATTCAAAAGCAACATAAATAATACTTAAAAATAGTAAGCTTAAATGACCTCATTGTGCCCCAAGATTTTATCCCGGTCACTAAGGTTAATAAAAAATATCTCATAGGCGATTAGAGACACTAAAAGTCCCTCAGCCGATATAAAATATAACCATGCGCTTCAAGAATCATTAGCCCAGAAGGTATCTTTACATTCATGGAAAAAGCCTGCGGCGACGACGACAAATTGATCAACGATATTGAAAAATTCGGATTTGCCGTTATCCTAATAGAAGCAACCAACTATCTACCCTCTTTTGGCTACACCGTGGGACTTTTCGCAAAATATAATCATCCCGAACTAATCGCCTTTGGGTTATCCACGAAAACATTACATGCTATTTTAAATACCGGCGGAGAACTGGTAAAGGAAGGTCAAGTCCTGAAAACTGAGATATGCTACTCTGATTTTTTCGAAAATGGCGATGCGCAATTCCTTGCAGTAGACCCCAGATATACAAGAGACTATTTCGGATACGTACTGTGCCTCCTTTAAAAGCCAGGATCTTTGAAAGTCGCTCATGCTTTGAAATGCCAAAAAGTATTCATGTAAGAATATAATCCTTTTCGATTTGTGTATCACGTACGGCCATCTTACGAGCATGCTGCTGAATTTCCCCAGGCTTGATCATGTAAGAATTGACGATTTAATGGTTTCTGAATCTATATTTTGTTGAACACTCCAACGACTTAGTCTTTTCCCTTCTTTCCCCATTTCAGTATCTAGCAGGATAAAAGAATCTGTTTTAAGATCCTGCAAGTCTCTGATGATAGGTGCATCTATTTTTAATAGCTCCAGTAAGAAACCAAGTCTTTTAATAACAGCTTGGGAATCAAACTTCTTACAGTATCCCAATAACTTTTCAAAATTGATAGCCGTTCTTGCCGTGTAGAGAGCCTTACCGATTTCTACAATTCCGCCGCCATAGTCAGGTCTGAATAGGCAATCTATAAATGTTTTTTCCAAATCAGAGCATACTACCTTATTAAAAGAATCAATCCAGACCTTTTTAGTCCCGAAAAAATGTTTTTCGTTATGATAGATAAATTGAAATGTCACATCTTTTACCTTAATCTAACGCATTTTTGCCGGACGGATCTTTATGAGGGGAGTTTTTACGCTTATACATACTATTGCCTAAGATCAGCGGCCGGCGTTTAAAACCATACATTATTTAGATGTGAGGTAGGTCAGTACCTGATCCATCTTGATCCTTTAGTGAAAAATCCGGCGCATTATCACCCCTGACCAATGTCTGCTGTACAGCCTTAGACCTTGTCGGGCAGGATTGACTACCTGCCGGATAATTTCGAAGTGTTTCATGTTTAAATCCCCACCTCACGGACTTTGCACAGCGCGATCCACAGTTGTCGCCTCCAGTCCGCACTCAATTGAGTTTCTTCACCTCATTATTCGCAACAACCCCGCATTCAGCGCCACCACTACCGTGCTAAGGCTCATCAGCACCGCCCCCGCAGCGGGGCTCAGCAAGATCCCTGCCTGGTATAGCACCCCCGCCGCCAGCGGCATCGCAACGACGTTATATCCCGTCGCCCAAGCGAGGTTCTGCACCATCTTCCGGTATGTCGCCTTTCCGAACAGGATCAGCCGCACAATATCCAGCGGATTGCTGTTCACCAGCACGATCCCCGCTGTCTCCGCCGCAATATCCGACCCCGAACCCACCGCAATGCCAATGTCTGCCTGTGCCAACGCCGGCGCGTCGTTCACCCCGTCCCCCGTCATGGCCACGAACTCGCCTTTTGTCTGCAACTCCTTTATCTTCTCCTGCTTCTCATGCGGCAGCACCTGGGCGAAATACCCATCCATTTCCAGCTGCTTACTCACCTGCGCCGCTACGGCTTCATTATCACCCGTCAGCAACATACATTTGATCCCGTTAGCTTGCAGCGTACGAATGGCTTCCGCCGATTCGGGCCGCACCTGGTCGGCGAGAGCAATATAACCGATCAACCTGTTTTCCAGCAGCACGAACACACCTGTCTCGCCCTCTGCCGGCGCAAAGCCTGCCGGCATCGCAAGATTCTTCTCCCGCAGGTAGCCCGGGCTCATAACCCGCATCAACCGGCCCTCTACCGCAGCCTCCACCCCCTGCCCCGTCAGCGCCTTGAAACCCTCTGCCTTCGGCACCGCCACTTTCAGTGCTTGCGCTTTCCGCACAATACCCGCCGCGATCGGATGCTCTGAATTCTGCTCAAGCCCCGCCGCCAGCCTCACCAACTCTTGTTCCGTCATCCCCGCCTCCCAAACCGCGACCCGCACTACCTCGAACTTACCCACCGTCAGTGTCCCCGTCTTATCAAAAACCAGTGTCGTGATCCGACGCGCATTCTCAAACGCTGTCCGGTTACGGATCAGCAGCCCATTCCGGGCCGATAAAGCCGTAGACCGCGCCACCACCAGCGGCACCGCCAACCCCAGCGCATGCGGGCAGCAGATCACGATCACGGTCACCATCCGCCCGATGGCAAAGGCCAGGTCCTGACCAGAGAAATACCACACCACAAAGGTCACCAGCCCCGATACGATCGCTATCAGCGTCAGCCACCGCGCCGCCTTATCTGCCAATAGTTGCGTCTTCGACCTAGCTCCCTGCGCCTCCTCCACCAGCCGCACCACCTGCGACAAATACGAATCCTTCGCCCCATGCGCCACCTCCACCCGCAAAGCGCCGTTGCCGTTCACCGCTCCCGCGATCACCTTATCGCCCTTCTTCTTATCTACAGGCCGGGATTCCCCCGTCAACAAGCTCTCGTCCACATAGCTTTCTCCATCTACGATCACCCCATCCGCCGCGATCTTCTCTCCCGGCTTTATCAACACCACGTCCTTTTCTTTCAATTCCGCCGTCTTCACCTCCATGATATGGTCTCCATGCACCAGGTGCGCATCGTCCGGCATTAATTTCACCAGCAGCTCCAATTCCCGCGAAGCGCCGGCCACCGACCGCATCTCGATCCAATGCCCCAACAGCATTATCAGGATCAACGTCGCCAGCTCCCAAAAGAAATCCATGCCTTTCAACCCAAGCACCGTTGCCACGCTATACCCATACGCCACCGTGATGGCAAATCCGATGAGCGTCATCATGCCGGGATTCCAATCTTTCATTTCCTCATACCAGCCCCTCAGGAAAGGCCAGCCACCGTAGAAGAACACCACCGACGCCAGCCCTGCCAGCACATACCCCGACCCGGCAAACTCCCAATGCAGCCTCAGCCAGTGCTGGATCATCGTCGACAGCGCCATCACCGGCACCGTCAACACCAGCACCACCCAAAAACGTTTCCGGAAATCCGCGATCATCATCGCGTGATCATGGCCCCCATGTCCCGCATGCTCATCGCCTCGCCCGTGTCCGCCATGCCCACTCTGTTCGACCGCTCCATGCGCCTCATGATGCTCTGTATGTTCCATAATTGCAAATTTTAATGAACAAATTACTTCCCCTCCTGCTCCCTCGCCCACTCTTCGATCAAACGTCTTTCCTTCGTCGTCAACCGAGCCCCCGCATGCATCCAGCTATAGGACCACAGCGGCATTTCCTTTTCTTCCACCTGGTCCCGGATAGCCTCCAGCTTATGCTGCCGCTTTCGCGACGAATACCCGCCAAACGCATCGAAGTTCAACGTCTCCTTACCGTCCCGCACATGCCCATCCAGCCACCAGGCCACCGGCTGCACCCGGCTATACCAGGGATACTGCGTATGGTTGCTGTGGCAGTCGTAGCAAGCGGCTTTCAAGACCGCCATCACCTCCCTCGATACAGCCACCTGCTGTTCTATACTGTTCGGTCCTCCCGACAAACCGGCATTCCGCGGCGCCCGGGGAATAAATTGCAGCAAACCGAATACCGCCAACAACCCTAGCGCAGCCCGACCCCAATTGGACGACGGTAAATATTTCATAGCAATAACATTACATTTTCATCCCCGCCATCGGGTCCGCCCCATGTCGGAAAATATATTCACTATTCAGCAGGTAAGCTCCGCTGGTCACTACCACATCGCCTGCCTTCAATCCCGCACGGATCTCCACCCTGCCGCCTTCCTCCAGCCCTGTCTCCACCATTGCCGATCGGAAAGTATTATGCCCCACCTCCACCCAAACCACACTACTCTTTTCGTTACGGATCACTGCTTCTTCCGGCAACGTTAACGAATGCGATTGCCGTCCGACCACCGTGATATAGGCCGGCATGCCCGGCTTCAGCAGGCCGTCGCGATTGACCAGCACCACCCGCACCAAATTGATCCACGTATCTGCATTGATCTCGGGGTTGACAAAATCGAGCCTGCCCGCCCATTCCTTTCCCGGCAGGTCCGGCAGCTGCACTATCACTCCGGCATTGCGATCGATCCCCGACAGCTGTGCCGTATACGCCTGCCCTTCTACCCATACGGAGGACAGGTCCGCCAGCCGCAAGATCGTCATCCCTTCGCTCAGATAGTCGCCCTCATGACGCTCCACAGCCGTCATATATCCCTCAACCGGACTATAAAACGTAGTAACAGCAGATGCTTTGCCGGCAGCCGCCAGCTCCTGCAGCTGCTTATCCGACATTCCCCACAACAGCAGCTTGTTCCTCGCTGCCTCGACCAGCGCCCGCACATCGATTACCCCATTATCAAGTGTCCGCTGCCTTTCCAGCGCCAACAGGTATTCCTGCTTCGCATTGTTCAGTTCCTCGCTGTACAGGTCATACAATTTATCTCCCTTATGCAGGTAGTCCCCCACATTTTTATAATACAGCCGCTCGATCCGGCCCGCCACCCGCGCACTCACCGACAGGCTCTTCGTCTCATTCACATTCACCGTCGCCGTCAACACCTGCCGGTCACCAATGCTACCCCGGCCAACCGTATCCACGCGCACGTCTCCCAACTGCACTTGCAGATCGCTCAACATCAGGTCACTTATCTGCTTTCCCACACTCTTCTTCACCCGGATCAGCTCCATCCCGCAGATGGGACATTTCCCCGGCCCGTCCTGCACCACCTGCGGATGCATGGAACAGGTGTAATAATAGTCCTTGCCGGCAGCAACGGCCGTAGCCGGCTTTTTCCCTTTGCAAGCGCCCAACAACAAGGCGAGCGATACCCACAAGAAATACCTCATCTTTTTTCATTTACTTTGATAAAACTTTCGCTATCCATCAAATACTGCGCATTCGCCGCTACCGAATCTGCCGGCGACAATCCCGATAGCACCTGCACCTTGTCCTTCACCGAGATCCCCGTCACGACCTTTTGCGCCCTGAACCCTCCATCCTCCCGCACAAAAACGATCCGGTCGAGCCCCAACGACAGCACAGCGGAACCAGGCAGCCACTCCCCTGGTACAGCCCGTCCGAAAATAGTAGCCCGCACAGGGCTGCCCACCGGCAGCTGTAATTTCCTGTTATCGAAATAGACCCTGGCCGTCACCGTTTTTTCCCCACTTCGGTAAAAAGGCTCCACGAAATCGATCTTTCCCCGAAAATCCTTGTCCGGCCCGGTCTCCGGCGCCACCCGCACCGCGTCGCCCAGGTGCACTGTCCTTTCCTGGCCGGGAAACAGGTTCAGCAGCACCCAGCTCCGGTCCGTACCAAACACCTGGAACACCGTCTGGCCCTTTTCTATATACATCCCCTCCTTCACCGGCAGCTCGGACGTCACCAAAACTGTCGCATCCATCCCAACGCCGCCACTGGCATCCGGCATGGCATTCCCCGCCTCGCGGATAAGCCCGTTGTAATTGCTGTACACCGCAATAGTCGGTGAAGGCCGGCCCGAGGCGATGATATCTTGCAGCTGCTTATCACTTACCCCTAATAGCAATAGCTTCTGCTTCGCCTCATTGATCAGCACAATATTGTCCGGATCATTTTTCAACAGGAACAAAAGCTCCTGCTCCCCCGTCAGCAGTTCCGGGCTGTAAATGTCCATGATCCGGTCGCCCTTGTCCACATGCTGATACCGGTACCGCACATACGCCTTCTCAACCCGCCCCGATACCCTGGCGGAAATGGTATTCACCAATCGCGTGTCATAGCCTGCCCGTCCCAACACCGCCATTTCCAGCGGCATAGTCTCATTACGAATGGCCGTCACCGGCACGGCCGACACTACGAACCCATTGGCAGGTTGTAACAGATCATCCAGCCGGATATCCGCCAGCCGGGCTGCATGACTTTCCTTGCGCACCAGGTCCATGCCGCAGATCGGACAGGTCCCCGGCTTGTCCCGGAAAATCTCCGGGTGCATCGGGCAGGTCCAGACCTCTTTGGCCGCCTGCCCAGCATCTCCACGCTGCGACGCATCCGCCGCCGGCGGAGCCTGCCGGCTATGACCGTTACAAGCCGCCAGCAACAACACAGCGAACCCAATCCCCCTTATTATTCGAAAAAATTCCATGTCAATTATTTTATTTCCAATGTCCGATCCAATTCCACCTGCATCAGCAGTAGCTGCCGCACCTGGTCCCAATACTCCAGCTGCGTATTGTTCAGCATTTCCCAGGCGTCATAGAGATTGAACAACTCCTCCGTATTCTGCTCATAAGCCAGCTGCATCGTTTGATAATTCCGTTGCAAGGCCGGGATCACCGCCTCCTGCAGCACCTGCAGCTGGCGCCGCCGCGTCGCGATCTCCTGCCGCAGGCTATAGACCATCCCTTCGGCCTCATTGATCATCTTCGCCTTCTCTTGTTTCAGCGACTCGGCTTTCCATTGCAGACTCGATATATTCGCCTTTGCCGACCGGGAAGACCAGCCGAACATCGGCAGCCGCACCATCCCCATCAGCGAATACTGCATCGGCAGACCACCAAAACCGAACATATGATCGAAACGTACCCCGAACTCCGGCTTCAGTTTTGCCCGTTCCGCCTGCTGCTGCAAACCCGCCAGCCGGATATCAGCCTGCACCGCCCGAATATCGCTGCGGGAATCGGCCAGCGCCCCGCTGTCCGCGGTCACTGGCGCCAGCTCTTTCAACACAAAAACGGTATCGATCTCGAACACCGTCCCCTTATCCCGATTCATCAATGTATTCAGCGCAATCCTTTTCTGTACGATCTCATTCGCCCATTCCAGGCGCATCAGCTCGAGCTTACCTAGCGCCGCCTTCGCCTTGTAGTAAGCATTGATCTTCCCCAGACTGTTCTTATACTTCAGCTCCGCATCCCGGATCATAAAATCCAGCAACCGGGCATCCTGGTCCAACACCGTCAATTTGCGCTTTGCCATCATCCATTGATAGTAGTTCTGTTTAGCAGCCGCATACAGCTCATTAAGGGTAGCCCCCTTCCTCTCCTTCTCCGCCGCCGACATCCCCCGCATATACGCTTCTTCGGCGTCCTGCCGTTTCCGGTTGGGTATCATCTGCTCTGCCGACACCATGTATTGCCCCATACCCGGCGCGCCGCCCGCCTGTCTTTTCCACAAGGAGGGATCATACGGCGTCATCCATAAGCCCGTGCTCACCAGCGGCGCCTCCCAACTGCGGGCGCCGACCGCCGCCTCGTCCAGCGATCGCACCAGCGCATCGGAATATTTCAGCGATGGATTGCCCCGCCCGATCGCTGCCTGTATGCTGTCCAGCCCCATTACTGACTGCGCCCGGATCTGGACCGGCCAGCCGCCTATCAATAACCCTATCAATACTATCTTCGTTTTCATTCGAATTAATGTTTTGACTCCATCACTTGTATCTTACCGAACTTCTTCAGTTCATACTCTTTTGTCATCAAAAAGATCAGCGGCGTCACCAGCAGAATATGCGTCGCCGACGTGATCACACCACCTACCATCGGCATTACGATGGGCTTCATCACATCGCTGCCCACTCCACTGCTCCAGAGGATCGGCACCAGCGCAAACAGCGATACCGAGACCGTCATGAGTTTGGGCCGGAGCCGCTTCGCCGCCCCAGCGATCACTGCCTCCCGCAAGTCTGCCCGCGTTATCGCCTGGGCAGAATTCCCCTTCCGTTCCACCAGCTGTTGCATCGCATCATTCAGGTAGATCACCATCACGATACCCGTCTCTACCGCCAGACCGAACAAGGCAATAAAGCCCACTGTCACGGCCACGGATAGATTCACGCCCCAGAAATAGACCATGAACGCCCCGCCGATGAGCGCAAAGGGAATCGACACCAGGCTAAAGAAAGCCTCCCGGGCAGAATGAAAGGCAAAGTACATCGCCCCGAAAATGATGAGCAGCACCGCCGGCAGGATCAGCTTGAGGGTCCGTTCGCTCCGCAGCAGGTTCTCATACTGCCCGCTCCATTCGATATAATACCCCTTCGGCAGCCGCGTCAACAGCTTATCCAGCCGGTCCTGCGCCTCCCGCACAGTACCCGCCAGGTCACGGTCCCGAACATTGAACAACACCGTTCCCCGCAGCGAAGCATTCTCCGAATTGATCATGGGCGGTCCTTCGGTGATCCGAATGTCCGCCACCGCTTCCAGCGGGATCGGCCCGAAACTCATCGTCGCCACCTGCAATCGCCGCAGCGCGGTCAGGTTATCGCGAAAATCCTGCCCGAACCGCGCATTCACCGAAAACCGCTGCCGGCCTTCCACGGTAGTGGTCAGCCGCATGCCGCCCAGCGCTCCCTCGATGACGCCATTGACATCATCCACGCTCAGCCCATACCGCGCGATCTCGTCCCGCTTCACGGTGATGTCAATGTATTTGCCGCCGGTGATAGGCTCGACATACAGGTCCTTCACGCCCGGTACTCCATTCAGCGCATTGCGGATCTGCTGCGCGAAACCATTGATCGAGTCCAGGTCCTGCCCATGCACCTTCACCCCCACGTCCGTCCGGATACCAGTGGACAGCATATTGATCCGGTTGATGATCGGCTGTGTCCAACCGTTCGTCACCCCCGGGATCTGCAACTTCCCGTTCAGCTCCCGGATGATGCTGTCCTTTGTCACCCCGGCACGCCATTGCTCCTTCGGTTTCAGCAGAATGATCGTCTCGATCATACTGATCGGTGAATTATCCGTCGCCGTGTTCGCCCTTCCGGCCTTGCCCAGCACATTGTCAACTTCCGGCACCGACTTAATGATGTTATCCTGCACCTGCAACAGCCGTTTTACCTCCGAATTGGACACATCCGGCAGCGTCACCGGCATAAAGAGCAGCGACCCCTCGTCCAGCGGTGGCATGAACTCCCGCCCTAGGCTCAGCACCAGCGGAATGCTGATGACGAGCGCTACAACATTGATCGCGATCGTCGTCTTCCGCCACCGGATACAGCCCCGGATCACCGGCTCGTACAACCGTTCCAGCAGCCGGTTCACCGGACTGGCCGATTCAGGCCGGAACCGCCCTTTCATGAAAAAGGAGATCAACACCGGCGCCAGCGTGATCACCAGGATTGCATCCACCGCCAGGATGAAGGTCTTTGTATACGCCAGCGGATGGAACAACTTTCCTTCCTGGCCCGTCAGCAGGAACACCGGCAGGAAAGACGTTATGATGATCACCGTAGAGAAAAAGACTCCTCTGGACACCTGGATACAGGCTCGCCGGATCAGCTCCAGCCGGTCCTCCTGGCCTAATCGCTGACCCGACGGCAATCGGCCCTGCGCCTCTGCCAGCTGCCGGTGTGCATTCTCCGACATGATGATCCCATTGTCCACGATCACCCCGATCGCCAGCGCGATACCCGTCAGCGACATGATATTCGACGACATCCCAAAAGCGTTCAGCAACAGGAAGCTCGCCGCTACGGTAATAGGAATTTGAATGATGATCGACAAGGAGCTCCGCCAGTCCAGCAGGAAGATCAGCACCACCAGGGATACCATGATCATCTCCTCTACCAGCTTCCCCTTGACATTGCCCACCGCTGCCTTGATCAGCTCGCTCCGGTCATAGGCAATCCTGAACTTCACCCCTTCGGGAAGACCGCGCTGTACATCGGCCATCTTCTTCTTTACGTTCTCGATCACCTGATCGGCATTCTCGCCATATCGCATCACCACGATGCCACCCACGACTTCTCCCTTCCCATTCTCATCGAAAATGCCTAGCCGGAGATCACCTCCCATCTGCACCGAGCCGATATCCCTCATGCGAACCGGTATACCCTTGTAATTGCCTACGGCAATACTTTCCAGATCGGCTTTGTCCTTCACATACCCCAGCCCCCGCACGATATAAGCCATATCCCCCATCTCGAACTTCCTTCCCCCAACGTCGTTGTTGCTCGCCCGCACCTTGTTCATCACATCCATCATCGACACGTTGTAGAATTGCAGCTTTACCGGATCGATCACCAGCTGGTATTGCTTCTCGAAGCCACCGAACGACGCCACTTCCGCTACGCCCGGTACTGTTTGTAGCGCCAACTTCACATACCAGTCCTGCAAGGCCCGCTGTTCTCCCAGATCCATCCTGCCCCCTTCCAGCGTATACCAGAATACATGCCCCACCCCCGTTCCATCCGGTCCCAGAGAGGGCGTCACTCCGGCCGGCAACAACCGCTGCGCGTAGCTCAGCCGCTCCAACACCCGCGTCCGCGCCCAGTATACATCCACCCCGTCCCCGAAGATGATATAGACGAAGCTCATTCCGAACATCGAAGTACCCCGGATATTCTTTACCCGTGCAATCCCCTGCAAATTGCTCACCAGCGGATACGTCACCTGGTCCTCGATGATCTGGGGGCTGCGTCCCATCCATTCCGTAAACACGATCACCTGATTCTCCGACAGGTCCGGAATGGCGTCGATCGGATTCTGCCGCACCGCATATGCCCCCCACGCAAACAGGCCCGCCGCCAGCAGCAGCACGATCAGCCGGTTGCGCAGGGAAAGCTCGATTAACCGTTGGACCATTGCTATTTAATTTTTTCCTTTACTTCCCCACAGGTCGGCATCTTCTTGCCCAGGTAAGGATTTTTAATCTCCGCCAGCTCGCTTACCCACATCGCTCCCTTGTCCTTGTACATCGGGCAATGATCATAGTATAAAGTCTGCCCTCCGCCAAAGGCCTTCACCAGCGAATGAACATCCTCGCTCATCATCGCGAAATGCTCCCGCTGATGCGCGATATTATCACCGTTCTTGCCGATATGCTCGGCATGTTCTTTCAGGTCATCCCCCACGCTGTCATAGGTCTTCTTCTGGTCGGCCGTAAACAGGGATGCATCCACTTTGCCCAGATCGTCATACATCACCTTGCCGGCGTCCGCTGCCCCTTTGCCATTATCGGCCGTCAGCGCATTCTTCAATTTCAGATAGTCGTCCACGACCCCTTTAATAGTAGCCAAAGCTTTCGGGTCCACCTGCACAAATACAGGTGTCACGACAGCGACATTCGTATCCACCGCAGCCATCGCCTGCCCGGCAGAATCCTTGGCCATCACGGCCCCGCTGTCCGTGCTTTTTTGTTTATTGTCATTGTTGTTACAGGCTGCGAAACCGATCGCAACCACGAGGGCAAAGCCCATGATCAGCTTGTTCATGATGGTAAAAGTTAATGAAAGGAATAACTAGGTGATGCCCGCAAGGGAAAACACAAAAGCCCGGCGGCATGCCAGGCTAAACAATAAGTAAGAAGATCAAATCCTGAAACTACAATTGCGCAGGAAGACGGGAACGCCGTCTTTGCCAGGCGGTCCATTGGCATTCGGCAATGTCAGCGAAAGGGAAGTAATAAAAGAAGATACTGCGACAGCGCGAGGCAGCTTAGCGGCAACGGCAGTCAGCTTGACGATCTCGGAGGCCGCTGAACCCAATTTATGATCCTTGCCAGTCTTAATCTGGTGATACTCATCCCGGCAGCAATCTTTTTTGGCGAGGGAACAACCCTGGAAGGCCGGTGATTTGGGCATCCCGCATAGGAAATCATCATTAGCACTTGGATCCTGCAAGGTCCATGCCGCCAGTTTCCCCATGCAATAGTGCAAATGAACGGTAGCGCCCACCGAAGTGGAAAGATAAAGAACCGCCAATATCGCTGCGATGCACTTTTTCATGGAATGATACTACAAAAGTAGGAGTAATTTTCCATTTCCAAAATCCGCTCATCAAACACAGCCAAATCAAGAGTTTACATCCTTCCCGGAAAAATATGCAGGTACAACTCTCCACCGAATGGTGTCTTCCCATATAATCCCTGTAATACTGCCGGCGGCTTGCTCATTCTCATCTGTCCACCACCCGCCACGACCAGATGGCCAATGTGCAGCAGATCATAGGCCGCTCCCAGCGTCGCCGTATTCAGCCCGAACAACCGGTCAGGCGCCCCATACACCGCTCCCTCCAAATTCAGCTCCTCTAACGACTTTGCCACCCATTCATAACGTGCATACAAAGCCCAGCGATCTACCCGCAAGGTCCCCTCCAGCAGCACCGCGTTCGACCCACCCTGTCCCGCCGTCTTATTCAATCCCCACAGCCCAGTCGCGGCAAAATAGTCTTTGCTCCCCAAGGTCTGCACAAACGTCGCCGAAACCGTTGTCCGGTGAACGTCCTCCTCTGGCCGCAGTTCCTCTGGACTCTTGATAAACCCGTGCGATACCTGCAAGGACCAGTTGTCATTCGGGTTGAACGACAGCCGGCTACTCCAGGAATTGAACCGCGGCTTGTCAAAATCATACCGGCGCTCATCCGGCTCGCGTCCCGTAAAAGACGATCCTTCCAGTTTGAAGGGGGCGTATCGGATCCCCAGCGTCGCCACGCCAAAAGTGATATGCGTCGCGTCCTCCCAATGATGCCCGACCGGCGCATCGGGCAAAAACTGCCCCGAGGGACGGTGCATAAAGGTCACGGGACCCAGTGCCGGCTCGCCCGGATAGCCGAGATACACGAACACATCCGCCTTCTTTGACAACGCATACGCATAGCTCACCGACAATTCGGAGAACAGATCATGCGGATGCTGCCGGTCCACCAGTGGTTGCCCGTGCCAGGTTTCACCCGTCTGGATGAGCAGCGGATACCCATCTCCGCCAAAAACAGGATCTGTCGACAGCATCACATTAAAGTGGAATAACCCATTCATCCCTACTTTACGCTGGCCCATCGCCATCAGCATATCAGGTGCATCCCATTTTTCGCCACCCCGGCCCTGTTGGCAAACCACTTCCGCTTTGCTTTTGTTTCGTCTGTGAATAATGACGGTGTGCCCTTGCTGTAACAGACAAAAACGTAAAAACCAACATTTATAAAAGCTATGACGAATCCATAAGCGGATGCGTTGATAAAATATGTGACTTTGCAATGGCCGAACAAATGCAGAAGGTTAGGATCAACTCGACTAGATAAGCCCCCCCGCGGCATCCCCCCTTCAATGCAATATCTCCTTCCCATACACCCCTCCGTCCAACTCCCGTATCACCAAATGATAAACGCCCCCAGGCAGCCCCCCCAAAGACAGCGTAAGACTACCCCCAGCGAACACACGCTGAAGCACTACCCTACCCGCCGCATCATAAAGGATGACCGCCCCACCACCCGACAGCCCCTGAACGACAACCTCATCCTTAGCAGGATTGGGATACACCACAATATTAGCAACGCCGCCGATAAACGCCCGCTTTATCTCGCTCGTCTGGTAACCGCTATCCGCATCCATCAGTAGCAGCCGGTAATCATTATAACCCGGCAAAGGATGGACATCCGTAAAACTATAGTTGAGCGGCGCATCACCCGCAGCCGCCACGGAACCGATATTTTCCCAGACACTGCCGGCACTCCGCTGGATGATGAACCGGCTGTTCTTTTCGACAGCTGTCTGCCAGGCCCAGGTCAGCAGCACCCTGGTATTATGCTCCGCCGTAGCATTGAAGGTGAGTAGGGTCACAGGCAGCGCTGCGGCACCCGCAAAACCAACAATGATCTCATACCCATGAGTACCTTCAATTTTGAAACTGTCACCCGTGGCTATGGCGCTGCTAATTTGCGTCTCCCGGTCCAGCGGATGACTGTCCCAATGTACGCCGTCCCCGGACCAGATGAGATAGCTATAAGGATACGGAGAAAAGGATCCGTTATCGACGACACTGACGAAATGCCCATGATTATAGACGACAGATTGGAAGTTTGTCAATTGCACACCGGGAGCAAGTCCATTGACGGTATCCGTCACTACATGAAGGCTGAAGTCAAGAACAAAAGGATTGGCGATCGCAGCCGTCGTCATCCATGGGGGATCCACACCATTCTGCCCCAGTCCGAAAAAATAATATTTCGCGCTGTCCATATCATAGATTACATCGGTAAGACGAGGTCCCAGAACATTTCCTCCATAGTCGTCGCCATAGCTGACACCGCCATCCGTCGAGTACATTATCGCACCGTCGGCCACCACAAAAATGTGGCCGTTCAAAAATCTGACTCTATGTACGTGACCATAGTCCAGCGGAGTAGGAAAGCCACGCGGACCGCTATAATCTATCGGCGTAGAGGACAGCGTCCAGTTGAGGCCATCCGCAGAATACCAGAGCGAATCCGGGCTAACATACAGATTGGATGACCAGGCGATATAAACCCCATTGCCATACGCGACACCCCCAAAAGAATGGACTGTAGCCCCTTTGTCTACCCACCTAAGACCATTGGAAGAAGTATAGACCCTGGATCCCAAAGCCCAATATTGAGTACTGTCATAGGTTAAACCCATGACTCCTGTCAGCGTATCACCAGCTGTCCATTGAGTAAAATCGGAAGAGGTATAGGTGTGCGCCTCTTCCGGAGTCACGCCCATCTTAACATCCACATTGCCGTTTGTCGCCAGAAGCGAACTAACACTCCCTTCGATGCGGTAATGCAGACCATCGGTGGACGAGGCCAAAGGACCAAAAGCCTCATTGCCAAAAATGAAATAACGATGGTTAAAATATACGGCCCCGCCACCATATACTCCCGTATGAAAGATAGGGCCAAAGTGAATGCCATCGTCAGAAGAAGAGACATTGGCAAGATATGCCGGCGAGGCATTGACGGTAACGTAATTATTCGCGAGCAGATAGACATGCGCACTATCTTCAAAGACAGCCTTACCGCCTCCTGCATCTGGCGAGAAGGATATAGCCGTCCAATGCTGCATGTCTGTTGTGACCGATATCGAATCCTCAGCGAACTCATAAAAACGCCCCCTCGCAAAACCATATTGATTATACTTACGCGAACTATCGGCCCTCCAGATGCCACCCGCACTATCATAGGTCACCTGCACGGCATTAGTGTCAGCTATATGGTTGAATGCCGTGATGACGAGATGACCATTGCCGTAGAAGACATCCTCGTAGGACCCCGTAGTGTCGCCAATGCCGGTATGATGCGCCGTCCAGTTGAGACCATCCGGTGAAGAAAGGAAAACAGCGCTGTCGCCTACTGCATAAAAAGTACTGTCGAGGTATTTGACGGAGATGATGTTATGTGTGGTGCCGGACGTCGATGCTGTCCAGGTAGAAAGATCCGGCGAAGAGAAGATCCTGCCGCTGTCTGAGACCAGCACGTACCTGCCGGCGCCATACGCCAGGGAAGGATGTTGTTTATAGTCGGCGAGACTGGTATCAGTTCCGAGAGGCGGACTGGCTATTTTAGACCAATTGACCCCATCCACGGACTTGTATAGCCGGGCGGGATATGTCAGACAGGCCAGAAAAAGACCATTGCCATAGGTCACCTGTTTGACATAGATATCCGACCCAGGCATGCCTTCCCGGATGGTTAATGTGGGGGCTAGCCCCTGGGCTTTAATACATATAGTAGTGAGTAACAACGAGATCACTGACAGGACTGCACGCAGGGTGCGTAGAATTCGGGGCATGATAAAGTCTTTTTAATGCTGCTGGCAGCGGTGATGATTACTTAAAGCAGCTTTTAACAAGACCTTTTAGAGCAGCATCAACTTTTATGCCCCCTTTCCGGTTTCACTGAAATTTTTCGCTCCAAAATGAAATGATATATATTCGCTAATATGAGACACCTTAAAAAAACGCTGCAAACAGCCGCCCTACTGGCCATACTCTCCTTGACAGGCTTGTATTCCACCGCTCAAACCTCCACGAAACCACATCCGCACGTGGAGAAAGAATGGATCCTGGATTTTGAACCCTTCCGCATAGCCGGCAATCTGTATTATGTAGGAACCTACGAGCTCGGATGCTATCTCATCACGACTCCCCAGGGGAATATATTGATCAATACCGGCACCATTGAATCTGTTCCCCTCATCCGGTCGCATATAAAGAAATTAGGATTTAATATCGCTGACACTAAGATCCTACTGACCAACCAGGCCCATTATGATCATGTTGGCGGAATGGCAGAGATAAAGAAAAGTAGCAAGGCTCAAATGATGGTTGATGCATCTGACGCACCCGTGCTGGCCGACGGCGGCAGCTCGGATTTTGCCTTTGGCGGCAAAGGGCCCATGTTCGTACCTGTCAAGGCAGACCGGTTATTACATGATCACGATACCGTTCAGTTAGGAGGCATGCAGATCATTGTACTCCACCATCCCGGCCACACAAAAGGCTCCTGCAGCTTTCTGTTCGATGTTAAAGACGATCAGCGCTCCTACCGGGTATTGATAGCGAACATGCCCACTATTGTCATCGACGCGAACAAGCTTTCAGGCATGCCCGCTTACCCGGATGTTGCAAAGGATTATGCATATACTTTCAAAGAGCTGCCAAAACTGCAATTCGATCTCTGGCTTGGCCCGCATGCCGGGCAGTTCGACCTTCATCAAAAACACCACCCCGGCGACACCTATCATCCCGAAGCATTCATGGACCGGAAAGGTTACGACACAGCTGTCAACCATCTGCAAAAGGATTATTTGAAAAAGCTCAATCCCAATGCAGTCAATTAAGAGTAAACTTGTACAGCTTATTCAATAGGGGTTTCTCACCTTGCAAATTATTTTATTAAATCGTATCCTTATGTCGAGCAACATTATTTCACACGAACACGACAACAAAGTTGTCTGCAAGACCTAGACCCCTTCCTATGCCTGTTCATATGACCTTAACCGTTCGGAAAGCATTCCGGCAAAATGGAAATATTTATTTCCTTTACTTTGCAGCTTTCTGTTACTTGCTGTTTCTCGTTTCATCCTCGCAAAAAGATGTTTTTTATTCCGGCGACGGAGGTCTGAAATTCATGATGATCAAGCAGATCTGCGCCGGAGAGGACTTCCGCTATATTTCCCATACCCAGCCCGGATGGGTGGAAGAAATATGGGCGCAGGGGTTTTTCCCCATACGAAAGGTCTTCGTATTTCCAGGACCACAGGGATATCTTTTCGTGTTTTCAGCGCCCTTCGAGATCCTCAGCGCATTCTTCTATAGGCAATTAGGCTACACAGGTCTTTATATCATTCCCTTTTTTAGCCTCCTGCTTTTATGGTGCTGGTTTATCTGGCTGGCAAAAAAATTGTCCTTCTCGAACAATCAAATATTTTTCCTGTTTTTTTTGTTGGTTTTTTGCTCACCGCTTACTCTATACGGAGCTATCTACTGGGAACATACGCTGGGGATGCTATTGCTGTTTGGCGGAATTGTTATGCTTGAGTATCCGCCACAAAAGGCATGGCAGGCTGGCATTTTGGGTTGCGTGAGCGGATTGGCCATTTGGGTGAGACCCGAGACCTTTCTGATAAATATTCTTTTCGCCTGCGCCCTGGTGATCCTCAATTATAAAAAGATCGGAGCCTCACACTTGCTCTTCATCGCAGGAGTACTAGTCGGCACTGCCAGTTTCTTAGCGTTTAACAAGTCCGAATACGGATATTTTTTCGGAATGCATGGGTTTCAGGCGCTGGGAGAGGATGGATATTTAGGCAAATTTAGAAAGGCACTGGGGAACATCTATAGAATGAATTTGCTTTTATTACGATATTTTCCCATTGTTCTAATATTGGTCCCCATCTTTTGCGCCTGGCTAAAATTTAAATGGCCACTCCCCCGCCGGACAATCGCCCTCCTGTTCATCGCCTTAATATTTTGGGGGGGATCGCCTTTTATATTTGCCGATGACGGTGGGAAACAATGGGGGCCGAGATTTTTCCTGGCGCTCATACCTATGACTCTCTTAATATTTGGCGTGGCCTATCAGCAGTGGGAAAAATTGGACTGGCAACGGTATAAAACGGTCCTGCACGTTTTTATTTTCCTGGCGAGCTGCTATGGATTTTATCTAAATACTTTTATGGGAGCCATAGATCTGCGGGATGATAATTTCAACAGGATTCGCCCTGCGCTGGACTTTGTACGAAACGACCCTGGAAATATTGTCGTAGTAAATAACCATTTCGTAACGATGGAAATGTCCTCCCTTTTCAAGGAAAAGTTTTTTTTCCTTGTAGATGATACAACGAGCCTTAATAAACTAATACCCATGCTGGAAAATAAAGGTGTGGATCATTTTATATACGTCAACTTTGACAAGCTGACAGAAGGGTTTGCCCGTCTTTTGTCATCACACCATACAAAAATGATCAATAAAGGAAGCTATCAGGTGGGATTGTTCCCGTTGAATGAACGGTCTTCTCCCAAATAATAGAGATGTTATAACCTTTTCAACCCCTTCACCTGCTCGGCCCCCGCCTCAAAAACACTTATCGCATAACCCCCGCCCGGTGCACACTGCTGCACCAACCTGGACTCGCGGGTCACCACATACTTCTTAATAATATAAGCCTGCGGATTTGTCTTATAATGCGCCCCCGGCGCATCCGCATATACGGTGGCCACATATTTTTTACCCGGCATGAGGTAGGCAAAATCTATCTTGGACACCCGCACACTATCCCCATTGACGCTGCCTATAAACCAATTCCCCGTCCCTTTCGCCTTCCTCGCCACGGTGATATATTTTCCAGGTTCGGCCTCCAGGTATTTACTGTCATCCCAATCGACAGCCACGTCTTTTATAAACTGGAAGGCGTCCGGAAATCTTTCGTAGTTCTCGGGCAGATCGGCAGCCATCTGCAGAGGACTATACATGGTCACGTAAAGAGCCAGCTGATTGGAAATGGTGCTATTGACATGGGAATTGTTATTGGGGTTGATCTTGCTGAGATCCATTTCAAAAATACCCGGAGTATAATCCATCGGTCCACCTAACAACCGGGTAAAGGGAAGAATGGTCACATGATTAGGCTTTGATCCGCCAAATGCCTGGTATTCCGTGCCCCGGGCAGATTCATTGCCGATCATATTAGGATAGGTCCTCGCAATACCCGTAGGTCTTACCGCTTCGTGGGCGTTCACCATTATTTTATAGGCAGCCGCTTTTTCAACGACGTATTGATAGTGATTCACCATCCACTGGTTGTAGTGGTTCTCCCCGGCCGGAATGATATTGCCGACATAACCTGTCTTGACCGCATCATACCCATTATTCTTCATGAACCGGAAAGCCGTATCGAGATAACGCTCGTAATTGCGCGGAGACGCCGAAGTCTCGTGATGCATGATAAGTTTGATATGCTTTGACTGCGCGTATTCGTGTAACGCCTGCACATCAAAGTCCGGGTACGGGGTGACAAAGTCAAAAACATGCTCCTTCATATGCCCGAACCAGTCTTCCCATCCCACGTTCCATCCCTCCACCAACACCGCGTCAAAACCATTTTTTGCGGCAAAATCAATATACTTCTTCACACTGGCATTATTTGCTCCATGACGTCCATGCGGCTTAGCGGTGGAGTAGTCGGTTTGCCCCAGGATGACGGAAGGGAACGCGTCGGTGTAGGACCATGTCGATTTACCGGTGATCATTTCCCACCATACGCCGATATATTTCGTTGGCTTTATCCACGAGGTCTCCGTTATCCGCGAAGGTTCGTTGAGATTATAGATCATTTTAGAGGCGAGTATATCCCTTGCATCATCGCTGGCAATAATCGTCCGCCAGGGGGATACCGACGGGGCCAGGATATTCCCTTTGTCCCCTTTTGCGTCGGGCGTCAGCCAGGACTCGAAGATAAAGCTCCTGTCATCCAGGTTGAGATGCATACAGGCGTAGTTGATGAGCGCTGCCTCGTGGATATTGATGTATATCCCGTCGCCCGTCTTGAGCATTAACGATGTCTGGACGCCGGTAGGCGAAAAGCTGGTTTGAGAAACGTTTGATGTCGTGGCCTTCTCCATTAAGCCGCGTATCCCCGAGAGACGGGAAGTCGTATAGTCGTACTCCTGCGTATCATAGTCACCCGGGATCCAGAATGCAGTATGATCACCGGTCATCGCAAACTGGGTCTTTTCGTCTTTGATCACAAAATACACGAGGTTCTCCTGTGCAGGGAATTCGTATCTAAAACCAACACCATCGTCAAAAGCGCGGACTCTGATAATGATCTTTCTTCTTGCCCTTGGTTGGCTCAGGGTAATGGCTAGTTCGTTATAGTGGTTGACGATCGACTTAACCTCCCCCCACACGGGCGCCCAGACGTCATTGACGCTGTTCCGGGCAGAGTCGGTGACAACAAAGCCATTCACCAGGGAGAAACTGTCATTCTTGAGCGCGAGACCGAGATGGCTCGGTTTAATGATCTCTTTTCCTTTGTAGGCAAGGCTATAGACGGGGCTTCCGTTAGACGTCAGGGATACATCCATGACGAAGTTACCATTGGGCGACAGCAGTCGTTGGGCATCAACAGAAAGGAAAAAGAAGAGCGTTAGAACGAAGACGCATATCCGTTTCTTACTACAGGGTTGGGTTGAAGACATTCGGAGGGATGACATAAGCGATCGTTTTGTTACTTTGCGTAATAAATACACGTTAGATGGTATGCAAAAATAGGACGGAATTTTTGATAAACCCCAATTCTTTTTTATATATTACTCTTCTCTAAACCTCAAAATCATGAAAAAGCCATTGCTTACCCTGCTGCTGTTAGCAGTTTCCGCCTTCCTTCTTTCTTTTACCATTCTCAATTACACCCACGCCAAAGCCACCTGCACAGGCTCCCGAAATTGCAACGCTTGCAAAAACTGCAAGTACTGTAAACATTGCGCCAAAAACGGCGGCTCCTGCGGCGTCTGCAAATAGCAAAGACCTGATTAGCATTCGAACTTGGAAAACACTGATATCCATAAAATGAAATATTTTTGCAATATCATGCCATGAATAGCAAGGAAATGATTGAACTTAAAAACTGCGATCCGGAAGACATTTCGGATGTACTGGTAATAATTGAAAGATCATTTGGAATTAAGCTTCTGGAAAACGAGCTTTCGGGTACAAACACCTTTGGCGAACTATGCGATATCATTTCTGCCAGGATACAGCTTGAACATGCGGATGATTGCACTGCTCAACAAGCTTAATCGAAAAGGGATTGGGTTTTTCGTTGAAAATATTAACCCCAAAAGCATGGATGACCAATGCTCTATTATTAATATTTCTAATAAGTTTGATGGGATTGTTCCTAAATTGGAAGTATGGGCTCACTGGCCTTTCCATTGAAATTACAGGCTCTCTGATAGCCAATCGCTTTGGAAAAGAATTTTCGGTTAAAACCGTCGGACAGGTCGCAGAAAAAATGGCCCGGGAGAATTATGTAAGATCCCGCAGGAACCCCAAAACTGCCAATCGGCCGGAAATTATACTAAAACTAAAGGAGCTTTTCAGCCAGGAGCTCAACCTTGATCCCTCTGTCCTAACCAGGGAAGCGACATTTTAATGCTGGCATGAGCACCAGCCCCCTTTCCCTCCTGAACAAGGAATCCATTTTTACAGAGAAGTATATACCCCCCCGGTCTTTTAAATCCTAATTTCTTCAACAACTGCCCTCATCCAATGCAATAGGGCCCACCCCCCCGTTATATTTGTTATGCAATCAGCAACAATCCTGTAAAACTCATTTTATGAACGCTCGATTTTTTGCTTTCCCCGCCGCCGCCAAAGGTCCTTTCGCCTCCGCCGCCAAACGCCCCGCCGCCACTAAACTCCCTTTGCCCGCGACCCAGATAACATCCATGGCTACCGCAAACCACACAAAGGTTTCCCTGCATAAGCTCGTCAATCAATTGCTCATGGGCCTGCAGCCCCTGGCCATGCGACGCGACAATATTATCCTCAACGGCATACCCGATGGCTTGTCCTTTTATGCGGATGAGAATATGCTGGCTTATGTCCTGTGGAACCTCATCAATAGCGCCGTCAACAGCAAAAAAAATGAATGCATCCATGTCGTGGCACTGACTGAAGCCGATCGAACAATGATTTGTGTTAAAGACGTGGGGACAGGTTTTTATCATACTATTTCCCATGAATACAAAAAGATCCAGGACGCAGCCGAACGGCTGGGTGGAACCATTTGCCTGGACAACGACGGCGTACATGGCACCAGTATCTCTTTGAGTATTTCAAATAACCGGCTGGCAGCTTAAAACCCCTATTCCAAGACCATCTGGTAACAGGCCTCCGGCAAGGAGGTCTTTTTTTATTTGCGATTACTAACTTATTTAGTATTTTTGATACTGGTTCACCCGCCACATACTCCCAATATAAAATGAAAATCGGCAACTAACCCTACAGCCAAAAAAGTGAGCCAGAAAAAATAAGAATTCGGCCCAAAAAAGATAAGTATCCGAGCCACCGGCTATGATAAATATTTTAAAACACTTTCTTTGATTATGATGAGGGATGAAAGGTATCAATCCATTAAACCTTTGTTCGAAAGGCAGAAGATCCAAACTTTTCAGGACATTTTTAATGTAGTGCCAAAAACTGTCGTTGCTACCGACCTGGGAAAGGAAAATGACCGGTTCATGGAAATGACCGATCACATCGGCGACTTTACAGTTCAGGAAATAGTACTACTAGGCAACTTCTGTACCCTGACCCTACCGGAGATGTTCACCCTGATAGGCAGGGAATATCCATTGCCAACCATCCTCAATGCCCAAAACAAAGACTACAGGTATGAGATCGTCCGGACAAATTTCGACGCAGGAAAGGTCCACAATTTCGGCGATATTTTCAACCACATCCCCATTTCAAAAGTTGCCGAAGACATCCGAAAGAACAGGTCCCGGCTTGCCAAATCCATAAAAACACAAATAAAAAACCTTCCGTTAGAATCCTTGATCACCATCGGAGCTTTATGCAACCTGACCGTCGATGCAACCCTCCGACTGGTCGCCATCCAATACCAGGAACAAAAAGACATCCAAAAAAAAGTTTCTTACAAGTCCTGAAGATCAAACCATAACCATCGCCCGAAGGCGCCTTTCCTATTATCACACTCGCAATTTAGACCTTTACACAACCTTTCTTCCTGCCGGCTCCCATCGAGCCGGCTTTTTGCTGGAAAATCCCCGCCACCACAATAACGGCCCCCGGCCTTTCCCCGCCTTCATCCCAAACAAAAATCTCGTCACCGCATATGGCCTGATAAAAAAATGAAACAGCCCCACTGTAATAAAAAACGTCGCCCCGATTGTAAACACATACTTCATCCCCACCCCATCATTATGGTATTGCGTAATATAATACACCAGTATCACGATCACCGTCTGATGAAGGATATAAAATGGATACACCGCCTGATTCAGATAATCCAACACCCTGTGCCGCCGGTTCAGATACTGCTTCCCATACCCTATCAGGCCAAACACCCAACTCCATGCCGTCACAGGCCGCAATATTACATTCAGCCAATATCCGCCATGCCTGCTCTCAGGATTTAACACGAAATAATATACGCCCAACAAACTCAAAAAACCGATCCCCATCACAAACCTCCTGTTCCGCTGCAGGGAATCCATCAACGACGGCACCAGTATACAAACAAACCCCGCCAGAACAAACAGCAGCCAATACACAAAATAACCGCCATCATGTATCAGGTCCGGCATCTCATCAAATGGATTGCACGCCACCGTAAACCAAACGATAGAAGGCACAGCCAGAAAAAACACGCGCTTCCCCTTACCCAGCCAACCCACCATCGCCTTGAATCGCCCACTCGCCATCATCCACACGAACAAAGGCGCAAACACCAGATCATAGATGAACAAATAGGCGATGAACCACAAATGATGCCAGCTAAAACTTCCGGCAGGGTAGAACTTAAAATCAAACACCGATTTATAAAAGGTCCAATAACTCCCCTTATATCCCTGCGTCAGCCGCTCCATATAGATCTGAGGTGGAACGATCACCAACATCCCCACCAGCAAAGGCACAAACAATCTTGTAAACCGGAGACCGATAAAATTCAACGCACTCCTCCGCTGCATCATATAATAACTCACCGTACCACTGATGAAGAACAACAACGGCATCCGCACCAGGTGCATCGCAATATTCAACAAAAAAAGCAAAGTGCTGCTGTCCTTATCCTTGATATGCCACCACAAATTCTCGGCATACGGCATTCCGGAATGAAGGATCAATACACCGGCTATAGATATGATCCGTAACCAGTCCAGGTAACTTTGGCGTTGTGTCGTTTCCATGTTGCTTATTTTTTAGTAAAACAACAAATTCCCCACTGCACCCGAAACTTACTTTGACCACCGGCCCCGATCCGTTGACCAAAAGACAAAAAAAAGCCCCACCCTCAAAGAGAGTGGGGCCCAAAAACCAAATTATTACCACCCCGGCGTCTGCTTATACACCCCATTACTCGCCGATATCACATCCGGGTTCATCGGCCACGCTATATTCTTTGCCGGGTCATAACTCCTCGCCGGCCACACCTGCTGTATCGTATACGGTGAAGCAGGATCCGTCTTATTTGTATGTATCCGTCCATGTAACGCCCCATTGATGGTCGCTACATCGCCCCAACGCTTCAGGTCCTGGAACCTGTCCGTCCACTCACAAGCCAGCTCACACCGGCGCTCGTGTTTCAGATCGGCCATCGTCGGAGCCGCAATTGGCGTCAGCCCTACCCGCGAACGTACCTCGTTCAACGGCCCAGCCGCATCTGAATTCTTGCCCTGCATGATCAACGCCTCGGCCTTGAATAACAATACCTCCGCATACCGCATCAACGGCAAATTCAAGTTCGTACTCGGATAGTTCCCATCCTGGTTGATCACCTTATTGGTACCCGCATCGCCATTGGCGCCATAACTATACGGCTCCATGTACTTGTTTATCTGGAAACCCGACAGACTGTTGGTCGAATAATATTTCCAGGGCATACCAAAATAGGTGAACTGATCGCCAAAATTCAGAATAGTAGCTGCCCTGCGCGGATCAGTCGCTTCATATTCATCATACAACTCTTCCGTTGGCTGAAAATAACCCCAGCCGTTATAGATACCCCAGCCCGTATTTTCCAACACTACGCCTATAAACTCCGAACCACCGATGGTGCTTGAAGTAACAGACCAGATATATTCAGAACTCCAGTTGTTGGCTATGGTAAAAACAGACTTGTAATTATCCGCCGGCGTAGCCTGGTTGGTGATCAACGCCCTTCCACACTCATTCTTTATCCTGTCACAGATATCAGGTATCAACGCCCACTTGCTGTTGTCATACTGGGCCCAGTAAGCATAGGTCTTCACCAGGTAACCCAGCGCTGCCGCCCTGTGCGCACGACCCTGGTCGGCCGAACCATAACTGCTGAACAAAGGCAGCAGACCGGCCGCTTTTTGAAAATCACTGGCAATGCTCGCATAGTCATTCGTAACGGAGGGCATCTGCGGCGGGATACGTTTGCCATATTCCGCATTTTCTATACTGTCATAAGGCACCCCCTGGTTCTTATGCCCCCACAGATACGCGATCCAGAAATGTACAAACCCACGCATAAAATAAGCCTCGCCCAAAGAACGGTTCTTCAGATCGGCAGATATATTCGTCGCCGTCTGTACCCCGCCAATAGCGCGGTTTGCCTTATCCAGCATAGCGTACAGCCCGCTCCATCCATTCGCCATATACCCTTCATGCCCGGTACAGGTAAAATTCTTGATATTCTGCGCGTCCGGCTTTGGCCGGCCTACGATAAGATCGTCGCTGGCATCCTGCATATAAAAAAGATTGCGACCAAAAGTATTTTCATCCTGCAGGTTAAGATATAGTGCGGCAGTGGATTTTATCACATTCGTCTCCCCGTCCCACTGCTCGTTGATAGCCGGAGTGCCATTCGGTTTGGTGTCGACCCAGTTCTTCGAACAGGAGCTGAGCCCGGCAGCCACCAGCAACAAAGAATAAATTCGTGTGATCCCTATCGGTTTCATATCAATAATATTTTTAAAAAGAATTATAAACTAAGTTTAACCCCTCCCGAATACACCCTCGACACCGGGAACTGACCGCCATCCAGACCATGTCCACCCACTTCCGGGTCCATACCGCTGTATTTAGTGATGGTGATCAGATTGTCGCCGCTGATATACACCCGCAAGCTGCTTCCCTTGAGAAATTTCGGGAACGTATACCCGATGATCACGCTCTTTACACGTAAGTAGTCTCCGCTCTCCAGGTACCAGTCGGATGCAGTCTGGAAGTTGTTGTTGAGATCGCTGGCGGAAATTATCGGAATATTGGAATGCGTATTGGTAGGAGACCAGGCACCTAGGATTTTATCCCAACGATTGTATCCCTGTTCCGAACCATTCAGCGTAGACTCCTTAAAGGCATGGAATAGCTTCACACCAGCCACCCCCTGCAGGAATATGCTGAAGTCAAAATGACGATACCGCAGGTTTGTATTAAACCCATAGGTGAACTTCGGTAACGAATTGCCCATATACACCTTGTCATTGTCGTCTATCTTACCGTCGCCATTCTGGTCGACAAACTTCAGATCGCCTGCTTTCGCATTAGGCTGGATCTTGTTGCCACTTTTCCCGACATAACTGTTCACTTCCTGCTGACTCTGGAAGATACCGGCATTCTTCACCAGCCAGTAGGAATAATATTCCGATCCGACCGTGCTGCGGAAAGGAACCAGCGTCCCCCTCCAGTTGTCGGTCCAGGACCAGGTAGAGTTCGGGTTCCCGTCGATATATTCTACCCGGTTCTTCACCGTGGCCAGGTTACCGCCTATTTCATACTCTACCCTTCCGATCCTGTCTTTCCAGGTTGCCGCCAGTTCAAAACCCTTATTGCGGATCTTTCCCTCGTTGATAGTAGGAGGAGCGAGCCCCATCGTATTGGGCCAGTTGTTCACCTGCTGCTGGATAAGATTGTAGGTCAGCTTGTCAAAATAGTCGACATTAAGGGTCAGCCTTTCTCTCAGCAACGTTATATCGACACCCAGATCTTTCTGCTCGGAAGTTTCCCAGGTGAGGCTGGGATTGAAGGCGCTGTCAACATATAAGGCAGGCGTCTGCGGTCCGCCATTACCCACCTGTGAAATATAATTGTTCGACAACGTCGGATAACCATAATAATATCGCACAGAACCCAGGTTCCCCATACGTCCCCAGCTGGCCCTGACCTTTAACAGGTCCACCCCGGCTACATTGAAAAAAGGCTCGGAGCTGATCTTCCAGGCAGCAGTGGCCCCGGGCAAACCCTTCGCACGATGACCCGTAGCCAGCCTGCCAGCTATATCCTCGCGGTAACTTCCGGTCAGGAAATAACGATCAGCCCAGCTATAGGACAACCTCCCTACATAAGAAACGTTACGATCTTTATTCTCATAATCGGTAGGTTTTATATCCGTAAAATTCGCGGCATTGACAAAGAATTGCGCCCAGGTTGCCTCGTTGTCAAAGGTCTTCGCAGAAGCAGCATACCCCATCTCCCAATATTCCTGGGAAGTAGTGGACACCATGGCCCCGATATTATGCCGGCCAAAATGATGGTCATAGTTCACCGTGTTCTCCCAGATCCAGTTATGATTCTTGCCGGAAGCATAATCCAGCTCGTTCTGATTATCCGGTTTGCCTGGTTCCGTACGCTTCGGAATAAAGCTCTTGTACATCGAGCTGCCCTGACGATAAGAGAATCTGGTCAAAAAGGATAAACCAGGAATAACATTCACCACCTTTAATTCCGAGATGGACTGAATGTCCGTTGACTTATTATAAGGCTTGTTGCGCAGCAGGGTCGCAACAGGATTGATAGCATCCCCATGGATCCCGTTATAGGCAGAGCTCCTGGGGCCAACACCGCCAAACGTTCCGTCGTCATAATAGACGGTGGCGCTCCGCGGCATATAGATAGCCGATAAAATAGCTCCGTCATAACCACTCGAAGTTTGCGTCCCCCTGTTGTCATTGTTGTTTACAAAAACATCCTGCTTGAATTTCAAATGGGGGTTGAACGTATATAAGGCGTTGAACCTGCCGGAGATATTCTTTGCATAAGTATTCAGCAACGTACCTTCATTATCTTCATACCGGCCTTCGAACAACGTTGAGAACTTATCAGTTCCCGCATTGACGGCTATATTGTGCCGCGTGACAAGACCGGTCCGGAAAATAGAATGGACCCAGTCGGTACGCGTCACCTGGTCATATGGATTCTTTGTAGCATCCCATCCGTCAAGGGGAGTTAATCCAGCATTTGTATAAGCCAGGTTGGCCACCTGCGCCGTCTTATCGGCTGTCAGTGACTGAGGCAGCTTCCAGGCAGTCTTGGCGCCGGCAAAAGCAGTATAATCGACATTGGGACCGCCTTTCACAGCCTGACGGGTTGTGATCAGAATAACCCCGGCCGATCCGGAAAAGGCCCCGTAAATGGCAGCAGAAGCAGCGTCTTTTAAAATAGTTATCGATACCACATCGGCAGGATTATAGGGCGCTCCCGGTACACCATCTACCACATATAATACACTCTCGCTCGTCGAGCCTATGCCCCGGATGTTGATAGCCGGCGCCTGATTCGGATGCCCCCCATTGCTGACAATGGTAACACCGGCCACTTTGCCCTGTATCATATTCTGCACATCCACCACCGGCCGATCCTTGATCTGGGCCATATCCGGAACTTCCGATACCGCCGCCGAAAGATCCTTTTTCCGTACAGTGCCATACCCTATCACCACCACCTGATCAAGGGCCGATTTCTTGTCCTGCAGAATGACGCTTAAAGAAATACGCCCATTCTCTTTCATTTCATACCCGGATAAGGTATCGCTGATATAACCCACATTGCTGACGATAAACTGGTACCCGATGCCAACAGGTACTCTTCCAAAACTGAAAAAACCTTTGGCATTCGTAACAGTTGTCTGATTAAATCCGCTGGTAACATTCAGCAGACGGACAACCGCCGCTTCCAGCCCTTCGCCATTGCCATTCCGGATAATGCCCGTAGCCGTGTTGGCATTAGTCGGTGCCCCTCCCGTCAACGAAGTGGCATTGGATTGCGCCACTCCCCGGAAGGCAAAGCCTAGAAAAAGTAGACATGTTAAAAATCTGTTCATAAGCCTTAATTTGATGATTCACTTTTTGGTTTAGACAATAGTATACCTGCCGCATAATGGATATGCGTTTTTTACTTGCTTAATTACTTTGTTGAATGCTTATTTCGTCCCTATAGAATAAGTGTTGCCGCTCGTTTTTTTGAGTGTCAGATCATTGAGTTCACACAGCGTGCTAAGAAAAGACTCCAGCGTCTCTTTGTCCTTATTGAACACACCTGTAAAATCCATGTTCTTCAAACTTTCGACATCATAGGAAATAGTAATGGCGTATTGCTTCTGTAATAAGTTGAATATCTCTGCCAATGGTTGTTTCGTAAATTGCAGATCTCCATGCTGCGGCATGGGTGCCGGGGCCTTCGCTGTGCCGATCTTCAGTCCATAAGCCACCGCCTGTACCGAAAAATCATGATTCAACAACAAATACTGGCCGGGCAACAAATAGACGTCTTTAAAATACTTCCCTTCCCCGGCCTCTTTCTTCACAACTACCCGGCCGCTATATAAATGGACTGTCGTGAACTGACTGCCCCTGTCATTGACACTAAAAACAGTACCCAGCGCCGTGGTGCTTATCCCCCTCGAATGAACCGTAAAAGGCCTCTTTTTGTCTTTTGCTACCGTAAAAACAGCCTCCCCCTTTAAATAAAAGTCTCTCCGGTGATTGACAAAGGAGCTGTCAAAAGAAATACTGCTTTGGGCCGCCAGCTTCAGACTGCTGCCGTCCGCTAAAGAATAAGTTTGTGATTTCAGCGATGTATTCGCAATAGTCTGTATAGTTTCTTTTTTTGCAGGCGCAACAGCCGGCGCCATGACAACAGCAGGAGCCGCCGTATCATTTGTAGTTTTATGTCCAGTATGCCGGTAAAGCAATGCGATCAACCCCGCCACCAGCACTACCGACGCTGCCGCCATCCAGCCATAACGCATCCGCCGCACCGATGCACCTTCACGCAGCTCCTCTGGACCCCTTTCCGCCGCCGCCAAACCTTCTTGCCCGAACACCGGCGCATTCCCTACCTTCCCTTCTATTTCCCGCAACATCTTATCCCTGGGCGCGCCCACGCGCGCATTCGCTTCAAAAGCCTCCCAGCTCTCCTCGGTAAGATATTGAGCCAGCTTCTCCGGATCCTTCCTCAGAAGATCCATTACCCCCCTCTTTTCCTCCTCAGTGCCTCCCCCGGATAAAACCAACTCAATTAATTGATCTGAAATGCGCATACATAGTATTCGTTTGAAAATGCCCTTACCCTTAGTTCCCTGGAAAAAAAATTTGCCGTAGCCCTCATACACCTAAAAAAATAACGAAAGACTTTTTCGTAAATACTTCAGCGCCTTCGAGATATGCGTCTCGATGGTTTTAGGTGAGATGGAAAGTTGCGCGCTGATCTCGCTATGTGAAAGATTATTGAATCTACTCAATTTAAACACCTGCTGACACTGCGCAGGCAGCTCCTCTATTGCCGACAACACCGAACCCAACTCCTCTTTATGCACATACCGCTCCTCCTCCAACACCTCCGAAACATACGTATCAGACAATTCCTGCGTATCCCGCAGCCTCTCCTTCCGCATCAGATCGATAAGAATACTCTTCGCGATCCGGAATAGTTGAGTGGAAATAGCATACTGCTCGGACAACCCTTCTCTTTTCTCCCACAACTTTATGAAAGTCAGTTGAACAGTCTCCTCAGCATAATAAACCGACCCTGTATATTTATAGACATACTGATACAGCTTCAAATGATACTGCTCAAAAGCTTTATAAAAAGCTTCCTGGCTGCCTTCTTTTATATCTTTTGTTTGTATTGCCACAGATTGCTGTATGGGAAGGTACAAAAGTCAGTTCAAAATTTCGAATACCCTATTTATAGAACATTATTTTACTATTAACTCCTGCGTCAAATCCTTAGTAAAAACACGACAATACGTCGCAAACCCGCCTCCAATCACGCTTATAACTCCCCATAAACCATGATTTTGCCCAAAATTCCCGCCCCCTGTATACGATAACGATCTCAACCTCCGTTTTAAGGCCGAATTATAATTATTCTTATGAAAACAACTATGATCGCCCTGGTATTATTCTTTACTATTTCAGGGATTACGCAGGCCCACGCAGAAAACGCGCCTGCCGTACGTAACATTCTCTCGACTCAATTGCCCAGCAGACTGCTGACTCCCATCAAAAAGAATTACAGCAACTACTGGATCACCGACCTGCACAAACAGGTGTCCAACGGCAAAGTCTCTTATTACATTACATTGGAAGACGCAGATCAAAAGATCAGGCTCAGCGCCAGTCGTTCCACTGGTTGGACAAGAACAAGCGTTATGTCTAAAGAACTGGCCAGCCGTTAAACGATTCAGCTTATTACATTTTCTCATAGCCGGAGCTTGCCCCGGCTTTTTTTATTTCCGGCCACCCTGGCCCTTAGTTCACCAGCCGTATATGATACTCCTGTATCAATGCTGGATTTTCCGGCGTCAGCGTAAACCTCACCTCGATCTTCCCTTTTTCTCCCTCTAAGATATAATTGCCCCGCAGATTATTATCGGGCCGCATCTCCCCTACCCCCACGATCTTACCCGCCCGCTCAAATACCGCCAATGCCTCCTTCCTCAACGAATCCACAAAATAGTCAGCAAAAAAATTCACCGCAAAGATACCCGACTCTTTTGCCTTGCCCCAATCCGGTAACAACGCCGTCAATTCTTTTTTCCGCTGCTCCAGGATGCCCGACACAGGCACTACATACGGTTTCAACGAAGCCAGCGTCACCAGCGTATCGAGCACCTGTACATTTATCGCAGCCGCATTGGCATAGGTAAGATTGCTGAAACTGATAACCCCGACACCATAGTCGGTTAACATCATCCAGTTGCTGCCAAATCCTGGTAAACCACCCGTATGCCCCACCATCGTCCTGCCCTTACAATCCCTGGACCATCGCAAACCATACCCGTATGCCGAACTTACCGGACACACCGGACCGCCCGCATAATATCTATATTGTGAATACAGGGTATTAAATGTAGAGGGCTGCTGCATCTCCCGGCAGGAGCTTCTCTTCAGCGGCCCGGCTTCAACGCCGCTTCGTGATGGCCAGGCAGCCAGTTGAAAAGCAGTATATCTGGCAAAATCTTCCAGCGTAGTGATCATCCCACCCATCGCTCCATACGCCCCATCATGCAACAGCGGCTGTTCCACCCAGTTACCATTCAGCCAGCGATACCCATGCGCCAGCTGCCCCTCCGGAACTTTAGCATATTCCCAATACGTATGGGTCATCCCCAGCGGAGTTAAGATATGTTCGGTGATGTACGCCTCATAAGATTGCCCCGACACTTTCTGCACGATATACCCCAGCAGCGTAAATCCAAGATTACTGTACTCGTAATTGATACCCGGACTATTGGAAAAACTGATGCCCCGGCGAACGAGATTCAATAGATCCTCATCGGTTACAGCCAGTTGCCTGTCCCCCCATGGGTTGTCTTCCGGAAAACCCGCCGAATGACTTAACAGATGGCGGATCGTGATCACCGGCGCGTCCGAAGCCGGTCCCGCCTGTCCTTTCAGTTCCGGTATGTACATCGAAGCCGGATCATCAAGACGCAGCTTGCCGGCATCCCTTAATTGTAAAATAGCTACTGAAACAAAACTTTTCGTCATGGAGGCAATACGAAAATCTGATGACGCCGTCGCAGGGATCTTTTTATCCGCATCGGTATACCCAACGCTGCCCGTAAACACCAGCTTTCCACCGGCCACAATGCCATAGACAAATCCGGGATAATGATTCTTCGCCGCATAGTCCTTAAACAACCCGTCTATCACGGGGAACGCAGCGCTCATGTCTGAATGTACCTGGCCCGACACCGGCCTCAATAAAAGCAGGAAAAAAAGAAAGCAAACGGATCTCATATGCAGATGGGGGATTTCCCCAAAAGATAGTCATTTTTATCACACCGACACCATCGCCGCGCAGACCTTAACGCACCAGCACCATCGTTCCCCGATGATTAATTATCTTCCCCGTATACGTCATCCCCTGCACCATCCATACATAACCTCCCAGCTCTGCCTGTCTGCCATTGAACATTCCATCCCATCCCTGTCCCAATCGGGACGTTTGAAATACCAGTTGCCCCCAGCGATTATACACCATGAAATATTGCAACGAGGCGATCCCCGGCGCAATAGGCCGGAATACCGTATTAGCCGGACCACCCGGCGTGAACGCATTGGGTACAAAAATATCCGGATCCGTCTTAAAGATCTTCACCAGCACCTGCGCATAGCCTTTACAACCGTAGCCGGTGGTCGCCGTCACCAGGTAGCGGACGGAATCTGTCTCAGCGGTGTACATCCCAATGGGGTCGGCAATATTCGGGTCATTCAATCCGATAATGGGCGTCCACGCAAAAGCAGGTCCGCCCGGCGTAGTCGTGTCGTTGGAGGTCGCATGCAGTTGCAATGGCTGATTGATCACCACTACAGTATCATTTCCCGCATTCACAAGTACAGGAGGAAGCACCCTGACAAGAAAAGAGTCTTTTAGCAAATTGGGACAACCGGAATTCTCAATGCTTAACACATACAGCGTTGTCGCTGCCGGACTTGCCGTCGCCTGAATGACATAAGGCAGCGGTGAGGATACGCCGGTGCCCGCATTTGTGAGCGTGCTGGTATTCGTCCAGGCATACTCCGTGCCGATGGAGATAGTCGTATTCAATGTAGCCGAAGTGTTATAACAGATAAGAGTATCCGCAGGGAAAGCCGTTGCCTGGGGGAATGGCACGTTGACAAATCCGATAGCGGCCACTTCACTCAGTTCGGCCGGACATACTCCGCTTTGTACTTTTACACGATAGCTGGTAGACTGCGTCATCCCGATAATGGAATACTCACTGTCGGTATAGGCCGGCGAAAAATCCGTCCAGGTGATCCCATCGGTCGAAGACTGCCAGTTGACAGGTTCACCGACGGCATTTTCCAATACCAGCAACGCATCTTTGTTTTGCCCCAGACAAAATTGCATAGCGGGCGGCGTCAGCTTCCCGCCCACTGTCATCGGGTCTACCAGCACCGTCGACGCAGCGCTGGTATCAATGGAGCAGGACCCGCCGTTTTGTACGAGGGCCCGGTAACTGGTTGTAGCCGTCAGGTTTTGAGCCGTATATTGTAGCGACTGATTGCTCACCACCGAATAGGTCACCCCATCCGTCGAAGACAGCCAGTTTAATATACTGCCCCGGCTGCCGGTTAAGGTCAACAAGCTCGAATTCGTGCCGGTACACACTTCCGGCCCACCCTTCACAGCCCCTGCCACCGTAGGCGGCGAAGTCGTGACATTCAGGATAGCCTGCAGATTGGCGCAGCTGTTCTGCTCATGAGCGGTGACGGTACCAACGTCATTGCCGATCTTCACCTGTAACACACTCGTATCCGTACCCGAAACGATCGACCAGTCACCAGGCACGGACCATTGATAGGCCGCGCCCGCCAGCGCCGGCACGGAATAGGTCAGCGTACTGCCAATACAGGCTACCTGCGGCCCGCTGATCTCTAAACCCCCACAGGTATTGCGCAACGCAACATAAGAATAGGCAAAATGCCCTCCCGGAACACAATTGTCCGTTTCAAAGGTTAATACCACCGCCTGACCACGCCAGGGCGAGAGATCAAACGTCACCTCCGTCCAACCCTTGGCCCATACATCCCGAAGATGCTCGGCGTTGGGACTCTGGGAATTAGGATTGGAATTGGGAGAGGTAAGGTCACTCAGATAAATACCCTCACTTTTTGCAAGCGCAGTATCCAGCACCGCGCCACTGCCCCTGCTGTCGGCATTGTTATGCGTAGGCAGGAAATATTGGGGGGATGCACAGGTGATGACACTGTCCCCCACTTTCAAAGTGGCGGAGAACAAAGGCTGCTGAGCAGAGTTATGCGTACCATTCTCCAGGATCATCGCATAGGCATACGTCATGGTATAGGGCACGTCGGCAGGCCCCGCTGGCACATTGATCCGGTAACTTACCCCCCGGACATATCCGCCGCCCGTCCCCCCACCATTGCTGCGGGTAATAGCAGTCGAACCAAGAAGGATGGAATTGGCGTATTGATAACCGTTGATCGTCGGTATGGTGGGAAATTTACCATAAGGGTCCGTAGTAGAGGTGGAAATGATCTGTATGCCCGGCGTGGACGGCAAATTATATTCGTAGATAAGACTATTGCCCAATGTGCCGGATGGAGCAGCCGCGCTCGAATCATACCACAGTTTGATGGATTGCGGCCCATTCCCCCCCGAATTATTGCCCGTATAAGCCTGCCAGTGCGTAAGATTGCCCAATGAAAAATTATTATTCAGCGGACAGGTCTGCATCTGCCCAACACCGGACTGGACAATTAGCAGACAAATGAGAGGTAAAAAATGCTTCATCAGGCGATTCAATAAAAGACAACGAATTAGTTTCGGACTAACCGCCCATAGGATCACAGCGGCAGGATTGTTTTTTGCTCATCCAAAGGGTCTTCAGGGGATATATAAAATCGAAAGGAGAGATATGTAAGATACAAAATTTTTCTGCCCCTACATAACCCTCCCCCTCAATTGATACGAAGGATTTCCCCTTAGAGTTGACTGGGGAACAACTTATTTTTTTCCTTATTCACAATAGATTGATTATCATTTCCGCGCCACCGCCGGCCTCCCGCACCGACCCGCACCCTACCAGCCCCCCTGAAACCCCAGTTTCAGCGCCTTCTGATACTGACGCAGATCAAAACTGTAAAGAGATGGCGCCTTATGCGCCACCCCGGTCCGCTTCTCACCGAGACTGCGCAATATGCCGTAAGAAAACAGCTTCCGCTGAAAATTCCTCCTGTCCAGCTTTTTGTCCAGTATCGTCTCGTATAATTTCTGCAGCTCCGGCAACGTGAACTTCCGGGGCAGAAGATTATAGCCTACAGGCTGATAGTTTAACTGAGCCCGCAGCGCCACCAGCGCAGTTTGTAGAATATGATCATGATCCAGTATCAGCGTGCCCCTGTCTTCCAGATTATACCAGCCACAACTTTCGGAAAATATGTCGGGCCTGGGTTCCACCCGTGAAAAGTCTACCAGCGAATAAAAACCCACACTGATGAACCGTTGCGCAAACCAGGACGCCTTATCTGCATCGATACCCATCTTCTCCAGGTCCCGCGGCCGGCTGTCCGGGTCACTCCGCATCGGATCGCTGAAAACATGAAATTGCTGAAGAAATATGTTCTCCAGCCCCGTTCGCTCTTCCAGCGTCCGTATGGCCGCCTCTTCCAGCGTCTCCTGCCGCAACACAAAACCTCCCGGCAATGCCAGCCGGTCCAGGTTTTTCATTTTAAGCAACAATATCTTCAACTGACCCGCATGCCAGCCAAATATGACGCAGTCCAACGAGATATGCATCAAAAAACGTTGCCCCGCATTATCCAGCCATTGCTCGATAGGATTACCTGATTGCATCCCTCAAAATAACGCATTCCGGAAGCGCTCAAAAAAAAATTTCATTGTGTCATATTAACATAATGAAAAAAAAGATAGCTTTATCCAAACAACCTTGCATATGAACATCTCTGCCAACCACCTGCTGAAAAGCCTTATCGCATTGCTCCTGCTCCCCCTTAGCCCACACCCCGTATCCGCCCAAACGGCACCCCAACTGGGAAAAGCTCCGGTCTCAGCCGTCGTTGCCGCCATGACACTGGAAGAAAAAGCCAGGCTTGTGGTCGGCATGGGATTCAAGATACCCGGCCTGCCGCCCACACCCAAACACCAGCCCGCCTCACCCGCAGGAATGGATCAACCCGGGTCTTCTGCCGCAAAGACGCAGCCCGCCTCACCCGCCGGCAATGACGCCGCTGGCCTGCCCGGCATCAACCTCCCCTCTTCAGACCCCGAAGGGGACCGCATACCCGATAAAGTACCCGGAGCCGCCGGCCGTACACACCCGATAGCCCGGTTGGGCATTCCATCGATCTCCGTCACCGACGGACCTGCTGGCATACGCATCGAACCCATACGCAATGGAGACAGCTCCCGCACTTATTATGCTACAGCCTTCCCCGTCGCCACCTTGCTGGCTTCCACCTGGGATACCGCACTCGTAAAAAAAGTAGGAGACGCCTTCGGTAATGAAGTGCTGGAATACGGATCCGATATACTCCTCGGCCCCGCCCTCAACATCCACCGCAACCCGCTGGGCGGACGCAACTTCGAATACTATTCGGAGGACCCGCTCGTTACTGGCCATATCGCGGCGGCCATGGTCAGAGGCATTCAATCTAACGGAGTTGGCACCTCTATTAAACACTTCGCGGCTAACAATCAGGAGACTGACCGGATGACGGTCAATACGCTCGTCAGCCAGCGGGCCTTCCGGGAAATATATCTGAAAGGATTCGAAATAGCCGTAAAACAATCCGATCCGTGGACAGTTATGTCCTCCTACAATCTTGTCAATGGCGTTTATACTTCACAACAGCCAGACCTGCTGACGACAATTCTCAGAAAGGAATGGGGCTTTAAAGGATTTGTTATGACGGACTGGTTCGGCGGCGACGATCCGGTAGCGCAAATGAAGGCCGGCAACGATCTCATCATGCCCGGCAACCCGGACCAGTCACAAAAGATCGTCGATGCCGTTAAGAACGCGACGCTCGACATCCGCCTGCTGGACCGCAATGTGACGAAGATCCTCCAAATAATTCTGCAATCCCCTGAATTCAAAAAGTATCCTTATTCTTCCCGGCCCGATCTTGCGACGCATGCACGCATTGTCCGTGAAGCCGCCGCCGCCGGTATGGTACTGGCGCGCAACGAGAATAATACGCTACCTCTCATCATCGCAAAAAAAGTAGCATTGTTTGGTAACGCCTCTTATGACCTCATCGCCGGCGGCACCGGCAGCGGAGATGTCAATAAGCCTTACACGATATCGCTGGCAAAAGGCCTCGCCAACGGAGGATACTCCATCGACCCCCGGCTGGCCGGGGATTATGACCAATATATCACTGCAGCTAAAGCCGCTCAGCCCAAAGGCATCATGACCATACTCAACCCTCCTCCACCACCGGCAGAAATGGCGCTTTCACCTGATCGCATCGCACAGCAGGCGGCTGAAGCAGACATTGCCGTACTTACCATCGGCAGGAACGCCGGTGAAGGCCACGACAGACAACTGGCAAATGACTATTATTTGAACGATGCTGAAAAAGAGATGATCCGCAACATCGCCGAAGCATTTCATGCCCGCAATAAAAAACTCGTCGTCGTACTCAACATCGGCGGCCCCATCGAAATAGCCAGCTGGCGCAACCAGACCGATGCCATTCTCCTCGCCTGGCAACCAGGTATGGAAGGAGGCAATTCGATAACAGACATTCTTAGCGGCAAGGTCAACCCTTCCGGCAAACTGGCAACCAGCTTTCCCATGGACTATAAAGATGTTCCCTCCGCTGACAACTTTCCGGGTATAGAATTTAAAGACAAGGCGAAAAAAGGATTTTTTGGCATGCCGCTGATACCGGCCGAAGTCATTTATAAAGAAGGTATCTATGTCGGCTACCGTTATTATAACACGTTCGGTGTCCCAACAGCTTTACCCTTTGGGTATGGCCTCTCGTACACCCATTTCAGATACAGCGATCTTCACGTTGCTTCTTCCGGATCAAAAGCTGTAAATATCAGTCTCGACGTCACCAACGATGGCAAAGCCGCCGGCCGTGAAGTGGCACAGATATATGTTAGCGCCCCCGCCGGCCATCTCGATAAACCCAGCGAAGAATTAAAGGCTTTTGCCAAAACCACACTGCTCCAACCCGGCGAAACCCAAACCCTGCATTTCGTCTTAAATGCAAGGGACCTCGCATCTTTTGATGCCTCATCATCGGCCTGGATCACCGATGCCGGCAAGTACACCGTCCGGGCAGGAGCCTCCTCTGAGGACATCCGCCAGACGGCGCCGTTCAATTGGTCCCAAACGACCGTTGCCGAAAAGGTCAATGCTGGGCTGGCCCCGCCTCAAACTATTTCGGAATTAAAAAAATAGCCGCGGCGGCAGCCCGCCCCGGCAGCTCACCTCACCGGCCCGTCGCCGCTAACACTAGCCGACGGGCCGGTGACCTAATGGTCCCTCCCGATCCGGTCAATATTCCCCCGCGATCTCCGCGTTGATCTTCCGCAGGAACTCCCGCAAATACTCTGCATTCGCCTCGGCCATCCGCCGCCCCGCCGCCGTATTCATCAACCCCGGCAATTTCAGCAGCTTTACCTGGAAATGATCCAGCGCATATCGCTGATCATCCGGCTCCCGCGCAGCAGCCATCGGATCCTTTCCGTCAAACAGCCGCTGACTCAACTGCCCCGCCGTATAAAATACGCGGGCAAGCCCAATTGCCCCAACAGCCTCCATCCGGTCCGCATCCTGTAAGATCCTGGCTTCCGGCGTCAACGGTTTGACCCCCGCCGAAAAACTATGCGCATGGATGGCATGTTTCACAGCCGCAATTTTTTCCCGCGGAAAGTCCGGAAAATCATTCTCTAATAATAATCCCGTCTTCTCCGCACTCAGCCGGGAAGCCTCGCTGCGCTGCGGATGATTCTTCGGCAGCGACACCAGGTCATGAAAATAGGCCGCAGCCAGTAACACCAACGGATCAGCCGGCCCCTCGCGGTCTTCCTCCCCCGCAAGGTTAATATGCCGCGCCGCCTTCCATACGCGCTGAAAATGCCCCAGGTCATGGGACCCATCCGAATGATCGCCATTCGATTCCCACCAGGCCGCAAACCGCGCCTCCCAATCCTGTAGCGCCTCGATGTCTATCCCCCGATCTATTTGTCTTTGATTTTGCATTCCCAAACTTACCATTATTTAGTATTTTTATCTCCTCCCCGAAAGCGAAAGATCATGAGGCTGCAGCAAACATCCATCGAATACGACGACTCTTTTTTCCCGTTTTATCACCTCTGTCATTATCTGCCACTGACAGCCGGCATAGATACACTTTCCCGCAGCTTACTAAAATTCAAACGCGGCAAACAACCCGACCTTAACACCTGGATCTACTCCGCCCTCCAAGGTTTGAACGATATTCCCCTCTCCCCTGATACAACCATAATCCGCGCCCTCAGCCACAACGAAACCCTGGTTGCCCAATCCCTCGACCCTCAGGCCCAGTCCCCACAACTTTTCTCCTCCGAACCCGGCCCCTCCCCCCTCGACCGCTTAGGCCAAACTCTCGCCGCCCACTTCCACTGCCACTACCGCCCCTATATCCTCCGCAAGTCCCGCCCCACGCTAAGTAATAAAGGCCTCGACCGTCACCAACGCGAGACCCAACTAAAAAATGTCTACTCCATCGCCCCCGAAGCCCTCGCCCCGCAAACCTTGCCCGCTGCCTCCCCCAATGCCCCGGCCCCACTCTCCATCGCCGCCTTCATGCCTGCCTCCGGCCACCCTCCCCCCTTCCTCCTCATCGACGACATCTTCACCACCGGCGCCACCATCCGCGCAATCATCCATACCCTCCGCCAAAACTTCCCGCTCAGCCCGCTGCAGATCTTCACCCTCGCCAAAGCCGATTACACCCCCATCCCCGGTCAACCCACCCCATAATCCAAACCCCGGCCCCTCCTCCAAGCAACCCGGAGGTTCCACCCCAAACCCCCTTACCGCTGGCATCTCAACCCCTCCCGATAAGCCCCGGTCACCCCCTCACCGCAGCCCCTAAGCATTCTCATTTCAAAAAAACATCCCCGGTTTAAACCGATTTCATAACTCGCCACCCCCTGGCTAGACCTTTTTAGCCAAAATTTTCTTAATTCCAATGCAGCCAATCCACGAGGAAAGCTGTCCTTTTAGCATTGCACACAACGATTTAGATCAGGAAAAAAAATTTGTTAACTAAAATATAATTTTATTCCTTTGATCATTAATTGCTAAACTTTTGCTTTATGACCATTCAACGATTGCTTGCCAGATTGGCCTGCTCTGCCCTCCTATGTGTACTTTTCACACATAATGTATTTTCCCAAAATAAAACAATCACCGGTAAAGTCTCAGATGATAAAGGCGCTCCCTTAGCAGGCGCTACCGTCACCGCCAAAGGTACAAAAGCTGGCGCCTCAACAGGCGCAGACGGCACGTTCACCCTTACCTTTCCCTCTACGGTAACAACACTGACCATCAGCTCCGTCGGCTTTACCTCCCAGGACATCACCATCGGCGATCAAACGTCGATCAACGTTGCTCTTGTAGCCAGCTCCCTCGGCCTTAATGAAGTGGTAGTAGTAGGTTACGCCGCCGTCCGCAAAAAAGACGTCACCGGCTCCGTTGTTTCGATCCAGTCGAAAGACTTCAACCAGGGCGCGATCACATCGCCCGACCAATTGCTGCAAAACAAAGTGGCAGGCCTGGAAATTATTAACAACAGCGGCCAACCCGGCAGCGCGACTACCATCCAGATAAGAGGTAGCAGCTCCCTGCGAAGCTCCAACAACCCCCTCTACGTCATTGACGGTGTCGCCCTCGACGGCAGAACAGCCAAACCCTCTCTCGACCTGGGCGCTAATGGTTTGCCTTTCGGCGCAACACCGGAATCCAACCCCCTGCTTTACATTAACCCCAATGACATTCAGCAGTTCGATGTACTGAAAGATGCTTCCGCCACCGCGATCTACGGTTCACGCGGCGCCAATGGCATTATCATTATTACCACTAAAAAAGCCAGCGCCAGCGGTACCAAGGTAGAAGCCAGCGCCAGTTTTGGCATGAATGCAGGTTATATGAAGAATTATGGTCTCTTAACTGCCGGCGAATTCAGAGCCCTGTCATTAAAAAATAACCTCAAACAGGACTCCGGCGCCTCAGTCGATGCATTGAAAGAAATTACGCGGACTGGATTTTCCCAAAATTATAGCGTGGCATTGAGCGGCGGTAATGAAACAGGTAAATTCCGCGCTTCCTTCCTGGGTTCGAAAACTGACGGTTTCGTCAAAAAGACCTCACTGGATAAATACATCGGCAACTTTGGTGGCAGCTACAAGTTTATCCAGAATCGCATCTCCATCGATTTCGACCTCATCGCAGGCCACACCACGGAAAATATGGGCCTGTTCACAAATACAGCCGGTGCCGGCGGAAGCTTAATGGCATGGGCATTGAACTGGAACCCCACCGTACGCCTGAAGAACAGCGATGGACTATGGAATAATGTCCCGCAAAACACCTTTGGCGTTCCCAACCCATTGGCGGTGATCGATGCCTTCAATGATGTCGCCAACGTGAATGTCTTTCTGGCCAACGTCTCCGCCGGAGTTAAGATCGTTAAAGGCCTGGATTACAAATTCCTTTACGCCATCAACCATGGGACAGGTACAAGGAACACGAATATAGAAGCATGGGTCGCCGGCATCCAGGGTGTTTCAGGCTCAGGTCTCGGCGCCATATCGACCGGCCTGCTCACCTCTCAGACCTTTACCCACACCCTCACCTACAATATGGATCTGTCACCCGAATTAAAATTTAATATCATTGGCGGTTATGAATATTTTAAAACCGATTTTTCCACTTCAACACTTTCTGCTTCCGGCTTCAATACGAACCAGAACCAGGCCGAACGGACTCCGGTGGAATACACCAGCTTAATGGCTAACGCACAAACGACCTATCCCCTGAAACAGACCATTGATCCCACAGCGGAACTGCAGTCATTTTTCGGCAGGGTAAACTTTAATTTGTCAGATAAATATTATTTGACTGCCACCGTCCGGGATGATGGCTCGAATAAATTTGGTAAGAATAATAAATATGGTGTGTTCCCTTCCGTAGGCGCCAAATGGGTCATCACTAACGAGGACTTCATGAAGAACAGCCCCATATTCAGTTCCCTGGGCTTACGCGGATCCTGGGGCATCACCGGTAACCAGGAATTCCCATCCGGAGCTTCCCAGGCACAATATACCTCCCTGATATATAGTTCAGCCAACCAGACCAACGTTTTCAACCCTGACTTAAAATGGGAAAAAACGACCAGCCTGAATTTTGGACTGGACTATTCCTTGCTGAATAACAGGATCTACGGAAGCTTTGATTACTATCACAAGAACACTACCGACGTTCTGTTCCAGGGCACCGCTATCCAGCCGGCGCCAGCCTCTATTTACTTCATCAACCTTCCGGCCCACCTCATCAACAAAGGAATTGAATTTACGTTAGGAGCCGGCATAGTACAACACAAAGATTTCGGTTGGGACGCCACCTTTAACATAGCCTACAATGACAATATGCTTACGAAGTTCAATCAGGCACTCATCCAGACAGGTGCGGTCAATGGCAACGGTGTATCCGGCGTATTCGCACAGGCATTTGCAAACAATCAGCCGCTCAACGTTTACTACCTGAAGCCCTTCCAGGGTTTTGATAAGTCGGGCAACCAGATCGTCGATTCGGCTAATAAAGGACCCGTCTTTGCAGGCAATCCCAATCCGCATGTGATACTAGGTTTCAGCACTACCTTCAGATACCAGAAAATGACCCTCACCATCAACGCAGGAGGTTCCTTCGGTTTCCTCATCTACAACAACACTTACAACACCATTACCAATATCTCTCCGTTCTCAAAAGGACAGAATGCTGCAAAATCCAATTTCTCCACCGGCGAGAATATCACAGACGGAGCAGCTGGTTCTACCAGGTACCTGGAAAATGGCAATTATCTGAAATTAAGGAATGCCCGGTTTAACTACGCTTTCGGAAATGTAGCAGGTTATATCAAAAATCTGAATGCCTTTATTTCTGGTAGCAACCTATTTGAAATAACCAAATTCAAAGGATTCGACGCCGAAGTCAATATCGATAAGAACAATAACAACTATCCTTCCAGAAGTATGGAGTACTTGCCTTATCCGACACCAAGAGTTATCACCGTAGGTATAAACTTTGGATTATAAAACTTTGCCAATTCTCATAATATTAGTTTTATGAACAGATATAACTATCAAATCTTTACAGCACTAGCACTCTCCGCCTTGTGTATAACAAATTTCGGTTGCACCAAATTAAACCAGAAATTAAAAGGCACCCTCACACCTGAAGATGCAGCAAATTCCTTTAACGCCAGTTCATTTTTAGCGACTTCCTATACGGATATAGGCGCCGTTTACGCCGATCTCGGATCAGGAGCTATCTCCCCGATGGAAGACGTCACCGGGGATGAGCAGGTCGTCCCCACCCGTAAAAGCGACTGGGACGATAATGGAGCATGGCGTCAGCTCCACCAGCACATCTGGCCAAGAAATGACGGAGATAATATTTTCCTGAACATGTGGAATGGCCTCAATAAGATCCAGTTTGACGCGACCAATGTGCTGAACTTTAAACCCACCCCGGAACAGATTGCAGAAGCCCGGTTCGTAAGGGCATTTGCGCTCTATCAACTCCTCGACCTCTATGGCCAGTTCCCTTTTAGAAATGCCGGTGAGAACCTGTTGAATGCTCCTAAGGTCATGAGAGGCGACACGGCCGTTCAATTCATCATTAACGAATTGGATACCATCATTCCGCTACTTACCGTCTCCAATAACGTCGCAAAAGCCAGTCCGGATGCAGCAAAGATGCTCCTGATGAAAGTATACCTCAATCGCGGAGCTTTTGTCAACAGGGCAAATCCGACTTTTTCGGACGCCGATATGCAACAGGTGATCACTTTAGGAAATCAGATACTGGCCAACGCCAAATATCAGTATAGCTCCAATTATTTTGACAATTTCAGCCCTTCGAACGCCAACTCAACAGAAGCGATATTCGCAATCCCAAGCGTACCCAACACTACTTCCAATACCGCCGGTAAAACAGCTGGTTACTCGGGCGTACAGAACAGGTGGTGGCCAACCCTGCACTACAACCAGTATACGCCATTGAACCCGCAGGCAGGCTGGAATGGATTCTCCACAATAGCGGAATTCTACAATTCTTTTGCTGTCAGCGACGTAGCCATTGCACAAGGTCCTAAGGATACGCTGCTAAAAGATAGCAGGATTGGAGGCCGCTTTTACGCCGGGTGTACCGATAAATCCGGTGTTAAACCTGGTTTTTTGATAGGACAACAGTATAATGAAGCCGGAACGGCATTACAGGACAGGAATAAGAATCCACTGATCTTCCTGCCCCAGATGGCTCCCGACCTGAAAGAACAAGACCCCACAACGCTGGAAAGAACAGGGATTCGCATCATTAAATATCCGCCCGATTATTCACAAGGTGTCATCAGCTACAACACCGCCGGCAACTGGCTTATGTTATACAGATTCCCCGACGTTGTCCTGATGGTGGCCGAAGCAAAGATGCGCGCCGCGGCTCCGGACAACGCAGGTGCCCTGGTAATGGTTAACAAACTCAGACAAGCACGTGGTGCTAACCCACTTGTTTCCATGCCACTCGTCAACACAGCCGACGTATACGACCCCACCACCCTTTTGGCAGAAAGAGGTCGCGAACTCTATTGGGAATGGGTAAGAAGAACCGATCTCATCCGTTTCGGCATGTTCCTAAAAGCCTGGCCTTACAAACCCGCCGATGCCGATGGACATACCCTGGTTTTCCCGATACCCGACCAGGCATTGGCCGCCAACCCCAACCTCATAGAGCCCCCCGGATACTGATCCGAAATAATTTCAGCAACTAAAAAGGCTATTATTAATATAATAGCCTTTTATATTTAACTTCAGCCGGAAGAATTCCGCCATATGCGTAGTATAGTAAGAGCCCTCTTTCGAGTCTCCATCCCCGCTTTCCTCTTTTGCTCCTGCTCCCACAGCAGAAATGATCACCCCTTATTTGAATTACAGGAACACACCGGCATCAACTTTACCAATGAAGTAAAGGATGGCAAACGCGATAACAGCTTCTTATTCCGCAACTTCTACAACGGCGGCGGCGTAGCCATCGGAGACATCAACAATGATGGCCTGGCTGACGTATTTCTCACTTCCAACATGGGCAGCAACAAACTCTATATCAATAAAGGCAATTTTAAATTTGAGGATATCACCGACAAGGCAGGCTTCCGACAGGATAGCATGTGGAGCACAGGCGTCGTTTTTGTCGACATCGACAACGATGGCTGGCTGGATATCTATGTCTGTAACTCCGGTCACATGAGCGATGGCAACAGAAGGAACAAACTATACGTCAATAACAAGAACGGAACATTCACCGAATCCGCCGCTAAATATGGCCTCGATATTTCCGCCTACACCACGCAGGTCTCCTTTTTCGATTATGACAACGACGGCGATCTCGATTGCTTCATGATAAACAACAGCCCTATACCCGTCAACACCTTAAACAATTCCAACCGCCGCGACCTCCCCGACAAAGACTGGCCCGTATCCACCTTTCTCAAAGGAGGCGGCGACCACCTCTACCGTAACGACAATGGTCATTTCACCGAAGTCACCCAGCAAGCTGGCATACACGGCAGCCTCATCAGCTTCGGACTCGGCGTCTCCGTCGGCGACGTCAACAACGATGGCTGGCCCGACGTCTTCGTCTCCAACGACTCCTATGAAAGGGATTATCTGTACATCAACCAAAAAGACGGCACATTTAAAGACCAGCTGGAAGACTGGTTCGGACATACCAGCTTCTCCTCTATGGGCGCAGACATATCGGATATCAACAATGACGGCCATTCGGAAATATTTACCACAGATATGCTGCCGGAAGACGACTACCGCCTGAAAACCCTCGGCGCTTTTGATAATATTGACCTCTACAACGCAAAGGTCAAAGCAGGTTTTTATCATCAATACATGAAGAACTGCCTTCAGCTGAACAATGGCAACGGAAAGTTCATGGACATCGCCAATTACAGCGGCGTTTCGGCAACAGACTGGAGTTGGGGCGCCTTGCTTTTCGATATGGATAACGATGGTTACAACGATATATTCGTTTGCAATGGGGTGAATAAAGATGTCACCGACCTCGATTTCATGAATTATTTCGCCAACGACGTATTCCAGAAAATGGTATTGGACGGAAAAAAGGAAGAAATAGATCAGATCCTTAAAAAGGTACCGGTCACGCCCATGTTACACAAAGCATTTAAAAATAAAGGCAACCTGCAGTTTTCAGACAAAAGCATAGACTGGGGGTTTATGCAAAGATCTTTCTCCAATGGAGCGGCTTATGGCGACCTGGACAATGATGGAGACCTCGATCTGATCATCAATAACGAAAATGGCCCGGCATTCATCTATAAAAATAATTCCCGCGAACTCAATCAAAATAATTACATAGCAGTTCTTTTAAAAGGAAAGGACAACAACGACTTTGCCATCGGCGCCAGGATCAAGGTCTATGCCAATGGACAGCTGCTTTCCCGCGAGGTTATACCCAGCAGGGGGTTTCAATCCTGCGTGGACTACAAACAGATCATCGGCCTGGGAAAGATGAATAAGATCGATTCTATGATCATTCTATGGCCCGACAGGTCATACGAAAAATTCATCCACCCCGAAATAAATAAAGTAGACACCATCCGGCAGCCCGCCACCCCGTCTTTCCTCCCCCCTCCTGCGGCAATCGACTCCGCCCAATTATTACTTGACAGAGTGAACAGCAATTTTGACAAACACCAGGAAGACGATAATACGGACTTTTATTATGAACGCAATCTGCCCAAAATGCTTTCCCGGGAAGGCCCCAGGGCAGCTGTCGGAGACGTCAACGGCGATAGCCTGGCCGACGTATACATCGGCGGGGCAAACGGCCATGCAGGCCAGATATATTTGCAGACCCCCAGTGGAAAATTTGAGAAAAAACCAGAACCCGGTCTCGCCCAATTCTCGGATTTTGAAGACGAAGCTGTCCTGTTTTTCGACGCGGACAACGACGGCGATCTGGACCTGTTCATAGGCCCGGGCGGCAACAATAACCGGCCATTTACCAGGCAAATGCAATTCCGTTTGTTTAAGAATGACGGCAAAGGCAATTTTACCATCGATCCATCCGCCTTCCCGCAGAATGCTGCCGGCGTCAACACCGCTGTCGCCATCGCATATGATTTTAACCAGGATGGCCACCCCGACCTCTTTGTCGGCGGAAGAAGCGTCCCCAGAGAATATGGAGTCCCCCCGTCCAGCTTTTTATTCGTTAACGACGGCAAAGGACATTTTACGGATATCGCCAGGACGAAAAACCTTGATATCGCTACTATAGGAATGGTCACCGGCGCCGTCTGGGCAGACATCACCGGCGATCAACAAAAAGAACTGGTTATTACAGGCGAATGGATGGGCACAAGGATATTCTCTTTTAAACAAGACCATTTTGAAGAGATCAGATCCAACCTTAATGACCTGTTGGGCTGGTGGCAAACGGTTGCCGCTGCCGATCTCGACGGCGATGGCAGAATGGATCTGGTACTGGGCAATACAGGCGAAAATTTCTATTTACATCCCGATTCAGCCAGCCCAGTGAAGTTATGGATCAATGACTTTGACCAGAACGGCATTTCCGATATAGTATTGACCCGAACCTACGACAACAAAGACGTACCCGTTTTTTTGAAACATGAAATGGAAGCCCAGCTGCCATCCATTAAAAAAATGAACCTCAGAAATCAGGATTTTGCCAAAAGATCGATACAGGACCTGTTCCCCGCCGCCACCCTGGAAAAATGCGAGGTCAGACAATTCAATTACTGCAGCTCCATCGTCGCCATCAATGAAGGCAATGGCCGGTTCAGCATCCGCAAACTACCGCAAATGATGCAGCTTTCATCCGTCAACGCGCTGCAGTGTATCGACGTCAATGGCGATGGTCACCCCGACATCGTCGCCGGAGGCAATGAATTTGGCTTTCTTCCACAATTCGGGCGACTGGACGCGAGCTTCGGTCACATAGCATTGAATGACGGAAAAGAAGAGTTCCATTGGCTGGGTCCGGATCAGACGGGGCTGCAGCTACGAGGTCAGATACGCGATATTGCCCCTATAAAAGGGAAAGACAATACTTTTCTTCTGTTTCTTCAAAACGATGAATACCCCGTTCTGTATAAAATAACTAGGAAATAGGAGCACACACCTTGGTAACCCATTTGGTTGAATCCTGTACTTTGCTCCTGTCGGTTATTAACGATTGAAAAGGGATGGCCATAATAGAAAGCTGGTAATCGTCACGGAAATTGTACAGTTCTTTTAAAGCCTTCTCCGCCGTATACGCCCCCCCATGCACCTCCCCTTCGATCATCTTCCACGGAACAAACCGTTTGACAATGATTCTCTTATTCCCGGCAAGGGTCCTGTTGAGAGAAAGCGCTACCATCAACCTATACTGCGTATCATTCAATTTTGAAACATTCAGCATCGGGTAATCGATCTCGGCCGCACGCTGGCTTCCCGCGTACTGTTTCAGACTGTCGATCATACCGTAAATAGTAGCCGTAGTCGGATACCCATTGGACACCCCGCTCAATGTTATCAGCGTAGAATCTTTTGAGAAAGTATGTTTGAACACTACCCCATAAATGTTTCTGCCATCTTCCGCATACGATTTAAAGGAATTTAGGACAGCCTCCATATGATCCCCGATGACTTTCCTTTGCCGGTACGCAAGTATTCTTTTCCACGGATTATAGCTCACCGGCAGACTGCATTCCCACCCTACCCGAATGGAATCATTGCCGGATTGGGCAATGCGCATGATCACATTGACCACACTTTCACCGGCAGTGGTACGTAACCGGACCTCATTATAAAATATTCCGGTGATGGCATGATCATAACCAGCAGGCCACCAACCAACCCATTTCGAAGTGTCTGAAAAACAACGGTTGGCAGCACCCACACTACAATTGGCCTTAATAATTTTTGAGAACGTCAGCTGTGAAGGAATAAAAATATAAATACTGCCTACGCTGGCTGCCAGCACCAGGATCAATGCCCATTTTTTCATGTCAAAGCTATGTTGTCAACAATCTGCAAAATAATAATTTAACATGAATTTCGGCACAGGAAATTCTCTTCGTCTGACCGGTTTTAATGTATATTTATTCCCTCTTTCGGCCCGGATGACGCCTGCCCTGCCCGATAATTTCTAAATGCATGACCCAGAACAAAAAGAATACGATCTTCTTGCTTACCATAGGATGCCTCATCATCTTCCAATGCTGCCGGCATCCCTCCCCCGCTCACCCCGAAAATCCGGTTCTTAAAGTGCTGGACCCAAAACAGACAGGGCTGGATTTCAATAATACCCTTCATCCTACCCCAGAATTCAATATCCTCGATTATATGTATTATTACAACGGCGCCGGCATCGGAGCCGGGGACTTCAATGGAGATGGCCGCATTGACCTGTTCTTTGCTTCCAACCAGGGCAGCAACAAACTTTATCTTAATACCGGCAGCCTTCATTTCAGGGACGTCACCACCGCCTCTGCCATTCCCCAGGACGGCGGCTGGTCCACAGGTGTCTCGGTCGTAGATATCAACAACGACGGCCTGCTGGATATCTATGTCTGCAGAGTGGGCAGACTCAACGGTCTTCCAACCACCCACAACCAACTACTCATCTGCCAGGGCATCGGTAAAGACGGCATCCCCACGTATAAAGACGAGGCAAAAAAATACGGACTGGATTTTTCCGGATTCAGCACACAAGCCGCTTTTTTTGATTACGACGGCGATGGCGACCTTGATGTCTACCTGCTCAATCACACCCTCCACCAAAATGGGACCTATGGCCCCAGAAAAGAAAAATTGGCGACTACCAACCCCTTCTCCGGCGATCGCCTCTATCGCAACGACGGCAACGGCAAATTCACCGACGTCACCACCGCCTCCGGCATCCACAGCTCCATCCTCGGTTATGGATTGGGTATCACCATTGCAGATATTGACATGGACGGACATCCCGACATCTATGTAGGCAACGATTTCCACGAAAACGATTACCTCTATATCAACCAGCGCAATGGCACATTCAAGGACGACATCGATCGCCGGATAATGCACACCAGTCATTTCTCCATGGGCGTCGACATAGCCGATGTTAATAACGATGGCTGGCCGGAGATCATCTCCACGGATATGCTTGCCTACGATCCCTATGTCCTGAAAAAGTCACAGGGAGAAGACGACTGGGATATCTTCAATATGAAGATCGGTTATGGCTATAATTATCAGTATACCCGCAACAACCTTCAATACAACAGGCGTAACGGCCATTTCAGCGAGATAGGCCTCTATGCCGGCGTCGCAGCCACAGACTGGTCCTGGTCACCCCTATGGGTCGATTTTGATAACGACGGCCTCAAAGACCTTTTCATCTCCAACGGTATACCCAAACGCCTCAACGATATCGACTTTATCAATTTGATCTCAAACCAGGAATTGCTGGAAAAAATGAAAGGCAACCGGCTGGAAGGCAACGACCTGCAAATGATCAACAAATTCCCCGAGATCAAACTCCCCAGCAAACTCTTCAAAAACACCGGGGATATGAAATTTACCGATCTCGGCGACCAGATAGACGGAGCCTTCCCCGCCTATTCTAATGGCACTATCTATGCAGATCTCGACAACGACGGAGACCTCGACCTGGTCATCAACAGCATCGACGCACCTGCGATCCTGTACCAAAATATGACCAACGACAAAAAGAGAACTGCTTATCTCGATATCCGCCTGAAGGGGCCCGAAAACAACAGGAACGCACTCGGTTCTAAATTGATCCTCTTCGCGAATGGCGGCATCCGTACATATGAAAAATATCCCGTACACGGTTTTCTCTCCAGTTGCGAAATACCCATCCATATCGGCCTCGAACATACGACAGTCGACTCACTGCTACTCATCTGGCCAGACAATACTGTTCAACACATCACCATCAACCCGGGCGACAGCCTCCTCACCCTGACTTATCAAAAAGACCTGCCTTTATTTGATTATTCAGTGCTTACCCATCACTGGGTGAACACGACCCGCCCTATGCAGGATATTACCACTACAACAGGTCTGCTGCACAAGCACCAGGAGAACTCATTCCACGAGTTCGACCGCGAACCGCTTATCCCGCATATGTTATCCACAGAAGGCCCGGCACTCGCCGTAGGCAATTGCAACAATGACGGGCTGGACGACGTATTCATCGGATCCTCGAGAGGCGAAAAAAAAGCCCTGTTCCTCCAGGAAAGATCAGGCCGGTTCACCCGGATCCCCCAACCCGCCCTCGACAACGACAGCAGCTATGAAGACGTTGACGCCTGCTGGACCGATGTCAACCACGACGGCAACATGGACCTGGTCGTAGCCAGCGGCGGCAACGAATTTTTTGGCCAGGATCCCATGCTGACACCCCGTCTCTACCTGGGCGACGGGAAAGGCAGGCTGACCAAACAGGGCAACGCATTCGACAATATCTTCGTCAACGCCTCCTGCATCACCGCTTTTGACTTCAACAGCGATGGCTCCGATGACCTTTTTGTCGGCGGCAGATCGGTACCCTTTGACTACGGCCAGATACCCCGCTCCTATCTGTTGCAAAATGACGGCGCCGGCCACTTTACCGACGTGACGGAAAAAATAGCAAAAGGACTTTCCAACATAGGATTCGTTACCCGCGCTATTTGGTTCGACCTCGATAAGGACGGAAAAAAAGACCTGCTCCTTTCCCTGGAATGGGGCGGCATCATAGCCTTCATCAACCACGGTGGCACATTTACAAAAAAGACCCTCACCGATAAAAAAGGATGGTGGAACTTTTTATTGCCCGTTGATCTCAACAATGACGGAAATATAGACCTCATTGCCGGCAATCTCGGCCTGAACAGCCGCCTGCACGCTTCCCCCCGGCAACCCGTCCGGTTATACCATTCCGATTTCGATAACAATGGAAAAAAAGAACAGATCCTTACCTATTACCTGAATGGCAAAGAACTTCCTTTCGCCGATAAGGCGGAATTGGAAAAACAACTGCCCAATCTGAAAAAAAAGTTCCTTTACGCCGAAGACTTTGCCAAAGCCGGCATGAATGAACTCTTCCCCGAAGATCAGCTCCGGAAAGCAGATACCCTCTGCGCCGATTATTTCTCCAACGCCGTCCTCATTAACGATGGCCACGGAAATTTCACCGTGCAGGCCCTCCCCTGGGAAGCACAGCTCACCCCCTACAAGGACGCCGTAGTCGTCAACGCCAATAAGGACAGCCTCCCCGATATCCTGCTCGTAGGGAACTATTATGATAACAATATCCAAATGGGACGCTATGACGCTGACTACGGCACCATCTTGTTAAACAAAGGTCAGGGTAAATTCACCACTACCCCACTCAATGGCCTGGCCATCGAAGGACAGGTCCGCCATATCCTGCCGATCCACATCGCCGGCAAAGAAGCCTTTATCCTCGTAAGAAACAACGACAGCACGAAGGTTATTCAGTTCACCCACTAAATTGAAGCCCATGTATTCCTACATCAAATTCAGCCTGGCAGCCCTTCTTATCGCCCCTACGCTGATCTTTGCCCAACCCAACACCCCCGCCCAAACCTCCTCCACCCAAACGCCCCCCGGCGGCGCCCCCTCCACCTGGCTCATCCGCGCCGACTCCATCGACCCGTCCAACTATTACGGCATCACCGTAGCCAACGGCATGATCGGCCTTGTCTCCTCCACCGACCCCTTCCGGGCTAAAGACGTCGTGCTCAACGGAGCCTTCGACCTCTATGGCCGCGGCCGCGTCAGCAATATCCTCAAAACCTTCAACTTCGTAAACCTCTACCTCGACATAGACGGCCGCCGCATCGACAACTTCAAACAGGTGTCCCACTTGCAGCAAACCCTCGATATGCAACGGGCCTGCCTCACCACCAGCTTCGACTACGAAGACAAAGCCACCGTCAGCTATACCTGGTATTCCCTCCGTCAGTTACCCTATACAGCCCTGGTAGACATCACCATCACCGCTCACAAAGACATAGAGATCATTCCCGCCAGCGTCATGGAAGCGCCGGATATGCTAAAAGACGTAGAGAATTATTACAACGAGATCGACAGACCGCATGTCACCATATCTTTACTTACCTCCACCGCCAAAAGCCCCACGGGCAAACTGCTGATGGCAGCCTCCAACAGCCTGCTCTTCGATGAACCGCATGGCTCCGAACCCACAGTCATCCACGAGATGTGGGACAACAACATGCACCTGCTGAAATTTAAAAAGAAACTCACGGCCGGCACAAGCTACCATTTCGCCGTGGCTGGCTCTACCCTTACCTCAGCCCATAACGACGATCCCCTCAACGAAGCGGAAAGACTCACCCTTTTCGCTACCCTCCAGGGCAGCCGCCAGTTGATAAAAGAACACGAAAAGGCCTGGGAACAGCTATGGCTCAGCGATATCCTCATCGACGGCGACGACAGCACACAACGCGATGTCCGGCTCATGCTTTATCATCTCTACTCTTTCGCCCGGGAAGGGACGGCCTACAGCCTTTCACCGATGGGACTCAGCGGACTCGGTTACAACGGCCATACCTTCTGGGATACGGAGATATGGATGTTCCCTGCCCTTTTGCTGTTACAACCCAAAATAGCCGCTTCACTTATGGAATACCGTTACCAGCGTCTTCCGGCAGCCGAACGCAACGCCGCCAGCCACGGGTATAAAGGAGCCATGTTCCCCTGGGAAAGTGCCGCCAGCGGCAACGAAGAAACACCCGTATGGGCGCTCAGCGGCCCCTTCGAACATCATATCACCGCAGACATAGGCATCGCCGCCTGGAACTACTATTGCGTCACCCGCGATAAGACCTGGCTGAAGGAAAAAGGTTATCCATTGCTGCAGGCAACAGCCGATTTCTGGACCAGCCGGGTAGAACGCAACGGCGCCGGCCATTACGATATCAAGAACGTAGTCGCCGCCGACGAATGGGCCGAGAACGTTGACAACAACGCATTTACCAATGCCGCCGCCCGCGCCAATCTCCAATACGCCACCGACGCAGCCCGCATCCTGGGCCTGACACCAAACCCCGATTGGATAAACGTCCGCAACAATATCCCCATACTCCGCTTCCCCGACGGAGTCACCCGCGAACACGCCGCCTACAACGGAGAACCCATCAAACAGGCAGACGTCAGCCTCCTGGCCTATCCCCTGAAGGAAGTGACTACCCCCGCCGCCATCCGCAAAGACCTCGACTATTATGAACCCCGTGTCGGAGAAGGCCCCGCCATGACTCACGCCATCTTCTCCATCCTCTACGCACGGCTGGGGATGCCCGATAAAGCCCTGGCTGACTTTAAAAAAGGATATGCCCCCAATCTGCGCGCCCCCTTTGGCGTCATGGCAGAAACAGCTTCTGGAAATAATCCTTATTTCGCCACCGGCGCCGGCGGCATGTTACAGGCTATGTTAAATGGATTTGGCGGCCTCGAGATCACCGCTGACGGCATCGTACAATTGCCTTCCCGTCTTCCTTCTAAATGGAAACACTTACAGATAAGCGGAATTGGCCCCGATAGACAAACTTTTTACCTGAATAAATAGTCCAATAAATTGTATCTTTTTTTCCACTTATTTTTAATGAACTTTAACTAATAGGACATTTTATAAGCCAAACCCTAATGCAAAAACAATAAAACACTCATTAGGCGTTAATGGTTAAGACTCGGAACTTCGGATGGGCCTCTGATCCTGCCCGAAGGGACCATTTACCAATATCAACGCAAAAACATGCCATGGGCTTCAGGTATCCTTTAGTACTACTCAAAAAAGCATTTAGGAATTTGTATTTCCTGATGTTCTTCAACGGCTTTATCCTCGCTTCCTTACTCTATTTCAGCATGGAAGCATCTTACGAGGATGGACTATTTGCCAATATTAAATCTACTATTGATTCCCGGATAGACTCCAACGACACGCCCGATTCCGTATTGATAAAATCGATGAATATCTGTTATCAGTTGATGAATAACAGGGCGTCCACGTTTAACAGTAATTCAGTCGATCTGGGACCCGAAGCCAATATCTTCCATTCCACCGCCGTCGATCTGATGACCACCAGGGGCGCATGCGGCAGCTATTCCCAGGTACTCGCGCGCATCATTGGCACCTATAACTACCCGGTACGCATCGCACAAATGAAGGCTTATGGCATCTATGGCGCCCACAACATCGTGGAAGCATACAACGGTAGGAATTGGGTAGTCCTGGACCCTACCTTTAATCTCTACTTTGTTCGCCCCGATTCCCGGCTGGCCAACTTTGCAGACGTACAACACAACTGGCCCTATTATTCCAAACAAGTACCCTCCAACTATAACTTACAATATCAATACGAAGACGTCCGGTACACCAACTGGTCAAAAATTCCCGTCGTCTTTCCGGCCATCAAAGGACTGCTGAATATAACCATCGGCACCGAACAGGCAAACGTATTTTCCTTTCGCACTTATTTCATGAACACCTATTCCGCGTATTGCCGGATCTTGTTGCTGCTCTATATTCCCATATTCCTGGCCACCTTGAGACTCATCGTCAAAACCAAAGTATTCCCAAGCCAGGATATCCCCGTTACTTTCAGAAACCTTATAAAATATATCAGACCCCGGCTTGCCGGCACCTCGTCCCTGTCGTAAGAAGTCGCAGCCGACCTCAGACTGACCATCGCCCAACCCCTTGGGCGATTTCGTCTTTTTGGCGTAGGTTTGGGGCTGAATAAAAATTAATAAATGCTTAAAGTAGGCGTTTTCGGAGTAGGCCACCTGGGGAAATTTCATCTGAACAACTGGAAAGAGATAAAAACGGCGGAATTGGTAGGATTTTATGACCCCGAAGACTCCATCGCCGGGGAAGTAGCCGACAAATACCAAATACCCCGATTCACCACCCCCGAAAGCCTTATCGATGCCTGCGACCTCATCGACATCGTAGCCCCGACCCCTTTTCATTTTTCTTTATGCGAAAAAGCTATACGTAAGGGCAAGCACGTATTCGTGGAAAAACCACTGGCCAATACCATGGAAGAAGCCCGCGAACTTGTCCAATTGGTGCGCGAGTCGAACGTGAAATTACAGGTAGGCCATGTCGAACGCTTTAACCCGGCCTACCTCGCCGTACAATCAGTCCCCCTTCATCCACTTTTTATCGAAGTACACCGTCTCGCACAGTTTAATCCGAGAGGCACGGAGGTCAGCGTCATCCTCGACCTCATGATCCATGACATCGATATCATCCTCAGCCTCGTGAAAAGTGAGGTTAAAAGCATATCCGCCAGCGGAGTCGCTGTTATGACCGATACCCCCGACATAGCCAGCGTTCGCATCGAATTCAACAATGGTTGCGTAGCCAACCTCACTTCCAGCCGCATATCCATGAAAAAGATGCGGAAAATGCGACTATTCCAGAAAGATGCCTATATTGGCATCGATTTTCTGAATAAGAAGACAGAGATCATTAGGGAGAAGACCCCCCAGGACCTGGACGTCTTCTCCTTTAATATGGAGACCCCCAACGGAAAAAAGACCATCGCGCTTTCCAATCCTTCTGTCCCGGAAGTAAATGCCATCAGACTGGAATTGGAAAAGTTTTGCGAGGCTATCCTGTCCAACACGCCAACGCGCGTATCCGAAGTAGATGGATTCCGCGCTATGGACATTGCTCATCAAATCCTTCAAAAGATAAAACACAATAGCATCAACACCTGATTCGGGCATGCCAGCATCTAAAAAGCCCCATACCGTCTCTATCCTGTGGTATATCCTAAGCGACTATGCAGCCGCACTGCTATCTTCCATTATCTTTCATTTCAGCCGGCGGATATTGCTTTCAGAACCCCTTTATCGCCACAATACCCTGTTCCTGAACCAACGCTTCTGGCTGGGCACGATCACCATCCCGCTGGGCTGGCTGATCCTGTATACCCTGATGGGCTCTTACAGGTCGCTGTATCATAAATCCCGGCTCAACGAACTTACCAATACCTTTATTTATACCCTCCTCGGCTGCACCACGGTCTTTTTTGCCATCGTCATCAACGATCCCGTAAAAGACTATCACTATTTCTATCAGACCTATTTCATTTTCCTGTTCTCCCATTTCCTATTGACCCTGACAGGCAGAATAGGGATCCTAAACCTCGTTCGCGGACAGGTCAGCAAAGGAAAGGTCACGTTCAATGCCCTGCTCATAGGCAGCGACGCCATCGCTACCCGCGCTTATAAAGAGTCCCGGGAAGGCCTCCGCTCAGCCGGTTATCATTATGCCGGCTATGTCAGTAATCACAATCAGCACAACAATGGCATCGGCCGCTATCTTCCTCAGCTGGGCGACCCCGATGAAATAGAAAAGACCATCGATCAACACAATATCCAGCTGGTGGTCGTCGCCCTCGAACGCTCTTCCAAAGAAATGGTTGAGACCATCGTCGAAAAGCTTAGCAACAAAGACGTGCGGATCAAGATACTCCCCAGCACACTCGACATTCTCTCGGGCTCGGTGCGAACCAGCAACGTGATGGGAGCCGTTCTTTCGGACATTCATACCGGACTGATGCCCGAATGGCAACAGAACTGTAAGCGACTCATCGATGTAGGTGTAGCCCTCACAAGCCTGATCCTGCTCTCTCCGCTAATGCTGTATTCAGCCATCCGGGTCCGCTTTTCTTCCACAGGCCCCATTTTCTACCAACAGGAAAGGATTGGATACAAAGGCCGAAAATTCTGGATATACAAATTCCGCTCTATGTACCCCGACGCGGAAAAAGAAGGCCCCGCCTTGTCCTCCTTACAGGACCCCCGCATTACAGCATGGGGCAGAACAATGCGCAAATGGCGTATCGACGAGCTGCCCCAGCTATGGAACATATTGAAAGGGGAAATGAGCCTCGTAGGCCCAAGACCCGAACGCGAGTTTTATACCAATCAGTTATATCTCCGTACGCCGTATTTTCGTTATCTGTTAAAAGTAAAGCCAGGCCTCACCTCCTGGGGAATGATCCAGTTTGGCTATGCAGAGAACATTGAAGAAATGCTCCTGCGCATGAGATACGATCTGATGTATATAGAGAATATCTCTCTTGCCCTCGATCTGAAGATCATGCTGCATACGCTGAGGATCATTTTCATGGGACAAGGACGATAAAACGCCACGGGCGTTTTGGCCGAAGTTCTCCCATCATTTGCCGGGACAACGACCAGCACCTAAGAGCGCCGCAGGCGCAAAAAACATGAACAAACTCATCCTTTTACTGCTCATCACCTGCACCAGCGCCCTAATTAGCGCGGCCCAACCCTACTGGCAACAACAAGTCAACTATACCATCGACGTCACCCTCGACGATGCCGAACGCTCTCTGGACGGCTTTATAAAGATCCAATACACAAACAATAGCCCCGACACCCTTACATTCATCTGGATCCATTGCTGGCCCAACGCCTACAAAAATGACCGCACAGCCTTCAGCGAACAACTGCTCGAAAATGGTCGCACGGATTTCTATTTCTCCGATCAACCCCAAAAAGGATATATCAATCGTCTCAACTTCCGCGTCGATGGCCAGGAAGCCCGGATGGAAGACCACCCCCAATACATCGATATCATAAAGGTCGTCCTCCCCGTCCCGCTTCCACCCGGCGCCGCGACAACTCTCTCCACGCCCTTTCACGTAAAACTCCCCTATAACTTCTCGCGCGGCGGATACAACAATAATGGCGCCTTCCAGATAACCCAATGGTACCCCAAACCCGCCGTCTATGACAGCAAAGGCTGGCACCCCATTCCCTATCTCGACCAGGGCGAGTTCTACAGCGAATTCGGCGACTACGATGTCCGTTTGACCGTCCCAAAAGATTATACCGTCGCATCCACCGGCGAACTCCAAAACTCGCCTACCCTCCAGGAAATAGCACCAGCCATATCCGCCCCCCATACCCCCGCAGCCCCCACAAAAAAACTCCCCCCCCGCCACCCTGCCATATCCCACAAAAAACCCGTCCCCCAACGGCCGCTACCCAAAGGCCCAACCCCGACAAAAACCCTGCACTACAAACAAAATAACATAGTGGACTTCGCCTGGTTCGCCGACAAACGCTTCCACACTGACCACGACACCCTAACCCTGCCTTCCGGCCGCACCATACAGGTCTATTCCTTTTACACCCCGGCCGCAGGCAGCGCCTGGCACAACAGCATCAAAAACATAAAAGACGCGATAAAATTCCGCAGCGCCCTCATCGGCGACTACCCCTATAACGTCGTCACCGCCGTCCAGACGATATCAGGCTCCACCGGCGGCATGGAATACCCCACCATCACCGCCATCAACGACCCCGGTAACAGCAACAGGGAGCTCGACATGACCCTCGAACACGAAGTCGGCCACAACTGGTTCTATGGCATCCTCGCCACTAACGAACGCCGCTACCCCTGGATGGACGAAGGGATCAATACCTACTACGACAGCCGCTATGCATTTTCAAAATATCCACCCACTCCCAAAAAAGACTGGCTACAAAATAAGCTCCCCGACCAGCAGGAAAAATGGAGCCTCAGCATAATAGAAACCTCTCGCAACGACCAACCCATATCCACCTCCTCCGAAGATTTTTCCGAGACCAACTACTATCTCACCGCCTATGACAAAACCGGCCTTTGGATGAAAAAGCTCGAAGACAGCCTCGGCATAAACACCTTCGACAGCTGCATGCAGGAATACTTCCGCCGCTGGTCCTTCAAACACCCCTATCCCGATGATCTTAAAACCGTATTCAGCGAAACCAGCCGCCACAATATCGACGCCCTCTTTGCCCGGCTCGATCAAAAAGGACCGCTGGATCCCCCGTCCCACAGACAACTAAAACCAACCTTCCTCTTCAATTTCAACCACACCGGGCAATTCGACTATATCAATTTCGTACCCGGCGTCGCCTACAATGAATACGACAAATTAATGGTCGGCGCCCTCATCCACAATTACAACCTTCCCTCCGACCCTTTCCAGTTCTACCTGGCGCCGCTATACGCCACCGGCAGCCACCAGCTGACAGGCGTCGGGGGACTTAACTACTCCTGGTATCCACGCCAGACCTTCCGTAAAATAGAGATGGGCATCAGTGGAGAACGCTTCTCCTCTATTTCCGGCGTCGATAGCAACGGCAAAAAGATCACCGGCGGATACTACAAACTTGTCCCCACCCTCCGCCTTACCTTCCCTAAAAGCTCCGCGCGAAGCACCCGGGAAACAGTCATCGAATGGAAAACCTATCTCATCGGCGAAAAAGAATTGGATCATTATGTTCAAAAATCCACGGACTCTTTTTATTATCCCACCGAAGGACCATATAATTTCCGCTACCTCAACCAACTCCGCCTGGATGTTCACGACAGCAGGATCCTCTACCCCTATAAAGCACAAGCGCAGTTTCAACAGGCAGCCTCTTTTTACCGGATCGATCTCACCGGAAACTATTTCTTCAACTACCAGCAAGGCGGCGGTCTCGATCTGCGCGTATTTGGCGCCAAATTTGGCTACCTCGGAGGCCGGTCAACGACAGAAGACCTTAGCCGCTTCCAGCCCAAATTGACCGCCGTCCGTGGCAGCGAAGACTACACCTATAGCAACTATTTCATCGGACGCAGCGAATTCACCGGCGGAGCCAGCCAACAGATCATGATGCGCGACGGCAATCTCAAGCTCCGTACCGACCTCTTCCAGGGTCTGCAGGGCCGCTCGGATGACTGGGTAGCAGCCCTCAATCTCAGCACGACCCTCCCCCGCCAGATCGTCCCGGAATGGCTTCCCCTGAAAGCCTTCTTCGACGTCGGTACCTATGCCGGCGCCTGGGGGAATAATCCCCCCACCAGCCACTTCCTTTATGTTGGAGGATTTCAACTGTCGTTGTTTAGGGATGTCATCCGCATCTATGCCCCTATCGTCTATAGTAAGGATTTCAGCAACCAGTTAAAGACCGTCCCGGACGAGAACAGTTTCTGGAAAAAACTATCCTTCAGCATAGATTTGCAAAACATCGACTTCCGCAAACTCTTTGGCAATATTCCTTTCTGATAATGACCACCGGTAAACCTCATATTCATTACCTGAAAAGACAGAACATCGACCCCCAACGCTGGGATGAATGTATCGGGCAGGCGGCCAACAGCCTGGTCTATGCCTTGCATTTCTATCTGGACCATATGGCGGACCACCAGTGGGACGCGCTGGTGATGGATGACTACCGCGCCGTTATGCCCCTGCCATGGCGCCGAAAGGCAGGTATACGTTACCTCTATCAACCCGCTTTCACCCAGCAATCAGGTATCTTTTACCGTCCGGATGCTCCGGCAGCCCTCCCGGTCCACCCGCCCCCCCCCCTCAACCCGACAGCCCCCCCGGCGCCCCCCTCGGCCCTCGCCGACAGTTTTCTACACCAGCTCCGCTCGCACTTCCGGTTCGCCGAGATCTACCTGAATTACGGCAACCCTTACCCAGGTCTGCCAACCCGCACAAACTTTATTTTACCCCTCGATGCCCCATACGCCCGGCTTGCCGCCGGCTACAAAAAGGACCTTGTCCGTAACCTGAAACTCGCCGCCGCTGCCTCCCTCGATTATCTCCGGGACTTCGATCTGCCAACATCCCTGGATGCCTATCGCCGCGAATACGCGTCAAGGACACCCTATATCCGCCCCGAAGACTACCGCCACTTTGAACAGCTCTGTCTTTTGATGAAACAACGGGGACAGCTACTCGTCCGGGCCGTCACCGGCCCAAAACAACAATTACTGGCCACAGCCGTGTTGTTCCGCGACCATAACAGGCTATATTTGTTACAGTCCACCACCTTGCCCGAAGGCCGGAAGACGGGGGCGAATCACTTTTTACTCGACCAGCTGATCCGGGAATGGGCAGACAGCGGACTCACCCTTGACTTTGAAGGATCCGAGGTGCCGGGCATAGCCCATTTCTATGAAAATTTCGGCAGCAGCGACCAACCTTACTTTTTTTATCGGCATAACCAATTGAACTGGCTATTTCGGCTATTGAAAAAATAAATGAGCACGCTTACCAACATATTGAAAGGCCCTGGCGCGAATGGCTCCGACCCGCAAGTCCCCGGCGCGCACGGCTCCGGATACCAGCACCAAAACTCCCGCGCGCAGCCGCTACTCCTTTTCGTCGCCTGCCTGTTGCTTTCGCTGATCTATTGCCCGCCCGTCGATCTCTTTTTCGATGACAAGGAAATATTCCGCTATGCCGGCCTGCTCATTTACAAAGGCGGCGTCCCCTACCGGGATCTCTTCGATCATAAACCACCGCTCATCTTTTTCTTGAATTATCTTGGTCTGCTCCTTGGCCCATGGGGCCTTTGGCTCATCGACACCTTCCTGGTGACGCTGGCCAGCCTGCTTTTTTTCCGTACGTGCAGACGATACCGGCTAGCCTTTCCCTGGCTGCTGCCCCTGTTGTTCAACCTGCTCATCCGCAATTACCTGGCCTGTGTCGGCATCGGCATGACGCGGGCCTACACCGCCATCTTCCTGTTGCTTCTATTCGTCGTACTGATGGATAGACCCCGCTTCACCTGGTTCTGGCTGGGCATCCTGACAGCCCTCACCTTCTTCATGCAACAGGACCAGATCTTACCCCTGCTGCCCTTCCTGGCCTATGCCCTCCTATCCCGTTCCTCCGCCCCCCCCGCCCCCGGCACCCCCTCATTTCTCCGCTGGACCCAATTCCTCACAGGCCTCGCCTGTATCACCGCGATCATCTTATTTTATTTTGGCATGCACCATGCCCTTCCCGCCTTTTGGGAAGACGCATTTGCCTTCAATTTTTCCTGGTATACGGAGAAGAGACCCTTCATAGAACATTTCCGGGCCATAAAGGACGGGCTGGAGAAAAGCAGCTACGAGATGCCCCTCATCATAGCCACGTCACTGGGTGGCTGTGCCCTGCTGCTGAGAGACACAAAAAAGAAATTGCTGATCGCCGCCCTGCTAAGCACGATTCTCGCCTTTGGCCCCGAATATCTTTCAGGCAAACTGGAGGCAGGACATGCATTTTACTATTATTTCCTTCCTCTTTCCGCAACCTTGCCCATCCTGGTTTTTACAGTATTCGCCTTTACCCGTGAAAGTTTTTTGTCAGATAAAAAAAGCCAGGCCCTGTTTGGTTTCCTGCTCTGTTGCCTGCCTCTTTACAATGCCCTGCAACACGCATCCCACCTGTCTTTCCACAACCGCGACATCATAGAGACTACCCCGGAGTTCAACTATCTGCGGCAACAACCATTTGCAAAACAGCACGAAGATTATCAACTGTACATCTTTGGTGACAACAATTGGGTATTGGCCTATAACCGCTTTCGGATCCTGGCCCCCTCTCATTGGATCTATCATCATTTTTGGGAATGGTATGGCGGCTGGGACGCCGGCCACCGGCAGCTGGAAGGTATAAAGAGCGATCTGCTCCGCCACCGGACAAAATATATCATCGATTATTCACCCCTGGTTCGCTGGCGTGACTCCACTGCCCGCGACAGCTGGAACGCTTTTCTCCGGCAATATTACCAGCCGCTGTCTCTGACCGGCTCCACCTCGCGTTTTTTATTCTGGCAGCGCCTGGACACCCTCGCCCCCCGCCCCCTACCTCAATAAATTTTTTGCAATAACAAGATCCACTGGCAGCGTGATCTTGATATTATCGGCCTCCCCCTCTATAAGCTGCACAGTATGCCCCGCCGCCTCTACGACAGTAGCATCATCCGTGAACTCCTCCCGATAATCTACCCGGTACGCCGGTAAAAGAATGTGGCTAAGAAAAGTCTGGGGCGTCTGCACCAGCTTGACCCGGCTGCGATCTACCGCCTCGCTGCCCTGCCCCGTCACCAGCCTCACGCTATCCTTCGAGTCCACAACAGGAATGGCCGACCCCGACAACACCGCCTGCTCATAACACCGGTGTATCAGGTCCTTACTCAGCAAACACCTCACCCCATCATGAACAAAGATCACCGCGGCCCCCGGCGCTTCCGCATCCCATACGGCCCCTCCAATCCCGACCCGCGCATCGTCGGATATCTGCTCCAACCCATTGCGCACCGAATGAAAACGCGTCCTCCCTCCCGGCGCCACCCCGATACGCTTCGGGTCCTGGGTCTCCCTCACCACATCCATCGCCGCCTTCAAATGCTCCTCCGGAACCATCAACATCACCTCCATATCCGCATACGCCGAAAGAAACACCTCCAGCGTATACCACAAAACAGGCCTGCCATGTAAAAGGAGAAATTGCTTGGGCACCGCAGTCCCCATCCGGGCTCCGGACCCGCCAGCCACGATAACAGCGTATTTTTTCATATCTATTTGTATATCGCCACCACCTCATTTCCATCACTGCTTTTATACCCCCGGTACATCCCCTTGCTATTGAACACCAGCGCAGCATTCCCTTTCGCATCCACCCCGATCATCCCCCCTTCGCCACCAATAGCCATCAACTTTTCATGCACCACCACTTCCATGGCCTGTTGCAGGCTCATGCCTTTATATTCCATCAGACAGCTAACGTCATGCGCAGCCACCGCACGGATAAACATTTCTCCATGACCAGTACAGGATATCCCGCAAGTCTTATTATTGGCATAAGTCCCCGCACCAATGATCGGACTATCCCCGATACGACCATATTTTTTATTTGTCATGCCACCCGTACTGGTCGCAGCCGCTATATTGCCCTCCTGGTCACAAGCCACAGCCCCTACCGTCCCGAATTTCTTGTCCCGCATCAGTTCTTCCAACCGCTGATGGGTATGATCCAGCGAATACGTATCACTATCCCGGATTGCCTTCCACTGATCGTAACGGAACTGAGAGAAAAAATATTCATCCGGTTCCAGCTTAATCCCCTGTTTGATCGCAAAATCACTGGCGCCCTTTCCGCTAAGGAATACATGATTGCTGTTGAGCATCACTTCTGTAGCCAGTTCGATAGGATTGCGAACATTCCGGACTCCCGTCACCGATCCCGCATCCAGCGTATGACCGTCCATGATAGCCGCATCCATCTCCTGTACCCCTTTTTTGGTGAAAACCGAACCCCTGCCGGCATTGAACAACATATTGTCCTCTAACATGACGATCGTTGCCTTAATCGCATTGACAGCCGAACCACCCTGTTCCAGCACCGCATAACCGGCATCCATGGCCTGTTGCAGACCCTCCAGATAAGCCAGTTCCAATTCGGAAGTCATATCTTCTTTCACGATCGTTCCGGCCCCGCCGTGGATCGCGAGTGTAAACCTCGACATAGCGCTTTAAATTTTTGACCGGTAAAACTAGGACATTTCGCGCCTGAGATTTTTGAAGAATAAACGCAGATGTTTAAATACTCACTAAAGCCCGGTCAAAATCATTCGAAACTGATCAACGCCCGCCCAGAGCTTCGCTCAGGCCCCGCCGCCCAACAACCTCTCACACTCCTGCAACAACCGCTCCCTGCCGATAGCCGCCGTCCCCACTTCCTCACAAACCAATCCCCCGGCAATATTAGCCACCTCCGCCATCAACACCGCACTACGCGTAATCGCATACACCAGGGACGCCACCGCGATCACCGTATCCCCCGCCCCGGAAACATCCGCGATATTACGCAAATGCGAAGGCACCTGCGCCGACTCCTCCCCCATCTGATAAAATACCCCTCTCTCGGATAAAGTAATAAAGGAAATTTTGTGCTGTATTTTTTCCGCCAGCAACTCGTGAATATGCTGCAATGCCGGCAGTTGCACATCCTCCACCAGGATATTCAACCCCTCCCGCACCTCTTTCAGATTGGGTTTGAAGATAGTTACACCCGTATAGGAAAAGAAATTCTTACGCTTGGGGTCCACCGCCGTCATGACCCCATGATGATGACACAGCGCTAATGCCTCCCGTATCACCCTTTGCGTCAGCACCCCTTTATTATAGTCTTCGAAAATGATAACCTGCGGTTTTTCCCTCTCCAGGTAGGTCCGTAACTGCTCCAGTAACTCGTCCTCTTCTACAGCCGAAAGATCCAGTGTCGTCTCCGAATCCAGCCGTATCATCTGCTGCGTACGTCCCATTATCCGCGCCTTATTCGTCGTGATCCGTGTCTTGCTCCGCACCAGATAACCCGTATCGATGTGACTCGCCTCCAACATCCCTTCCAGGACCTCCCCATCCACATCCTTCCCGATCACCGAAAAGGCCGCTACCCGGGCGCCCAGCGAAGCCAGGTTCAACGCCACATTCCCAGCCCCCCCAATACGCTGCTCCCGCCTGTCCAGCGTCACTACCGGCACAGGCGCCTCCGGAGATATCCTCTCCACATGCCCCCACAAATACGTATCCAACATAACATCCCCGATAACACCAGCCTTGATGTCCTCAAACGCAGAAAATAACTTCTTAAAATCCGTCATACAAATTTTTTAAACACCAGCGCTCAACGCCCCAAACCCCAAAAACGCAAAACGCAAATAGCAACTCACCGCACTTCCGCTTCTTTCCGCGACACCGCCATATAATATAAAGGTATCCCCAATAGAACAATAATCGCACCCCATGTGGCATAAACCGGCTTTTGAATGATCAACGCCACACAAAATATCGTCGCCAGAATAATATATACCACCGGCAACACCGGATAACCAAACGCCTTATAAGGCCGCTCCAGCCCAGGCTGCTTCTTACGCAGAATAAAAATGCCCAGCACCGTCAACGCATAGAAGAACACCGCCACAAATGAGATCATATCCAGCAGGTCTCCATATTTTCCGCTAAGACAAAGGATACAGGCAACCAGGCACTGCGCCCAAAGCGCCCAGCCCGGCACCGCATTCCGGTTCAGCTTACCCGCCTCTTTGAAAAAAAGCCCGTCCCCCGCCATGGTATAATACACCCGGGCGCCCGCCAGGATCAGCCCATTGTTACACCCAAAGGTCGAGATCATGATCATCACGGCAATGACATAGGTTCCGATATGACCAAAGATCACATTGGCCGCCACGACGGCAACCCTGTCCTGCGGCGCAGTGGCGATCTGATGCATGGGCATCACACTCACATACATAAGATTCGCCGACACATAGATCACTGTCACGACCAATGTTCCAAAGAAAAGACTCAGACCGATATTACGCTTGGGATTCTTCATTTCCCCGGCAATAAAGGTCACATTGTTCCAGGCATCACTGGAAAAAATGGAACCCGTCATGGCTGCCGCAATAGCACCCACTACCGCCAACCCGATAATAGGGTTGCCCATCAGGTCGCCCGAAACACTGCCCGGAACCAACCGCTGCATATACCACGCGTCTGTCCAATTCTGCTGCCAGATGCCCTTTTGTGCTCCCAGTAAAAAGCCAAAGACGATCAGCCCGAACATGGACAACAGCTTTGTCACCGTAAATATTGTCTGTATCCATTTACCCGATTCGATCCCGCGGGTGTTGACATACGTAAGAAAAACGATCAGCACCATCGACACCACCTGCGCATTGTGCACTTTAAACGAACCAAGGGTTAGCATGACATTGGCGTCGTTCAACTCCAACGCCGGGAAAAAATAACCCGCAAACTTTGAAAAGGCAACCCCCACCGCTGCAATGGTGCCGGTCTGTATCACGGAAAAGAAGCTCCAGCCATACAAAAATCCGGTCAGCGGATTATAGGCCTCTTTCAAATACACATACTGCCCGCCCGCCTTGGGATACATGCCGCTCAATTCACCATAACTGACAGCCGCCGACATTGTCATAAACCCCGTTATCACCCATACAAAGATGAGCCAGCCGGCACTGCCGACATTACGGGTGATATCTGCGCTGACAATGAAAATACCGGAGCCGATCATTGACCCTGCAACGATCATGGTACCATCCAGTAATCCAAGAGTAGGTTTGAAAACAGTAGTAGTTTTAGTTGATTCTGCCATAGGGACTCAAGATAAGCAAATCAATGCATTTCACAAGCCCGCCCCCACGTCAGACCAGGCCCCGCAGATCAGCCCGCCAGGGGCGCTGTCGCCCGGCGGCCCCCCGCCCCTTACTTCTTTTTATAGGCCGCATTCAATCCCTCCACGAGGTCCGGAGTGATGTTGTAAGTAGTATCCTTATTGTAAATAAAACTGCTTGGGTCGTAAGCAAATATGTAGGAGTAATTCTTTTCCTTATTGTAATTCTTTAAAAACTCCTCTATCTTTTTCCGGATATTCGTCTTGAGATCTTCCGTATTCCTGTACAGTTCCTGCTCCAGCGCCTGCTTACGGCTCTGGAAAGTCTGTTGCATCTGCGCATACTCCTGTTGAGCCTGCTCCCCCTCCGCCTGTGTCATGGCATTGCCCTTCTGCCGCCATGCCTCTATCTTCTTTTGATTAGCCCGGTCAAGACCACTCAACTCCATATTCATCGCCGTTTCCTTGGACTTCACCTGCACCTGCGCATCCTTGAAATAGTCATAATGGGCCTCCAGCGAATCCATATCAAAATACGCGATCCGGAATACAGAATTACCCGTAGGCTTCTTCTCCCCTTCATTATTATGTTTCTTCAATTCCTGTATCTGACGGGACTGGATAACATAAAGACTAGCTGCCAATGCAATGGCGACAACGGCCAAAATAGTAGAAGTGTTCTTCATATATAACTGCGAATATAAAAAAGTAGGGGGTACTTACCCCCTACTTTTTTCTTTTTAACAATCTTATAAAATCAATTATTCTTCTTCATCAAACTGCATGGCCTCACGGGTCGTCTGCAACAGTTCATACTCTTCCTTGCTGCCGACGATCATGTTCTCGAAATCACGCAGACCCGTACCAGCCGGGATAGGATGACCCGTGATCACATTTTCCTTCAGACCGAGCATGTCGTCGCTCTTACCCTGGATAGCCGCAGAAGACAACACCTTCGTCGTTTCCTGGAAGGAGGCAGCCGAGATCCAGCTTTGCGTACCCAGCGAAGCCTTGGTAATACCCAACAACAGCGGCGCCGAAGTAGCAGCATTGGCATCCCGGAACTCAGCCAGCTTCTTGTCGTTACGGCGTAAGATCGAATTCTCTTCTCTTACTTCCCGCAGACTTACGATCTGACCGGCTTTCAGCTTGCCCGATTCACCCGGGTCAGAAACCACTTTCTTGTCGAAGATCCAGTCATTCTCTTCCAGGAACTCGAATTTATCTACCGTATCTTCTTCGAGGAAACGGGTATCACCCGGATCGACGATCGTCAGCTTACGCATCATCTGGCGAACGATCACCTCGATGTGCTTATCGTTGATCTTCACACCCTGAAGACGATACACTTCCTGTATTTCATTCACCACGTATTCCTGCACGGCAAACGGTCCTTTGATAGACAGGATATCCGCAGGAGCTACCTGGCCATCGGACAATTGGGCGCCGGCCTTGATAAAGTCACCATCCTGTGCCAGGATCTGACGTGTCAGCGGCACCAGGTATTTCTTGATCACCCCATCCTTCGCTTCGACGATGATCTCACGGTTACCACGCTTGATGTTTCCAAAAGCGACCACACCGTCGATCTCACTTACGATAGCAGGGTTACCCGGGTTACGTGCTTCGAATAATTCCGTTACACGCGGCAGACCACCCGTGATATCACGCAGTTTACCCAACACACGCGGTATCTTCACGATTACCTGTCCGGCCTTCACATCGTCGCCTTCTTCTACGATGATATGAGAACCTACCGGCAGGTTATAATTCTTTATTTCCTTGTTCCCTTCGATGTTGATGGAAGGTATCTTGGTCTTGTCTTTCGTTTCGATAACCACCTTCTCACGGTGACCGGTCTGTTCGTCCGCCTCTTCCCGATAGGTAATGCCTTCGAGTACGGCGTCGAATTTCACGGTTCCGGCGATCTCGGAGATCACGACGTTGTTGAAAGGATCCCAGCTGCAGATGACATCACCCTTCGCCACCTTCTGACCATCTTTCACCACCAGCGTCGCACCATAAGGAACGTTGTTGGTGATCAGCAGACGATCGTTCTTCACATCCATGATCCTCACCTCACCCGTACGGCCGATGAC
>Ga0105237_10000157_pt1 | contig 96235 bp, 62 predicted proteins | sample KBSC24metaG_FD_81520 | JGI IMG/M metagenome (GOLD analysis project Ga0105237, IMG submission 81520) | Corn rhizosphere microbial communities from Kellogg Biological Station, Michigan, USA - KBS C2-4 metaG | ecosystem: Host-associated > Plants > Roots > Rhizosphere > Soil | place: Michigan, USA...
CAGAGCGGCGATTGGGGGCGGCAGCGGCGGCGAGGCCGGAAGTGTTTTTGGCGGGGTATCAGGCGTTGCGGCGAGTAGTTGCGGGGGGAGCGGCGGCGAACGGCGGAGGGCGTAGGACGTCAGGGGCTGCTGCCGGGGATGTGTTGGCGGCGCAGCAGGCGATACGGCGATTGTTGCCCGAGGCGCAGGCTGTGCCGGCGGGTCGAAAGAAGGAGGCAGATGCGGGTTTGTCACAACTTTATTTTAGTCATATCGGTAAGCCATGATGGTGTGGAACTATATTCTTATTGGGCTTGGGCTGGGGCTGTTGGTGTTCTTGTCGTGGAAGGAGGTACGGCGTACCAACCGGGCTTATCTGTCAGCGCGGGTGATCGCTACTGTGCTGGCGGTGGGGGCGCTGGTCTGTATGGGTTTGCCGATGTCGTGTCAACGGGGCGTTTTGGCGGTGGGGGACAGAGAAGGGGTGTTGTTGACAGAAGGATGGAATGCGGATAGTGTGCAGCGATTTTTTCGGGAGCATGAGGGGGCGGCGGTGGTTTCTGCGGGAGCGCGGGGTCGGGTGGTTTCTGCCAGTGATGCGTTGATGAAGCGGTGGCATGTTTTCGGGTATGGATTGGAGAAAGAAGAGTGGGTTCGTATGAGACCTCCGGAGCTGGTCTTTCATCCGTCGCCGGTGAAGATGGGGGTGGTTGCGATGGATTGGCGGCGGCGGTTGGTGAAGGGGGAGCGGCTGCAGGTGCAGGGTCATTGGATGGGGGGCACGGCGCGATTGTTTTTAGAAGGGATGGGGAGGGTGTTGGATTCTGTGCCAGTCCGAGGGGATTCGTTGTTTGTTTTGCATACCGTGCCGGCGCAGGCGGGAAGGGCTGTTTACAGGTTTATCGCGGTGGCGGGAAGGGATACGGTGGAGCAGGAAAATATCCCGGTGGAAGTAGTTGCAGGCAAACCGATGAACATATTAGTGCTGGCGTCTTCGCCGGCTGCTGAAAATACGTTTCTTTTAAACTGGCTGGCGGCAGGCGGTCATCGGGTGGCAAGCCGCACGCTGGTGAGTACCGATAAATACAAGGAGGTTTTTGCGAATCGAACGGCGTTATCGCTGGGGCAAGTGACGCCGGGGTTATTGGGTGAATTTGATATTGTCATCGCGGATGCATTGACGTTATCCAGGGGATTATGGCCTATGATGCAGCGGCAGGTAGAGAGGCAGGGGTTGCGGTTGGTGATGCAGATGGATAGTGCCGGCGGGGCTGCTCTTGGAGTGGCTTCCGGTGGTATTATAAAGGGCCGGCCGGGCATGCGGTTGTTGTTGCGGGATAGTGCGGGGCGGGTTCAGGTTGGTGTTGTGCGGGAAGGGGCGGGGGAGATCGTATATACAAATCAAACGACTTATCCGATGTTATTGGCAGGTGAGCAGGAGCGGTATGCGGTCTTTTGGTCTTCCGTGTTGCGGAAGGATGTGATGGGGCAGGAGTGGCGGTGGGAGCCTGCGTTGCCGAGGGTGCAGGAGCCGGTGAAGATGATGGTGCAGACCGGGGGAGAGGAGATGCCGCAGGGCGTAATTGGGGGGGCGGCCGGGCGGCCGGTAAATGTTTATCTGGGAGCCGATGGGGTGTTGCCATTTTTTTGGAGTGGACGGTATTGGCCGGAGATGGCGGGGTGGCAGACTGCCCGTACGTTGCAGGGGGATACAACCTGGTGGTATGCGTGGGCGGCTGGAGCGTGGATGCCGCTGCGCCGCGAACAGAGGAGGAGGGAGACGGAAGCGTTTATCCGGGAGCGGGGGGAGGGGCGTGCTGTGGATGGGGCGGGTGTTGGTGGGCGTGGGGCAAGCGGAGTGGTGCAGGAGAGGCGGACGGCGGATGGGCGTGGATGGTTTTATGCTCTGTTTTTAGTGAGTATTATTTTTTTATGGATCGAGAAGAAAATTCTTTAGATTGGAGTTTTATATTAATCACTACACAACCAGAATTAATTTGAAAAGAAAAGATTTCCTTCACATGGCGGGAATGGGACTGGGGTCCCTGGTACTGCCAAAGCTGTCTTTTGGGGCCCGGATGATCGAGCCTGCAGAAGCGTTGCAGGGCGGAATGGATGTAGCCATAAAAAAACAGCTGGCTGATATCGCCCTGAATGCTGCTAAGTCGGGTGGCGCCACCTATACCGATGTCCGCATTGGAAGATATCTGAATCAATTTATTGTCACGCGGGAGAACAGGGTACAGAATATTGCCAATACCGAGTCGTTTGGCGTGGGTATCCGGGTGATCGCTAATGGCTCCTGGGGTTTTGCCGCGACCAATGATGTCACGCCGGAAGGGGTGGCTAAAACGGCTGCAAAGGCGGTGGCGGTGGCAAAGGCCAATGCGAAGATCATCTCCGAACCGGTGCAGCTGGCGCCGCAGAAAGGTTATGGAGAAGTGAGCTGGAAAACGCCGATCGTAAAAAATGTCTTTGAGGTGCCGCTGAAAGAAAAGATCGATCTATTATTGAATGTCAATGGCATTGCCATGACGGGCGGCGCAAATTTCGTCAACTCCGCCCTTCTTGCCATCAATGAGCAGAAATACTTTGCTTCTACGGATGGCAGTTATATCGACCAGGATATTCACCGACTGTATCCCACTTTCAATGTTACGAAGATCGACAAGGCTTCGGGAAAGTTCCAGACCAGGCGTTCGCTCAGCTCGCCGGTGGGGATGGGGTATGAGTACCTGATGCCGCGACCGGAGGATAAAGTGGGGGGGATCGTAACCCGATATAAAGACCGTTATGATATCCTCGAGGACGTGAAAAATGCGGCTGCAGATGTCACGCAGAAAATAACGGCCAAAAGTGTAGAGCCGGGTAAGTACGACCTGGTGCTCGATCCTTCACATCTTTGGCTGACCATCCATGAGTCGGTGGCGCACCCGACGGAACTCGACCGGGTGTTGGGGTATGAGGCCAACTATGCGGGTACGAGTTTTCTTTCCCTTGACAAATGGAAGTCGGGGAATTTTCATTTCGGCAGCAAGCTGATGAATATCGTCGCCGACAAACTGCAGCCTGGCAGTCTCGGGGCAGTAGGGTATGATGACGAGGGCGTCAAATGCGGGAAGTGGGATCTCGTCAAAGATGGGGTGCTGGTGAACTATCAGGCCATTCGTGACCAGGCGCATATCATCGGACTGAATGCTTCGCAGGGATGCTGTTATGCGCAAAGCTGGGCGGATGTGCAGTTCCAGCGTATGCCGAACGTTTCGCTGCAACCAGGTAAAGAAAGGCTTAGTGTGGACGATATGATAAAGGATGTCAAGAAAGGTATTTATATCGTGGGAGATGGAAGTTTTTCCATCGATCAGCAGCGGTACAATTTCCAGTTTGGCGGGCAGCTGTTCTATGAGATAAACGATGGGAAGATCGTGGGGATGCTGAAAGATGTTGCTTACCAGGCGACAAACCAGGAATTCTGGAATTCGCTGGTTGCGGTTGCCGACGAACGGGATTACCGTCTGGGTGGGGCGTTCAATGATGGGAAGGGGCAGCCCGGACAGTCGAATGCCGTGTCTCACGGGAGCAGTACGGCAAGGTTTAATGGGGTTAATGTTATTAATACAGCGAGAAAAATAGGATAAGCTGAAATCCCGCCGATGTGGGGGGAGGCAAGAAAAAAAAGTATAACATGTCAATTTTAAATAAAGAAGAAGCACAGAAATTATTAAAAAAAGCGCTGAGCTATTCCAAGGCGGACGAATGCGAGGTAGCGCTGACGGGTTCGGAGTCGGGTAATATCCGGTATGCCCGGAATTCCGTTTCTACCGCGGGAGAAATAAGCCGTCTTAGCCTGGTCGTCGCCTCGAGCTATGGAAAAAAGACGGGAACGGCGACCATCGATGAATTCGATGATGCCTCGTTGGAAAAAGCCGTTCGTCGCAGTGAGGAGCTGGCGCAGTTGGCGCCGGAGAATCCTGAGCATATGCCTTTGCTGGGGCCCCAGACCTTTCCCGAGTCCATCGAGTATGTGCCGGCTACGGCAGCGATAACGCCCGACTTGCGGGCAATAGCGGTTGCGAAGAGTATAGAGGTGTGTAAAGAGGCCAAATTGCAGGCGGCAGGTTTTCTCGAGAACACGACGGATTTTACCGCTGTCATGAACTCAAAGGGGTTGTTCGCCTACAATAAAAGCACCGATGTGATCTTTACCGTGACTACGCGTAATGAAGAAGGGACGGGGTCGGGGTATGCGGCAAGAGGTTTCAATGATATGTCGAAACTCGATCCCTATGACGCAACCAGGGTGGCATGTGCCAAGGCGAAAGGTTCTATTGGCGCAAAGGCTATCGAGCCGGGGAAGTATACGGTGATACTGGAGCCGGTGGCCGTGACGTATATGCTGGAGAATATGTTTTTTGGATTAGATGCCCGGAATGCGGATGAGGGGCGTAGTTTCATGAGCAAGCCCGGGGGTGGCAACCGGCTGGGCGAGCAACTGGTGGACCCCAAGGTGACGATCTATTCCGATCCCTTTCATTCCGAACTGCCTTCATCCACCTGGAACAGAGAGGGGCAGTTAATGGAGAAGCGGTCCTGGATAGAGAAAGGGGTAGTGAAAAATCTGAGTTATTCGAGGTATTGGGCGGAGAAGAAAAATGTCGCGCCTGTGCCGGCGCCTGGTAACATTATTATGGAAGGCGGGAATGAGTCTTGGGAGGATATGATCAGGAATACCGAGAAAGGCATACTGGTGTCGCGGCTGTGGTATATCCGGATGGTAGATCCGCAGACTTTGTTGCTGACGGGTTTGACAAGGGATGGTACGTTCTATATCGAGAATGGGCAGATCAAATTTCCGGTAAAGAATTTCCGGTTCAACGAGAGTCCCGTCATAATGTTGAATAATGTGGAGTCGCTGGGTAAGCCGGAAAGGAGCATCAGCGTGGAATCCTACCGGAGCTACCTGGTGCCGCCGATGAAGGTGCGGGATTTTACTTTTACGTCGTTGTCGGATGCAGTCTAATGAACCAGGCTGAAAAGGGCGTTGATGTTGGGGTCGAGACGAAGATCGGAGGGTTTTTTGGAAAGGGGTATATGAACTGTGGTGATCTTGTCCTTAATATCGATGGTGTGCAGTGTTTCATCAACTAAATATTCCAGTGGAAATTCGAAGAGCTGGTCGTCTGTTTGTGTAAAGCTGAGGACCAGCTCTTTTTTGTTCTCGTCATAGTCCTGTTCCAATTTAAGTTTGGGGTGGCCGGGTTTGTCGAGCCATTGGTGGAAGAAATCGTGGAGGTCCTGGCCGCTGACCGTGGACATGATCTTTTCGAAATCGGCGCTGTTGGCATTTTTGTTCCTGTAAGTAGCATAATAGGTGGAGACACCTTTCCAGAAATTTTCGTCACCGATGCGGCGGCGGAGCATGTGGAGCACCCAGCCGCCTTTCTCATAGCTGTTGGGGTTCAGGAGTTTCATATAATCGTCTTTGACAGAAGTGTCGACGATGGGGGTCAATCTTTTCGTCTCGAAGGCGATGAGTTTATCGCGATCGTTATCCATGCTTGCTTTTAGGGAGTCGACGCCATATTTACTTTCCAGGTAACAGTTTGTCATATAGGTGGCGAATCCTTCGCTTAACCATAGGTGTTGCCATTGTGTTTCCGTGGCCGCGTCGCCAAACCATTGATGGGCTATCTCGTGCGCCATCAGGGATTCTATGCCGGGAGCATTAACGGAATTCTCGAAATAAAAGATGGCGCTGGCGTTCTCCAGTCCGCCGAAACGGGTCTTGGACTGGACGTTACCGCATTTTTCGAAGGGGTAGGGGCCGATGTGCCGGATATAAAAAGGGAGGATCTGCAGGGCATAGGCATAATTCTTAAAGCCAATCTCTTTGTTCTCTTTGAAGACATAATTATAAACAGGGATGCCCATCGCGTTGCCGGGGTGATCGACGGCGAAGTCCGCAACGCCGATGACCATTACTTTTGGTGAAAGGGGGGCCGTCTCTTTCCAGTGGGTTAATTTTTTGTGACCGGCCAGGAGTTTTTCTTCTTGTAGGGCACCGTTGGCTACGACGGTGTAGTGATCGGGAGCGGTGATACGGAAATCAAGTGTTGCTTTGTCGGAAGGATGGTCGACGCAGGGTAACCAGTTGTGGGCGCGATTGGGCCAGTTGTCGCCGAAAAAACCACGGTGCCCGAATTTGTTATTGGCAATGATGAGACCGTCGGCGGGGGCGCCTTCGTAAGTTATGGTATAGGTGTGATACTCCCCCGGCCGGCCGGTTGAATGGAGGAGCAGCTGGTGGCTGTTCTGTGTGAAACGGATGCCCTTTCCTCTTTCCTTTACTATCTTGACGGTCATGCCTTTGCCTTTTTCGTTCCTGCGGGTAAGGTCGAGGGTGAAGCCGGGGGCATTCTCCCTGAACATGACCGTGACAGCGGCCTGGCCCCGGATGACGTCATTGCTGTCGCTGACCTCGATGGAGAAGTCGTAGTGCCGGACGTCGATGGTGGGGTTATAGGGCTGGGCGTATGCGGGGTTGGCGCAGAGGATGAATAAGGCCTCGACGAAGGTGATTGCCAGGAGTAAGGTCCGTAACTTTTTCATAGTACGAATATACACAGGATACCGTAATTTTAGCCTATGCCGAACTACATCAATTGCCCGGGGTGGTTTCACCGGCTGCCCTCTGTTTATAAACTAGTCATCAGTTTTGCCGTTGCTACTATTATTTCCGTCGCATTATTGCCTATTCGAATGGAGGGTATGACAAGGATGATGATAGGGTGGGATTGTTTTAGTCTCTGTATGATCATTATCAGCGGCATTATCTTTTTTAGCATGCGGCCCAGGCAGATACGTGTATTGGCCAAAACGGAGGATGCGGGCCGGCTGGTGGTTTTCTTTATCGTACTGGCTGCGACGCTGGGCAGCCTGCTGGGGGTGATGTTGTTGCTGGGAAATAAGGAAGCGTGGTTGTTGAAGAAAGGAGTAGAGACCTTTATTTATATTTCCGGAGTGACCTGTTCGTGGATATTGCTGCATACCATGTTTGCTTACCGGTATGCGTTATTATATTATGGGGATCATCCATTGGATCCTGATCAGCATACGGTGGGGTTACAAATACCGAATGAATTATGGCCGGATTATTTAGACTTTGCTTATTTCTCCTTTGTCATCGGTATGACTTTCCAGGTGTCGGATATAGAGATCTCTTCCCGGACGATAAGGCGCGTGGCGCTGGTACATGGGATGCTTTCCTTCCTTTTTAATACGGTGATCGTGGCGTTGACGATAAATGTGATCGTCGATCTAAAGAATTAATTCATTATCAACGAAACCTGTCCGAAATAGTATAGGCAACCTTATCCGTGATGCGGTGAAAAGTTTCGGCGTTGATCTTTCGGATGCGGCGCCGGCGCCGGCCTGTGAGGAGTCGTCCTTCGCCGTCGTAGTATTGGGGTTGCTGGAAATAGGTGAGGATATAGTATTTCTTATTCACGAAGGGAGAGTTAAAAGCGCGGGGCCAGAGAGAGAGGTAGGTGAGGGAATGTTTTCTTTCTTCTGAATAATAGGCCAGGTTGTCGATCCATGTGATCTCCATTGAACGCATATTGGAGATAAGGTTGTTGATGGCGTTGGGGTGGTAGCCATATTTGAGCAGGGTATCCTGCAGACGGGGTTCGCCGACGGTGTATTCATAGATGTAGGTGAGCGTGTCGGTGATCAGCTCGATAGAAAGGCGGTTAAAAGGCCGGTCGGTGAATTCGATCGAAAAAGGTTTTTCCATATAGGCCTGGCGGAAGGTGGTTTCGATGCTATCGAGGACAGGCTGGTTTTTATGATAATAGTTCCTGATGTTGAGGGTTGTGCAGGAGGCGGCCTGGATCAGGAGGAAGAGGAGGAGCGCTTGATATGGGCGAAGAAGGGGCATGTGTGTTAATTTCCGGTTTGTGGAGTACAGTGTGTTACGCCGAAGATGATCTTTTTCAGGAAGCGGAGACTAACTTGTCGCAGGGTGCGGCCGCCATAATCCCAATAGACGATATCGACCATGTCGTCGTCGGGGTAGGGGGATTCGCCGGGGACGGGGCTGATCTTGCGGATGTCGAGGAGCACAATGTAGTGCGTGGGGAAGCTGTTCCTGAATCTTCCTTTATTGTGATTCTTTTTATGCAGATAGGTATTGTTGACATAGAGATAGGTTACACCCGTCGACAATCTTTCTGTGAGATAGCCGTATAGGTCTTTGAAGTGTGGCCCGAAAAGATCGGAGCCGGTGGCTTCGACGTGGTAACCCATTAATTCGCGTATCATGCGATTGAACTTGCCGTAATTGACGGAGGCCCAGAAAGTATCTTCTGCGCCCGGCTTAAAACGGCGGAAGAAGAAGTTGAGATAACCCCGGAAGTGGTCGGCCAGGGCCAGGAACCACATCTGATCGGCGTGCCGGATGTCGAGTATGCCTTTGAAGTGTAGGGTGCCGGCTGCCTTGAGGACTTCGGGGGAGGGGGTAAACCGGACAATTCCCCAGTTGGCTTTGCCGTCGACGTAGAGGGCTACCATGAATTGTGTATAGGTCAGGGGGTCGGCCTGCAAAGGCAGATAAGAGAGGGCGGCATAACCACAGAAATTAGTACTGCTGCCCTGGTAGATGGCCAGGGGAGTGATGATGTTGGCTTTAAGGTTTTCTATAAAAAGGTGGCTTTTGACATTGGGCCAGAAGGCGCTGGAGTCGGGTAGTTTTGTATTTTTAAGATAGTCGAGGGCTTGTTCGCGGGTAGATCCTGCGAGGGTGGAGAGCGGAGCGATAACGAAAAAAAGCCAGATCGAAAGCAGGAATAGCGGCTTAGCCATGCTTAAAAATACGCTAATATTGCTGATCATGAAATTTGTTGCAGCCGGAACCGGCCTTTTTTTGATGGGTAGTTTATTATCCTGCGGCAGCGGCGATAATAAAAAAGCGACTGTATTTACGGAGATGTCTGCTGCGCAGACGCATATCGACTTTCGAAATGATATTACCGAGAATGCCGATTACAATGTGTTGACCTACGAGTATATTTATAATGGAGGCGGGGTGGCGGTAGGGGATGTCAACAACGATGGTCTGGCCGATCTTTATTTTACGGCCAATATGGGGCCGGATAAATTATACCTTAATAAGGGCGGTTTTCAATTCGAGGATGTTACGGAGCAGGCGGGGGTGAGGGGCCGGCCGAAATGGAAGACGGGGGCGGTGATGGCGGATGTCAATGGGGATGGGTTGTTGGACATTTATGTGTGTTATTCCGGTCCGGGCACGGATGCAGAAAGGGCGAACGAACTATATATCAATGATGGGGTGAAAAATGGGGTCCCTCATTTCACCGAGTCGGCTAAGCAGTATGGTTTGGATGCGCCGGGGACCTATACGACGACGGTGAGTTTTTTTGACATGGACAATGATGGCGATCTGGACCTTTTTATGGTCAATCATGCCGCGATGTTCTACAATCCTTTTTACAATACGGACCGGCTGCGGGCGAAACGTCATCCGCAGTTTGGGAACAGGCTGTACCGGAATGACAATGGTCATTTTACGGATATCAGCGAGCAGGCCCATATCTATGGCAGCGGATTGAATTTCGGGTTGAGTGTTTCCATCAGTGATGTCAATAATGACGGATGGCCGGATATTTACACGACCAATGACTATGATGAAAGGGATTTTCTTTATCTGAACAATCATGATGGCACATTCCGGGAGGTATTAGACAAGGCGGCGGGGCATATATCCGAGTTCGCGATGGGGTCGGACATTGCCGATTATAACAATGACGGTAAGACCGATATAATGGTGCTCGACATGTTGCCGGAGGGCAATCACCGGCAGAAGCTGTTAAGGGGTGCGGATGCCTATGACAAATATACTATGCGGGTGGATCATGGGCTTGGTCATCAGCAGATGCGTAATACGTTACAATTAAACAGGGGTGTGGACAGCAGCGGGGTTCCTATCTTCAGTGAGGTGGGGCAGCTTGCGGGTATTTCCAGCACGGACTGGAGTTGGGCGCCTTTATTTGCGGACTTCGACAATGACGGCTGGAAGGATCTTTTTGTTTCCAATGGGATCCTGCGGGACATTACCAATCTGGATTTTGTAAAATACACGTCGGGGTATAGTTCGAACTATAAAGAAGTGGGCGGGGATAAGAAAGAAATGTGGAAGCTGGTACAGGACATGCCGTCGACGAAGTTGTCCAATTATTTATTCCGGAACAATCATGACCTGGGATTTACCGATGTCACGGCGGACTGGGGTATTACGGGAAAGGGTATTCATGATGGTGCTGTCTATGCGGACCTCGATAATGACGGTGATCTGGATCTGGTGATCAATAATCTGAATGACGGGGTGTTGGTGTACAGGAATAATACGAGTCATGGGCATTATTTGCGGCTGAGGTTGAAGGGGGAAGGCAAGAATACATTTGGGATAGGGGCGAAAGTGGAGGTGGTGACGGATCATAACCGGCAGTGGCAGGAGCAATATACTTCGAGGGGTTTTCAATCGTCCGTTGATCCGGTGATGCATATCGGGTTGGGGGAGGATAGTGTCATCCGGACGCTTGTGGTACGGTGGTCTTCGGGGAAAGAGACGAGGCTGAGTAATGTGCGGGTGGATACTTTGCTGGAGGTGCAGGAGGCTGTTGCGGGGAAGAGGGGTGATTCTGTCGTGGCAGGAAGTGCGTTGAGGTTCCGGGATGTGACGGCAGAGAGTGGCGTAGCGTTCGTGCATGATCAGGCATCGATCATCGATTTCAAGATATCTCCCTTGTTGCCTTTTCAGTTGTCCAAGACGGGGCCATGTGTGGTGAAGGGGGATGTGAATGGGGATGGGTTAGAGGATCTTTTTATTGGGGCTTCATCGGGAAATGAGAGCCGTTTGTATCTGCAGACCAGGGAGGGCAGGTTTGTAGTGGCGGATAGCCAGCCCTGGAATGCCGTTAAAGATCGTACCAATGCGGATGCCTTATTCTTTGATGCGGATGGCGACGGGGATATGGATCTGTACCTGGTGAGCGGGGGGGCGGATTATCCATTGAATGATAAACGTTACCAGGACCGGTTGTTTGAAAATGACGGGAAGGGGCATTTCAGGCTGGTGCCGGATGCGTTGCCGGCGGAGACGGTTAGCGGGTCCTGTGTGCGGGCGGCTGATATCGATCATGACGGATTGTTGGATCTTTTTGTGGGGGGGTATGTACAGCCTGGGTTGTTTCCGGCGCCGCCGGAAAGTTTTGTGTTGAAGAATAAAAGTGTGAGAGGGGCGATCCGGTTTGAAAAAGATATTCGCCAGACCGATACGTCGCTGACGCGTTGCGGGATGGCGGCGGATGCGTTGTGGCTGGACCTCAATAAAGATGGTTGGCTGGACCTTGTTGTGGCTGGGCCTTTCATGCCCGTGTCCGTGTTTGAGAATCATGGGGGGAAATTGACCAATGCGACCGTGGCGTATGGATTGGGGGAGACAAGCGGTTGGTGGTGCCGGCTGGCGGCGGCCGATGTCAATGGAGACGGGGATAGTGATATCATAGCGGGTAACCTGGGGCTCAACACTCAATTTCGTGCGGGGCCTGCGACCCCGTTGACGATAACATATGGTGATTTTGACCAGGATGGGGTAATGGATCCTCTTTTGTGTTATTATAATGGGGGGAAGAGCTATCCTTATTTCACGCGGGATGAACTTTTTGATCAGATGCCTTCGAAACAAAAAAAGTTCAGCCGGTATGCGGATTATGCGGATGCGCAGCTGAGCGATCTGTTTACGCCTGAGCAATTGGCGGCGGGGCGGACGATATCGGTGAAGACCACACAGTCGATGCTGTTGCAAAGAGCGGGGAAGATATTTATAGCGAAACCCTTGCCAGTAGAGGCGCAGGTGAGTGCGGTGAATGGGATATTGGTGCGGGACTTTGATGGGGATGGCAAGGAAGACCTGTTGCTGGCGGGAAATTTTTATCCTTTCCGGGTACAACAGGGGCCGTTGGATGCGGGGATGGGTGTTTTATTACTCGGAGATGGCAGGGGAAATTTTATTCCGAAGGCAAATGATGTTATGCAGTTGTCAATTATGGGAGATATTCGTAATATTACGGGCGTAAAGACGGGCGCCGGCCTTCTGATAGTAGCGGCAAAGAACAAGGGTGCGGTGCAATTGGTACGGTTAAGTGCGAAATAATTTTATGCAATCATCACTACTGCGTCGGATTCAATTTGACAATGATGAAACTGCTTTCCGTGAGTTTTATACCGGGAATGTGTTCCGGCTGTTCCAATTTGCCTATACCTTTGTTCAGAACAGGGAGCAGGCGGAGGAGATAGTGAATGATGTATTTCTCAAGTTGTGGCAAAACCGGAGCCGGATCGACCAGATAGATAATATTTCGGTGTATCTCTATGTGGCCGTTAAAAATACGGCGGCCAATTATTTGCGGCGGGTGAAGGGGATAGCCGATCTGGAAAATCAGGCGGCCCATCATTTCTATCTGAGTCCGGACCCGGAGCAATTATTAGTGACCGATGAGCTTCGGAAAAAGATAGCTGCTTCGATCGATGGGTTACCCCCGCGTTGCAAACTGATATTCAAGCTGGTGAAAGAAGACGGGCTGAGTGCCGCCGAGGTAGCCAGCATCCTGGACATATCCTACAAGACAGTTACTACTCAACTAAGTATAGCGCTAAAAAAGCTGGAAGAAGCGCTAAGACCTTCTCTCCCAAAATATTTTTCTCCTTCTTTTAAGAAAAATGAAGAGTAAGCGTGTCCTGCTTACAGAATGAGCAAAAATTCAACAGAATTCGATCGGGTCATTGAGCTAATGGCAAAAAAGATGGGGAAGATCGCCTCCCCGGAGGAGCTGGAAGAGCTGGAGGAGCTTTTGTCCACCCATTCTGATTATTCGTACCTGGCAGAGGTGGTGACCTCCCTAAAAGGGAATGTGGAACATGTAGAGAAAGATGTGCCGGAGGTGGAACTGGCGGATAGCGGCTGGGCGCATCTGGCCAAAAGGATGAATGAAAAGCCCGGCAGGGTATTTTGGATGAGGAGGGTATGGGTGGCTGCTGCGGCGATGATCATTGTTCTTGCCGGAGCAGGCGCGGGGTATTATCGCTGGGGGCACCAGGGGGGAGTGGCGGAGGTTAAAAAGTCCCTGCAGGTGGGGTATGGCGGGAAGTCGATGCTTGTGCTGGCGGATGGGACGAAAGTGTGGTTGAATGCGGGCAGCCGGCTGGTCTATCCGGCGGTGTTTGCTGGAAAGACCCGGGAGGTCCAGTTGGAAGGCGAGGCTTTTTTTGACGTAGCGCAGCAGGTGCATCAGCCTTTTTTTGTGCATACGGGGAAGATCACGGTGCGGGTGTTGGGGACGACGTTTGACGTGAAGGCTTACCGGGATGATGCGCAGGTGTCGGCCACCCTGATCAGCGGGAAGATACAGGTGATCATGAATGAAGACCCTGAAAAGAAGATATTGTTGTCTCCGCATGAAAAACTGACGGTGGTGAGTGAGCATATAGAAAAGGGTAAGGAAGTGGTGGCGGAAAATGAGTTGCGTTACCAGGTGCAGTTCCTGCCACAGACAGCGCATGAGGCGATACCGGAAACGGCCTGGGTGGACAATAAGCTGGTGTTTAATAATGAATCTTTTGAAGAAGTAGCGAGACAGTTAGAGCGCCGGTATGCTGTTCATGTTGAATTTGATAATGAAGCGCTGAGGCACCAGCATGTGAGTGGTGTTTTTGAGAAAGAGAATCTGCCGCAGGCCTTAGAAATACTTAGGATGACGACGAAGTTCAATTATAAAATGGATAGCAATTCGGTAAAACTTATTGCTGACCAAAACTAAAACTATGGTGAAAATATGTCTAGCCCTGCTAATGACTGCTTGTCTGCAGGTGTCCGCTAATGGCTATTCTCAGGACAAATTCAGTTTCCACCTAAAGCAGGTGGGTGCCCATGAGATATTCAATGCCATTCAGAAAGAAAGCAAGTATCGTTTTTTTTACAACAATGACTATCTGCGACAGCTTGGAAAAGTCGACCTGGATGTCACCGATGCGCCCCTGTCCAATATTCTGGACCGGGTGTTAGGAGGCAAATTCGGGTATACTATCCAGGATGGCAGCAAGGTGATCATTACGCCATTGAAGCTACCTGCTCCGCCTGCGGATCCGGCCCGGCCTGATACGGCCGTCAAGGGGAAGGTGACGGATGAGAGCGGCAAACCGCTGGGTGGTGTGACCGTCAAGCTGGGCAGCGGTATGCGTACGGTGCAGACAGATGAGAATGGAAATTTCACTATCGATGCGGCGAGCGGAGATGAACTGGTGATCAGCTATGTCGGGTATAAAGAGCAGCGGGTGGGAGTGAGTGGTAAGGCTATTGCCATTCATCTGGCGCCCAATGCAACCGGGCTGGCCGATGTGGTAGTAGTGGGTTATGGTGCGCAGCGGAAGCGGGATGTGACCGGCAGCATCAGTACGGTGAAGGGGGATGATCTCAAGAACCTGCCTGTGAGCAATGCGGCTACGGCCTTACAGGGCCGGGCTCCGGGGGTTGATATTATCCGGGATGACGGTTCTCCGGGCAGCACTCCGAGCATTCGTATCCGGGGAACGGGTACGGTGAACAATTCCGATCCGCTGGTCGTCATCGACGGTGTGCCGGCTAGTGGGCTGAATGATGTAAACCCGAATGATATTCTTTCCATAGAGATACTGAAAGACGCCAGTTCTTCGGCTATATATGGTAGCCGGGCGGCTAATGGGGTGGTGCTGATCACGACAAAGAAGGGCAATTTTGGCGAGCAACTGAAGACGACAGTAGGGTACTATAATGGTTTTGACAAGGCTGTGAAGTATCTGGATCTGCTGACGGCGCCGGACCTGGTGAAGTTGAAGCAAGAGGCCTACACCAATGATGGGTTGACCGTGCCGGGCACCTGGACGGGCAATTCCTATACCACACAGAAGACGGACTGGCAGCGGGCGTTATTCAAGACCGGGCATACGCAGAATGCAGACTTTGCCATGCGCGGGGGCAACGCTACCAGCAGCTATAGTTTTTCCGGCAACTATTTTGATCAGAAGGGTCTGATCGATAATTCCTATTTTAAGCGGTATAGTTTTCGTGTCAATTCCGAGCATAAGCTGTTCGACCGGCTGAAGGTGGGGGAGAATATCGTTTATTCGCATACGGATGGCGCCTCGCCCAATACCAAGTCATCCCAGACGGGGCTGGTGTGGAGCGCGATCCGGTTCAACCCGGGCATACCGGTAAAAAATGATGATGGCACCTGGGGTACTTCGAAATTCGACTCTCAGCTGGGGGATATCAATAACCCGGTGGCGACGGCCAACGAGATAGACAAATCCGATAAGTATGACCGTATTCTCGTCAATGGCTATGCGGAGCTGGAGATCATCAAGGGGCTGAAATTGAGGGCCAATTACGGATATGACCAGAGTACGGAAGACTATTATGAGTTCGACAATGCGCTGGCCAACCAGGCCCGAGGTCCCTCTTCGGCTTCGCTGACCCGTGGGTCGGGCAAGTTATGGTCCTTCCTGGAGGAGTATTACCTGACCTATAATAAATCTTTCGGCTCGCATAACCTGACATTGACGGGAGGGTATTCCGCTCAGACCTTTAAAGGGAATTATTTCAATGCTGCGCGCAGCGGGTTTGACGACACCACCAGTAACCAACGGGTGCTCAACCTGGGGAGTAGTTCCAGTGCGGGTAATACTGGTTTCAACACGCCGACAGCGGGATTGCAGTCCTGGTTTGTCAGGGCTAACTATGCGTTCAAAGGCAAGTATCTGCTGACGGGAACGTTCAGGGCCGATGGCAGCAGCAAGTTCGCGCCTGGAAAGCGCTGGGGTTATTTCCCCGCCTTTTCTGCGGGTTGGAGGGTGTCCGACGAAGATTTTTTCCGGGACAATGTAAAAGCGATCAACACGCTGAAGATAACAGGGGGTTGGGGACAGCTGGGTAATCAGAATATAGGTGACTTTCAATACCTGAGCGGGCTGGGTTATGGCGGCGGCGGCGGATTGGGCGGCGGCGGATATGGTTATAGTACGGGGACGGGTACGGTATATCAGAACGGCGCGTATGTCATCAGCATCGCCAACCCGATTATTACCTGGGAAAGGGCGGTCATGACCAATATCAGTGCCGAGCTGACGACCTTAAACAATCATCTGTCTGCGACGTTGACATATTTCAATAAGAACACGACGGACATGTTGATCCCTTACCAGCTGGTAGAAACTTTTGGTGCGCAGAATGGCAATGGTCTTGCAACTGATGATGCGGGGAATATCAAGTTGCCCGATCTCAATCTCGGGAAGATAAACAATCATGGTATAGAGCTGGAGTTAAACTATTCCAATACGGCTGGCAAGCTGGGTTACACGTTTGGTGTCAACGGTTCCATTCTCCGGAATAAAGTGACCAGGCTTTTTGGCAATTCGGTGTACCTGGCTGGTCCGATATATGGTCGTGAGAACGTGGATATTTCCCGTACGTATGAAGGACAGCCGATGGCTTCTTTTTATGGATACAAAACGGCGGGTTTGTACCAGACCCAGGCTGATATAGACAAATCCGCGGATGTAGCCAATGATCCTAATAAGGGCAATATCAAGCCGGGGGATGTGCATTTTCGTGACCTGAACGGGGATGGAGTCATCGACGACAAAGACAGGACGAGGCTGGGCGATCCCAATCCGCGTTTTGAATTTGGGGTACATGGGTCGTTGAATTATAAGGGTTTTGATCTCAGCTTCAATTTTGCGGGCGCCACGGGATTCCAGCTGTATGATGCGGACAGGCTGGTAGGTCTGGATGCCACACAGGTGTACAACTGGTATGCAGAGCAGAATGGCCGCTGGCATGGGGCCGGGACCAGCAATAGCATTCCGAGGCTGTCCGTCAGCAATCTCAATGACAATTACCGGTCGTCCGACATGTGGGTACAGAACGGGGCTTATATTTCGCTGAAGAATGTGGCCATTGGGTATACCATACCGAAGGTGCAGATAGGCGATGTGACCATACCTGATGTACGCATTTACGTCAGCAGCTATAATGCCTTCACCATCAGCGGGTATAAAGGATATACGCCGGAACTGGGCTATACCAATCCGGGAGCCACCGGGCCGAGCGTGGCGAGTCCATATGGTTATACGCCCGGATTGCAGCGAGGGGTAGACGTTGCGCAGTATCCTCAATCCCGTAATATTACCGTTGGAGCGACGGTGAGTTTCTAACCGCCAAAAAACGACAATATGAAAAAGAGACGTAACTATATAATCCTGGGTTCCATAACTGTGCTGGCGGCCGCCGTCATCGCGGGCTGTATCAAACATCCGCTGGACCAGCAGCAGAGCGGGCAATACAATACCGGAAATTACTGGCGCAACCAGGCTGACGTTATTGCCGGAGTGAATGGCGTATACAATGTGTTGTATACGGAGGACTGGATAGGGCATCATATCTATGCTTTTGACGATCAGTCCGATGATATCTATGTGGCCGGGGACCATCCGGATTTCAAGGCGGTAGAAATTTTTAACGCCGATGCTACGCAGCAATTGATCGGTGTCACCTGGAGCTTTGCCTATGAGCAGATAGGGCGGGCCAACAATGTCCTGCTTTATACTCCCAAGGTGCCGGTGATGGATGATGCCATCCGTCAGCGGAGTATGGGGGAGGCCTATTTTTTGCGGGCCTATGCTTATTTCGTTCTCAGTGAGATCTATGGAGAGGTGCCGTTGATCACGGAGGCAAACGTGACGGCCGTCAATTATAATGTAGCCAAGTCAAAGGTAGATAGCGTGAGGCTCCTGGTAGAATCGGATCTGCTGAAGGCTGCCGATCTGTTGCCCGAGACATATGGTGATGCCGACAGGGGAAGGGTAAGCAAAGGCGCTGCCTGGGGGATGTTGTGTAAGCTGTATATGATCGAAGACCGGCTTTCGGATGCGGTCACCTGGGGATCAAAAGTAGTGAATGACCCCAATTATGCGTTGGCGGGTAAGTATACCGACAATTTCACCATCGGCAACCAGGAAAGCAATTCCGAGATATTATTTGCCGTCTGGAATAACAGCCAGTTGACGTCCAATGTGCCGTCGTCTGCTATCGGTCAATATTTCACGATACGGGCCTGGCAGGGATGGGGTTTTCATCAGCCGACCGAGAATTTTGCCGAAGAGTTCGAGACGGCGGATAGTGTCCGCAAGCGGGCGACTTTGATATCGGTAGGGGATTCGGTTCCATACCAGTTAAATTACACCAAGATAGACACTCCGGATGCTGTTCAGATGTTTACCGGCATGATCGGACAGAATACCGGCAGGATGTTGCCGAGCATGTCGGCTACGGGCTATGCTGTCCGGAAATACACGGCATTCGTATCGGATGGCGTTCCATCTCATGCCGGGCAGATCGATTTCAACCTCAAGCAACCGTTGTTGCGTAGTGCGGACGTCTATTTGCTGGTAGCTGAGGCCAAGATAAGGCAGAATGGTCCCGGCGGCGGGGATGCAGAGTTGAATAAAGTGCGGACCCGCGCCGGGTTGCTGCCGCGGAGCGGCGCTACGATGGCGCAATTGATCCATGAAAGGCGTGTTGAGCTGGGGGCGGAGAATACCCGCTGGCAGGATCTGCTGCGTTGGGACAAGGACAAGCTGGTGAATCTGGATACGATCGTGAGCAAACCGATGGCGGCTTCACCTTTACCTCCATATAATGGTTCAGTTATCGTTCCAGCACGTACCTTTACACGGCCAAAAGATTACTATATGCCGTTGCCGCAGCAAATTATTGATGAGAGCAAGGGCGTTATTACGCAAAACTCTAATTATTGAGACGGAGGCAAGTGTTTTTTATAGTTATAGCCCTTGTATGTGGAAACGTGAGTTTTGGGCAGTTGGATAAAGGGATAGTCAATGCTTTTATCGGGCGTGTGGTGGGGGATCGTTCGGGGGCGTTTGTGCCGGAGTACATGGCGCCTGTGAATGGGAAGGATGTATTTGAAGTAGAGAGCCGGAAGGGCAAGATCATTTTGCGGGGAAGCAATGGGCTTAGTGTAGGGGCTGCGTTAAACTGTTATCTACGGGAGTATTGTCATAGCCTGGTAACCTGGAATGGGGTAGATCTGCGTTTGCCGGCTGTGTTGCCGGTGGTGAAGACCCCGGTGCACCGGGTGACGCCATATCAATACCGGTATTACATCAATTACTGCACATTTAACTATTCGATGTCCTGGTGGGATTGGGCGCGCTGGCAGCGGGAGATCGACTGGATGACGCTGAATGGGATCAATCTGCCGTTGGCGTTGACGGGAGAAGAGGCGATCTGGCAGCAGGTGTACCGGCGGATGGGTTTTACCGATGCGGAGCTGGACAAATTCTTTTGCGGTCCGGCCTATTTTGCCTGGTTCTGGATGGGTAATATCGATGGCTGGGGTGGTCCATTGCCGCAGCATTGGATGGATTCGCACCGGGATCTGCAGAAGAAGATACTGGCGGCGGAGCGTTCGATGGGGATGAAGCCGGTGCTGGCTTCTTTTACGGGGCATGTGCCGGCGGCGTTCGTGCGGAGGTACCCCGGGGCAAAAGTGAAGAAGACCAATTGGGGAGGGGGATTTGACGATGTATATATTTTAGATCCTTCTGATCCTTTATTTGAGAAGATAGGGCAGCAATTTATCCTGGCGCAGACGGCAGAATACGGGACCGATCATTTTTATTCTGCTGATACTTTCAATGAAAATACGCCGCCGACGGATGACTCCACTTATCTGAGTGCGATGAGCAAAAAGGTATTTGCGTCCATGGCCGGTGCGGACCCCAAGGCTACCTGGGTGATGCAGGGGTGGATGTTCCATTACAATGCCAGTTATTGGAAGGCGCCGCAGATACAGGCTTTACTGAAGGCGGTGCCGGACGATCAGATGATCGTGCTGGATCTGTATAGTGAAAGTCATCCGGTGTGGAACCGGACCAATGCATATTATGGGAAGCCCTGGATATGGAATATGCTGCATAATTTTGGCGGGAATATCTCGATGTGGGGAAGGATGGGGGCTGTGGCGGAGGGCCCGGCCTCTGTTTTGGGCGACGCTTCGGCGGGCAGGATGAAGGGTATCGGGCTGACGCCGGAAGGGATCGAGCAGAATCCGGCCTTATATCAATTGATGTTAGACAATGTGTGGAGGGATAGTGCTATTGATCTTTCGGGGTGGCTGCGGCAGTATGCGTTACAGCGGTATGGCGAGCAGGATGCGGGTATTGATACGGCGTGGGCGATATTGGCGAGAACGGTATATGCCGGCGGGTTAGGAGAAGGGGGGCCGGAGTCCATTATCGTATCCCGGCCTACGACGGAGACCTGGGGGGAAAGGGTGCGGACGAAACTGGATTATGAACCGAAGGAATTGGCCAGGGCCTGGGCTTTATTTGTGCAGGCGGCTGATCGGCTGGGTTCCAGCGATGGGTTTCGTTATGACCTGGTGGATATTACCAGGCAGGTATTGGCGAACTATGCGATGCCTCTGCAACAAAAATGGGTATTGGCGTATTTACAGCATGATGTGGCCGGGTATGACAAGTATACGAAGGAGTTTTTGGAATTGATGGATGATATGGATGTGCTGCTGGCGACGCGAAAAGATTTTTTACTGGGCCGTTGGATCGCTGATGCGCGGCGTTGTGGGGTGGACGAAGCCGAGAAAGACCTGTATGAGAAAAATGCGCGGGGGCTCATCACGTTGTGGGGAGATAAGGAGAGTGAGCTGCATGAATATTCCTGCCGGCAGTGGGCGGGGCTGATAAAAGATTTTTACAAGCCGCGATGGGAGCAATATTTTGTTTATTTGCGTCGTAAATTTGAGAAAGGCGACCGTATGGAAACCGCAGATTTTGAAAAAGCCATTAAAGAATGGGAGTGGAAATGGGTGAATTCGCGGGGTGGGGGGTATGCTGAGGAGCCTGCGGGGGATGTGGTGGAAGTGGTTCGCCGGCTTTATCAAAAATATGCGTCACGTTTATAGTTTGCTTTTGGGCGTTATGGGAGTTCTCTGCTCCTATGCCCAACAACCGAATGATCACATCTTTCCTGCGGCGGCTGCCGCCAGGGCTTTTATCGACTATGACTCCAGTGGATTTTTAGTGAATGGCAAGAGGACCTATTTAGTGTCGGCGGGCATGGAATATGCGCGGGTGCCGCGGGCATTGTGGGCTGACAGGTTATTGCGGTTGCAGCGGGCGGGGTTCAACTGTGTCGAAGTATATACTTTCTGGAATTACCATGAGCCCTTAGAGGGAGTATTTAATTTTAGCGGTGAGCATGATCTCGATGCCTTCCTGAAGCTGGTGAAGCAGATGGGGATGTATGCCATTGTCCGGGTGGGGCCTTATGCCTGTGCGGAGTGGGACAATGGCGGGTATCCGTTGTGGTTGAAATTTAAGCCGGGTGTGCGGGTGCGGGAACCGAACGCTGTTTTTGAAAAGGCGGTCGGTAGTTTTTTTGACCGGCTGATCCCCATCGTGGCGGCGAACCAGATAAACCATGATGGGGCGGTGATATTGGTGCAACTGGAAAATGAGCATCCGCTGGGATGGGGGACCGATATGCCTAATTCTTATTTTACTTTTTTACGGGAGAAGGCTTTGTCGTTGGGGGTGGAAGTGCCTTATTTTTTTAGCGGGTTGCATCATGCGAGTGATCCGGCCGGGGATGCGGTATCGCTGGATGATCCGGGGCGGCCCAATCCCTGGTTCTCGACGGAGTTTTGGAGTGTGTGGTTTAATGGATATGGGAGTGGGGAAAAGGAAGCGCAGTTGTATGAGCAGCGGACCTGGAAGATCATTCAGCGGGGAGGGGGTGGCTACAACTATTATATGGCGCATGGGGGGAGCAATTTTGGGTATACGAATAATGATGAAGATGCGGCTTCGTATGATTATGGCGCTGCGGTGGGGCAGGGTGGGGATCTGCGGCCTATTTATTATCGTTTTAAACGAACGGCTTTATTTGCGCGGAGTTTTGCAAAGGAGTTGAGTGAGAAGGCCATTCATTTTTCCGATACGGCGGTTGTGATAGATGGTTGTGTGCGGCTGCAAGGAGATTCCGCGAAGTTGTTGGGGCGGGTTGTGCAGGGGAGGCTGACGACATGGTTGGTGTATGGGAAGCCGGGGAGCCGGGTGAAGATGACTTTTGCGGGGGGGGCTTTTTCGGGAGGCGCCGGAGTCGTCGAGGCTGTTGTGTCTGCCGGCAGGGAGCCGGTGAAATATATGGTGGGTAAGCATATGCGGGTGCTGGTGATGAATACTGAAGCGGCCGACAGGACCTGGGTGATCCCTTATGAAGGGCGGGACTATATTGTTTGCGGCGTGAGATATGTTGGGGCGGTATGGGTGAGGGAAGGGCGGATGTCGATGGTGACTGAAGATACGGTGGGGGCGGCTGTATATAGTGCTGCTGGCGTTCAGCGGGTGACGGGGCGTGGTGAGGTGGCGAAGTATGACAGTGTGGGTATTATTGGTAATTGGGTTCGGCGTGGGGCTACGAGTGCGGCGGCGCCGGGTTATGATGACCGTAGATGGAAGTATGGGCTTTCGCCGTTGCAGATGGGGGCGGATGAAGACACTACGGCGGATGCCTGGTATCGGACGGCTGTGAAAGTTGATTCGGCGGGTGTTTATACTTTACTGGTAGAAGGGGCGGACAGGGCCCGGGCTTATGTGGATGGTGTGCCGGTGGATACCTTTTCTATAAAAGACGGGGCGATACCGTTGAGGTTGACTGCCGGCAAGCATGTGCTGGCGGTGTTTACGGCGCATGATGGTCGGGATAAGCTGCCGGCGTATCTGGGGGCTATTGACCAGGTGGCGAGGAAGGGGTTGTTTGGAAGGGCGTTGCTGGTGAAGGGTGGGCCGGCGGTGCGGAGTTTGACGGATTGGCGGGTGAAGCTTGCGGGGTCTGGGAAAGAGGTAGAGGATGGGCCGCCGGTGAGCGGGGATATGGCGGGGTGGAAGCCTTATAAGATCGGGGATGATGTATTTGATAAGAAACAAGGTTTTGGGTGGTTTGAGACGATACTGTCGGATATACCGGCCGGAGCGCAACAAGCCGAGTTACGTTTTACCAGCGTGGATGAGAATGCGACGGTATTCATCAATGGGCGGAGGATAATACGGCATGATGGATGGAATTCGCCGTTTAGTATATTACTTGACGGGATCGATACGATGTCGCGGCCGATACGGGTGGTATTGTTTATAGAGAATTATTCGAACGAAGGGGGGATCGATCAGGCGGTGCATTTTTCACCGTGGGTGTCGCCTGTGGAGGTGAAGGGATGGCGGATGAAGGGCGGGACGGGAGATAGTTCGGGCCGGGTGGAAAGCTCAGGCCGGGTGGAAGATACTTTGGGCCGGGTGGCTGGTCCCTGTTGGTGGACGACAGATGTTACCTTGCCTGTCAATCCGCGATGGACAACGGTGTGGAGGGTGATCCCGGCGGGTTTGGGACATGGATCGGTATGGGTGAACGGGCATAACCTGGGCCGGTATCCCGAGAAGATACCCGTAAATGGCTTATATATTCCAGAGTGCTGGCTGGTTCCGAGCAAGAACAGGTTAGTGATCTTTGATGAAGATGGCGCTTCCGCTGCTGCCGTGCGTGTTCAGGCGGAGACGGCTGCGAGCCGGCCGATGGGGTACTTACAATAAATATTTTTTATGAGGTGGTTTTGTTTGTGGTTGCTGTTGCCTTTTTGGGTGAAGGCGCAGCCGGCTGACGTACTTTCTTTTGTCAATCCTTTTATTGGCACGGCGAAGAGCGATGTGTTTACGCGTTGGGGGAATGAGGGCGGGACATATCCAGGTGCGGCAGCGCCCTGGGGGTATATGCAGCTGACGCCGGAGACGAGACGCGGGGGGGGATACGATTTTCGCGATAGTTCAATTTATTTTTTTAGTTGTACGCGGCATTCGAGCGGATTCCCGAATGGATCTGCGGGGCGATTGTTTGTGATGCCGGTGCGTGGGGAGATGGCCGCCGGGCGGCCTTTTTCGCATAGGGATGAGGTGGCGGAGCCGGGGTACTATCGGGTTCGTTTAGCCGATGATGGAACGGTGGTCGAGGCGGTTGCTACGGTACGGGCCGGGGAGTTCCGGATCCAATTTCCCGGCGGGGTGAAGCCGGAAATATTTGTAGGGGATACGGCTGCTGCGGCCTATGATCTTAGTGAAGGGTATGTGGCGCGTCAGGCAGTCGAGGGGGGATATGTATTTTCCTTTGCGTCTTCGGTGGCGTCCCGGTCGATCGTCGTCAGGATAAGCAGCGCTACGGCTGGTGCGGCAAGTGCGAGGCGGAATATAGATAAAGAGTGCGTGGGATCGTTTGATTCTTTACGGGCGGCGGTGCGTTCGCAGTGGAAGAAAGTATTATCGGTGGTGGATGTGGAAGATGATAACCTGGCTAATAAGACTATTTTTTATACGGCGTTGTATCATTCGTCGCTGGTGCCCTGGGTGATCTCGGATGTGGATGGAAACTATCAGGGAGCTGATCGTCGGATACACCAGGTGACCGGCAGGGAGGAGTATGGACATTTCTCGCCCTGGGATAGTTACCGTAGTCTGCATCCCCTCTTGTCCTTATTATTTCCCGGGAAACAATCGGAGATGATACAATCGCTGATGGATGAATACCGGGAGAGCGGTTATCTGCCGATAGAGTCCATGACGGGTAATCATGTCGTTCCTATTATCGTGGATGCTTACCTGAAAGGAGTCCGGGGTGTGGACTCTATGGAGGCATATCATGCCATGTTAAAGAGTTTGGTCCAGGGACCGTTCCAGCAGGAGGACCGGGTTGTATATAGTGAGAAGGGTTATATACCGTCGTCTTATCCTGAGTCCGTGACGCGGACGGTGGAGTATGGATATGATGATTGGGTGTTGGGGCAATATGCCCGCAGGGTAATGGCGGATGAAAAGATGGCTGGATCGTTGGAAAAGCGTTCGTCTGCTTATCGACAATTGTTGTATACGCCTTCGTTGTTATTATTACCGAGAGAAGGGGATTCTTTCCGGGTGCGGCCGGGAAATACAGGATACAAGGAAGGAGATGCCTGGGTGTATAGTTATTCTGCCGCTCAGGATCCGGCCGGTATGATCGACCGTTTTGGCGGGGATGTTTATTTTTCTGCCCGGCTGGATTCGGCGTTAAGGGATGGGAGGATCGCATTTGACAATGAGACGGTGTTGCATCTGCCTTATTTTTTTAATTATGCGGGCCGGCATGATCTCACGTCCTATTGGGTTTCCAGGTTTATGAAAGAGCGTTATACCAACCGGCCGGGCGGGTTGCCGGGGAATGATGATCTGGGGGCGATGTCGAGCTGGTATATTTTTAGTGCGATAGGTTTTTTCCCGTTTTGTCCGGGTAGGCCGGATTATTCGGTTGGGGTGGGGTTGTTCCGAAAGGCGGTATTGCATTTGGCGGGTGGGAAATCGTTTGTAGTGCGGCGGGGGAAAGGGGCTGGGCGGTTTTCTCAACCTGTGGAGCTGTCGCATGCAAAGATCGTTGCCGGGGGTGAACTGGTGTTTCGGGAGGGAGCTGTGCTGTTGTCCCCGAAGCGGAGTAAGCCGGTGTTTGTGCTTTCGGATGTTGAGTTATCGGGGAGGAAAGTACGGCCGGGGGATGTTTCTACCGTACGTTTTTCGGTGGAGAATAAGGGAGTAGGGGGAGTTAAACGAGTGGTGCTATCGGTTGACGGGAAAAAAACAGGCAGCCGGAATTGTTTTGTCGGGAAGGGGGAGAAGGTATTTGATTCGATATCGTTTCGTCTGTATAAAAGTGGGGCAGCGAATGTGAGGATCGATGGGATCGATGCCGGGGTGGTACAGGTGGTGACGCCTTCGGGGCCATTGCCGGCGGAGCCTGTTGTGGGTGCGTTGGATATGCGGGTGATGGTAAGGGAAGGGGATTCCGTACGGGTGCATTATACTTTACAGAATACCGGATGGGCACGGCAGGCATATCGGCTGCCGGTGCGGGTGGATGGGGTCGTGGTTGGTGCAGACAGTGTGGAGTTAGAGGCGGGAGAGAGTAAGTTCCGTTGGATGGGGTGGAAAGGGGTTGGTGAGGGATGGCATGAATTGAGAATTGGGGGAAGTGTTCAGCGATATAAAATTTATCGGCGTGAGGAGGATGCGGTGGTGCTGGATCTGGACAGTGCGGGGCGGGACCGGAGTGGTTTTGGGAATAATGGGATGGTGCAGGACGGGTATATCCAAATGCCGCGCAGCCTTAGCCTGGGAGATATGGGGGAGCGATTGACGATGTTATTGTGGGTACACCCGGAAGGCAAGGTTTCGCGGGATCTGGTAGACATTTTTACTAACGGAGACAATCATGTCCTGCAGGTGTCGGGTGGGCGGCAACTTAGTTTTTTTGCCGGCGGTTGGGGGCGGGGGGATTGTACGGTAGACCTGCCGGCGGATTGGGCAGGACATTGGCATTTGATAGCGGGGGTATGTGATGCGCGCGGGTTGAGCGTATATATTGACGGTATTCAGAGAGGGTTTACCCCGTTGGAAAAAAGCGTACATTTATTTGCGGGAGACAATACCTGGATGATCGGGCGGAACGAGGAGTTTCCCGGGCAACGTATATATGAAGGGTTGGTGAGGCGGCCGAGGATCTTCCAGGAGGCCTTGCCGCCGGCGGCTATTTTGAATATCTATCGTAACGAAAGCAATACACCATGAAATTTTTTTTCTTGTTGAGTGCCCTGACGTGTGTAACGATCGGGGTTTTTGCGCAGGAGGGACGGTTGTGGTATCGTCAGCCTGCTGCTACCTGGACCGAGGCGTTGCCGGTGGGCAATGGGCGAATTGGCGGGATGGTCTATGGCGGGGTGGGGGATGAAGTGGTGGGGTTGAACGAGGCTACGTTGTGGTCGGGAGGGCCGGTGAAGGGTACGGTGAATCCGGAAGCGAAACAGTATCTGGCGCCTTTGCGGAAGGCATTGTTTGCGGAGGATTATGAAGAAGCGGGGCGTTTGGCGAGAAAGATGCAGGGTGTGTATTCGGAGAGTTATCTGCCGTTGGGCGATCTGCATATACACCAGGATCTTGGGGGAGGGGGAAAGCCTTCGCGCTATTCAAGGGAATTAGACATCCGGGATGGGGTGGCGCGGACGAAGTATACGGTGAAGGGGGTGGAATATTTGCGGGAGGTGTTTGTTTCGGCGCCGGACCAGGTGATGGTGGTACGGTGGACGAGTAGTAAGGCGGGGGAGTTGAACCTGACCATCTCGGCGTCGAGTTTGTTGCGAAATGAGCATATGACGCAAGGAAAGACATGGATAATGAAGGGGAAGGCGCCGGTGCATGTGGATCCGAGTTATGTGGGGTATAATAAAGAGCCGATCCTTTATGATGATACCGATAGCTGCAGGGGGATGCGATGGGGATTGTTGACGAAGGCCGTAAGCAGGGATGGGATAGTGAACGCAGATGCGGATGGGATCAGGGTGCGCAAGGCATCGGAAGTGGTGTTGTATGTTGCTATAGCGACGGGATTCAGGGGATATGACAAGTGTCCGGGCAGTGAAGCGGAGCGGCAGGCGGGGGCAGTGTTGGAGAAGGCTGTGGTGCGGGGGTATCCTTCGGTGTGGGCAAGACATCTGGCGGATGTTCATCGTTATTTTGATAGGGTGTCTTTGCGGCTGGGGGTTGCGGGAGTGGCGGCACTGCCGACCGATGAGCGGTTAGAGGCATATACGAAGGGAGGGAGTGATCCCGGATTGGAGGCCTTGTATTTTCAGTATGGCCGTTATTTGCTGATAAGCAGTTCGCGGACGCCGGGAGTGCCGGCTAATTTGCAGGGCATCTGGAATGCGGAGTTGCGGGCGCCGTGGAGTTCGAACTATACGACCAATATCAATGTGCAGATGAATTATTGGATGACGGAGGAGTGTAATCTGTCGGAGATGACGGAGCCGCTGATCTCGTGGATGGGGGGATTGGCTGTGATGGGCAGGAAGGCGGCGACGGAGTTTTATGGTGTCCATGAGGGTTGGGTAGTACATCATAACAGTGATATATGGGCGATAGCTACGCCGGTGGGTGATAAAGGGAAGGGAGAGCCGAAGTGGGCGAACTGGCCGATGGGCGGCGCCTGGCTGGTACGGCATCTTTGGGAGCATTATTTGTATACAGGGGATCGGAAATTTTTGAAGGATACGGCTTATCCCCTGATGAGGGGGGCGGCCGAATTCATTCTTGATTGGCTGGTGCCCGATGGCAGTGGGAGGCTGGTAACGGCGCCGTCGATGTCGCCGGAGAATGAGTTTATCTATGCGGATAAAAAAGTTGGGGATGTCAGCGTTGCTACGACGATGGATATGGGGATCATCCGGGATCTGTTTGACAATATGTTGGCGGCGGATTCGGTTTTGGGGAATGATGTGCGTTTTGCGGAGCGGCTGAGATCGGCGAAGGCGCGGTTATTCCCGTACCAGGTAGGGAGTCAGGGGCAGCTGCTGGAATGGTACAAAGACTATCCTTCTCCCGACCCGCATCACCGGCATGTGTCGCATCTTTATTCCTTATATCCGGCTCATGAGATATCGGTGCTCCGGACGCCGGCGTTAGCGGAAGCGGCAAAACAATCGCTGATCCTGCGAGGCGATGTAGGAACGGGATGGAGCATGGCGTGGAAGGTCAATCTCTGGGCGAGGTTGTTTGACGGCAATCATTCTTATCAATTATTCCGGCATCTGCTGCGGCTGACGCGGGAGCATGAAGTGAATATGGGGGGCGGAGAAGGCGGGGGCGCTTATCCCAATCTGTTTGATGCGCATCCTCCTTTCCAGATAGATGGAAATTTTGGTGGTACTGCGGGGATTGCGGAGATGTTATTACAGAGTCAGGATGGGGATGTACATTTGTTGCCGGCCTTGCCCGATGCCTGGCCTGCCGGTTCGGTGAAAGGGCTGGTTGCGAGGGGTGGTTTTGTCGTAGGGATGGATTGGAAGGGCGGACGATTGGTTACGGCGCAGGTGGAGTCCCGGAATGGAGGGGCCTGTATTATCCGGAGCAGTGTGGCGTTGTCGGTGAAGGGCACGGGTCAGCATGCTGTTAAAGAAGGAAAGGGATATGTGTTGGTACTGCAAACCGACAAAGGCAAGACATATACATTACTCGGAGCGTAGACTTTTCACCGGGTTGGCGCGTGCCGTTTGCCAGCAGCGGAACCCGATGGTCAATAATGCCACGATGAGAGTGAGTCCCAGCGACAATGCAAATGCTGTCCAGCCGATATCGATGCGATACGTAAATTCCTGTAACCAGGAATGGACCGCCCACCCCGCGAAGGGCCATGAAAGGATATTCCCGATGAGTACCGGCAGCATAAAATCCATGGTGAGGAGGCGGACAAGTCCGGCGGTGCTGGCGCCTATCACTTTGCGGATGCCTATTTCCCGTGTGCGCACTTCGGCGGCATAGGCTGCCAGGCCAAAGAGGCCGAGACAGGAGATAATGACCGAGAAAGCAGAAAAGACCTTTAGTATCACGCTCATATTATCCTCTTTCCGATAGAGGCCGGCAATATGGTCGTCCAGGAATTTATAGCTAAAAACATCGTTGGGGGCCAGTTTGGCCACTTTTTGCTGCAGGTAGGCGATGGTCTGCGGGGTTTTGCCTGCCTGGATCCTCACGAGGAGGTTTTGGGTCCATTTCGGCCGGTATTCCAGAACCAGCGGTTCGATGCGATTGTGCAGCGACGCGAAATGGAAATCCCTGACAATACCTATAACGGGGCCTTGCATCTTATTGCCGGTGTTGATGATCGTAGCGCCCAGTGGTTTTTCCAGGCCGAAGACGCGCGCGGCCGTCTCGTTAATGATGAAAGATGCGGAGTCATGAAAGGCGCTTGAGAAATTTCGTCCTTCTTTGAGCTGTATATTCATCACCGGCAGGTAATTGTCATCTACGCGGAATACGCGGACGTTGGGTATCTCTATTCCCGGAGTGGGGTTGAGCGGTTCAACGCCTTCTACGCTAAGGTCGTCACCGATGATATTCGAAGTTTCCGCTACTCCCAGGATATCGGGGTTGGAAAGGAATTCATTCTTCAACAGTTCCGGATGGGTCTGTAACTTATCGTAGAGGTCGCCGTAATAGTGTATGATGGCTACCTGTTGTTTGTCAAAGCCAAGCTGATGGTTTCTGAATAAGGTCATTTGCCGATAGACGAGGACGGTGGAGATGATGAGAAAGCCCGAGGCGATAAATTGAAAGACGACGAGGCTTTTTCGCAAAAGGGCGGCAGGCGAGCCGGGAGTTTTATTTCCTTTTAGCGAGGCGGCTGGTTGGAAGCCTGAGATGAAAAGGGCGGGGAATAAGCCCGAGATGAGACCTGTGACGAGGATGACGGTTATGATGATGAGAAGATTAGTTGGTAACAGTAATTCTCTTGCCGAGACCTGTCTGCCCGTGAGCTGATCATAGAATGGGAGGGCGGCCTGGTAGAAGATCGTCGCGAGCAGACCTGATATGAAGGCCAGTAGAAGGGCTTCGCCGAGGAATTGCCCGATCACCTGCGAGCGGGGTGCGCCCAGGATCTTGCGGACGGCTACTTCTTTTACTCTTTTCAGGGACTGGGTGGTGAAGAGGTTGACAAAATTAATACAGGCGATGAGCAGGATAAGGATGCCTACGGCTATGAAAATATAAATATAGGTGATGCTGCTGTTAGCCCCCATTTCCTGGATAAGATTGGAGCGGAGATGGATATCGGTGAGGGGCTGCATGCGAAAGATGGCAGCTTCGTTGAGCCGCCGTTGTTTGTCCATATCGCTGCGATATTGAAAATAAAAATCCCTGAGACGGGCGCGAACTTTTGGTGCGTCTTCGGGATGGCGGAGAAGGATATAGGTCCATCCAAACATCCAGCTCTTATTCTGTGCCATTTGCGGCGACAGGTGTTTGTAAAAAGCGGTCATGGGTAAGAGGTAATCGAAATGCAGGTGTGTCGTAGAAGGAAGGTCTTCAATGACGGCTTTTACCCAGTTGTCGTATTTGTCGTTGCCGATGATCTTTTGCCCGATGGGGTTTTTGTCACCGAAGAGACGGAGGGCCATGCTGCGGGTGAGGATGATGGCTGTAGGATCGGAGAGGGCGCGGAAGGGATCGCCGAGGACGGGTTTGAGATCGAATATATTGACAGCGGAAGAGTCGGCGAAATAACCGGATCCTTCTCCTTTTTTTCCATCGATGGTATGATACACGGTAGTGCCGGCATTGGCGAAACGAGCGTAGCTGTCTATCTCCGGAAAATATTTTACCAATTCACCGGCCAGGGGCGGCGAAGATTTGGACCATTCGGTAGTGACCATGCGGTAGATGCGATCGTGTTGCCGAAAATTTTTATCATAGCTGAGCTCCTCTTTGACGTGCATGGTCAACAGGAGGATGCAGGCGATGCCCAGGGACAGGCCAAGCAGGTTTAGCAGGCTATAGGTCTTGTGACGGAAAAGGTTCCGTCTGGCGACGGTGAAAAAATTTTTGAGCATAGTTCTTGCGCGTCATAATTAGTGCCATCCTGTTATTTATTGACTTATAGCGTGTTCGGGCTGATTTTGGGGTTTCCGGTGTCCGGAAATGATACAGTTGCTGTACGATAATGGAAATTTTTAGAATTGTGGCAGGGCGTGCAACATTCCTTTTTGAATCAATGACTTTAGAAAAAAACAACTATCATATGAAGCGAATACTTTTTGTTTTTGTCTGCGGATTGCAAGTTGCCGTCTTACATGCCCAATCTCCTTATATGCAAAAATCTTTTCCCCGGGAATCGGTGCACAAGCTGTTGTCCGAGACCTCGGGCGGTAATATTACCGTTTCCGGTGAAGCGTCCGGAGAGGCAAGGGTAGAAGTGTATATTCATCCGAATAATGGGCGGGATGGCAGCATCAGCAAGGAAGAGATCCAACAAAGGCTGAATGAGCAATTCGATCTCACCATCGGGGTCGAAGGCGGTGAACTAAAGGCTATTGCTAAACATAAACAGCACAATATAAACTGGAACAGGACGCTCTCCATCTCTTTCCGTATTTATGTGCCGCAGACGGTGAGTTCTTCGTTGCGGACCAGCGGCGGCAACATCGATCTCAGGGGATTGTCCGGGACAGAAGATTTCAGGACCAGCGGCGGCAACCTGGATATTGCACAATTGAGTGGGAAGATCATCGGCAGGACTTCGGGAGGGAATGTGTCCATAACCAATTCAAAAGACAATATCGATCTGGAAACAAGCGGTGGTAATATGGATGCCAAGAATTGCGAGGGTACGGTACGTCTGTCTACTTCCGGCGGAAATGTGACCCTTAGGAGTATAAAGGGCAATGTCCGTGCGACGACTTCGGGTGGAGAGATAGAAGGAGGGGATATCAGCGGGGAAGTGCAGGCAAAGACATCGGGAGGGAATGTCGATTTTGACAATATGTCCGGTAGTCTTGCGGCCTCGACCAGCGGTGGGAATATTCATGTGAGCTTAACCGACCCGGGCAAATATGTCGATCTTTCCAATTCCGGGGGCGATATTACGTTGCAACTGCCACAGGGGAAGGGATTAGACCTGAATATCTATGGTGACCAGGTGCATTCCACCAGCATGAATAATTTCAAAGGCGATCTTGACAAACATCATATCAATGGAACGCTGAATGGCGGTGGCATACCGGTAAAGGTAGACGGGGGCGGCGGGAGCGTGCATCTGAGTTTTAAATGAGCGGCGCATATATATAAACGATAAATGAAAGCCCCGGTCCAAAAGGCCGGGGCTTCTCACGCGTAGTAGTTTTCATCAGTTAGCAATTTTTGCGGAACCTGCGCCAGCGGGATTAAAGTCCAGCTCGTTCTGCGGGACGTCCCAGTAATCGACGAAGTTATAATCCATAAAGCAGGGCAGGAGTTGTGCCGCGGAGCTGCTGATGAGGCTGCCGGGCACCAGTATGTTGGCGTTGGCTCTTCCGCCGCCTTGAGCTTTGGGGCTGGTAACGCCCCAGCGGCGGGCATCGTACCAGGCTACCCCGCGCATATAAAGGCCCGTGCGTCTTTCGCTACGAAGTTGGGCAATGGCTGAATCCTGTGAAAGGCCGGTGCCGGCAACATGGGGCAAATAAGCGCTGTCCGCGTCCCGGACCTGGTCGATCAGGGTGAGTCCGCCTTCGATGTCATTGCCGCTGCGAATCCTTGCTTCGGCGATCATGAGTGTATTTTCTTCCCAGGTGGGAGCGATGGGTATTGCGCCCTGATGATTATTCGTTGCGTAGCTACCACCGTTCTCGACGTAAGCCGCCAGATAACGGGTGCCGAACTGGATGCCCCGGTTGAGCACATTGACGACCGGGCCGGTGGGATAGGGGATGAAATTTTTAGTGAAGCGGCGATCCCCGGGGCGATAATCCTGGATAAGCCTTTCGCTGACAAAAGATAAGGCCGCATTCTGATTTTGTATCTCATAGGGATGATAGGTGCCGCCGGATAGATCGTTGAGCCCGCCGGGAGCCATTCCCCACATTAAGGTCTTGTCACCTTTGACGAGACCGGTGGAAGCGAGTGTTTGTAGGGTTGCCCAATCACCTGCCGTCATATTTGCGACCTTATGATTAGCCAGAAAGTTACGAGCTTCATAGGAATGGATCTGCCGGACCCACATAGCCGGCGTGATGATCTGGGTATTGAGATTAAACGAGGGAATGATCGCCTGGAATACGGCGTCGTAATCGGCATTTTCGGTGATGTTTCCGAAAAGGGAAGCGGCTTTTTCGAAATTGAGGGTTGCGGCAGCGATGACATTGTCATGCGAAACGTACAAGTTGCTCGTGAGCCCTTTTGCCGTGCTGTCCGGTGAGTCGTCGATGATGGCGGCCAGGTACATCGAGCCGAGTTTGGAATAACAGTACCCTTTCCAGTAGTAAGCCCAGGCCTGCAACAACTTCTTTTTGGTGGCGGCGTCCCCTGTGAGCAATAGGGCGGGATTGTTCAGCGCCTGCAGCAAGCCGTTGGCCTGTGCGTTCATATAGTAGAATACGTCCCATCCATATTGGATAGAATTGCCGTCGCCGGCTACACGGCTATTGACCGAGCGCAGGATGCCTATCTGGTCATAACCCGAAGGGTTGGGTATTACCTTATTGTAGGGAGAAGGGAGGGTGATGGTGTTTACGTTAGCAGGGTAGCGGCCGCCCCAGTTGGAATAGGGCGAGAAATTCTCGTCGCCCATATTGCTTTCGATGGACCATTGGAGTTGAAAGAAATTAAGATTACCGTCGCCGGGTTCGTTGGCGATCCATTTTTCGTAGATGCCTTGTGCATAGGCTTCGATGCCGCCTTCGGTAATAAGCGACGGGCCGGGAGTAGGTGAATTGGGATTTGGTAACTGGAGGATGCTTTTCTTACAGGCGCCCAACAGGAGGAGCGAGGCCAGCAAGTAAAGGCTATATTTTCTAATCTTCATATTCATTCGTAATTAGGATTAACAATTAAAAACCAACGTTGAGAGAGAACTGGTAAGACCGTAAGTTGGGCGTACCGAAATAATCCACTCCCGAAAAGGCGCCGGTCCTGCTCTGAGACAGGTCGTTGCCCTGGGCGTCGAAGGCGCCGGTGTTTTCCGGATCAAGCCCGCTATATTTGGTAAACGTCAGCAGGTTGCGGCCGGAAGCTGTTACCGTCAGGCGTTTGATGGCGTGTGTATTAGTGACGAAGCGGGAGAGATCGTATGTGACAGAGACGTCGCGAAGACGAACATAGGATCCATTCTCCACGAAGGGAGAGGTGGGCAAGTTGAGGTTGTACAGGCTCTGATAATAGTTGACGAAAGCACCGCTTTTGCTGCCGATGGTAACGATCCTGTCAAAGTCGGATGAGCTTGCGCCGGCGCCGCCTGAGCCGCCGACCGGTTTATAGAGCCATTGTTTCGACATATTGTATATACTGTTGCCGTGTATCCAGTCGAACTGAAAGCCGATAGTCAGCGTTTTGAACAGGGTGAGACTGTTGATCAGGGAGGATGTAAAATCCGGGTAGGCGTGTCCGAGGACGGAGAGGTCGTTCTTGGCGCTGAGCACTACCATATTCGTTCGCGTGTCCATTACATAACCCGTGTTAGAGACTGCATAGTACTGCTGGTTAGCAGGGCTGATATAGGGTGTTTTTCCATCGAGCTGTAATTGAGTAACGCTGTGCAGTGGTGTCTGACCATAAAAGAGACCGATCTCCCTGCCTTGTTTGATGGCAAAACCCGCGTTAACAATGTCCTGGCCATTAGAGATCTTCGTCACTTTATTCTTGGCATAACCCCAGCGAACGCCAAGATTCCAGGTGATATTGTCCGAAGCATATATGGTAGCGTCGAGAGTGAGGTCGACGCCATGCGAGACGATAGTGCTCAGGTTGTCCAGACGGCTGGCATAGCCGGTGGAGGGGGCGACACTGGCGTTCTGATATATATTTTTGGAATTACGGTGCCAGTAAGAACCGCTGAGGGTGATCTTATGCAGCCAGTCGCCCTGGAGAGGAGCAAACGTGGCATCGCTCCCAATCTCCAGTTCATAATTCTTTAGCAGGACCAGGCTGTCATTGGTGGCCTGGGTAGGAAGAGAAAGTCCGACACCGTTGCCCAGGGTGGTTGAGGTGAGCGTGATCTGGCGATCGTAGGGGCGTGGTTGGATGCCGGCTGCGCCATAGGCCCCGCGTATTTTCCAATCCGTGAGCCAGGAGCGGTTCCGTAACAACTCTGAAGGGCGGAAATAAATGGTACCACGGGGAAAGGTGGCGGCATTATATGCGGCGCCAAATGCGCTGCCGTAGTCAGAACGAACACCAACAGAAATGCCGAAGAGGTTGGCGTAATCGATGGTTTGATTCACCAGGAATCCGAAGGTGATAAAAGATTGGTAATAGTCGCTACTCGTCTTTGTCGTGGCGGCGCCGATATATGCCGGCGGATAGGCGGGCAATCCGACGCCCTGGGCGGCATATTGTCTTTCTGTATTCTTCCTGTAATCATAGGCAAATTGAGTGGTCGTTCTGATGGGAAGGCTAAGATGGAAATCCTTTTGGAAATCGGTCCGGAAGAAGGCTGAATAAAGGCCATTCTGGTTGAAGTAGCGGGTATAGGTGTTCGTCAGACTGCCTTGCCGGCTGGGCCCATAGAATACAGCGGGTTGCAGTACGGCCGACTGATTCATAAAATAATTACTGCCATCGATGGTCTCATAATCCAGACCGTATTTGATGTCCAGTTCCAGGAAACGGGAGAACTTATAGTTGAAAACGAAGTTTTGGAAGATCTCGAAAGTCTGGTTGCTGCGGTTGTGCCATTGATCTTCGGCCAGTACGTTATAACCGTTGGAGGCGGCGCTGGTCTTGAAGGGAAAATGGCCGGTAGAATCCTGCCATTTAAAATCGATAAAAGGATAGGCGTTGAGCATGTTGAAGCGGCCGCCACTGAGCAGGTTCTCATAGCCGACGATGCCCTGGGTAACCGTCCGGAAAGTGAATCCTTTAAAAGGTTGCAGACCGAGGTTGATAGAGAGGTTCGATCGTCTGAAATTATTGCTCAGCACATCCTGCTGGTTGAGCTGCGAAGCGGTGAAAGAATAATCGGCATTCGACGTACCGCCGCTGAGCGAGATAGAGTTATTAAACGTCAGCGCCTGGCGGAAACCTTGTTTGAGGTGGTCGAAGATGGGAATGTTGAATGGTTTGTTGTTCTCCAGGGTGGCGCTGACGCTGGGGTCGGGCACCTGCGGATCGGTCCAGATGCCCAGCGCATTGCGTGCAATGGGGTGACCCTGAGCATCGAGGATAGTACCGGTGGCATCCGTGACATAGTGGTGCATTTCCGACAGGATATCGTGTTTGCCTTTCAAAATATTATCCACGCTGACCTTGGAGCTGATGTTGATGTTAAGTTTGCCGTTGAGGAGTCCTTTTTTCGTGAAGATCTGTATAACGCCGTTGGCTCCCTGTGCTCCATAGAGCATGCCGCCGGCTGGTCCTTTTACCACTTCGACGTGATCTACACTGGCCGGGTCGATATTCGACAGGTTGTCCATTTCCACGCCGTCCACCATGATCAGAGGCTGTGTACCATCGAGGCTGTTGACGCCGCGAAGCGTAATGTTAAACGATGAGCCTGGCGTACCGCTGGACTGTTGGATCCTGGCGCCGGCAATTTGACCGTCGAGCGCTTGCTGGACATTGGTCGTAGCGCTTTTTGCAAAGTCTTTGGAAGAGACCGTTGCCACGTCGATGGGTACCTTCTTTTTGCTGGTGGCTACACCTACTCCTGTGACGACCACGTCGCTCAATGTCTTGTTGTCGGGGTTGAGGGCAATCTTAAGTCCTTCTTTTGCCGCAACCTCATAGGGCTCGTACCCGATGTAACTGATAATCAGTATGGCCCTGTTCTTTACTTTTAGGCTGAAAGATCCGTCGTCGCGAGAGGTAGTGGCAGTGCGGGATCCTTTTTCTGTAATGGTGGCTCCTGCGATGGAAGCTCCTTTTTCGTCGGTGATCTTTCCGGTGACAGTGATGTCGCCCTGAGCCATCCCTCGCAAACAGGCAATAAGGATAGTCAAGGCTACCAATAGTAGTCTCATAATGTTGTTTTGGTTGATATAATGCAGTTAGATACTCGACGGGCAAGGTAGGTCGACTATAATGAAATATTCATTCAGCGGTCACTAAAAAAAATTGCGAGTATATACTAACAATTGACGTAGTGCCAAAAAAAGACGGAAATTTATTTCTATGAAAAAGACCATTTTATTGTCCGTGCTGGCCGGATTGATGATCATCAGTAATGCCCAGACGATTATTCAGCGTGATGCCGAGATCGAGAATATGGTAAAAGAGGTGAATGCGGATTCTCTGCAATCCTATATTAAGAGCATGGTGGCATTTGGCACCCGTAGTACGGTGAGCTCCACCACCGATAAAAAGAAAGGCATCGGGGCTGCGCGCAACTGGGTGCTGGGCAAATTCAATGAATTTGCGGCTGCGTCGGGTGGCCGACTGACGGCTTTTGTAGATACTTCCACTTATGCGGCGGATGGCCGGCGGGTGAAAGAGCCAGTTAGTCTGGGTAACACGGTAGCCACCCTTAAGGGGACAGATCCAGCGGACAACCGCATCTTTATCATCAGCGGTCACCTGGACAGTCGTCGTACGGATGTTATGGATGGCACCAATGATGCGCCTGGCGCCAATGATGACGGCAGTGGCAGTGCTGCGGTGATCGAATGCGCCAGGGTAATGAGCAAGCATTCTTTTCCCGCGACCATTATTTTCGTGACCGTGAGCGGTGAGGAGCAGGGCTTACTGGGTTCCACTTATATGGCGAAAAAGGCAAGGGCGCAAAACTGGAATATCGAGGCGGTATTAAACAATGATATCATGGGCAGCAATAACAGCAATGAGACCAATATCATTGACAATACGAGGGTACGGGTTTTTAGCGAGGGGTTACCTTTTTATGAGCTGGACAAACAGGCGAAACAGATACGGCAGCTGGGTTTAGAGAACGATGGGATAACGAGGCAACTGGCGCGTTATGTGAAAGAGGTGGGTGAGCGGTACGTGGATAACCTGGAAGTGGTGATGGTTTACCGGAACGACCGTTTTCTGAGGGGAGGAGACCATTCGCCGTATGTGGAGAATGGTTTTGCGGCGGTGCGCATCACCGAAATGAATGAGAACTTCAATCATCAGCACCAGGATGTCCGCACCGAGAAGGGGGTAGCGTATGGGGATCTGGCAGAATTTATGGATTTTGAATATCTGCGTAAGAATACGGCTATGAATCTGGCGAACCTGGCTAACCTGGCGAAGTCGCCGGGCAAGCCGCAGGAGGTGCATGTAGAGGTACGTAATCTGACCAATGGGACCCAGCTGACGTGGAAGGCTCCGGCGTACGGGAAGGTAAAAGGGTATTTTATTTTGATGCGGGAGACGACGGCTGCCGTGTGGCAGAAAAAGATCTTTACCGGGCAGACGGATGTGAAGCTACCCTATTCAAAGGATAATTATTTTTTTGCGGTGCAGGCTGTGTCCGACGGGGGAAATGAGGGCTTACCGGTAGTGCCGGTCCCGGGGCGGTAAGGGGGTGTAACCTTTTGGCGGATTCCGGCGTCATAGGGGTATGTTACGTAACTATTTAAAAACCGCCATGCGGAACCTTTGGAAGAACAAGGGCTTTTCCGCCATCAATATCATTGGGTTAGCCATTGGATTGGCCACCTGTCTGCTGATACTCATCTATGTGATGGACGAGTTAAATTATGACCGGTATAATAAAAATGCCGATCGTATTTACCGGGTGGATGGGGAGGTCAAGTTTGGGGGGAATCATTTTATTCTGGCCGTTGCGCCTGCGCCGACGGGTCCGGCGATGCGGCGGGATTTTCCCGAAGTGGAAAAGGAAGTTCGTTTTCGGGGGTATGGCGGGTTGATGGTAAAAAAGGGAAGCCAGAATATCCGGGAAGATGCGGTCATCTATGCGGACTCCACCTTATTCGACGTGTTTACGCTGCCGGTGCTGGCGGGTGATCCGCATACTGCGCTGGTGGACCCGCATACGATAGTAATTACTGAAAAAGCAGCCAGGAAATATTTTAACGAGACCCAGGTGGTGGGGCGGAACCTGATCATCAATGACAGCATCCCTTATAAAGTGACGGCTGTCATCCGGGACCTGCCGGCGACCTCGCATTTTCATTTTGACTTTTATGTTTCCCTGTCCGAGTCGCAGGATGCCAAGCGTACCGATGAATGGTTTAGCAATAATTTCAATACTTATGTCCTGCTGCGGAAGGGCGCCGACCCCAGGCAACTGGAAGCGAAGTTTAAGGGGATGGTCGTCAAATATATCGGGCCTTTGCTGCAGAGTGTGGTCAATACGTCATTGGATGACTTTTTCAAGAGCGGCAGTTATGTAGGTTTTTCGCTGACACCCTTGACTTCCATTCATTTGCATAGCAATAAGACGGCGGAGCTGGAACCTAATGGGAATGTGCAGTATGTATATATCTTTTCGGCTATTGCCTTGTTCATCCTGCTGATCGCCTGTGTCAATTTCATGAACCTATCGACGGCGCGATCGGCCAACCGGGCTAAAGAGGTGGGTGTGCGGAAGGTGCTGGGTTCGTTGCGGGGACATCTGATCACGCAATTCATGGTCGAGTCCGTGTTGATCAGTCTTTTTTCCATGTTGCTTGCACTGGGGCTGGCTTTTTTGTTGATGCCGGTGTTCAATGAACTGGCGGGTAAGACTATGTCGATAGGACTTTTGTCCCGGCCATGGCTGGTGCCGGCGATGCTGGGGTTGGTGTTGGTGGTGGGTATGCTGGCAGGCAGTTATCCTGCCTTTTTTCTTTCGGCTTTTCAGCCAATAGCGGTGTTAAAGGGGAATGTGGCGGCGGGATTCAAGACGAGCTGGTTACGCAATTCGTTGGTCGTGTTCCAGTTTGGGATATCGATCTTTCTTATCGTGGGTACGGCGGTGATATACCGGCAATTGGGTTATATCCGAAGCCGGAGCCTGGGGTTCAACAGGGAGCAGGTGTTGATCGTGCAGAATGCCTATAATCTGGGTGAGCAGATACGGGCGTATAAAGAGGGGTTATTAAAGTTGCCGGGTGTAGAAGGTGCAACGGTGACGGGGTTTCTTCCCACCTCCGACTACCGGAATGACAATGCCTTTTTCTTTACGCCGGACCTGGACCCTAAAAAAGCGATCTCCCTGCAGAATTGGGTTGTCGATGAAAATTATATTCCCGTATTGGGTATGCAGATGGCGGGGGGGAGGAATTTTTCAAAAACTTTCCCGACCGATTCGAGTGGGGTGATCCTCAATGAGGCGGCAGTACGACTGATTGGTGGAGGGAATCCGCTGGGAAGAAAGCTATATGAGATGACCGATGTGAAGACGAAACATGTTAACGAGTATCATATTGTGGGCGTAGTAAAAGATTTCAATTTCAATTCGCTGCGGCAGGTGGTAACTCCGATGGGACTTTTCCTGAGAGAAGAGCATGGCAAGATAGCGTTGCGCATTCATACTCCGGATGTGCGGCGGGTGTTGGCGCAGGCGGAGCAGGCCTGGCAGAAGATGGTGCCTGGTCAGCAGTTCAGCTATGTCTTCATGGATGACGAATTCAATTCCCTGTATAAATCAGAGCAGCGGATGGGGGGGATATCATTATCCTTTTCTCTGCTGGCGATATTCATTGCCTGTCTGGGTTTGTTTGGGCTTGCGGCTTATGCAGCGGAGCAGCGGACGCGGGAGATTGGCATTCGTAAGGTGCTGGGCGCTACGGTGGGGGGTATTGTGTCTTTGTTGTCGCGGGATTTTTTGCGGCTGGTGCTGGTGTCGGCGTTAATCACCTTTCCGCTGGCCTGGTGGGCGATGCATCACTGGCTGCAGGATTTTGCGTATAGGATCGCTATTGGGTGGGAGGTGTTTGTGTTGGCGGCGGTGCTGGCGGTGGGGATTGCGTTGGTGACGGTGAGTTTTCAGGCGGTGCGGGCTGCGCTGGCTAATCCCGTGAAGAGCCTGCGGAGTGAGTGAGTTTTTGGTAGGCGCGGAGGTAGGACTTGCTGCTTTTGAGGCCGAAGGTGGAGAGGATGCCGCTGGTTTGCGCTTTGACCCAGTAATTGAAGACAAATTTTTCCCGGTCGCGTTCGACGAAAATTGCGGATGACCTTTTACGTTGGGCGGGTAAGATCAGGTTGGCCAGCCAGGTCTCAACGGTAGGGAGGAATCCTCTTTTGGTGCTGTCTGTCTTGTTCAATACTCTTACATGTAGTTTGTTGTACCAGAAATTCATGGTACCGAAGGTGGCATATTTATTACCGTGCCAGGTGGACCAGGAGGTATCGGCGTGGCCTCCGGTGATGTTGACGGCTGCGGCGGGGATCGATACCTGTGAGAACTTTGTGAGGTCTATGGCGGAGAACCGCGTGCTGGCGGTAAAAGCGGACAAAGAATCCGCGTACGACTCCCTGTATAAAAAATGGCGGATATGTCCGTCGAATAAGCGGCCGGATGCCGTAAGCATGAGCGTGTCCCGTTGATAATGACTGTTCCCGAGGTGTACAATAGTTCCGTTGATATCCTGGATGGGTATCGAACTCCATCGGCCTGTCGACAGTGAACATTCATTGTATGTGATGTTGCTGTTGCGGATGACTACCGAATCGACGTCTACCGATAGAGGGATAGTATTTATAAGTTTGGTGGGCATTAATTTTTCGATGCCGTGTTGGAAAGGCATTCGTTTGTCCCGGGAGGCGCCGAGCTGCAGGCTATCGAGTATCATTTTGCTCATATGGACCACCAGGGGCCGGGGTGAGAGTTCTATACCGGATAGGGTCAGGTGCTGTCCATGGAGGTGGATATAGTCCCGTTGCCATCTGGCTTTGCCGAACGTCACTTCCAGACTTTCGTCGGGGATAATGTTGAACCTGTTAAGCTGCAGACTCTGGCTGTCCGGCTGCCATGAGATGGTCTCCACATCGGCTGTGATCTTTTTACTTTGATAATGGGCTTTGCCCGTGCTGATCGTCGACCGGTCTGCCAGTTGTCGCCAGTCCAGTTTGGTTTCAGGCGACCAATGAAAGGTATCCTCTTTAAAAGAGCCCGACAGGCCGTTCAGAGAAAGAGACGTGCTGTCTTTACCGTAATACAGAGCGGCGTCTTTCCAGGAAAAAAGAAGATGGGCGTCCAGGGATAGTTTTTGTCCGTGTGGGATGATGCGGCAATTTTTAATCTCAATTTTTCCGGTGGCTTGTGCTGTGAGTGTGTCCTTTGCGGGAGTGCCGGTATAGAGCATGTTTATTCCGTCGGCGAGGAGGTAAGGTATCGTCAGCTGACTAAAGTCAGTGGAATGAAGGCTGGTATTCAACCGGATGAGAGGGGCCGATAATCTGACCGTGTTTGAGCTATTGCCGGATTGGAACTCCAGGTGGTTTACGAGCAGACCGCTATCGCTGTCGAATTGTGCTTCCCGGATGGTTGTCCTTGTCTTTTGGTTCCCGAGCAGGATATCGGACAAATTCATGTTGAGCCTGGTCCAGGTGAAGAGCTGGCGGATGGCTACCAGGCCTGTAATATGCCAATCGTGGATGGTGAGATGGATAGTATTGTTTGTTGTTTGGCGCTCACCTGTCAACTGGCCGACATACCAATCGTTTAACCGGATGGATCTATCTTTTTGATAGTTATCCCAGTCGAAAGCATTCCAGTAAATATTTTCTCCTTTTATTTTCAAACCGGCGGTTGTCGTGAGCTGTATTTCTTTGATGCGGCTTTGCTGATTGGCTCCGTTGAACCACAATTGATGAGCGTTGGCGGTGACGGTATTGGCGATGAGGGTTATCTGGCCGATGCGGATACCGGGAATGGCATGTTTGATATCTGCCAGGGAATCGCTGACAAAGAATTTGTTGAGAAGGATGTGCGCATTCAACTGTAGTACTTTTGCTTCGAGAGGGGTGTTTCCTATATTATAGTAATGAGCGGCGCCGTCGATTATATTGAAGTCCCGGGTATTTATCAGTTCGCTGACGTGGTGCAGTGTCCGGTAGAACAAAGCGAGCTTTTTGGTAGTCGGTAGTGGTACAGGGCTATTTGCCGTATCCGTGGGTTTATGTTTGTCATAAAGAACGATGAGTGGTTGTTGTAGTTGGGCCGCTGAGGCCTGCAGGCGTTGTTGCATCAGAGCCACAATATTTATATTTTTCAGTACCAGGGCGGGTGCGGTAAACTCCACCTTTTTATCGGCGGCGGCGGATCGTACGGGTCCGAATTTTACCTGTCTGAAAATGGCGTCGTCCCTATGAAAGCTGAATTCGTCGATGGTGAGCCGGTACAAGCTGTCCTTTGTCAGGAAGCCAATGTTCTTCAGATCGATGCGGATACTGTCGGTGCTGGGGTAGGGGTCTGTGGCAGGATGGACGGACAGGTTGTAAATATTCAGGTTGGCTTTACGGGTAGTCGCTTTCCCTGTCCTGCCTTGCTTGTCCTCCAGCAAAAGTTCGCCATTGACGACGGCAATAAATTTCACATTGATAAAATTGAACAGATCGTTTTTCCGCCGGCTATTTTTTACCGTGTCGCGGGAGGAATTATTTACGGCATACCCGGGGATAGAAAGTACCGGGTCGATACAGATGAGCGAGTCGAGCAATAGTTGTTCTTTCTGATAGATGGCAGGGAGGTGGTGGGAATTAAGGAAAAACTTATTGCCTTGTATACGGATATTCCCATTGCCGATGGTGTCCCGCTGGGAAAAAGAGAAAGAGTCGATCTCGAAGCGTTGATCTTTGCTTTCCAAACCGAGCCTGTTGAAGCTGATCTCCACCCTGCCGTCCGGCAACTGCCAGTGTTGGGGGCCCATTGAGACCGAAACCTTATCGGAACCGAGGAGATGGCTGTCATTGGTATCGACCTGCGTGAAATTAGAAACAGCAATATTGATGTGGTCACCCTGGAAGGGGGGAGTGTTTTTTTCCTGTCGATAGCTAAATGCGGCGTCTTTCAATGAAAAGCTATGAACATTGAAATGCGTCAGCGCCTTTTCGAGATAGTTTAAAATATCCGAGGCGTGAAAATCAGGCGGTATTTTCCGGACGGGGAATTTATGACCGTGGATATCGAGGGTAGGTCCGATGATAGAAAGGCTATCTACCATGATCTTTTTATGAATGAGAAGTTCCCGCCAGGAGGAAAGGGAGAAGTATATCTCCTGGATGTGTACGGTGTAATGCCAATCGGAATTGGTGGTGTCCGGGCTAAAGAGAATGGCTTTTTTGAGTCTGATGGATCTATTTTGCAGAGAAACCTCCGCTTCGCCGGCAGTAAAGGCATACCTGCCTTTTGATTCCTTGCTGACGATGTATTGAACCCCTTCCCTGAAGCGATGGACTAAGAGGAAATAAAGGATGCCCCCGCCGATGAACAGGCATATGAAAGGAAGCAGGAGGACCCACCCAATACGCTTTTTTGTTTTGGCTGAAAGGTGCATTAATACCTATAAAATTATATTAACTTTAGCCGTAAGAGGAATATTATGATCAAATATACTCAAAAGGACCCCCGTAGTACTATCGAAACCATATTGGTATTACTGCTGTTGTTAAGTTTAATGTTCGCTTTGTATAATGTATTAAAGGTTTTTTTTGGCGTACTAACCTTTGCGCTGATATTTTCCGTGTCTTTTGCCTCTCCTTTCGAGCGGTTGGTCCGTTTGATGAATAACAGGCGGAAGTTGGCTGCGATGGTTTATTCGGTGTTGTTAGTGGCGGTGATCGCGGTGCCTTTCTTTTTTATAGTTTCGGCGTTGAGGAGTCATATCAAGGAAGCGATCGTTTGGATAGGGCAGGTGAGGGCAAATGGAATTCCGCCGTTGCCGGATTGGGTTGCGAGGCTGCCTGTCGTAGGGGAGGATGTCCGGTCTTTCTGGCAACAAATGCAGGACAGTCCGAGGGAAACGCTCATCCATCATGAGGACCAGATAAAGATGGCATTACGACATGCGTTGACCAGCGGAGTAGGGATGATCGGAACGATATTGCAATTTATTACAGGGATCTTTATTTCGGCTTTTTTTCTGGCATCCGGGGAAAAGATGTTAGGGCCTATCAAGACTACGATCGAGCATTTGCTGGGGCGGCGGGATGGGCTTACGTTGCTGGCGGCTACGACGCAGGCTATCAAAAGTGTTTCTATTGGGGTGATGGGGACGGCATTTATTGCGGCTATCCTTGCCTGGATAGGTCTGGCGATCGCGGGAATATCTTTTTCGCTGGTGCTGGCGGGATTGGTTTTTTTTCTGGTGCTGATACAGGTGGGGCCTTTGCTGGTGTGGGTGCCGTTGGTGGTGTGGACGGCTTTGCAGGGGCATACGGGGGTGACGATCTTTCTGATCATTTATGGGGTCGCGTTATTGCTGATAGATGGGTTTTTAAAACCGGTGTTGATTGCTAAGAGCGGGGGAAAGTTACCTTTTTTGGTGTTGTTCCTGGGGGTGATCGGGGGGCTGGCGGCCTGGGGGTTTACGGGGATGTTCAAGGGGGCGATCATCATGGCGGTTTTTTATACGGTGTATACATCGTGGTTACAGAAGAAGCGGTTGACGGCAGGCTGACGCCGTCCATCAATCGCTGGACGCGAAAAGGGAGTTAAATTTTATACATATGCTGAAAGTAAAGCTTTTAAAAGTTGTGGTTTTTTCCGGGTTGTTGCTGATGGCGCAACAGAGTATGGCGCAGAACAAGATCGTTGTGTTCCAGTCTGATTTTGGGCTGAAGGATGGGGCTGTATCCGAAATGAAGGGGGTGGCGATGGGTGTTTCGCCCGAATTGAAATTATTCGATCTGACGCATGAGATACCGGCTTATGATATCTGGGCGGCGGCTTACCGGTTGCAGCAGACCGTGCCGTACTGGCCGGCGGGGACCGTGTTTGTTTCCGTGATAGACCCGGGTGTCGGCACTGAGCGTAAGTCCGTGGTGTTAAAGACGAAGACGGGGCAATACATTGTGACGCCGGATAACGGGACCCTGACGCTGATAGCGGAATCGCTGGGTATTGGAGAGATAAGAGAGATCAATGAGGCTGTCAACCGGAGACAGGACTCGCGTAAGTCCTATACTTTCCATGGCAGGGATGTATATGCGTATACGGCGGCCCGGCTGGCGGCAGGTGTCATCAGCTATGAGCAGGTGGGGCCTTTACTGACGAAACAGGATGTAGTGCGTATCTCCTATCAGAAGGCCGAGTTGAAAGGATCGACGATAGCGGGGACGATACCTGTTCTCGACGTGCAATACGGTAATGTGTGGACGAATATTCCGGGGGAGCTGTTTCAGCAGTTGCATATATCCTTCGGAGAGGTGCTGCAGGTGCGCATCCTTCACCAGGGGAAAGAAGCGTATGCCGGCGAGATGCCTTATACGGCTACGTTTGGGGCAGTGCCCGTGGGTAAGCCGCTGGCTTATCTCAATAGTCTTTTACAGTTGTCCTTTGCATTGAACCAGGGCGATTTTGCGGCGGTGAATAAGGTGGGGAGCGGGGGAGAATGGACTGTCGAAGTGCGGAAGAAACAGTAGGGCTGAGGCTGGCGGCTGGGGGCGAAACTGGCTTAAATTCCATGTTATGACCTATTACGAACAGCAGGTAAGAAATATACGGGCTAAGGTATATCCCAGGCAGGAGCTGAGCCGGCAGATCGTGCAGGCAAAGGAGTATATGGACCGGCATTTTGCGGACCGTCTTGACCTGGATGGTATTTCTAAGCGGGCGATGATCTCCAAATATCATTTTTTACGACTTTTCAAGGGGCATTATGGGATGACTCCGCATCAGTATCTGACGGAGGTAAGACTGCAGGAGGCAAAGCGGTTGTTGGGGATAGGTATGCCGGTGGCTGAAGTATGTGTGGCAGTGGGGTTTGATAGTATATCTTCTTTTAAAGGGCTTTTTAAACGGTATTGGGCCAAAACAACATCGGGTTGTAAAAAAAGCAATTTTCGAGACGGGCCGGGGCCGAAAAGTTCGATAGTTTAGGGATATGAAAATCAAATTAAGCAGTGTCATGGTCGATGACCAGAAAAAAGCGCTTCGTTTTTATACGGAGGCATTGGGTTTCGTTAAGAAAAGAGATATACCTATGGGGGAGCATAGCTGGCTGACGGTAGTGTCCCCTGAGGAGCAGGATGGTACGGAATTGGTGCTAGAGCCAATGGGTTTTGAACCGGCGCGTGTTTTTCAGCAGGCGTTATACGAGGCAGGGATACCGTTAACCGCTTTCAGGGTGGATGATGTTCAGAAGGAATATGATCGGCTAAAGGGGGTGGGTGTGATATTTAAGATGCCGCCGACGCAGATGGGGCCGACGACGCTGGCCGTATTGGACGATACCTGTGGGAATTACATACAGATATTTCAAGTATAGGGTTTACAGGTACAGTTGCACCATGTGTCGCCAGTATTTGGCTTTATGGGATTCTCCGTCCCATAGATGCAGTGCGTTCCAGATGCCTTTTTCCCAGAGGGCGTTGCTGATCGCCCGGTTGTTTTCCAGGAATACGTCTTTTTCTCCCACTACAAAAATGATCTCTATGGCTTTGAGCTGCCGGATGAGTCGTTCGTCCTGCAGACCGGGGATAAACTGACCGGGCATATTGTAATATACATTCTCGTCCCGGTAGCCTTCGAAGAGGTCATCGAAGTGTTCCATAGTACTGGTAAGATCGTAGCGGCCACTGAGTCCGACCATTTTATGAAAGAGATGAGGATATTTAAAAGCGAGGTTGGCGGCGTGGTAGGCGCCGAGGCTGCAGCCGGCGGCTACAATGGTCGGGTGTGGGTTTTTTTGCTGGATGAGGTCGAGGACTTCGTGGAGGACATATTTTTCGTATTGCAGGTGGCGGTGGATGCGATCCGCGGGGGGGAGGTTTTTGGAATAGAAACTCTCCTTGTCGACGCTGTCCAGGCACCAGACCTGGATGTTTCCGGCCTCTATTTTTCGTTTTAGCGCGTCGATGACGTGCCAGTCTTCATAATCGTAGAAACGGGCTGTGCGGGTGGGGAAAAATACGATGGGGTCTCCCGCATGGCCGAAGACCAATAGTTCCATATCACGTCCCAGGTAGGGACTGAACCACTTATAATATTCTCTTTTCATGTCGTCCGGGCAGATAGATATTGCAGTATGATCTCTTTCCATAAAGCATAGCCTTTATCGTTAATGTGCAATCCATCGGGATCCAGAAATTCTCTTTTAGGGTAACCGGAGTTGTCGGTCATTCTATTATAGACATTAATATAATGCAGGTTGTTGCCTTGCCGGTCAATTTCTTCCTGAATGATCCGGTTGGTATACCGGATACTGTCGACAATATTCCAGCGGGTGATGCTGGGTTTGATAGAAATGAAGGCCAGCGGGATATCCCCAAAGCGTTGGCGGGTCCGGATAACCAATTGCTGGAAGAAAATGAATACTTCTTCCGGGTGGCGGCCGTCGCCCAGGTCATTATCCCCGGCATAAACGATGAGCGAAGAGGGGTTCAAGGGTGCAAGCAGGCGATCGAAGAACCACACGCAGGCGGCGAGGGTTGATCCGCCGAAACCCAGGTTGGCAGGAGACCAGGGGGCAAAGTCCTCATTCAGGCTTTCCCACAGCCGGATGGAAGAGCTGCCATAGAAAAGCAGTTTAGGATCATAGGTCAACAATGTCCTTTCCTGTTCGAGCCGTTGGACTTCATTCTCGTACCAGACCATAGTGGGGGTTTGTCTATCAAATATAAGTGGAAGAAAGGATAACCGGTGTAATGGGGTAATTGATAAAATTAAGATAATGGGGGGAGCTGGCGGGTATGGTAGTCGTTGAGCCGGGAGAGCAGGTTAAGGAGCTGTTGTTTTTCTTCGGGGCTAAGGGTGGTAAGGAATTCGGAATGAACGGCATCCAGCTGCGTATATCCCTTCAGGAGCGTTTGCTTACCTTTTTCGGTCAGGCTAAGCAGGGCGGAGCGTCTGTCTTTTGCGTCTGTCTTTTCCTGGATGAAACCTTTCGTGACCAGTCTTTTTGCGATCTCCACGCCGGTGGACCCTTCGATGAGCATTTCCTGGCAGACCTGTTTTTTATTAGGGGACTTCATGATAGCCGTCTGGATCAGCATTGAAAATTCCATGGGTGATGTCAATCCGAGATCTTTTGCGATGGGTTTGGCGCGAAACTGAAGAATGCGGTACAAGCGGCTTATGAGGAGGGGGATTTGGGCGGGGGCAGCGGATGCAGATGTTTGTGCGGGTGATGCCGCCAGTATCCAGCGGGCAAAACCGCTGATGTCGCCATCGGGATGTGCGTTGAGGTATTCTTCCCACTTTGAGAGTAAGGGTATTACGGAAGAAGCCGAAAGGCCCATTAGAACAAATTTGTTCTAAATTACGCTGAAAAATCAGACTATGAAGAAATTCCTGATAGTAATAGGGTTAGTTGCGGGGGGCAGGGTGATGGGTCAGGCGGTAGCTTTCGATGATGTGGGTATCATTGGGGGGCCACCAGTGGCTGTGTCAAGGCAGTTTGTTTTTACCGAGGGGGCGGCAGTGGACCGGCAGGGGAATATCTTTTTTACCGATCAGCCGAACAATAAGATATGGGAGTATACTCTTGGGGGGCAGTTGGTAGTATTCATGGACAGTGCAGGTCGTTCGAATGGGATGTATTTCGACCGGATGGGCCGTCTTGTCACCTGTGCGGATGAGCAGCAGCAGTTGTGGGCGATAGATAGTCATAAGAGGGTGCAGGTGTTATTGGGGGATTTTGGCGGGCACCGGTTCAATGGACCGAATGATCTATGGATCGATGGCAAGGGGGGCATTTATTTTACCGATCCGTATTATCAGCGGGATTATTGGACGAGGACAAAACCGGACCTGGATGGGGAGAAGGTATATTATTTAGCATCGGGCGCAAAGGCGGCTATTGTTGTGGCCGCCGACGTAAGACAGCCTAACGGCATTGTGGGAACGCCGGACGGACGATATTTGTATGTATCGGATATCGGGGCGGGCAAAACATATAGATATGTGATCGGGGCGGGAGGAGTGTTGTCAGAGCGCACCTTGTTCTGTGCGCAGGGGTCTGACGGGATGACACTGGATGAGCAGGGCAATGTGTATCTGACGGGCAATGGGGTGACCATATATAATACGGCGGGCCGGAAGGTGGCGTTTATTCCCGTGTCTGAAAAGTGGGTGGGGAATTTGTGTTTTGGCGGCAAGGATCGTAAGACTTTATTCATCACGGCATCGGCGGGTGTATATGTGGTGCCGATGAAGGTGAAGGGGGTAGAATGACCAGGAACTGTTCGATCATTTCGCGATAGGCCTGTATGGTATCTGGTTTGGCTATGACGTCCTGGGCGCCCAGGGCGAGGTATTCCCCGAAGAAGTCTTTTATTTGGAAAGTGGAGTAGACGATCGTTGGAATATTTTGGTAGCGGGGGCTTCCTTTTAGGAAGATCAGGCTTTCCTTTCCCGTCATTTTAGGCATATGCTGGTCGAGGATGATCATATCGGGCAGGTCATTGTCGGCTGCTTTATCCAGGAAGGCGACCATTTCCAGACCATTCTCCACACCATCAACGACAGTATCCGGATCCATTTCGAGCACCAGCTCTTCAAAGATCTGCTGGTCATCTGCGTCGTCATCCACCAGTAGTATTTTTTTGTACTTCAGCATAATTTAATCAATGGTTACGGTCATTAATCATAATTGGGGTTGGAGTTCATGTTTCCCTATCCAATTGTTAAAAGTCATGAAAGTATCTTCGGCGGCGGTGATGATCTCTCTTTGCTGGTCTGCGGTAAAAGGTTGATTGAGGAAGTTTTTGAAAGCCGACCACATACTACCTGTCTCTGCTCCATAACCATTGAAAAAGGAAAGGCTTTTCAGAGAATCCAGCAGGCGGCTGAGCATACCGGCAATAATGCGTCCGCCGAGGGTGCCTGCCTCCAGTACATACAGTGCACCCAGGGCGCTGTGGAAGGAGTCGATAATGGGCAGGTGTTCGCAGGTGTCCGGGGTGGGGGCGGGGAGTCCGGATTCCTGGATATCCCAGAGGATATATTCGGAGCGGCTTCGTTTTATAATATCCGGAAAATTTTTTGTTGTCAACTGGCGGCGGATGGATCCTTCTATAGGAGCATAAAATCCATAGAGCCAGTTGAGCATGTGTATATAATCTTTTTTATTCTCTACTTTTTTCAGGGCGATGATCATTTTCTTTTCCGATGCCCGATGTGTTTGTTCGGTGTATTCTTTTAATTCTTCTGTCAACATATCCCCATGAATTTTATTAACAAATGATTTTTTGGTGATCTGTTCAAAGGTATACGACAACTTTTTAAAGCATTGTAGAATCAGTGTGGAAATTGTTCCACAATCCAAGAGAATTTATGGTAAATTGATGTATGAGAAAAATCACACTACTCGTTATCCTGATGATCGTTTTAGGGCGAGGCTATGCCCAGCGGAATGTTGCCGGGGGGGCGGCTCCTACTGCGCCCGACGAAAAAATGCCACCCGGCAGCAGAGTTTTAAATATCGATTCTTCTGTTACGACGCATGCGCAGGTGACCGTCAAGGGGCAGGTAGTTCCCTATGATGCTACGGCGGGCGCTATGCCTGTCTGGGATGAGGAGGGTAAGCCCGTTGCCGGCGTATTCTATACGTATTATGAAAGATCGGATATCAAGGACCGGGCGTCGCGTCCGTTGGTCATTTCCTTTAATGGAGGTCCGGGCACTCCTTCAGTGTGGATGGAGATAGGGTATACGGGTCCCCGAAGGTTGAATATCGACGATGAAGGGTTTCCTGTCCAGCCGTATGGTGTGAAAGAGAACAGCAGTTCCATTCTGGATGTGGCTGACATTGTATATCTCGATCCGGTGAATACGGGTTTTTCCCGGGCAGTGAGCGCGTCCATTCCTACTTCCCGATTTTTCGGGGTGAATGAAGACATCAAATACCTGGCGCAATGGATCGCCACTTTCGTCAGCCGTAAGAATCGTTGGGCTTCGCCTAAATTTTTAATTGGTGAAAGTTACGGGACTACGCGCGCGTCGGGTTTGGCGTTGGAGTTACAGGAAGCGCAGTGGATGTATCTGAATGGTGTCGTGTTAGTCTCGCCCACGGAATTGGGTATCGAGCGGAGTGAGTTTGTAAAGGCTTCCTTACGGGTGCCTTATTATGCGGCGACGGCCTGGTATCATAAGATGTTACCGGCGGATGTGCAGAAGCGGGATCTGACGGATATGTTGCCGGAGGTGGAGAACTTTACCATCAGTGAGTTGATACCGGCGCTGGCGAAAGGAGGGTTTTTGGAGGAGGCGAAAAAGAAGGACCTGGCGGTGAAGATGTCACGATATACCGGGTTGTCGGAGAAGGTGCTTTTGCAATCCAACCTGGTGATCCCGTCGAATTTCTTTTGGAAGGAGCTGTTACGGGATAAGGGTTTTACCGTAGGGCGTCTGGATTCAAGGTATAAGGGGATCGATGAGCAGGATGCCGGAGACAGCCCGGATTACAACGCGGAATTGAATGCCTGGAATCATGCCTTTATGCCGGCGATGAATGTGTATCTGCGGGAGGAGCTGAAATATAAAACTGATCTTAGTTATTATTTATTTGGTCCGGTGCGGCCCTGGAATAACCAGAATGATCATACCGGGGAAAATCTGCGGAAGGCGATAGCGGAAAATCCTTTTATGCATTTGATGATACAGTCCGGCTATTATGATGGGGCCTGTGATTATTTCAATGCCAAATATAGTCTGTGGCAACTCGATCCCAGTGGGAAGCTGAAAGACAGGCTGTCATGGGAAGGGTATCGCAGCGGGCATATGATGTATCTGCGTAAGCCTGACCTTGAGGCGTCGACGGAGAGTTTGAGGAGATTTATCAAGGCTGCTCTGCCGAAGCCGGGTGAGGCGGCGAGGTATTAGGGAGGCCGGTGAGGCGGCGAAGTATCAGGTGGTGTGTTTTTTCAGGTGAATGATGACGAGTTTGGCGACCGGCGTATTGCTTTTTTCGGCGACCGTGTCGATGGGGATCAGCACATTCGTCTCGGGGAAATAGGTTGCTGCGCATCCGCGGGGGATAGCGTAGGGTACTACGACAAAGCGGTGGGCGACGCGTTGAATGCCGCCGTGGTCGTTGCAGATGTCGACGATGTCCTTTTCTTTGAGGTGTTGTTGGCGCATGTCTTCTTCGTTGAGGAAGATGACGCGTCGTTCGTTATAGACGCCGCGATAGCGGTCGTCGAGGCCATAGATGGTCGTATTGAATTGATCGTGGCTTCGGATGGTCATCATCATGAGCTGGCCTTCTTTTAGTTGGATAGTTTGCGGTCGGGCGACATTGAAATGCGCTTTCTGGTCGGGGGTGGTAAATTTTCCTTCGCGGGGGCCATTGGGGAGATAGAAGCCGCTGGGTTCTTTTATGCGAAGATTGTATTGTTCAAATCCGGGGATGACGCGTTCGATGTCGTCGCGTATGGAGTCGTAATTTTTTTGATATTTATCCCAGTCGATATTGGAGGTGTGCTGGCGGGTGCTGAACGTGGCTTTGGCGAGGCGGCAAACGATGGCGGGTTCGCTGAGCAGCTGGTCAGACACGGGAGTGAGTATGCCCTGGGAGGATTGGACGACTCCCATGGAATTCTCGCAGGAGACGAATTGTTCGTGGCCGCCGGTGAAATCTTTATCGCTGCGGGCCAGGCAGGGTAAGATGAAAGCTTCTTTTCCGTGTATGAGATGGCTGCGATTGAGTTTGGTAGATACGTGTACGGTGAGAAGGCATTTTTGCAGCGCTTGTGCGGTATAGGTCGTGTCCGGGGTGGCGGAGAGGAAATTGCCGCCCATGGCAAAGAAGACCTTTGCCTTTTCTTCGTACATCGCGCGAATGGAGTTAACAACATCAAAACCGTGTTGCCGGGGGGGATTGAAGTTGAATGTTTTTTCGAGAGCGTCGAGGAATTTTTTTGCAGGTTTTTCCCAGATGCCCATGGTGCGGTCGCCTTGTACATTGCTGTGACCGCGTACAGGGCAGGTGCCGGCGCCGGGTTTGCCGATGCTGCCTTTCAGCAGCAGGAGATTCGTTACTTCTTTTATCGTGTTTACGGCGTTGGTATGTTGGGTAAGGCCCATGGCCCAGCAGATGATGATCTTCTTTTTATCCTTCAGCAATTCGGCGGCCTTGCCGATGTCTTCGATGGAAATGTCGCAGGCGGCGGCGAGGTCGGGAAGAGAAGACTTTTGCAGGTGTTCCAGGAATTCGTCATAACCCGTGGTGTGGTCGCGGATGAAATCCCTGTCAAAGATGGTGCCCGGGGCTTTGTCTTCTTCCAGCCAAAGCAGCAGTTCGATGGCCTGGATCAGGGCCATATCTCCATTTAGTTTTACGGGGAGATAAAGATCCGTCAGGGGTGTGGCGAGGCCAAGGAGGCCTTTTACCTGTTGGGGATTGTTATAGGCCATGAGGCCTGTTTCCGGCAGGGGGTTGACAGAAATGATGCGGGCGCCGTTGTGTTTTGCTTTTTGCAGGGCCGTAAGCATGCGGGGGGCATTCGTTCCCGGATTTTGTCCCATGATAATGATCACTTCAGCCAGGTAGAGATCATCGAGACGGACAGAGCCTTTGCCGAGGCCCAGGGATTCGGTGAGGGCTACGCCGCTGGATTCGTGGCACATATTACTGCAGTCCGGCAGGTTGTTCGTGCCGTAGCTCCTTGCGAAAAGCTGGTAGAGGAAGGCGGCTTCGTTGCTGGTGCGGCCGGACGTATAAAATATGGCTTCGTTGGGATTAGAGAGGCCATTAAGCGTCCGGGCGATGTGTTGAAAAGCGTCGTCCCAGGAAATGGGTTCATAGTGGGCGGCGCCTTTCGGCAGGTACATAGGTTGGGCGATGCGGCCTTTTCTTCCTAACTCATAGTCGGAGAGCGTTGAGAGTGTGTTTATATCGTTGGCGGCAAAGAATTCTTTTGTGAGTTTTTTCGTCGTTGCTTCTTCGGCGATGGCTTTGGCGCCATTCTCGCAGTATTCGGCTATGCCAGAGCGTTCGTCGTCGGGATCGGGCCAGGCGCAGGAGGGGCAATCATAGCCGCCTTTTTGATTGACGCGGGCGAGGGCTTTCAGGCCACGGGCGAGGCCGGCTTCGTTGATTATGTGACGGAAGCTGGAGACGATGGCCGGGAGGCCGACGGCATCTTTTTTTACCTTCTTTTTATGGAGATCTTTCAGATCGTCGGGATTTTCGGCGGATGGTTGATCCTTATATTCGGGGGATGGTTGATCCATATACGTATGTTTATATCCGGATGCGGTGAGCGCCGGAATAGATATTAAATCGTTGTTGTCTGAGAAAGCCTATCAGCGTGATATCGGATTCTTCGGCCAGTTGTACGGCCAGGCTGGAAGGGGGGCCGACGGCTGCTATTATTCTTATGCCGGCCATTGCGGCTTTCTGGATGAGTTCGAAACAGGCGCGGCCGGAGAGGAGGAGAATTTTGTTATTTGCCGGGAGCCAATCGTTTTGCAGTGCGTGGCCGATAAGTTTGTCCACGGCGTTGTGGCGGCCTATGTCTTCACGGAGGGCTACGAGCCGGCCTTCATGGGTAAAGAATGCTGCGGCGTGGAGGCCGCCGGTAGAGTCGAAGATGTCCTGTCCGTCGCGGAGAAGGGAAGGGAGGAGGTGTAGGGTGGAGGCGTCCAGGGGGGATCCGGGTTTTTCCGGGGTTCCCGGGGTTTGCGGGGTTTTCTGGTCGGCGTCGGGGTTTTCGGGTGTTTCGGATTTTTCCGGCCGGGCGTTGGGGCGGAATGTCTTTATCGCATCGATGGATGTTTTGCCGCAGACGCCGCAACTGGAACTGGTGTAAAAATGGCGTTGCAGGCGGGTTATGTCGGGGGTGATGGATTCCTGCAGGGCGATGCGGATGCTGTTTGGGGATTGGTGTGCTGACCGGATGGCGGCTGCATTGGCGAGAATGCCTTCGGTGAAGAGGAAGCCGATGGCGAGATCGGCGTCCTGGCCCGGGGTGCGCATGGTCACGGATATGTTTTGTGACTGGCGGGCAGTGGCGGGGCCATATTCGAGGCTGATCTGCAGGGGTTCTTCTACGGCGACGGGGTCTTGTGTTTCCTGTTGACAGCCGTTTGTGATCTTTTTCACCGGGAGGCGGGCGATGCCGTGGAGCTGCGCCGTTGCGGGAATGGAAGTGTTGGGCATATATCAAAATTACGGAAATACCCTTGCAAAAATCGGGCGCGCGGCGGATAGAATTGGGGCTGCCGGTGTGGGGCGGATAGAATTATGCAGTAAATTAGGGAATGAATAGACTGCTTATGACCCTTGCAGCCGGGATCCTGTTGCCGGCCTTATCCCAGGCTCAGCCTTTTTCTGTACAGGAGCAGCGCCGTTATGAGGCGGAGGCTAAAGCCGTTACGATCATCCAGGATCAATGGGGGGTACCGCATATATATGGCAAAACAGATGCAGACGTCGTGTTTGGCTTGATGTATGTCGAATGCCAGAATGATTTCAGCCGGGTGGAAAAAAACTACCTCGAGATGTTGGGCCGGCAGGCGGAGGCGTATGGGGAGAGCTATCTTTATACGGATGTCATGATGCGATTGATCTATGACAGTGCGCAGGCGGTGGCGGACTATGAAAAAAGTCCGGCCTGGATGCATAAGCTGCTGGATGCTTTTGCTGATGGCGTTAACTTTTATCTCTATAAACATCCGGAGACGAAGCCTTTGTTGCTGACGCGTTTTCAGCCCTGGTATGCGTTGATGTTCACCGATGGCAGTGTTTCGGCGACGAGTACGGGGGGAGTGCGGCTGGAGGAGGTTAAAAATTTTTATAGTAAGAATGCGGGGGCGGCCGTTGTGCCGGTGCGCAGGGTGAAGGGGTTGTCGGCGGTGGAGCGGATGGTGTTGGCGGATCGGGGAATGGCGGTGCCGGAGTCGGCCGGCGAGGCGCGGCGGGAGGCGGGCCCTGCGAGGGGTGAGGGGACTCAGGGGGGCGGCAAGCCGGGGGCGGGGCTGGATGTGCGGGCGATGCCGGGGCAGGAGGCGCGGGCCGTGGCGGAGGAAGATTTGGAGCGTGGGTCCAATGGATTTGCGCTGGCGGGGTTTCGTACGGCGTCGGAGGCCACGCAACTATACATCAATCCGCATGTTCCATTTTATTTCCGGATGGAGGTACAACTGGTGAGTGAGGAGGGGTTGAATACTTATGGCGCGGTCACCTGGGGGCAGTTTTTTGTATACCAGGGTTTCAATGCGCATTGTGGTTGGATGCATACATCGAGTTATGCAGATGTGGCCGATGTATACGAAGAGAAAGTGCGGCAGGAAGATAAGAACTGGGTGTATGAATATGAGGGACAGACAAAACCGGTGGCGGTAAAGCCATTCACGGTGTATTATAGAAAAGGGGATAGCGTGCAGGCCTTACCGGTGGCAGGATTTTATACGCATCATGGCCCGGTGATGGCTAGCCGGGATGGGATATGGCTGAGTCTGCGGGAATACAACCGTTCGCTGAATGCATTGCTGGAAGCGTGGCTGATCACCAAGGCCAATACCTTCGACGAATATAAGAAGGCGATGGATATCCGCGCCAACACAACTAACAATACCGTGTATGCGGATGATCAGGGTAATATCGCTTACTGGCATGGCAATTTTATGCCAAAACGCGATAACTCCTACAATTGGGCGTTGCCGGTAGACGGTTCCATTGCCGCCACGGAGTGGAAGGGATTGCACGAGCTGGATGAGATCGTCCATGTCTATAACCCGGCTACGGGATGGATACAGAACTGTAATTCCACGCCTTATTCCCTTTCCGGAAGCAGTAGTCCTGAGCGCAATAAATACCCGGCGTATATGGCGCCCGACGGGGAGAATTTCCGGGCTTTGAATGCCGTGCGGTTGTTGGCGGGTGCGTCGGAGTTTACGCTGGACAGTCTTATCAGCAAGGGGTATGACAAATATCTGACGGCGTTTGATGTGTTGTTGCCGGCGTTGTTCGAGGCTTATGCTTCGGCGCCGGATTCCACTAAAAAAGCGTTGCAGGAGCCGATCGCTATTTTGCAGAAATGGGACCGGCGTTCGGACACGCGTTCGGTCGCGACGACTTTGGCTGTAGAATGGGGGACGCGTATGGCGCAATATGCTCCAAGGCCGAGGACATCGGAAGAGGCGTCCAATGCGGTGGGCAATGTTCAGGCGGAGATAATGCATTCCACGGCTGCACAAAAGACGGGAGAGCTGAGTGCTGTGGTGAATGAGTTGCGACAGCAATATGGTTCATGGAAGGTCCAATGGGGGGAAAGGTGCCGGTATCAGCGGCTGACGGGGAAAATTACAGAGACCTATGACGACACAAAGCCCAGTCATGCGGTGGGGTTGGTTGCGTCTTCTTTTGGCGCGCTGCCTTCTTATGTGAGCCGGGTGATGCCGAATACGAAAAAGCGATATGGTTATTCCGGGAACAGTTTTGTTGCGGCAGTGGAGTTTGGGAAGAAGGTGAAGGCGAAGACGATCGTGACGGGTGGGGAGAGCAGTGATCCGGCTTCGCCGCATTTTTCGGATCAGGCTACGATGTATCTGTTTGGGGTGTTCAAAGATGTGCTTTTTTATAAGGAGGATGTGTTGAAGGATGTGGAGAAGAAATATTCTCCGGGGGGGGAGTAGGACGGCGATGGCTGTTAACCGCGAGTTGTTGGAATTGTATTGGGAGTTGGGAAAGGAAATATGCGAGAAGCAGAAAGTGGCGAATTGGGGGGATGGGTTGATCGGGCAGCTGGCGAAGGATCTGTCGGCGGCTTTTCCGGGGATGAAGGGGTTTTCGAGGGCGAATTGCCTTCTATTGAGGAGTTGGAGCAGGAGTTGGAGAATATATAATGAGTCGGACATATATAAATTATTTCAATGCGGGAATGGGTAGGGATGGATGAATCGGGGATAAAAAAAGAAAATAATATTGAGACAAGAATAAACCCAGCACGAATTTTGGAAACCTTTCCAGATGCCCACCAGATGACGAGGAGGAGGGCGGCTACACCAATGATGACGTTTTGAGAAAATTGACGATGAAGCCTGTTTTGAGGGCGGATTCCGAGAAGATATACTACCCCAAACCCAGTTACGAAGCGGCGCTGCCTCCAAGGAGGATAACGGCGACGATAGTCAGCACCAAACCTATTATTGCACACTTAAAACACATCGTATGAAATCTAAGAATCAAGAGAAAACAACGGGAGCGACCGGTGCGAACGCAGGGGCTGGGGGAGCGAATGCGGGGGCCACGGGCGGAGTGCATGCGGGAGCAACCAGCGAGGCTGGTGGGGTGAATGCAGGAGCCGCCGGTGTTGCGGGCGTGATGAACGCAGGGACGAAAGGAGTAACACCGGCGACCGGGGCGACTGCCGGTTCAACGAAAGCGGCCGTGGGAGCGGGTGGGGCAGCCGGAGTGGGCGGAACGACCGGAGTCGGCGGTGCGGGTGGAACGACCGGAGCGGGCGGGGGATGGGCTGGGGGACGATCGGGATCACATGTTATTTTACCGGGGAGTATGCGGGCTATGCGGCCGGGGGCACGGGTGCTGGGTGTTGCGGATATGGATGAATGGATCGAGGTGACGATAAAGGTCCGGAGGAAAAAGTCGCTACCGGAAATAAACGGACCGGTAAGAGCTATTACGCGGAATGAATTGGCGGAACAGTATGGGGCTGATCCGGCCGATATAGAGAAAGTGAGGACGGCGTTCACAAGTCTGGGGTTACAAATATTAAGAGAGGATGCAGTGAGCTGCAGTATTCGTGCAGGCGGATCGGTGGGAGTCATTGAATCGGCTTTTCGCCTGAAGTTGTTTCATTATGCACATGCTTCCGGGAATTTCCGGGGGAGGAAGGGAAATGTGCATATCCCTGCCGAGTTAACAGATATTGTTAAGGGGGTATTTGGATTGGATACCCGCAGCATGGTGAAGCGACGTCCGATAAAGAAGCGAAGAGTGTCGCTGGATCTGGCGAATCGGGCGGCGGCTACCCGGTCGTGGTTTTTTCCGGCGGAGCTGGCAGCGATCTATTCTTTTCCGGATGGTAACGGGAAGGGGCAAACGATTGGACTGGTGGAATTCGGCGGCGGTTATTTTGAGGATGACCTGGCTACGTTTTGCAAGAACGCCGGTATTTCGATGCCTTCCGTCCGGACGGTCTCGGTCAATAACACACCCACTAACCAGCGGGATGGGGCGGAAGGGGAGGTCATGCTCGATGTGGAAGTGGTCGCAGGCGCCTGTCCGGCAGCGGATATCGCGGTGTATTTTTCTACGTTTGACGAAAGTGGTTGGGTAGATGTCATCGATACGGCGGTGCATGACCAGGTGAGCCAGATATCGGTACTGTCTATCAGCTGGGGTTATGCGGAGGATGCGCCGGGGGCCTGGACGAGTGCGGCGCTGGATGCCGTCAATGACACGCTGAAGGCGGCAGCATTGTTGGGTGTCACTATTTGTGTAGCGGCAGGAGATGATGGGTCAGACGACCAGGTGGGAGATGGTCATGCCCATGTTGATTTCCCGTCTTCCAGCCCATATGTGCTGGCGGTAGGCGGAACAACATTGAAGAAGTCGGCGACGGGGGTTATAACCGAGACAGCCTGGAAGGACGGAGATGGTCTGCGGCAGGATAATGGGGGCAGCACGGGGGGGGGAGTGAGCACTTATTTTCCTCGTCCGGACTGGCAGACGGTGACGGTGGATTCCGTCAATCCGGGTGCTATCGATGGCCGGATCGTGCCGGATGTAGCTGCCGATGCCAGCGCCAATACAGGGTATTGGATGGTGGTGGATGGACAGGGTGGCGCGAGTGGGGGAACCAGCGCTTCCGCTCCGCTGTGGGCAGCGCTGATCGCGCGATTGAATGCAAGTCTGGGAACGCCGGTGGGTTATCTGAATCCCCTGTTGTATCAGCAGGGCTCTGATGGGAATTCGCTTGGTGCCTCCGGTTTCCGGGATATCGTGTCGGGCAATAACAGTACGGCTTCGATAGGCGGGTATCAGGCGGGGAAGGGCTATGATGCGGTGACGGGGTGGGGTGTGCCGGTAGGAACGGCGTTGCTGGAGGGGTTAAAAAATGTGGTGGGCAAGAATAACGGGAATGGGGGAAATAGTGGGAACGTGGGGCAATGATAATGAGTGATGAAGAAAAGGCGGCGCCTGCTAAGTTTACGGGCGCCGCCTTTTTTTATTGGAGGCAGCCTGATGTTACGTTAGTTGCTTTTGTAAACAACACATTGGTGATTTTTGACAGGTTGGTTTTTGAGGTAGTACTAATATTGTAGGTCATAATCCCGGCGTATCCATTGTTCTTTACGAACGTAGAAGCGGTAGTCTGGTCGGAGCCATTGATGTCCACTCCGATGCTGAGTTTGGTTTTGGGCATACCGGCATTGACATAAGGCTGTAATCTTGAAGCGTAATTGGTGGCGCCGTAACTCATCTCCCAACCATAGTCGAGAATATCTCCTGCTTTTTTACCCATATAAGTGGCGCTGAAATACTGAATGTCGTTAAAGAGCGCCTTCGTGATATACCTGGAAGTGCCCAGGCGTGTTCTCAGGGCCGTTACTGCCAGAACCAGGGAGCTGCTGTTGGTCGTACAGACGGAGTATTCGTCATCGATGTCGATGCCATCCAGCCCATATTGGGTAACGGCGTTGGCGCATTGGATGGCGAAGCTGTCGGCGGCGGCATAGGTGGTAAAGCAGCCCCAGCCGGCATTCTCGTGGTTGCCAAGTACGTCCAGCAGCACTTTAATTCCAAGGGATTTGAGGTAAGCCACATTACCTGAGTTAAGGGTACTCTGCACCTGCGGGTTGAAGTAGAGAACAGGTTTGCCATTGGCGTCGGCGTTGATGTTGGCGGCGAAGATGACGGCAAAGCCAAAGTCCTGTTTGGCGGGGCTGCCATAGGTAAAACAGCCGGGATTGTGGAAGCTGTTCGAGTTGACCTCTACATAAGCGGTGATAAAGGGGGTGGTCAGTGCGGTGCCGTTGGGTGAGAGTTGCGCGTTTGTCGAATTGGGGGAAAGCTGGGTTGGCTGGATGTTGTTTTGACGATCATAGCGGGTACAGGATGCCAGCAATAAAGTCCAGGCGATCATTGTGGAACAGGTTCTTCTTTTCATATGTAGTGTTTAATGGTGACAGGTTCGCTTTAAATTAATCATTATTTTTATTGAAACGGCAGACATTCGCCCCCGATACACATTAGTTTATATTATATATTAATATTTGTCGATGTTGCACGTTAGTTTTTAGTAGTTTTAAAGTAGTTTTTTTAATATATCATTTTTTATTATTTGAAATCATTATCGCGTAGGGCGTTTCTACAAAAGGCAGGAGTATTAGCGGGCGGGGCATATCCGGCAATGATGGCGATGGGGCTTTTGCCTGCTGCTCCGGCGCATCCTTTTAGACTGGAGGGAGATGGGAATGGGAAAGAGGTAGTGATCCTGGGTGCGGGTCTGGCCGGGATGGCGGCGGCTTATGAATTGGGTAAGCTGGGTTATAAATGTACTATCCTGGAAGCGCGGGAGCGGGTTGGGGGGCGTTGCTGGAGTGTGCGGAAAGGGGCTGTCAATGAGGAGACCGGGCTTGGGGCACATACGGCGAATTTTGATGAGGGGCAGTATTTTAATGCCGGTCCATCTCGTATTCCGCATCATCATGCCCTTACCCTGCATTACTGTAAGGAATTGAATGTACCGATACAGGTGTACAACAATGTAAATGAGAACACCTATTATTATAGTGAGGGAAAGGGGCCTTTATCCAACAAGAAGGTAAGGGTGCGGGAGGTGCACAACGATATGCGGGGCTGGATGGCGGAATTGCTGGCAAAGGGAATGGATGGGGGGAAGATCGATGCCGGGATGAGTAAGGAAGATACCTTGAAAGTGATCGAATATTTGCGGGCGGAAGGCGGATTAGATGCCGACAAATTGTACAAAGTGTCGGCGCGGCGGGGATATATAGAGTCACCGGGACCGGGGGACAGGGAAGGTAAACTGGGAGATCCGTTGGCTTTGCTGGCATTGTTACAGTCAGGGTTGTTAGATCCGGATTTTTATAATGTGGCCGAATACACATATGAGCTGCAGGGGACTTTGTTCCAGGCGGTGGGGGGGATGGACCGGATCGCGGCAGCTTTTCAGCAGAAGGTGGGTAACCTGGTGAGGCTGAATGCGGTGGTTAGTTCCATTCACAATCTCGAGCAGGGGGTAAAAGTGGTTTATAAAGATAGGGGGGGTGAGAAGAGTTTGCAGGCGGATCTGTGTATTTGTACAATACCCTTGCCGGTGTTGAGCAATATCGATCATAATTTCTCTTCAGATGCGAGCCGTGCTATTGATTCTGTGGTATATATGAATACCGGGAAGATCGGGTTGCAGTTCAGGCGCAGATTCTGGGAAGAGGACGAGGGTATTTATGGGGGGATCACGCATACGAACAATCAACTGACGCAAATCTTTTATCCCTCTTACGATTACTTGAGCGGTAAGGGAATATTGATAGGATATTATAACTTTAATGATAAGGCCGTTGCTACCGGTAATTTATCTTATCAGCAAAGAGAACAATTTGCATTGGACAAGGGCGGTCAGATCCATCCGCAATACAGACAGGAATTCGAGACTTCTTTTTCGGTGAGCTGGCACAAGACGAAATATAATCTGGGAGGATGGGCATTGTATTCTGCGGAAGAGCGGCAAACCCTGTACAAGCCTTTACTACAGCCGGATGGGCAGGTATACTTTGCGGGTGAGCATATGACTTATCTGAACGCCTGGATGGCGGGCGCCCTGGAATCAGCGCGGAGTGTGGTTGCTGCGTTACATAGCAGGGTGACGGGACAGCGATTCTCTTATCCGGTGCTGGGGAGCTGAGTATTTGGGCCGGTCCTATGGAACACATGAGAAAACTGTATTTTAACCACCAAAAAATATACTCTTATGGGCAACTCAATCAGTCGTCGCACACTACTCAAAAGGGGCGCCTTATTAGCTGGCGGCCTTCCTTTTGCTGGCAGTCTGCTGGAAAAAGTTCAGGCCAGCCCGATCATTTCAAGTCCTGTCCCGGCGTCTCCCTATTCCATGCCTGAGATGTGGACGGAAAGAGAAATTGCCCTGAATGCCCCGGTGCCGTTGAAGGCCCGGCTTTTTGCCAATGAAAATCCGTTCGGTCCTTCCGATAAGGCTAAAAAAGCCATTATGGAGGCATTGCCGACGTGTTATCAATATCCCATCCGGTCGATGGATGAATTAACCGAAAAGATCGCTGCTTTTGAAAAAGTCGCGCAGGAGAATATCCTGTTGGCTTCGGGTTCTTCCCCGTTGCTGATGGCTGCGGCCCTTTATTATGGCAAGCCTGGAAGCAATGTTATCAGCGGCGATCCTTCCTATGCGGATCTACCTTCGAAGGCTGAGCGGATGGGAGTGAAATGGGTTAAAGTTCCTTTGACTGATGAGTTCAAGCTGGACCTGGAGGCGATGGAAAAGGCCATCGATGCCAACACCTGTCTGGTATATGTCTGTAACCCTAACAATCCGACGGGTACCGTACTGGATAAGGACAAGCTGAAGACCTGGGTGGAAAGGGTGTCCAAAAAGGTGCCGGTTTTTGTGGACGAGGCTTATATCGATTACCTGGATGATCCCCAGGGTACGACACTTATTCCCATGGTGAAGGCGGGGGCGAATATTATCGTGGCGAGGACTTTTTCCAAGCTGTATGGTTTTGCCGGGCTGCGGTGTGGATATGTAGTGACTCAGCCGGAGACCATTAAGAAACTTTCCCTGCATACCGAGGCGTTCATGTCGATAACGGCTACCACGCTGGCTGCTGCGGTGGCCAGTTACCAGGACCGGGAATTCCTTGACGGTGCGTTAAAGAAGACTAATGCTTCCAAAGCGTATCTGTATGAAGTTTTAAAGAAAGAGGGTTATACTTATGTGCCTTCCAGCACCAATTTCGTATTGTTCCCGATAAAGATGGAGGGTAAGCAATTCACGGATGAAATGATGAAGCGTGGGGTAGGGGTACGTTTCTGGAAATTCAACAACAAAGAGTGGTGCAGGGTGAGCATTGGCCGGATGGATGAAATGGAGGCTTTTGCCGCTGCGTTCAAAGAATTATCTTAAATTCAAACATTACATTAACTAACTGCGGGATTACACATGAAGCATATTTTTTTTGCGGCCTGTTTGCTGGTGGCCGGCACGATAGCTGTACGTGCACAGGATACGGCGGCCAGCCGTGCGCTGACGATGGCTGAATATGATAAGGCGAGGTCATTTTCTATTGGGGATCTGGACAAGGACACCTATGTTAAATTTGAGAATGCTTATATCCTGGACCGGGGAGGTTTTGGGAAGCCTTATTTTATCACGGGTGATGATGGGATGAAGAAAAGGATCGATCTGTACAAGCTGATCCTGAAAGAGGGGCGGATAGAGTTGGGAACCATCATTTACTACACGACGGAGAAAGGCAAGCGTTATACAGCCTGTATGCCGGGGTATAAGGCGGATGGTAAGGTCTGGGAAAAGTATTTCGAAGATATTCATGCCATCGACAAGGAAGAAAAATTCTATGTGCTGAAGCTGTCGTATGTATTGTCCAAGGAATTGGGTTTCCAGTTGTACCGGGCGTCTACCGGCGGGGGGGCGGCTATCAGCCGGGAGGCAGGTACTTACGGTAATGATATTTGTTTTCCGGGAGACATGCAGGTGACGATGGCGGGCGGGGGCCGGAAGGTATTGAGTGATGTCCGGGCTGGTGACCAGGTGGTAACGGTAGATCCTGCTACGCATCAGACGGCGGCGGTGACCGTAAAGGAATTGACGGTACACGAGGCGAAGAACTATGCGATCACGCGGGTGTTGTTGTTGTCCGTGAGCGGCGGCGACAGGGATCTGCGGCTTGGGTCGCGGGTGTTGCAGGCGACGCCCAACCATCCGATGGTGACGGTCGGCGGGGAGAAGAAAATGGGTGAGTTGCAGGAAGGCGATAAAGTTTTGTGTCTGGAGGGGGGCCGTTACCAGGAATTTACCGTTTGGGATAAAAAGGAGTCTGCCGGGGGGGTGCAGCGTGTTTATAATATCGTTGCGGGTGGTGGAAGCACCTTTATTATGAACGATGTGATGGTGTTGCAGAAGCCGTTGAAGAATTAGCTATTATTTTAGGTTTTATGACATAGGCCCGCTCTATGAGCGGGCTTTTTATTTGGGGGAAATGGGATATTTTTGCGCCATGCAAAAACCCGTATTAGTCATTAAACTAGGTACAGCGGTTCTTACGAATGACAAAGGCGAGATCGTGCAGGCTACTATAAAGAAGGTGGCGGCGGGCATTGCCGAGTTAACGGCCGATTACCATGTTATCCTGGTATCCAGCGGGGCGGTAGGGAGCGGGAGATCATTTTTTGTGAAATACAAGGGGACGCTGGCGGAGCGGAAGGCTGCTGCGGCAGTGGGAAATCCTATTTTGATCCGTCATTATCAGCGGCATTTTGCCATATATGGCATACCGGTGGCCCAGGCCTTGTGTGAGCGGCAGCATTTCTCCAGCCGTCCGCGATTTCTTCAATTGAAAGAGACTTTTGCCGAGTTCTGGAAGAATGGCATTTTGCCGGTGATGAACGAAAATGACCTTGTGAGCAATGTGGAGCTGAAGTTCTCCGACAATGACGAGCTGGCTACGCTGACGGCCATTGGTTTTGATGCCGAGGCGCTGCTGTTGTGTACGTCCGTGGGCGGGTTCCTCGATGCGGACAAACGTATCATTCCGACGATAGAAAAAGTGGATAGCCGTATTCTGGGGCTGGTAGAGAAAGGCAAGAGCAGTCTGGGGCTGGGGGGGATGTTGTCCAAGCTGACCTTTACGAGACTGGCTTGTTCTTTGGGAATAAGGGTGGTGATCTGCGGGTTGGATGGAAAAAGGCCTTTTGCAGATGCGTTGGCTGGTGCGGCCGGGACCAGCTTCATTCCCAGCGTATCCAATCTGAAGGCCCGGCAGAAATGGCTGGCGAGTGGTTCCATCACCCTGGGCAGCATTTTTGTCGACAAGGGGGCCGTCAAGGCATTAGAGCAACGCCGGAGTTTGTTGAGTGTAGGCATTGGCAAGGTGCAGGGGAAATTTGCGTCCGGGGAAGTCGTGCAGATAAAAGATGAGGATTCGAACATTATTGGTGTGGCGAAAGTAAAGATGGGGGCTGCGGAAGTAGTAGCGCATCTGTCGAGTAAGAATATGGTGGCGGCGCATGCCGATGATATTGTTTTATTTTAATTTTTAATGGGAAGAACAAACATGAAAACGATAGAACCCTTGATCCTGAAGACTTATAGGGCGGCGGTGGAGCTGCGGCGGGCTACGGATCGTCAGGTGAAGATGGCTTTACAGATAATGGCTTCCGAACTGGAGGCGCAGTATAAAGTTTTGTTGCGTGCCAACGCCAAAGATGTCGGGCGACAGGATCCGGACAATCCGCGGACGGACAGGTTGTTGTTGAATGAGCAGCGTATAAGGGCCATTGCAAAGAGCATCCGGAAAGTGAGGAGTCTGCCTGATCCTTCGGGCAAGTTACTGGACAAGCGTACGCTGCCCAATGGATTGAAGGTAGAAAAGAGGGCTGTACCGTTGGGGGTGGTCGGGGCCATCTATGAATCAAGGCCCAATGTCACGTTCGATATTGCGGCGCTTTGTCTGCGAAGCAGGAATGGTTGTCTGCTGAAAGGGAGCCAGGAGGCGAATGATACCAATAAGGCGGCTGTTGCGATAATAAAAAAAGCGTTGAAGGCCAGCGGTATCCATCCGGACTGTGTAACCTTGTTGCCTGCGGAGCGGGAGACAGTGGAGGAGTTGTTCACAGCTACCCGTTGGGTGGATGTGCTGATACCCAGGGGATCGGATTCGCTGATACGTTATGTAAGGGCCAACAGCCAGGTGCCGGTGATCGAGACGGGGGCCGGTGTTTGTCATGTCTATGTAGAGGCTGCGGCTGACCTGGATATGGCCGTAGATATTGTCGTCAATGCGAAAGTTTCGCGGCCTTCTGTGTGTAATTCCATGGATACGCTGCTGGTGGATGCGGCTGTGGCGCCGGCTTTTCTGCGCCGGGTGCAGGCGCCCTTACAGGAGTATGGGGTAGAGATATTTGCCGATGCGGTATCGGGCAAGTTGCTGAAAGGGTATCCTTTTTTGCAAAAAGCGGCGCCGGCCGATTATGCGCGGGAGTTCCTGAGTTTAAAGTGTGCGATAAAAGTGGTACGCAATATAGATGAGGCGCTGGAGCATATCCAGCGTTATTCGACGCGGCATTCCGAGGCGATAGTCTCGCGGAGCAAGCAGCAGTGCGAGCGGTTTCTGGCGGAGGTGGATGCGGCGGCCGTATATGCGAATGCTTCCACCCGGTTTACCGACGGGGAGGAATTGGGGCTGGGGGCGGAGATAGGTATTTCCACGCAGAAGTTGCATGCCCGCGGTCCGTTCGCGTTGGAAAAGCTGGTGACGGAAAAGTGGGTGATACGCGGGACGGGGCAGATACGGGAATAAGGGGCGGCGCGGGCGGGGCTGGCGGCGCGCGGGCCGGGATGCGGTTGCGGCTGGGCTGAGGCCGGCGGCTGCAAATAAAATTTATTAACTGTCAAAAAAACGTTTTATATTCGGCCTTCTAAAAACGATGTATGCGTATGAGACCTATCAAGCCTGCCTTCTGCATTCTTCTTCTGTTGATCTGTTTCCGTCTTGCTGCACAAACTCCGGTTTCCCTGACTGTGAAAGACAGTTCCGGACCGACGATCAGCCGTAATATTTATGGGCATTTCTCGGAGCATCTGGGACGTTGTATCTATGACGGATTCTGGACCGGGGATCATATCCGGATGGATGTGGTGGACGCATTGCGGAAAATAAAAATTCCTGCGTTGCGCTGGCCTGGCGGTTGTTTTGCGGATGTGTACCATTGGCGGGATGCGATCGGTCCCCGCGAGCAGCGTAAAAAAATTGTGAATGCCATCTGGGGGATGGTCCCGGAGGACAACAGTTTTGGTACGCATGAATTTCTGGAGTTGTGCCATTTGTTGAATTGCGAGCCTTATATCGCGGGCAATGTGGGTTCGGGCACGCCGGAAGAAATGTCCAACTGGCTGGAGTATTTAAATTATAATGGCAAGAGCACCCTTGCGGACCTGCGCCGGCAGAATGGCCAGGAGCAGCCCTGGAATGTGGCTTTCTGGGGAGTAGGCAATGAGAGCTGGGGTTGTGGCGGCAATATGACGCCAGAGTTCTATGCAGAGCAATACAACCGTTATTCCGAGTTCTGTAAAAGTTATCCCGGTGCGCCGTTGAAGCTGATAGCCAGTGGTGCGAATGGGGCTGACTATAACTGGACGGATGTGGTCATGAAAAATATCGCTCGTGGTCACACATGGGGTTTATCGCTGCACTATTATACGCTGGCGGGTTCCTGGGAACACAAAGGTCCGGCTACGGGTTTTGACGAAAGCGATTATTTCAAAGCCATGGCTGCGAGCCTGCGGATGGAAACCATTGTAAGCAAGCATTCGGCTATCATGGATAAATACGATCCTAAGAAGCAGATGGCGTTGGTCGTGGACGAATGGGGGATCTGGACCGATGCGGAGCCGGGCACGAATCCTGCCTTTCTTTATCAGCAGAACAGCTTGCGGGATGCATTGATAGCGGCTACTACGCTGAACATCTTCAACAATCATGCGGACCGGGTGAAGATGGCCAATCTGGCGCAGACCATTAATGTCTTACAGGCATTGATCCTTACCGATAAGGACAAGATGCTGGTGACGCCTACTTATCATGTATTCGATCTATATAAAGTGCACCAGGATGCTCATTTGCTGGCCATACGTATCAATAGCCCGGATTATAGCTATGGCGGTAATAAGATCCCGGCCGTGAATGCGTCGGCTTCGCGTGATTCCAGTGGAGCCGTGCATATTTCCCTGGTAAATATGGATCCTGCAAAAAAAATAACTATTCGCACCAGTCTGCCGGGGATGACCTTCCGGAGTATTCAGGGGCAGGTGTTGACGTCTGCTAAATTCAACGATTTCAATTCGTTCGATCAACCGGACAAAGTCCGTCCGGCTGTCTTCAACGGAGCGAAAAAAGAGGGTAACGATGTGGTTGTCGAGCTGCCTGCGATGTCGGTAGTTGTACTCGAGTTGAAATAATTCAAAAAATTCTCCCTACCTTCACGTCGTACTTTAGGGGTGCTCGTTCACACGGGCTGAGATAATACCCTCAGAACCTGATCCGGATAATACCGGCGAAGGGAAAAGAGAAAAGACGGACTCTCTCATACGCGTAAGCGGCACCTCCATTCTTATTGCGGCAAATCATGCTCTGACCGAAGGTCTATTGGTTTGCTATTAACGTAAATCGCATGGTAGAGGTGTTCATCAATCAACAAAAATTTCAGTTACCTCAAAATGGGCGGTTGTCCGATGTGCTTCCTTTGTTGCATATCGGGCAAGCCGATGGGATAGCCATTGCCGTGAACCAGGTGGTTGTTCCGCGGGGCGAGTGGGAGGGGTATGTGCTGGCGGGGGGGGATACTATTTTTGTGATACGGGCGACGCAGGGGGGATAAATCTAAATTTATATATATGAAAAAAGAACTTGCTCCTGGTCAGCAGGTGATCAGCCGTGAACCTTTTCCGGCTTCGCGTAAGCTATATATTCCGGGGGAGAAATATCCTATCAGTGTTGCCATGAGGGAAATTAGTTTGGCGAGTCCCAATCCACCGGTGATGGTGTATGATACCAGCGGACCTTATACCGATGGGGCTGTTGAGCTGGATGTGCGTAAAGGGTTGCCGCGGTTGCGCGAGTCCTGGGTGGTTCAGGGGGAGGAAGTGCCGAGAAAGGCCAGGCGGGGCGGGGTGATAACGCAATTGCATTATGCGAGGAAGGGGATCATCACGCCGGAGATGGAATATATTTCCATCCGGGAAAATTTGCCCGCGGAATTCGTGCGGGATGAGGTGGCGAGGGGGCGGGCCGTGATCCCTTCCAATATCAATCATCCCGAAGCGGAGCCGATGATCATCGGCCGGAATTTCCTGGTGAAGATAAATGCCAATATCGGGAATTCCGCGGTGAGTTCGAGCATTGAAGAAGAAGTAGAGAAGGCCGTCTGGGCCTGTCGTTGGGGAGCCGACACCATCATGGACCTGTCGACGGGAAAAAATATTCACGAGACCCGGGAGTGGATACTTCGCAATACGCCGGTGCCGGTGGGGACGGTACCTATTTACCAGGCATTAGAAAAAGTAGGGGGTAAGGCGGAGGAGCTGACCTGGGAGATATACCGGGACACCCTGATCGAGCAGGCGGAGCAAGGGGTAGATTATTTCACCATTCATGCCGGCGTGTTGTTGCGGTATATCCCTTTAACGGCTAAGCGGGTGACTGGCATTGTTTCGCGGGGCGGGTCTATCATGGCCAAATGGTGTCTGGCGCATCATCGGGAAAGTTTTCTCTACACGCATTTCGAGGAGATGTGTGAGATCATGAAAGCATATGATGTTTCCTTCTCGCTGGGGGATGGGCTCCGGCCGGGGTCGATCGCGGACGCCAATGATGCGGCTCAGTTTGCGGAACTGGAGACCCTGGGTGAACTGACAAAGAAAGCCTGGAAGCAGGATTGCCAGGTGATCATCGAAGGGCCGGGGCATATACCCATGCACCTCATCAAAGAGAATATGGACAAACAGCTGAAAGAATGCGAAGAAGCTCCTTTTTACACGTTGGGACCATTGACTACGGATATTGCACCGGGTTATGACCACATCACCTCAGCCATTGGCGCTGCTATGATCGGCTGGTATGGAACGGCGATGTTATGTTATGTCACACCCAAGGAGCATTTGGGGTTGCCGAATAAAAAAGATGTCAAGGACGGGGTCATTGCCTATAAAATAGCTGCGCATGCGGCTGATCTGGCAAAGGGGCATCCGGGGGCGCAGTACCGGGATGATGCTTTGAGTAAGGCCCGTTTTGAGTTCCGGTGGCAGGATCAGTTCAATCTTTCATTAGATCCGGATACGGCGCGGTCCTTCCACGACGAGACCTTGCCTGCGGAAGGAGCTAAGATCGCTCATTTTTGTTCCATGTGCGGCCCGCATTTCTGTTCGATGAAGATCACCCAGGAAGTGCGGCGTTTTGCGGAAGAGAAAGGCGTGGCTGAAGAGCTGGCATTAGAAACAGGGATGAAGGAAAAGGCGGAAGACTTTAAAAAAAGTGGTGCTGAAATATACTTGTAAATGGTGCTGCATATGGCTGTATCAACTGAAAAGTTTTTATTGGCGGTGTTGACCTTGCCGGTGATGTTCGACGGGGAAGGGGAGCTTTTAGAAGCGTTGCTGGAAGCCGGGCTGGATAAATTGCATGTGCGCAAACCGGGGGCGACAACCCAAGAGTTAGAGGGGATGCTCGAGCGGCTGGCGCCGCGGTGGGCATCGCGGCTGGTGTTGCATGGTAATTATGAGATGGCGGTGCGGTATGGGATACCGCAGGTGCATGGGGCGGTGGAATTCAGAGATGGCAGTGGATGCAGCGGGGGTGGGTTATTTGTGGGGGGAGGGGCTGCGCTTGCGGTGTCGACCTCTGTGCATTCCTGGGAGGAGTTCAGGGACTTACCAGATGGATTGGCTTATGCCTTTATCAGTCCTTTGTTTGACAGTATTTCTAAACCGGGGTATGGGGCTGCGCCGGATCTTTTGGTGTGTCCGGAGGAGGAATTGCCGTGTTTGCCGGTGGGGTTGGGTGGTATCGGGGCGGACACCATTGGGGAAATGTTGCGTCATGGATGGAAGGGCGCGGCGGTGCTGGGCTGGATATGGGATAAACCGCAGGAGGCAGTGGGGCGGTATAAACAACTCAAACAAATAATCGATGGAGACTGAGCGGCCGAACGTATTGGTAGTAGCGGGTTATGACCAGAGTGCGGGAGCGGGTGTGTTGTCCGACATAAAGACCTTGGAAGCGCATGGCGTATATGGGTATGCGGTATGTACAGGGTTTACATTTCAGAACGAGCGGGAGATCCGCCGGGTGCAGTGGTTTTCTGTAGAGGATATTTTGGAGCAGATAGACCTGTGTTTTGCGACGGTGTCCTTCGAATGGGTGAAGATCGGTATCACGTCATCGATGAAGGAGGTGAGAGATATCATTGGGCATTTGCAGCAGCATAATCCGGGTGTTAAGGTGGTGTTGGATCCAGTGATCCGGGCCAGTAGCGGGAATGTGTTTTGGGCCGAAGTGGCGGGGGGTGGAGTGGGCCGGGGTGACTGGGAGCATTGGGAGGCGGTGGCGGAGCAGTGTTATCTGCTGACCCCTAATTGGGAAGAGATCGGATGGCTTTATCCGGGCGAGGATGTACAAGAGCGTTGTCAGGTGTTGACGCAGCGGGCTGGCTGTGCTGTTTATCTCAAGGGCGGGCATCATCCGGAATTGCCGGGCCGGGATTATTTGTGGCGCAGGGGGGAGCGGCAGGTATTTGATGTGATGGTCGATGGGCCTGCAGTCTATCCCAAACATGGTTCGGGATGTGTGCTGTCGTCTTCCCTGGCGGCCAATCTTGCGTTGGGATATTCCTTGCCGGAAGCGGCTTTGTATTCGAAGCGGTATATCGGGGATTTTTTAACCAGCAATAAAACATTATTAGGATGGCATCAGCGATAGATGGCCGGGTGACCTTGCGATCATTGGGAAGGCTTTACTTTCTCACGATGGATGAAGGTCCGATAGGCCATTTGCAACAAGTGGAAGCGGCTTGCCGGGCAGGTATCCGTTGGATACAACTGCGTATGAAACAGGCTAGTGATGCAGCGGTCAGGGAGACGGCCGTGGCTGCAAAAAAGATATGTGATGCGAGTGATTGTGTGCTGATCATCAACGACAGGGTGGAGATAGCGGCGGAAGTGGGGGCGCATGGCGTTCATCTTGGCAAAGCCGATATGCCGGTCGCTGCTGCCCGGCGGTTTTTGGGCGAGGATATCATCATTGGGGGAACGGCCAATACCATCGGGGATATCCGGGAGCATTACCGGCAGGGAGCGGATTATATTGGTTTGGGTCCTTACCGGTATACGACGACAAAAAAGAACCTGAGCCCTATTTTGGGATTAGAGGGATACCGGCAGATCATGTATCAATTGCGGCAAGAGCAGCTGGCCATACCGGTGGTGGGCATTGGCGGGATAGAAATGGAGGATGCCGCTGCATTATTGGAGATGGGGTTACATGGTATTGCCTTTTCCGGCATGCTGGTGCATTCGGAGGACAGGGAAGGAATGGTACGATCAATAAGTAAACTATTTTAAGTATGCTGACTATTGCCGATAAAACATTTCATTCCCGGTTGTTTACGGGAACAGGAAAATTCGGTTCTTCTGCTGTAATGGAGGAGGCGATCCTGGCGAGTGGTTCCGAACTGGTGACGGTGGCGTTGCGGCGGGTAGAGGTGGGGGGGAGCGGGGGGCCGGTTAGCGGGGCTGGGGCGTGGGATGGGCGTGAGAGGGGGGATGGTTTGCTGGGGTATCTGCGGCATCCGCATTTGCATTTGTTGCCCAATACGTCGGGGGTGCGGAATGCGCGGGAGGCATTGTTTGCTGCTGAACTGGCGCGGGAAGCGCTGGGTACTAACTGGCTGAAGCTGGAGGTGCATCCTGATCCCCGATGGCTGCTGCCTGATCCGGTGGAAACGCTGGCGGCGGCGGAAGAACTGGTGAAACGGGGGTTTGTCGTGCTGCCGTACATCCATGCTGATCCCGTGTTATGCAAACGGCTGGAAGAGGCAGGGGTAGCGGCGGTGATGCCTTTGGGGTCACCGATAGGCAGCAATAAGGGACTGAAGACGGTGGATTTTTTAGAGATCATCATACAACAAAGTAAGGTGCCGGTGATCGTCGATGCGGGTATCGGTGCTCCTTCCGATGCGGCCAAGGCATTGGAGATGGGGGCTGATGCGGTGTTAGTGAATACGGCTATTGCTGCCAGTGCGGACCCGGTGAAAATGGCAGGAGCTTTTAAACTGGCGGTAGAAAGCGGGCGGATGGCGTTTGAGGCGCGGCTGGCTATGCAGTCGCCGGCGGCGGTGGCGAGCAGTCCGCTGACGGCATTTTTGGATTAAAATTAAACAGCGTGATATGTTTTCGGATGTATTTGACCAGTATCAATGGGATGAGGTGAAGGGCAGCATTTATAGCAAGACAGCTGCTGATGTCGAAAGGGCCCTGGGTAAGAGTCAGCGCGACCTGGAAGATTTCAAGGCGTTGATCTCACCGGCTGCGGCCGGGTATTTGGAGGATATGGCGCAGATGAGCCACCGGCTGACGCAAAAGAGATTTGGGAAGACCGTTCAATTATATATTCCGTTGTATCTGTCGAACGAATGCCAGAATATCTGTACTTATTGCGGGTTCAGTTATGAAAATAAGATACGCCGGCGCACATTGAGGGCGGGTGAATTACTGGAGGAAGTGGAGGCGATAAAAAAAATGGGATATGAGCATGTATTACTGGTGAGTGGGGAAGCCAACCAGACGGTGGGGGTAGATTATTTTGTGAAGGCGCTGGATATCGTGCGGCCGCATTTTGCGCATATTTCTATGGAAGTGCAGCCGTTGGATGAGATGGATTACGGTCTGTTGATGCAGCATGGGCTGAATACGGTACTCGTTTACCAGGAGACCTATCACCGGGAGGACTATAAGCTACATCATCCCAAGGGGAAGAAATCGAATTTTGGTTACCGGCTGGAGACGCCGGATCGTTTAGGAAGGGCGGGTATCCATAAGATGGGGCTGGGGGTATTGATCGGGCTGGAGGATTGGAGGACGGATAGCTGGTTTAGCGCGGTACATTTAAAGTACCTGGAAAAGACTTATTGGAAAACGAAATATTCTCTCTCCTTTCCCAGGTTGCGGCCGCATGCGGGGGAGGGGGCGCAGGTTGCCGACGGGTTGGCTTGGGGCGGGCTGTCACCGAAAGTGGAAATGTCGGATCGTGAGCTGATACAATTGATCTGTGCATATCGGTTGCTGGATGAAGAAGTAGAGTTGTCCTTATCGACAAGGGAGAGTCCGGCGTTCCGGGACCATGCGATCCGGTTGGGAATAACGGCATTGAGTGCCGGGTCGAGGACCAATCCTGGCGGGTATGCTGTGGATATGGAATCGTTGGAACAATTTGAGATCCATGACGACCGGAGTCCGGCAGCGATAGTAGAGATGATCCGGCGGCAGGGGTATGAGGCGGTGTGGAAGGATTGGGATGCGGTGTTGCAGCGGTGATGCGGATCAAGTGATGTGGGTGATCGGTTAAAATCGGTGTAGTACGGTTGTGGCGATTGTGATATTTTGGGAAATGCATTTATCAAAACTAACTACTATCGGCCTGGTGTTATTTCTGGCCGGGCGGGTCGCGGCGCAGGAGCCCGTTGATCTGCGTTACACCATCTCCATGGAGGAGCCTGGCGCTCATCGTTATCATGTTGTTTTTCGTTGTGCGGGTCTTAGCGGGCCGGTAGTGGATCTTAAGATGCCGGTGTGGATGCCGGGGTATTACCAATTGCTCGATTATGCCAGGAAGGTTGAGCATTTTCGCGCCGTGGATGCGGAGGGGCGGGAGCTGAGATGGGAAAAGACAACGGATAATACCTGGAGGGTCGCGACTGCTGCGGTGGAGGGAGGGCGTGCGCCGTCGGTGCGGGCGGTGGTAACGGTGTCGTATGATGTTGCGGCTACGAAGGCTTTTGTGGCGCAGCCCTGGCTGGACAGTACGAGGGGGTATATTGCTCCGGCGGGTGTCTTTTTATATGTCGATGGGTATCTGCGGAGGCCGGTGACGGTGGAAGTGAGGCCCTGGAAGGGTTGGAGCAAGGTGGCGACGGGGTTGGAGCCGGTTGGGGCGGAGCGGATGGGGGTGGAGAAAAAATATGTATTCAGGGCGGAGGATTTCGATATTCTTTATGACAGTCCGATCTTAATGGGCAATCTGGAAGAGCTGCCTTCTTTTACCGTCGGGAAAGTGCCGCATTATTTCACCGGTTATCAGTTGGGGGATTTCGATCGGGCGGCCTTTGTAGAAAGCTTAAAGAAAGTGGTAGAGCAGGGGGTGGCTGTTATCGGTGATATTCCTTACAAGCACTATACTTTTCTGGCGATCGGTCCCGGGCGGGGGGGTATTGAGCACCTCAATTCCACGACCATTGGGTTTTCGGGTGAAGGGTTAAAAAATGCTGAGGGCCGGCAGCAGCTGTTGTGTTTTATAGCGCACGAATATTTTCATCACTATAATGTAAAACGGATAAGGCCGATGGCGCTGGGGCCTTTTGATTATGAACGGGAGAACCGGACCAATTCGTTATGGGTGTCAGAGGGGTTGACGGTATACTATGAATATATGCTGGTGCGGCGTGCCGGATTGATGAGTGGGGAGGATCTGCTGCATCATTTTCAATCCGACATTATTGCTTACGAGACCAAACCGGGGCATCTTTACCAGAGCCTGGCGCAGTCCAGCTATGAGACATGGTCAGACGGTCCTTTTGGGCGGACGGGAGATTCTGTTAACAAAACCATTTCCTATTATCAAAAGGGGCCGGCTGTAGGGTTGTTGCTGGATATGGCCATCCGGCATTCGACCAAAAACCGGAAATCCCTGGATGATGTCATGCGCAGGTTGTACCGGGTGTATTACCAGGAAAAGAAAAGGGGATTTACCGATGCGGAGGTGCGGCAGGTATGTGAGGAGGTAGCTGGAGAGGCGTTGCCTGAGATATTTGATTATGTGTACACGGTGAAAGAGCCGGATTATGCGAAATATTTGGGGTATGGGGGTTTGGGGATCGACAAGGACTTTTCGCTGTATCCGTTGTCACAGGTGGATGCTTTGCAGGAGGAGATCAGAAAAGACTGGATGAAATAAAATAAAAAAAGGGGGGAGATGAAGTGCCCCCCTTTTTTATTTAGAATAGTAAGATCCGGGTTATCAATACATTTCCCTTGTTGGTGATCACCGTTACGATATAGGTGCCTGCGGGTAAATGGGATATCAGGGTCTTTCCGTTGGCAAGTTGTCCTTGACGGAGGATATGGCCGCTGATGTCAGACAGGGTATATAGTTCGTTGTTGCCTTGTTGCAGGGAGACCATTGCCGACTCTTTGCTTGTATTATACCATATGAGTTTGCTGGGGATGCCGAAATTGAGCAATCGAACGGGGCTGTACGTGAACCTGCCGTCGAGATCGCTTTGTTTCAGCCGGTAGTAGTTGCTTACTTTTCCAGGCGCCAGATCGGAAAAAGTGTAATCCAATGGAGTATTGCTATTGCCGGCTGCGGCAACGACCCCAATGGTAGTGTATGTTTTACCATCGGCGCTTCTTTCGATGGTGAAGTCCCTGGTATTTTGTTCTTGTGCCGTCTGCCATTTGAGAAGCGCTTCTGTGCCGTTGCGCTGTGCCGTGAACTTCGTGAGGATGAGGGGTAAGGGCACGGGTATGACGGTGAGCGTATGCAAATTAAAATTAGAGGTAGTGCCGGTCAGCTGGAAATTATTCATCGTGCCGTTGTTGCCAAGGACATTATCGAATGCGGTGGTTAAACCGGTGTTGTCCTGGTCGGGTACGCCCTGGTCAAACGTGAACTGGCTGATGAGGTTGGGCTCCGTCCCGCTGAGTGTATTGTTATAATTACTAAAGATATCTCCGGCGGATTGCTGAGAGCTCCAGAACCGGACCTCGTCGATACCTCCTGTAAAGGGCTGGGTATCTGTGCCGTGGTCATCTTTGGTAACGCCGATGGTGAGTGGCTGGCCGGCGACGGGGCTTCCCATCGGGCCGGAGATCACATCGAGCTGGAGGCCGTTATAATACACTGTGGTTGTGCCTGCGCCGTCATATACAAATGCCAGGTGCGACCAGGTGAGAGTTGGGAAACCGAATGAGAAGTCGCCATCGGTGGGCAGGGTAAGCTCGAGTGGAGTGCCGCTGCCATTATCGATCCCTATTTTTAAAGTCGACAGGAGGAAGCTGTATTGTCCGAATTTGCTCAGTACCGTGCTGTATGTTGCTGAGAGCGAAGAGGGGTTGACCCAGAATTCGACAGTACCGCCTTTGGTAGATCCATTGAAAATATTGTCATAGGCGGTAGAATCAGGGATGACCACCTGGTCCTTCTCCGTGCCGTAGAACGTCAGTCCGTTGGTGCTGGTCTGTATGGGAGAGTAGGTCCATGAATTGGGCGCTCCAGGCCCGGTGCCGTCTCCAACTATATTGCCGTCCATGCTGCTGCCCGTATTTGCAGCACTGTTCTCAACCGTCAATTGGTTATTGTCATCGAGTTTATACCAGGCTACCAGGTTGGCATCGGCCGGGTCGGGGTTGTCGAACATATCTCTTTTGACGCTGAATGCGCTGCGTTCGACTTTCCAGGTGATCAGGTCGTCAATTTTTCCGATGGCGGGCTGCAGGATAGTCGTCTGGACGCCGATGCGGAATACTTCGCCAATGGCAAAGAAGAAGACATTCGACGTTTGCATTTTACCATTCAAATAAAGCGTCGCGACGACCGAGTTGTTATTATATGTGACCGCGATGTGGGTCCATTTATTGACCGGCATTGGTACACCTGTGGCTCCCCAGATGTCGCCTACCAGTATCTGGCCGGAAGCGCCATCATAGCCAACGGAGAAAGCCGCGCTGCCGTCGTTGATACCTTCGGATACGAATTGATGGATATTGCCGTCCATGGCGGAGGCATCGATGTAGGCCCAGAATTCGACGGTAAAATCTCCGGTGGAATTAACCACGTCCTTGCTGGTGGTGCTGACATAGTTGGTGCTATTCAGCTTAAGCGCAATGTTTTGCGCAAAAGAGGGCAGAGAAAATAAAAGGCACGCGCATAGGGCGAGAAAAGTAAAGTTTTTTCTCATAGGAATTGAATTAATTATTGGATTCGTGTTCATGCTGAACGAGCTGCGTTCAGTATGAAATACATGCGCCAAGATAAAATAAAATGATAGCCCGTTACACTTAGTAAAAGAAATTAACTTACCACTAAGGGTTCTCTCTGAGAAGGAGAGTCGATACATTACTACAAAGGTGCATGATCCCGAAAAGGGTGGCGGGTATCTACGTAATGGGGGGAGGGAATTTACGGTAGTTCAGAACGTGTTTTTTTTATTGTGGCAAGAACATTTAATTTACACAGAGATGCCAGCCAACAGGACCATACCGATGTCTCCACAGCCATTATTAGATGGTAACCGGACGATATCTATAGCACAGCGGGATGAATTCCGGGACAACGGGCATTTGTTGGTGCGCGGGTTGCTGGATCTGGAGGAGATAGCTGTTTACCGGGGGGTGATCCTGGAAGCGGTGAAGAAGCAAGGCAGGGAAAAGCGAAAATTACCGGAGAGAGGCATCTATGGGCGCATGTTTGGTCAGTTGGTCAATCTCTGGCGGGTGGATGAGGGGGCGCGGCAGTTTGTGTTGTCGAGGCGGCTTGCCAGGGTGGCGGCTGATCTGCTGGGGGTATCCGGTGTGCGGATCTATCATGACCATGCCTTGTTCAAAGAGGCGGGGGGCCGGGAGACCTATTGGCATCAGGATCAGTATTACTGGCCATTGGATACGGCAGATACGGTGACGATGGCGATGCCTTTGGTGGATCTGAGTATCGAGATGGGTATGTTTGTATTTGCGTCGGGTTCGCATAAATATGGGACGCTTTGGGACCCGAAACTTTCTTCAGAGCCGGACGGCTTGTATCGGAGATATATCCGGGAGCATCATTTTCCGTTGACCTGTGCGGCAGGCATGCGGGCCGGGGATGCGACCTGGCATTACGGCAATACGGTGCATCATACCCTCGGGAATGTGTCGGATCGTCGCCGGGAAATTATGACCATCACTTATATGGCGGATGGCGCGCGCGTGACGCAGCCTTTGCACAAAGCGCAGGTGTCCGAACTGAACATGTGGCTGATGGGGCTGCCACCGGGAAGGCTGGCTGCGTCAGAATTAAATCCGCTGATCGTATAATAATAAAAGTCAAAGATCGTTACTACAAATCTAATACAAGAATAACCAGTACTAGAGCGCATTTGGCATGATTATGGATGCCAAAAAGAACTTTTACAAACGTCAATTTTACCTTTCCATTGATTTAACTGGTATTGCTTCCTAGAAGATCTCCTCTTAACCTAAGCCATCCCATTTGCTTTTTCAATTGCTTGTTTCCCGGCATTTCACCTGGAAGGGCTAATGTTTTGTCCAATAGTCCGGAAGGGGTATGTATAAAATCCATGTTATTGATCCTTAAAAGTCGCTTATGCTGAAATTCTTTACACTTGCATTTACTTTTCTTTTTGCGGTCCTCACTTCTTATTCTCAAACAGAAACACACGATTTTACTACTTACGACACGACATTCAATGGGGTGAATGGTTCGTGGCTGATCCGTATCAGCCGGCCCACAAACATGTTCACGGCGGGCAGTCTGGATACGGCTTCCAGGCCGGCGATCATTACGATGCCGGGCGTAGGGGAGATGGGCAGTACGGATGTGACCCATCTTGTTACTTATGGTCCGCATTGGTGGTTGCTGAATGGCTGGGATGGTTCGGTGGTCCTTGGCAATGGGACGCATTATCCTATCCTGGTGACGGTGAGTTTTATTAATTCCCAGTGGCCTAATCCGCAGGGGGCAACGGAGGTTTTAACCTATCTCCTGGACCATTATCATATCAAGCGAAATTCGGTACATCTTGGCGGATTGAGCCAGGGGGCTTTTACCTGGACGGCGATGATCGCTTTCGAAGCGACGGCCGGAGCCGAGACGGGTATGAAGCTGGCCACCAGTGTGACGGCGCTGGAAGGGTTTACCGTGACGCAGGCGACGACGCAATATCAAAGTATCAGCCGTGGGGATGCTGCTTATGGTGTCTGGGCGCAGAAATATCATGGTAAATATTTTGGATTGGAGGGGACGGCGGATTACAGGAATGTAGCGGAAGGAGAAAAGGCCATGAATGCCGTGGTGCCGGGGTCTGCCCATTTTTCCTATGAGAATCTGGGTGGGGGAGCGCATTGCTGCTGGAATTCGATGTATGATCCTAATCAGCATAACTGGCAGTCTTTTCCGGCTTATGGCCCTTATGTGGCGACCGGGGCGGATACGAATTCCAGGGGGACCTATCAGATCGGTTCTTCCATTTTTCAGTGGATGTTGAGACAGGGGGATACGACCCTGGTGGGAAGTGCGCCGCCTAGTTCGGGCAGCTCCCAGCCGTTAAACTATGCGACTATTCCGGGAATCATACAGGCAGAGGCGTTCAGCGGCAACAGTGGAGTAGCTACGCAAACGACCTCTGATACCGGCGGCGGGCTGAATGTAGGTTGGATCGACAATGGGGATTGGATGAGTTATGCGGTGAATGTAGCTACGGCGGGTACCTATACGGTGAACTTCCGGGTCGCCACTCCTTATAGCAATGTATCCTTCCAGTTGCAGGATGCGACGGGAAAAGTGCTGGCGACGATGAGTACGAACAGTACCGGCGGTTTCCAGAACTGGGTGACCCTGAGTACTACGGCGAATCTGGCGGCGGGCCAGCAAACCTTGCGATTGGTAAGTACTTCGAGTCAGCGGTGGAACATCAACTGGATACAGTTTGTGAGTAGTACATCTGCTGGTGCGGCCATTCCGGGAATCATCCAGGCGGAGTCGTTCAGCGCGAGCAACGGGATAGGCACGCAGACGACAAGCGATACCGGCGGCGGGCTGAATGTAGGTTGGATCGACAATGGGGACTGGATGGATTATGCGGTGAATGTAGCTGCGGCGGGTACCTATACGGTGAGCTTCCGGGTCGCCACTCCTTATAACAATGTGGGTTTCCAGCTGCAGGATGCGACGGGAAAAGTGCTGGCGTCGATGACCATGAACAGTACGGGTGATTTCCAGAATTGGGTTACCTTGAGTACGACGGCCACTCTGGCTGCGGGCCAGCAAACTTTGAGATTACTGAGCACTACGAGCCAGCGGTGGAATATCAACTGGATACAGTTCGTCACAAAAACGACGACTGGTGTGGGACAACAGGGGGTTGCAGGGCAGGCCATATCGTTCCAGACAGATTCGTCAGCCGGAGTCCAGACGGCTTATTTCCATCTTTATCCCAACCCGGTACGGGATAGGGTGACGCTGGACTTCAGCAATGCGCATATGGGTAGAGTGAAGGTGCAGGTGATCAGTCCTTCGGGTAGTGTGGTGCAGGTGTCTGAATATGAGAAGACCTCTCCGGTGATGCAGGCGCAACTGAATGTGGGTGGTCTTGCGGCGGGTGTTTATTTCATCCGGGTACAGGGTGCCGACTGGTCAGAGACCAGGAAGATCGAAAAATGGTAATTGTATGTTATACCGGCTCTTAGGAGCTTCCAAATTATCTATCAGTACAATCAGTTTCGGTTGTATGTCCCTGAAAGATGAGCGGGATGCGGCCCGGGTGATCGATCATGCGGTGGAGGCGGGTATCAATTTTTTCGATACGGCCGATCTGTATGAGAAAGGTTTAAATGAGGAGTGGGTGGGCCGTATCCTGCGGAGCCGGCGGGAGGAGGTGTTACTGGCGACGAAGGTGGGGAATCAATGGCGGGAAGATGGCAGCGGGTGGGACTGGAATCCCCGCAAGGACTATATCCTCCGGGCGGCGGAGGAGAGTCTCAGGCGATTGCGAACAGACAGGATCGATCTTTATCAATTACATGGCGGTACGCTGGATGATCCTATTGATGAGACGATAGAAGCTTTCGAGTTATTACAGCAGCAGGGGAAGATACGGTATTATGGTCTTTCGTCCATCAGGCCGAATGTGATACGGGAATATGTGCGGCGGAGCAGGATCGTGAGTGTGATGATGCAGTATAGTTTGCTGGATCGCCGGCCGGAGGAAAGCTGTCTGGAATTGTTGGGGGCAGCGGGTATCGGGGTATTGGCCAGGGGTGTGCTTGGGAAGGGGTTGTTGGCGGGGAAGCCGGCGGCGGCTTATCTGGCGCATGGTGTGGATGTAGTGGAGCGGGTGGCGGAGGCGGTGCGATCGGTAGCGGGCGAGCTGCGTAGTCCGGCGAATGTGGCTGTTGGGTATGTGTTGTCGCATCCAGCTGTCACGAGTGCGGTGGTAGGGATACGGACGGGTGAGCAGCTGGGCGTCTTGTTGCGTGGGATGGGCAGTGGCATGACAATTGAAGAGATAGATCAATTGCGGGTGGTGGCTCCCGTTTAAATTAATTATTATATGATAACCCAACTAAATATTTTGTCTTAATTCGGAAAATACCATTTTTTGGGTATTTGTCAACTCGGGAAAAAATCCCATTTTTGCACTGTGATCCAAAAATAATCACACAATTGTTTGGCGAATAAAAAAATATTTGTAGTTTTATGCCGACTATTATGCCTGCCATATTCAAATCCTCTGAATATCGGTCATTTAACTCTGACATGTATCTAATAAGTTGCCCAACAAATCCTTGAAATTCCTTCGGTGTTAGCAACACAGTTATTTAACGAGTAATAGATAATCCACGTCGCTATTCAGTAAAGCCAAATCCCTGAATAGGGAAAAATCCTGCCAATACCTAGTATTAGCCATTCACTTTCTTTGTCCTTTATGAAAGATTAAGGTTCTTCTTGAAAACCCTTAAAATGATCTTAGTGAATGAAAAAGCAAATTTTGGCCGTGGATGATAGCAAAGCGATCCGTTTCTTGTTGCAGACTGTTTTGGGGAAAGATTATCAGGTAATTACTGTGCCTGACGGCTATTCAGCAATGTATTATCTCGCGAATCGTGAACTTCCAGATCTGATCATTGCAGATCCGCAATTACCAGACATGGAAGAATGGGAATTAATAGCGCAACTTTCGACCAGTGGATTGTATGGGGATATCCCGTTGATCGTTTTATCTGGATTGGATGTTGCCGAGACGGAAGCAAAATCCGTCCAATATGGAGCTATCAAATACTTTTCGAAACCTTTCAATCCTGTGGACCTGGTTAAATTCCTGGAGAACATGGTAAAGAAGGATTCGATAAGCGTACAATAAGAATTTTAGCGAGGATTGTCATATGAAAAGAACGAATAGAATCGTACTCAACGTAATTGTATTCAACGTATTTTCCTATTAGATCACGCGCTACCTGAACCACCGTATGTATGAAACATAAACCTTTTTTATGGAGTTAACACTACAACTCAAAACCGTAGAAAAAAGAATCCGGAGGCCGTTGATTTCAGGTTACAGGTCTTATCATTTACCGGTAACGGCGGATGTACATTATGAAGGTTTCTATTATATCGGTAAGAATACCGATCATATTGAGAAGCTGGTAAAGATGTATAGTCGTGGCTATGCTTCCGAGGGGCTTGAGAATGTTAAGAACGAGCTATTGAGGAATCTCAGCCAGGACGAGCACCTGGTGCCGGAAGTCATTATCTGTGAGGCGCGTTTTGCGACAGCTGCCATCAAGGAGTTTGCCGGGTTTCTCCGTCAGCATCCTTTATTGCGTCGCATTCCTTTTATTTTGGAGTGTACGGGTCTGGTAGATAGGGATCTGAATATCTGTAAAAAGACTATTCGCCCTGATGAAGTGATCTTTCTTCCTGCCTCTACGGATAAAGAATTAAAAAGCAAGGTAAGTTTTCTTAGCAAGGTGAAGGTTGCGGAAAGTGCGGCTGCGGCGGTGCACATCGAGGAAAACCTGGGAAACAAGGACATGTGGAAATTGGGTCCGATGTCAAAACGGGCTTTTGATATCCTGGTTGCTTCCGTTGCGTTGTTATTGCTGAGTCCATTGTTGCTTTTAATTGCCTTAGCGATAAAGGTAGAATCCCGCGGTCCGATCATCTATAATGCGAAAAGGGCTGGAAGGGGATACCGGATCTTCAATTTTTATAAATTCCGTACGATGCACCGGGATGCGGACAAGCGGGTAGCGGAATTGAATCACCTGAATCAATACAATGCGGAATGCAGCGGGCCGGTATTTTTTAAGATCAGCAATGATCCGCGGATAACCCGGGTGGGCAGTTTCCTGCGCAACACAAGTCTGGATGAGTTACCGCAACTGATAAATGTGTTATTGGGAGATATGTCGCTGGTAGGGAACAGGCCTTTGCCTTTGTATGAGGCTGCGACGCTGACCACGGATGATTATGCCGCCCGTTTTCTGGCGCCTGCGGGCATCACTGGTCTTTGGCAGGTGAAAAAGAGGGGTAACAGGGATATGTCTGTGGAAGAGCGGATCAATCTGGATATCGATTATGCCACAAAATGCAATTTCGCGACTGATTTCTGGATAATAGCCAATACGCCTTCTGCGCTGTTACAAAAGGAGAGCGTATAAGTCGCTAAAGGTATATTATGATGAAGGATACTCCTTTAGTTTCGATCGTTACCCTTAATTGGAACACTACGGCTGTGACCTGTGATTTTCTGACCTCCATCAAAACGCAAAACAGGTATCAGCCGATAGAGGTGATTGTGGTCGATAATGCTTCAACCGAAGATCCTACAGCAGCATTCAAGGCTGCTTACGAAGGGGTAATCGTATTGCGAAACGATAAAAATCTTGGATTTGCCGGTGGCAACAACACCGGTATTCGTGTTGCAAAGGGGGACTATCTTTTCATTGTAAATAATGATACAGAATTTACACCCGGATTATTGGAGGGTTTGTTAGACATCTTTTCTACTTATCCGGATGCGGGTATCGTCTGTCCCAAGTTTCACTATTTTTTTCAGAAGGGCACCATTGAATATGCCGGATTTGAGCCGATGAATATTTTTACCGGTCGCAATGGGATGGTGGGCAGCCGGCAGGAGGACCGGGGGCAATACGATGAGATAAGGGAGACGCCTTATGCGCATGGGGGGGCCATGTTGGTTCCGCGCAAGGTAGTTGAGGAAGTCGGGGGGTTGTATGAGCCCTTTTTTCTGTATTATGAGGAATTGGACTGGTCGGAGCAGATAAAGCGGAAGGGATATAAAATATATTATCAGCCGTCTTCTCTTATTTATCATAAAGAATCGATGACAACGGGTAAGTCAAGCCCGTTAAAAACATTTTATCTGACGCGTAACCGGATATTGTTCATGCGGCGGAATATTCCCTGGCCGGGGTTAATGGTCTTCTCTCTCTATTTTTTGTTTTTTACTATTCCCAAGAATACATTTACCTATCTGATAAAGGGGCAAAAAGAGCATTTACGCTCCTTTTGGAAGGCTGTCCTTTGGCAATTCAACCCGAAGATAACGTTGTAGCACTCCGGCGGCCAGGATGAGGAAGAGAGGTTCGATCTCATAGCGGAAACGCATATTCTCATAGTGTTCGAAAAGCGAGCCTACGCAGAAGATATATCCTATAAGGATAGTAGTGAAAAGCGTGAGGCAGGGGATCTTTTTTTCCCGGAGGGTCAGTTGGGCGATGTTAAAAAAAACGAAGCAATAAAAGAGGAGTTTGGGGAGGGCCGAAAGTGTCAGTGCCAGTCTTCTTTGCTGTTTGCCGCGGGCGAAATGGGAAAGGTTGAAAGAATAGACCAGGTCGTAGTATTTGATCTTAGCTGCCTGGTATTCCGAAGGCGGATAGCGGGTGGCTGGTGCGAAGAAAATGATGGCCGACTGCAGGACATTCTTGAGATAGGCGGCGGGGTGAGTGCGGATGGCTTGTTTTGACGCCTTCATATAAGCCTGGGAAACGCGCAGGTAGCCGACGTGTTTTTCATTCCAGAATGAATCATTTTTAAATTCCTGGAGGAGGTCGCGGTCGTCGAGTCCTTTATACTGCTGTTCTTCCTGCGGCGAGCGGAAGTGATCGTAAACGGAGATATTGGAAAAGGGCTCGATGGTCTCTATGCGGGAAGAGTCCGTAAGCACGGCGTCGTGGAATACGTTGCGGGCGAGGTTCATTCCCATCCAGGATGATGTGGAGAAGGTGCGGAAGAGCATATAATTTTTGACATACCAGCTGCCGACCAGTACCAGGGAAAGGGCGGAGAGAGTAACCAGGAGACGGGCGCCCCGGGCGTTCCAGTGATAACAGATCACTACCGTGCAAAGAATAAAGAGCAGTCCGATGTGGTACATGCTGCGGGTGAGGGCGACGAGGACCAGGGGGAGTAAAAAGCCGATAGCATTGCCGGTGCGAATGCCTTTGGACAGATCGAGCAGGAAATAACAGCTGATGAGCAACAGCGTGGAGATGAAACTGGTATAAAACAATTCGTTCTCAAAGATGATGGATGCCGGGCTGAGGAGGTAGAGCAGGGTGAACAGCAGGGGTAGCCGCGGATGAGAAAGGGTCTGGCGCAGTATAGAGAATAAAAGCAGGGCGTTGACCAGGGAGATGAGCTTGAAAATCAGCGAAAAAGCAAGTGGCGCCCAGGATCCGGCGCCATATAGGACGGCGCTAAGGAGGAGATTGAAAACGGGGGGTTGGGTATGGTCGAACCAGACGCCGGTCCATATGTTGGTCCGAAGCGTTGTGACGTCAAGATATTGCCAGTTCTTGTATAAGGCGGAGTAGTCCAGATGAACGCCAAAGAGGAAGATTATCGTTCGGGAAATCAGGAATATAAGGATTATCGTCCAGGCGGCGGCGGGGGTTTTGCGATTCATGTACTATCGAAAATTATCTTTTATACAACTAGAAGGGTATGCTTATCCCCAAATACCGTGAATCTATCAAACATAAGAAAAAATCCTGTAAAAATTTTAGAAAGTCTCCTAAAAAAAACTAATTTAGCTGCGAACTTCAGAAATCTTCATTCCATTCCTACGATCACCCTTCTGCATCTATTATCCCTGAACTATTCCAAAAAGACTTCCTTATCTAATTTTTAAGATCCAGGCTATTTTCTATTTCCATTCTTCTGTGAATTACGACTAATTCAATGTCCCACTAATGCGGATGAGGTCCCTTTTGATCTATATATATCATTAATTCCCTAATTCCCTAAATCATGAAATTGTTTACACGACTGTTGCAGACTGTTCTAATCGCATGCTGCTTCTTAATCGCGGGCAGTGTCATGGGGCAGAGCATACTTGACCCCAATGATTCGGTCTACACCTACAATTCTTCGGCTCCGTCAGGCAGTCCTACTAATCCGGGGATGCCGTCTGATAACAGTAAGATCGCCAAGTGGGTGCGGACGGTGCGGCTGAGTTGGAATACGAGAGAATGGAAGGCGTATATCTTACATACGATACCCTTCCGGTTAAAATTTCCCAAGTCGTACAATCCTACGGCTAATGACGGAAAGAAGTATCCGATGTTGGTGTTCTGGCATGGGGCTGGTGAAAAGGGACCTGCAACCGACAATGAATTCTCTTTAGCGAATGGGGGGCCTGTTTTTCAGAGTGCCGTAGACAACGGCACTTTTGACGGCTATGTACTGGTCTTCCAGACGCCGGGCAATGGCTGGGACAATGCCAATTTCGATCTGGCCATACAGGTGGCGAATTATATGGTCACCAACAACAAGCTGGATCCTTTTCATATCATTTCCAACGGTCTTTCGGCCGGTGGTTATGCCAGTTGGGGTATGATCGACGAATATCCGAACTATCTGGCGGCAGCCTTGCCGATGTCGGGTGTGACGTTGGGCGATCTGGTCGACAGTAATATGCAGAAGACCAAATTCACTTCCATGTGGTTGTTCCAGGGTGGATTGGATACGGGTCCTGACCCCAACACTGCCAAGCAGGTAGTGTATGCCATTGACAGCACCAATGGGGGTAATTTAAGATTTACGTTATATCCCACTTTAGGTCATGGTACCTGGACGACGGCCTGGAACGAGCCGGATTTCTGGCCTTTCTGTAACCGGGCTTATATGTCCAATCCGTGGACCTTGTTTGGGCGGACCCAATTTTGTCCGGGTGATCCCATTAATGTGACCATCGGGGTGGCGCCGCGGCTGGATGCTTATCAGTGGAGAAAAGATGGAGTGGTTATTTCCGGCGCGACTACCAATTCCATACAGGCGACTGCGCTTGGTACTTATGATTGCCGGGTGCAGCGTGGTGGTATCTGGTCTGACTGGTCGCATACGCCGGTGGTGATCAGTATCAAGACGCCGACTGTTACACCGCCTATTACCGTTGCCGGATTGATGAGCAAGGTGATCCCTGCGTTGGATAATAAGGGAGTAACATTGAAAGTGCCGGCGGGATATGCCTCCTATACCTGGCAAAAGGTGGGGAATACGACGACGATCGGTACGGACAGCAGCATATATGTGACACAGCCTGGAAATTATATCGTGCAGGTGACCGAGAAGTTTGGTTGTTCGAGCAGTTTCTCGCCTGCCTTTACGGTGATCGATTCGGCTGGTCCGAACAAACCGGATGCGGCCTCTTCGCTGATCGCGTCCACGTTGTCGCAGACGTCGGTGGAACTGGACTGGAGCCAGAACCCGACACCAGTCAATAACGAAACGAATTTCGAGATATACCAGGCCACGCAGGCAGGCGGGCCTTATAAGCTGGCTGCCATTACGGCGGCTGATGTGTCCCGGTATGTCGTGACCGGGTTGACTGCGGGTACCAAATATTATTATGTGATCCGTGCCGTAGACAATACGGGGGCAGCCAGGGCCAGCAATGAGGCCGGGGCCAGCACGATAGCGGACACGCAGGCGCCGACTGCGCCGGGTGCGCTTACGGTGACGGGTACGGGGCGTAACTCCATAGTGCTGAGCTGGACTGCTTCAACCGACAATGTGGGAGTGGCGGCATATGATATTTATGTCAATGGCACCAAGTCATATACGGCTACGCCGGATCAGACGACCTATACGGTGAGTGCGCTGGTCCATGCGCAGACCTATGCTTTCACGGTGAAGGCAAGGGACCAGGCGGGCAACAGTTCTCCTGCCAGCAACCAGGTAAGCGGCGAGCCGTTGATCAACGGGCTGCCCTGGAAGTATTATAATAATTTAAGTCAGTCGCTGACCAAGCTGCCGGATTTTGGCGCACTTGTACCTGCGCTGACGGGTGTCTCTCCGAATGTGACCCTGACTCCGTCGACGAGCACCACGTATTATGGTTTCCTTTGGGAAGGGTATATCATTGTACCGACGACGGGCAGCTATACTTTCCGCGTGGCTTCGGATGATGGGGCCAAGCTGTTCCTGGGATCGCTCAATGGTTCGGGTTCGCCTTATTCGTTCACGGGAACCGCGACGGTAAGTAATGACGGTTCGCACAGCTCGTCGACGACCGCCACTTCCTCCACGATGACCTTGACAGCGGGTATCTATCCGATAGCGATAGCTTACTATCAGAAGACCAGCGGTGCGTCAGTTGCGATTTCCTGGAGAACGCCAAGCTCGCCGATCAGCTATGTCACTATCCCGAACAGCGCTTTCATAGAAGCGGCAAGCCCGGATGGGACTGTTCCGACAACACCGTCCAACCTAAAGGCCGTGGCGGCATCCTACAAGGCCATCAATCTCAGCTGGACCGACAACAGTAATAATGAAACAGGATTTGAGATATGGAGATCTACCAGTGCGACGTCCGGATTTGCGATCGTAAATACGACGGCGGCGGGTGTTACGAGCCTTATAGATTCTACGGTGGCGGCCAGCACGCATTATTATTACCAGATAAGGGCCATCAATTTATATGGCGCGTCTGCGTTTGCCCGGAATTATACCGAAGCGGAATGGTTGTTCAACAATGACTACAATGATGCCAGCGGCAATGGCAGGACGTTGACGGCGATAAGCAGTCCGACCTTTGATGCGGCCAATAAGGCAGAGGGTGGTTATTCCGTGAAGCTGAATGGCACCAGCCAGGCTGTGACCATCAATAACACCGGCAGCTTCCTGCAAACGTCCTTTACAGAGCGGACCGTCGCGTTGTGGGTGAAGCCATCCAGCACCAGCGGTTCCAACAGGGTGATCTTCGATATCGGCGGCAGCGACAATGGTCTTTCGCTGGTGTTAAACAATACGACGTTAACGGCATCGGCAGCCAGTGGCAATTCCCGTTCGTCGATCACCACTACGCTGAACAATACCAACTGGAATCATGTTGCGGTAGTCTATAATGGGGATACGCTTCAGCTGTATCTGAATGGCGTGCTTGCGGCGTCCAATAACAGTCTGAGCTTCCACAGCATCGCTACTACGACCAATGGCGCACGTATCGGGCAGACCAATGGCACGAATGCCCTTAATACTACGGGCAGTCTGTTTGGCGGGAATATCGATGATTTCGGTGTATACAATACAGCGTTTGCCGCGGATGTCATCAATGCCCTGAAGAACTTTACGTATAGTCTTTCGGATGCGACAACGCCAGCATTGCCGGCGGTGCCTGCCGCTCCGACCGGGCTGGCTGCTGCGGCGGTAAGTCCTTCGGCTATAAACCTTTCCTGGACGAACAATGCCGTAAATGCGCTGAACTACCAGGTGTACCGTAGCAACAATAACAATTTAGGTTATGTATTACTGGCTACGCTGCCGGCTAGTGCGGTGTCTTATAGCGATGCGGGTCTTTATGCCAACGCTCAATACTATTACAAGGTAAATGCAATAAATGCGGGTGGTGCGTCCGGGTATTCCAATGAAGTCAATGCGAAGACGCCGGGTATTCCTCCGGTGGTCAATGATGTGGCTGATCAGCAGGCAAGATATGGCACGACCACTACCATACCGGTGAGTGCAACTTCGGGGAGCGGCAGTGCCATAACCCTGACAGGGTTCAATCTGCCTGCTTTTGCGAGCCTGACGGATAACGGCAATGGGACGGGTGTAATATCCGTGACGCCGGCGGCGGCTGACCAGGGTAATTATACCAATCTGGAGGTCATCGCAACCGATCCTTCGGGTGCGGCCGACACAACCAGTTTCAACCTGGCGGTCAATGACCACTATGCGCCGACGCTGGATCCGATATCCGACGTAACGCTGAGTGAAAGTGATTCTACTACTATAGCGCTGGCCGGGCATAATGTGAATCCTGCGGATGTCCTGACCCTTTCGGTCAGCAATCTGCCGAACAACTATACCCTGACACCGGGGTCGAACGGAACGGCGGTATTGAAATTGAATCCGGGATATGCGGCAGCCGGGGTCTATGCGGTGAAAGTAACGGTCAATGACAATAATGGTCTTTCTGTTACTCAGACCTTTACGCTGACGGTAATCGACAAAGATCCGAGCGTGCGGATCTATACGCGGGTGCAATATGCTACGACCATGGGCGCGCCCTGGAACAATATGACCAGTCCGAGCACTCCGAACCTGGTGGATCAGAACGGCAATGCGACGACGATAGGTATCAACTTCCTGCAAAGCTGGTGGATGCCATATAATGCCGGTCCGACCACGGGCAACAACTCTGGTGTGTATCCGGATGGCGTATTGAGTGATTTCTGGTACTTCGGTTATTATGGTGGTCCCGAGACTGCTGCCCTGGCGGTGACGGGTCTGGATCCAACCCGCCGTTATAATCTGACCTTTTATGCCGGCAGTAATTATGTCGGAGCGGGGGATAATGGAACGACCATCTATACGATAGGATCACAAAGCGTGTCGCTGTATGTACAAGGCAATACGCAGAATACCGTATCGATAAGCAACCTGTCGCCGGATGCTTCAGGTAATATCACCGTAAACATGGCGAAAGCGCCGGGTACGCCGATAGGTTATCTGAATGCACTCGTCATCACGCAACTGTATGATGACGGAACGGCTCCTGCGGCGCCTTCGCAATTGACGGCGCAGAATGTACCGGGCAAGGGTGCGCAACTGAACTGGCAGGATGCGGCTTATAATGAGACGGGGTACCAGGTGTTCCGTTCGACCAGCAGTAATGGAACCTATACCCAGATCGGCACTTTGTCGCCTGGTACGGTGAGCTACATAGACAGTACGGTCTCGGGCGCTACCACCTATTATTATACCGTACGTTCGGTGAACGATCATGGAAACTCTCCTTATGCCGATACGGCGTCAGTGACCACGACCGACCGGATACCGCAGTTGGCGGCCATAGCGGATGTGACGCTCAAGAACAATCAGACTACGACGGTGAACGTGACCGCAACGGATGATGCGACCGATCATGTGACCCTGACGGCCAGTGGTCTGCCTTCCTTCGCCACCTTTGTAGATAATGGCGATGGAACCGGTACGATCAATATACAGCCTGGGGCTGGTGTGCTGGGTGCCTTTACCGGTCTTACGGTTACGGCGACTGACAATAGCGATTCCAGCCGGAGTGTGAGCTTCAACCTGTATGTAGTAGATCCGAATGTTTCCTCTACGTATGTGAACATGACCAATTTCGATAATCTGGCGCCTGCGCCCTGGAATAACCTGGCTGTTCCCTTCCTGCCTTATGCGGGTCTGGCGATCAGCGGGCTGAAAGACGACGGCAACCAGGCGACGGGGGCTACAGTGACCCTGACAGATGCATGGGATGGTCTGGCGGCAACGGGTATGCGTCGTCGTAACGGATCGGAGGTATATCCGGAATCGGTAGAAAGGACAGGTTTGTATCTGTCGAATACGACGGCCCGCCGGATAACGGTATCCGGGCTGAGCGCGTCGAAGAAATATAACTTTGTCTTCTTCAACAGCGATGGCACGAGTCAGAATTCCAAGACCAATTTCACCATCGGGGTAACGACGGTGTCGCTGAATGGATCCTACAATTCCAATAAGACCGTACAGATAAATGGCGTTACGGCGGATGCCAGCGGTAATGTAGTCATCAGTTGTGCGAAAGATGCTACTGCGGCTGTGGGTCTGTTGAGTGCGTTGCAGATAGAGGCGTATACGCCAGGGGTAGTGACCACCCTGAGCCCGGCAGATCTGCGGGCGGTGGACTATGCGGCGACCAATACCATATCGCTGCAATGGCAGGATCGGGCCGACAACGAGACAGGGTATGAGGTATGGCGTTCCGTCAATGGCGGCAGCTATTCCAAGCTGGCCACCCTGGCTGCCAATACGACAACTTATGTCAATACCAATCTGACACCGAATACGGCTTATGACTATACGGTACGTGCGGTAAATGGCACCGGCTTCTCCGACTACAGCAATGCGTTGAGAGGGTATGCTTATGCATCCACCGTGTTCATCAACTTTAATGGTCTGGGTGCGGGCAATAATGCGCCGGCCCCCTGGAATAACCTGAACTGGACGTATGGTCTGGGAGCTACCTATACGAATTTCCTCGACGAAACAGGAGTTCCTTCCCCAATTGGCATGGTACAGCCGGTGAAAGTGGATGGCATGGTAAGTCCGGGTGTGAATACGGGTAACAACTCAGGTGTATTCCCCGACAAGGTGCTGGCGGAAGGTTTTGGTATGTTCCCGGGAGACACG